>VYMF01000002.1_pt1 | contig 609970 bp, 561 predicted proteins | sample 5115271 | NCBI WGS metagenome assembly VYMF01 (sample SAMN12291778, study PRJNA351875) | freshwater metagenome | isolation source: freshwater lake | place: USA: Michigan, Wintergreen Lake | collected 2013-08-08
ATCAAATTAAATAAAAAAAGTAAGACACTTGATCAAATCATTCGGAGAGACAGAGACGTATCATGAATTTGTTTTTTGATACAAGCGCCCTTTTGAAGCATTACATTCAAGAAAGAGGCTCCGAATCTATCGATTCATTGTTTTTAGAAGCCGACGAAATTTTTGTATCTGAAATCACAATAGTCGAATCGTTTTCTGCTTTGAGTCGACTTGTTCACGAAAAATCTATTACAAAAAAACAATGTTCTCTTGTTTTTAAAGAAATCGAACACGACCACCATTACTTTTCTATTGTTCCTTTGGTTGATTCTTTTAAAAATGCAATGGAAGCTATCTATAAATACCAATTAAAAACATTAGATGGGTTACAAATTGGGTCTGCCTTGGTGGTAAAAGAGCAAATCGATAATTTTGTTTGCAGTGATAAAAAGTTATCGAATGCAGCGAAGTCAGAAAACTTTTCTGTTCTTGCATTATAAAACCTCATGCACTTAATTAATCCAAGATGTGTTGTTAGTCCCTCGTATCTATGTTCTTTGGCATAATCCAAGCAATGTTTACTAGTTGGGCTTTCGAATTTTTCAAGAACGTTTGAATTCTTTAGTAAGTAGAAACCAATATTTCGCGTTTTTTTCAATTGATAAAAAGTTTCTGTTCTTCGGAAACAAGTTAGATTGCAAATTGAGAAATCTTCAGTGTCTTTAACTAGAAAAATCATCGTCTCTTTTTCTAACAATAATTTTTTAAACTTAGAATAAGACACTAATATCGAAAACGATAATCCTAATATTAAAATTAGTGATATCCCGTATTTTATTTTTTGATTCATGTTATGGAGTCCTTCATACTGATATTTGTTTTTTTTCGACTGAATTGGTATTAAGCGATTCTCTTTTGACAACATGGGAACTTGATACGAGTTTTATCAAAACCATATTCTAATATCAAGAATCGATTCCAGACATACGCGGCAGATTGATTGTCCATTTCTTGAGGGGTCAGTTGGTGACATCGTTGTTGGAGGATATTGGGATTTCTTTTTGTTTGCTATCGGAGTGTTATGATTCTTTATATCTTTCTAGAGGAAATTGATTCCTTTGCTAGGTCAGAATAGAGAGGATTTTATGAAGATCGCAATTTTAATATTTTGCATAGTGATTCCAAATTTATTTGCCGAGACAGAAGAAACTGTCAATTCAAAGTCCTTCGAAGAATTAGTAAAATCTGGTGTGATTCTAAAATCAGTTCCCAAACCAATTCGGGGCATCTGGAATGGCAAATTAGTATTATTCCCTTTTGAAGGAGAAGATCAATTTGAAATTATTGATATGTGTAATTATCCAATAAAAATATCTCTAAAGTTTAAAAGTTAATTTCAAGCCAATTTTCGGGAAGCATTTGTGTTGTCTGGCATAAGAGAGTATGATAGATTGAATTACCGAAAGAGAAATTCAATAAATATTTACCTTTATATGTTCGATCCCGAGTCTAGAATGCTTTTAACAGGTGCTGCTGATTATAGATATTATAAAAATCAAGACCTACTAACACAAGAAAGGTATAATCCTGACGAAAAAGAGCCTTATTGGAAAATGGAATACAGTAGAGTGAAATGTAACTAAATGGAAACTTTTGGTCCCGTATGCTTAACCGGACCGGATTGAATTGAATTTGAAAATCGCAATGCGTTTGGTGGTGCAATGATACTTGGAGATGAAGTTTTTCCCAGTGCCATACCAATGGAGGATATGGATGTGATCATTCATGGGGCCAATAAAACTCTGAGAGTGCATACACAAAGGCCCAATATTTCTATGGCTAAGATAAAGTCGTGCAAATGTTGAAGATAGGGAATCTATTAGGCGCGAGTGGAGACACTATTCTCCTTAGAGAAATCCATTTTGGAGATGGAAGTTGAAAGACTGATTTTATTGCATACTTGATTCAATCGCAATTATCATAAGTACGAAATACAATCGAATAAAAGTATTTGTGGGTTAAACTCTACGGGATTGTCCACCAAATCTATTTTGACAATACAATAGCAAGGAATCCAATTCCTTGTCGATATCAACTTCTGCGGATAACTGAAATGACTTAAGGCGATCGACATTATATTCAAATAATTTATCAGAAGAAGTCTTCTTGTTTGGATTTGTTATGATTTCAGGTAAAAATCGAAACATTTCATTGGATCTAAACTGGATTTTTTTTGCCATATCGATTAGCGATAAACTTTTTCCTGATCCAAGATTGAACGTGTTCTCACTCATCGGATTTTTTTGATCAATGAGTTTTTCGATTGTAATTTCTATATTCGAAATTGGAATAAAATCTCTTTGTTGTTCTTCATCTGAATGAATCGTGATTTGTCTCTTTGTGACGACTTGACGGCAAAGGTCATTAACGAAAAGGCTCCAACAATTTACACTGTCTGAAATAGGAGATCCAAATCCGTTTGACAATCTTAAATTATAGCCTTCTATATCGCCTTTTACATTTGCGTAATTAACTCCAAATTCTCCTGCTAAATGAGAAGTTGCATAAGGATGGTTGTTTTTCGGAATGGATTCTTCCGATACCATACCTAGTAGTGGACTACGATAAACGTGCGCTGTTGATAAATAAATAAATTTTTTTCTTTGATTTGATCTAGTTGCTTCAATAAGCTTCATGGTTCCAATACAGTTAAATTCAAAAGCAGCAATGGGATCCTTCGCACAATCTTCTGCACTCATTCCTGCTGCATGTATCACAACATCTTTGTCGGAACACAAATTCTGCATTTGATCGGCATCATTCCAATTGAAAAAAACAGGTTTAACATTCGTTAAATTATTTGGAGTGGAGTTCGGATTTCTTGAAGCTAAGTAAACTTCATATCCTTTTTCCCCAAGATACTTTGCAATCCTACCTCCTAAGAATCCAGAACCTCCCGTAACTAAAACTTTGTTCAACCTATACTGCCCAAGGAGCCCCTTTTGCCCAAAGAGATTCTAATAGTTCATGGTCACGTTTTGTATCCATACAATGCCAAAATCCTTCATGATGGTATGCCATCAACTGACCTGCTTTTGTTGCTCTTTCTAAGGGTTCACGTTCTAATAGTGTTGCATCACCTTCAATAAAATCAAAGAAAGAAGGTTCAAAAATAAAAAAACCACCGTTGATCCAACCTTGGTGTAACTGCGGTTTTTCCTGAAAACTTTTAACGGATGAACCTTCAATCTCCAATTCTCCAAAACGGGCAGAAGGCCGCACTGCAGAAACCGTGATCATTTTGCCATGACTTTTGTGAAAACTCAATAGTTTGTCCAAATCAATATTCGAAACTCCATCGCCGTAAGTTAACATACAAGTTTCATTACCGATAAAAGGTTGCATACGTTTGACTCGACCACCTGTCATAGATAAGTCTCCCGTGTTCACTAAAGTGACTTTCCAATCCACAGTATCATGTTGGTGCGGATTGATGTTTCCAGATGCTAAATCAATCGTAAAATCTGAATTTAGTGAACGATAATTCAAGAAATAATCTTTTACAACCTCTGCTTTATATCCGAGTGCCAAAAAAAAATCTTTATGATTAAATTTTGCATAGTGATTCATGATGTGCCAAAGTATTGGTTTACCGCCAATCGGGACCATTGGTTTTGGTATTACATCAGTATATTCTGATAATCTAGTACCAAATCCTCCTGCCAAAATAATAACTTTCATACAACTCCCCAATCATATTTTATCATAGATAGATCCAACCTGTCGGATTCATTTGGATCATGTGGAATATTGGACACATTTAGTATTAAGTTCTTGGGAGAATTGATTCCCTGAAATCCAAACCAAATTCCATTTGGTACAGTGATCCGAGCATAATTAGATTCTCCAATTAAAATTTCAGAAAAAATCTTTTGTTCGGAATCAAAGAATACAAATTTTACATTTCCGACAGGTACGATTAAATTCATAACCATCTTATTATGCCTTTTCCAAGCTTTGATAAAACCTGATTCAACCCATGAAAAGTAAGCTTCACCAAAACCATAATATGATTCTTCACACTCTTTCAGAGCATGAAGAACATTCCCTCCCAGAGTGGGAATTTCTCGAATTTGTGTAATTTTAATATCAGAAAGACTCACGTTGCCCATTCTAAATTTTTATTCTTTGCGATGGATTGGTATTGTTTTATTTGGTCAAAAGTTGTGTCTAAAATTGTACTTGGACTATTATAGTACGATTTGTACCATTCTGCAGTAAATTTTACTGTCTCTTCAAATCCCAACACAGCGGTCCAATTGAGAAGCGCTAACGCTTTGTCACAATTTAGTTTAAGTAAACCCGATTCATAGGGACCAGTTTTTTCTTTGGAAATATCTCTCCATTTTACCAAATCCCAGTACTCAGACATTTTTTGCACAAGTTCTAATACACTATGGTTTTGGTTGGCAAGAGGACCAAAGTTAAATGGTTCTCCGTGTAATTCTGGATTCTCCAATAACTTCACACCTAACGTGAGATAACCACCTAATGGCTCTAATACATGTTGCCAAGGTCTAGTTGCACTTGGATTTCTTAAATCTACGGTTTGATTCTTTGACCAAGCTTTGACACAATCAGGTACGATTCTATCTTCGGACCAATCTCCGCCACCAATCACATTACCTGCTCTGGCGGAAACAATTCGAACCGCGCTCGATTCTTTTGGAAAATAGGATTTCACGTGCGATCTGATTGCAATCTCAGCAGCACCCTTGGAAGCACTATAGGGATCAGGTCCACCTAACACATCGTTTTCTCGGTAGCCCCATATCCATTCAACGTTGTCATAACATTTATCACTTGTTATGATAACACAGGAACAAGGTTTATTGTATTTCCGAAGTGCCTCTAATACATTTAAGGTACCCATTACATTGGTTTCCCATGTTTCCAAAGGATTGAGATAGGATTTTCTCACCAGTGCTTGTGCTGCTAAATGGAAAACAAAATCTGGTTTAAAGTCTATTACTGCTTTTTCAAGGGAACCGTTATCTCGGATATCGATACGCAAATCACGAATCGAATTCTTCATATTCCCTACTTCAAAATGGGAAGGGGAGGATATCGGATCTAAAGCAATGCCTGCAACCTCAGCACCCATTAACTGCAACCAAGTGATTAACCAAGAACCCTTAAAACCAGTATGACCTGTAACTAGAACTTTTTTATTATTGTATTTTGTTGCTAAATTCATGAATTGCTCAAATTAAGCCGAAGCTTCTTCTAATCTTATTCTCCGTTGGTTGGTCAAAAAGTTCCTTTTTTTACCTTCACAATCATTTCTTTCCAATTTTTTCCACCACTAGTGATTTGAAAGCCAAGTTTCTTTTTTGCTGTTATGAATGAACCTATTCAGTACGACTCCCCAACGAATTCCCTGACAGAATTCTGGCGAATCATTGAACTCTACCATGTTGTTTTCAAAAGCTACTATGACAGGGATTTCAAATGCGACAGATACAACCAGAAACCATCCTAAATATCCAGGAGATATATCTAATGATAGGAATCCAGTTGACGTAAAGGCTACTATATTTTCCAGAAAAAACGAAAAAAATGCGACATAAATTCTGTTGAGAATATACGAGCCCAATTCCCAGATCATTTAGATGCGTATTCGCCTTATGGACTTGTCTATCAATTCCGTTTTTTTCGAAAGGAAAAAACCAACTTAGGGTCTTATATTTCTTTTTGAGAAATGGAATGACGTCTGAGTAGAATGAATCCAAGCTCGGTGTAGTTTGAGGATGGAAAGTCTGCCAATTGGAAAGAGACATTCCTTACTCATATTGTGAAATTCAAGCAACCTTTCGTAAACAACGTATATAGGATAAAAGTATGGCAACGCCAAAGAAAAAAAGGAAATCTGCGACAAAAAAGAAATCGGTAGCTTCAGCCAAAACGACGCGCTTGAGAACTACACACTCCATTATACCTTTTCTGATGTTCAATGCCAACTTAGAAGAAGTCACTAAATTTTATTCAGGGATTTTCAAACAATCAAAAGTATCATTTGTGAATTCGATGCAAGCGGAGTTTGAGCTGAATGGGCAGAAGTTTTCTGCTTATAACGGAGGTCCTGAATTTAAATTCTCCTGGGGTGTCTCTTTTATGATCCAAGTGGAAACCCAAAAGGAAGTAGATCATTATTGGAATGCGCTATCTGAAGGTGGAAAGGAACTTATGTGTGGCTGGGTAGAAGATAAATTTGGAATGGTTTGGCAAGTAACACCTAAAATTTTATTAGAATTGATTTCACATAAAGATCCATCAAAAAGAGAGAAAGCCACCGAAGCAATGTTGAAGATGCGTAAAATAGACATTGCAGCTTTGAAGGAAGCGATTCGAAAATAGTGGAAAAGAAAGTGTACACAACCGTTTTTTTTGTTAGTTGCTTCTGCCTGTACGGATGCAACGAATTTTTCCGTAGGTCTCCAATTCTTTAGATGGATCTCCGATTTTTTGTGCAAATAGATCCACAGGATTCTCTTTGGATTGTTTATTGATCTCTTCCCAGGAATCCGTGATGCGATTTGAAACGGCCACTTCAAGTTCTTGGCGCGTAGGAAGTTGCATTCCTAAACTTTCACATACTTTTTCTGCGTATTTAATATTTCCATAACCTCTATTTTTGCTCCAATGGTAGGAAAGACTTGCGTTGCGTTCAGAACGCGAAAAGTAAATCCTTTTTCCAATTGCCAATGGAATCGTAACGGGAAGCAAAATTGTATCCAAGACAAAACTCAATGGAGTATCTATTCCATAAATCAGATACGTATAGATTCCATCCATCTCATCATAATAAAAAATGAGATCATTTAAGCCTGATGGTTCCATCCAAATGGTTAGAAATCCACTATAAATTGCTGGATTGTCTTGCTCTAAACTTTTTGGAATGGTCTGTAGTGTTGCGCAATTGACAATGAAAATGCTGAGAATTAGGCTTAAAATATAATTCATTTCTATGATTCCATTCTAACCGTTCGCAACCCTTTTTTCAAATAGAAAGAAAAACAAAAATAAAGTTTGTTTCTAGTTCTCTAGTGATTTACGCCAATCGGAAATATGCCATCATTTCCTGCAATTGAGCCGCCTGGGCAGACATCTGTTCTGCTGTGGCAGAAAGCTCTTCACTTCCACTTGCCATAGATTGTGTGGCGGAATTTAAAACTACCATAGCACTTGTTATTTGCTCAACTCCGATACTCTGCTCTCCACTAGCCAATGCAATTCCTTGAACCAAATCACCCGTTTTTTCAATATTGGGAACTATCTCATCTAACATTGCCCCGGCTTTTTCAGCGAGTTCTACTGAGGAACTCGCTAAATCTCGAATTTCTTTTGCGGCAACTTGACTACGTTCTGCTAACTTACCGACCTCTGTTGCTACAACCGCAAACCCTTTGCCTTGGTCTCCTGCTCGTGCTGCTTCGATTGCGGCATTGAGTGCTAAAAGATTTGTCTGACTGGCGATCTCATCAATGACAGATATACGAGTAGCAATTGCCTTCATTGCTTCTACCGTTTTGGCGACAGTATTGCCGCCTTCTTTAGCCAATTTGGCTGCAAGGCTTGCAATCTCATCAGTGAATTTTGCGTTTTCAGCATTTTGTCTGACGGATGCACTCATCTCTTGTAAGGAAGAAGTAGATTCCTCAACACTTGCCGCTTGTTGTACCGCCCCATCGCTTAAGCTATAAGATGTCTGGCTTACTTGGTTGGAAGCCTGGCCAATTTGTTCTGCCGTTGTTCGAACTTCGCGAATCGTTTTGCTAAACGTTTCCAAAAGTTCATTCATCTGAGAGCACATAGCAGCATGCAAACCTTCTTTGTTCTCTAAGGATACCCTTTTGCTGAAATCTCCGTCGGTAGCTCCATGGACTACTTCACCAATTTCTTGAGTAAGCCGTGTTGCTGCCTCACTCTCTGCTTTGGTATCCTGTAGGCGTTGTTCATCCTTTTGCCTTCGTACTAGAAGGTTTTCCTGCATTCGAGATAGGTTGAGTAGCAATTGGTTTAACTCATTCTGACTTTGGTTTAAATCAAATTGATTGGTTAATTCTCCGTTAGAAATATTTACGGCGACAGTTACAGCTCTGGAAATAGGTCGAGTAATTGATCTCGTTAATAAAAATCCAAAGATCACGGCAAACACTATAGCAACGATACAACCGTAAAGAATGACCGAGGAACTTAAGTTTCGCATATCTTCAGATTCTTTGGACCGAACGTCTAATAGGAAACGTTCTGCTTTATCAAACTCTGCGATTAATTTACGAACCCCATCCATAGCTACTTTATCGCTACCAGAACTAAATTTCGCTAAGAATTCATTCATACTTACTTTCCCTATCAAAACATCTCTTCGCATCTGAATCAGACTTTCAGAGACGCGTATAAATTCCTCACTTTGATTTCTGATTTTTTCAAGACGTACTTGTTGCTCATCATTGTCTGATGTTAATTTTTTTCCATCTTGCCAAAAACTGTTAAAATTCTTTTTACCAGCAATATAGGGCTCAAGAAATTTATCATTTCCGGATACAAGGAATCCTCTCGATCCTGTTTCCATATTTACCATCGATATCAACATTCCATCACTTGTCGCAAGAACATTGTATGTGTGGGTAGTCCAGCGTTCAGCCTCCGCAAGACGTTTCGTTACAAATCCTGCTGTCACTACAACTGTAACAAAGATCAAAATGATAGAGATAAGACCAATAGCTAGTCTTGTACCTACACGCCAATTGTTAAAAAAAGCCATCCGATTCTCCTGCCTCTATATTCTACGATTGTTTCTATTTATAAATAAAATCTAAAATTTCATATTGTAACCAAAAGAAAAATGGAGTACATGGTGTACAAAATTCTGTTGTTGGTATCTTTGTATAAGAAATGCTTTTAATGCTTCTCTTCCGTAACCATTTGGATCCGCTCCAGGATTCATGGCGCTTAATTCATCAACTCGTGTTGAAATTAAATCGATCGCAATTTTATTTTGAATTCCATGAACTTTTGATGGATCGTCAACTCGGCCGTCCCTATGATTTGTATCTGCATAAACTCCAGCATTACCATATCTGCTTGGTGTATCCCATAAACGAGAATCGGGACGGAACATATCTAAAATCCCAAGAAACAAGCCTTTGTAATTGAATTGTACAGCGGGTGTGATATCCGAAATTCCACTTCTTTTCTCAGATAAATTTGTTAGATATTGGTAGCCCGCACCTATACTGAAGGTAACGTTAAAATCTTTTTCTTCAAAAATTTTATGGCTAATGGAGAGTTTGTGATAACTCGTGCCATTCCCACCTCCGCCTCCTTCTGACGTCATTCTGAAAAAAGAATTTAAGGTAGGATTCCAAGTTTTGAAAAATGGAAATTCTAGGCCAGCAATGAGGTCAAGTGCAGCAACATTATAATTCGGATTGTTTGCCATAAAGGAGCCAGTGATGATTTTTCCAAACTTTGTATTGTATTTGTGGATAACCGATGCATCGATAAAGTCTTGAAGACCATTTTTTTCCTTCCTAAATCGTATGCTGGATGGATCCCTCGGCTTGGTTCTATCTCGCGTCAAAGCATCGTTTATTAAAATATTTGGATTCCCCGAATTTACAGATTCAATATAGGATTTTGTAAAATCCTCTTTATCTCCAGCTGAAGACTGAAGGAAATAGTCATTGTCTTTATTGGATCTATGGGCTGTCGGAGTATAAATATTGATTCCAATCGTAAGATTCTCAGAAGGTTGAAAGGATACGCCAGTAGTTATATTCCAAGCCTGGGGAACGGAATTGTAAGCGGTGTTGTCTCTTTGTGATAGTTTATTCCCAAGTACACTAAAACCACGAAACGTATTATCATTCGAAAGATATTGGTAAAATTGAACTCGTCTACTTGGTTCCTCATCATGTTGCTTTTCTGTTTGATTCGGTCGCGTTTCTTCTGCTTTCAGAATGCTCGTAGTTGCAATTAAGAAAAAAACTCCACACACAAGGGAGAGTGGTTGTTGCATGATCAATTTATTACGTATCATAAATTTGATGAATAGGATGGATGTATTGAAAAAAAATGAAAGCGCGTGAACTATCGCATCGGACGTAGTTTTCTTCCTTAGCATGAGTGACATTCCTGCCTAATTAGGACGAGAATATATTATAAGAAAATACAAAAATTAAAATAATACAAAATGAACTCCAATGATTTTGTTTTTTAAATTGTGTTAAGGATTCAAGCAAGCAAAGGAAACAAATCTAAACTGGTTTTAATGAGTTTCCATCATAGCAAAAATCTTGAAAGAATCTTTATGTTTCGTTGACTGACTAGGCAGAGGATATATTTTATCCGTTGTATTGAATGAGAAACATCGTACATATCCTAATGGCAATGGTATTTCAAAACAAGGCCATTTATTTAGTTTTATTTGCTGCCAACTGCAAGCCCGACTTGAACAGCCCTTATGAATTCGGAACTTCAGAATTCTATAAAAACCAATCTTTTGTATGCCTCGTTAGTCCTCTGAGTTTCTGTAATAGCAACCGAAATGGAACCAATGGCATTGTAGATTTTAACGCGATTCCAGGGAGAAGACTTTGGCTACGGGCAGAGGGGCTTTCCTTCGTGGATTCCTCTCCCGTCACAAGTTGGGTTGATCTAAGCGGGAATGGAAATGATCTCACTCCTGGAACTGCACCTATATTTATTTCTACTACAAATCCGATCAACGGAAAACCTGTGGTCCGGTTTCAGTTTGGACTCGGAAGTAATTTAATAAAATCTGCTCCTGTTGGAGTAAATGCTTCTGACTCAGGTAGTTTGTTTTTCGTAGCACGACTCCCGTTGGTAGTAAATAGCAATGTGCTGACAATAGGACCTATAGGTGGTGGGGGCCGCGAATTCCAAATCACTTCAGCTGGTGTGATAGCCGTAAATAGATCTGGAATTACCACAGTCGCCACGTATAACTCTGGTTGGGTGGCAAACACTGTTCACCAAATTTCTATATTACAAAATGGAGTAAACAATGTTGTTATTAAATTCGACGGAATACAAATGGTTTCAGTGACGCCAGGTTCTACGGGTTATACGGCAGGTAATTTGAGTTTAGGTGCAGGCGGGGCAGAGATGGATCTCGCGGAGCTCTTGTATTTTGACAATAGGGTATCTGATGAAAACGCAGTAACCATTGAATGTTACTTAGGAAATCGTTATGGTACATTTTCCTGCCCTTAAACTACAGAGTTGAATCATATAAAAGTTTATGTATTGAAATGAAATACTATTGTATGTTAGCTGATTGTATGAATTATGAAAAATAATATCAATCCCAAAAAACTTTTACTATCTAAATGGACTTCTGTTACAGTAAATGAAAAAGAAAAACACTTTCTTGTTACCAGAGTTCACTTGCAGGATGGCTCGGCACAGAAATTCGGCCAAGTCACAATCGAAGCAATCCTTACAAACAGCACAAAAAATATACATTGGAAGTCGTTGAAAGATAGATCACTTTGGTTGCCAGGATGGTTATAGCTTTCAAAATACTTTTTTCCAGATTGATTCGCTGAAGGTCATCAATCATGCGTCTAAAGACTAGTTTTTTTTTTGTGAAAAGCTGAATCAAGTAAGCGAGATTTCATTTTTTTCCCTTCCAATCCAAAATCAGGAAAGTAGCATCATCTGAAAATCCATTTGAGCCACTAAAGTCATATATCGTGGACAAAATGTTCTCTTTGGCTAGCTCTATGGGCAAAGAATAGTTAGATTCTAAGAGTGCTTCCCAACGATCTTCTCCAAATAATAACTTATTGGTATTCTGTACTTCGGTTATTCCATCAGTATACAAAACGATTCGATCTCCTTTTTCCAAAGGAATACTAATTTTTGGATACAGATTTCCTTCCATGAGACCTAAGGCCTTTCCTGGAATTTGGAATCTTTGTACCTTTCCCTGTCGGATAAGTAAAAAAGCAGGATGACCAGCATTTGCCACTTCTATCATCTCTGATTCCAAGTCTAAATCGAAAAGTTGCGCTGTTATAAAATTGCCAGCCAAATTTCCTCTCAGATCCGAATTGGTCGCCTCTAAAAAGTCCTCCAAGCTTAGGTAGGATGATTTTTGAAAGAGTAATTTTAAACTGCCAGCAATCAATGCGGCTGAAAGCCCGTGACCAGAAACATCGGCAATCATATACCTTAGCTTCCGATCTCTCAGTTCCAGCATATCATAAAAATCCCCGCCGATAGAATCCTGACTCTGAATAAATGTTACGATCGTAAATTCCGAGTGATCGTTTGTGATTTTTGGAAGCAGAGACTCTTGGATTTTTTTTGCTTTTTCGTATTCTTTTAACAGATATCTTTCTTTGTCTTTGATCCTCAGAAGATTTTTAATCAAAGCTAAAAGTTCATCTGCTAAGAATGGTTTGGCGAGATAGGCATCGGAACCTAAGATCGTGACTTCTTTTCTCGTGGATTCTTCTGCTTTCGCTGTAAGTAAAATAGAGGGAATCGTTTTGAATCTTCGATCTGATTTGTATGTATGGATTAAGTCCGTGCCCGACTTCTTTGGCATCATTAAATCTGTAATTACTAGGTCTGGCATGATTTGAAAAATCTTACTTAGACCTTCTTCTCCATCAAAAGCTCTGAAAACTTGGTATCCAGCCTCCTCTAATAGTTCTTGGAGATAACTGCCTAAGTCAGGATTGTCTTCGACTACCAATATTTTCGCCGTGTCTCTTTCTTTTTTCTTTGTTAGGTTATCTTGAGCGGAATCTTCCGCGCCTGCAGATAGTACAGATATTGGTATTTGAAGCAAATCCTTATTTGTTGAAATAGATTTGACAGTGCTATTGATTTCGGCTTTCGGAAGAGTAAACCAAAATGTAGATCCCTCTCCGCGTTTTGATGATAATCCTATTTCTCCGCCATGTAATTCTATTAACTCTCGAACTAGTGAAAGTCCAAGACCTGTGCCTTCTTGCTCTTTTGTTAAACTTACTTCTGAGTAGCCAAATCTTTGAAATAGACGTGGGATTTTCTCTTCCTCTATTCCTAAACCCGTATCTTGGATTTCATATAGAATCTGTTTATTCTCTCTTTCTTTGATTCGAATGGAAATGGAACCTTCAGAAGGTGTGAATTTTAATGCATTGGAAAGTAAATTATGAATACATTTTTCAATCTGATTCGGGTCCGCGAAAACTATCGGGGTTTTAGACTCGATAAAAATGGATGTTTTGATTTGTTTTTTTTCGAATAAAAAAGAGAATTCTTGCAGAATCTCATTAGACATTTCTTCAAGCGAAAACGATATTCGACTCAATTGAAATTTGCCCGCTGTTAGCTTTTGTAAGTCTAGCAGCTGATTTACGAGGTTAGAGAGCCTTTTTGCATTTTTATAAACTATACTTAACTTTGACTCCGTAAGCTCGTTTCTTTTGGTCAAGGCAGCTTCAATTGGCCCTAAAATTAAAGTTAAGGGTGTTCTAAGTTCATGTGAGATATTCGCAAAAAATGCGGTTTTTTGTTCATCTTCTCTTTTCAATGCTTTTGTTTTTGCATCGACCTCAGATTGGAGATTTTCTGTTAAGTGTTCAGCAGTTAGAAATGCATTTGAAAAAATCTTCGCGAGTATCGTTGATTGCGATACTAAAAAAACAAAAAATCCTATAGGCGCAATATGGATACCATATATGAGTTTGTGAGAGAGGAAAAGATCATGGAGGATTGTCGCAATTACAAAGAGATAACCAACGCCCATTATCTTTGCACCTGGTCGATTTCTGTAAATTGCGAAAAACAATCCTGAACTAACAAAAATTATAATTATAAGTGTTTGTAGCTGTATATAGGAGAGTAAACTTGTATATGCAATTGAAGGAAAAAATAGAATTACGCCAAGAAAAAATGCTCCAAACAGAGAATTGAAATAAAGTGGCATGGCAAAGATATCATTTGGAAATAAAATTTTCCATAACCATGGGAAGACGATAATGAGACCCACATAACCAAAATATTCAAACGTATTCATCCATTCATAGAGCTCAGCATGTGGGAAATAAAATTCCAAAATTTTTCCAGTTCCTATAATTCGGATCATAAAAAGGAAACAAATGATTGAAAAAGTTAGACTTCGTTTATCTTTTTTTCGAAAAAGCCATAAAACGAAGTGATAAACTCCCATAATCGCTGTTACACCTAAGAAAAAAATATCTTGGATAATAGAATTTGAAAATTGTATCAATATACGATTTTTCGTTCCGAGATAAGGAACTGTCCAGGGTCCTCCCTTGAATTCATGGAAGTTGCTAATTTGCCAAATGAATTCCCCGTATTCTCTGCATTTGGGAGATAAGCTTCCTAAAGAGGACCCTAAATTTGGTATGGCTTTTCTTTCCGTGTCCGATACTGTACCTGAATACAAAATCAAATCAGGTCCACAATATAACCTATGCGCAGTAGGAATGGAAGATAAATAGACCATAAACTCTTCTTCAGGAAGATCATACACTCGCAATCGCAAGGTACCATATCCTAAGCCATTCTTTTGGTTCGGATCCAATTTCCCGTTCCATATAAGAGGAACCTCATGAAACAAACTGGATTCTTTTGGAAAACTACCATATGTTAGAAGTTTGTTGGGATAAAATTCCCAATTTCCTTTTAAGGAAATCATCGGTGATTTGGATGAATCCCAATTTCTTAGGTCTAATCTTCCTGAAATGGCAAATGGATCAAAAACTGTCTCATCACCAGCCGATTTGCAGTAGCTTTGGAAAAGACAAATTAAGAAAAAGCAAAGAAGACCTCGTTTCACAGATATTAAACGAATCAAATTTACTGGCCCTTGTATAGCATTTTTCGCGGGAATGAAGAGCTTTTGTTTAAGCGCTCCTCTAACTCTTGTTCAGTCGAATCATTTACAATTTTGCAAAGTTGTCATTAAATTCTGTGAGTCATCTAGGAAAATTCACTAGTCAGTGGCTTAAACAGACTTTACGAACGAAATTCTGCTTTTTCTAACCGATCCATATAATTTGTTCTAAAGCTATTGTAAATTTCTTTCAAACTTTGTTTTCTATAGAGAGCTATTGAGATATGAATGAGGGTATGTAGCAGTAAACAGAGGAGAAGTCCTTCAAAGATCCCAAGTTTGTATACCAAAATTCCACAAACAGTGGCAAGGCTGATTGCATACTTTCCATGATGGTCAAAAACAGACCTAAGACCATAAATCATTTTTCCTCCTGTAAAGACCATGATTATACCCAACGTGTATTGCGGGAGGTAAGTAAGTAAATCAGGAAAGAATAAAAGGCCAAGTATCACAGCAGCACAAAACAAATTAGACAATTTTGTTACCGCTCCGGCGTATGCGTTTGTGCTACTTTTTGCTAAACCATCAAGATTGGTCATGCCGCCAAAAAATGAAGATCCAAGATTAGCTATCCAAATTGCAAGTAGACTGTTGTTCGTGTGGCAGTGTCTGCCTAGAGGATCAATTTTTTCTATAGCCGCATTGCTCATAACTTGTTCAATAACGTCAATGGAGCCTAACATCATCGCATAACCGATCATTTTGGCAATACCTGTAAAGGCATCTGTATGGAAAAAACTGGGATGAGGCAGAGGAAACTGAATTGAAAAGGGTATTGGTTCAATGGTAAGTTTTGGCAGTGCTAGGTAAAACATACTTAGCACACCGATAATCATGATTGTAAAATAGGAAATTCCTGGGGATACTTTGCTGTATTTTTGAAAAAGATAAATAAACAGGATAAAAGATACCAATGAAAAACCGATGAGTTCTATTCGGGCAATATTCCACCATTCGTTTTGTTCCTGTAAGGTGGTATACAAAAAAGGAAAGAATTTTAAAGCAATTTTTAGACCAATACCGGCAAGAAGTCCCTCGACTAAATAAACTGGAACTAGCAGTAGTATATGTCTCTGTAAATTAAATTTCCAAACAACTATCTGCATAAGTGCTGTTAGAAAAATTAAAAATGGCATGTTCTCCATTCCGAATTCAGCCACACCAAAGGCCAGTGCGGGAGCGAGGCCCGCTGCTATTCCTGGTGTTCCAACATAGTTTCCTTTTCGAAATAGGGAAGTAAGATAACCGACGATACATGCAAATACAACTGTGATGAGTCCTATTCGAATAGGGAAATCGGACATTATGCAAATCCCAGCACTTAAGGGAATTGCCATACATCCCGTGATAAATCCTGCCGCCGCATCACGTTTTATATATTTTAATTGATCTTGTAAAGCTGCGATCATTTTGACTCCATCGATGTATTGGATTCAGTCTCGGAAGAAAATTATTTGATAGCAACTTTATTTCTTAAGACGACTAAAAAAAACCTATTATCATTCCGAATTTCTATTTCACGAAATTTGATTCGGCAATGAAGATCCAGTGTAACAACATTAAAAATAGAATCATTCTAATTTAAAGTAACTAATTTCTGAATGGAGTTGTTTCGCTTGTAAATTGAGTCCTTGTGACGTTGCTGAAAGTTCTTCCGAACTTGCAGCCGTGCTCTGAGTTACTTTATCTAATTCTTTCATGGCAAGTCCTATTTGAAGAACTGTTTCTGCCTGATCTTGATTGGCATCTGAGATAACTTTGATTAAATTTGCAGTTTTGTGAATTTCGGGTATGATTTCAGAAATGAGTTTCCCTGCTGTCTCGGCAACTAACAGACTTTCTGTGGATAAAAGATTGATTTCATTGGCGGAAATATTACTTTTTTCCGCAAGTTTACCAACTTCGGTAGCAACTACGGCAAATCCGCTTCCATGATCTCCTGCACGAGCTGCCTCTATCGAAGCATTTAACGAAAGTAAACTGGTCTGGGAAGCAATTTCTTTTATCACTCCAATCTTACTTGAAATTGTTCGCATAGCCTGAACAGATTCTTGAACAGAGTATTCCCCTTTACTCGCTTCGAGTGCCGAATGTTCCGCAATTTCATTTGTTTGCCTTGCATGTTCGGATGTGTCTTTAATCTTTTGAATCATCTGTTCTAAAGAGGCTTCTGTTTCTTCTACGGTTGCTGCCTGTTCCGTTGAAATTTTACTAAGTGAATCCGCAGTCATCATAACTTCCGTTGAAGCAACGATTACAGTATCCAAACTTTCTACTACATGTAATAATACTTTTGTAATATGCTCTAACGTTTCATTAAACTTGTTTTTAATATCTAAAAATCCGCCGGAATAATTTCCAACTAACCTGGCTTTCATATTACCATTTTTTAAATTTTCTAAACATTCCAGCAATTCGTCTGTTAACAAAGTAGATTCTATATTTAATACTTTTTGGCTTGTAATGTCTGTTGCAAATTTGATTACTTTGTAGGGTCTACCTTTTCTGTCTAGGATAGGATTGTATGTTGCTTGTAGCCAAATCTCTCTTCCGTGTTTATTTAGCCTTTTAAATTCCGCTCGTTGGAATTCACCTGATTTGAGAGTTTTCCAGAATTCTTTATACTCATCAGACTCAAACGTTTCAGAAGAAACGAAGATTCGGTGGTGTTTCCCTCTAATCTCTTCCAGTGTATAACCCATTGTGGTCAGAAAATTCTGATTTGCATCTAAAATAATTCCATCTAAAGAAAAGCTAATAATGGCCTGTGATTTATCCAACGATTCAAGTTGGGAATTGGCATCAGAAACAAAGCCTACAATGGAAGACAGTCTATTTAAATTCGAACTTTTTTCAAGCTGGTAAAGAGAGAAAAACAAGTCGATTAGTAAAATCGAATTCAAGAGACCAAATACAAGGTTTAGATATTGTTCGAATGCTTCTAAGTTTTGATGGAAAACGAAATTGAAAAATAGACCAATAGAAAGCACGAAGGATAGTAAAACTTTGAATTTGTCAGATAGTTTGAATCGCATGATAGACTCCGCCTATGGTGGTGACAATTCTAGTTCAAATTTGAATGCAAAATCAATTCATTTTGATCTTGAGAATTGAGAATCCTTTCAATTTCAGATAGAAATGCATAGACTCAGGTTTTTTTGGAGCCTTTCCATATTTTGAAGGGCTTCAACGAAGAAAATTTATTTTTTGCTTGGATTCCCTTTGCGATCTACCCATCTCTATTACGGGTATTATTATGAAAAAAATGAGTCTTACTTTCCTCTTTTTACTTCTATCTTGTGCTACACCAGCCAAACAAGTTTTGGGTATTCAGGACACAAATAGTGATTCCAAGTTGAATGAGATTATGAAAAAGGAAACTGTTCATCTATTGGTTTTAGCCCCACGCGAGCTATCAGCAACCACTTGCTCGTTTACGGAAGAGGTATTCACCGGTATATTAAAACAATCCAATATCCAAATGGAGTCGCAGTTGCTAAAATTCCATAGCAAAAATCCAAATTTTCATTTAATCGATCGTGATAGTTTGGCTTATTTGCTGGAAGAAATTAAAATTCAGAAAACGGGTCTCACATCTGGACAAAGAGCGCAAATTGGCAAAATCTCTGGTGCAAATTATATCATAATTAACACTGGCAATCTAAACTTGACTTAGATTCTTCACCTTTTGTCCGAGTTAATAGACTAAAGGTTGTTTTTGATTATCCGGTCCATGCGATAAGGAAACGTATCTATCTTTATGAAAGACCTAAGATGTAAATTTGATGTTTTGAACAACTTCCTTTGAGAGAGGTTTAGATAAAAAAGATTGAACAAATTCATATTTTTCTGATCTCTTTTTATCTTCAGGATCTACAGAGGACGAAAGGATATAGATTTTTGTAAAAGGGAATTTTGTGTAGTATTTCTCTTTAAATATGTCTAAAAATCCCCACCCATCCAGAACAGGCATATTTAAATCCAAAAAAATCAACTCAGGCACATTCGATTCTAGTCCTCTGATTAGATTCTCATAAAAATCGACTGCCTCTTGACCGTTCATTTTTGTAAGTGTTTCTTCACAAAATTGAGTGAGCTTAAAAGTTATTTTTAAAATCGAAAGAGATGTTGGATCATCATCAATGCAGAGTATGTATTTCATTTTTTAATTTTTATTTCAAATGTTGTGCCAATGTTTACCTGACTTTCAACACTTATATTTCCACCTAGTGCTTGGATTTGCGATTTAACTAAATACAAGCCTAGGCCTTTGCTATCCGAATGGTTATGAAATCTTTGATACATTCCAAAAATTTTATCTTTATGTTTTGTTAAATCTATACCGAGACCATTATCTTCAAATCTTAGAAAATAAAAATCTGCTGATGAATATGATTTTATTTTAATCTTAAGATTACGGTCAGGAGATCGGTATTTAATAGAATTTGTCATCAAATTCAGGAAGATACTTTCCAAATAAGATCTATTGAATACAATCTCATTTGTTTCCTTAAAATGAATTTCAATCTCGGCACCACTTGAAGTGATAATATTTTGGATCTGAGAAATGACGGCTTGGCAAATCTGCGTTAAATCGATTTTAGTAAGTTCGATTGATGGACTATCTTTGATGATTAATATTCTAATTAAATCATCGATTGTTTGGTTCAATGTGTCGGTCGAAACTTTTATTCCATTCAGCAATTCTGACAGAATTGGATCTGATATTGGTAGATCTTCGATGAGATTCAACGATGCTTTTAAATTTGAGAGTGGGGCTCTGAGATTGTGAGATGTTATATAATTAAATTGCTTTAAGTCCTTGTTATTCTGAGTTAACTCAGAAATTAAAATTTCTTTTTCATTCTCTTCTTTCTTTTTTGCGGTAATATCTCTTTCTATTGCTATCCAGTGGGTATACCAACCTTTTTCATTTGCCAAAGGAAATATCGAAAACTCATTCCAAAATTCCGTCCCGTCTTTTTTATAGTTGATTATTTCGACTTGGACAGGTTCCCATCTTAGAAAGGATTTTTTCATTTTTTGTTTTGCAAGTTGACTAGAGTTTGCTCCTTGCAACAATCTCGGACTTTTTCCGATGACTTCATTAGCAGAGTATCCCGTCATTTTTGTAAAGGCTTGGTTTACATAGACAATTCTCGGACCTGGCTCCTCAAAAGGTTCTGCCTCAGTGATGATGACACTTTCATTTGAATTTGTAATTACAGATTCCAATAATTTCAATCGAACTTCTTCTGACTTTCTTTTTGTAATATCTTCAATCGCACCCACCATACGAATTGTTCGACCAGTTTGGTCACGAATGACTAAAGCTTTATCGAGTACATTCGCGTATTCTCCATTTGCTTTTTTAAAGAGGTATTCATTTTCAAACGTAATTACATTCGGATCCGCAATTGCTTTTTCAATTTTCTTTAAAATTTTATCTCTTTGGTCATCATGAAGTACACCTTTCCACGTGTCGAAGTTGAGTTCCATTTGATCTATTGGGTATCCAAATATCGTTCGATAACCTTCTCCCCAAAAAAGTGTGTTTTCAATTGCATCCCAGTCCCAGATTGCTTGGTTTGTGGCTTGTGTTAAAAATTCATACCGTTCTGTACTGATTCGCATTTCTTCACTTACTAACTTTCTCTCGTGTATATCTTGGAAGGCACCAAATGCGCGTTTGCATACTCCGTTCTCAAAGATGGCTTGACTCGTTGCTCGCACCCACCGTTCTTTTCCCGTAAAAGTTATAATTATGAATTCCTCATCATACGGTTTACCAGAGCTAATTAAATCAGAAAATAAACTTTGAATTTTTTCCCGGTGTTCGCCTTCTTTATAAAACAAAATAGCATCGTCGAGACTTGGCTTGTAATTTGGTGGCACTTCATGTATTGAGTGCGTAACGGCTGTCCATTGGAGTTCTTGCGTTTCAAAATCAAAGTCCCAACCACCGACTCTTGCCGTTTCATTCGTTTGTTCCAAAAGTTCTTTTGCCTTTCTCATTTCAATTTCGTAATTGATCGTGTCAGTGACATCTTGGAAGGAACCAAAAACTTTCCGAAATGGCTTTTTGTCGATTTGTGGTGATCCAATGGCTCGATACCAACGCCTAATTCCTTTTGGGTCTACATATCTTAATAAAAGTTCAAAGGGTTGTTTATTTTCGATAGTTGCCTCAAAATGTACTAGAATTCTTTCTTTTTCAATCTCGCTAAAGAGATTTGCGATCGATTCTATTGTTTGTGGTTCTGAATCTTTGATGCTAAAAAGATTGTACATTTCTTTTGTCAATGAAAAGGATTGTGTATATAAATCATATTCCCAACCACCAACATGCGTGGCTTCTTGTGTCTCTATTAATAATCTTTGGTATTTTTTCTTTTCAGTTATATCTCGTACGGATGTAACCTTGAACCTCTTGCCATCATTTTGAATGAGTAGTTTTGAATTTGCGTATATATCTATTACTTCTTTGTTTTTTCTTTGAACAGTCCATTCCTGCGGAACTTCCTCTGCATCGGCGATAAATTGATCATGCATTTTTTGAGTGGCTTCTCGGTATTCGGGTAGTACTACGAGTGTAAACGGTTTACCAATTAACTCTTGTTTTGTGAATCCATAAATATCACAATAAGCCTGATTTACATTTACAAAGATACCAAACTCATCCGTAATACAAATCCCAGTATCCACAGCATTGAATATGGAAATCAAGAGGTTTTCGGCAATTTTAAGTTGATTCTCTGCTAGTTTTGTAAAACTGATATCTAAGATAGAAAAGGAAATCACATCTAATTTTTTACGAAAATCAAGAACCGGAGTAAAATTGAATGCAAAGTCGTAAACCTTACCATCCATATTTCTGAAATGTGTTTCTCCGGATACTGCTTCTCCATTTTTTAGCTTTTCAAATACCGATTCTGCATCGACTAAAAACCCTGTTGTAAGAAAATCTTCTATTGAAATTGATTCCGTGAGGGTTTTATTGAACAAAGTAAAAAAAGTTTCTTTTGCCTTAGTATTGAATCTGATTACTTCTAAATCACTATTTAAAAGAATGAAGGATTGAAGGGTATTACTTAAGAGAGCAGTTTGACTTGATTCACGTATTTTTAGTTCAATTTCCTTTCTTTCTAATTCCTCATTTGTGGATTTTAATTCTGAGTAAGCAATTTGAATCTCTTCATTGGTAGATTGCAATTCCTCTATGCTTGTCTCTAATTCTTCATTTGTAGATTGAAGCTCTTCATTTGTGCTTTGAACTTCCTCGTTTAGAGATTGAAGATCCTCATTAGTTGTTTCTAATTCCTCTATATATATTTGAAGGTGTTCCCTTGTTGCAGACAGTTCTTTTTCCAAATATTCAATTTTTTCTAAAAGTTCTTCTGCACTTTCGTTTCCTTGAGTAACTATTCTCTTTTGGTCATTCGTAAACACTTCGAAAAGAATCATATACATGTCGCTATTCTGCTGCGTATATAACAAGGGTTTTACTTTAATATTCGTTAGGTAATGCTTTCCCTCGGCTTCAAAGGGAATCAATCCGCTTTTTTGAGACTCTTTTTCCTTCATAACCTTGGTTATTAAAACTCTTAACTCAATTTGCAACTCTGGCCTGATCATCTTGAAAATATTTACATTCATGACTCCTCTTGGAAGGCTTAAGAAGAGATTGATATCACCGTTGGTCATTTCTATCGAGAACTGATCGTCTATAATTGCATAAGGATAATCGAAGGTATTATAAAGAGTTTCCTTTACCATTTCACTGATAGATAAATCTTTCCTTTTCGACTCTTTTGGATAGCTACGAATAGCAACAGGAAGACTTTGTCGGATTCCTGAGAAACGAACGACTTGATTTGCCCCTCCTCTTTTTCTTTCAAAAATTTTATTTTCAGAGTCCAAAGTAAGAAAAAGGTCACTGAAGTTTCCGATTGTCTCAGACTTACCCAAAAACAAAATTCCATTTGGATTCAATGCGTAGTGAAATAAAGGGATGATTTGTTCTTGGAGTTTTTGGTCAAAGTAGATTAATAAATTTCGACATACTACCATATCCAGTTTTAGAAAAGGTGAATTTTTCGTAAGGTCATGTTTTGTAAATAAGATCATAGATCGAAGGGTTTTTGAAATTTCGATCGATGAGTCTCCTTTCATAACATAAAAAGGTTCTTCTATGGATGGGAAGATAAAATTAGCACTACTTGGATAGACCGCCTTACGTGCGATTGTGATTGATTCTTCATCAATATCAGTTGCAAAAATTTGAACGTTGTAATGTAATATTTCTTTTTTAAGAATGTTTGCGATAATGCTTGCGATACTGTACGCTTCTTCTCCAGTGGAACATCCAGGTGCCCAAATTCGAATAGAATCCCCCTTTTTTTTATTTGATATAATGTTTTTGATTTGTTCTTCAATTTTTAAGAAAGCCTTTTCATCTCGGTAAAAAGATGTAACTCCAATCAATAGTGTTTCAAAAAGAATTTCATACTCAGCTGGGTTTTTACTAAGAAACTTCAAATACTCAGAAAATTCTCTAATTTTAAAACTGTACATTCGCTTTCGAATTCTGCGAACAATTGTTGATTTTTTATAATTAGAAAAATCTGTACCCTTTAAATTAGAAAGTGTTATCAGAATTTGTTCTAACGAATCGTTTTCAAATTCATCTTCTCGGTTCTCATTCGTAAGGTTACTTGGCATATTCTTATAAGATAAAATTTGATCTCCCATTTCTTGTGGCGGGATCACAAAGTGAATTTTTCCAGTAGCTATGGCTGAGGCTGGCATTCCATCAAATTTTGATGAACTAGGGTTCTGAACAAGGGTTAATCCTCCTTTGGAAAAAATAGTACCAACTCCATATGTTCCGTCGGAACCAGTGCCAGAGAGAATGATTCCCACCGAACGTGGTCCATACGAGTTGGCTAAGGACTCGAACAGAACATCTATTGATGGTTTAGGTCCAGTTTGGTATTTAGGTTTGGTTAGAAAGATCCGGTCGTCTTTTACTCTAATTTCTGTATCGGGTGGGGTAGTATAAATAAAACCAGGAAGGATTGTTTTTTCATTTTCAGCTTCCACTACGGGGATCTTTGATGATTTTGCTAAAAGCTGACCCAACATACTTTTGTAAGTTGGGCTTACGTGTTGAGCAATTATGATTGCATGGGACTTAAATTCATCTTTTAGATTGGATAAAAAACCCTGGATCGCCTCAAGTCCGCCCGCAGAGGCGCCTACACCAATCACTAAAAATGAGTCTAAGTTTTCTTTCATTGTATATGGAGTCAAAAATTACCATTTTTTACAAAATCTGGAAATAAATTGACATAGCAATAAATTATGATGAAACAATTTATCGGTTTCAACAATTTATTAAAGAACAGTCATTTTTTTTTAACAGTCGCAATCGAATTAAAATATTTCTAATGCGACGAATTATCTGAATCGATAAACGGAAACATCGGGATGTTTCCGTTTCAATTGCAAACGTGTTGCGTCTATTTCACTTCAATCGATTTTGTTTAAAAATTTTGCAATCTTTCTGACGATGAACCTGGGAGTAATTCGTATGGACTGCGCTAAAACAAAATTCAAAAGCCCAGGAATTTTAATTACCCTTTTACCGAACAAAGCTTTTATTCCTGCATTGACAACTTCTTCTGAACTCATAGCAAGTAGAGAAGATTGGATCAGTTTGCTTCCAGTCATGTTTGCTCTTTTAAAAAATTCTGTTTTTGTTGGACCTGGGCAGAGGCATGATACAGTGATTCCGTAATTCTTTACTTCTTCCGCTAAACCTTCGCTAAATGATAAGACATATGCTTTTGTGGCGTAGTAGTTTGTCATCAAAGGACCTGGTTGGAATGATGCCGTAGAGGCAACATTAAGAATGTATCCACCCTTTTGAAGAACCATATCCTGTAAAAAAAAATGGCAAAGTTCTGCAAGTGTAGTTACATTCAATTGAATCATTTTTGATTCTTCGGAAAAAGAATTTTTGTGATATTCTCCGTTTAGTCCATAACCAGCATTATTGATCAAACAAGTAATGTTGATATTTAATTTTTTGACCGCTTTGTAGATCTTTTCTGCCGAATTGGGAACAGACAGATCTTCAGCGATGACAATTCCATCAACACCATACTTCTGTTTGATTTCAGTTGCAAGACTTTTTAATTTGTCAGAGCTTCTAGCTACAAGGATAGGGGTATATCCCTTTTGAGCTAGTGAAAGAGCGAAGTCTTTTCCAAGACCTGTGGATGCGCCAGTGATTAAAGCATACTTCATATCCAAAATCACTTTCAGATTTTCTCAACTATGCAATTCTTAAATGAATCCTCTCAAAAAATTTCTTTAGAGAAAAATTCTGAAATCTTCTCAAGGAGATTGTTTTAAAGGAGTTTTATCGAAACCGATTTAAGGATTCCACGTTGTAACCAATTTCTTTCGCATAATTGATGTAATTTGACTCTACCGTAGGATTTATCGTTTCTTGCCTGGAAAAAACCCAGAGAAAATTGGGAGTCGGTCCACCGATAAGTGCGGTTTGGTAGTTTAATCGATCAATCCTAAGTATAATGAAGTCTCCGAAAAAAAAAGGGAATGCAAAACTTACCTTAAGTCTCCCTACCTTGGGGTCTGGAACTAAGGCGACTCCATTTTGGGCAGTGATTCCACCATCAGCTCGGATACCTTGGTTTAATACCCCTATTTGTCCGTTCCCATTGTCCGTGTAGGTAGCGCTTGATTTTGTGAGACCTCTTTGGAAACTATTGTCGATCCTTTGTATCTCATTCCAGGTTCCTAAGAATCTCGGAAAATCAACATCTCTTTCCGCGAATGCATCAAAAGGGGAGGTGCTCGCATAGGAGACAAGACCAAAAAGAAGAAAGGGCTCCCAAACCGGTCGTTCTTCTTTTTTTGTTGGGTTACAAAAGGATAAAAACACTAAAAGAGTAAAAAGGACTCGCACAGAACTTAGACTTAAAAATGGGAATACTCGAATCCTGATTTTTCTAAAATCTCACACCTAAGAGTGGTAAATTCAAAATGAAAATCTTTTCGATTTCTTTCTGACATAGCTTCTTTGTGTTTCAACCCGTCTAGATTCGGCTGAGTTCCATGGACCATACCCACCATCGCTTCTTCAGATTCCCAGATACTAAACGTAAAAAAATTTCCAAAAGGTCTAAACGCTGCAAAAGCTAACTTTTGTTTTTTGTGGTCCCGAACCTGTTTTTCCACAGGTTTTCCCCATTTTGCAAATCGAAATAACTCACTTAGTTTGAGTCTTGCCAATGTGACAGCAACCGTCTCGTTTGTGTTTGGTGAAAGTCTTGGGTAGAGACTTGCGGATTCAATTTCTTTAATTTTTCCCCACCGGCGATAGAGAGATAGAGTAAGAGACCAGCCATATTGGAATTGGCTTTTGGGACTTCGGATTTTAAAAGTCTCAAAAGCCTTTGAATCCTCCCAATGGCCAAGAAATACCAGATGATTGAAACTGTATCTTCTAAAGGAATAGATAGGCTCGCCAAGGACCATTGGAAGAAAAATCTCTCCATGAAGAAGGCCTGCAATTTTTCGAAAGCGAACGGGGAATAGGATGTAAAAAGGCATTTTGTAAAAGGGAATCTTAAAAAACTGAATGCTAAAGATTTCTTGTGGTTGATTCGGATTTTGAGTCATTTGGAGTGGGGTTGTGGGAGAAATTTTTTTCTTGAAGTTGGTTCTTGGTTTTGGTTATTTCATAGCTCCTTATTTTAGCAATCGATTCTTTTTAAATCACTCTAGTATATATAGACGAATCCATTCCATTTCTCTTTTGGTCTATCTCTTTGTTTTGCGATTTAATTTGCCAATCTTAAACTTGATTTGGATCGCATTTTCTCTATTGGGTTTCCTACTTCTTTTTCTTCAAAATAGGGAGAATCTCTTCCACAAAAATACCTATCTTGGATTCCTACCGTTGGGATTCAGCATGGTTTCTACCCTTTGGTATGTATCCGGTTCCAATCAATTCTATCTTCTTGGATATGATCAAATATGGAGTCTGTATGCGGCGGTCCATGGGTGTTTCATTGGTTGGTTATTTCTGTCCGGAGTGGTCTATATTTCTCAAAAAAATCCAGATTCGGAGGTGATTCCCTTCTTTGTCCTCTTCCTTGTCATTTTTTTTCTGATCATTGCCATCGGCATCTACCAATCTAAGGCTCTAAAAAGAATCGGAGTCATTGGCTATTGTTTCTTAGTTCCATCCGTTATCCTACATTCATTCACTCTTATGAAAAATAAGTTTTCAAAATACCTGATGGGTTTTTGTTTTTCTTTCGTATCGTTTACTTTATTCTTTGCTATCTGTTATGAGTTCCAGTGGACTTTTGGTTTCGACTTTCAAAATTATAGGATTATGACTTTTTTACATGGTGGAACTAATGCTCTGGTTGTGGTTCCTCTGTTTTTACTTGCCCTCGACCGCGAATACCAATTGCCTGCAGATTCCTGACCTAAAAATATACTTCATTTTCCTTCCACAAATAAAAGTGTCATTGAATTTGTGTTATTCGGAATGGGAAGGAGGCTTGGGCTCGAGAGTTGACCGTTGCTTCTGATTGGATAGGAACCTAATTGGTTTGTGGCCGTATTTGCAACGCAAACAGCATACAACATATTTCCCTTCGGGTGGATTGCCATACGGGATATATTTACGTTAGTTGGACAAGATGTTCCCCCCGGCGTAGGCGTAACACTAATGGGAGCGGGATTGATGATACCCGTTGTTTGGTCAACACTATAGGCATAGATATTTGTATTTCCATAGGCATAGATATAGTTTCCGCTTGGATGGAGGACAACCGATTTTGGTGATTGGAAAGAATCGACACTCTGGACCAATATGCTTGTTCCAATCAATGTATTTGTCGTTGGGGTAACAGCAAATTGTACAATTCTTCCTGCGTTCGTTTGATTGGTGATATTGGCACAGTACATAAAATTAGCGTTTAAGGAATAAACGCAATTTCCATTTTCAGGATATAAGTCGCCCTGCGTGATCGTATTGCTATTCGTCGAGACTCCAAGTGTTCCCGTGTTCAAATCAGAAATGGGATAAAAGATTCGCGTTATACCTAAACTATCTTTATGAAATGTCATAAAGTAATTTTGAGTTGGATGTATTGGGCTCAAGACATACCAAAATCGATTTGGTTCTGTAGTGTTGACCTCGCCGAAGAACGTTCCCGACTCATCGATTTGTAACTTAGAGAAAGAAGCAACCGAAGGTGAAGTTGTGTAATAAAAAAACTTTCCACTGGAATGAAACGCGGAAGATCCTTGCATAAAAACAGGAATATTCGTCGATGTGTAATCATTTTTGAATGTTAAACTCCCATCAGGATTTCGTAGGAAAGATCGGAAACTGTTTACACCATTGGTAACTAAATGTTTTCCATTCCATAACGCAAACATAGGAGCTGGATTGGCAGATGGAGTCGGAATGGATCCAATCGGTGTAAGGACTCCATCATTTCTTGTATTGTAAAAATAGATGAGTCCGTTTGCCCGGTCCACCAAGTACAGAGTGTTCAGAGGATCTGAGTTTCCGGAATTTAGATTGAAACAAATTTGGGAATTGGTAACCAAACTCGAGAGAAAGAAGTTTTTTGAGTTGGGGTCACAGGTTGCATTCAATTCAGGAAGTTTGCAATTTGTAGAGACACAAAGAATTCCTAGGAGAATACTGAAAGAGATTGCGTTTCTTTTTGTTCTGGGAAAAAGCTCTTGAAACAGAATTTGAATTTGGTTAATGAAAGACACGTCCGTACTTATCCCCATGCTTTTCCTTAATCATCAATTCGATCTAAAATAAAGCAAGGGGAAATAAATTGATGAGGAAGTGTTTTTTTTCTATTTCCAACCTTTGGTGGCACCGTCAACGGATTGGCGAGAGCACTTAAATCGGGTTGTTTTAATACCACGTAAGGTTTGGTTTTTAAGCTGGCCCTGTTCGAAAACCCTTCGTCGCCACCTTTGGAATGCCTTTGTATCTAATATATGGCGCATCAATTTTACAAATTCATTTGGTGAAAAACCAAACTGACGTTCGATGGCCTCAAAAGGGGTTCTGTCTTCCCATCCCATCTGGACAAGTCGTTCGATTTCTTCTTGGGATAACCTTTGGATTTGCGTTTTTAAGTTTCGAGAGAGACTCATGGGAATTTTCGTTCCTAGTTTAGACGGGAACGCGAATGCATTTAGATATCCTTTCTACCCAGAGGCAACCGAAGAAACTATGACGTGGATTCCTCTGGGAAGTGAAAAAATCAATATTAGCTACGGAGTAGTTAAAACGTCACCACCACATACGGTAGACGCAGTTCCTGTTGTTTCTGGGGAGTAAAAATTTATGACTGCTCTCGAATCTTGAAACAATGGATTTCCAAAACAACGAGCTATACGCGATGTGTTACTACATTGCGAAGCAGAATAGACGCTCCCTGTACCTTGGAGAGTCGCACAGACAGTGGAATTGCCAGGATTCGCATCAAGATAGTCCACGCAACGATTTGCAAATGCGCTTGTGCCTCCGTTACAGGATGGCGTTGAAAAAGAAACAGATGGAGGAAAGTTGGAAACCATCCGGGAGGCAATGAATGTGCCAGAACCAGAGACCTTTCTAATTCTCAGATAGTTGGTTTGGGAACCCGTAACTAAATATGACCCAAACTCGAATTGATTTGATCCATTGGCATTAACTTCCGATCCAATGGTAGCAAACGTAGTGCCATTAAACAAAACCAAGGCGATATTGAGACCACCAGTGACAGTAAATCCCGAGAGAGTAAGTCTCGTATTCGTACCAAAACTAGAAACTGGAAAAAATGCATAATCCGCCGTTGCCAAGCTCGTGACTGAGGATGTGCTAGTCAGACTGGATCCAAGTATGGAACCCGTTGGAAATAGGACAAAACTTGAAAAACTGGTTTTTGAAGTTTCCCCTGTTGCGAGAAATTCATAAAAAATCTGTCTTGGGGTGCCTGCCGTAGGAGATTGCAATGCCGACGGAATGGAAGCTATGGTAATATTTTGGTCATTTTGGCTACTGTCGTTGAACGCATAACTTCCCACTTCTGTATCCGAAGGTGTAATAGTGCTGTCAGTTGAAAAGAATAATCTATGTGTGACTGTCCCACGTTGGCCTGGGTTGATTCGCACTGTAAAAGAAACGGAACTAGAAGCAACTCCAGTAGTCGGTGCAGTAGAAAACGAATAATTGAAACTACTTGTAGTGGTACTGGGTGTTGAAGAGGTTGTCCCTGTCGAACTTCTTTGTGTCAATAGAGGTAAAAGAAGAAAGGTGGTTTGGTCTTCCGATTTCTCAGCTTGGCAATTAAGAACGAAGAAAAAGGAAACTAGTACGGAAATTTGAAATTTTAATAATATACGCATAACGAAAATTTGTTTAGGGGAAGCTTTTTGTCAATCGAATTCCTTATTTTCGCTATGCGATACTTTTGGGATTTCCCGCATTGCCTTAAAACCAATACGTGACATTCACTACGCCCACAGGCAGAGCGGTTTCTCCGACCATCTCCCTTCGGTTAGCATCTGCATAGATAGGCCAAGGATTGGATTTGGCCACGACCTTGGCAACACCAGCTTGTAAATCCACTGACCAATTTTCCGCGAACTTCCATTCATAACCAAATAGTCCCATCAGTTCTAGGTCCATGCTCGTATAACTCCTCTTTCGTGCTACCTCGTCCAATACGAACAAATCTAGACTAGCGCTTGCTAGTGCCAAAGATCGCAAACTGGTTGGACCTGGACTTACGGCTTGGGTAAGACGGCTCCTTCCGTAGGCAGCCTGGAATTCAACATGCCAAGAACTGTTCAAAAATTGTCGGAAGCCCAAAATCCCCGAGGTCTCTGTAAACGTACCTTCCGTCGGACGGTTTTCCGGCACCGAATGGCCTACGCCCAAAAGTAAATCGGTTCGCCAGGATTCGTTGGAATGAAGGGAGCGCCTGTAGACAAATCGAAATTTTCCGCCCGGGAATATGGGCCAGAGGACATTGGATCGAAATCCTTGTTTGGGCAAACGAATGGGTTCGGCACTCAGGGCATTCCCAAACAAAGACACAAGAAGGAAGAAAAGGAAAGAAAATCCGAAAACGAATCTAAGAAACATATACACCTCATTAATCTTGACGCTGTCAAAATTACGAAAAAAAATAATCTGGATGTTGTCAAGATTAAATTGAAGTTTTCGGAATCTTAGGAAAGATTTTGTATGGAACGTCTAAATGGCTACGGAAGCAAGGAAGTCTTACCACCACGGAAATCTCTATAAAACCCTATTGCAAACGGGGGAGGAGTGGATACGTACCCGCGGGATGGAGGCCTTTTCTCTCCGTGCTTGTGCAAAAGCTGCCGGTGTTGCCCACAGCGCTCCTGGGCATTATTTTAAAGAAGTTGGTGAGATTTTTACGGAAATAGGGGTACGGACTTTCGAACGACTTGCAGACTTCATTATCCAAAGCAAACACGCAGAGCCCGATGCCGACCCTCTTTTTGCTGTTTGTTCTGCCTATGTTCAATTTGCAAGACAGGACCCAAAACTCTTCCAAATGCTATTCCACTCGGATCGCATCAACAGAGGTTCGGAAAGATTCCAAAGAGCCGGCGAACTGGCGTTTCGAGAACTTGCGCTTGCGATCGACCCAGACCCCAAAAAAAGGCAGATGAATCACGCAAAGATTCTTTTTGCTTGGAGCCAAATCCATGGTTTGGCCATGCTTTCTATTGACGGACCAATGGCACCTGTTGGAGGAAATCGAAGTGGTCTCAATGAGGAACCGATTGTCACTTCGCTTCGCCGGTTGGTTGAGGTGGTTCGAAATTGGAACTAAAGAATTGACTGAAATACATATGTATTTTCGTCTTCTCCTGCTATGAATCCATTGATTTGGGATTTCTGGAAAAAAGCGGGTCCCGAAAATGCTCGGGATACCTTACGTTTTTTATGCCAGACCGAGTATTTAGAAGAATACTTAGAAATTCTTTTCGAAGTGGAAGAGTTGCGGGAATACTTTGTTAGATACCTTTGGATTTTAAGAGAGGAGGCAGAAATAGTTCAACTCCTCAATCGAAAGGATTTACCAACGCAGTTAATCATTCAATTTTTAATTTTTGGATTTGGATCTAGTTTAGAGAAAGATCAGTCCTCAAAATCTGCTTATCATTATGAGTTGGTAAAACAGATTTCACCCGAACAGAGTGTTCGAATTCTTCTGGATAGTTCTGATATTTTAAAAGATGTTTACTTACGAATTCTTTTGGTAGCAAATTTGGATGCTGTTCAATGGGATTTTTACTTCAATCAATTGGAAGAATCCGATGGTGGAATTGCAGTTCTAGTAAAATTGTTTGAACCAATTCCTGAATCCGAAACCAAAGCTATTTTTTTTAACAATACCAGTCTCTACCAATACATTCGTATGATTTTGGTAATGGTCAACCAAGATAATCCCGCTGAACGTATGTTCTTCGAAAGAATTAGCCTTGTTTTGGAGGAAATTCGAAAATGGGAATCTTTCGTAAAGGAAATGAAAGAGTTTTTTCCTTTTGGTGAAGAATCTAAATTACCTCCACAGGAAAGAAATCCCAACCGACTATCAATTCTCTTGCATGAGTTATCTCAGCTCGATGAAAATGACCAGGAAGTGCTGTTGGAATACTTTTATCAAAATCAACTTATTTTGGATAACCAAGAAAAATTGTTAATGAGAGGAGTCTTAAAAAACTACGGACAAGACCAACAATTTTTCGTTTGAAATCAGTCAAGACTTGCCGCAATTTCGACTAAAGATTTAATCTCCAAAGAGATTTGATTTGTAGCAGTCGAAGCTTCTTTTAAGGACTCATAGAACGTGTGTAAGGATTCGGAAACTTCATGTACAACCATCTTTTCCTCTTGAGAAGCTTCGCCTACGGAACGGATTAAAGATTCAAATTCTCCCAAGTTTTCGTTCATCTTTCGACTCGTTTCAATTTGGACATGAACAACGGTTTTTAGTTTTTCTAAAGTCTCAGACAGTGACTCCACACTCCGATGGGAACCTTCAATAGTTCCTCTCGCATCTTCGATATTTTTTTTACCCGTTTGGATTTCCTTTGCATTCCCTTCTATGAGTGTTGAAATATTGGCGATAGACTCTTCTGTTCGAGTGGCTAATTTAGCTATCTCACTTGCCACCACAGCAAATCCTCGGCCGTGTATTCCTGCTCGGGCTGCTTCGATAGAGGCATTTAACGAGAGTAAATGGATTTGTTCCGATATTTCCTGAATTAGTTCCAAAACATAGCTCATCTCAACAGAACTACTTTCTACATTTTCAAAGGATGAAAATAGATTTTTTAAAGAATCCTTACTTGCTTGAGACAAATCATTCAGCGAAGTAAAATCTTTTTGTGTATGAGAAAGTGATGCTACCACATCTTCCAGTTCTTTTTCAAGATTGTTTTTTAAAGATTTAATCACCTGAAATCGAGTTGTGTTTTCCCGAATCATTTCAGATATACGATCCACATTTCGGCTGACTTCTTCCATTGCGGAGGCGATCCGATCTGATTCTAAACTTTGATCACGGCTTACGCTTGCTAAATCTCCTGTACTTACTTCAATCAGGGAACTAGATTTTTTAACTTTGTCTGCGACGATATGTTTGCTCTCTAATGCCTTGGCAAACGAGGTAAGCGATTCAATAAGCTTGGATACTTCCAATGAATCCTTGTTTTCAAGTTCAATGCGTACATCTAATTTGCCTAAAGAAAGAGAATGGAGGGATTCAGAAACCAATGAAATCCGATTGATATTATCTTTTTTGAATTTGTTTGTTAAATAAAAACTAACGACTAAACAAAGAGAAACTAAAAGTAAGATTCCTCCAATTTCTAATCGATGTTTGAAAAGCTCTCGGTCAATCTCATGTTCAATTTCTTTACCTGTCGACATCCCTAAAAATTCTATGGATACAAGGGCTTTCTGGGAATTCTCAAAAAATTCAGGGAGGGATGGAACCTCTTCGTTTCTTTCGAATTTGTTCTGAAGTTCTTCAAGATAGCGTAAATAACTCACATGATGTTTGTTATTTGCATCTTGGTATGCCTTGAGGTATTCTCCAGAAGCTGAATATTTTTCTTCATAAAGGGAGAGTTGCAGCCAAAGTGCAAGAGTTAGATTTTTTAAAATTTTGATCCGCTGTATCTTTTCGGGGCTAGGCATTTTTTTTTGAGCCGTTGCTATGGCCCAATAGGTCCTCTCCCTGCCCGAATACTCTCGTATTTGCCAGGCCAAACGTGCAATCGAAAGCAAAGTCTCAATTCTTTCAGAATCGGAATCAACATTGAGATGGGCACGGTATGCTTCTAGTGATTCCAAAGCCCTTGGAAAATCATCAGGAAATCGCTCCAAAAGACTTGGATCTCTTTTCGGTTTTTCGACTTGGACCGCATTGTCGATTTCTCTTCGCATTTTTTGAATGTTCTTTCTGATCTTTTCTATGGCACCAAGTGGTGCTTGCGAGCCATCGGGATCCTCGAGAGACCAAGCTTGTAAAGCGGAATCTAATCTATGGTCTCCCTTTTTCCTTTGTTCTTCTATCAAAACAACGTATTCTTTTGGGAGGGGTGAATCGAGTTCTAAACCGATTTGACTGACACTCCTTTCCAAAGAGAGTTCTATCAGTCCTTGCAATAGATCGCTGGAAATCTTTACCCTCTTTGATATACCTGAGAATTTTTTATGATCTCGGATCGAAGCTCCCAGTAAAAAAAATGCAAGCAATAGAACAAAACCAATCTGGTAAAGCGATACCCGAAGTATCTGGCTCTTTAAACTGTTTCTGGTTTGGGTCGAGACATTCATCTAATGGTGATTCTAACTCCTTCCTTTAGGTAAAATCCGAAAAAAGTCCGTTCAAGGTTTGCACTAAAACTAAAACTCGATGGAAGAACAAGCCCCATGGAAGAGGTATAGCTAAAAATTGGCGAGTCTATTTTTGTGGGTAAACTATGTACAAACTAATCGATTTGACGAAATTTAGGGCACAAGGAATGTAATTTTTTCGAAAGGTAAGGCATTTAACTTAGCGGAATAGGAGAATGGAATATAGGTTTCCCATTTTTGATTCCAATAGGTATCTGAATTTCTCAATCGGCTGGACCATATCAAATTATGCGCCCTTGTTACTAAATTTCTATCTAACAAAATTCGTTTGAGAGTCCCTTCGTCGAGGGAAGAAGGGCCGGACTCTACCAATTCACGCACCCGATCTTCCAAGGAGCTGTTTCGTGTAGGGGTGGATTTGGTTCTTGCTTGGTATTGTTTATGAATCCGGAAAAAACTAGGGTGAACAAAAGCAAAAAAGTATTCATAGCCTTCCGTAAATTTAAAGTTAAAAAGGGACTTTTCTTTCTCCAGCAATCGCAATTCTTCATGAGGAAATGCTAATTCTGGAGTTACAAAAAGGTTTTCGAGTTTTCCTGCTTTTTTGTTCGTGAAATAAACAAGTGGGATCGACAACACCCAACCGATAAAAATTGGAACCAGAGCAAAGAAGATTGCTATTGAATATTCAAATGTAATAAAACCAAGAGTAAAACCAAGTAGAGTGATTCCTGAAAAAGAGGAAACGACAAATGAGGGTGAATAAATCGTGTCCGAGTTTCTGTTTTGAGGTCCCCAACTTATTTTTTTGTTCAGGATAGTTGATATTACGAATATTGAATGGTAAACCATATAAATTGGAGCAATAAAAATAGAAAATAAAGTCTCCAGCATAAAATTGAAGGTCACCCGAAACAGTCCGCCAAAATATTTATAGCGACCTGATAATAGATTGTCAAAATAAGCTAATACTCTCGGTAAAAAAAGAAGAACCATGGAAAGGGAAAATAACTGATAGTAGAGTGGATCATAGATCTGTGATTTGAAGAACTCAAATTCATCAGGTAACATAGAGTAACTTAGATACTTAGAATCATCTAAATAATTGATTACGCTCAAACAAATAAATAATGCCCAAATAAAAGCATTAACGTAGGACAATATTCCGATCAGTATTTGAATTCTATTGAATACTGGAATATTCTTTGCAAACAAAAACCAAACATGTTGTAGATTCCCCTGACACCATCGTTGGTCTCTTTTCAGCGAATCGATAATTGATGGGGGACATTCTTCGAAACTACCCTCCAGGTTATAGGCTAAATGTACGTCATAACCAGCCTTTTTCATAAGTGCTGATTCAATCGTGTCATGACTAAGTATTCGACCACCTAATGCGCCGTAATTTGGCAAATGAGGCAAAGCACAATATTTCATAAACGGCTGAATTCGAATGATTGCATTGTGGCCAAAGTAGGGACTTGAATCAAGTTGGTAGTAATAAGAGCCGGCAGAAAATAGATCGGTAAAAAATGAAGAATTGAAATTTTGAATTTTTTGAAAAATCGAACCTGGTCGAAAGAGTTTGCTTGCGGTTTGGATAATACCGGTCTTTGGATTTTGATCCATAAGTAAAATGAGTTTTTGAATTAGTTCTGAGGTTAAAAAACTATCGGCGTCTAAAACTATCATATAGTCATATTGTTTTCCCCAACGCCTACAAAAATCTGCCAGGTTTCCACTTTTCCCATTTAGGTTTTGTTTTCTCCGCCTATAGTGTATTTTAACATATTCTTGGTTTAGTTTGCATATTTGTGTGTAGGCAATCTCTTCTTGAATCCAATTTTTGGTACTCCTAGTGTCACTCAAAAAGAAGAAATCCACAGGTAAGTTTGGGTATTTTTCTTTTAAGGAATTGTAGATTACATGCATTCTCGTGAATGTAATTTCTGTATTTTCCTCGTATATTGGCATTACGATCGCGGTCTTCGAATTTGATTTATAAACAGTGGGAAGATTCTGAGTATTACTGATTAATAGACGATCCTTTTCTTTTTTACGATTTTGAATGAATCCAAAAATGGCAGTTGTTGCTCCGTAACTTAACATCGGATACAAAAAAAACAAGGCAATGAATTGGTAATATTCGGTGATTTGAAAACTACGAAAGGATGATATTTTATAAAATAAAGAAAATCCAACCGCCAAAGGTGTGATTAGAGTTAAAAGAAATAAAATGCGTCGAAATCTTTTCATAAAATCTTAAATAAGATAAAGTAGTATACGATGGACCAAAACAGAATTGAGCTCAGGATAAAAACTGGTTTCAATTTTTGATCCTTTTTTCTGTTCAGTGAATTCGGTGTAACCAATTGTACCTGTTTTGGTATCATCGATCCAAATTGCCAATTTCGTTCCTGTATTTGTAATATATGATCTTTTACGATTTGATTCTTTTCCAAAAACATCATCCATTGTTCCCACAATTCGTTTGCATCAATGGTTTGTATTGTTCCACTTAAACTGTTTCTAAACTTAATTAAAATCTCAGAAACTTGAAATTCATCTTCATAGCCTAAATACTTAAGGTATAAATGAAATTGTTCTGAAGAATTGAATTTTATATTATTTTGAAATTCCATCTCTATAAATCCACTTTTCACTTATTTTCTCTTCTCCATTCAAAAGTTGAATTTGCCATTCAGACTTCCCTTCATAGGGTGGAAATGTAAATACAAGTCTCCATTGATCCAATTCACGTATTTTTTCCAATTTATAGACGATTTGATCCCCGGGGATTTCCGAGTTTTGGATTTGAACTTTAGGTGGAAATTCTTTTGAAAGTCTTTTTAAGATTTCGCCAGTGAAGTAAATTGTATAGGTATTTAAGTTAGGTGTTTTTGGGTCGAATCCCTTATAAAAGGATGATACTTTGCCCAGAGAATGTTCAGGCGGTGATTTTTCGTAGAGTGAGAGTTCGTAACTAAATGAAAAAGGTTCTTTCAAAATTGGGGGAGTCAGTGGTTCAAAAAAAACGCCAACGTTATCATCCGAGTCCAACTCTGTCGACCATTCATAAAGATAGATTCTTCCTCTTTCAAATCCAGATAGAGGCCGAACCCACATGCTCGGACGTAAATGGTATTTAAAAAATTCATCTTGGTAATTTTTAAATTTTCGATCCCGTTGCATCAAGCCGTATCCTTTCACATTGTTTATTGGAATTTCATTTGGCGCTCCTGTCTTCTTCGGATTTAAAAGAGGTCGCCACTCCCATTCGTCTGATTCTGTTTGGATTAAAAGACCATCTGAGTCGTGAATCTCTGGATGGAAATTATTTCGAATTGGTTTGTCAGATTCCCCATAGAGAAACATGGATGTTAGTGGAGCTATTCCCAATCGTTTGATTTTTTTTCTTAAATAAATCCGAGCATTGACAATGGCTTTTGTTACATCACCAGGTTTGATGATAAACTCATAAGCTCCCAAGACAGATTCACTTTCCAACTTGGCAAATACTTGGATTTCCGAGTCATCGGGTTTGGGTCTTTTGATATAAAACTCAGCAAATTTCGGAAACTCTTCTTTTTCCGTTAATGCGGTATTGATGGAAAGTCCACGTGCCGAAAGGCCATAGACTTGTCCTTTTGAAATCAATCGAAAGTAACTCCCTCCCTGGAAAACACAAAACTCTTCCAAATGGTTTGGATCATTGATGGGATAGTGGATTCTAAATCCTGTGTAGTGGAGTGATTTTGTTTTTTCCGAAAAATCACCAGAGAGTTTTAGGTTTCCAAAATCAAACCGAGACGCATCGTAATTAATCTCTCTTGGTTGGTTGTCAATGATTTCAAAAACCTTTACTCCATCAGAGTAAAGATGACCCGGGTGAAAGAATTGCAATTGAAAGGGCAAACCTAAATTTTTCCAAATTGCTACCTCTGGTTTGTATTTGATATTTATATATTCTTCAAAGCTGATCCCTGTTAGTCCATCTATTTCGATCTCTTGCGGACGAACATATTTTTGATCTAATTTTTTTTTAACCAATGCATTAAATTCTTCAAAATCAAATTCTTTCTCTGGTGAACTATCAAATAAAAAATGCTGGATATCACTTAAATTTAAATTTCCACTTCGCAGGGAGCTTATAAACACTAGCGTCAGTGCTATTAAAGAAAAAAAAAGATTCAATTTCTTCATTAGATACAAAGTTTAAGGAAACCATTATGAAAACGAGAGTTTTTCTTTTATTTCAAAGGGTGGCAGCTTTCTGAATCTTTCCAATCAGTTCCTGTGCTAGATATGGAAAGATTGACATCCAATTGCTAGATACGATTTTATGTGATGATAGTTGGCCATGTACAAAAAATTCCAAGAATCCTACCTCTTTTCCTTCCTAATCTTCTTTGTAACTGTTCTCGTCTTTTTCTCCGTTGTTAAAAGAGATAGTTCCGTTGTTTATGGTGACTCTGGTTATATGTGGATTCAGTCGGTTGATCTTCTAAAAACCAATTTTTCGAGTTTTGCATTTCTGTATCCGGGAAAGGACTTTGACAGCGAAGGTATATTTTTACCCTTCACGGCTCCTTTTATGGGAGGTTACCAGGGTAAGTTTTATATAGACTTCCCACCTTACTTTCCTGTTCTTATTGCCATTCCCCAACTATTTTTTTCGAACCCATATTCTGTATATATTTTACAGCTGGTTTTTGCCGCGATTTATCTTACTTCTTTTTTGGGGATACTTAGGTTGGTGGGTATCTCGAAACGAGATTCCTATATAATAACATTCGTTTTGCTATTTTGTACAACAATCTTTACTTATAATTTTGCAATCCATGAATATTCGATTGCCCTCGGATTTTTGTACTTTGGGTTTTTTTGTCTTTTGAAGGCCAGTGTGAGTTTAGAAGATTTTAGCCCGAACCAAACCGTTTCTAGAAATCAAAAAATATTTCTTTTGGTAACGGCCATTTCCTTGGGCCTATCTCTTTTCTTCCGATTGGAGTTTATCTTTTCCATCTTCTCATGGGTATTCGTGTTTTTTCTTTTTAAAAAAATTTCGTTTCGAGACAGTGTGCTTTGGTTTGGGATCGGATTTCTTACACTCCTCGGAATCCTATTTTACTGGAACTTTACCATCCATGGCCATCCGCTTGGCTTTCGGTACACCCTTACAATGAACAATCCTCATACAGTCGATACGCCTCGAACGGAAATCCTTTGGGATCTCTACTTTGGTAAATTGCGTGGTTTTTTCTACCAATCGCCGTATCTTTTCATTCTTTTGGTATATGGGATAATTCAGTTAGCAATTGATAGATGGAAAAAAAAGATGCCGAACAAAAAGGCGGAAATTTTTTTGTTGATTTCATTCCTCTCCGCCTTTGCTGTTTCGCTCTCGGCACCCAACCATGGAGACCATCTATCTCCTCGTTACCTTTTTGGAATCTATCCCGCGTTATTTCTTTTTTGCTATTTTTCCTTCCAAATGGGGTTTCCCAAGGGAAATCAGGTGGTTCGATTGGGTATCCTATCCATTCTACTTTTTACCTGTATCTTTGCAAACAAACAGCTCTTAAAAAATATCAAATTTATCAAAGAATCGGATCAATTTGTGCGACAAATCTCTGATATTGTGGCGAAACAACCAGAGTCCAAAATTGTTCTGTTAGACCAAGTTTTGGCAAAGAATTTACAAACGATCCATTTCCAAAAGGAATTCTATTCTACCGAACTTCGGAATCTCCCTAAATTCTTTGAAAAATCTGGCTTTTCTAAGGCGGATGTTCTTTTTTTAAGTTCGATACATACGAGCAATTGTTATTTGGAAGGAACAGTCTGTGAGGCTCGTTCTGGAGTCTTGAATCTAAAATTTTATAAGATGAAATGAGGAAATTTCTTCGCTCACGGGAAAAATTTTTGTAAGTTTTAGTTTTTATTTTTCGTCCATTCATCTAATTACTATGGGATTCACTGAACAGGATAGAGGCGACCTCAAAAACTCATCACTTCCGAAAGGAATCTCAAGTTGCATCATTCGCTTTCTCGAGAACGAAAGATCCGAGGTCCTGTCTGTAGAATTGTCAGAGATGGACCCTTATTTTTTCGCTGCATTCTTAGACAGATTGTTCCCAAAAACGGCTGCCCAGCGCCAAATAGTAAACTTTCAGATAACTGATTTAGAGGACCCCAATTCAACAGGATACTTTCTGAAATGGTTGGCCATCGTCCATAGGTTAAAAGAATCCAAGACGGAAGGTAAAAACCAGTTCCTCTTGGATATAGATTCCTCTCACCTGAAAGTATTTATTGAATTCTTAGATCACTCATTGAATGAGTGTAAGTTGACCTTTGTTGATATTACAGATGAGATTCAGTCGGTATCTCAGATTGAATACTTTTTTGAAACGAATTTAGGACTTCTTGCTATTGCTGACTTTTTTGGTCGATTCCATAGATTGAATTTAGGCTGGCAATCTGTTCTCGGGTATACAATCGACGAACTTTTAAATAAAAATTATCTTGATTTAATCCACCCTCAAGACCGTGGAAAAACCATTCGAGCAATCGAAAAGCTGATGTTAAACGAAGATTTAGTTAACTTTGTGAATCGATTTGTGAAAAAAAATGGAGAGATCGTTCATTTTGAATGGCGAGCGAGGTCTAGGGGTGAGTTAATATTTGCAAATGCACGAGACATGACAGATCAGATCCTTCTCGAGACCGAATTAAAAACTCAAAAGCAACTACTTACAGAGATGGGGAGCGTGGCAAAAGTTGGTGGTTGGGAATTGGATACAGAAACTTTCAAAACGATCTGGACCGATGAAGTTTACCATATCTATGAAATACCCGTTGGTGCTGAGAATTATGCGGAGGATGGAATTAAATTCTATCACGATGAGGATAGACCAATCATTCAAAAAGCCGTTGAAGATGCCATACAATTGGGCAAATCATTCAATTTTGAACTTCGGCTGATTAGTAAAAAAGGGAATTTTAAATGGGTCAATGCAGTCGGAAAGCCTGTGTTCGATGGACACCGTGTTACAAAAGTAATAGGGTCTTTTCAGGAAATAACCGAAAGAAAGATGCAGGAAAAGATCCAAGAAAAGTTTTTACAAGAACTTTTAGACGCAAAAAAAGAAACTGAAGAGGCAAATAAGGCCAAATCAGAATTTTTAGCAAACATGAGCCATGAAATCAGAACTCCTCTCAATGGAGTCATCGGATTTACGGAACTTTTAGCAAATACAGATCTAACAGAAACCCAAAGCAAATACCTTTCCGATGCAAACACATCTGCCCATGCGCTTCTCGGACTCATCAATGATATCTTAGATCTTTCTAAAATTGAAGCAGGCAAACTGGAGTTAAATTTTGAAACTACGGAAACAAAGACTTTTTTTGAAGATTGTATTAAAATCATATCTTCATCTGCTATAAAAAAGAACATTGATCTAAGCCTAATTTTAGGGGAAACACTTCCTCCTTTTTTTGTTACCGATCCAGTTCGATTGAAACAAGTCATCGTGAATCTTTTGGGGAATGCAGTTAAGTTTACGGACGAGGGGTTTGTAAAAATGACAGTAGAGTTGAATACTCCTGGGACTGCACTTGCATCCATATTCGTTTCGATTGAAGACAGTGGGATAGGGATCTCAAATTCACAAAAACAAAAACTATTTAAAATGTTTACCCAAGCAGATTCATCGATCTCTAAAAAATATGGAGGAACAGGTCTTGGTCTTGCTATATCTTCTCACCTCCTAGAAAAAATGAATTCAGAGTTGCAGTTGGAAAGTGAAGTAGGTCGGGGAAGTCGTTTCTACTTTGATCTTCCTTTAACGGCTGTTCCTGCACCAAATCTATCTCTACCTAAAAAACAAGAAAATTTACAGCCAATTGCTGAAGAATCGCATTCAAAAACAATTCTGATTGTTGAAGACAATCATCTGAATGCAAGTTTACTGAAAGCAATGCTTGTCAAAATCATGCACGAGGTGAAAATCAAAATCGCATACGATGGCCTAGAAGCCATTCAGATGGTGCAAATTGAAACATTTGATCTGATTTTAATGGATCTGCAAATGCCAATCGTAGACGGTATCAGTGCTACAAAAGAAATCAGAAGTTATGAGTCCACGCTCGGTTTAAAAACACCGATCATTGCTCTGACTGCTGGTGCTTTAGAATCCGAACAGGAAAAATGTTTCCAAGCCGGGATGAATGGATTTTTAACCAAACCAATTCAAACAAATCTACTGAGAGAAGAAATTTTAAAATACCTCTTTATTCGCCAAACATGAGAATTTCGACCCTCGACGCACTTCGAGGAATCGCTGTTGCCCTTATGGTTTTTGTAAATTGTCCAGGTTCTTGGACTCATATGTACGATTTACTACGCCATGCAAAGAATTCAGGTATTTATATCGCGGATATGGTCTTTCCCATGTTCCTCTGGTCCGTTGGTTTTTCGATGTATTGTCAATTTGAAAAGACAAATGGATCTCCCGAGGTAAGTAGTGCCATTGAGAACTCAAAAAAGCCATATCGAAAAATTTGGATTCGAGGGTTTATATTGATCCTTTTGGGTATGTGTCTTTCTTTCTTTGGTAGTTGTAGTTTACAAAACGTACGCATACCAGGTATCTTACAAAGGATTGGATTGATATACTTGGCATTTCTATTGTTGCTTTTTTTCTATCCAAAATGGAAATATCTTGTCTTCGTTTCGTTAGCAATCGTTTTTCTCAGTTATCTGAATCTACACCTAACACATGACTTTGATTGGTCACTTGAGGTACTAAAACAAGAGGACACATGGTTTGCGTGGGTAGATAGAACTCTTCTAGGGAGTGACCACCTCTGGAAACAATCCAAAAATTATGATCCAGAGGGACTATTGTCGACTCTACCTGCCTTCCTCACGAGTTTGCATGGTTTTTTCTATGCCAAGTACCGAAAGCATTCAAAATCGCGACTGCGGTGGTTGGGGTTTACTCTGGCACTGGCGATTCTAAGCTCCTTCCTATTTCCCATTCGGAAAGACGATTGGACCTTAAGTTATGCTTCTTTGACTGCAATCTGCATTTCTCTTCTCTTTCTAAGCTTAGAAAAGAAATCCCATTGGTTGGGAATAACTTGGTTTTCTATTCTCGGACGGCATGCACTTTTTTCGTTTGTTTTCTTGGGTTTGGTTGGTCGAATACCAAGTTTCGCAAAGGGAAGGACTAGTGTCTTTTCTCAGATTTCTTCCTTTTTGGATCCCAAGCTTTCTAGTTTTGTCTTTTCAGTTCTATTTTTACTCATTCTTTGGGGGATTGTCTTTTTTTGGGATCGGTTTCGCTCTGAGTTGAATCCAAGACAGGATCTCAAAACATGAACCTTGTTCAAAAAATTGTCAATTTCTTTCACTAAAAAGTTTGACACTGGTTCAAAAATCCACAAATCTATGTCAATTGTTCGAATTGTGTTAAAACTATATCGAATGGGGGAAAGATGAAAAGACTAATCAATTGGGCCGTATGCGGGGCCCTTTTACTATCGGGAGCAGTCCAGGCACAGACACAAAGCCAGATGTTCCAAAGAGTGGGGGTCATTGGAGACTCCCTTAGCCACGGCTTTTTTGGGGTAACCGTGGAAAAAAAGACCCAAGACTGGGCCTATCCGGTTCTCGTTTCCAAACAAGCTGGTGGATCCATTTCTTATAATGTTCTCAAAGGACCTTTCGTAAACCTAGAGGATGTTTTGAAGTGGGATTGTGGCGTTTTTTGTATTGCCGAAAGCATCATTGGTGGAAATGAAAGAACGGTTTCTCTCCCTTCCCATGCAGGAATTACAGGAGCTGAATATACGACCGTCCTCCGAACTTCTGGAACTTGTGAAGATATCACCGCCACCAAACAAGAGAGACAGTGGTATTGGAGAACTTGGTTTCACTATACCTTTCGATGGGTAACTGTTGCCGACTGCAAAGAGCCAGATAAATTCCACAGATTTGGACTCCGCGATGCAGGAACCCAAGCTCAAATTATGGAAAAAGTAAAGCCAACCTTCCTTTTCGGATCGGCTGGAGCAAACCACGTACTTTGTACGGCTCTTCATACTTCCACAGCTTGTTTGGATGAAGCAAGGTTCAAAAGAGATATTCGTGAATTCTTCCGCAGAATGTCTGCTATGGGGAGTTTACAAGGTGGGGTAATTTTTACGATACCAAACGTGACGGCTATTGCCTATTTAGAACCATACCGCGATCCAAATGGCAGAGCAAACTTTAGTGGACTTAAGGCATTTTATAGAAATTCTGTATCGGATCCGAACCAAGTTTTGGATGCAACTGAAGTCGCAACAATTTCAAATTTCTTAACTATGTTGAATAATGAGATTAAAGCGCAAGGTGCGACAATGCGTTTTGCAGTTGCCGACTTAAAAGTAATCTTTGATGACTTAAAAGAAAACGGAAGACCACTCCGAAGTGCATCGGGATGGACACCTGGAAATGCAAGAGCCAACTGGCCCTTACCAAACCAACCTGGAGTTTTTGGTCTAGATGGAGTCCACCCGAATATGTATGGACACTCTGTATTTGCAAATGAACTGATTAAATCAATCAATTCCAGATATGGATTCTCTATCCCTCAAGTTAGTGAATACACAGCTTGGTATTACGATTCTCTCAACCGGAATCCAGTGGATCTAAAGAAATTCCTCACAGAGAATATTTTTGGACAAGCGATTTCTTGGGTAGTTTCTATCTTTACATAAGGAGAATCTCATGAACAAACGAATCAAAGTTATACTTTCCTTATCTGCGGTGCTTTTTCTCGGTATGATCCTTCTACTGGTAACTACCAATTCAAAAACAAAAGGACAGGTTTCTTCCACAGAAAAGGAAGAATCGGAATACCATTCCAAACTCGCAAAAACTGTGTTTGATGATCCAGAGTTTGCGGAGGCTCCGAGTCCTGAAGAGTTGGAATTGGCCCAAGCAGAAGTACTTTGGCCGTTTGCTCTAGAAAAGAAACCGAATCGTAAAGAACAGGTGAAAGAAGAATGGAGGGATTTTGCGGCTAAGTATCCTAAGAATTTCTATATCCCTCGTGAGATCAAACAAAGGCTCTCAGAGAAAGAAGAAAAAGAACAATTGGATCTTTTGGATGATTTTACGGCGATGGACGCATCTTTCTCAAGTTCCGTCGCAAGTTCCAAATGGGACACAGGAAATCCTCCCAATGAGCCCAGTTCGAAGCCTGAGGCCGCCAAACAGAAACGATACTTTGACTACAAAATTTACGAATTAGAATCTCGGATCCAAATGGTAGAGTATTGGATGGAAACAAAAAAACCTTCGGCAGAAGTAAAACAAAATGCAGAAAAGGATTTGAAACTTTGGCGAACCGAACTCAGTTCATTAAAAGAAGTTAGAAACCAAGTTCCAAATACCTAATCTTTGGAATTTTCGTAAGGGGGGCATACTAGGATCTAAAACCTAGTAAAACTCCCCTTTTTTTATATACATGAGTCTTTTTATCCTCTAAACTTATTAAATCCATTTATGAATCAATCAGTAGCTAAATTCCTTCTATTATTCAATTTTTTATTTCTATTTTTGTTATGCGGACCAAACTCGCAGGAATCACCAAAAGAGAATGAGGTGGACATGTTCTCTGAAAAAACGTATGAGTCCTTACTTGCAGATTTAAAATCCGAAGATCCATTCCTCAGGGGTCAGGCAACCATCGAACTTGGAAATAGAAACGTAAATGCGGCAATACCTTTTCTGCGAGAGCATCTGAAAGATCCAAATCCAGGAGTGAGAGCTGGTGCTGCAATTGCCTTAGGTGAATTAAAAGATACAAAAAGTACGAAAATTATTGTAAAACTTATGAATTCCGATATAGAAAATCCAAAAGATGTCTACTTAGATGCTCTTTCTCGGATGGGTGACCCGAGTGCAAAAGAATCTATCTATCCCCTTTTGGAAGATGAAAATCCCACCTTACGTTTGCAAGTTGTAGAAGCACTTGTTCAAGTTAGAGGAGGTAGTGTCGGCGGTCAAATTCTTTCCCTAGCTAAAAAAAACCAAGACCGTGAAAAGGATAAAACCTATGCGATGGCACTTGGAAAACTTAAAGTTCGGGAATCGGAATCTTACCTTAAAAACCTCAGCAAGATCCAAGACGAATCTCCAACCCTTGCCGCAGCTTACCTAGCTCTAGGTAGGATTCAGGCAAAAAATTCTTTTGATGTTTTAGTTTCAGCTCTCTCCAATCCCTATTCTAAAGGAAAAGAGAATGCATCCCTTGCTTTAATCGAAATTGGAAATCCCAAAATAGTTTCATCTGTCTTCCAAATTTTAGAAAGGGAAATAGATGAAGAAACGAAGATGTATGCAACCGATGTTCTTTGCAATATCCCATCTATTGAATCTGCAAAATTGGCATTTGGGTTATTGAAGGGCAATAAACAGGCATTATACGGATCGGGTGCAAAAATTGTTGGAAGACAAAAATACAAAGAAGCGTCACCACGATTGATTCAATTATTATCTGATCCCAAATCTCTAGAAAGAGATTCATTCGCGGAGGCTTTGGGTTGGATTGGCGACAGAGAGGCAATTCCTGTCCTTCGTAAAGTTTTGTTATCTGGTGACAAAGAGGGCCCCTATGGTTCGGCCTGGGCACTTGGTATCCTTGGTGCAAAAGAGGCGGTCCCTGATCTCCTAACAGTTTTAGATGGAGGTGATCCAAAACTCATTTCTTATGCCTTAGAGGCTCTTGGTAGTATTGCAGATCCAACAAGTTTGACAAAATTAAAATCCTTCCTAAAGGACAGGCCAAAGATGGCACCCCAAATCCTATCTTCTATTGGACTCATCCCTGGCGAAGAGGCTAGGCTTGTTCTGGAAGAATCGGCCAAGTCGCGAGACGCGGACATACATAGACCTGCCTTAGAAGAGATTTCAAAAAGAAAGGATACAAAGTCTATTCCCTTACTTTTAGAATTTGTAAACGGTGATAGTCCAGAAAAACGTAAAATGGCTTACTATGCACTTGCAGAAATCACAGGTCAAAAGTTCCGAACACCAAAGGAATGGAACGATTGGGCTAAGATAAACCAGCGTTAAATTAAGTGTTAGGTGGAATGTCATAAAATCCCAATTCAAATAAAGATTTATAACATTGATATATTTTTATGAATATCAACAATTTCAAAGTCAGAATGGCCAGATTACAGGATCTAATAAAGTTGCAGAATTTATTTGTTGATACAGTTAAATCTATTTGCAAAAAAGATTATAATTCCGAGCAAATAAATGCTTGGATTTCAGGGGTTGAAAACTCCGAGAGGTGGAGTAATATTCTTCAGAAACAATACACTATTGTTGCGGAGATTGATGATATTCTGCTAGGATTTGCTTCCTTAGCATCTCATAATTATGTAGATCTACTCTATGTTAATAGTGAATTTCAAAATTTAGGAATTGCTAAAGCTTTATTTAATGATATTTTGCGGCAAGCTATTATACATGAACAGAATGTTTTACACTCGGATGTAAGTATCACAGCACTCCCATTCTTTCAGAAATTTGGTTTCGAAATAATTTCAGAACAAAAAAACTATAGAAAAGGAATTGAATTAATAAACTACAAAATGCAAAAAAAAATATCCAATCTTGATTAAATTAATATTATTTACTCAAGAGACAAGCGCATAAAAGCGAATTTCGGCGGTGCTAAGTGTCGCCGACGTCGGAAACTCTCTTACGGTAGGTGGAATCAGAAGGGCTGTTTCCTTATTTCTTAAAAAAATCTACATTTCTCCTGTTGTTTTATCTTAGGATTTACGACTAACGCGCGTCAATCCTAAGAAAGAGTCGCGGTTCGCCTTTCGTGTCGGGTGATTTGTGAATCAGCCCATTTTTAGGATCCGATTCATTGGCCTCACCTTTCATAATGAGCACATCAAAGTTCTCTGTCTGACGGACTGCATCCATAGATCGGATCAAGTGGTCATTTCGACCGCAACCTAAATGATTTCGATTTATATCGGCATTTGGAACCCAAAGGGTACCTTGGCCGATATAGGTGCAGATCAATCTCATTCGAACATAATCCACATGAAATAATGGACATTGCATATCATTGATCACCGAGAGATGTACTTTCGGATTTTCAATTTTTGTTATATCTTGGAAACGCAACGCAATTCCAACCACATCATCAATAAATGGTTTTGCAGTTCCATCATCGAAAGGAGGAAAAATATCCAGTAAGTTGTTTTTATCGCTTAGTTTAAACTCCAAGGAAAAATTTGGAATCTTCGTTAGGTGTTTCGCATAATGAATGATGTCCTGTTTGACTCTTCTTTTCCAAATGCAAAGATTTGTTCCTTTTTCGTGTATGTTGTCTAAAACACTTTCTTTGTTTGAGATATAATACTGTTCGGTTAATTTGATTTTTTGCATTTAGAGTATTCTGTGTTCGTTACTTCACTTACGTGATTTTGATTTTATTTAAAAATTTTTTAATATTTGGAGAACCATATTGCTGTTTCGGAATCAAACTCCCAATCAGTTTCCCATCTTTATAAGCAAAGAGACCATGTGCCAATCGATGAGAGTTCGTTACTCCAATTCCCAGGCTTTTTTTGAATGCAAGAACCGTGTCTTTGTCAGCTTCCTTTAGAGTAAAGCCGAGGCATTTTAATCCTGGGTGGAGTTTTTTCACTTCACTCCAGGAAGATTTACCATCGGAAGAGATATGGCAAATGGTAGCTTCTATTCCTTTTTCAGAGAGAAGGGTTTCCAATTCATACACTTGCGCTGAACATGCATGGGTTTTCACATTCGGAAGTGTAGAAACAAAGAGATACCCTGTATCTTTTGCTATCGAACCAAAATCCTGTTTTGTATTGTAGACACCCGGCAATTTTGGTTTCAAAACCAATTTTTGACCGGGTTTCGGTCTCTTACCAATCAATTGGATAGGTGAGTCGCCTAAATAAACTTTCACGAACGGCTAACCAACTTTTTGAACTTGTTCGGCTTCTTCTCCGACCTCTTCCATCATAGCATCCCAATCAGGAAACGGATCCGTGAAGGTTTCCCAATGTTCTGGTCCTTTGTCCATTTCAGAGTCAGTTAACAAACATTTGTCGAGTGATTTAGCAACATCTTCTTTGTTCATATCCTTTCCAATAAGAACAATTTCTTGTCGTCTATCACCCCAAGGCTCCGTCCATACGGCTTGGATGTTGTTTTGGATTTCTGGTTCGTTTGGTATTTCGTTAGGATCTACACTCGCCCACCAATATCCTTCTGGTTTGTAAGACGATAGATTTCCAGCTTGCGAATAGAGTAGAACCCAATCCATCTTGGATGCGAGCCAAACAAATCCCTTAGCTCGAAGGAGTCCTTTTTTCTCTGTTTCCAGCCAATTCCAGAATTTTTGTGGGTGGAAGGGTCGCCGAGACTTGTAAACAAAACTAGAAATTCCATATTCTTCGGTTTCCGGTCTGTGCTCCCCTCGGAGTTCTTTTAGCCAAAGAGGGGATTCACTTGCCTTCTCGAAGTTGAATTTGTTCGTATTGAGAACCTTATCCAAACTGACTTTGGAGTAATCGGTAGTAATGATTTCCGCGTCCGCATTTAAGGACTTGAGGATGGACAGAACATAATTCTTTTTCTCTTCGCTTAACAAACTGATTTTATTTAAAATGATCACATTGGCAAACTCAATTTGGTCAACTAACAAATCAGGAATGTCTCTCTCGTCTTCTTCGCCTGCTTCCAACGCACGGTCTTTGAGGGAATCAAGGGATTTAAAATCTTTCAAAAAATTTACGGCATCTACCACTGTGACCATCGTGTCAAGGGAAGTTATCTCAGATAAGGATACACCATTTTCGTCTTCAAATGTAAATGTTTCTGCGATGGGTAGTGGTTCGGATACACCAGTTGACTCAATTAAAATATAATCAAATGCTCCATCTTTCGCTAGTTTGGTGACTTCGATAAGAAGGTCTTCTCGGAGTGTGCAGCAAATACAACCGTTGGACATCTCCACCAACTTCTCATTTGTACGAGAGAGATTGGCCCCTCCGTTTTTTACGAGAGAGGCATCGATATTCACTTCGCTCATATCGTTTACGATAACTGCCACTTTTTTCCCTTCACGATTAGAAAGGATGTGGTTCAGGAGAGTTGTTTTCCCTGCTCCTAAAAAGCCGGATAGGACGGTTACGGGTATTTTTTTCATATTGACCTCAAAAATAAATACTGCAATTCAGTTGCATTATCTCGTTTGCTCTTTTTCTGTCAAGGATCAAATGCAATTTTGTTGCATCAAATTTCTTAGGGGTCTCTAAAATTTCTCACGTTAGGCTTGCTAATATAGGAAGATTCGCTATAATTTCGGAGTGGATACCTATTCGATTCAGTCAGCTAAAATCATCAATTCCATTCGCTTCACTTTGTTTTTGTTATATGTCTTTGGGATTTTAGGAAGCCTTGGTTCTATACGTTCAGACCAGCTCATTGTTATGGTACTCAGCACGGGGCTATATGGTTTGGCGGCACTTGTTCAAGAAATTCTCATTCGAAAGGGGAGAAATCCCCATGCTTTTTGGTTTGTAATTCTGGACTGTGTACTGACAGGTTATAGCACCTTTGGCCAGCTTGTGATTGATTTGGATCTTGCGGCTGCGGCTGTTAAATCAGGCGTTAACTATACAATTGGATTTTTTTTGATCTTATATTCAGGGTTTTTGTTTTCCGCGAGGCAGACCTTTACTGTGGGAAGTATAATTATCCTCATCAATCTTATTTCTCTCTCTCTAGCATTTCATATAGGTATTGAATTTGTAGATAGAGAAGATACCCACAAACTTCCCAACGCAGTCTCTTTTCCCATCGAAGTTGTAAAAATCTTTTTCCTAGTGATGGCGACCTATGGTATGACCCGGATGGTAAAGCTACTTACATCTGTGCGGGATGAAGCATTGAAAGGAAAATCGGATTCCGAATCCTATTCAAAGGTGTTGGAAAGCAAAAAAGAAGAGATGGTGGAAACTGCAACCAAACTAAACCAATCCGTGGAAGCATTAAAGGTATTCAGTGACGATTTGAATGGACTGGTGCAAGGGCAAGCAGCATCGATCGAAGAAATTTCTGCAAGCCTAACCGAAATCTCTCAGTCAACAGAGAGTAGTTTTGAGTTTGTGAAAGACCAATACAAAAAAATCGAATCCTTAAATTCAGAAAGTAAAACATTAGATGGTATTGTAAAATCAGTCAGTTCTGAGATTGGAACGATATCGGAAAAGGTACAATTTTCTTCGAAATTTAGTAACCAGGTGACAGTTACAATGGAAACTTTGAACCAACTTTTAGCTGAGGTAAGTTCGAGTTTTCAAAAAGTAGAAGATGTAAACCAGATCATGAAAGAGATTGCGGATCAAACCAACTTGCTTGCGTTAAATGCATCGATTGAGGCCGCAAGAGCAGGGGAACATGGAAGGGGATTTGCCGTTGTTGCAAGTGAAGTTGCAAAATTAGCGGAAAATTCTGCAAACAACGCAAGTATCATTTCCAAAACGATTTTAAAATCTAAAGCAGATTTGGAAAAAGGAAATAGCTCTGCAAGGGAAGCAAAAGACCTGGCACTTGGGCAGGAAAAAGAAATGACCAATGTAAATTTAATGGTTGTTAGTTTTCATAACAAAATATCGGATCTAAGACATTTGAACGAACGTGTCGTAAGTTCGCAAACCGAACTGAAAGAGTTATCTTCGCAGTTGGAGACGATGACAAAAGAGCAGACTTTGGGTAATAATGAAGTTATGCGGGCCTCTCAAAGCATAGAAGAGTCCATCCAAGTTGTTGCCGAAAATACGAGAGTTCTTGCCTTACATATTGAAGAGATTCAAAACATGGCACATCGGCTCAGGTAGGACATAGCAAACAGCATTAATTTAACGATTCTCCTTTTTGTTCTCCAATCATTTTTGGAAAACTATTTGGCATAGATTTGCCTTGTCTTTAACTTATGGTAAAAGCGAAGACTTTTTGGGAGACCCCACATGATATCTAATAATTATTTTTCTGATAACGAAGATCTAATCGATCATTTTGATTCGATAACACCTTGGAATGAAATTATCGAAGCATATGAAGAAAATTTTGAAGACTTCCACGAATACCAAAAAACAAACAAAGAAGAATTAGCTTATGCACCGGGAAACTATGAAGATGCAATCGAGTTTTACAGGTCTACCTTAGAGGCAGGTGGGGACATCTCTGGTAACGATATCTCGCAAATTGCAAAGGAAATGGATGAAGTTGGTTTAAAGTACCAAAATGGAAATGTCGAGTTTCCAAAAGCTATGGTCGAAGTCGTAGAAAAAATAAAGTCAGCAGGACTTCTGCCTTATGGAATCCACCGCCACTACGGCGGACTTGGTCTACCATCTGTTGTCCAATCCATGTTGTCGGAGTGTGTATCCCGTGGTGATGGTTCTCTTGCAATTACTCTTGGATGTATGAATCTCGCAGAAACAGTAGAACGTTTTGGAACAGATGAAATGATCCACGAGTATGTTCCGAAGATGGCACAAGGGGAACTTTGCGGGGCGATGGCATTGACAGAGCCTAACTATGGTTCCGATCTTCCCAACTTACAGACAAAAGCTGTGAAAGGAGAGGACGGGGTTTGGAGGATTAGTGGAACAAAACGGTTCATTACCCATGCCTGTGGGTTTGGGAACGCTCCATCGATCATTCTAACATTGGCAAGGACTGGCTCTAGTACAAGTGGTGCTCGTGGACTATCCTTCTTTTTAGTTCACTCCAAAGATGTATTTGTTGCATCGATCGAAAAGAAGATGGGACTCCATTGTTCACCTACGTGTGAGGTTGTTTTTGAAAATTCACCGGGGATTCTTATCGGAGAAGAAGGGAAGGGTTTAGTAAAGTATTCAATGGCAATGATGAACCAAGCAAGGCTCAATATTGCTGCGCAGGCCATGGGAATTGCGACGGCTGCTTACTTTGAAGGAAAAAAATACGCAGAAGAAAGAATTCAATTTGGTAAACCGATTGCCCAAATAACAGCTGTCAAGAAGATGCTCGACCGAATGGAACGAGAAGTTGCCGCAATGCGATGTATACTTTACGAAGCAAGTAGATCAGTGGATATGTATCGTTGGAAAGAAGAGAGAGCCAAAATGAAAGGCATCTCAGAGAAAGAAGTCAAAAAAGATGAAAACTTTAAAAAATGGGAAAAACTTGCCTCCCTCTTTACTCCTCTTTCCAAATACTACATCACGGAGCTTGCAAACCTAGTCGCTTACGACTCACTGCAAATCCACGGTGGTTCTGGTTACACGGAAGATTATGATGTGGCAAGAATCTATAGAGACGTTCGGATTACAAATATCTATGAAGGAACAACACAATTACAAACGGTTGCTTGTATCGGTGGGATTGTGTCTGGGATGACCGAAACGGGAGTTTACCGCGAATATTTCAAAACAGAGATGTCTAGTTTTGTAGTATCAAGCGAACTATCGGATTTATTCTCTCAGTTTGAATCTGTCGTAGCAGAATTTACAGAAATTGATTCCACACCACTTCGTGAGGAGCTGGCTTTTGAAGTCGTTGAGTCTGCAGCCAGGTTCCACAACAGTATGCTCCTCGAAAGAAGCATTGGTCGATCCAAAGTGGAACGGAGGGCACACCGCAAACAACTTACGGAAAGCTATATTTTGGATAGTAAAGCAATCCTCGAGGCCAACCTAACAAGGATCCGTGGAAAGAAAAAGTCCCTCCAACTCGTATAGGTATCTCGTTTCACCTATCTGAGATTGGATTCTCTAAGTCCTGGATTGGGGTCGAATTTCCTTTCGATCCCAATCTCCCAAACCTAAGTGTAACCAAAAACCAAGGGAAAACCTATTGCCAGTGGGTGTCCGTTTTTTTTTCCTAAATATTACATAGTTGCATTGATATTCTGTTGCATTTGCAACTGAGTTGCAAATGCTTGTCCTATTAGGAGAATTTATGAAATTCAAATCGCTCGTGATTCTATCGGTTCTTGCAGTATTTGGCAACTGTGCAGAACTCTTCAATTCCGGAAAAGATGATAATAATGATGAACTTTTGTTATTGGGTCTTGCAGCGGGACAAGGTTGCCCTACATCTGCGGTAACGGCACCGGAAGCAGGTACAAGAATTAATTTTGAAGCTTGTGCTCCCCTAGATACAGGACTTGCTCTTTCCGCAACTGGGTTCCAAGCAAGGAGTGTAACTCTGAGCGGAGGACTTGTTGGTACTTCTGGTGCATCCAACATTGTATCCCTTGCATCGAGACTTTCCAATGTTGGGGGATCCAAAAAAGCAACTGTGGAAGTTGTCTATCGATTGAACTCTGCAACATCTTGGTTGGCTGTACACTTAATTGGAACTACAAACTTCAATGGCCCAGGCTTCCGTCTCAATGCGACTGGTCCGCAAAAATTGGTAGATACTCAGCCTTCTGCGTTAGGAACTACCTCATGGCCAAGTTCCGTGAACACGGATAAAACTGTTTGTTTAGAAGTCCATGAAGAGGGAGCAGGGGCTCATATCTTTGGATGGCAAGGTGCTTGCGCTTCTGTCAATCGAGGTTCCTATGAATTCGAAGAAGAGGACGTTGTCATTCCATCGGGACTTGGTGGAGATCGAGTGGGACTTATCCTCAATGGTGCAACCGTTAAGTCGATCACAATCTTTACGAAGAACGTTGGAACTGCTGGTTCCTTCCTCCCTGGTGGGTTCTAAGGATCAATTATCTTTTCTATGCGAAAGCAATTCTTAAACTGGAAGTCATTGTCAGCTCTGTTGGCAATGGCTTTTGTCATTTCTATCTATTCACAAACTTCCAAATGGGAAGAGGAACTGAACGGTTCTGATGGTTCTCAAAAGAAAAAATACCTCAACATTGCCCAAGCGAAACCATCTACCGAAAATTGGGAAGCCGATCTAGAAAATGATCTAAAAGAACAAGAAGAGAAAGACCGTGGTATGTCTGGTAGCCGAGGGGTCACCTCACCAGTGCAAACGGGGAATCAAATCAACAGGTCTGCGCAAAATCTTATGATGGATGTATCGGCGGCGATTGATCTCGTGGGTGCCTGGGATAGAAACAAACCACGAGGAACGGGGGACAGGATCGACAACAAACTCGATGTCCGAACCGCCGAATTTGGATTCACAGGTGCCGTGGACCAGTGGCTCCGTGCCAACTTTCTTGCGGCTGCCCACGGAGAGAATGGACAGTATTTTTTTGAAGTGCATGAAGCCAACGTTCAATTCCCTTTTTTACCATTTAACACCTCGCTCAAAGTAGGGCAGATGTTTATGGACATCGGACGTTTGAATAAAATCCACTCACATGACAGACCATTTACGATGACACCCATAGTTCACGAAAAGTTCTTTGGTTGGGAATCTGCAATGGATACGGGAGCCGAATTTAGTATTTTACTTCCTTGGAAATTTATTACCCAGGAACTCGTGTTTGGCGCGACAAACGGGATGAAATGGGGTCACGCACACAGTGCAGGACAACCAAAAAACAATCCCATGGCCTATGCCCACCTAAAACATTTTTATTATTTTGGAAATAACTGGGGAACCCAGTTCGGATTTAGCGGGGTTCGTTATGAACCAACCCAAAACCGAAGGAACGAACGATTTTTATATGGAATGGACGCCGTCCTTAGGTGGAATCGTTCCAATCTGAGAGAGCTTATGTTCATGACTGAGGCTTGGTACCAACAGGAATTTTTTCCTGAAGTGGCTGACCCAGTGACATTTGAACAATCGAGAGCCCCAACTAGAAACCAGTGGGGATACTACCTCTTTATCGACTACAAATTCCACCAACTTTGGTCTGGTGGGGTTCGTTTTGACTATTTTACAGATAAATCCCTTGTAGGTAGCAATGGTAGGTCTGTTGACAATGCGATTGAAGCCCAATCTTTACAGGTGACTTTTCACAGCTCCGAATTTGGAAAGATACGAGGTTCTATAGAACGAAGATTTATAATGGACTACTCAAAAACGGACTTTCAGGAAGTTAGAGAAATCCGATTCTATGCCCAAGCCGTTGCTATTTTAGGTTCCCATCCGGCACATAGTTATTAAAATTTTGGAGAGATGATTTTGAAACGAGTTCAATTGAATTGGGTTTACATCCTAACAATTAGTTTACTTACAGGGGTATCGATGAACCCGCTCGGTGCCAAGGTCTCTCTTGTCGCCAGTGTTACTGATATCCAATATATCGCAGAACAGATCGGAGGCGACAGAGTCACTGTTTATGGAATGATTCGTGGATTCGATGATCCTCATTTTGTTATGACTCGGCCTGATTTTTTGGTAAACCTCAATACCGCAGATGTTCTCTGCGTCATTGGTCTTGATTTGGAAGTTGGATGGATTCCTTATCTACAACAACAAGCGAGGAATATCAAAATCCAAAAGGGTCAGCCCGGCTACTGTGACACTTCTGTTGGAGTCAAAATTTTGGGTGAGCCCACTGTGATGATGGACCGTTCGATGGGTGATATGCATATCTATGGAAATCCGCATTATGCCACCGATCCTATCAATGCCATCCAAATAGGTCTGAATGTAAAAAACGCACTCACTCGTGTTGATCCCATGAATGGTGATTATTATGAAAAAAACTTCCTCAATTTAAAGAATCGTCTGATTTCCGTGACCAAAGAAGAACTCAAAAAAATGGAACCTTATTTTGGATTGAAGGTTGCTGTTTTCCACGACCAGTTTGTGTATCTAGCTACTCGCTTCAAATTTAATGCAAACCTCACAATAGAGGAAAGACCTGGTGTTCCGCCATCGGTTCGTTATATGGATCAGGTTGTGAGTTATATGTTAGCTGAAAAAATAAAAATTATTTTAATTGGCCCATATCACAATCCAAAGTATGCAGAATATGTATCTTCTAAGGTACCTGGCTCTCAAGTAGTCACACTTCCAGTTTCCGTTGGAGGAAGTAATGAAGCAAAAACCTACGAGGACATGATCCGCATCTCCCTAGAAAAAATACGAAATGCTGCAGACCAAACCAAGTAGTGGTATTCAAATCTCTCAGGAATTAGTCCGAGTAGACAACCTTTGTGTTGGTTATAGGTCAGGTTTTCCAGTCGTAAGGGATATCAATTTCGTACTCCAAACAGGAAAGTCCTATGCACTTGTAGGTGGAAATGGTTCAGGAAAAACTACTTTGTTCCGCACTCTTACATCTCTCCAAAGTCCACTCTCTGGCAAAATCCATCTATCCAAAAAAATAAAGTCTTCATATGTTCCTCAGGCAAAAAAAATGGCACTGAGTTTCCCACTCAGTGTACAAGATGTACTGCTGATGCCAAAAAATTATGGATTCAGCTTTTTGCCTAAAAAGAAGTTCACCGATCCTGAATGGATCCTTTTAGAAAGATCAGGTGTTTCTGAATATTTGAAAAAACAAATTTCGGAGTGTAGCGGAGGTCAATTGCAGAAGGTTCTCATCCTTCGTGCCTTATTTACGGATGCAGACTTAGTATACCTCGATGAGCCAATGGATTCACTCGATCATAAGTCGCATGATCTGTTCCAAAAGATTCTCGGTGAATACTTGCAGTCAGGAAACCGCTCTTTATTCTTTATCACACATAACTTAAACCAAGATTGGGATTCCGGATTTGATGAAATTTTTGAAATCGATGAAGGAAGATTCTATAATATCACAAAGGGAGAAAGGCCACCTAACTGCCACCATTATGACTAACCTAATACAAAGTTGGGAATTATTTTTACCTCAAATCCTTCTTGGAACTATCTTGGGTTCAGTACTCAGTATTATGGGTATCCTCATTGTCCTTCGTAAACTCAGCTTTTTTGGTGTGACCCTGTCTCAGGCGGTTAGCTTTTCTGTCGCCGTTTGTCTTTTTTTTGGATGGAACGGAGAACTGGTTCCAATACTTCTTTCTTCCATTCTTATTTTGCCACTTTTAGCAATCAAGAGATCAACTTCCATTCGGGAAGATGTCGTGTTAGGAATTCTATTTGTGTTTTTTTCGTCTGCATCACAATTTCTTTTGTCTTTGGGTGGTAATGTTCAAACCCATATCTTGGCCTCTTACTTCGGAGATATACTTACTTCCCAAGTGCGTCTCAATTCACCCTATCTTATCGTTATTATTTTTTGTTTGGTTGTCTTCTTAAGTTTTTTTCGACGATTTTTATACATAAGTTTTGATTCCGACCAATATCGGATCCAAGTAGGGCGCCCAGTCCTTTACGAAATTTTGTTTTTCTTCGTCCTTGTAGCTACTCTTACCGTTGCCGTCAACTTATTGGGAACATTCTACTCCATTAGTCATTTGTTAGTTCCTGTTTTTGCACTCCTTCCATTTGTTCGCTCTTTGCGAATTCTTGCGGTCGCAGTCGCTTTGTTTTCGATGGTTGGAACCTGGATTGGTTTTTTTTTAAGTCTTGTTGGACTGAAAATTGGGGAAGAGATTATTTACTTTCCAACATCATCGACCATTGTCTTGGTTTTAATTCTTTTGGCAGTGCTTACATTATCTGTAAAAAAACTTATCTCTCTTAAAACTAAAAAAATTGCCGATAGATAAGTTGTGATTAAAATTCCCTGCAATAGTTGCGGCTCGATGGATTTTTTGCCCTTGTATCAAAAGTCGAGTCCTCTCGGTGAAATCTTTCAAATTGTTAGATGTAGCAAGTGTTCACTTGTACAAGTAAATCCTCAACCATCACAAGAAGATGTGAAAAAATACTACGAGGGGTCTTACTTTACAGAACGTACCGAACGAGGATATGATAATTACTATTCAGAGACACTTAAAAAGGAAATCTCCCGAGTCTTTGTTCTCAATTTAAAGGATTTGGGATTTTTTCCTTGGGAAGAGAAGCGAATACAAACAGTGTCAGAAGCTTTATCAAGTTTGGATATAGGTTGTGCAGCTGGTTACTTTGTCTCCTTTTTAAAAGACCGTGGTTACACTGCCTCTGGAATTGAGATTGCCCCAGGCCCAGTCAAATTTGCAAGAGAGGTGCTTGGACTTAGTATCTTTCAAGAGGATTTTTTAAGTTGGGACCTAACATTCCAAAAAAAATTTGATATAATAACTCTTTGGGCAACAATAGAACACCTTCACAGACCAAAGGAAACTTTAGAAAAAATAAATGGCCATCTAAAACCAGGTGGCATACTCATTCTTTCGACATGTCGGTATGGAATTCTTGCTAAGTGGAAAGGACTTCAATGGCGGTATTTAAATGTTCCTGAGCACCTTTACTACTATTCTTACAACGGTTTGAAAAAATTACTAAACGAGTTGGGATATAACATAACAAAGGGTTTTTCCTATGGAAGTGGTATGACTAACATCAAAAATGCGAATCTTTGGTTTCGGATTCGAAAGAAGTTTTTTGATTGGCTAGTAAAATATACCAATTCAGGTGATATGATGGTTTTTCTTGCGAAAAAGCCAGATTGATGGCTAAATAATCGCATATTCTTACATTCGTGTATAAATATCTTCTAAACAAAAGGACAGAATTGTTTCTAAATTTTGAGTTGCGTCTATGAAAATAGCCTCTTCGGGTAATACAGAAAGATAATTGCCATAGATTCTTTCTTGGTTTTCCTCATCATCGAAAGCTTCTTTTTTGCCACCGCGACTGGCCCTTCTATCTTTTGCTTCCTCTGGTGTGATGTCTAAAAAGTAGACAATGTCGGGAGTCGGAAAGTTTTCTGAAAGATTTCTTTCTAAGATTTCTTCCGCATCCTCCGCATTTTCACCTTGGTATGCAGCCGTTGAAAAATAGTAACGATCTTGAATGATAGTTGTACCCGCGGCTAAACTTGGCTTAATTGTTTTTGAGACAGATTCCTTTCGGTCCTTGATAAACAAATTCAATTGTTCTAATCGACTGAGCTGTATATTACCGCTTAAAAATTCACGAATTTGCTTTCCTGAATCGCTTTCTGTCGGTTCTCTATGCCATTTGACATTGATATTTTTCTTTTGTAATGATTCCGCAACTAGCTTTGAAACAGTAGTTTTCCCAGATCCATCGATTCCCTCAAAGACGATAAACAAACTTTTCGCTGACATTTTGTCCAAATATGTCTCTATCGGTTTTTTCCTCGACTTTTTTATGCAAGGCACAATCTATGTATTAGGAGCAAAAAAATGAAAAAATTTACGCTTATGCTTCTTATGTCTTTTGTGGCAGTATTATTCGTTAGCTGTGCTTCGGAAGAAGTAAAAGAACCAGCACGCGAGGCCTATACACCTCCAAAGGTAGAAGAGCCAAAACCTTCTAAGAAACCAAAATTAGATGATACTTACAAAGTAAGAAAACGCGATATAAAATAGGATTTCATCCTGTTTTCAAGGCTGACTTTGCAAAAAGTTGGCCTTTTTTTTATCCTTTTGCCTCAATTTTATGCAAAATTTTATAACGATCGTATGTTTTATTTAGTGATTGCCTTTAATTTAAGCAATTTGCAGTGATTCTCGCTACGATGCTCAGTTGGTACCTTTCTTGCATCTCAATTTGGGAAAAAGATGCATCAGATGAAAGAACATTCAAAGATAGTCGCTGATTGGGAAGATTGGCTAGATACGGGTGAGCTCGTACCTGTCTTTCAGCCGATCCTTTCTTCTGAGTCCACGAGTGTTTACGGTTATGAGGTATTGGGCCGACTCTGGAAAAATGGAAAGTATGAATCTCTAGGAAACTTCTTTCTTCAAAGCGCAAAACATAGCCTATCTCCGTTTTACACGCCTAAGTTGGACGAGTTCTTTCATCTCAAACGGAAGGTGGATGAAGAGTTAAGGATAGCGGCTCTCAAAAAATTTGCTAAAGAAGCACCACCAGAAACCAAACTATTCTTAAATATTTCACCCAATCTTATATACTATACACTTGATTTAATCCAAGAAGAACTTCCGCTTACCATTCGTAAGGTGAGGGAGTTAGGAATTGACCCATCTCGGATCGTAATTGAAATTACGGAAGAAAGATTCTCTCACAATCTGGAAGTTTTAAAACCAATTCTTGCTCTCTATCGTAAAGAAGGATTTTCGATTGCTGTAGATGATGCTGGTAGTGAGGCTTCCAACTTAGATCGGATTGGTCTCTTCCATCCAGAAATTATAAAAGTCGATTTACAAATGTTGCGAAGGTCAACTTTCAGTCGAAACTTCAAAGAGATTCTTTTGAATCTTTCTAGATTAGGTGAGTCACTGGGCTCGAGTCTTCTCTTTGAAGGTATCGAGACTCATGATGAGCTGTACAACGCTTTGAATTATGGCGCAAGATACATCCAAGGGTTTTATTTTGCAAAGCCTACAGATGAATTTTCCAATCGATTTGCCTTTCGATCTGCCATGAAAGAATCCTTAGACTATTTCCATAATAGAAAAAAACAAGAGATGGATCTCGACATCGTATGGGAAACACATTGGAAAGAACGTTTATCCAATATTGCTATCGGCTTTGAATCTTATGATGGGATCTGGGAGTGGAAGGGATCGGATCCAGCTGAACTCCATTGGGAGACAGGTCTCTTTAGGATGTATATCACGAACCTAGTAGGGTTTCAGGTTTCCCCAAATTATACAAAAATTGAAGGAGAAAAAGTCCAAGTAGACTATTCCTTTTTAGGCAAAAACTGGTCCTTTCGTCCTTACTTTTTTGAACATATCTATAAATCGAGAACGAGTAAAGATGATTGGACGGTTTCGCCTGTTTACCATGATATTTCCGAAAAACTTATGTTGAAAACCTTTTCAAAAAACCTCTCGGAAAATCTGATTTTATTTATCGATGTGGTAACTTCCTAAGATTTTAATTTTTGCCTTCTGTAACTAAATTGGGATATTGGTATCTGTATGGCAAAAATACAATTTTTGCAATTGCCTGTTCCCCCACCCACTTACTTTGCTGCCACTGGTAATGTTCCCCTAGCGGCTGCTAGTTTAGCTTCAGCCCTCTCTTCAAAAGAGGACCCGATCCAAAATATTTCTCCAGTAGTGATTCCACCAGAAGACACAGACCAGATGGGAGATTTAATGCTCCTTGAGAAAATGGAAAAAGAGGGAGCCGATCTGGTTGGGATTTCACTCTATCTTTGGAACACGGAACGAAGTCTTTATTTAGCAAACGAAATTAAAAAAAAATCAAAAGATACTCAAATCATCATTGGTGGACCTGAGGTAAACGAGGACAACCCATTTGTTCTAAATTCACCAGGATTTGACTATGCTGTTTCTGGTGAGGCAGAACATAACTTTCGCCATCTTATAAGAAATATTTTAGAAAAGGGTAATCCTACTAATTTACCGAATGTGGCATTTAGAGATGAGGCGGGAGTCTTATCTCCGTTTGGTGTGTCCAACTCTGCGGACTTCCCGCTAACAGATTTTCCCTCTCCTTATACAACAGGGTTTTTAAAAGTCAATCCAAAGCGGTCTACGTATTTAGAAACAGTGCGTGGGTGTAAATCGCAGTGCACTTATTGTTTCTATCCCAAATCTTCGCAAAATTTGCGAACGCTCAATTTGGATGAGACTAAAAAATTGATTGTTGATCTGAAAGACCAAGGTGCGCGAGAACTTGTGTTTTTGGATCCCACCTTCAACCACAGGCCGGGATTTGAGTCTCTGTTAGATCTTTTAATGGATATCAATTCCGACGGACAAATGTCCATGTTTGCAGAGCTACGTTCAGAAGGTGTAACGTCCCATCTAGCAAAGAAGATGCGGAAGGCTGGTTTCAACCGAATCGAACTTGGCCTACAGTCCGTTAATCCAGAAACTCTAAAAAGAGTCAAACGGTATGGAGATCCAAAAAAGGTAGCTGAGGTTGCCAAACTCCTTGCAAGCGAAGGCATGGAACTCTTGTTAGATTTGATCATTGGTCTTCCTGGGGATGGACCATTGGATGTGGAGAAGGGGATTCTCTTTTTTTTAGAACATGGATTGGGAGAGTGGGTGCAAGCCTTTCCTCTTTCTGTTTTGCCAGGCACAGCAATGAGGCGCACTGCTAAAGAAGATGGAATTCAATTCATGCATTCTCCTCCATACCGTGTGATTGAGACATCAGATTTTACGACAGAGACATTGGTGGAATCGATCTTTCTTGCGGAAGAAATGTTAGAACGAAGGTTAGATGAATTTCCAAGGCCTTTTTTATGTGAAAAACTTTCAGATCTCCGGGATCGGACGGATTTAGATTTTTCAAAAGGTTCCTCTGCAGAAAGGAAAAGTTTGATTGTGTTACCTCACACGAGACACCACAGCCTTTGGTTCTGGAATGTAGATTGGAATCTGATGGATGATGAAGTATTTGATTTGATAGATCTTCGGATTCAAAAAGAGCCGTATTGTACGATTGATTTTGTATTTCCTGTTCTCGTTCCTCCGAATCAAAACACAATTTCTAAAATTCTGAATCTTTTGAATTCAAAAACACCTTCGTATTTAAATCAAGTTTTAAGGCATAGAGATGAAAACTTACAGAGACGACTCGTGTTTTTAATAAATGATGAAATACCAGAACAGCTTCAATTTCTCGACCAACATTTTGAAGATTCTCGTTTTTTTATCTACCGCCAAATCCGTACATCGGAACTCAAAAAGTTGAACACCGATGGGTTTTACTTAGTAGAAGGAAATCTGACAGAAAAGGATTTTTTAAACCTATCCAAAAAGATGGATTCCGAGTCTGTTTCCTTCGCCAATCGAGTTTGGGAAGAAAGATGGTGTGTGGAAGTACTCGGCTATGGAGAAATCTAACCTGTCTTTCCGAGCTGTTTTCTAAAAAAATCTACATTTTCTAAGAACCGCTTTTTCTCACCAGCCCGAGAAGAATGGCCGGCAATTGCTAAACCAACTGTTAGATGGCCCTCATGGTCTTTCTGTATCGACTTTACCGTTCCAAAAGCAGTAAGAGGGGATTGCATCTTGAAAAAAATATCAAAATTGAAACCCGAAAGTTTTGGAATACTTTGGATCAGATCGGGATGGTCAATTTTTACCTTGAGTCCACCTTCTGAAATATCAAGAACAGGGAATTTCCCCTCAGACTTGATCATATTGGAATGCCGGATTCGATCTACCATTTCAAATGATAGAGTTTTGATTTCTATAGCCTTAATCAAATCAAAGTGTTCCGACTTACTTTGCATTTGGATGTATCCGATTGGAATCGATTCATCCTCATCGGTAAGGTACAAAATCGGAAGGATCAATTCAGAAATGATTTTTTGATTTCTGTAGTTATTGATTTCTTTGGGAATTTCCATATCAATATCTTCAGAGAATACCAAAAAATCATCGTTAGGTGCTTCATCATAGGATTCTTGCTTTCTTGTATCGTTAAGAATTAAGCCTTTTTTAGATTGTTTGACCCTTCTTATTTTTTCATTATCATCAGAAGAGAACGTAGCAATTTTAATGAAGTCACAACTGTTCTTTAATTTGGTTTCATAATCTTGGAAGTTTACTTTTACTGCTGTAGGAACATGAAACATATCGGTTTCAATCCGAGCCTTACTCGAAATAATATTTGTGATCCAAACTGTTCCAGGCGGAACTACGATCCGAGAGCTGTCCCGATCTTTTTTAGCGATCGCAATTTTGTCCAGATCGAGTATGTAGAGGTTTTCCCCTTTTTCCTGTTCTACCGTACACTCTAAGTGGAGGTAGCGGCCCAATATTTTATAAAGAACGATTTTTTGACCTGGTGAAAGTCGGATATGGGCACGCACACTGATCATTATTTTTGTGCCGTCCGGTGAAACTTTTTTGAGAAAACAAGTTTCACCGGAATTCACGTTATCCTTTAGGTTCAATTCCTGATTCAAGAGAAACTTGGTCAGGACATGGAGTTTTTTCTCTTTATCAGAAAAAACATCAAGTGAGCGTTTTGTTCTTTCTATAGTATCCATAAAAGGTAGTGCTACTTGCTAGTATCGGCAGGATTTCCTTCGAAATTCTCTTGCGCGTAGAGTTTTCTTGCTTAAAGTAGAAAAAGGAAGGATAATTATGTCAAATCAACCCCAACAAGGGAGTGAGCTCCTGGACGGAGTCAGCGGATCCGAGCTTTTTTCGGTGAATATGGGACTAACCTACCGGGATTTTTTGGTCCTACCCGGGTATATCGATTTCAACCCGAGTGACGTTGAACTCGAAACCAAACTTTCAAAAAACATCATCCTCAAACGACCACTGATGAGCTCGCCTATGGACACAGTCACGGAGTCCGACATGGCCATAGCGCAGGCCTTAATGGGAGGAATCGGAATCATCCACTACAACAATTCCATCCAAGAGCAGGTGGAGCTGGTTCAAAAAGTCAAACGATATGAAAATGGGTTTATCAAAGATCCAATCCTTCTCTCCCCCGAACATACATTAGAAGATCTGGATGCCGTTAAAGAAAAATATGGATTCAGTGGGATTCCAATTACGGAGGACGGGACGGCCAAAACTGAGTTGGTTGGAATCGTAACCAACCGCGACGTAGATTTTGAAAGAGATCGTTCTATCAAATTGGGTAAGGTGATGACAACAGAACTCATCACGGCCCAGGTAGGTATCAGTCTTAAAGAGGCAAACGATATCCTAAAAACGAGTAAAAAAGGTAAACTACCAATCGTTGACAAACAAGGAAAGCTAACGGCACTAATATGTCGCAGTGACTTAAAAAAGACAAAAGAATTTCCTCAATCTTCTAAGGATGAACAGAAACGTCTTCGAGTTGGTGCAGCACTTTCCACCTTACCAGAGTCACGCGAAAGGATAGAACTTTTGTCGCAAGTGGGAGTTGACGTAATTGTAATAGACTCTGCGCAAGGAAACTCGAGCTACCAAATCGAAATGATACAATTTATCAAGGCAAACTATAGGCATATTGATGTGATAGCTGGAAATGTTGTTACCCAAGGCCAAGCAGCAAACCTAATTGCCGCCGGAGCCGATGGACTTCGGATTGGAATGGGACCCGGTTCTATTTGTATCACCCAAGACACTATGGCCGTGGGAAGGGCACAAGCTACGGCGGTTTTTAAAACTGCGGAATATGCGTACAAACACGGAGTTCCTGTCATAGCAGATGGTGGGATCTCGAATATTGGGGATATTGCGAATGCTCTAGCCATTGGAGCCTCGACTTGTATGATGGGATCTATGTTTGCAGGAACAAAAGAAGCACCGGGGGAGTATTTTTATGAGAATGGAATTCGTCTAAAAAAATATCGCGGTATGGCTAGTATGGAAGCAATGACAAAGGGTGGAGACAAACGTTACTTTTCGGAATCGCAAAAGATCAAAGTAGCCCAAGGCGTTTCTGGTTACGTCGTCGACAAAGGTTCTGTTTTGAATCTCATTCCCTATTTGGTCCAAGGCCTCAAACAAAGTTTCCAAGATATGGGATACCGAAATATTCCGGATCTCCACAATGCTTTGCGTGATGGTAGGTTGCGGTTTGAAAGAAGAACAGAATCGGCCCAAGCCCAAGGTTCTGTTCATGGACTGTATTCCTACACCAAACCTTCTATGAGAGTTGAGTAAATCATCTATGCGAAAATACTTTTTGATCCTTCTCTTCCTACCAACGGTTTTGTGGACTCAAACTCCACAAACAACTATTACAGCACAGGAGCTTTTGGCTCGTTTGGATCGGGAGTTGGATTACGGTAAGGGCCTCCTCAAGGGCAACTACACTCTAATTCGAAGGAACGGAACTTCTGAAACTTGGAAATTGAACCGTTTCCACAATGGAGAGGATGCTCTTTTACTTTTTGACCGAAAGGGAAGAGGACTTGAGACGAAACTCCTTACCAAAGATGAAGGTGAGAATGTTTATTTTTTCAACGTTCTCAGTGCGAAACTCTTCAAAAAGACGGATGATGAAAAATACGAAAGTTTAATGGGTACGGGTTTCTTTTACGTCGATCTTTCTGGATACTCCTATCAGGCAAACTACAACCCACTTGTAAATTCAGATCTCGAGATTTCTGGAGAAACCTACTACCGAGTTTCTTTAAAGCCAATCCTTCCCTATTTTTATAAAAAATTGGTTTTGCTTATCAACAAAAAAGACTTAAAACCGTATCGGGTGGACTTTCACGACCGCGATGGAATTCTTTTCAAAACCCTCAACCTAAAGTATGGTCCAATCAAAATGAAAGATACAACTGGTAAAGTCGAGGAAGAACAAAAAGCATCCCGATTGGAAATGTTAGATTTGAACACAGGTAGTATTACGGTTTGGGAAATCCAAGAGGTAGACCAAACTGTAAATCCTGATGCCTCTCTTTTTGCTGTAGATAACCTGAGTAGATGACAGACCTCATTCTGTTTCGGGAGGGTTTTGTTCCGTCAAAATCTATAACTCTCGCGAAAGAAGAATTTTTGCACCTAAGTGCACTAAGGCGAAAGGATCTACCTAGTATGATTGAGATCCGCGATGGTTTAGGAAACATCCACTTTTACAACTATCAACCCAAATCAAAAGAACTTGAATTCGTCAAAACGGATTCATTGCCATTAAAAAACAAACGATCCAAAATTGCCATTGCTCTTCCGAAAGGAAATCGTTTGGACTTTTTTTTGCAAAAGGTGACCGAGATGGGAGTAACTAATGTTAATTTTCTCCTATTCAGGCACTCTGTGCGACGAGAGTTTAATTTGGAACGCGCTAAAAAAATTGTAAAAGAAGCAGCTTCTCAGTCCAAACAGGTTGAACTTTTGCAATTGGAAATTTCAGAATTTTCCAGTTGGATTGTTGAGAATCAAAATGCAAGTATTGTCTTCCACCCACACTCAAAATTGGAACTCTCACAAACTTCACTCAAAAATAAAATTCCTGTGATCGGCCCAGAAGGTGGCTTTCATTTAGAAGAGGAGGGTCTTTTGGAGGAACTTAAAGTACCGAAGGTATGTTTGCCAGGCGGAATCCTTCGGACGGAAACAGCCGGCCTTGTTGCCGGCGCACTCCTCCAATATGCAACTTAGAAAGGCCTTCTATCTATTTGAGATGAGTAGAAAGACGTTGGAGAGATTGCAATTGTTTGTGCAGTTGGAATTGCAGGAAGATACCTGGGGAAAATTTTCACCTGTCACATTTGGATACTTTGTTGCGCAGTTCCGTTGGCAGGCTTCCAAACTGCCTCCATCGCATGTTATGATATACGTTAAAAGATTCCGTTCAATAGTTCTGTCCTTTCTTTCCTGACAAGACGATGTCAGAAGAAGGAGTAAAAAGATTCCAGAAAGGAAAACGAGCTGTCTCATATGGATAGTTTGCCCTTCTTCCTCATTTCGTCAATCGGTTCGTAAAAATCTTGACCCTAATGACTTTTCCTATCATTTGGAAGAGACCCTTTCTATGAGTGACGGATCAAAACAGGTAATCGTAAAAAAAGCACAAGGTGAATATGAATTCACTCCGTATGGTGAATTTCTATCCTATTTCCACGCTCACATTGATATTTTTAAGAAACTTCTAAAGTCCAAAAAAGTTGAGCCTGATATGGTAGAAGCAATCGCCAAACAGATCAAAACTTTTATGACAGGGAACATAAAAAAAACGGAACAGTTTTTTGAAAATTTACCCAATTTCTCTGCTATGTTAGGTGTTCCTCAAAACGAAGTATCTGCATATCTGAATACAAACTTTATCGAGGTTCTCTCTAAGGTTCAAGAAAAATTAAAAAACCAAGAAATTGAAAAAATCAACAACGCACCTGAGCAAACGTATCGATTCATTGCAGAAGAAATCGTCGAAAAATTGCAGGTAACGCACCCAGCTGATTTTGTTTTTGCTCCCAAGGGGATATTACTTGTTTTGGAAAATCCTAAAACAGGTGAGATCATTGAACCTCAAGGTCTTATGGCAGAATCAGCAAAAGCAGCTCTTTCTATACCAGCAAACGCTGGTGAGGGGGACGGGAAACCTCCTGTTTCCCTTACCGAGGCAATTACAAAAGCGAATGCACCTCCAGCTCCTATTGTTAAAAAATCCTTAATCCCCGAAAAGGAAAAATCCATTCTACAAGAAATCGTGGAGTCATTTTCAGATACACTCACGGGAGAAAAACTCGAAGTGCAAATTGGTCCGGAAGGATCAGAAAACACACACGAAGAAATAAAACCGCAGCCTAACAAAAAAGACGATTATGAAATCGAAGATTTAGAATTCGATGATTCTGAATCCGATCAATCTTCCTCCACCGAGCTCACCGAAGATTTTTCACAAGATATCGATGTGGAGTTCGATGATGGAGAAACGTTACCTGATATAGATCCGAATCAGGAACGGCTAGAGTCCTATTCTATCAAAGAATACATGGAACTTTTGCAACAGATTTCAAACTTCCAAACCAAATCAGACCAAGTAGGTTATCAAAACTGGTTGAGAGACCAACCAGATTTTGAAAAATCAGTGGTTTCGATTCGAACCCAACTCATCAAAGAACAAAAATCGGAACCAGTAAATTGGAGTCAGGTTTTTTCCAGTATTTCCATTAAGACAGAGATCGCAGAATCTGTGTTAGTCGGTTTACAAAAAAAATTGAAAAACTATCAAATTGTAAAAATGACCCTAGATCGCACAATCCAAGAATTAAAAAAAGGGAGCCCAGAGTTCATTCAACTTGTTCGGATGGCGTGGCCCCATATACAAAAGGCATTTTTTGAAGTTCCCAATTATAATTTGGTGCAAACACAATTAAAGGGAATTTTATCCAAAGTAGCAGATGAAACTCATAGAAAAGAGTTTACTCGGATTTTTACGATGGCTCTGAACTTTATCCAAAGTAAGTTCATTCTTTAGTATGAAATGGCGGGGTTTGGCAATTTTTATTGTCATTTTGCCTTTTCTACTCAACCAAACTACAATCGTAGACCCACTTTTACAAAAGCCTTGGATTCCCGATTCAGAAGAAGAAGAAAAAACCAGCTTTTATAGATTTCTTTCCTTATCCAAGGAAAAGATTGAATCTAGAAAATTAAAAGATGCCTTTGGCCGAAATTATTTATTTTCTCCATCTGGTAGTATTCGTTTTTTGTTAGACGATGAATATCGAAAGGAATTTCCTTTACTTTCTCAAGCAGATATCGCGACTAAAGAACTGAAAGCCTTATATGAAAAAAGAAAAGAAAAGGAAGCGATCTTTCTAGGTAAAGGGATTCAACTATGCCACAGAATCAAGATGGCAAAAGAACCTGGATTCTATCCGAGTTGGTTGATCGAAACGAATCAAATTACAAACAAAGCAACGAATGAATGGTCCGACGATATCATTCCGCTAGATTTAGTAAGCGATCCTTATGGATGTTATGTGGGAGATAAAACAAATATAGGTGATTTGGTTTTAGAATCTGAAAGTTTTCGATACCAGATAACAATTCCAAATGCACTCAGATTTGAAGGGTTGTTTGGAGATAGAATCGGTGTCTATGGCGAAACTACGGATTCCAATTATCGAATCGTCCGGTTTGTAGAATTTTTAAAGGACAGCATGCCGGAAGGTATGGACGATTTTTTAGAAGCGTACCTCCTCATGGAGGGTGGAAAAACCAAACGCCGAAGCCCTAAGATTATTTTATCAATCGGGACAAGTTTCGATCAAAAGGTCCAGCTGAGAACAACCCAAAATTACTTTTATTTTTGGGATGATATACGGGGGATTAACAAGAGTAAAAAAAGAACAGGATATACGAGAAAGGAACTTGGTGATTCGTATCTTTCGGAATGGACGGAAATAGATGAAGTGGGTGTCAAAAAAAAATTTGAGATGTTAGAGTATTACTTCTATAAAGCACCTAGAGGGTATCTAATTTCTCTCTACTACCCAGAATCGGAAAAGTCTAAAGCCGAACAGTATTGGAAAGGGATTCGAAAGAGTATAAAAATTCAGGATTGATATGTTAGGATTTATAGAGTCACCCAAACGAAAGAAACCAGACCGAGAAAATCCGAAAGGACCAGTCTTTATCATCGGGCTCGTGATGATTTGGGGATTTGCAGTATTGCTCCTTCCTTTTGGAATCTTTTTACCGATTTCTATTTCGGCGCTCGCCTTGGTTTTGTTATTTCTTCCCCTACTATTTATAGGAATCTATTTTTTAAGGACTACTGGCACTTCGATTCTCTTTGCAGTATTTTTATCTCTCTTAAGTGGTGGTACTTCGATTTTATTTTTGGGAGATTATATCGGTTTCCTTTTAGGTATTACTGTCCGGTTTGATGTTTCTCCAGAAGAGGTTGGAAATTTCTCTAAGTCAAAGTACCTCTATCTGAAGGATTATGAATGGGATGAGAGCGGTCGCGGCGAATTTTTGGCTCCTATTCTCATTCGCAATCGATTCGGGAACAAAATTTACGGTCCCATGATGAAGTTTCGTTTCCAAAGAATTCAGTCCAAAACAGCGGATGTTCTCCCTCGAAATGTGTATGCTCTCTGTTATTCGACAGAAGAATTAGAATGCAGCTTTCCCGCGGAAGCAAAGGGGGGACTTGTGATTTTGGATCCCATTTGGGAATCAGATGTTCTGCAGATGCCGAAAGGGAGTGTAGGTCTACTATGGAAAGAAGGGGGGGAAGCCGAATTCGCGAAAAAAGGTATCTTCGCTATCGCATCGGATATTTCCATCAGTATTCTTTGGATGTTTATCGCTTTTCTTCCAAAATGGTTTCAAAAACTGAAAAATTGAGAAACTTCGGGCAAAAACCAGAGGTCTAAAGAACGTTCATAGATGTTTCTCCTTATGATACCCCGCAGGGAGGGGATATATCCCTGGTTTTCTTACCCTAGCTTTTCAGACTGATTTCCGACCTTCTTTCCTTGGAAAAGTTTACGGATATAGTGGATTTGGAATTATGACTCCAATGGGTAGGAACGAGTCGGCGATCTTTCCAAAATCTCTCTACACCCTTGCTTTGGGGCACTCGGTTTTTTTTTACCTAGCCTTCCTCATTTTTAATACAAGCTTTACCATTATGGGAGTCGATGTCGGTGACTTCCTAAAACAGTATTTGGGAAGCTTTTTTGGGGTCTACCTACATGCAAGTTTTCTTATATTTGCCACTTCGTGTTATATTACATTAAGTTTATATAGTATCTTTTACACCTACCTTCGGATTGGGATTAATAGGGAACCAAAATCTGGTTCCCTATTTTTTTGTGTATTCGCTTTTCAAGTCCTGCTACTTGCCCAGTCGATGATCGTACACCCTCAGATTTATGGAGAATTCTTTTTCTATAGATATCCTTCAGGAGCGGGTATTCTGTTTTTTTTGACCGATTTTATACCACCCGAGTTTTTGAGTGTAATCTCACATGGAATTGTTTTAGTAGGATTTGTATATTCAGTCTGGTATCTCTATAAAAATAAAACCAAGCAGGCATTTGTCTATCTTTTACATCTATTGATTTTGGGTGTAATACATAAACAAGGTAGTTTGTATTTGGGTCTCGTTTACTTTGTCTTTCTTTATTGGCAAGGCACTCGTTATGAAAAGGTTCATATCAAAGCTTATGTTAGATTGATTGTATTTTTATTATTTCTTTATAGTTTTCCTAGTTTGCTAAATTCCTTCTCCGGATTTTTTGCTTCAAAGGATTCAAAAAAACCTCCTATCTATATCATTTCTGCGGATTCTCTTCGTTTTGATCGAATTGGAAAAAAATTGAATGGAAAATCAATTACACCTAACATTGATTCTTTCCAAAACGAAAGTTTCACCTTTTTGGACCACCATACTACCATTCCGCGAACATTCCCAAGTTGGACTGATTTTCTGACAGGGCAGTATTCCATGTCTCATAAAATTCGGGATATGTTTCCAGCGATAGAAGAGATCCATAGAATTGGATCAGATACCTTTCCGACTTTTTTGCAAGCTTTGGGTTCGATTGGATATAAAAATTATGCAGTAAGTAGTTTTGCTGGGGATATCTTTCCACGTGCCAATTTTGGTTTTGATGAAGTTTTTGCACCAAACTTCAATGCAAAACTAATGACGATCCAGCGAACAGCGGAAACGCAAATACTTATTCTTCCGTTTGTAACAGGTGAACTCTTTGGCGCCGGATACTATCTTCCTGAATTGTTTGGACTTTCTACTTGGGGCGACGGGAAACGATTGGTTCAAAAATTCCAAGAGATTATTGATTATTCAGGAACTTCCGCTCATACGATTACGTATTTTTCAAGCGTAATCCACTTTCCTTATTCGCCACCCTATCCCTATTACAAAGAATATACCGACCCGAATTACTATGGAAAATACAAATACCTAAAGTTTGTGGATCCGACAAAATCGGATGTTTTGAACGAACAAGAAATCCAACAAGTTAGAAATCTTTTTGATGGATCTGTTCGTGCATTTGATGAAGAATTTGGGGGAATTGTATCCTATTTAAAATCCAAGGGGGTATACGATTCCGCCATCATTATCCTCACGGCTGATCATGGTGAAAGTTTGTATGAAGATATTCATGGTCAAGGACATGGTGAACATTTAAGGGGGGAATCAGTAACAAAAGTTCCTTTTTTGATCAAGTTTCCAAAAGAAAAAATGTCCGAATACCAAACAAAAAATCTAAAATTTTTTGGAATAACCTCTTCGGTTGATGTATATCCAACATTATTAGAATATTTAAATATACAAAATAAAAAGGATATGCCAGGTACATCTCTGATATCGGTTCTTGGGAAATCGGATTGGGATGAAGAACGTTTTGTATATTCGGAAACTGGGATTTGGTTCTCTGACATGGGTGGTCACTTTTTTCAATCCCAAAGAATACCCTATCCAAATATCCTTTCGCTCCATCAAGTTGTTCCTGAAGAAGGCTACCAGATAATGATCACAGATGTAATGTACCGAGATACAATTGCGTTCTCAAAACATCGATCCATCCAAACATCCGAGTACAAATTGATTTATATACCAACGAGGAGTGGAGTAATCTTTGAATTGTACAATCGAAAACTGGACCCGAACAATACTAAGAACTTATTTCCGTCCGGGCAAGTAGGGCAAAAATTGAAAGACAAACTCTATGAGCTTGTGACCAAATGGGAAAGCGCCAACAGAGTGGGTGAGTTTCTTGTACCGGAATCTATCTATAATTTATCCAATCAAAATGAAACAAAAAAATAAACTGGGGACAACATGCCAAAACGTAACGACCTAAAATCAATTCTTATTATCGGATCAGGCCCAATTGTAATAGGGCAAGCTTGTGAATTCGATTATTCGGGAACCCAGGCAACCAAGGCTCTTCGAGAAAAGGGAGTTCGAGTTATCTTAGTTAATTCTAATCCCGCCACGATAATGACAGATCCTGATCTTGCGGATGCAACTTATATTGAACCTCTAACGGTTCCCGTTTTAGAAAAAATAATTAAAAAGGAAAAACCTGATGCCATCTTACCGACAGTTGGTGGTCAGACTGCACTCAATTTAGCTTTAGCTCTCCACCGTGAAGGAATTCTAGAGAAGTATGGTGTTGAACTTATTGGAGCCAAAGTAGAGGCGATTCGAAAGGCAGAAGATCGCGAACTCTTCAAACAAGCGATGGAAAAACTGGGGATTCGAGTAGCAAAGTCCTTTATGGTTTCTGATATGGAAGCAGCAAGAAAAGCGAAAGATGAAATCGGTTTTCCAATTATAATTCGTCCAGCTTTCACCTTAGGTGGTACAGGCGGTGGAACTTGCTATGATGAATCAGAGTTTGAAGAGATAGCTCAGAAAGGGCTCTCGGCTTCACCAATTTCTCAAATTCTAGTGGAAGAATCTGTGATGGGTTGGAAGGAATTCGAATTGGAAGTTATGCGCGACTTAGCGGATAATGTTGTAATCATCTGTTCTATTGAAAACTTAGATCCTATGGGTGTACATACAGGAGATTCGATCACTGTCGCCCCCCAACAAACATTAAGCGATAAAGAATACCAAAGACTTCGAGATATGTCCATTGCGATCATTCGCGAAATAGGTGTTGAAACTGGTGGCTCCAATATTCAGTTTGCAGTAAATCCGGAGAATGGGGATGTAATTGTAATCGAAATGAATCCAAGGGTATCCAGATCTTCGGCACTGGCATCCAAAGCAACGGGATTTCCTATCGCAAAAATTGCAGCTTTGTTATCCATTGGATTTACCTTAGATGAGATTAAAAATGATATCACTCGTGTAACGCCTGCAAGTTTTGAGCCTTCCATTGACTATGTTGTCACAAAAATTCCTCGATTTGCTTTTGAAAAATTTCCTGGTTCAGATCCAACTTTGGGAGTTCAAATGAAAGCCGTTGGAGAAGCCATGGCTATCGGCAGGAATTTCAAAGAGAGCTTCCAGAAAGCCTTGCGATCCCTTGAAACGGATCGATTTGGTTTTGGCAGTGATGGCAACTTAAAGGAACTTTTAGAATGGGAATCTATACCAGAGGATCAAAAGAAAAAATGGCTTTCAGAAAAAATCAAAAGACCAACCGACAAACGGATCTTCTATGTGAAATTAGGATATAACTTTGGTTTTACGAATGAGGAAATCTTCGAGCTCTCAAAAATTGATCCTTGGTTTTTATATCAATTCGAAGAATTATTCCTCTTAGAAAAACGATTCAAATCCGAAGGACGAAAGATTGTCTTAGAAATGAAAAAAGCAGGATTTTCGAATAGACAACTTGCGTTTTTAACAAAAGAAGCAGAGATTCTTTCGCATATTAGAAGTGGTGCGGCTATCGATATTACCAAAGCAAAGGTTGAAAATATACTTAAAGCCGAAGAAGAAAGTATTGAAGCTTACTTGAACGAAAAATCCATTCAGCCTGTTTATAAAAGAATCGATACTTGCGCGGGAGAATTCGAGGCATTCACACCTTACATGTACTCTTCTTATGATGAAGAGGACGAGGCAGATGTTACATCCAAAAAGAAGGTGATGATTCTCGGTTCAGGACCAAACAGAATTGGACAAGGGATTGAATTTGATTATTGCTGTTGTCACGCTTCTTTCGCATTGCAAGACTCAGGTGTTGAATCTATTATGGTCAACTCAAATCCTGAGACAGTATCCACGGACTACGATACATCAGACCGTCTCTACTTTGAACCACTCAGTTTAGAAGATGTAATGGCAATTTATAGGAAAGAAAAACCAGATGGGGTAATCGTTCAATTAGGTGGCCAAACTCCGCTGAAATTAGCTAGGGCTTTAGAAAAACGAGGAGTGCCCATACTTGGCACTAGCCCTGATTCAATCGATCGCGCGGAAGATAGAAAGAGATTCGCGGAAGTATTGGAAAAATTAGAACTCAAAAGCCCCGCGAATGGAATGGCAAGTAGCAAACATAAGGCGAGAGAAATTGCCGAACGCATTGGATACCCAGTTTTAGTTCGCCCTTCTTATGTTCTTGGTGGTCGAGCAATGCTCATAGTGAATGAGGAAACAGAACTTGATAGATATATGGAGGAAGCAGAAGAAGTTTCAGAAGATCGCCCACTTCTTATTGATTCCTTTTTGCAAGATGCGACTGAAGTTGATGTTGATGCTCTTTGTGACGGTAAAGATGTTTTTATCGCAGGAATTATGGAGCATATTGAAGAGGCCGGAGTTCATTCTGGCGATTCAGCTTGTGTGCTTCCTCCTCAGTCCATATCTCAGAGAATGATCCAAGAAATTGAAGATGCAACCTACAAGATGGCTTTGGAATTGGATGTAAAAGGTCTTATCAATATCCAATTTGCGATCAAAGACGAAACTCTCTACGTTCTAGAAGTAAATCCAAGAGCATCTAGAACCGTTCCATTTGTGGCAAAATCCATCGGACTCCCAATTGTAAAAATTGCAGTAAGAATCATGTTAGGTGAAAGTTTGGCTTCTTTTAAATTAGGGAAACGGTTTAGCTGTCCGATGATAACTGTCAAAGAGGCTGTGTTACCATTTAGTAAGTTTCCTGGTGTAGATACTATCCTTGGTCCAGAGATGAGATCCACAGGGGAAGTGATGGGCATAGCCCATACAAAGGGAGAAGCCTTTGTGAAAGCACAAATAATGGCAGGTGAAGAGCCACCTAAACATGGAACCGTTTTTGTCACAATCAATGACAAAACAAAAAAAGATCTATTGGAATCCGTTCGATCTCTTTCCAGTTTGGGATACAACATCATTGCGACCGAAGGGACACATAAATTTTTATCCGACAATGGTATCTTGAGTAGTAAGATAAATAAGATTTATGATGGCTATTTCCCTAATGTAATCGATTACATAAAGGAAAAAAAGATTCATTTGATCATCAATACACCACTTTCCCGAGTCACTAGAGAAAACGCATTTACGATCCGACAGGCAGCCATTAAATACAAAGTGCCGTGTCTAACAACGGCACAAGCAGCAAAAGCTCTAATACATGGTCTTGTTGAAATGAAAGATAAAGGTTATTCTGTGAATTCCCTGCAGGAAATTCACGGAAAAAAAACAAGTTATTAGATATCGATATCTTTCAGTAGAGTATTGATTCTTTTTCTGTTGAGACCTAGATCAGATTTTCCAAGTCTGGAAGCTGACCTAAAATGTAATATTTTAGAATTTTCGTCGAAGTAAAATTCTACATCATCTACATAACGCATGATCAGGGTTGTGAATTCGGTATAGATATAGTTTTTTTCTTCTATGATAATTGATGTTCGGGGATGGTTTAAGATCCTCTCTTTTAGAATTGCCATTGCTTCAGGGGTTGTTTTTTTGTAAGGAACACCTGCTAGATAATGCTCCTCATCTTTTGAATCCGTTTGGCTTGAAACACAGTTAGGTGTGCTAGGACAGGCTTTTAGCTTCCCTTGTTTTAAACCCAGGTCATTCGGTCGAGTTCCCGTACAATTGGAAACCAGAAAGAAGAAAGTAAGGGAACTGGAGATTGCTATCAATTTTAATTTCATGGAATTTAGACCTTTAGCTTGTGGATAGAGAACCTTTTTTTATTTTTCCAAAATAGGCTTTTGGACCTTTTTTACTCAAAGATTAAGTAAACGAATCGGCATATGTTTACGACCTCTGAATCAGAATTGATTTCTTCTTTTGAATTCTCCAAACAAGTCCCAAAAGGGAAAAAATCCCAATATAGAAAAGAACATTTGCAACGATTCCCGAAAACGGAGGCTGGACAAAAGAGAAAGCATACTCTGAATTATCTATTTGCTCACTTAGCGTTGCCGAAGCAACATTTTGACTCGCATCCGATGGTGAACTGTCAGGGATCGACAAAGGATCAAATTGTGGCGGCCACTGGTAAGGATTTCCATAGTAAAGATAAAACTCTTTCGGATCCAAATTGGGAGGGGCAAAGAACAAAAGTTCCTCCTTTGGTTGCATTAAGGTAACCGTTTTTAGTCGAATGGGATCATTCTCATAATCAAAAAATTGGATTTTAAATTCGCCAACTGCCGTAAAATTGAGAGGAAGATAGACAGGTTTTGAATCTAATTTTCGAACAGTCTGTTCGAAGGCAGTCTCCCAATTCTTTTTGTCTTTTTTGGCGAGGACAAGGATCCTCCTTTCCCAAGTTGATTCGGCAGTATCCAATTTAATTTTCTGAAAGTAGGTTCGTTTCTCATTCGAAAAATTGTATTCCGTTTTACCTTCATTTAACGAAGGTTCTTTCCACTCAACATCGGTAGAAAAATATAGATTTAATGCTTCTTTAGATTTAGAAACCTTTAAAAATTCTAAATTGCTTCCTATGTTTGATTCGATTCGAATGTATCGAAACTTAGTTCCATTTAGGTCAATTTGGTTGGAACTCCGATCGCCATATGAATAAACAAAACTAGAAAATCGTTCAGGGAAGTCACTCGGGCTGTCTCCTAAATAGATCGATATATTCGATTCATAATTAGTGCTTCGGTTGATTGTAAGTTCGTTGTAAACGAATCCTTCACTTAACTTCGGAAGTTCAAGAACTGTGATGTCTAATTCCTCCTCATTGGATTGTTTTTGAAATATGACTTTTGGTGTGATGGATTCATGTGAGAGGAGTAATTCTTTACTCTGCCTACGGAGATAAGGTAAAATTTCTCCTTTATGTGCAACACGAATATCTGTCGAGAATGAATTTTTAAAAACATCCTCATCCAATTCAAGACGAACAATCTTTCCGTCTTTCGGTTCTTTGGTGAGACGGATCTCTTTTTTAAATTTAAAATTCTCTTTAGATAAGGGTCTTGCTCCAGCCTCGGCAATAAACAATAGATTTAGAATATAAAAAATAATTCCCAATTGTTTCATACTGTGTTTTCCTTTTTTTTGCGATTAGAATGATTTCCAATGACGATTAAAACTATCCCGAGAATAAGTCCAAAAATGATTCTAAGACTTAAGCTTAAATTCCACAAGTCATAGAGATAGAATTTTACGATTACGGCAGATAAAGTAATGAATCCCAGTTTTTTGAGGTAGATATTTTGTCTGACAAATCCAAAAAGCAAAAAGATGATCCCGAATAAAAGTAAGGTGATTGAATACGCAAACATCCTTTTGTCGGGTGGAATAAATAGATGAATATCAGTAAAGACCGCCAATAAAAAATATGGATAGGAAACGTAGAGAAAAATTTTAGAGAGTTCTGAGTAATCTTTTGTATAAATATAAGATAGAACTAAATAACCAGTTGCGACCGTAAATACGGCCATCCTTCCATTGATTAGAAATATCTCATGAGTTCCTGGGCTATTGAATGCGATTGTGAATAGTAATACATAAAGCCAAACTATCATATTTAAGAAGTATAAAAATTTTTGATCTGATTTCTTGGCACTAATAGTGGTTATAAATGCAAAACTAATTAGACCAAAATTAAGCATCTTTCCTTCAAGTCCAAATACCAAACAAGCAATGATAAAAGGCAGGCCGAAGAGTCCGATGATATCGTATTCCTCTTTTTTATCCTTAGTTTGTATTGATTTTTGAATCGAAAGGTTGTAAAAGATATAAAACACAAGAACTACACCGACAAGCAATACAGGCAAAAACTTGGGAAAAAATTCCGAAAATACCAGATAGCCTTCGATATATCCAAAAAATAAAATGACTCCAATGCTAACAAAACTTAGTGGGTGTATTTTTTCCTTGGAAGTTTTGACAACTTGAAATTCTTTATATAAATACAAAAGATAGGTTGTTACAAAATACAAAATAGGAAAAAATGGCTCTGACTTTTCCAGAGATTCCGTTGACCAAACTAAGAACAAAGTATGGTTTGCAAAAAGTAAGATGAGTGTTGCAATTTTCCATGGCTTTTCTCTTAAAACCAAAACAAATAGAAGATTCCATACTAAAAGATAAGAAAACAAAAAGGGATAAGAGTTCTGACCTGTTGACATTAAGATCGGAACTAAAAAGGCTCCCAAAATACCAAAGGTAAAAATTACCTCGTCGTTGAACATGTGTGATATGGCGATTGAAAATAGACAAATTAAGAATAAACCAACAAAACAAACATCAGTTGGATAAAAATCGTAAACAAGATACCCAATGAAGTAAGATATGAAGCTAACTGCAATTCCAAGGCCCACAAGACTTGGCCACAGGTAATTGTTTTTACTGTAGTTTTTAATTCCCCAAAAAGAGACACCCATTCCGATGGCAATGCCAAGCCAAATTCGGACAGATTCGTTGATCCAATAGTTTTCAAATGCCAATGTGAAAAACCAGACTGAAACTAGAAGAATCGAAAGAACACCTAGTTTCACAAAAAGATTGTCCATGACCCATGTTTGTATACGAAGGAGTCCGCTCCGTTGGGAGTGGGAAGTTTTTGGTAGAGAAGCCGAAGTGGAGATTGGTGGTGGAGGCGGAGAACTGTAAGATTTTGGAATCGATTCAGATGCTTCCGGAGTTTGTAATTTCACCCGGAAGGTTTCTTTTAGGTAACTCAGTTCCGATTCTACGCGCAGGAGCCTATCCGAAAACTCTTGGATCTCTTTTTCATTCACAAATGGGCAGAATGGATTTTGGAGAAAAAGTTTGAAAGCTATTTTTTACTCTGGATCTGTCCACATTCCATTTTCACGGATGAGTTCAATGAGCTGGTCGGGTGCTTCCGATTCGGGGACACCCTTCCTGACAATTTCTTTTCCCTTGTAAAGATGGACCTTACCAATACCAGCCCCTACATAACCAAAATCAGCGTCCGCCATCTCGCCAGGACCATTGACAATACAGCCCATAACTGCTATTTTAACACCTTTTAGGTGGCTTGTTTTTTCTTTGATTTTAGCAGTTGTCGTCTGAAGATCAAACATAGTTCTTCCACAGGATGGGCAAGAAATATATTCAGTTTTAGTTAATCTCAAACGGGTTGCTTGTAGAATATCAAAACTTAGGTAGAGAGAATCAATGGGTGACTCATGATGTTCTATTCGCACTAAATCTCCAATACCATCTAATAGACTTCCCCCAACTTGTATCGATGAGGAATAGAGCAAGTCGTCCCAATCTTCTGATTGCCAGTGAAGTACGATCGCATAGTCAGATTCTCGTAAATGATAGGCAAGGGTTCGAATTTGGATTAAGTCAGCATTTTTTAAAGAAAAACAAACATTTTGGATATTTCTTTTTTGGGTTTCCTTTAAAACAATTGGAACTAGGTTCAATTCATTTGCACCAAACATCCATTCAACTGATCTCTTATCTTTTGCAAATCGTGTAACAATTTCAAGGATACCTTCAAAACTCTCTTGGGATTCTAAGTAGTGTTGGGAAATAGGAATGTTCCATTTTTGGAATTTGTAAATCTCTTCTAAATGGCCTTCGTAATCTTTTTGGAGATCTGAAGACAGGGTTATAGAAATTGGTAACGGAAAACGACCCAATTTTGTCATTTCAGATGCAACAAGAAGGTCCATTTCAGTTTGGATTTGGAAATGGATCAGATCTGGAATCCTACCTGACTTTGCATTCTTTTGTATATCAGAGAGGATTGTTTCCGAAGTGGATTCCGCTAAAAATGGGTATGTTGTCTCCACTCGGACAGGATTTCCATCACCGAATAACAAACCATCAGCGTTCGTTTCTCGGGAATAGAACCGTGAGTAGGCAAAGGGATCTCGAAATTCTTTCAGATTTGATTGGTTCGAAATTTGGATGAACTCTCTTTCGTTTTGGTTCGGATTTTTGAAACCGTTTTCAGCTTTCTCCGTTGCGAGCCAAAGTTGGTTGTATTTTTTTACAAGTTCGATTGCAACAGGAATTTCATGAACGGCATCCTCTGTTAGTGAAACTCGAATTGTGTCGCCTAGTCCATCTTCCAAAAGCGCACCGATACCAATGGCGGATTTGATTCTTCCGTCGGTTCCATCCCCCGCCTCTGTTACTCCTAAGTGTAATGGATAGTCCATACCCAACTCATAAAATCTTGAAACTAACAAACGATATGCGTGTATCATCACTTGAGGATTCGAGGCTTTCATGGAAACAACAATATCTTTATAAGAATTTCTTTCTGCAATTTTGATAAACTCAAGAGCGCTTTCGACCATTCCAAGTGGTGTATCACCAAATCGATTCATGATTCGATCCGATAGACTGCCGTGGTTGGTTCCTATGCGCATAGCCACACCAAGTTCTTTAGCACGAAGGACTAGGGGAGTGAATACCTCTTCGATTCGTTCCAACTCCTCCTCATACTCCTGATCCGTATATTCGTAAACATCGAACTTTTTTTTGTCTGCAAAATTGCCAGGATTGATACGGACTTTTTCCACCCATTCCACTGACTTTAAAGCTACTTGTGGCGTAAAATGAATATCCGCAACAAGTGGAACATGTAACCCCAATTCCTTCATTCGCTTTCGAATATTCGGAAGGTTGTCCGCGTCTGCTTGTGAGGGTACTGTTAGGCGAATGATTTCGGATCCAACTTGGATCAGGTCTTTAATCTGAGAAATGGATTCTTCTGTATCTCGTGTATTGGAAGTAATCATGGATTGGACACGGATGGGATTTTTCCCGCCAATTCCTACATCACCCACCTTTACTTCCCGAGTGGGTCTGCGTTTGTACAAAAATGGAGACTCGTTATATTTAGTGCTCATTTGCTTCTTATGTTCTCATTATCTAAAAAAATTGAATTCAATTTTTGGGCAAGCAGTATGAAAAAAAATCCTAAGTTTCAATTTCACCTACCCAGGTTCCGAAAATCAAATTAGTAGCAAGTTTGGATCAATTCTTTTGAATATGAACACAGAAGTCAAACAAGGTCGAAAATATCGTGTCCAAGTAACGGTAGCCATCTATCGTGAGGGAAATTTATCCTATAAAAGTGAAATTCTTTCCCCGGCATATTATGACAGACGACAGGATGCGAGAGACCACATCCGCCAGGAAATTCGAGAAAGGCTTGCCCATTCTCGATTTTTTAGAAGCACAAGGCTTGATTACGATTTGGTCCGATATACAGACGAAGGTACTTGTAATACCTACCTCCGTTACAGCATCCAAGATTTTGACATTTGAATCCTCAAGAAAGTCTCTTAAACTGGTATCTACTAAATAAAAGAGATCTTTCCTTTCGCAAATCAAAAAAAGCTTATTTTATTTGGATCTCTGAAGTGATGCTCCAACAAACGCGCGTCGCTGCGATGTTGCCACTTTATGAATCCTTTGTACAAAAATTCCCCAATATAGAATCATTGGCCAATGCAGCGGAGGAAGAGGTTTTATCAGCTTGGAAAGGTTTGGGTTACTATACTAGAGCAAGGAATCTGCGAAAGGCAGCTATTTATCTTGTGCAAAATTATAATGGAAAATTTCCGAAAGATTTAGCTCAAGTTTTAAAAGTTCCGGGTATTGGCCCATATACAGCACGAGCTATTCTCTCAATTGCATATGATTTACCCTTCGCGGTGTTAGATGGCAATGTGAAGCGAGTTCTTTCGCGTTTTTATTTTTTTGAGAAAAATATACTTTCGTCAAAATCGAATGAGGAACTCCAAACTTTTGCTGATTCTTTTTTGAATTTTCAATCACCTGGAGATCACAACCAAGCCGTAATGGAGCTCGGGGCTAATATTTGTTTGCCTGAAAATCCGAAATGCAATCAATGTCCGATCCAAAAAAATTGTAAGTCGTTTCTACTTGGAAAAACTAAAGAGATTCCAATTCGAGTTAAGACTGAAAGAAAAATAGATCTTGCAGGAAAAATATTTTGTATTTTTTCTTCGGAGAAAATCCTACTCATTCAGGAACAAAATGTTCGCTTTTTGAAAGGGATGTTTTATCTTCCCTATGGATTCTTTGAAGAAAATGTATCTATCGAATATAGTCCTTCTCCGTTTCTGGTATCACTAGGCAATTTAAAGGGTCTTTTTCCCAAGGGCAATTTTCGCCATTCGATCACACACCATAAACTTTTGATGGAAGTCGTTTCAGTTCATTTAGAACCCAAAATTCTTAGACTCGAGACTTTTCCCGATCTGAATTTTAAATGGGTTCCTTTGGATCGTTTGGAAGAAGAATTCCCATCTTCGCTTGCTACAAAAACAAAAAAGATATTGTTAAGCTCTTTGTGAGGCTTTCACGGTCAAAAATTAGGATCGAAATCTAAGCTTGGACTTGACATTCGTAAAAATAATTGATGAAATTGCAAGTGTAGGTTGGATGTGCAAGCTCTCACAAAAAAAAATGCCATACTCTGTGTGGACGATGAACCCATAATTTTACTCTCCCTTGTAAAGGAACTGAAACGTGAGATAGGTTCTGCCTTTGCTTATGAAACGGCTCTCAATCCCGAAGATGCAATGGAAACGATCGATGAACTCATTGAATCGGGTGTCAAGGTCATTCTCATTCTATCTGACTGGTTGATGCCAGGAATGAAAGGGGACGAATTTCTTGTCCAGATCCACCAAAAGTATCCAGATATCAAATCCATTCTGATTTCAGGTCATGCGGACAAAAAAGCGATTGAACGGGTTAAAACCGAGGCGAATACCTATGCAATTTTCTCCAAACCCTGGAATTCGAACGAACTTATGCAGGCCGTTCGTTTCTGTTGCAATCTGAACTAAGCTCCAAATTCTGGAGATTGTGCGCACCATCACGATAAGAAAACTGAGGTTTGAAGAAGCTCGTATCAAACTGGAAAGAGAATTGAACGATGCTTTTATGGATGGTGAAACCTACGTAGAAATCTTGCACGGGATTGGCGAGGGAATCTTACGGAGAATGGCGATTGACTATGTGGAGTCTTGCGATTTCCTGAAATTAATCGATAGGGATCCAATGATTCGAACAAATCCAGGATGCACTCTGGTGGAAATCCTTGCCCCTTCAAAAGAATATATCAATCGCTTGAAAAAATGACACCAAAAGACGTTCCAATTCAAATATTAGATGTTACGCTGCGAGACGGAGAGCAAACAAACGGTGTCTCCTTCTCATGGCAGCAAAAATTAAATATCACCAAGCATTTGTTAAAAGACTTAAAAGTCAACCGTGTAGAAATTGCGAGTGCAAGGGTATCGCCGGGTGAATTCGAGGCGGTTAAAAAAATTGTCGAATGGGCAAAGGTTGAAGGGCTCCTCGATCGAATTGAAATTTTAGGTTTTGTTGATTTTGACAAGACTGTTGAATGGATGAAGGGGACAGGTGTAAAGGTTTTAAATCTTTTAACAAAAGGATCTTATAATCATCTAACTAACCAGCTACGAAAAACTCCGAAACAACATTTTGAAGACATAGAAAAAACGATTTCCAATGCAAAAAATACAAATATCGATGTCAATGTATATCTTGAAGATTGGTCAAATGGTTATTTGTTCTCAAAAGACTATGTATTTGAATATCTAACGGAAGTATCCAAGTTTCCGATTGGGAAATTTTTTTTAGCAGATACTCTTGGAGTGATGTCTCCAAACGAAGTAAAGGAAGCCATTTCATCGATTACAAAAGAGTTTCCAAATCTATGGTTTGAATTTCATGGTCACAATGATTATGACCTAGCAGTTGCTAATTGCTTATCCGCCGTTGAGTCTGGTGTGAGGGGCCTCCATGTTGCTGTAAATGGACTAGGGGAAAGGGCTGGAAATTCACCTTTAGAAGCGGTTATCACAGCCTTACATGATAAAACGAAATTTAGAACTTCGGTTGAGGAAAAAGAAATAACCAATGCTTCCCGTTTGGTTGAGATTTTTTCAGGCAAAAGAATTTCAGATAACAGACCAATCGTCGGTGAAGATGTCTTTACCCAAACAGCTGGAGTTCATGCCGATGGCGATAAAAAAGGAAACCTATACGCAAATCCTATCCTTCCCGAAAGATTTGGTAGGTCCCGCGTTTATGCCTTAGGAAAACTTGCGGGACGAGCGAGTATCACGGAAAATTTAAAACAATTGGGAATGGTTTTATCTCCAGAAATAGAAAAAAAAGTATTGGATCGGGTTATTGAGTTAGGTGATCAAAATAAAACGGTCACAAAAGAAGATCTGCCGTATATTATAGCTGATATCACTGGTGAGAATTTAGGTGCTAGTTTTCGATTTGAAAATTGTACGGTAACGAGTGGGATCGGTGTAAAACCAAAAGCAGAAATCCAAGTCAATTACCTCGGCAAGCTCTATAAAGCGTCTGGTGAAGGGGATGGAGGATACGACGCTTTTATGAATGCTTTAGGAAAAGTATTACAAGAGTTAGATATTCAGATTCCATCTCTTCATGATTATGAAGTAAGAATTCCCCCTGGTGGAAACACAAATGCACTGGTGGAGACTGTTATCACTTGGAAAAGACCCAATGAAGTGCAACCCATTCGGACAATTGGAATTGACTCTGACCAACAAGTTGCGGCAATCAAAGCCACCGAACGACTTTTACACATCATCCTCGCAAACAAATGATTCATTTTTTAATCGTGGGTTTAGGGAATCCTGGTACTCGTTATAAAGACACCCGCCATAATATTGGTTTTCGGATCTTAGATTCGTTTGCGGAGTCAGCGGGATATATTTGGTCTGAAAATAAAAAATACTCTGAATCCGTAAAAGTTCTATCAGATTGCAAAGTCCATCTTTTGAAACCTCTCGAATACATGAACCTTTCTGGGAAGGCAGTACAATCCATCACACAATTGTTTAAAATACCGCCAGAAAATATTCTAGTCGTTCAAGATGAGGTGGATCTCCCCTTCGGAAAGATTAAAAATAAAATCGGTGGAGGAACGGCAGGTCACAACGGTCTGAAGGACATAGTTGCAAAAATTGGCTCTTCCGATTTCCATAGACTCCGGTTTGGAGTGGGAAAGCCAGAAAAAGGAGGGATGGAAGTTGCCGACTTTGTTTTGCAAAGATTCACAACGGAAGAGGAAAAAGAATTACCTCGTCTTATCCAAGACTCAAAGTCAAAAGTAGAGGAATGGATCAAAACCAATTTGAGTCTAATTCTGAGAAAGAGCGGATAAAATAAATTTTATGTCAAATAGCGAAAAACAAGAAAGTATTTTGAATTTAAATACCCTCATTTTGCAAACCATTCTCTCCATTTTAATCGTAATTGGAATTGTATTTGGCCTGGCATTTTTTTTCCGAGAAGAGCTATTAGGTTATTCCACGATATTTATAAAAATATTCGGTTACTTCGGTTTATTTTTTGGTATGGTTTTATCGGACAGTTTACCTGCATTCATACCTCCTGACGCCTTCTTGATGTTAGCTGTTTCTGGCGGAATGAGTCCAATGATTACAATTGTTTCTATGTCACTGGGAAGTATTCTTGGAGGTTCCCTTGCCTATTGGATTGGACTGAGACTCATCCCTAGATTTCATTTAGGTAGAAAGCTGGTCCTTCATTATGAGGATAAATTGCTCCCTTATATACGCAAGTATGGATTTTGGGCCGTCGTAATCAGTGCGCTGACTCCTATTCCTTATTCTTGGATGGCGTATACAGTTGGAACTTTTAAAATGCCTTTCCATTTGTTTTTGTTCGGTTCGTTATTTAGGATTCTTAGGATGAGTGTATATTTTTTCGCTATGTATTTGGGCTGGATATCGGGGGTTTGAATTATGGAAGATCGACTTTTCCCGAAGACCTTAGAAGAATTGATATTGGAGAAGGTTCGTTTTTTCTTTTTGCCAGATCGTACGGCAGCCTTTATCAAAAATATTTTCGACGGAAAGGTTTCGGAAAGATCTCTCATCTGTTGTCATTCAGGTTGTGATGTATGCAACGAAACAATTTACAATTGTTATATGGCAGTGAAAAAAGAATGGGAGAATTTATAGATGGAGGATTTGTTTTCTAAAGAATCTTCCTCGAAAAAACAGATCCCCCTCGCTTTTAGTCTAAGACCAACCGATTGGAATGAATTTATTGGGCATGGCTCCGTCGTAAAATCTCTTCGATCTTTATCTAAACCAACATCCATTTTGTTATATGGCCCGCCAGGTTCAGGAAAAACTACTCTTGCCTATCTTTTAACCAAAGATTGGAAATTTGAAAAAAGATACCTAAGTTGTGTAACCAGCGGAGTTAAGGAAGTGAGAGAAGTTTTAGAGGAGGGGAAAAGGCGAGGAACAATCGTTTTGTTTCTGGATGAAATCCACCGTTTCTCGAGTAGCCAACAAGACGCACTTCTCCAAGCAGTGGAGGAAGGCGAGGTAATTCTAATCTCTGCAACAACAGAAAATCCGAGTTTTCGTGTGAACCGAGCTCTTCTCTCTCGACTGCTTGTTTTCCGTTTGCATCCACTGTCTGAATCGGAAGAGATTCAAATTTTTGATTCCGCACTAACTCGGTTGGGAACTAGTCGGACATTTTCCAGAGAGATCAAACAAGAGTTACTTCAAAGGAGTTCTGGAGACGCAAGAAAGCTCCTTGGTTCGTTAGAACAAATCCTACAAAGAACGGACGAAAACGAACCAATAACCATAGAACTTCTTTCAGAGATTTTAGGTGAAAAAATTCTTAAATACGACAAAAATAGCGAAAATCATTATGATTTGATTTCAGCTTTTATCAAGTCTTTGCGTGGTAGTGATCCTGACGCAGCCATGTTGTATCTCTCCTTAATGTTAGAGGCAGGCGAGGATCCCCATTTTATTGCAAGGCGTTTGACAGTTTTTGCCAGCGAAGACATTGGAAATGCCAGCGTGCAGGCTTTAAGTTTGGCGATTGCAACCTGGCAAGCAGTGGAACGTTTGGGAATGCCTGAAGGAAGGATCCCTTTGGCGCAGTGTGTTTGTTTTTTAGCATCGGCACCAAAATCAAATGCGAGTTATATGGCGATCAATCGAGCCAATCAATTCGTAAAGGAACGCTTGCGGGAATTTGAAGTTCCGAATCATCTACGGAATGCTCCGACCAAAACCCACAAAGCGGAAGGTGCGGGACTTGACTACCGCTACCCCCACGACTATCCAGGTCATTTCTTAAAGGAAAAATACTTCCCGCCTTCTCTATACCCAAGGCCACCTCTTTTCTATTTCCCTTCCGAACAGGGGTTTGAAAAGAATATCCGCGAACATCTTTTGCGGCTTTGGGGTTCGGAAAAATACGAATCCGAGAGAGGGTGATTCTCTAGAAAATTAAAAAACCCCTTTAAATTTAGAAAAAAAGAAACTCATCTTGACAAGGCTAGGAAACCATGAGACGATCTCTGTTGATGGGTTCTGCACCAGATAGTTTTGCTCCGATCTTACTACAACTTTTACTCGGCGTTGGCTTTTCCGCCTTAGTCCTTGGCCTCGCCTTCCTTCTCAATCCCAAAAAAAAGTCAAAACCGCAAGATACTTTTGAATGTGGTGTCACATATTACGGTGATGCGCGTGGACTTTTCAATATCAAGTTTTACTTGGTGGCCGTCCTTTTTATCCTCTTCGATATCGAAGCTGTATTTTTATACCCTTGGGCTGTAAACCTTCTCAATTTTAAGGAGGCCGGGCTCGGTGGTTTCTTCTTAATTGAAATGTTTTTTTTCATTCTCATCCTTGTTGTAGGTCTATACTATATATGGAAAAAGGGAGCACTTGAATGGGATTAACAGATGTTCTATCCAAACCTGGAGAAATGTTTGGAGACATGTTCCAGGTTGCAAAATTGGAGAATGTTGTTCAGTGGGGACAAAGTTTTTCTCTCTGGCCTTATCCTTTTGCCACGGCTTGTTGCGGAATTGAATATATGAGCACGGCCTGTGCAGATTATGATATTGCCAGATTTGGTGCGGAACGTCCGTCTTTTTCTCCAAGACAGGCGGACATGATCTTGGTTTTAGGAACCATAACTTACAAAATGGCACCCGTACTCCGACAAATTTATGACCAACTTGCCGAGCCAAAGTTCGTAATTTCTGTGGGCGCTTGTGCTTCCTCAGGCGGTATGTTTCACACCTATGGCGTGTTACAAGGTGTAGACAGAATCCTACCTGTGGATGTTTACGTACCAGGTTGTCCACCTAGACCAGAGGCTATTTTAGATGCACTTGTCAAGTTGCAGAAAAAAGTTCAGGATGAAGGTTTGGAAGCAAGAAGGCAAGAAGTGATGAAAAAGATCCAAGAGATCAATGAACGAAACAAACCTCTCGTAGTTGCATGAACGAAAAAATTACTGCCTATTTACAATCTAGGCATGCGGAAGCTTTACTCCCACAAAGGGACATAAATACCAATCTTCATCATATTTCCATTCGTGCATCCCACTTAAAGGAAGTTGTAAAAGAGCTGAAAGATAATGCTGACTTATCTTTCACATATTTAAATGACCTAACTTCCGTTGATTGGCTTGGAAAAAGATCACCACGATTTGAGATTGTCTATTTGCTTCGATCTCCTAAAAACAATCATTTCCGTATGCAAATCCGAGTCCCCGTTGAGGAAGGGGAAACAGTTCCCAGTATAACAGATATCTTTGTTGGGGCAAATTGGCCTGAAAGAGAGATATTCGATTTGATGGGGATTGAATTTTCTGGGCATCCTCAATTGGAACGATTGATTATGCCTGACAATTTCGTAGGTCACCCACTCCGAAAGGATTTTCCATTGGAAGGTCCGGGACAGGATTATCTCATTGAAGATTTACTTACCATCCATGTTCAGGATGATATCACAGGTTAGGCGAAAGTAACTATGGTAATGTATGAAAAAACCGCGGAACATTTTGGTAAAAAATTTCAAAATTTACCAGAAGGTCATCTTTTAGTTAACCTTGGCCCTTCACACCCTGCGACCCACGGTATTTTACAGAATGTCATCCAAATTGATGGGGAACGAGTCGTTGATACCGAATCCGTTATCGGATATGTCCACAGGTGTTTTGAAAAGTTAGGGGAAAGATACGACTACAATCAGTTTTTAGTATGTACCGATCGTATGAACTACGTGTCCACTCCGTTGAATAATATCGGATGGATTTTGACCGTAGAGAAGATGATGCAGATCGAGGTGCCTGATCGTGTCACTTACGTGAGGATGATTATCTCCGAGCTTTCTCGAATTATGGACCATATTATCTGTAATGGAATTATGGGTGTGGATCTCGGTGCATTTTCGGGACTTTTACACTTATTTCATCATAGAGAGAATATCTATCAAATTTTAGAAAAACTAACAGGTGCTCGGTTGACAACAACGTTCTGTCGCGTTGGTGGAATGGAGAGAGATATCTACCCTGAGTTCCAATCAGAAATCAAGACGGTTATCAAAGGGCTTGTACCTGCTATTGATGAATTCCAGAACCTTTTGATTCGCAATAAGATATTCAACGAAAGAACGGCAGGAATCGGTGGTATTTCAAAAGAACGTGCTATCGAATATGGCTTTTCCGGTCCAAACTTGAGAGCAGCGGGAGTGCCTTGGGATGTCCGAAAAGATACACCTTACATGTTTTATGATAGAGTCGATTTTGATATTCCCGTTGGGGAGGATGGTTCCGCGCTCCACCGAACTCTTGTTCGTATGGAAGAGATGCGTCAGTCCATTCGAATCATTGAGCAGCTAGTGGATGGCATTCCTGAAGGTCCATACCATGCGAATGTACCCCATTCATTTTTGCCACCCAAAGACCGAGTTTATAATAATATGGAAGAGCTCATTTATCATTTTAAGATCATCATGCATGGAGTTAAAGCTCCACCTGGTGAATACTATATGGCAACGGAAGCGGCGAATGGAGAGTTGGGCTTTTATGTGGTTTCGGAAGGCGAAAAGTCGCCTTGGAGAGTTCACGTTCGACGACCATGTTTCTGGTTCTATCAATCTTTTCCTGAACTTGTTAAGGGAGGACTGCTTGCAGATACGATTGCAACAATGTCTTCTTTGAATGTAATCGCAGGGGAGTTAGACTGCTAATGTATCAATTTTCTGAACATTCTGAAAAAAGATTTCAAAAATTAGTTCCTCAGTTTCCAAACAAAAGGTCGTTGATTCTACCTTGTTTGTTTTTGCTCCAGTCTGACAGAGGTTTTGTGGACCAAGAGGGAATGCAGTATATCGCTGAGCGGATTGGCTCACCAGTTTCACTTGCACATGTGTATGGTGTTGCGACATTTTATACAATGTACAACAAAAAACCCGTTGGTAAATTTCACATTCAAATCTGCGCAAACATCTCATGTTATCTTGCTGGAAGTGATCGGATTACAGAGCATGTATGTTCAAAACTTGGAATCCAAGCTGGTGAAACTACGCCTGACAATGAGTATACTGTAGATGAAGTGCAGTGTCTCGGTGCATGTGGTTTTGGTCCTGTTGCTCAGATCAATGATAGCTATTATGAAGAATTAACTCCCGAAAAATTAGATCAGATCTTAGAATCACTTAAGGTAAAAGGTTAGGTAATGGGTCTAAAAAAATTACTCACATCACATATTGAATCAAACGAATCACATACATTGAGCCATTACATAAGTGTTGGTGGATATGAGAGCCAGAAAAAGGCTCTCGCGCAAATGTCTGCCGATGAGATTGTGAATGACGTAAAAGTATCTGGACTTCGTGGAAGAGGTGGGGCTGGTTTTCCCACAGGAAACAAATGGGGTTTCATTCCGAAAACGGACAAACCAAAGTATTTGATTTGCAACGGAGACGAAGGAGAGCCTGGTACTTTCAAAGACAGACTTCTCATAGAGAAATGTCCTCATATGCTGATTGAAGGTATGGTAATAGCGGCAAAGGCTATTGACTCACACCAAGGTTATATTTATATCCGAGGGGAATTTCATAAGGGAATCAGAATCGTAGAGGCCGCAGTCGACGAAGCGTATCAAAAAGGGTATCTGGGAAAGAACATCATGGGTCTAGGTTTTGACTTTGACTTGGCTGTTTACTCTGGGGCTGGTGCCTATATATGCGGTGAAGAATCCGCTCTCATCAACTCTTTGGAGGGAAGGAGGGGCCATCCAAGACTAAAGCCTCCGTTTCCTGCAGTCTCTGGCTTGTATTCCTGCCCAACTGTTGTAAACAATGTGGAAACATTTTGCAACGTTCCGCACATCATCCGTATGACTGGGGAAGAGTACAAAAAAATAGGCACAGAAAAATCTCCAGGAACTCGTCTATTCGCTGTTAGTGGGCATGTTAAAAAACCTGGTATCTATGAAGTTGAAATGGGAACTCCCATGAAAGAGCTCATCTTTGATATTTGTGGCGGGATTAAAAATGATAAGAATCTGAAAGCTGTAATCCCTGGTGGATCTAGCTCTCCCATTTTAACTGCTGAGGAGGCGATGGGTGCTACCATGGATTATGAGTCAATTGCCTCGCTCAAATCTATGTTAGGTTCTGGAGCAGTGATTATCCTTTCAGAAGAAGCAGATCTTGTCGAGACCACCTATCGACTAGCTGAGTTCTATTCGCATGAATCCTGTGGTCAGTGTACTCCCTGCCGGGAAGGAACCCATTGGGTAAAGGACCTCCTTCATAAAATAAAGTCGGGTCACGGAACAGAAAAGGACGTAGAACTTATTTTCTCTCTTTCTCGCAATATGGAAGGTGGTACTACGATTTGTCCTCTGGCGGATGCCTGTGTAATGGCTGTTCGACCTACGATGACCAAATTTAAATCCGAGTTTGAATCCAAACTCAAAAAGGAAGTGGGGATCTCTCACTAAAGGATAAATAAGAATGGATCTGGCACTGCTTCTTGCTTGGGGGATAAAAATCCTCGCTTTGTTTTTTGTCATTATCACGGGGGTGGCTTATTATACCTTGGCAGAACGGAAGTTTGCTGGTTTTATCCAGGATAGACCTGGACCAAATCGAGCGGGTCCCTTTGGGATTTTCCAACCACTTGCGGATGGGATTAAGTTCATAGCCAAAGAGGAAATTTTCCCTAAGAATGTTTCTAAAGGAATGTATCTTCTTGCCCCTTCGATTTCCATGACATGCGCAATTTTAGCTTGGGCTGTAATTCCGTTTGGTGGCACTATCCCATCGCCCGAGTGGTTGATTCACTTAACGGGCGTTACGACAATAGACCTACAAGTCGCCAACCCAGACTCGGGTGTTTTGTATCTTCTTGCAGTATCTTCGTTTGCGGTTTATGGAATTATGATTGCTGGATGGTCCAGCAACAATAAATACTCTCTCCTTGGCGGGGTTCGGTCTACTGCTCAGATGATCAGTTACGAACTTCCTATGGGTCTATCCATAGTGGTCATTGTGATTATGACAGGTTCCCTGAAACTTACAGATATCAGCGATTCTCAGAAGGCTATGTGGAATATTTTGACTCCTCCAGGGTTTGTAGCTTTTTTTATATATGTAACAGCTATGTTTGCTGAAACCAACCGTTTACCTTTTGACCTCGCAGAAGCAGAATCGGAACTTGTTGTAGGTTTTCATACAGAATACGGAGCCTTCAAATTTGCTTTGTTCTTTCTCGCTGAGTATATGAACATGATCACAATGTCCTGTCTTACGACTCTTCTGTTTTTCGGTGGTTACAATGTTCCATTTGGAATTTTGGATGGTTCACCTTACCAGGCCTTTGTTGGTCTTGGGTTCTTTATCGCAAAAGTTTTATTTTTTGCATTTTTCTTTATTTGGGTTCGTTGGACTTTACCAAGGTTTCGGTATGACCAGCTTATGAAATTGGGTTGGAAAAAAATGATTCCTTGGGGTTTATTTTCGGTGATGTTTTCTGCCGTTTATACTGTATATTGGAAAGAAGGTTGGTTGAAGTTATTTTTATGAGTCTCGAATCAAACCCAGCCTTTTATCTTTTTCTTGTATTTGGATCTATCGCTGTCATTACTGCTCTTACTGTAGTTTTTCATAAAAACCCTGTTGTTTCAGCAGTATCATTGGTATTTACTTTTTTTGCTTTAGCGGGTGTTTATGGGATAATGAACGCGGTATTTATTGCCACGATGCAGGTCCTCGTATACGCAGGTGCCATTATGGTTCTCGTTGTTTTTGTTCTTATGTTGCTTTCTCAAAGAGCAGAGACACTTTCCCGTTATCTCAACAACCCATTGAGAGTTTTCTTTTTAACTCTATTTGCTTTGGGATTCTTTTTTCTGTTGTATACAACTTTGACCACGGGAACACCCAAATCGAATACTTCCACAAAAGGATATGGACAAACTACCTATTCTTACGAAATCCAAGGAAGTTCCAAGGTCGTTGCAGAAGGTAATGTATCTTCCATAGGTGCTTCCACTTACATAGACTATCTTTTGCCTTTTGAGATGATTTCGATTCTTTTGTTAGTTGCGGTTCTTGGTGCCGTACTTTTGGCAAAGAAGAACACGACGGATGCAGGGAAAACCCGGGACGTAATTTTATGAACTCACTTGTAAGCGGAATACCGGTTTCGTTTTTTTTGGGACTCGCTGGAATTCTTTTTTCCATTGGGGTTTTGGGCGTTCTCATGCGTAGGAATGCCGTAGTGATATTTATGTCTGTCGAATTGATTTTAAATTCCGTTAATTTGGTTTTTGTAACTTTTTCTAAATCTCTCTCCAATATATCTGGGGAAACCATTGTTTTTTTTGTCATGGCGATTGCCGCAGCAGAAGCGGCAGTAGGTTTAGCACTTGTTATAGCGATCTTCCGTCATAAAAAATCTACAAATGTAGATGAACTCCAATCATTAAAGTGGTAAACCGATGTTAGATCTATTTCCGTTAATCATACTTCTACCCCTTTTGGGATTTTTACACAATGGACTACTCAATTCCAAAATACCCCACAGGTTTGCAGGTGCGATTGGAACATTGGCCGTATTTATTCCATTTTTAATCACGGTCGGTGCCTTCTTAGAATTTCGTCCCATGGAGCGAACCAATCCCCACCTAATTACTGTTTTTGATTGGATTGTGGTCGGTGGATTTCAGTCAAGTTTTGGATACCAAATCGATCAGTTGTCTCTCTATATGACATTGATTATTACAGGGATCGGTTCCTTGATCCATTTGTACTCAATGGGATACATGAAAGGTGAAAAAAGTTACGTTCGATTTTTTGCCTATCTCAATCTTTTTATATTTTGTATGTTGAACCTTGTCCTTTCTGACAACTTGGTTCTGACGTTTCTTGGTTGGGAAGGGGTAGGACTAAGCTCCTATTTACTGATTGGTTTCGACCACCAAAAAAGTTCTGCTGCGGCCGCAGGAATGAAAGCATTTGTCTTAAATCGGATCGGTGACTTTGGATTCATTTTAGGTACTGGTTTTCTCTTTTGGTTGGGTGGTAGTCTAAAATATTCGGATCTCCAATTTGCGTTCCTTTCAAATGCAGATCTTTCTATTTATGCAAACACGATTGCCATTTTCTTTTTCATAGCAGCGATGGGTAAATCTGCGCAAGTTCCCCTCTACGTTTGGCTACCGGATGCTATGGCGGGTCCTACACCTGTCTCTGCTTTGATCCACGCCGCCACAATGGTGACAGCTGGTGTTTTTTTAATGGTGCGATTGAATTTTGTATTTTTACTCGCAAATGAGGCTTCCTTCTTCATTGCATGTATCGGTGCATTTACTGCTTTATTTGCCGCAACGATAGGTATATTGCAAAACGATATAAAAAAGATCCTTGCTTACTCTACAGTTTCCCAGTTAGGTTTCATGTTTTTAGCGATGGGAAGTATGAGTTATGTTGCGGGGCTTTTTCATTTGATGACCCATGCTTTTTTTAAGGCCCTCCTATTTCTCGGCGCGGGATCTGTGATCCATGCATTGCACCACGAACAGAATATAAAGAACATGGGAAGGTTGTTTGGAAAAATCAAGATAACCTCAATTACATTTTTATTGGGGACTTTGGCGATTGCTGGATTTTTTCCGTTTTCTGGTTTTTTCTCTAAGGATTTGATTTTAGAAAAAGCATATATGACGGGTCCGTTTGGTTCTGTTCTGTGGATCGTCGGGATCCTTGCTGCTTTTTTCACATCCTTTTATATGTTTCGGTTGGTTTTTGTAGTATTTTTTGGTAAGGATAATACCGATCCCCACCACAAAGTCCATGAATCACCTTGGACTATGACCCTGCCCCTTGTGGTTCTTGCTATCGGTTCCGTTGGAATGGGGTTTTTACAAACTCCTCATTTTTTCCTCCACATCGATGTTCTGGGAAAATACTTTTCTCCAGTTCTTTCATCTGGATACCAACTAGCACAAGATAGGGGAACCTTGCCGAACTTCATTCATTTGGATGAAAAAACAGAGATTCTACTTGCTAGTTTTTCTGTCGCAATAGCGACTGTTGGTCTGATCTTAGCGTACGTTTTGTTCCAAAGAAAACAGTCCCAAGTTTTAGAGGAGCACACTGGCTTTCGTAAAATCCTCTTCCATAAGTACTACATTGATGAAATCTACGAAATTCTCTTTGTAAAACCGTTTGTTAGTGTATCGAAATTCATAGCTTTCTTTTTGGATTTAAAAGTTATAGATCGTTTTTTTGTAGGGATTGGGTTTTTCTTTGGATCGCTTGCCAATCTCTTTCGAAGGCTTCAGTCAGGTTTTGTTGGTGACTATGCTCTCTATATCGTCTTAGGTACTTTTTGTATTTTGGTTTTTCTTTTAACGAGAGGTATATAGATGCCTGAACAAATTCTTTCCATTATAATCTTTTTACCGATTGTATCTGCCTTCTTAATTGCCTTTCAAAAAAGAGTTGGATCCATCATAATCATTTCAGCTCTTTCATCCGCATTTACAACGATCCTCTCTGTTGGATTATTTTTCTTTTATGACCCGAACAACTCTGGCCTACAGTTTGTGCATTGGATTCCCGATTGGATTGTTTCCGGAAAACTATCCGTTGATTACCATTTGGGTTTGGATGGGGTGGCTCTACTTTTATTTGCCTTAACTGCGTTTATGTTTTTTCTTTCGAGTCTAGCATCATGGTCAAATATTCCAAGAAGGATTAAAGAATTCCATATTTGTCTTCTGGTTCTCGAAACAGCTGTTCTTGGTGTTTTTGCGAGCGCCAATCTTGTGTTATTTTATGTTTTTTGGGAATTGATGGTCTTGCCAATGGTTCTCATGATTGGCATTTGGGGGGGAGAAGGGAGAACTAGGGCGGCATTAAAATACTTTTTATTTTCGATGGCAGGGTCCTTGTTTATGTTAGGGGGGATTCTCACACTCTACTTTAAAACGGGAAAAACAAGCATTGAGTCACTTGCTCTAAGTGATTTGTCCGTCTACTCAATGGAACTCCAATGGTTTTTATTTTTTAGCTTTTTCATCGCCTTTGCAATCAAAATCCCATTATTTCCATTCCACACTTGGATGCCAGACGTACACACGGAGGCTCCGACAGTGGGTTCGGTCGATTTGGCGGGAGTACTTCTTAAGATCGGGGCATATGGATTCATCCGTTTTTGTATCCCGTTTTTTCCTGAGCTTTCCTTGGACTTTAAAGATTGGGTACAAATACTGGCAGTCATTGGTATTCTGTATGGCGCGATGGCTGCTCTCGTCCAACATGATATCAAGAGAATCATCGCATACAGTTCCCTTTCGCACCTTGGATTTTGTTTACTGGGAATCTTTTCATTTACCCAGGAAGGTGTAACAGGTGGAATGCTTCAAATGATTTCACATGGCATTTCGACAGGAATGTTGTTTTTAATGATAGGTATGGTCTACGAAAGAGCTAGAACGCGCGACATATCAGAGTTTGGTGGTCTTGCGACTCAAATGCCGATTTTCTCCACGTTCTTTTTGATCGCAGTATTATCTTCCATTGGACTTCCTGGAACCAATGGTTTTGTTGGTGAATTTTTGATACTCATGGGCGCTTTAAAAGCAAATCTTTGGATTGGAGGAATTGCAAGTCTCGGAGTTATTTTTGGAGCATTGTATTTGTTATGGTTTGTAAAACGGTTTTTATTCGGAATGAATAAAACGATTCAAGCAAAACCGTACAAGGATCTTTCCTTTCGAGAAATTGGAATCCTCAGTCCTCTCGTTGTCTTTATTTTTTGGATAGGTATCTATCCAAAACCATTTTTGGAAATATTAGAGCCTTCTAGTAGGGTTTTTCTCAACCAAGCATCCGTTGCGGTTATAGCGGAGAGGAAAACATCTGGGTTAACGTCCGAAATTTCTTCCACAAAACAAGAATTTCGTGATTATATAAGTTTAGGAAAAATTCCAGTCAGCTTTGAGGAAAGATTGGGTAAATATGTCTCCCCTTACTCACTTCCTTCATTAAAAAACCAATCCGAAAAAGAGCCAATTTTGGATTTGAAAGGGATCGATGAGTCCATTCAATCCGATTTTGAAAAAGAGACAAAGGAAAAATAGGGGAACATCGATGTCATACATTCCTTCATCTAACGATTTACTCGCAATCTCACCAATGGTAATTCTGTGTGGATTGGCTTTAGTTTCACTAGTTATACAATTCCTTTTACCAAAAAAAGATGATTATTTTTTACTTTGGGGGCTAGCCTTAATCGCCTTACTCGGAGCCCTATTTGCATTGTATTACTCTACAAGTTCACCAGGTTATGGTAAGTATTTTTCCTCTCAGATTTCTCTAAGCCCCTTGACTGTTTGGTTGAGTGCGATTTATCTCATATCAGGTCTTTTTACAATTCTTGTGGCTCCAAAATTTTTAGAAGAGAAAGGTATTCTCTTTCCTGAATTTTTTCCGCTCCTTCTATTTTGTATTTCAGGAATGATGTTTCTGACAACAGGATATGACCTAATTGTTATCTTTGTTGGATTAGAAATCCTTTCTCTTTCGCTTTATGTTCTCATCGGGATGACTAGAACATCAGTTCAGGCCTTGGAAAGTTCCATGAAATACTTTCTACTAGGTGCATTTAGTTCGGGTTTTATGTTGCTCGGTATTGCATTCTTATTTGGTGGTTCGGGAAGCACAAATTTAGATATTGCCCTTCGAGGTCTTTTCCAGAAAGGTTACGAGTCCAACTATACAAAACTCGGTTTTGGGCTATTTTTAATTGGTGTTTCCTTTAAGACGGCTCTTGTTCCCTTTCATTCTTGGACTCCCGATGTTTACGAAGGCAGTGAGACCAGTTTGACGGGTTTTATGGCGAGTGCTGGAAAGGTGAGCGCGATGGGACTTCTTATGGTATTATTTACTCATATACCAGCTGGAGTACTTGGCGAAACTTGGAAGTATCTAATGGGTGGCCTTGCCCTTATATCGATGACCTGGGGAAACATCATTGCCTTAAAACAGGACAATCTAAAAAGGATGTTAGCTTACTCTTCGATTTCACATGCGGGCTACGTGACAGCTGGAATCGCTTGTGGTGCAAACCTCGAGGCATTGTACTATCTTTTTATTTATGCAATTTTAAATCTTGCTGTGTTTGCTCTGATTAGTTATTTGGAAACTTCCAAAATACATATCACTGTTTCGGGGATTTCCAATCTCAGCCAAGAGTTTCCTTTGGCATCTATCGCTCTTTCCATTTTATTTTTGTCTTTTGCAGGTTTTCCACCTTTTATCGGTTTTTGGACCAAACTATTTCTTTTGCAGAAGATTGCAGAGTCGGATGATTTGTTCCAACGCATTCTTTTGTTCGGTGCGGTCGCCAATTCCTGTGTTGCCTTTTACTATTACATGAAAATCACGATTCAGTCCTATATGAAGACAGAGCCGACGGAACTTCTCAAAGGGGAAAAGATCCATACCAATCCTGGGTTGTTTTTGTTAATCGGGCTACTTTGTCTTTTCTTTACCTTCGGATGGATTTTCTTTCAGCCTGGATCTCTCCTTTAGAAACTTTTTGTAAGTATCTGTTATAACGAAAATATCTCCAAAATAGCGATTATTTCTTGAATCGTGGTTTGGTAGGGAAACTTTAGTCTATATTGCGAGGTTTTTATGGCAACGATTCTTCACAGAGGCAATTCGATTCAGGAAACAGGAAAGATCCGAGAGTTTCTATCTGCAAAAGGTTTATTGTACGAGTCCTATTCCGCTCCGGATTCTTTAAAAGACCTGCTTGCACAAAAGTCGTTGAATGACGGTGAAAAGGAACAAGTTCTATCTGGTTTGCAGTACCGGTTTGAAGAATTGCAAAGGGACCACGGATATTTGTCAAGGGACTTAATCGTTCTACACGATGAGGTTCCGGGTATATCTGATATGCTTGCGAAATTTGATAAATTGCATATCCATACAGATGAAGAGGTGCGTTACATTATTGATGGATCCGGCATTTTTGGTTTTATCATTGGTGGCGAAAGGTTTGAAGTACAGGTGAGTGCGGGAGATTTCATTTCTATACCAGCTAATACAAATCATTGGTTTACCTTGGATGAAAAAAAAAGGATCAAGGCTGTTAGATACTTCAAAGACAATACTGGATGGACTCCCGTTTATGTGGATGAATCCAAAGTACTTGTGAATGCTTAAAAGTATTTAATTTACAAATTAGTTCGTAACTAAGTCCGCTTTACCAAACCACTCGACAATAAACTGAAGGGTGGTTCTTCCCATATAAAAATTTTCCTCTAAACTTCCCACTAAGTCAAAGGATCCGTTCTTTGACATTTGTTCTTGGAACTCGAGACCTTTATTCCAAATCATAAACTTGAGAGAACCTGAACCTATACAATTAAATCGAATATGTTTTCCTCCACTAAGTGGTGTTAGGTGAATTGGTGAAACAGACTTGAGAAACAACTTTACGGGAGGGTTTGTTTGACCAAATGGTTCTAGTTCAGACCATTCTTTTTTGAGTCGGTCGTTCAACTCGTCTGGCATTACTGTAAAATCTGTGTCGATTACATATTCTTCTTTGTTACTGTTGCCTTCTAACCAATATTTGGCTTTTTCTTCGAGTTCCTTTTCCAGGTCGGGAATTTTTGAAATTTCAATGGAGAACCCTCCTGCTTCGGGGTGTCCACCAAAATGTAAAAAATGATGTGAAAGTGAATGTAAAAGATCTAGGACATTTTCCTTTCCAAAACTTCGGATACTTCCCCGAGCATCACCATTATCAGGAGCTATGAAGATTGCCGGTTTTTTAAAATCATCTACCATTCTGGTCGCGACAATTCCACTTACACCTGGTTCCATATCTGGCTCATAACAAAAAACAACAGAACCTTCCTTTCTTACGGGTTTCCTTTCTAAATAGCGATACACTCTGTCCAAGTTTCTTTTTGTCCGTTCTCTTCGTTCCTCATTCAATGACACAAGCGATTTTGTGAATACTTTCGCTTGGGTTTGAGATTCAGAAAGTAGGAGTGACACAGCTTCCTCTGTTTTCCCCATTCTGCCAGCGCAGTTGATTACAGGTCCGATGGACCAACCAAGATCCTTGGCAGAAATTTGGTTGGGATTTAATTTCAATTCTTTCAAAAGCTCTAGAAGACCAATCCGTTTTGTGTTAGAGGAAAGGAATGAATTGTTGAGCGTATGTAATGCAAGTTTTACAACATGGCGATTTTCACCGGTAAGTGGCATCATATCCGTAATGGTTCCAATGCCAGAAAGATCAATTTCTGATTCTAAAATTTCAAGAAAGCCTGGTATCTTTTTGCATTGTTCATAATAGAGAAATCTTTCGTCATCTAAGAATGGTTTTGATTTTGGGTCTCGTATTGGAAAGGGGTTTACATTGCGAAGTATATCTTTGTTCAAATTGCTACGATGCAAAGAAGAATCTATATCAAGTGATCCTAATGTCTGTTTATTGAGCAATATACCATTTCGAAAGTATATAGATTTGCCATCGATATTTTTTTCATAGAGTTTATTGTATTCTTCACTCAAGTAGAATAAAATTGCGGATACTAATTTAAATGCAAGAACGGATGTACAGATTTTCTTTTCTGGGTAAACGGAATCCAATCGCCTCGGATTGATTAGATGGCACTTATTTGGGATTCGAGTCGGTACCTCGTGGTGGTCCAACACTATAACATCCATTCCGGAGGCAATGAGTTGTTCAATCTCATCAACTTGAGAAGAACCAAAATCTAAAGTGATTAGCAAGCCCGGATTCGATTTTTTTATCTTATCCATTGCCTCTTTACAAAGACCGTATGGATCGCTCTCCGAGGATACAAGAATATCAATCTTACTATTTTTAAAGAAAGGATATGTTTTAAGAAACATTCCTAATAGGCAAGTAGAGCTGACACCATCGGCGTCTCTATCACCATATAAGAGAATTGTGTTATTGAGTTTCGTATGCTTTACGATACAATCCACTCCTGATTCTATATCGGGAAGAGAAAAAGGGGAGTGAAGAAATCCTAAGTCCGAAGTGATCAATTCGTGCGGACTCATTTCCGACAAACCTGGCCTGCGATCTACCAAATAACGAAGGATTGGCTTTTTAGAGGGAGTTTTTGTTCGAACTTCGGCCAGAGTAGGGCCGGATCGAACCTTTGTTACATGATGCAATTGCCGATAATTTTGGAACCGTACTCGACTTCCAAACCAGGTGTTTTGATATCACCAATTACCTTTCCTGGTTTTTTTAATTCGACCTTTTCTTTCGCTTCCACATTCCCCTTTAGATTCCCAAGAACCACAAGAGAACCTACTTCTACGTCTGCCTCCACATCACCTGTTTCATCAATGATGAGTTTTCCTTGAGAAGTGATGGTTCCTTTAAACTGGCCTTTGATTTTTAAGGTCTGGTTGAATGTAAGTGTACCGCGAAAGCTAATGTCGTCACTTATAATGGTATCAATGGATTCGTCTTTCATCTGAAAATACGATCTTAGAATTCTCTGAATTTGGCAACACTTCTCGGGGTAGAACATAAGAATATTGCAAAAAAAAATCCAAATTCTAACTGTTTTATCTTGATGGAGAGCTTCGATTCTCAAATTTGGAGGAAGTGGGTATTATATCTGCAATTTGCAAGATTTTCCGATTGGGATTTTTTTTGATTCTGATCGTATTTTTGAATCTCAACATAGTTGATGATCGATTTGTCAGCCCACTGGAAGATCTGGATTACCAATACCAATCTTACGAATTGGAAGAAACCACAAGGGTTCTCTCCGTTTCCAAAAAATCCGAAGCCAAATTAGTTTTTTTGCCACTCATTTCAAACCAGTTACCTTCAAAAACCGATAATCCGTCGGTGCTTGGATCGGAGAGTCCTGGTCTTTATATTCGTGCAATCCATTTGAATTTTAATTTTATTTACCTACCACCACCTTCTTTGGCGTAAAAATTGCATCTTCACTCTTTTCCAGGAATGGAAAAGTATGTATTAGTTTTTATAAAAGAGAGTTATGTTAGAAAAGATCATTCAGTTTTCCATCGCCAAAAGAGCTATGGTATTAGTTGTCACTGCTGTACTAAGTTTAGTCGGTGTTTACAACGCCTACCACCTATCCATTGACGCAATCCCAGACGTGACAAACGTTCAAGTTTCGGCGGTAACTTCCGTTCCTGGACTCTCTCCTTTAGAGGTAGAGCAATTTATCACCTATCCCATTGAATTAGAATTCAACGGAATGCCTAAAGTTTCAGAAATTCGATCCATTTCTAGAACAGGAGTAAGTTCGGTTACAGTTATTTTTGAAGATGGAACAGATATCTATTTTGCGAGGCAACTCGTAAATGAAAGGCTGAAACAGGCAGAAAACTTCATACCCAAGTCCTATGGAAAGCCAGAACTGTCGCCGATATCAACGGGTCTTGGTGATATTTATGAATTTGCTCTGGTTTCTGAATCCCACACTCCGGAAGAGCTTAGAACCATGATGGAATGGGAAGTTGCAAGACAGCTTCGATCCGTAAAAGGTATTATTGATGTGAATGTGGTCGGTGGTGATGCAAAACAGTTCCAAATCAAAATTGACCCCAAAAGGCTTCTCGCTCTCAACCTCACACTCAGTCATATCACAGAAGCTCTGGAAGGCGCCAATGTGAACTTAGGTGGTGGTTATATCCAAAAAGGTGAAGAACAATTTGTCATCCGAGGGGAAAGCCAGTTTAAGTCCATTGCCGATATTGCAAAACTTTCGGTGAGAACGTCTCGGGATGGTATTCCGATTACCTTAGGACAGATTGCCCGCGTCGAAACAGGTGCTGCTCTTCGCTTTGGTTTGAGTACGATGAATGGCAAGCGAGAAGTCGTTGGTGGGACGGCGATGATGTTACTCGGAAGCAATTCACTTGAAGTGGTTAGTCGAGTAAAAGAAAAGATGAAGGAAATCGAAACTCGACTTCCGCCTGGAATGAAGTTAGTTGTCTATTACGACCGAGCTGAATTTATTGGAAGGACTCTCTCGACCGTTTTTACAAACTTGTTAGAGGCGGGAATTATCGTCTTACTTTGCCTTATCTTAACTCTTGGAACCGTCAAGGGAGCCTTTGCTGTAGCCTTAGCGATCCCCGTTTCCATGCTCATCGCCACGATTCTGATGAATGCTTTTGGAATTGTAGGGAACCTGATGTCTCTCGGAGCACTTGACTTTGGTTTACTCGTCGATGGTTCTATTGTTATGTTGGAGTCGACCCTACATGGGTTTTTGATTCGTAAATCCTTTCTTCTCTCTAAAAAATCGGCACAGGATATGGAAGATGGAATTGAGGATGTTATCTTAGAGTCTTGTATTAAAGTCGTTCGAGCTTCCGCTTTCAGTGTGGGCATCATATTATTAGTATACCTACCACTTATGACATTGGAAGGAGTCGAAGGTCGAATGTTTCGACCGATGGCCATAACCGTAGCTTTCGCATTAGGTGCCGCCCTTCTCTATTCTATCACAACATTCCCAGCGCTTATGACCTATATCTACAAAAAGCCAATTCTGCATGAATCGGCTTTTTGGGAAAAGTTCCAACATAAATACCAGGAGCTTCTTGTATATGGTATGCAATTCAAAAAACAATTTTCTTTGGCTGGGATTGGAATTGTTTTATTTTCATTAGTTTTAGGTTCCACTCTAGGTTCAGAGTTCTTACCAAGAATCGATGAGGGTGAGATTGCAATTGATATCAAACGACTTCCGTCTACAGCTATCAATCACTCCCGCGATTTGAATTTAGAAATGGAAAAGGTAATCCTCAAGTTCCCGGAAGTTGTAAGTGTTGTTTCTAGGCAAGGAAGAGGAGAATCAGCCGCCGAACCGATTGGATCGGAAGAGGGCGAGATGATGGTCAAACTCAAACCAAAAAAAGAATGGGTAACAACAAAGGATCGGGAAGCTCTAATGGGATTGATGAAGGAAGAAATTAGTAAAAATGTTCCTTCGTCTTACATCAGTTTGTCGCAACCTATCGAAAACCGAGTGAATGCACTTCTTTCGGGATCTAAAGCGGATATTGTAATCAAAATTTATGGTGATGATCTCAAAAGTCTAAAAACCATTGCAGACAATTATGCAAATAAGATAAAAAAAATACAAGGTGCAGCCGACCTCAGAGTACAAAAGTTACTCGGTCTTCCTCTTCTCGAAATCAAAATGAATCGAGGAAATATGGCAAGGTATGGGGTTCGCGCTGAGGAGATTCTAACTACAATTGAAACACTTCGAGTCGGCTTCAATGCCGGGAAAGTATACGAAGGATATAAGAGATTTGATTTAATTGTTCGGTTAGATGCAGATGTTAGGGACTTAGAGGTCATAGAGAACGTTCCAGTTATGACGGAATTGGGTGGTACTGTTCCTTTGGGTCAGGTAACGGATATCGTTATGACAGAGGGCCCCGCTGCATTGTACCACGAAGGACTAAAAAGAAGGATACTTGTTGAAGTAAACGTTCGTGGCCGGGATATGGTTGGGTTTGTTTCGGAAGTGCAAAAAGTAACGAACAGCATAGAAGAAAATCTCCCGCAAGGTTATTCGGTGGATTGGGGTGGACAGTTTGAGAACTTTACTCGGGCAAAAAATCGACTGTCATTAGTAATTCCAATCGCGGGAGCAATTATTTTTATAATGCTTTTTATTGCGTTCGGGAATGTGTATTACGCTTTGGGTGTTTTTATGTTGGTGCCCCTTTCTCTATCAGGAGGCATTATAGCTCTTGTTATACGGGGACTCCCTTTTTCCATACCCGCAGGGGTTGGGTTTATCGCGGCAGCCGGTATCTCGGTTTTGAACGGGGTGGTTTATGCATCTGCTCTAAAAGACAATATCAAGGAAAATCCGAATGCATCTTTGGCAGTTATTGATGCGGCGGTATATACCCTTAGGGCCGTAGCTACTACTGAGTTGGTTGCGATCATAGGATTTTTGCCAATGGCCATTGCAACAAGTGCGGGAGCTGAGGTTCAAAAACCTTTGGCAACGGTGGTAATGGGTGGTGTACTTGTTGCGACAATCCTCTCTCGATTTCTTTTGCCAATTGCTTTTGAATTCCTAGTAAAACTAGCACAGAAGCAGGAAGCAAGACAACAAGAGCGTGATAAAAAAAGGAACGAATACTTTTTAGAGGACATGAAAAAATACCAATCAACAACTCTTGGATATATTCCTCCAAACAATTATGACTCTGAGATCGAATCAAAATTTGAACCAGTAGAAGAAAAATCTAAAAAGAAAAAGTCAAATAGGAAGTAGAAATTATGAAACCAAATTACTATGTAGCACACCCCTGGCATGGACTAGAACTGGGACCCAAGGCACCAGAAGAGTTAGATGTATTTATAGAACTAACACCCCAAGATCCAGTTAAATACGAGATAGATAAAGCCTCTGGATTTATTCGTGTGGACCGCCCACAAAAGTATAGCAATCGTTCACCTACACTTTACGGGTTTATTCCACGTACCTATTCCGGCGATGCTTCCGCGAAACATTGTTCTACGGTTGTAGGAAAAGCTGATATCCAAGGTGATGGCGATCCCATTGATATATGTGTGTTGACCGCAAGTCCAATCACTCATGGAAACACAATTTTGACTGTGATTCCCATCGGCGGTCTAAGGATGATCGATAAGGGGGAGGCGGACGACAAGATCATCGCCGTACTTAAAGGGGATGAAGTATTTGGACAGATGAAGGATATCACCGAAGTTCCAAAGGCTCTCGTTAACAAACTCCACCATTATTTTTTGACCTACAAGTTAGATCCAAATTCCCCTTCCACTGGGACAGTTGAAATCACGGAAGTATACGGTAAAGACGAAGCAATTCGCGTGATTCAATTTGGAATCGAAGACTATATTAAAAAGTTTGTTACTGTATGAAAAAAGTTTTAATCTATTTGATGTTGACGATCTCAGTTTTTGCAAATGATAAGAACATCTATAATTTGCAATCTACCGAGGAACAAATGTTTCTTGGGGAAGAGACGGAATCTCATGATAAAAAAGAAAAATGGAATCTGGAAGAGTTAGAAGAATTTGCAGTATCTAGCAACCCACTCTATTTACGTGAAAAACAGTCTATAGGAATTGCGAGAGGGGATATTATAACAGCCAGTCTTTACTACAATCCTATTTTTAACATGCAGCAACAATTTATGGGTGCAAGGAATAGTAGCCAAACTGGTTTACCAGAGACTTCCGTTATCTACAACCAACCTATTGATTTAAGTGGAACGATTGCACAAAGAGGGAAGGTCGCTAAACAAGAGTTTTTGGCATCCATTGCGAGCTTTAAAGATTTTGATCGTCTGTTTCGATTGAGACTTAGGCAAAATTTTTGGACCTATTTATACGTAACAGAACAAATCAGCTACCAGAAAGAGTTTTTGGAAAACTACCAAGACCTGCTCGATCTAACAAAGCTTCGGGCTGAGAAGGGAGATATATCCTTTTTAGAGTATGACCGACTTGAGTTAGAAAGAATCCAAATTGATCGAGAGTATAGGAACGCGCGTATACTCAGGGCACAAGTTGTCAAAAACCTGCGTGTTTTGATTGGAAATACGGATATAACCACTCCGCTGACTATCAAAGGACGGCTTAAATTTTTGTCCTCAAAAGAGTTTGGAATAGATTTGAATGGTTATGACGTAGAGAATCGTCCCGATTTAGTCGCTCTAAAAATCAGACAGCAAAAAGAACGGATGAATGTTGAATTGAAAAAGCGAGAGGCGATTCCGCCTCTGACTCTTGGGGTAGAGTTTCTGAATAAGGGAAACGAGAACGTAACGGGTGTATATGCGTCGTCTCCTTTGCCATTATTTGATCGAAAACAAGGTGAAATTTTAAAGGGCGAAGAAACCTTCAAACGACTCAGTTTTGATGTCGATGCAAAAAGGAATGAGATTCTTTCTGAGATATCTGCTGCCGCAAAGGAATTACAAGCCAGGGAATCTCAGCTATTGGAATACCAAAAGATTGGTTTAATAGAGAAGAACAAAGAAGTTCAGGAAAAATCAAGATTAGCCTATATACGTGGTGCTTCAAACCTAGTTACATTTTTAGAAGCTGAAAAAAACTATCTAAACGTATTGCGCAGCTACTACGAAATTATCTATCTCTATTACAACGCACTTGAAAGTTATAGGGCTGCCATTGGAAAGATGGACCCTCAGGAATATTAAATATGAAGTTAGAATTTATCACAAAAAATCTCAGAAAAATCAGTGTGCTTATTTTGGTTTTAAGTATTGGATACTTTGGTTACACGAAATTTTTTTCCAAAGCCAATGCAACGGAAGTGTTGTCGGACGACAAAACCAAATTCCGAATTTCAGATGAAATTCAAAAGTCCCATCCCTTTTCTCTCGTATACTTGGAAGAAAAAGGCCTTGAAGAAGAACTCCAACTTCCTGGCACCGTTTCTTATGACATGAATAATGTGGCAAAAGTAGGATCTCGTGTGAGTGGGCGGTTGCAACAGATTTTTGTAAAAGAAGGTGATTACGTCAAAAAAGGAACAGCTTTAGCGAGTTTACAATCTGTGGAACTGGGTGCAACAGAGGCAAATTACCTCAAATCCCGGGCAAGACTTGAAGCTCTAAAAGTACAGGCGGACCGTGCCAAAGATTTGTATGAAAGAAAAGTAACCTCTGCTAAAGAGTACGAAATGTCCTTGATGGATTATAAAACAGTAAAAGCGGAGATGGAAACTTCGCGAAATGCCTTAGAGAATCTAGGTTTGAATGAGGTTGAAATTTCCAATCTTGAGCAAGGTAAATACAATTCAAAAAATCTTTTTATTCGCACTCCCATTTCAGGAAGTGTTACGGTTCGTGAAGCTATAATTGGACAAGCTGTGAATGCACGGGACAATTTGTTCACAGTTGCTGATTTAAATGTACTTTGGATCAATTTGGAAGTTTATGAAAAGGATCTATCTGTAATTGGTATCGGCAATGAGGCAAAAGTAATTCCTATTGGTTCCAAATCAGAACCATTAAAAGCTAGAGTATCTCATGTTGGGGATATTATTGATCCCATTAAAAAGACAGCAGAGATCCGTTTAGAAGTTCGAAGTCCACGTGGTAAACTCCGACCTGGACAGAGTGTAAGTGCGACTGTCGTCGGTGCCATGGTGGAATCTACACAAAACAAACCTAAGGTTTTACCAGAGTCTTGTATCCATAAAATTGAAGGCGAGAACTATGTTTTTGTCCGCAATGGAGATGGAAGTTTTACGGCAAAAAAGATAGTCCTCGGCAAAAACTACGACAGTTGGATAGAAGTTGTGAGTGGACTTGAGTCGGGGGAGGCTGTTGTAAATGAAGGAAGTTTCGTTCTAAAAAGCGAGTTCTTAAAATTATAAGTTTTTAGTTGACATAACGGATATTTCCTATTTATCTGTATAGTATGAAAGACCTTACCGAAAAACAGGAATCCGTCCTGCAATTTATTACTGAAATTGTGAGAGAGAAGGGGTTTCCTCCTACGATTCGGGAGATTGGTGACCAATTCGGGATCACCGCCAAGGGAGCATACGACCACCTTAAGGCAATTGAGAAAAAAGGGTATATCCGAACTTCTAAGAACCAAAGCCGTGCCATTGAGCTTCTCAAAGGTGCCTCTGAGGAAGCGTTGGTAGTTCGAGCTTCCGGGATTCCTCTTCTCGGTCAGGTGGCAGCTGGATCCCCCATTCTTGCTGAAGAGAATATCGAAGAATACATTGCTGTGCCTGATGATCTTGCAACGAAACCAGGCACTTTCGCCTTACGCGTGCGAGGGGACTCCATGGTAGAGGCTGGCATCAGCGATGGAGATATAGCTATCATCCAAAAAAAAGAGACTGCTAGAAACGGGGAGATTGTCGTGGCTCTCATTGAAAATGAAGCAACTCTAAAGGTGTTTTTTAAAGAGGCCGACCACATTCGTTTGGAACCGAGAAACGCAAAACTAAAACCCATTAAGGTGAAAAAAGTTCACATACTGGGAAAACTAATCGGACTGTATCGTATTTACTGATTGACCCAACCCTTCCAGCGGGAGAGGGTTCAGATGATGTACTTTCGAATCATTTTATTTTCATTGCTTTTCGTTTCATGCGCTCCAGAACGTCAGCAAATTGAAGCACATGACCTCAAACGAGTTTTGGAGAGGTTTTCACAGAATCGTATCCAAACAGGAATTGTTGCTACTGATAGCAAAGGGGCACCTTCCGACAAAGTTCTATTTGAAGAAGCCTGCGAAGTTTACAGGCTTTCCCTCCCCAAGGCAAAAGAAATGCTAAAAAGCCAAAACCCAAGTCTCTTTGAATCTATATATGGAAACGAATGAAATGAAACATAGGGAACGAGTCCTTTGGATCTTTGGGATTTTTTCTGCTCTAGGCATTGGATTTTTTTACTCTCCAACAAAGGTATCTGCCATTTCGGAAGATGCCGAAAAATACCTTCTAAACCTACACGAAGTGGTCAATTTTATTGAGAATGACTATGTAGAACCACCGCTAGAGAAGAAAATCTATGTAGGTGCCATTCAAGGAGCTTTACAGAGTTTAGGTGATCCACATTCGCGCTTTTTAGATGCCGAGGAATTTGCTGAACTCCAGAACGAAACCAAGGGTAGTTTTGGAGGTATTGGTGTTGAAGTGAGTTTCCAAGAGAGTGCTTTCGTTATCATTGCTCCCATTGAGGGAACACCAGCATGGAAGGCGGGTCTCCTCCCACAAGATCGCATTATTGAAATCAATGGAAAGTCAACAAAGGCAGTTTCTTTGAGTGACTCAATAAATATGATGAGAGGAGAAGTTGGTTCTTCGGTGACCATGAAAATCGAACGAAAAGGACTCAAAGAACCAATGGTTGTAAACTTGGTTCGAGAACTCATTCAAATCAAATACATTCGTTCATCTTATTTCGAAAAAGAAAAAACTGGCTATATCAAATTGGTCCAATTTATGGGTCGAGAGAATACCAAAAAGGAGTTCATTAAACATTTAGAGAATTTAAAATCAAAAGGTGCAGACAAACTAGTGTTAGATATGCGGATGAACCCTGGTGGTCTTTTAGATCTAGCAATTGATCTAGCCGATTTATTTTTGCCGCCTGGATTGGAAATTGTTTCTGTAAAGGGAAGAGGTGGTGTCCTTGTTCGTAGTTACAAGTCTGAAAAGTCAAAGGACAAGTATATTGATCTTCCCATTGTTATCCTTTTGAATAATGGATCTGCAAGCGCCTCAGAGATATTAGCTGGAGCATTAAAGGATAATAAACGAGCAAAGGTTGTTGGAACTCAAAGCTTTGGAAAAGGTTCCGTTCAGTCTATTTTCCCGCTTTCCAACGGGACCGGAGTTGCGATCACCATTCAAAAATACTATACACCATCCGGTGTCTCTATACATGGAAAGGGAATTACTCCCGATCTAGTCGTAAACCCAATTCAAGCTTCCGATGATGAAAGATTTAACTTAGAAAAGGCGATAAAGAAAAATTTGATTCGCCCATTTTTAGAAAAAACGCCTGAGTATAATGAAACTGCCGTAAAGGACTTCCAAAATCTTTTACGATCCGAAAAACTTTCAGTCTCGGATTCAGTAGCAAAACTCTTTCTCTATAATGAAATGAGGCAGAATACATCCAATTCGATTCCCAATTTGGAGTTGGACCTACAGCTGTCAGAGGCAATTCGAATTTTAAAAGAATAATGGCTTTAGGACTTGGTATTGAAACAAGTTGCGACGAAACTTCTATTTCCGTTGTGGAAGATGGAAACACCCTCCGTTCCCTAAAAATATTCAGTCAAATTGAAATCCACTCTGCGTATCGTGGGGTGGTTCCTGAGGTTGCCTCGAGAGCTCACTTGGAGAAGATAAATGGAATCTATGCGGATGTCCTTCGTGAATCCCAAGTGAGTGCGGGGGATCTGGATTATGTTGCTGTTTCAAGCCATCCAGGGTTAGTTGGGTCTTTAATGATGGGGGCACAATTGGCAAGGTGTATCCATTTGGTTCACAAAACCCCAATCATCTCCGTCAATCATCTCGAAGCTCATTTAGCGGTTGTTGGGTTAGAATCTCAACTACCGCCCTTTCCCTTTTTAGGAGTTTTGCTATCGGGTGGCAATAGTTCCGTTTATATCTATAAAAATTTTGGGGAACTTGAACTGATCGCAGATACTTTGGATGATTCCCTCGGCGAGGCTTTTGATAAAGTAAGTTCCATCTTGGGTTTGCCGTATCCAGGTGGACCTTATGTTGAGAAACAAGCAAATGCTTATGCACAAAAAAAGGAGCCATCGTTTTTTCCAAAACTTTTAAAGGAGGACAGAGCAGATCAAATACGATTTTCATACAGTGGGCTGAAAACTGCTGTGCTTGTGCATCTGAAACAAAATCCGAATCCAAATATCCCAAAAGTTTGTCATGACTTCCAAGAAACTGCTTTTGAGCTAGTAGTTCGAAATATTCACAAATCTGTAACAAAAACAGGACTCAGAAGTATTGTATGTGCTGGTGGTGTGCTTGCCAACACAACCCTCAGGCGCAAATTGGAACAAGCTGCGGAAGATTTCGGTTGGAATCTCAGCTATCCAAAACAGAAAGTTCTCTGCACGGACAATGGAGCGATGGTAGCCTGTTTGGGTTACCATCTTTGGAAGTCTGGAGTTCGCGCGGAATTGGATTTTAAAATTAGCCCAAAAAGAAGTTTTGAAGAAACACTATGAAAATTAACCTTACTTGGATTCCAAATACACTCACACTGGGAAACTTAACATTGGGATTTGTATCAATGCTTCTGGTTTCAGAAGTCACGCCCGCACACACAAATGCGCATGAAATGTTTACTATGGCAGGAGTTTTTATCATCTTAGCTGCGTTATTCGATGGATTTGATGGAATGGCTGCTCGGGCGTTAAATGCAACAAGTGAGTTGGGAGCGGATCTGGACAGTTTGGCTGATTTGACTACTTTTGGAATTGCGCCAGGTTTCCTTTCCTATCGTATGTTTTTTTCGGATTTGAAATTGGATATATTTGGAAAGCCAGAATTTTTGCCTCTGGGAATGTTTGTTGCGGCACTCTATCCAATTTGTGCTGCCTACCGTTTGGCTCGGTTTAATGTGGCCCACGATCCCAAGTCTTTTGTCGGACTACCGAGCCCTGTTGCCGGAGTTGTAGTTGGGATTTTTCCGTTAGTGTTCCAGGTATCCCAGGTTCCGAGGCTCGTTGCCCTTGTATTTTTTGTGCTTACCGCACTCCTAATGGTTTCCACATTACGATATTCAAAACCTCAAGTAGCGATGCGTGGTCTCTTTTCTTGGAAAAAAATTGGAGTTACAGTCTTTGGGTTTGGCCTTCTTTTATTAGCAATAGGTCTTTATAGATGGCCTTATGTTCTGTATGGGGCCGTTGGTTTTTACGTTTTTTCTGGAATCGTTGCCTTTGTGATCCACACGATCCAAGAACTTAGAGTTTAAACAATATGGAACGCTTGGAAGAGGTTTGCCACGGCAAATATAGTGCGAACCTCTGGCGACAGATTTTCAATTTTTACGGTTTGATTTGAGGCTTTTGTTGCGTTGTAGGTGTAGAGGAGTAAGCCTATACCCGAAGAATCGATGTATGCGAGTTCTTGAAAATCAAAAATAATTTCTCGTTTGTCCTTCTCGATTAGGTCTTTGATGGTCGATTTTAGCTCTTTTGTGTCTTTTATAGAGAGGTTTCCTTTTACGTAAATTCTTGCAATTTGACCATCTTCCTTTACCTGGTATTCGAACATAACTTAAGTTAAAACAACTTGAGGAAACGAAATGTGACAATCAAAAAACGTTTGATTTTTAAAGAATCTTACCTAAAAAATAACCAATGAAAATTAAGTTTTGGGGAGTTAGAGGCTCTATTGGTTCACCCATCCGACCGGAACGAGTAAAACATAAAATTGAAAAGGTTTTAGCACTTGCAAGCCCTACTGATATCCAAAATCAAAATAGCATTTCTAAATTTTTAGATTCACTTAGCTTTTCTACTTCGTCAACTTATGGTGGTAATACGACTTGTATTGAAATTCGTGACAAAGAAGGCAATCTAATCATTATAGATGGCGGCACAGGTCTTCGGGAATTGGGAAATTCTATGATGGCTGAAGATTTTGGAAAAGGGAAGGGGCATGCGTTTTGGATACTTACGCATACACATTGGGATCATATACAAGGAATTCCATTTTTTGTGCCTTTGTTTTTACCAGGCAATCATTTTGAATTTGTGTCGGCAATGGAAGATGCGGAAAAGAGATTGGAACATCAATTTGTGTTTACTCACTTTCCTGTTTCCTTTGATCATTACGCGGCAAAAAAGACTTTCAGCTACCTTCCTGAAGGCAGTTCTATAGCGCTTGGTCCACATATCACCGCAATGGGCAAGTCGGTACGTCATCCTGGCGGAAGTTTTTCTTACCGTTTTACAGAAGATGGAAAAACCATAATATTTGCATCCGATGCTGAATTCAATTTGGAAGAAATGGAAAATATAGATACCTATATCGAATACTTTGCGAATGCTGATGTCCTCGTATTTGATACACAGTATACGTTTGAAGAATCTCTGCAAAAGATTGATTGGGGGCATAGTTCTGCATCGATCGCAACGGATATTGCTTTACGAGCAAAAGTAAAAAAATTGGTTATGTTTCACCATGATCCATCTTATGATGATGAAAAATTGGATTTAGTTTATCTTCGTGCCTTAAAGTACAAAGAAATGTTTGATCCAAATGGAAATTTGGAAATTATTATGGCTTATGAAAGTTTGGAAATAGAGGTTTAAAATGGCAAACAAAGGTTATATCATTGGAATTGATGCAGGAACTACCGGAATACGTACTTTTTGCTTCAATGATAAGGGAAAAGTAATTTCTTCAGCTTACCAAGAGTTCAAACAATACTATCCAAAACCTGGTTGGGTGGAACACGACCCAGAGGAAATCTGGGTCAAAACACAAAAGTTAATTGGAGAAGCGATTCGAAAGGGAAAGCTAAACCCTAAGGACGCCGTTACAATTGGAATCACCAACCAAAGGGAAACTTCAGTTGTCTGGGATAAAAAAACGGGAAAACCAATATATAATGCAATCGTCTGGCAATGCCGTAGGACTTCAGATATTTGTACCAATCTAAAAAAGCAAAGTCTCGAATCGAATTTTAGAAATAAAACAGGCCTTGTCTTAGACGCATACTTCTCTGGAACAAAAGTTCAATGGATCCTTGACAACGTAAAAGGAGCAAGAGCAAAAGCAGAGAAAGGTGATCTATTGTTTGGAACGATTGATACTTGGCTTCTTTACAAATTGACGAACCATAAAGAACACAAAACAGATCATACGAATGCATCCAGAACCTTACTCTTCAATATCCAAAGTAAAGAATGGGATGAAGAACTTTGTGAAATTTTACGAGTTCCTATGTCAATGCTTCCAGAGGCACACAACTCGAAAAATCTTTTCGGATACACTTCCAATGTGAAAACTCTTCCAGATGGTATACCTATTTCTTCGTTAGTTGGTGATCAACAAGGTGCTTTATTTGGTCAATTGTGCACAGAACCTGGCGAAGCAAAAAATACGTATGGAACGGGATGCTTTTTGCTATTCAATGTGGGTGATGAATTTCGTATCTCCAATCTTGGACTCATCACAACACTTGCATTAGGTCCAGATGGAAAAACTGTGTACTGTCTCGAAGGCTCAGTATTTATCGGTGGCGCAGTAGTTCAATTCCTTCGCGACAATTTAGAATTTTTTAAATACTCAAAAGATTCGGAAAAACTAGTTAAATCCATTAAAACCAAAGATGATATTGTTTTTGTGCCTGCATTTGCAGGTCTTGGTGCTCCGCATTGGGACCAAGAAGCTCGTGGCGCTATATTTGGTCTGAGTAGGGATACAACACCTGCACAAATTACAAGAGCCGCTTTAAAGGCAATTGCATTACAGTCTTATGAACTTGCACATGCGATGGAAAAGGAAACAGGCAAACCTTTAAAATACCTTCGGGTAGATGGGGGTGCCACTTCGAATGCTTGGCTTATGCAATTTCAGGCAGATATTTTGGGAACAAAAGTCATTCGACCACAGAATGTCGATACAACGGTGTTAGGAGCCGCATACTTAGCTGGGTTGGAGAGGGGATTTTTTAAATCTGTTTCTGCCCTTAGAAAGTTAGAAACAAAAAACACCCAATTTCAACCTAAGATGGCAGAAGCGGAAAGAAAGTCAGAAATCAATAAATGGAATTGGGCGGTCAAAAGGGTGAAGTCAACCGAATGAAGCAGATATTCGTGAGAGTTCATAATTTTTGATTCAGTAATCGAACCACAAAAGGCTAAACTCAAACGGGGTTTTCCCTTTTGTGATGCCTCCTCCTACTACGTATCTTCCTGTAGAGAAAAAAGGTATTTCTAGTATAAGATCGGGAGGCAGTCTATGGAAGTCATAGTTTTCCCAGTCCTTATTCGATAGAATCCAATCAAACCGTACTTGTTCTATCCAATCCAACGTTTTAAAAAAAAGTTTGGTCTGAGTCATCCCATAAAATTGAATTTTTGGTATATTTGTCCAAAAGTTTACCTTCACGGAGTCGATAAATTCAATTTCTTCTGATAGGTATTCATCGCCTGATTCACGATACGTGAAAATGGATCCTTCTTCATAATAGATGTTTCGAGAAAATTGTTTGTAAAGTTCAGCCTCAATAACCGAAATTAGATCTTCTCCTTCTTGGGGCTTAACTACAGGGCCATCTAAGATTTCTTTATACTTATTCTTTGAAATTGATTTTTGTAATACAGAGAGTACTGGTTTTGATAGTTTTGGAATCGAATACTTGATAATCCTTTCATCCAAAGACTTTAATACATTTTGCAAAAATGGACCATGAATAAGCGGTATCATTTCAGCATTAAACATACGTTTACTTAAGAATTTAGCAAATTCTGGTTCAAAACGAAACAGATTAACTATGATTTTTTGTTCTTCTTCTGGGGTTCCAGAATATAAGATTTTTACCAATTTAAATAGGTAAGTTTTCGACTCACGATCTACATAGAGTTGTTCAATTTGTTCATTTACTTGATTTTCCGTATACTCTGGATGAACAAAATCACGTAGAGAAAGGTATTTTGCAGAAAGGAATTTATCTCGTTTGGATCGAAATAAAGTATTCTTATGATTCTTTAATCCGCCTATTTGAATTTCTTCTTTTGAATCCAATACAAAACAAAAAGGAGCTTCCTCTAAAATGGTTGTCGGAATTTGATGTATGGTCCGGTTATTTGCACGGTTGCTACCTTCATCGAGATTTTTCAGCTCAATTGGCATTGGTAATTTTTGAGACGAGGAGAGTTGCGATTTATAGAATCTAATATAAGGATATGTAAAATGAGCTTTGGATGGGTATGAGACCCGATTGTAATTTAAATTGTACAGAAATCTGGGAACAATAAAAGGATCTCTCAGTATACTTGGGAGTTCGGGAATTTTTTTTAGCTTATAATCATAGTAAGGCGAAATTTCAGTTTGGAATCGAGCAACGGAATTTTCATCCGACAAAAAATAAAAATAGTTTTTACCAACTACAAAGATCAAAGATTTTGTTTTTTTAGTTTTTTCTGAATCCGAATCCGGAATCGTTCCCAATGGTAATCTTTTTTTAGATCTTCCAGTTCATCTTCAATTCCAAACCTCATAAAATCAAATATCTCTGATTTTTCCATGCCAACTACAATCATTAAATCTTGTATGACACGATCTAGTCTACGAGCATCACGGTCGCTTAAAGAAAACGTTTCTAAGAGTTGTTTTTCAAATTCTGTTAGTTGGATCAAGGTTTTCCTAAAATGCAGCCACTAAAATGGTTTCAATCTCATTTTTTGGAAGTTCTCTAGGAAGACAATCTAGAAACGGGTAGGTCGCGGCGAGTGTAGCAATTCCAGGCAGGTCAATTTTTTTGACTTCATACTCAGAAAGTCTTTGCGGAATTCTAAGTTCCAAATAAATTTTCCGAATCCCTTCTACAGCCTTGATGGCGGCTTCAATCACGGAAATATTTGTAACATCCTCGTCAAGAGCCCTTGCTATCATCACATACTTTCCGGCGGAAGAAGTAAGGTTGTATTCCATCACGTGAGGAAGTAAGATCGACATACTTTGAAAGATATCTAAAGATGTCACCGTTGTGACTGCCAAAGAAAGCGCATAACAAAGACCAAGACTGCTTGTAGATTGGGCAATTCCAGCAAGAAGACTTGCAGCATAGATTGAGTTTTTTGGCCCAAGGTTTCTAGGTTCACGAATTGCTGGAACAATATTTTTGGAAATGAGTTCGATTGCTCTCAGGGCAGTGCTTGATGTAATTTCATTGGCATATTTGGAAAGAATACTATCTACAGCAGCCGAGAGAATAGAAATTCCTGTTTTGGCGGTTTCCGTACTAGACATACTGGCGCCAATTTTGGGATCGGATACGATAAGTTCTGGAAACAACCATTCATGTGCAAAATACTTTCGATTTTTATCGCGGTCATCCACAATCGAGAAAAATGGTGAACATTCATTTCCTAGCAAAGGTTTGGTTGGAACAATGATGAGAGGGAGTCCTTTTCTTTTGGGTTGTTTTTTACCTAATAGCAGGTCTTCACAAAACAAATCGTTGGTGGTTAGTATAGATGCTGCTTTACCGGCATTTACAGATTCAAAAGAACCATACGCCACTATACAATCAGCATTTGCAATTCTCAAAAAATGTGCAGCGGAATCAATATCTTTAAAGTGTGCTTTGTCAACGATATCATCGTAGATGATAACACCTTCGGAATGTTTTTCCAAACTGGTTTTTATGATAGATAGTTCTTCGGCGTTTTCTAATTCTTTTTGTGTTGAGAGAAGAACTACGCGAGTTCCAATGTTTTTTACAAAGGATCCAAGTTTGTAACCGCAATCGATCTCAAAGTGGATTTTCGGAGAGAATTGAAAATTGATCCATTCGGGGAGTACTGGCACAGAATTCCCCTAATTAATAGTTGTTTGGTGGCAAGACATCCTCATTGAGGACAACAAAAAAGGACCCCTCACCCCTGTCCTAACTACTGTTGGCCTAAAAAGGAAGATGCAACTTGGTCAGAGATCTTTTCTAACATCTCTTGCGAAAGATTGTCGTAGTCTCCGTTCTTCAATCGCTCTTTTACTGCTTTGATTTTTTCAGACCTGTCCTCTTCGGGAGGTGCTTGAACGATTTGTTTCGCAATTTGTTTTACTTCCGCTTGCAATTTTGCTTCGGATGCAATCTTTTTTGCTGCATCAGAAATGGAAATTGTATCAACCGGACCCTGTGTTTCTGGAACAGAAGGATTGGATGTTTTTTTTGGTTCGTAACCGTAACCACCAACTCTTCCTACTTTATCAATATTCATAATTTTAGTCCTCTTACTATCTTAGGTATCGGAGGAATCCGAAAATCCCTTAAGTGTTTTTTTTCTATGATTGATAAGAAAAACAAACTCACCTTTGGTATTGGGAGGGTTTTTCTCCAAATCCCTAGGGTTTTCATAATATAAGATCTCTTCATACACCTTAGTCAATTCCCTTCCAACCAACACTTCCGAATCTGGGAAGATCTCTTGGAGGAGGGGGTAAAGTCGACCCAATTTGTGGACGGATTCGTAAAATACGATCAGACCTTCTATTTCCCTTGCCTTTTCTAATTCTCGGCGTTTCTTAGATGGTTTTTCACTCAAGAATCCTAAAAAAAATGTAGGATTTACTTGAAAACCAGAAACTGAGAGGAGTGCCGTCAGTGCTGAGGCCCCAGGAATCGGTATGATCTCTAAACCTTTCTGTCTTGCGATTCGAACAAAGCCTGAGCCAGGATCGGAAATGCCAGGTGTTCCTGCGTCGGAGACAACAGCCACAGACTTGCCCGCTTGGATCTCCTTTAAGATCGATTCATAAGGAGATTCTGAGTTATCTTTGTAAAGTGCAATGGTAGGTGTGGATATCTGTAGTTTGTGGAATAGAGAACGAGTTTCCTTTGTTGACTCACAAAGTACTAAGTCTGCAGATTTTAGAACTTCAAGTGCCCGTAAGGTAATGTCGCCCATATTTCCTATGGGAGTAGCCACTACAAAAACTTTGCCTGGTTCTTGCCTACGGACCAATGAATTGGCATCCTGGAGGTCTGGAACCTGGTGGGCAAGTGCATCCATTCTGTTCCCGAGCAGGAAACAAGCAGGGATTGCAAGCTGTTCCAACAGCACAGCTAGACCGATCGGAACAGGATGCATTGCTACAAAAAGCTGTATTGCAACCAACGCCCACACCGCAGGCATCCTTAATCGCAAGAAGACCCGTATTTGCACAGGAAGATACAGGTGTGGATGGATTCGAAATCAGTCCGCCAGTCAAAGCAGATCGAAGTGTGAATGTATAGAGCTGACATTTTTGAAAAAATTCCGCCCCGGGAGGAGGAACGGCAAATCGAATTCTTTTAGAGATGAGTTTCGTGGATTCGGTTGAAGCCTCAAATGGTAGATGTGGGAAACTAGGTTGTACTCCATCTTCCAACCATTCCCCTTGTATGGTCTGAATCACACCTGGAGTAGCGGTCGTGATATAGAGGTTGTAACCAACAAACTGGGGTTCTCTGTTTGTAATAAAATACCGGAGTAAAAACTCGGGTCTTGGTTCGGCTGTAAAATTCAAGAGGTCCGTCTCGAATTTGTCAGTGATATTGCTATTGAGAGAGACAACGGAGAGGATTTGTGGGACAGAGGGAGGAATGAGAAATATAAATGGAGCGACTGGAGTATCTGTGTTCGTCCCGCAACGAAAAAAAGAAAGAAAACTGAGAACAACTAGAAAGACTGGCTTTAAAATGGAAATGCGGGACATTTTTCTTCTCGCCTTCCAAGTTTCTAGGAATTCAATCTATGGGAATCCAAAAAAAAATACTATTTCTATCTCTTTCCGTTCTTGCCCTTCTCTTTCTAACAATTCTGTTTTCTGGCGATAGCGAAGAAACAGAACGAAAGAAAAAGGAAAAATCCAAAAATGCATTAGCCCTCTTTGGCGGTGGTGATGGCACTCCGAAAGGAACTAACCGCTTGGGTGTGAAAACAGAAGACGCAAGTTCCATTTTTGATTCTGAATACTACAAAGCTGGTGGCATGAGGTATGAAGATGAAGTTGCCATTGCCGATGGCAAAAACGACGGGGAGATACCGATCAACCCACAAACGGGAAAACCGTATCCGCCAGAAGCTATGGAGTCTTTTGATGAGCTGAGAGAACAATTTCCTGATAACGATTTGATTCCTAAGCGTTTGACTCCAGAAGTAAAACAAAAACAAGAAGAGTTCAATCAGAAGTTTGCTCGTGCAAGCAATGCAGTCTTTGGCGGGACGGCCGCTTCTACGGATGTTTCTTTCTATTACAATCATGTCCTAAAACAAGGAAAGGACCGAATGGAAATCATAAACTATTTGATCGAATCCCAAGGCGGGGATGATCCTGAGATGGACAAAAAATTTGATGAGATATTAAAAAATATCAAATACCAAAACGAACAAATCGAAAAGGAAGCAAGTGCAGCCTTCCAAAAAGCTGGATTACCGCCGATGCGTTAAGACTCTTTGGATAGGATAGGGAACCTGTAACTTGATTTGGGATCGATTCCATATGCATCTAAATGAAAGCCTGGTGGTAGCCTCTCTCGTTTCCACTGGGAATTCATAAAAAGTTTTTTGAACTTTTGTATTTTTGCTAGCAGTGAAGATTCAGATTCCTCTGGGAATGATTCGGTTAATCGTTGTTTGGTTTCCTGTTCTGATAAGCCAAGATAAACAATACATTCTTCAATTTTTTGAAGGATGGGATAAGGCATTAAATCCTTTTCATCTTCTTGGTGTTCAGAAAGTGGGCGAAGCTCAGCTGTAGGTTTTGTCTCTCGTAACATACGAATCGATTCTTTGGGCGTGATGAACCGATTTTTTCCCGATTGCAAGTCATCCAAAAATTCTAGTAAAAATTCTTTACTAACGCCAGAGATTGGGCAAACCGAACCGGAGGAATCGCCATCCATTGTCGTATAACCGACACTAGCCTCACTTCTGTTTCCTGTTGAGATGAGTAAATGTCCGTGTAGATTTGCAAGTAGCCAAACAAGAGGGGAACGAACTCTTGCTTGTATATTCTGCATGGCGAGGTCGTCAGTTTTCCAATCCAATTTTCTTTGGATGGCGCTTTCAATTAACTCTACCGAAGTTTTTACAGCACCATCGATTGAGATGTTATGGTGGGGAATTTGGAGCTCCTCGGATAGAAGTGCCGCTATTTGTTCTGTAGTAATAGAATTGTTAACTGTTTTTTGATAGATGGTGACTAGAAGATTTTTTTCATCTAATCCCAATTCTTTAAAACAAGTTTTACTGCGTTCTCTCTTGGCAAGGGACTTCATAGTAACAACTAAAAGTGCACAAATAGCACTGTCAGCTCCACCAGAGAGTGAAAGAGTGTATCCCTTCGTTTTGGACTTTCGCAAGTAGTCGAAGAGTCCAAGTGAAACAGCTTTTGTAAATTCTTCGAAAATAGAAAGTTCCGGTTCTCGATCTTCAGACGAACTGATAAAAAGCTCTCTTTTGTCAGTCACTGTGAAGGATTTTTTAGCGGCTGGCTCTAAAAAGATTTTAGTGGTTGGGTAAAGATTTTGTTTGGAACTACGAAATTCTCTAGCCCTTCTGGATCGAATCGATTCTAAGGAAGTTGTATGGTTTGTAATAGAATATTCACTAAAGAACAACCTCTTTCCTTCCTGTAATAGTTTTCCTGATTCACAAAATAGAGAACCACCTTCAAAAATAATTCTTCCAGATTCATTTCCATTTAAGTTTGTGTATACGACCAAATTATTTTGGCTACGTGATATTTCTTGGAAAATATTCTTTCGAAGATTCTGTTTGCCGAGGGAAAAATGAGAGGCCCCCGGGGAGAGGAGAATATCGATCCCTTGTTCTGCATACGTGAGTGAGGGTTTGAAATGATTCCAGGAATCTTCACATATCTCGATAGCAAATGAATATTCTTTATATTGAAAGATGAAATTACCAAATGGAATTGTATTTCCATTTAAAAGAATTGTTTTGTTTTGTGATTTTGATTCCGAGTGAAACCATCTTGTCTCATAATGCACACCAGTATTTGCCAAATGCATTTTTGGTACAAAGGCTCGGATCTTTCCATCTAAAAGAACTGCCATACAATTGTATAAAAAACCATCAAAGAAAAGGGGAAGTCCAACTAATACCAGCTTTTCGGTCGTTAGATTTTTAATTTGTTCGAGTGAAGTAAGGGCTGAATCCCATAGGTAGGCCTTAAAAAATGCATCTTCGCAACCATAGCCAGTGATCGATAATTCAGGAAATAATACTATATCAGAATCGCTACATTCTGGTGAAAGTAAAGCTGATTTGATAGTCTCAAAATTCCCTTTTGTGTCTAAGGGAGTTGTGTTGATGGAAACAGCGGAAATTTTAAGTTTTGTCATTCAAAAAGACTCTATTGTAAATCTTTTCTGATGCACCAGAATTTTCTACAACAAAGTTTCTGTTGATTTGACCAATCCTTTTGAATTCCTTTTTATCTGTTTCTATCGTTCGTAGAGTGGTTACAAATTCTTCTGAGTTGTAAACTCTCTTTAATCCACCTAATGATTGCATAACGAGAGCTTCTGGAGCGTTGTCTATTTTTGGACCAGTCAATAGAGGAAGGCCAAAGGCCGCAGGTTCAATTGTGTTATGAATTCTATGGTGAAATCCGCCACCAACATAGGCAAGTCGACCATACTTATATGCAAAGGCGAGGATGCCTAATTCGTCGAAAACAATACAGTCAGGAGTTTTACCGGAGACCGAAATTTCGGAAAAACGTTTGGTCTCCATAAACTTTCCGAGCGATTTTACCAATTGGTTTCCCCGTTCTTCTTCCCATTTGTGTGGAAAAATCCAAAGCGCCTGTTTTGATTCTGTTTGGGAAATCCAATCTAAAATATAAGATTCACAAATTGAATACGTTGATCCAAAGATATAGGGTGGTTTTTTTTTCCAATGGGATTCCGTTTTTTGAATGTACTTTAGGAAACTGTCTTTCGGTTTTTTAGTTTTGAGTTTGATTAATACGCTATCAAAACGACTATCTCCTAATACTTGGAAGTCTGTTGAGTCAGAAACCAAATCTCTAAATTCCTTTTCTGAAAATGGATGCGTTGGATACAATCCATTCAAGTAGCTAAAACTTTCCTTTGTGAGCTTCTTTAGAAACGAATTCTTACGGCTCGAATTTGGGGACAAGGCGGCACAGACTAGATAAGTTTTAACACCAAACTCAGAACAGGTTTTTAGCAGGTTTGGCCAAGTATCCCAAGCTAAAATGATGAGTTTTTTTGGATTGAATTTTTGAAGAATGGGTTTATACAAATTTGGAATGTCGAATGGCAGATAAAAATATGCATCTATCTGAGGATCTATCAGCTGTTTTTCGGTAACACTCGCCGAAAACACCGATTGTAAGATAAATGATTTTGGGTTTTTCTTTTTTATGATAGCTATAAGGGCTTTTGATTGATCAAGTTCGCCAACACTTGCCGAATGAAGCCAGATTACTTCTCTTCCTTCCGCATTTTTTGAGAGAACTTCTTTAAGGAGTCGTGTTCTCTCACTTTGGATTTTTTTATATTTTGGAAAGAAGTTTATGAGATTTGATACAAAAAAATAAATCACGTATACGAGTAAAGTGTATAGGAAATACATTATCGTTTGTTTCCCCAAGTGTCCGATACTTCGGCCCCAGGATAGATAAAAGTTCTATTATCGATCACAAAACTTAGATTATCAAAGTAAATATGAAATTCACCTTTTTTTTGTGAGACGAGGGACCTCAATTGAATGGATTTAAGAGAGACTGGTAAAACAAGCGACTCCATAAGTCTCGTATTTGCTTTTGGCAGTTGGATTGGAAAAGAAATCCTTCTCCATCCGACAAAATTTAGCGTCCCCAGATCAAAACAAAGATCTTTTGATTTTTTTTGTGAAAGGCAAATACTGAGATTGATATGATGTCCCTCGGAATAAACCCAAAAGATTCCTTTAATGGGAGAACCTAACGGGAGTAATACTGGTTCTATTGGTCGGATTTCCCAATGGTCCAATCTTGGATTCTCGACATAGGACTGAATTAGAAAGCTCGTTTGATTTTGAAGATTGGGATAATTTGATTTTTCAAATAACAGATTTTCTTTTGCGAACGCTACTGATTTAGGAATTTTACCAGTGAACTTTGTCTCAAGAAGAAACGAATCCCCTCGGTAAAAATTCCATGGTCGTTCCCCCTCAAAATCTTCTGCGAGAAATAAGACATAGTTAGGGTCAATTTCTAAAGCGGACTCTAAAATTTGAACCTGTCCCAATTCATCAGGGTCGTGAGGCTTCGGAAGAGTCTGGAGGGCTTCCTGAAGGAGCAAAAAGAAAAGAGCAACAACAGTGATTTTTTTTGCTGGAACTTTCATTTCTAACTTTTCGAAACACCCAATTTGTGCAATGATTGCAAGAGACTGTAAAGGAAGACGTCAACTATGGGCCGCCGAGATAATCTAAAAATTTTAACAACAGCCATTCTAGTAGTCCTACTTCTATCTTCGTTCATTTTTGCATTTATCTATAGGAATGAAATCTATCAAAAGTTACAAACCATCGGAAAAAAGGAGACATTCGATTTAGAAGATCGAGAAATTTCAAAAATTCCACCCCCAGCCATCGATGAAACCATTCCTGAATCTAAAAATACAGACATCGTAACGAAACTTCCTGATCTCCCGAATCTAGATGATATGGAGCCCAGAGAATCAGGAAAAAGACAGGTATCTGTTGCTGATAGCCAGAAAAGACAGGATGAGGTTGCCATCACAACACCCGCGCTCAAAGAAAAGATTCAAAAGTTTGAAGATTCCTTGGACGGTAAAAACTCCAATTCCAAGGAGGACCTTTTAGAAAAAGACACTAAAACCCTTTCTCCAAAAGAAGTAGAAACAAAAAAGAAAGTTCGCCCCGCTCCTGAAGGTACGTCAATGCGATCCGAGACACCCGTCTTGAAACCAAAGAAGACGGAAATCGTTTCCAAAAAAACTTCTCATTCGTACAAAACGTCCAAAGTCAATAAACAAAGGAAAACAATCGCAAAACAGGAAAAAACGAATTACACTCGAATGAATCCGACAAATAACTCTCGATATCCTTCGAACTTGGAAGCTAGAATACAGAACGTAGAAAAAATACAGAAAACCGATTCGGAGCGTTATGAAAAACGATTTCTAGAAATAGAAAAGCGAATCAAATCCTTAGAAGAAGCTCTCGCTAAGTAGTGGAATACGGATCCAAGTATACAGATATTTTTTCTGAAATACGGAGTGTAAGCCCGGTTGTTAGTCCCATTCTCATAGCCGTATCGAAAAAACAACCGTATGAAGTCATAAAACAGGCGTACAACGACGGTATTCGTCATTTCGGTGAAAATTATATCCAAGAGGGAATAGAAAAATTCACGAGACTTTTTTCCGAAATCCCAGAGTCCCGAGAGCAAACGAAACTCCACCACATCGGACCACTTCAATCGGGGAATATAAAAAAAGTTGTCGGTTTCTTTCACTTCGTACACGGAGTCGGGAGTTTATCTGCTCTGAAAGAGTTGAACAAAAGATCGGACAAAGAAAAACAAAAAATCTCGTTTTTTATTCAGTGGAATCTCACAAATGAGTCCCAAAAGAACGGGATAGATCCGGATGAGTTCCTGGTGTTGAAAGATTCGATACAAGACTTAAGTTCCGAATACTGTAACTGGGAAGGCTTTATGGTAATGGGGCCGAGTTCTGGAGATCCAATAGAGACCGAGCGGGTTTTTGAATCGGCAGCTAATATGCGGACTTCTTTTTCTTCAGAATTGAAACTTTCCATGGGTATGAGCGGAGATTATCTTATGGCTGCAAGATACGGGTCCGATTATCTTAGAGTAGGGTCTCTAATCTTTGGAGAAAGAAATATATGAAGCAAGTGCAATCGATTGGTGTTGTTGGTCTTGGGAAAATGGGACTAACCATGGCCAAGACAATAGCAAAAGGAAATAGAAAGGTTTTTGGTTTCGATCCTTACCCTCCCAAGGACTTGCCTAATTCTATAACTCTTTTGGATAATCTCTCTAAACTTGTAGATGGTGTGGATTGTATCGTTATTGCCGTAAAACCTAATTTAGTCGAAGAAGTTGTTCGATCTATCAAAAGCCCAAAACTCATACTTTGTATTGCAGCGGGAGTTACCACATCTCAGCTAAAAAATTGGGCGGTAAAGGATTCTCGTCTGATACGCGTTATGCCCAATCTACCGATGGTCTCTGGCCGAGGTGCACTTGGCTATACCTGTGATTTCGACTTAAAAGATATAGCATCAGAATTATTCTCTGGAATGGGGCAGGCAGTTTTTATTTCGAAGGAATCACTTATGGATGCGGTCACTGGGCTTTCTGGTTCAGGGCCTGCTTATGTATTGACCTTTTTGCAGGCTATGGCAGAAGCAGGGCTCAAAGAAGGTCTCAACTTTGAAGAATCTTTATTACTTTCAATGGAAACAATCGAAGGAACCATCTGTTACTTTCGGGATTTGAAGGAAGCCGATCCCGCCATACATCCAATGGAAGTACGAAACTGGGTTACATCTCCTGGGGGAACTACGATCCATGGATTAGACGCTTTGGAACGGGGTGGCTTTTCCACGAGTGTTCGTGATGCGGTCAGAGCCGCTGCGGAACGTAGTAGGGAATTAAGGGAAGGATAATAACGGTTGCGCGGACAGGATTCGAACCTGTGGCCTTTGGGTTATGAGCCCAACGAGCTACCAGCTGCTCCACCGCGCGGTGTAATAACCATACTTCTAGAGTCTTGCTTTTTGTCAAGGAAAGGATTCTCTTGGATTCTTTTCTGCTTTCTTGGATTAAATTTCGAGGAAAGTTCGAAATCTTACTTTACAGGTCTAATTTTGGAAGATTTGTTTCTAACTTAAACACTGGTCTAAGGTGGTATGATTTGTCTTTTAAAGAAAACACAGATATTGTTTTTGAGCATTACGAAAAAAAGATCTACGACCAAAAGCAGCTTTTGGAAATTTCGCGAGCACTCAATTCCACTTTAGATTACAAATACTTGATCGATGCGATTTTGAACATCTGCCTTGCCCAGTTGCAGACTCTACACGCCGCGATGTACTTAGAGCCCGAGATAGACCTTGGGCTCTTCAAATTAGAGCCCCAGTCCATCAAAGGTTTTGAATTGGGTGGGGAGGATCAAAACTACGAAATCAAAATGGATGCCCCTCTCATTCATTATTTTGAAGAAAAGCCCAAGGCCATCACTATGAACCAAATCCTACAGATTGAGGCACTCAAGGGTGATCTGGATCTATCTTACTTACGTCGCATGGGTGCGGAAATTTTAGTTCCATTGAATGCAAAAGGGAAGGTAAACGGTCTCCTTGTATTGGGTGAAAAAATGACTTCCGAAGAATTTTTGGAAGATGAAAAAGAATTTATGACGACCCTTGCAAACCTAGCAGGGATTGCTGTGGACAACGCCCGTCTTTACGAATTGGCGACGGTGGATATGATGACTGGCTTAAAAATCCACCATTACTTCCAAACAAAACTCAAAGAAGAGATGGAGCGTTGCCGAAAGAAGGGATCCAGACTTTCCTTACTTTTTACAGATGTGGACAAATTCAAAGTATTCAATGATACCCATGGCCACCAAGCAGGGGACGTGGTCCTGATAGAAGTTGCAAAACAATTGATCCGGGCAGCTCAAAGACACCACATTCCCGCGCGTTACGGTGGAGAGGAATTTTGTTTGGTTATGCCTGGGGCTTCGGAAGAGGAAGCGTTTGCGAAAGGGGAAGAAATCCGTAAGGCAGTTGAATCTATGGTTGTCAAAAATCCAAACGATGACTCGGATTTAAAAGTGACACTTTCCGTTGGGGTATCGAGCTTTAGAATTACGGACAGGAATAATAAAGATTTGATCGAACGTGCGGACAAGGCTCTTTACCAAGCAAAACATTCTGGCCGAAACCAAACAATTTGTTATAAAGATTAGAAATTCTGCCGACTGGTAGAATATGGCAGAACCAGCATACTTACTCCGCGAATTTTCAAAACCAGGAACATCGGATGTATTTGAATCCATACGAAATCGTGCGCTTGGTCTCTCGACCTTCAATTTCCAGCCTTACTCCTGTTTTATCGAGTACAAATCAAAGGATAAAGAAACTGGGATCGAATATAGGGACTGTGTTGTAGATTATTCCCGATGTCCCAACCAAAACTGCATCAAAAAATTAGTCTAGTTCCCCTCGTTATCGTAAGTCTGATTGGGTGTTTTTCGCAAAAACGCTCTGATCCTGTCACTTACAAACCAAACCTTCCCCATATTTATTTTGAAGTCGAAGACAAAGAAACACATTTGATTTTACATGGAAGCCAAATGAATGGAACTCCTGTCTCCTTTTTTTGGGATACAGGGTCTGACTTTAGCTTTTACGAAGGTGTCGATCTTTTAGAGTGGCAAGAGTTCAAAAATCAAGATTTTCTATTTTCTCTCCCACAGAAGAAGAACATTCTCCCCGAAGGTGTATTTGGATTACTGGGAATCGATTTTTTTCAAAAAACATGCGTTTATTGGGAGAATACCCATCTCTATGTTTTTTCTTCTGATTCCAGTTTTTGCAAGAGACCAGATGCATATTTGTCTACCAACTTGAAGTTTTTGGAAACGAAGAAGATAAGAGATCATTTTTTTGCAAAATTTGAATTTGGTCAAAGACAAGATTCATGGGCTCTTTTGGATACGGGCTCTTCTTTAAACATTCTTCCGAATGAACATGAGGCAAAACAATTGGGCGAAAAACGAGTCTTTCTACCAGGTAAAAAAATACTTATCGCCAATCTATACGAATCACAAATAAGTTTGTTTCTCAAGGATCGATTTGGCCAAAAAATCGAATACAAACGTCCTATGTATTTAGGAGGAATTTCACTTGAGAATTTAGATTTCTCAGGGGACAAGGATAAGGAAGAGGTTTGGGTGGTAGGGCTAGAAATCCTTCGGCAGCGGCCGATCTTTTGGGATTTTTCTCGAAACCTAATTGGTGTCCTTCTTTAAGAGAGACTTGTGAATACGAAAGAAAAAATAATCGTCGCGATGAGTGGTGGAGTCGATTCCGCAGTGGCCGCAGGTCTCTTACTCGAACAAGGCTATGACGTTATCGGAGTGAACCTCCGTACTTGGGAATACGAAGCCCCTAGTTGCGATACAACAAAAAAATCCTGTTGTTCCCCCGAAGATATTCGAGACGCAAGAGATGTAGGTCTCTCTTTAAATATTCCTTTTTATGTTATAAAAATGGAAAAGGTATTTGGGGAACGTGTGATTGATCGGTTCATTTCAGATTATAAGGATGGGCGAACACCCAATCCTTGTGTAGAGTGTAATACATTTGTTAAGTTTGGTGCTCTTTTCGAACAAGCTAAAAAATTAGGGATACAAAAGATTGCAACTGGTCATTATGCACGAACGATTCATAAAGATGGACGTTATGCGATTAGAAATGCTGTCGATATGAAAAAGAACCAAGCGTACTATCTGTACGGGCTAAGTCAAGAAAACATTCAGAATACGGTTTTCCCTTTGGGTGATATGGATAAGTCAACCGTACGCGAGATAGCAAAACGAATGGGTCTGACTGTTGCAGAAAAACCAGAAAGCCAAGAGATATGTTTTGTCCCCGAGAATGACTATCGCAGTTTTTTAAAAAAGAAAGGTGTCGAGTTTACGCCTGGGTATTTTAAACTTGCGAATGGAAGAATCATTGGAAAACACTCTGGCAAAGAAGGTTTTACAATCGGACAAAGAAAAGGTCTAGGCATTGCCTGGAAAAATCCTCTTTACGTTTTATCCATTGAAGATGATGGCACAGTCGTATTAGGCGAAGAAAAAGAAACTGTTTCTGAGAGTTTTATTTTAGAGGAGATAACCTACCAAGGTCTTCACCCAATGGAATCCGGAAAGAAAGAGCGGATGAGGGTACAAATCAGGTATCGAAGTGCACCTGTTCTCTGTGAGGTGGAGTCTTTGGAAGATCATTGGAAGGTTTTCTTTTTGGAAGATGTGAAGAGTGTAACTCCTGGTCAATCTGCCACATTTTATCCGTTAGAAGGCGATTATTTGTTGGCGGGTGGTATCATTCAAAAAGGAAGTATTACTCGGAAACTCAAAACACGAAGCCCTGAATTGGTGGAGATCAGTTCTCTTTGAAATCCGTCGAAGGCAAAACGGTTCTGATTATTGGTGGGGGTCTTCTTCAGGTTCCCATCATTCAAACTGCAAAAACGATGCGACTTCGTACGATCGTAGCGGATATGAATCCTCAATCGATAGGGTTCCAAATTGCGGACGGACAGATTGTCATGTCCACTAAGGATGTGGAAGGTATGGTCCGTGAAGCAAAGCGCTTTGTGATGTCCGAGCCGATCCACGGAGTCATAACGGCTGGAACCGATGCCAGTATGACGGTTGCTGCTGTCGCAGGAGCTCTTTCTTTGCCAGGAATTCGATTTGTAGATGCGGAAGCTGCATCTAATAAAGTGAAGATGAGACAACGGCTTAAGGAATTTGGAATGCCGATTCCAAATTTTGCGCCTGTCTGGTCGTTGAACGATGCAAAGGACGCACTATCCTTTTTAAAATTCCCTTTGGTAATGAAGCCTGCGGACAATATGGGTGCTCGCGGTGTTATAAAAGTGGAAAGAGCAGATGATCTAAACCATGCCTTTCGACATGCAAAACGATTTTGTCCGACAGGTGAGCTTATCCTTGAAGAGTATATGGAAGGCCCTGAACTCAGTGTCGATGCACTAGCATTTAATGGTCAGATCCGGATGACGGGAATTGCTGATCGTATTATCGAAAGAGAGCCATATTTCATTGAAGTGGGTCACAACATGCCTTCTCGTTTGTCCAAACCTTTGTTGGACGAGGTAGAACAAGTGATGGCGGGCGGAATGCGGGCTCTCGGTATCCATTTAGGAGCAGGGAAGGGTGATATCAAGGTTACAAAAGATGGTGTAAAAATTGGAGAAATTGCTGCAAGATTATCTGGTGGTTTTATGTCCGCATTCACCTATCCATTGTCAACTGGCGTTAATTTAAATCGTGCTGCTCTACTCATCTCTCTAGGCGAAACACCTGACAACTTAGAGCCCGTTTTGAATCGAGTGTCGATTGAAAGATCTTTACTCTCTAAGCCTGGAAAACTCTTGGCTATAAATGGAGTCGAAGAAGCAAAAAAAATTGAAGGCGTTTGCGAAATTTTTATCCAATCCAAATTGGGTGATATCATTAAGGATCCTACAAATAATATCGATAAATCAGGACATGTTATCATAACAGCTGATCAATTTGATATAGCGGAAACTATATTTCAAAAAGTACAATCTACAATTTCGTTTGAAGTCGACGAACAGTATTCGATCACCGAAAAAGAAATCAACGATCAGGCTAGGATACGTTTCGGTAAAGATATCTGTTGGGTTTGTAAAGTATGCGATGGTAACAATTGCGCATCGGGTATTCCCGGGATGGGAGGGGTGGGTAGAATGTCTACTTTTGCAGACAATTACTCTTCTCTCCAGGAATACTCTATTCTTCCCAGTTACATTCGAGATCACGTAGTGCCAAACATACATGGTAATTTTTTGGGTTTATCGCTTCAGACACCAATTATGGCTGCTCCTATGACAGGTGTAGGAACCAATATGAATTTTGTGATGACGGATTATGATTATGCAAAGTCCGTTCTCCGATCTTTTTCTGGACTTGGGTCTATAGCTTGGCTCGGTGATGGGGCCTCACCAGATAAATACAAAGTGATGTTAGATGCCTTAAAAGCCAATGATGGGAAAGGTATTTTGATTTGCAAACCTCGCGAGGACGAAGGTTTGCTTTTGGAAAGATTTTCCGAGGCAGAAAAACAGGGGGTTTTTGCAATTGGTATGGATATTGATGCAGTCAATTTCAAAACCATGGTTTCAAAAAACTTGTCCAGTGTTACGCGATCCTTAGATAAACTTATCAAACTCAAATCCAAAACAAAATTGCCATTCATTTTGAAAGGAATCATGTCGGCTGAAGATGCAGAGTTTGCGATGGAGGGAGGATTTTCTGCCATTGTTGTTTCGAATCATGGTGGAAGGGTACTCGATGGAATGCCTGGGACCAGTCGTGTTTTGCCTAGAATTCAAAAGCTAGTAAAAGGTAAAATTCCCATTGTGGTAGATGGTGGAATTCGAAGTGGGATGGATGTGTTTAAGATGCTTGCATTAGGTGCTGATTTTTGTCTGGTTGGTCGTCCGGTTGCTATTTCGCTCGTTGGCGGTGAAGAAGCAGGAGTCCGATTTTTAATACAAAAATATTCTGATGAACTGAAACAAACAATGAGTATAACAGGCGCAAAAACTTTGCTCGACATAAAAAGAGAAATGATACTTCATAAACTCGAGCCTTGATACATGGAAAAAGAGATAATTGACCCCGAAGCAATCCTTAAGGTAATTACTGCTCTTTTTGGAAAGTTACCCGCAACTATTTTAAATTCAGGTCAGGAATTTCCGGTCAAAGTCATTGCTCTCAAAAATAAATCACTGATCATCAATACAAATCTGAAATTTGTTTCCAAAGATCGTTTTTTAAGTGTTGTTCACAATGGAACTAAGTTTATAGCAAGTTTTCTTCTAGCGGGCGGAGATGGAAATGGAATAGAAATACTTTCTCCTTTGAAAATTACTTTAACGCAGGCAAAACGGCAAGGGAGTCGGGTTGAAGTGAGTGGGAATCACTCAGGTCTTGTTGTAACCAATATAATCAACGTAAACGATGTATCAAAAGCAATCGGCTTTGATGATAAAAAAGTTGATGCGGTTCTTTTAACCTATCGTTCAAAATTGAGTAAAGCATTCCCTCAATCCTCTATTTTCTTTGCAGGTAGAATGGACAATCGTCTTCGGTTGATGCACCATTATGAAAAAACGATATTTATTCGAGATAGAAAAGATAAGTCAAGTGCCAATCCAGATTATTTTCCTTTTGATGAGTATTTGCGTATTTTCGAAAGTTCAAAAATACCGGAACATTTTATTTCAGAAATCTCCGTTCCGATCAAATACAAAGGATACATCCATTTAGGATATGTTCAGATTCTAGCAGAAAAGCCATTGGATGAGGATATATTCCAACAATTGCATACTTTTGCTACGACGGTCAGTAAGGATATTATTTCAACAGGCGTGTTTCAAGAATCCAAAGATGTATGTCCAGTTATGGACTTAAGTATGGGTGGGGTGAGTTTTATCCACCCGGCGTCACGTTCCTTTTCGAGATCTGTAACGATGAATGGAACGATTCTTTTTGATTTGAGTTTGGAAAATGGAACAAAAGTCACCATAAGAGGTATCATAAAAAATATTCGAAATCAGGAGACCAATTTCCGAGTCGGATGTCAATTTTACAATTTACTTGAATTTGATCTGAATCTACTGGATGAATTTTTAAATCCAGCTAAACAAACGGAAATTAGCGAACCGAATGATACACAAGTGATCCAAAATTCCGAGGATAAAACGGATTTGATTGCGAATGAAGCAAAAGTCGAAGAAAAGGAAGGCGGATTTTCTGCGGAAAATTTGGAAGCAGATGATGATGGCCAATAGAAAGGTTCTGTGGACAAATCTCGTTGATTGATGAAATCTTATGAAAGTTTTATCGTAAAGGAGTATGTTGGGCAGACTCTTATAGGTTACCTCAATAAAAAATTTCCCTATCATACCCAAAGTGAATGGGAGGAGCTGATAGATCTTGGCCGTGTACTCATTGCAGGTAAAAAGGCTTCCGCCGAACAATTACTATTGTTAAATGATCGACTTACTTATATTCCAATACCAGGGAGGATACAAGAGCCAGAAGTTGATACTGAATACGTTGTTGTAGCAGATCATGATGAAGTACTATATGTATCAAAGCCTCCCAATCTACCGATCCATCCTGCGGGGAGATATCGGACAAAAACTCTTTTGAATTTTTTGGAAAGAACCTATAGTGGAATTTTGCCCGTACACCGCATCGACAGGGAAACTTCGGGCTTGGTTCTATTTGCAAAAACGAAGGATGCCCATCTCCACTATCAAAAATTATTTGAAGATCGAAAGATAAAAAAAGAATATCTCGCAATCGTAGTGGGACGATTTGATAAACCTGGAATTGTAACCGGATACATTGGAAAAGATCTAAAATCGGAGATACGAAAAAAACAGATTTTCCAGTTGGAAGAGTTTGAGTCTGCAAAGTATTCTGAAACTGAGTTTTTACATATAGACTATAACACCGAACTAAACCTTTCCTTAATTCTCATTCGCCCAAAAACTGGCCGAATTCACCAAATACGAGCTAGTTTGCTTTTTTTAGGCTATCCTATCTTAGGTGATAAGCTCTATGGAAAAAGGGAAGCGGCTTTTATTGATTTTATAAATTTTGGCGAAACAGAGGAACTTTTGAAGGAATTAGTTCATAGAAGGCAGGCTCTGCATTCATATAGCGTAAGTTTTGCGGATAGAAGTGGAGAAGTACATAATATACGAGTTCCGCTTCATAAAGACTTATGTCACTACTTCCCAAACTGGCTCCAAACTATGTCTCAAAACTTATAAAAAATTAATACCAGCCATTTGAATCAATCCTCCGATCTTTATAAAAAGCGAGGAGACTTTTGCAACGGATGGCAGGAGCACAGAGACTACATAAAGAGTCAGAGAGAGTAGTATATGGAGAGTTTTGGACCGCAAAACAACGACAAGGTCATCCTTTACATCATACTGTAAGTTATCGGGCTTCCTTTAAGCCCGAACTCCCAAGTTTTTTTATAAGTGAATACTTAAAGAAAAAAAACAAAGTAGTTTATGACCCATTTGGTGGTAGGGGAACAACTGCAATTCAGGCGAATATTGAGGGGCATGTGGCTATCCATAATGACATTCATCCTTTATCAATATTTTTAGCTAGTGCTAGACAAGTAATTCCAAATCTGGAAGATTTAGAAAGAAAACTAAATAGTTTAGATTTAGACAAAGAACTTCCCATTCTAAAAGAAGAAGAGCCATTACTTGCTTTTTTTCATCCAAGAACTCTAAATGAAATAAAGAATTTTAGAATCTATTTGAAAAACGATCCGTCACCAGAAATGAAATATTTGGGATTAGTTGCTCTTTCAAGATTACATGGTCACAGTAGCGGATTTTTTTCGGTATATACATTCCCTCAAGTTTCTATACCACCGGAGGCACAAAAACGGAACAACCTGAAGAAAAATGTATCACCTGATTATAGAGCGATCAAACCTCGAATTCTTCAAAAAATGAAGCGAGATCTTTCCAAAGGTATTCCTCCTTTTTATCATGAGTTTTCTAAAAACAATATTTACTCTTTGAATTCGGCAAACTCCGTACCTGAGATTGCCTCTAACTCAGTGGATTTGATTGTCACATCGCCACCTTTCTTAGATAAAGTTGACTACGAAGGAGATAATTGGTTGCGCCATTGGTTTTTAGACATTCAGAAAAATCCCAATCGTAAACTGAGTATTTTTAGTTCCATTCATGATTGGAATCAATTTATCCATGAAACTTTAAAAGAATCGTATCGAATTTTAAAACCAGGATCCCATATGGTAATGGAAGTTGGTGAGGTAAAAAAAGGAAATTCCATTCTCTATTTGGATGAAGACGTTGTGCGTATGGCAGAAGGGACAGGGCTTGTTTGGTCAAAGACATATGTTCAGACGCAGAATTTTACCAAGTTATCCAATTGTTGGCAAGTTTCCAATAATGAAAAGGGAACAAATTCGAATCGATGTGTTGTCCTAAAAAAAGCACTTTAAGTCTAATAAGTATGAAAAAGTTATTTTGGATTTTTGCGATCCTTTTTTTGACACACTGTGGAGAGAAGCCACCAGCCAAAGAGTCTGGATTCAAAGCAGAGCATCCGATTGAAATTACTGTAAAGAAGTTTGAAGGAAAAAGATACCAGTTAGAGCTTTTTTTGCCGAAGAATTACGGATTTCAGGTTCAAGCCCCTCACAAGATACTACTCAGTGGAAAAAATGGATTAAAGGTAGTGTCCGCAGATTTGAAGTTAAATGGTCCAATTCATCCAGAGAAAATGGAATACTTTGAGTATGTTAAACCCATGAATTTAGAAATGGAAGGATCTGGATCTTTAGAACTGGATGCCAAACTTTATTACTGCAATTTTCAAAAGAATATCTGCATTCCAGGAAAAGTGAATTCCACTTTTCCTATTTGAAATCGTGTCACAGGTTCGAAATAAAAAAGATTTGGAATTATTCCAAGTCTTTTGTTACCAATCTCTTTAAGTTTGATTTTTGGATTTGGTATAAAAAATAATACCGAGATCCAACAATTACGTTTTTATCAATAATTTTTCCTTCCTTCGAAATATCTCTCAATTCCTTTTTCCCTTTTTCAGATAAGTTTGGTATCGTATAGGTTTTTAAAAGATTGAGTGCTTTTTGTTCGGCAATCGACTTCGCTTCCGTCATTCTTTCTGATTCGCTACTTAAAACGCTTGAGATAGCTACCTGGAAAAGGGAATCTGTAATAAACCCTTCTTTTGCTTTAGTAAATTCTAATATTAGTTCATTCTCAGGTTCTTTTTGAATTGTCTCTTTTGTTTCTTTTGACTTACAGGCCGATATCCAAAGCACAAGACTAAGGATTAGGCAAATTTTTTGAGTTGGCTTTAATAGGTTCATTTGAGTTCCATTTTTTTATTAGAACCTCTGTTGTTTCAACTCTTTCATACAATTTCGGTTGGATGTTTCGGAATAAAAAACTACATCTCCCTCGAACGCTGTAGTCTTCTTTGTAGATAAAGGAGCTTTCGAAAAACCAGGCAAAGGCTTGGGAATATTCAATAGGAATATCAGTTTGGGGATTTGCCTTAACATCTAAAGGATCTTTGCTTTGATTCGTACTGGATTGTAGTGGATTCGGTGACGAATCATTCATGGATAGAGTCTGGCTCTGTCTTGAGTTCCGAGATACGGGATCATCGCCTAAAATGGAAACTGGTGGATTTCCAGTGTTTTGGTCAAGGGATCGGATCCGCTCACGCCGTTTGGCACCATCTTTCGATGCGTCAAATGCCGCAAATCCTTCCCCTCTTTCGTAATGTCCTCTCTGCGTATCGATGAGATAGGGGAGTGTCAACCTTTCCCTTTCGATCAGAGCTCGTTTTTTGCATTCTTTTCTTTTTTCTTCTCCGGAAACTTCTCTGGAAGTCACGGGTATATCTACCTTAATCTGAAAGAATTCTCGAGATATGAATCCAACATCTGATTCGTTTAGTAAGATTCTCTCAGAGAGAACTGGATCTGCTGGTTGGAAGTGCTTACATGAAAAAACAATGGTCAAAATTAGAAGTTTACGATTCATTTCCTATCCCCAGTCTTGTATCAGATGCAAAAAATACGAATCATTTTCCTCAGTTTTTTTCTTCTCTCTCATCCCGTTTTTTCTGGAGAAAATTTTTTTAAAAATTCAGAATTGAGCTTTAATGAAAAAACCAAAACCATTCAGTTAGATAATGGTTTAACAGTCATTATGATGAACCGTGGGAATTCACCTACTGTAGCACTTTACATAAAATTTTTGGTCGGTGCGGTAGACGAAACTCCTGAGGAAGCAGGCACTGCCCACCTTTTAGAACATATGTTATTCAAAGGAACAAAACAAGTTGGTACAAAAGACTTTGTGAAAGAAGAAAAGTACCAATCTCAAATTGAGGTCTGGGGCACCAAGTTAGATGATTTGAAATTGGAAAAAAGATCTTTGGAAATAAAAGGTGCTAAGATTCCTGACCAACTCAATGCGGATATCGAAGAATATTCGAGAAAGTTAAAAAATCTAATTTTACTCCAAGACGAATTGATAGTCAAGAATGAGGATTCGTATATTTATGAACAGAATGGTGAGGTAGGTTTTAACGCCTATACTTCACAGGATGTAACCAACTACCAAATCCAACTTCCAAATAATCGAATTGAGATTTGGGCGAAGTTAGAATCAGACCGACTCAAAAATCCAATTTTAAGAGAATATTATACGGAAAGAGACGTTGTTATCGAAGAACGTAGGATGAGGACGGAAGATAGTGGTTCCGGTGTCTTGCGCGAACGTTTTTTTTCCATAGCATTTGAAAGTCATCCCTATCGGAAACCTGTGATTGGTTACAATACTGGTATTGGTTTTTTAAAAGTCGAAGATACAAAAGCATTTTTTAAAAAGCACTATACGCCCAACCGAATGGTAATTTCTATCGTTGGGCAAATAGATTTTGAAGAAACAGAAGCTCTCATTCGAAAGTATTTTTCTGATCTAAAACCAGGAAAACCAAGAGCACCTTACAAGATTGAGGAGAAACAGTTCTTAGGTGAAAAAAGGTTTCAAGTTTTATTCCCTGCAAGTCCACAGATGATGATGGGTTGGCTAAAACCACCTTTTCCTCACAAGTCGAATGTATCCTTTGAAGTTCTTTCCAATATCTTAACTCAAGGTACTAGTTCAAGACTTTATAAACGTTTGGTGTTAGACAAAAAAATGGTTTCTAGTGTCGGCGCAGCGAATGGGTATCCAGGGGAAAGATACCAAAATTATTTTGTGTTTTTTATAAAGCCAAATAAAGGAATAAAAACAGAAGATATCGAAGCTGAAATTTGGGCCGAATTAAAATCCATAGAAGAGAAAGGCGTCACAACGGAAGAATTGGAAAAAACAAAAAACCAAATGGTGGCTGACTTCATAAAAACTATGGATGATAATGCTACGATTGCGGATCTCTTTAGTTACTATCATTTGTTATATGGTGATTGGAATTCACTGTTCCAGCAATACCAATCTCTTCTGGAGGCTAATTCTAATGACATAAAATCGGTCGTGAAGGAGTATCTCAAGAAGGATCGAGTTGTGATTGGTGTTCAAGTTGATAGCCGAGGGAAGTCAGAATGAAATCTAAAATTTTTCTTTTATTTATATCTTTTTTATCCTTAGAATCGCGAGAGTTGGGCGAGTTTGTTAAAGAGATTCCACTCAAACCAATCGTATTTGAAATTCCCGAAATAGAAAAGACAAAGACTGCCTCCGGTATTGAAATTTTATCTCTTAAAAACTCTGAATTTCCTATAGTATATGCTGATATTTTGATATACCATGGTAACAAAAATCTTGGGAAGAGATCTCTCTCTATTTCCAGGATTTTGGAATCGAGTTGGGCACTGTCTGGGTCGAAAGGACTTCCAGGGGAATCTTACTTACAAAAATTCGAAAGTTTAGGCGTAGCTTTTAGTGTTGGTATTGATTATGACAAAACGATCATACAAATAGCCTACTTAAAGTCTACGGAGAATCAAGTATTGCCGATGCTTGAGGCATTTTTAGAGAATCCCAATCTAACGAAAGAAGCATTTGATAATTCAAAGAGAAAGTTAAAAGAAGAGATTTCACGTCGGAATGATAATCCTCAGTCTTTAGGCAGTCGCAAAATGAAGGAGGCCTTGTTTTTTGGAACCATCCAAGGCAGAAGTATACAACCAAAAGAGATTGAGGATGTCCAGATTGCGGATGTTGAATCGTTTCAAAAGGAAATCATTTCTGAACAGAAAAAATTAATCCTTCTCAGCGGCGATTTTGAATTAGCTTCCTGGAGTTCTTTTCTCTCGAAGGCCACAAGTGCTATTAAAGATAAAGCGACCGAAGAAATTGATACCTTTACTTTAGAACGAAACATCCAAAAGTATAAGTCTGATATCCGTTTGGTGGATAAAGATGTGCAACAATCATTTATTTCTATGGTTGGTGTTTTGCCTGCCCACAAACATAAAGATTTTTATGCAATTCAGATACTAAACTATATCATTGGTGGCGGAGGATTTAACTCTTATTTTATGCGGGAAATCAGGAATAATAGAGGCCTTGCGTATTCTGCAGGAAGTGTCACAAACTTTCAAGAGAGCTATGGTACCATTCAGTTTTATGCAATGACAAAAACAGAATCTGTTCCTGAAGTCCTAAAACTCATGAAAGAATTAGTGCAAATGGATTTGATCCTCCAATTGAAGGAAGAAGAATTGGTTCGCGCCAAAAATGCTATTATCAATCAATTCGTATTCCAATTTGAAGACTCTAAGCGCACTTTGAGTAGTGAGGTAAGGCGAAGGGATCACTCGATGCCAGAAACTTATATGAAGGATTTTCGTAAAAATATCGAGGCGGTTAGTCTGGAGGATATGAAAAAGGTTGGATACCAGTATTTTAGAAATGATTCTTTGATTGTTACAATCGTTGGACCGAAATCCATTCGAAACCAACTCAAAGGGAACGTAAAAGTAATTTCTCCGGAAGAATGAATTTAGCTAAATTTGATCATAAAGGTCTTTTGTTTGAAGGTATTTCGGAGGGCGGAATTCGGACCTCCATTGTTTGTTCTTCGCTGGAACTTATGTTCGACTTTGGGTTTATCAATCCGGATAAAATTCATATTGGAAAAATTTTATTAACGCATGCTCATTTAGATCACTCTTGTGGGATTCCATACTATGTATCCCAACGAAGTCTAAGAAAACTCCCAAAGCCAACAATTTATCTTCCAAAAGAAATCCAGCCAAAAATGGCTGAGATACTTCGCCTCTATTCAGAAATAGAAGATTTCGAATATGGGTGCGATTTGGTTGGCATCGAAGAGGCTGACACGATTCATTTAAAGCCCGGTTTTTTTTTCAAACCTTGGTCTACTTTTCACAGAGTTCCTTCTTTTGGTTATACGGTATATGAAACCAAAAAGAAATTAAAAAAAGAATTTAATTCTCTGTCGGCGGAAGAGATTCGGATTCTAAAATCAAATGGACAGGAACTAACAGAAGATATTCAAACTCCTCTCGTTTCCTTTTCGGGTGACACAAAAATCGAGTACGTTTTGAAACACGAGGATGTTCGCAAGAGTAAAATACTGTTTTTAGAGGCTACTTATGTCTGCGACAAACGCGATACCGATAGAGCAAGGGAGTGGGGCCACACTCACTTAGACGAGATCGTAGAAAATGCGGAAGCCTTTGAGAATGAAGCCATTGTATTGATTCATGCATCAAAACGATACAGCTACCGAGAATACCAGGATTGGGTTCGAAAAAAAATTCCTTCCGTTCTTAAAGATAGAATTCATTTATTTTTGCCAGGAAGAAACCCATGAAACCTCGTCCCAGTGTCTTTGTGGAAGGTCTGGAATCGCACATCGATGAAAATTTTGTTAAAAGACCAAATGATGTTTTTTATGCGATGGAAGAATTCGCCAAGGAAAAGAATATTCCCATTTTGAGTCCGGCCTCATCGGCTGTTTTGTCAAAGATTGTATCTTGGACAAAGCCCAAAAGAATTTTCGAATTTGGAACGGGGTTGGGATACTCTACACTTTGGATGTTTTATACCAATCCAAATTTAGAAATTGTAACGATAGATAGAAACGAAAGCCAGAGTCGACAGATGTATGTTTACGCGGAAGAAATGGGATTACCCGCTTCAACTAATATTGAGTTAGTTGTTGGTGATGTTGAATCGTTTCTAGACTCAATGAAATTAGAGCCTACGCACTTCGATTTTTTTTTTATAGACTGTGATAAGATTCTCTATCCGAAGGTTTTTGATTTCATTTGGAAACGGGCAAATCCCGGTACTAACTTGGTTTTTGATAATATTTTGTGGCATGGAAGAATTTTGAATCCAGATCCCAAGAAACCTTCTGATTCAGCGGTTGTTGAAATTTGGAATCAGGTGAAATCCCTAGATTACACTTTATTTCCGGTGGGTGACGGGCTTCTCCATTTACGAAAATAGAAAAAATAGTAGTCAAAGGATTCTGAGAAACAGTATTCTGCATCTTGTTTTGTAGGAGAAAATTGCCCGTGTTTAAAATGCCACTTAGTTTGCTTTTTGTTTGTTTGGTCGGTTCCGCTGTTTTTGCCCAAGAGTCTGGAAATGCAGAAAAGGGGAAAGAGACGGTTGAAGAGTTGGACAAACTGGACAAAGGGTCGTCACTGGAGCGGCGCCAATACCGAAATCTTACCGAAAGTTATAAAGACCGTGTTTCCCATGGAATCAAACTTTTAACAATTGTTACTGCAAATTTCGGAGACGAAATTCCGGAAGCAAAACAAACCTTGGAAAAAGTCAAAAAAGACTACCAGGCCTCCCTTCGTTATTACTATAGAAGAGCCTTTATCGCATCTGGAAAAACTATGGCCGGAGTTGACAAAGAACTCAACACAGTACTAGAAAAATTTGCGAAGAATTATGATGCCAAATTACAACTTATTCTGTCTGAATCCGCAGACTTAATTACCAATGCAGAACAAAATCAGTTGGTGGAGTCTACACAGGAAGGAAAGTCGTCCGGTTCTTTTCGCGAGATTTCCGAAGCAACTCAAAAACTCCGTATCGCTTATAGCCAATTGGGACTTGCAACCGATATGGTGCAGGCGAATCGATTTTATGATGCGATTGTACATTATCGCATAGCAAAGGATTATGGAATCAGAATATTAATAGATTTTAAAGATTCTGAAGCTGATAAAAAAGCAGTCTCGGACAAATATGCAAAAGATCTCAGTGACAACAGAAATCAAATTTTGGAAGGGAAAGAAGCGCAAGGAAAATAATTGCTAATACACTCTCCTTCAAAATACTTGGGAGGGTGTATTCGAATTTCTTTTTAATATTTCTCTTTTTTTTACTAGCCACATATATTTCGCCCATCCTTTCTCAAAGTCTCATTCCGAGTTACCGAGTCGTTATTGATCCAGGGCATGGCGGAATCGCAAAGGATCCGATTGCTGAACATGGGGATAAGTACGATAGCATCACTCAAACCTATTTGGAAAAATACAAACAAGGTACAGAACATGGAAAATTTACAGAAAGAGAGGTCGTTTTAAATCTTTCAAAAGAAGTTCATGATTTACTGAAGTTGACAGAAACAGAAGCCGGTTGGAAACAATTTGAAATCTTTATAAAAAAATTCACAAAACAAAAGGAATTAAAAAGGGTAAAAATAGAAACTTGGTTAACACGAGATTCGAGTTTTGATTTAGATGTTTCCTCAAATGACCCGAATGCACCGTATCGGTTGTATGATTTTCCAAATCCTAAAACCGGTGAGAGAATTAAAGGTCGAATTTCAAAAATCAATGAAAAAAAACCTCACTTAGTTTTGGCTCTTCATTTAAATCCAGCAAGCAAAGGTCAGGTGGGAGGAATGGCTGCCGTCCTTACTCCTGGATTCAAAACATTCTCTACACTAAAACAAATTTCCGAAAAGAAAAAGAAACAAACTGTTTTTACAAAAGGGCCTTGGGCAGAATGGCTTGTATTTCAATCCGGTTGGAGTAAGTTAGAAAATGCGATGGCGGATGCATGGATTTATTTTCACGGTTATTGGTCAACGAAGGATGGTTCCAAATCGGATTTAACTAAATTTGAAGGTTACCGACAAAATATGATTACATGGCGGTATTCCGATGAAAGGAACTGGGAAAATAAAGTCGGTATGGCAGGTCCATACGCCAAACAGCATGAGCACTTCAAACCAGAAGGTAAATTTTGGGAAAGGGAAAAAGGGAAAAAAGAAGATCTCCGAAGAGAGGGTGGACCAGAAGGGTTTGGTGGAGATAACCACTATGTTTCCCGCGAGTTAATGCGATTTGTTCAATATGGACTTCCTCTCCAATTGAAACAAAATGAAAAAGAATATCCTGAAATTGGACCGATCCAAAAGCCATACATATCCACATACAGCCTGCCTACATATACAAACGCACTTTGTGCCTTTATCGAAATTGGTTACGTAAATCGAAGCCGAGATATGAAATATCTGACTGAAAATAAAAAAGAAACTGCGATTGCTTTGGCTGTGGGCATTTATTCTTTGTTTGTTGGATTGGAAGTTACTAAGAATCCTAAGTTGATTGTAAGACCCAAAGGAAAGCCCGTGAAATGGGAGAAGTATCAGAATTATTTTGATGAAGTGGTTGAGTAATAGTGATAATGACGCAAAGGGGTAGGGATGACGCAAAGGGGTAGGGATGGAGTGAGTTATGCAAAAAAGTTTTAAGAAGAAAGTTACGGATCATCCATTGTTTTCTCGGTTGATCGAGAGCTACCAACAATCATTGGTTCGTCGGTATTCTAAGGATGCGCTCGAAATGTACCCCAAGTTTCAATCCATCAAACGAGAAAAGATCGACTCCCTGATTCAATTTTTTTTAGATCATTTGTACCCAAAATACGATGAGAGATTGGTTTTGGATCGTGCCTTTGATTCGTTAGCTGGTTTTGTAAACAATCCATCTAAAATTTGGGGAATCTTGGGAAACCTAGCTATGTCTATTTTTCGATTTGGAAAACACTTCCCGATAGCATTGAAAGCGGGTCTATCGGCACTCCATTCATATATTACGGCCCACCAGTTTGAAGAGAGTTTAGTTTCAGAATTATCAAATAGTTTGAATCCAGATGAGATATTAAATACACCAGAGGGAATGGAAAGGTTAATTGCAAAAATTCCAAAAGAGAAAGCGGATGCCTTTCGGAAAGATATCGGATCCCTATTTAAGATCTTTTCTGACGAAGAACTTGTAAAAAAAATCATTCTCATAATGGAAGATATCCTAGTAAGGATGGCAGGCAAAACTTCCGTTTATACTGAAGATGACAAAAGGGGTATTGGGTTGGGAATTCAGATACTCAAGGAAGGAAGGGATATCTTTGATCACTTGAGTAAAGAGGAGATCAACCTCATCTTACAAGCCATAGACGAAATCGAGAGAGATTTTTATCTAAAGGCTTGTGAGAGATATTCGAAGTAAAAACTGTTGGTACCGATGGCCGGAATCGAACCGGCATGATGTTACCATCGGTGGATTTTGAATCCACTGCGTCTACCAATTCCACCACATCGGCATTGGTCAATCTTCTGCTTCGATATATTTACCTTTTCCGCGGGCCACTATTTTGCCGATCTCATTTTCGATCTCAGCTCGATTTTCGATGATTTTTTTATTCTTTTTTACGAACCAACCTCGTAAGTGGAGAGGTTCATTCACTTTTGCAGGCTGTAAAAATCGAATGGTGAGTTCACCAGTGGTTGTCTCGAAATTCATCGCTTCGTTGATCTTTACCATGATCTCATCCAATATTGTTGAGATGATACCTGGGTGGATTTGGTCTGGCAATCCTTGGTATTTTTCGGGGCAGGTGTAATCACCGAAGGCAGTCTTCGTGTCTTCATCGAATGTGATTTTGAGCTGCAAACCGTCTGCATTGTCTGGACTGGAGGCAAAGCTGAGATTTTTTTTCGCAACGGATTTCATGCCACCATGGAATGCAAGAATTTCTATGCTGTCAAGCAGAAAAAGAACTTGTGGTCATTTTGGCTTTTTTCCCCGATTTTTGGCAGAATGGGTATATTCTTTCTTTTCGTCTAAAGAATGACATAAGCGAAGATCGAAAATAAGAACAAGGCCTTCTATGCTCACCACACTAATGATGTTACTCGGACTCTCTGGCGAAGGCAAAGAGATGGATAGGGTTGGACGCCGGAGCGAGCCAGATGATGCCTTGAGCCCGAGACAGCGCCGACGAAAACGAGCTAAAGAAGATACAGTCGAAAAACCCTCTGAAATTGGGAACAGTGGTATACCGGAACCAGCTTGGGGAGGGCGGGGGAAGGAACTTCCCTTCCAAACAGATTCGAGACAACCATCAAAAACCCCAACTCCACTTACTGAAGATCTAGACTTACCTGAGTTAGATGATTCACAGGGTGGAGAACCATCCCCTAGATCAAAACGTCGAAACAGAAAGGATAAAAAATCGCCCAGTAATCTGGAGGACATTCCTTTGGGAGATTTTGGAGGCGAGTCGGAATCGCCAACTTCCCAAGAAAGACCCAGACGAGACAGACCTGATATGTCCTATGGCGTCGACGATATCATTACTAAAAATTCAAAATATTCGTTTCATAGAAGACCACTTCTCAATGCAGAAGCTCTGGTTCAGGGCGACCAAGTTGAGGAAGCGATTGAAATCTTTGAACGAACTGGCAACCGAATTCCGGATCAAGAGATTCGCGATAAAATTCAAAAAAATATCCAAGACTTAGAAGAGTACTTAGAGGATAACAAGGCTAAGTCGGAGGATCTTCCGACATCCAAGGATAAAGATACTAAGGAAACGGGAAAACCTAAGCCCGAAAAAACCAAATTAAAAGAAGATCGAAAGCTGAGAGATCCAGGGTTTGCCCCGACACCTGGCAATCTAGCTGGAACTCGAGATCTTTCTGATCTTGTGTCTGCATTGAAAGAAGTTTCTGAGCTGTTTGCGGAGTCGATAGCAAAGGCCATTCAATATGCAGGTAAGGCACAGTCCCAAGAAAATTTCCGTAGTGATTTGCCGGCACCTTCTTTTGAGCCAAAACCACAAATACCACCACAGAGTCTATCTGGTGAAACTGGTTCCTCAAATACTGGGCAGATTGTCCATCCCATAGTGTATCAATTTTTGCAATCAAGTGCCGAATCACAGACAATTGATCCAAAAGCATTTGAAAATACGGAACAACTCTTAAAGTCGCTAAACAAAGGTTTGACGGATAATTCACTTGCAGGATTTCCGAATTTCCCTATGGCTCCGCCTGGTTCTGGTTTGGTTGGTCCCTTTTATGCTCCAGAAAAAGAGACAAAAGCGGAACAACCCAACAAACCATTGGATTTGGAATCTCTAAAAGATGAGATTCAAAAACGAGATGTTTCGGAATTAGATCTACCTGAGGATACTTTTTTTTCCAATGATTGGAAACAATTCAAAGACCTGCCACTCGTAGACCGTCGGTCTGGAGATGAGAGACGAAAAAATCCGGATAGAAGATCGAACCTCGCAGGAAGAAAAGACAGAAGGTCTGGTGAAGATCGAAGAAAAGTAGATCGTTTTAAGGAAAGGGAAGAATTCTTAAAAAATAAGGCCTTACAAAAGTTAGAAAAAAAAGCGCAGGTACTTCCGAAAGAGGAGCCAGAGTCATTAAATGATTTGGTAAAACCTTTTTTCCCTGAGGGCGGAAAGCCAGTATTACCAGAGTTAATTGATTTAGAACTCATAGGTCTGCCCGAGGCTGAGGAATATAGGAGAGACAAACCAGCTCCAGAAAAAAAAGAAGAGGAATGGATAGAAGGAGAAGATCCGAATTGGTTTGAAAAAACGACCGATGCTCTCCGTAAAGAATTAGAGCTTCCAGAGCCCGTTGAACCTAAAAGGGATTCGATGCCTACTTCTCCTCCTCCATTTACTCCAACCGACGATCCACTCATGGTGGAGTTACTCAATCGCCCGTTAGACGAATCATTAAGAATCGGTTTGCCAGATGCTGACGAAGTATTCAGAAAACGAAAAGCAGGTGAAGAAGGCACTCAGGAAGCTGAAGATCTGTATGATAAAGAACCTCCTGAGATTGAAATCGTTGATGGAAATCTGGGAGAAATAGCTGAGGAAGAATCTCCCATTTCCGCGGACGAAATGTCGGAGAAAGCTGATGATTCTGAGCCTGAAAAAATCATCCATGGAGTTCTCGAATTAAAACCCCCGGAAGCTGATGATGCACCTTTTCTCACTTTAACGTATGATTTTGGAAAGATCCCCCATGCGTTCCGATTGTCCAAAAACTATTCAATCATGGAATATTCGTATTTTAAATACAAACCAATGTTAATGAAAGCTCAGGAATTCGCCCGTAGAAAGATGCTGAAGAACGCACTCAACTACTATCGAGTGATCAAATCCCAAAATATCCCTCCAGAACTACGAAAGATGATCAACCGAAACATCCGAGACATTACAGAATTTATGGAGAAATTCCTAATGGCGAAGGGAAATTGATCCATAGTTTTTCGAAAACCTGATTCGGTTTGAAAAACATCTGGACAAAAGGCAAGTCTAAACTTTAGAATAATTCTAAGGAGTGTATCTATGCCACAAGTGACATCATTGGCCCCAGATTTTAAAGCTACTGCGGTGATCGGGGATTCTTTTAAGGAAATTAAATTATCTGACTACAAGGGAAAATGGGTGGTACTTTTCTTTTACCCTCTAGACTTCACTTTTGTATGTCCTACGGAAATCATTGAATATGATGCACAACTTGAGGATTTTAAAAAAATTGGGGCAGAAGTATTGGGAGTTAGTATCGATAGCGAATTTTCCCACTTAGCATGGAAAAAAACTCCAAGAAAAGAGGGCGGAATTGGTGAGATTAAGTATCCACTCATCGCCGATAAAACAAAAGAAATCGCAAAATCGTTTGGAGTACTCATCGAGTCTGGTCCAGATGCGGGAGTTGCACTTCGAGGAACATTTATCATCGATCCGAATGGTATCATCCGCCAAGCAACGGTTAACGACTTACCGGTCGGAAGAAATATCCAAGAAGCAATTCGTCTCATCCAAGCTTTCCAGTTTGTTGAAAAGCATGGGGAAGTTTGTCCTGCGAACTGGTCTGAAGGGAAAAAGACAATGAAGGCTGATCCTACAGGATCAAAGGCTTACTTCTCTTCGGTAAATTAATCGAAAGATTTTGAATAGAAACCGCGTGCGAATTTTATTTCGTGCGCGTTTGGAGATAGAATGGAATCCACAATCATACGAGAGCAACCAAATTCAAACGAGTTTTACAAAGCGGATAGTTTTCCCAAGGGTTTAACTCGAAAGGTTGTGGAATCCATTTCTCATATCAAAAATGAACCTACCTGGCTATTGGAGTTCCGTTTAAAAGCCTTCGAGGTTTACTCAGAAAAACAAATGCCCACATGGGGATTTATCCCTCAGTTCCAAATCAATCTAGATAATTATGTGCATTATGTTGGTTCCAACCAACAGAAAAAAAAGTCCTGGGATGATGTGGATCCTGAAATCCTAAGAAGTTTTGAAAAACTTGGAATTCCGGAACATGAAAGAAAGTATCTGGCTGGCATCGAAACGATGAACGATTCCGAAACCATTTATGCGAATGTGAAGAAAGAACTGACGGATTTAGGAATCATCTTTTGTGATATTGACACTGCCATCAAAGAATATCCGGAACTCGTTCGCCCTTATTTGGGTTCTGTAGTTACAATTGGCGATAACAAGTTTTCAGCCCTCAATTCCTGTGTTTTTAGCGGTGGTTCTTTTGCTTATATTCCGAAAGGCGTTAAAACTCCTATGCCACTCCAGGCGTATTTTAAAGTAACGGCTGCGAGTTCAGGTCAATATGAAAGAACTCTTTTGATTGCAGATGAAGATTCACATTTAGAATACAGCGAGGGTTGTACATCTATTCAAGATAAGGGAACTAATTTTCACACAGCGGTTGTAGAACTCGTCGCCAAAAAGAATGCAAAGATATTTTACACCACCATTCAAAATTGGAAAAAAAATATGTACAATTGGACCGTAAAACGTGGATTGTGTGAAGAGGCCGCACATATCACGTGGACGGATTGTAATATAGGTGCAAATACCATCAAGTATCCTGGTATCATTCTGAAGGGGGACCATTCCACGGGGGATGTGTTGTCCCTTGCTTTTGCTGGAAATGGCCAAGTGCAAGATACGGGGGCTCGTATCATCCACGTTGGGAAAAATACAAGGTCCAATATCTTAGCGAAAGGAATCGCTCTAGATGGTGGTATCAATTCCTATCGTGGTCTTGTAAAATTTGAACCATCAAGCAAAGGATCTTATAGCCATATCAAATGTGATGGACTTATGATGGACGATCGTTCACAGTCTCACGCCTATCCATATAATGATGTGTCAGGGGAAGACGGAACTCTCAATTATGAAGCAACTGTTTCCAAAATAGACGATGACCAGCTTTTTTACCTTCAATCACGTGGACTTTCTGAAGACGATGCGAAACTCTTAATTATTAATGGATTTTGTGAAGGAGTCACCAAACATCTTGATGTAGAGTATTCAGTTGAAATGACCAAACTCATACGAATGATTCTCGAAGATGGGAAAGTGATTCAAGAAGCATAACACTAATCTTAGAATTTTCTGACCTAGCTATTCATTAGTTTCCCTAATTTTTATTGCCAGTTGATTCCCTATTTGTTTCCTTATAGTATCAATGGGCAATTTAACTAAAACATTCGCTTTTTTAATACTGATCCTACCTGTGGTGACTTCTTGTGATGATTTAGGAAGAACATTTATGAAAACCTTTTCTCGTAGGTATGAGGCAACAGGAAAGGTTTTGGAATCTAAACCAAATTTTATCGGATTAGATTCCAAAAGAGAACAAGTTGTAGTTTCTTTACAGGAAGTAACAAGCGTTAAGGAGCCAACAGACATTCAATTCCCTCCCAATGACTCTCCATTTCTCTTTGCTCTCGAAAAATCTGGAAATTTAATTCTCTTTGATAGGGGAACGAAGGAAAAGCGGAAACTACACAGTTGGGAAGTCCTCACGGACAGTGAAGAAGGACTTTTAGGTCTTTGTTTCCATCCAAATTTTCCGAAAGAGCCAAAAGCTTATGTCAATTACATCAAAGAAATCGGTAAAAAAGATAATACAATTGTGTCCGAAATCATAATAGAAAATCCGACGGACTATAAAACCATGAAGATCACTCGAGAGCGAGTCCTTCTGCAAATTGAACAGCCGTATCCTAACCATAACGCGGGTCAGGTGGCATTCGGTGCGGATAAATACTTATACATCGGACTTGGAGATGGAGGTTGGCGGGCTGATCCAAAGAACAATGGACAAAATCCGAATACTCTTCTTGGATCAATCTTAAGAATCAACCCAAATGAAGATCCGAATACAAAACTTCCCTATCAAATTCCGAGTGACAATCCATTTGTGGGCAAATCAGGTTTTAAGCCTGAAATCTATGCGTATGGAATCAGAAATCCTTGGCGTTTTAGTTTTGCGCCTGACGGGCGTTTGGTGGTTGCAGATGTAGGCCAGGACAAATACGAAGAACTAGATATCATATTGCCTGGCAAAAACTATGGTTGGAACCAAACGGAAGGATTTCATTGTTTTTTGGAAGGATGTGATCTTTCCAAATATGAGCCTCCATTTTACGAATATGGAAGAGATGATGGACAGTCTGTAACAGGTGGATATGTATACCTCGGTTCTAGTTTTCCGAGTTTGAAAGGTAAATATATATTTGGAGATTTTATCCAAGGCAAAATATGGGCGATTGAATTGCCAAAAAAGGGAACTATGGAGCGTCCTAGTTCGATTGCCAGTTTAGGAAAGTGGAATCTACTTATATCTACCTTCGGTCGTGATATGGAGGGAGAACTCTTCCTTGCTGATTACCAATCAGGTAAAATTTTTAAATTGGTAAAACCGTAGGATATATAGCTGAATGAAGAATCTATTTGCAAAATTTCCTTTTTATCTACGTTTTCATTTCTTTTTATTTGGATTAGGACTCTTATTTCTAACCCTTTATCGGATAGCCTTTTATGCGATGTATTCCTATCGAATCCAGGAGAAGAGTTTCTCTCTGTTAGCAACCGCTTTTTTGAAAGGGATTCGTTTCGACCTATCCGTATTATGTGTAATTTTGGGTTTTAGTTTAGTATATTCTTCATTACACTTTTTAAACAGAAATAAAATCTACCGTTTTTTTTGGAGAACGATTCCAATTGTATTTATCATTCTCCTCATCTTTTTGCTCATCGCAGATTTAATCTACTATGAAAACGGAAATAAACACTTGGGATATGAGGCGTTTGCTTACTTAGGCTGGGAGATGTTGCCTTTGGTAGGCTCTGCTTTCGCTCAAAATCCTATCTTATTTTTAGTTGGTCTAATTGTCATTGGACTCATAAGTTTTGGGATTTATAAAATCCAGAGCCGATTCCCTTATTCTCACATCAACCTTCACTACAAATGGGCGGGGTTGCAGTTTATTTTGATACTCCTTTTGATTGTGCTTGGTATTCGTGGGGGAATTCAAACAAGCCCACTGCGCACAAGTGATGCTATTATTACAAAAGAAACCATCGTAAATGACCTTGTCTTAAACCCTGGTTTCACTGTTATTACGGATCTCAAAATGACGAAAGTTGACAGCCGTCATGCGATGGATCTAAAAACAGCTAATGAGTTAGTTCGTAAAAAAATAGCCTATCCAGGAGCAAATTTTGTTTCTGACGAGTATCCTTTGGTCAGAAAAACTCAAACATCAGGAAAGGCTCCTCTTCCAAACATTGTGGTGGTAGTTCTTGAAGGTTGGACGGGCAAATATATCGAGATTATAGGAGAGGGGAAGGTAGACGGAAAGGTCATCACACCTCATTTTAATAAACTCATACGAGAAGGACTCTTTTTTAAGAATTTCTTTGCAAGTGGTGGAAGAACAACGAATGGGCTTATGGCACTTATGGGAGGAATCCCGGATCGACCAGGTCTAACGGCTGTCAGAACACCTCAAATATTAAACCGATTTTCTGGACTAGGTAATATTCTGAAACGTATCGGATACGATACTCTTTTTGTTACGGGCACTGACCTGAGTTTTAACAATAAAGGTAGCATCATGTATCATTGGGGATTTGATACACAAGTCGGAAAGCAAATACTTGAAAAAAATCCGAATTATAAAACTGGACCCTGGAGTTATTTGGATGAATCGAGTTTTTCGGAAATGCACCTCCGTTTGACTCAGAAATCAGAAAGTAAACCGATTGTTTCCGTCATTCATACGGGAACCACCCACTATCCTTACAAAGTACCCGACGAGAAGTTTCGTTTGTTTGGTAGCGATGTGCAAGATAGCGAATATTTGAATGTACTTCACTACGCAGATTTTGCTCTCAAAGAGTACATTGACCAAGCGAAGAAAGCATCCTACTTTAATGATACGATCTTCTTTTTTGTTTCAGACCATTCGCACCATAGATTTTTAAACTACTACGAAGATCGTAATGTCCCACTTCTAATCTATGCGCCGGGAAAAATCAAGCCGGAGATTCGAGAAGATATCACGTCACAATTGGACCTGATTCCAACTATCCTAGGTTTTATTGACCGAGATGTCTTTTTTAGTGCCATGGGAAGGGATCTTCGAAAGGTTAAGGGTGACTCGGCTTATTTCGCTTACGGAAATATATTTGGTTGGATCGAAGCGGATCTACTTTACTTTCAATCCGTCTCAGGTGGAGTAGGGCAGACAAAGACCATTAAACCTCCGTTTGTGGATTTGAATTTGTGTTACCAGAATTATGAACTTTGCAGAAAACATGCAGAGTATACCAAAGCTTATCTAAACTACGGGGATGAGTTGCTCAAAACGAACAAACTCTTCCCCTCCGATGAAAAACTTTTAGAAATATCAAAAACCAATTAATACCAAGAATTGGTAATATTTGACAAATCAAAGAAGGTCTTTCTCTTAATCACAATCCAAACCAAAGAGATGAGAGAAAGACCAATCAGTGGGATCGCAAAGATTTCTATATTCGGAATTTTTGAATAAAAAACAGCACCTAAAAATCCGACTATAAAAAATACATTTCTAACAACTTCCGTTCGTCTTGACCAACGCTTCATTTCCATCGTACGATTGATAGAAAACAAACTAAATACTATCACAAAAGAGAGTATGGCAAGCGTTAGCATATCATTTAAATCCAGTTTTGCGACTTTCCAAATAACTAATCCAACAGCCATTAGAACAAAAGCCTGAAGTGTAACATAAACCATAACTCCTGTTGGGGCTTTTGGATCATACTTTTCTTTATAAGCTGGTTCTTTAAACTCATCCGCTGCTGTCCGCAAATAATCTGGCTTCCAACCAGGGGGCCCAAAAACCACCTTGAAAGCATCTTTAAGTGATTTACTCTTTAAAACGTTGACTAAAATATCTTTGTAAACATGAAAGTTGACTGTAATCGGGTTGAAGGAGTTCACTGGTTTTGTGAGTCCATAAATGGGATCATCTGTCTCCCATTCAAATGTTCCAAACAAACGATCCCAAACGATAAAGATTCCACCATGATTTCTATCCAAATACTTTCTTTGGGTTCCGTGGTGAACTCTATGGTTTGACGGGGTCACCATAAACTCTTCAAAAATTCCCAATTTACCACCAAACCGAGTGTGTACGACAAACTGATATACTTTCAAAATCCGGTGGCTTAGTAAAAACATCTGCCAGGGCATTCCCAGAAAAGCCATAATCAAGTAGTAACCATATTCATAAACCCTCTGTAGTCCGTTCCCACGGAAAGCAACAGAAAGATTCATTTCTTGCGTGGAATGGTGGGTTACGTGATTTGCCCAAAGCAAATTAACTTCATGGCAATGTCTATGAAACCAGTAGTAAATAAAATCGGCAAATACGATTGCGAATATCCAAACGCCAAGGGCATACCAGTTGATTTGAAATTCGGGAGAGAATTGAAACGGGGCATCCAAGGGAAAAAAATCAAAGCCCAGGGTTTTGAGTGAATAATTCGTTTCAATGATGTTGTAGACGTAAAGTGCTCCTAGGAGAATTACAACACCGACAAGTGCAAAAATAACGCCAGTGCTTACATCCGCAATCAAAACATTCAATCGATAATACTGTTTTCCTTTGATGTAAGAGACAAAGAGCTCGATGCCAATCAAGGCAACCATCACGATAAAGGCATACTCCATAAAAACATCGCTATTCATTGGTGGATTCTACCCTCCTAGTACTAAAATTTGGTAAGGTGCCAGTTGAGTCAATGTCCATTTCCCAAAAAGAATCCGGCATAAAATTGAACAGGTATTCGACTTGTTCAATTTCTCAATTTTTGTTAGAATGGTATCGAATACAGAAATTCTTTCCAACTCGGTGCTGGAAGAAAGATTGGTTGAATGGAGTGGAATGCGGCTTAAATGAAAGAAGAAATTCCCATTTTAAAAGGAAAAACAAAAAAAGAACTCCAAGAAATTTGCGAAAAATTGGGATTGGAGCCGTACAGAGCCAACCAAATTTATACAGGAATCTATAAGAATCGTTATACGAGTCTCGACCAATTCACAACCCTTTCCAAAGACGTACGAGAAATTTTAAAATCTAAAACATCCTATCCAGAAATTGAATTGGGTCGTGACCTTACATCCAAAGATGACGGTACCCGAAAATTTACTTTCTATGTTGATGATAATAAAGAAATTGAAGCTGTTTGGATTCCCTCCGGTGATGGAGGGCGAAAAACCATTTGTATTTCCTCTCAAGTTGGCTGTACACTGAATTGTAAATTTTGTGCAACAGGGCTTCTGGAATTTAAGGGAAATTTAGCAACCTGGCAAATTTTAGACCAAGTCCTCCAGGTAGAAAAACTTGTTGGGGACCGTGCGACCAATATCGTTTTTATGGGAATGGGTGAGCCCATGCACAATTATTTTTCTGTGTTAAAGGCAGCACATATCTTACGGGACCAGGATGGTTTTGGCTTAGGTGCTATGCGGATCACCATTTCCACGGCAGGCGTTACTACTGGGATCAAACGTTTCATAGAAAATAAAGAGCCATTTAATTTTGCGATTTCTCTCAATCACCCCAACCCAAATGCACGTTCTTCTGTGATGGATGTGAATGATAAACATCCTTTGGATTTACTGATCGATTGCGCAAAAAAGTTTACGAAAGAATTGGATCGACCCATTACCTTTGAATACGTGATGATTCCCGATGTGAATATGGGAAGAGACAACGCAGAGAGGCTTGCAAAGATCGCAAGATCAGTAAACAAATGTAAGATCAACGTGATTCCGCTGAACACTGATTTTACGGGGTGGAGGAGACCCACTGAGGATGAGGTTATGGAATTTGTAAATATTCTTAAATCCAAAACAAAAGCTCCCATCCTTAATAGAAGGAGCCCTGGTCGAGATATCAATGGTGCCTGCGGAATGCTTGCATTAAAAGGAGTTCGAAGTGAAGTTCGTTAGGTTTTTCTTATTGCTTGCATTTTTATTTTTTGGACTTTTTTGTCAGGATATCGTTGAAGAGAAATGCCAATTGGCTTGTGAGCAGTTCATTTCCTGTACAGAAAAGGAACTCAAACTCGAACTCTCCGTCGATGTAAAAAGAACAGGACGAATCCAATGTATGGACGGTTGCACCACTCACAATAGCGATATTTTACAATGTTTTGACCAAGAACCAACTTCTTGCAAAGGTTTTGGCGAATGTTTAAAACAAATAGGAACCTTCGAATGAAAGATACACTCAGCTCCTCAGAGAAAATTTTTTATCGGCTACTTTTGTTGCTTGGTTCCCTGCCAATTCTTTTTACACTTCCATTAGATGTAATTGATATCGATAGCTCTCAATATGCAGGGATAGCCAGAGAAATGGTTGTGTCGGGCGATTTTTTCACATTGATCGACAATGGACGACGCTATCTGGACAAACCGATCCTCACATTCTGGACAATTGCCTCTTCCTTCTTTATCTTTGGGATAGGTAATATTGGATTTCGCATTCCTGCTCTAATTTTGAGTTTTTTGTCTGTGTATTCAATCTATAGGATCACAATTTTAGTTTGGGGTAAGGAAAGGCAGGCGTATCTTGCATCTATTTTTTATCTGATTCTTCCTGGTTTTTATGCCATGGTCGTAGATCCTAAGATTGATGTTTACCTTACCGCCTATTTAGTGTTCACCTATCATTTTTACTATTTAGGAAAAAAAGAAAATCCAAACTATTACTATCTAATGTATCTTATGATGTCTCTTGGTTTTATCACGAAGGGTCCTATCAGCGTTGTGATACCAGCGCTCTCCATTGGTGGTGATATTCTTTTTCGAAGAGATTGGAAACTTCTAGGTTCCATGAAAATTCCATTAGGAATTTTGATACTCTTTTCCTTTCCCTTGTTTTGGAGTTTCCTCCTATACCAAAATTTTAACTCATACGGTCCGTCCTTCTTCCTCTGGATCCAATCGTTTGGTCGGTTTTACAAAGAGATGTACGATGTAAAATTTGATCCTTTCTATTTTTATAAATCTTTTTCTTGGGCTTTTTTCACAGGTTTATTGCCGCTCCTAATTTACATTGGTTATAAGACTTTTACCTATATAAAATCGCTGGGCACAAAAGAGATTTTTCGTAAGATCAAAGGAAATGAATACAAGTCTTTCGACTTTGTAATTCCGTTTTGGGTCTTTTTATTTCTATTCCTAATCTCTTTTTCTAGATATCCGCTTCCACAATATACATATTGGGTTCTACCAGGAGCTGCGCTTTTTTTCGGAATGGTTGCCGAGAACAGCCTTTTTGGTTCTTCGGTCCAAAGGCTTAGGCCCTCCTTTCTTGTGGCGGGAATCGTATACTTTGTTGCATTCTTTCTTGCTCCGAGTTTTGTTTTGGATGCTGGAATTCTTTATTACGTGTTCGGCGCCATTGCCCTGGTATTTGTCGCTTTGTCTGCACAACTTTTACCACTCGAAATACTCGTCCCTGTAGTAGGGGCAGTTTTATTTTTTAGCTCCATCAGTTTGCAATACTATCCCCTTTTGACAAGCTACCAACCTTCGAAAGAATTTGGCCAAAAGATACAAGAATTAGAGCCAGATGAAAAGACCATCTACACGTATTGGCTGAGTAACTCCAAAAGGTCATACTCCTTCTATTCCGAAAGGCAATTTCGCAATGTGTATGATTCCGAAAAACTAAATGGTTTGTTTGCCAACAAATCAGCAAGGTTGTTTATAGTTCCCTCGGATAAACTGCTCGAACTCAAAGAAATGGCAGGAAGCCAATACAAAATTGAGCCAGTAATCGAACGCGAATCCTTTAAAGTAGCTACGCCTACTCTTAGTTTTCTAAAAAAAGAGACCAGGTCCTTAGTTACTCAGAAAATTTCTTTGGTTTGGCTGAAAAAAATGTAGGGGAAATCCGCAAAAAACCGAAAGTTAAACTAGGCTAAATTGTGTAAGTCTGGTTTTTAGGGCCCTTAGATGTCAAATCGGGGCCTCTTTTTTTTTATACCAAAAATTCGTACATTCTAAAGTACTGAATCCTTTTCCTTTCTTCTCATCAAAAGAATCTATTTGGATTCAAAGTCTCTGTCAGTTATTGAGACTGATTATCAAAAAGGAGACGCCATTCGGTTTTTACACTTATGTCTCTTTTAATGTTTTTTCCCACTGATTTTCCTTACATACTTGCTTTTTTTCTTATTTTACCTTTCCTTGTCAGAAGACAGTGTAAACGGATTCAGGAAATCTGCGAATGAATATAAAAATACTCAAGATCTCTGTGCCTATCGTTGCAGTTGCAGCGCTTGCATATTTGATTTTTTCACCTAGCCGTTATGTGGGCTATTCACCCGACCAGCCCATCCCCTTCAACCACAAGATACATGCAGGCGATAACAAAATCGACTGTAAGTATTGCCATACTGGTGTTGAAAACTCGGCTCATGCCACAGTTCCTCCAAGTTCCACTTGTATGAATTGTCATGGTGCAGGTAATGTTGCGGGCAACCAAGAGCATGTTAAATGGCTCAAAGAACAATACGATTCAAACACCCCAGTTCCATGGGTGAAGGTCCACGACCAACCTGACTTCGTATACTTCAACCACTCTCGCCACGTCCAGCGAGGTGTAGATTGTTCTCAGTGTCATGGAAATATGGCTGAGATGGTAAAAGTTCGCCAAAGCAAATCTCTGAACATGGGATTTTGTGTCGACTGCCACAGAGAGAACAACGCGCCTAACGATTGTTCTACTTGTCACAGGTAATCAGGAGTTAGAATTACTATTATGATGAAAGACGACAGTTTTCAAAAAGAAAAAAAGGCCCATTGGCAGTCTTATGAACTTCGCGGTACTTCGCGCGAAAAGGCACTGCAAAAACAGGAATTTTATACATCACCAGACCCTTTGATTGCAAAGATAAAGAAAGGGGATTTTGATCGTAAGACATTTTTAAAGTTCATGGGAGCATCCGTTGTGATGACAACCGTAGGTTGTATTCCAAAACCACCGGAAAAAATTCTCCCGTACGTTGATGTCAATATTAGAAACCCAGAGACGAACCTGATCGAGGAACAATACGACTTTGTAAAACATGGTCACTCTTACCACTATGCATCTGTTTGTGGGGGCTGTTCCGTTGGTTGTGGGGTTCTTGTAAAGGCAAGAGACGGGAGACCACTAAAACTAGAAGGAAACCCGAGTCACCCAATTTCCGAGGGTGCTCTATGTGCTTCTGGACAAGCATCCATCTTTGACCTTTATGACGCAGACCGTGCAAAAGAGCCTCAAGCGATTATCGAAGGAAAACCGAAGTCTAGTGATTGGTTCGTTTTAGATAAAGACGTTAAAGAAAAGTTGGCCAATAACAAGGGTAAAACGATCATCGTTACGAAGCCTCTTTCTTCTCCAGCAACAAAGGAATTTGTAAATGAATTCTTAAAGACTGTGGGTGGCGGAAAGCATTTGGAAATCGCAATCGGTACATCCGATGATTCTATTGCGATCGCACAAGAAAAGTCTTACGGAAAGGCAGTCCTACCAAACTATCACTTTGATAAAGCAAAAGTGATACTTTCGATTGATAGTGACTTCTTAAACCAAGTTAACTTCCATAATGATTTTGCAAAGAGAAGAGACCTCCAAGGTAACTCGAAGTCATTCAACCTTTTTGTGGCTGCTGAATCGCATCCATCGATGACAGGCTCAAATGCGGACCAACGAATTCCAATTAAGCCAGGTGACCAAAGAAAGTTTGCATTAGTCATGGCAAAGGCACTTTCCGACTTAGGTGTTGGTGGAGCAGTTGGCGTGGCTGGTATTAATGTCGAGGCCACTGCTGCAGAACTTGGAATTTCTAAAGAAGTTGTTTTAAAGACAGCAAAGGCTCTTGCTTCCGCGAAAGGTGAGTCCCTTGTCGTTGCGGGAAGTTCCCAAGCTGAAACTGCGGATGCAGTGGACCTACAAATTGCCGTTAACATGCTAAATAGTATGCTTTCCAATGACGGAAAGACTGTAGATGCAACAAATTCACTAAAAGATGGAAAAACAAACTACTCAGAAAATCTTAAGGCACTTGCAAAGGACTTAAAAGAAAGAAAGGCTGGGGTTGTTGTGCTTTTCGGTGTCAACCTGGTATACCAAACGCCGAATGGAGATGAATGGAAAAAACTCCTTCACGAGGCAGCACAAGTAGTTCAAGTATCTGACCGAGTGGATGAAACGGCTCTAGCTTCCAATTGGCTTGCTCCTGTTTCTCACTTCCTTGAGTCTTGGGGAGATAACGAATCGGTTGCGGGGATTGCATCGATCCAGCAACCAACCATACGACCGATTTTTAGCACAAGATCCTTTGAGGATATGTTGGTTGCTTGGGCTGGTGGAAGTTTGTTAGGCGCAAAGGATTTGTATTCCTACCTAAAAACAAAATATTCTAAAAAAACCAATTGGGAAGACCTTCTCCGAAAGGGTGTCCTCGTTTCCGGAAATCCAAAGTCAGACAAAGGCGCAAGATCTTTCCGTGGAAATATTGCACCACTGAATCCTTCTCCAAGAGGTCTCACCGTTTCACTTTATGAAAGTACTGCAGTTGGTCTTGGAGAGAGAGCAAACAACTCCCAACTCCAAGAGCTCCCAGATCCAGTTTCTAAAGTAACTTGGGACAATTATGTAGCCATTAGTCCACAATACTCACGTTCGTCGGGAATCAAACTCAATGATGTAGTGACGGTTACAATTGGCTCGAAAACGGTTGAGCTTCCTGCTCTTGTTCAACCAGGCCTTCATCCTGAAGCGGTAGGAATTGCTTTGGGTTACGGAAGAACATCTGTTGGTGAAATTGGAAATGGAGTAGGTAAAAATGCATTTACTCTCGCTTCTGAATCGAATGCTGGTTTCGTATATTCTGGATTGGAAGTAACCCTTTCTCCAACTGGAAAAAAATACAAACTCGCAACGACACAAGACCACCATATGATGAGTCCTGGAGTAATGATGGGCGTAGAGTGGAAGGAAAGACCACTAATCATATCTGCAAAACTCCAAGAGTTCTCAAAAAATCCAAGCGCCAATATACCTGAGCCTGAGATCCCTAAGATTCTCGTTGATGGCAAACTAACGCGCGCTCAGGGAGCGAATGCTCCTTCTGATCAGCCAGGTAGCCAATTCTCCTACCCAGGTTACAAATGGGGTATGGCAGTGGATCTGACATCTTGTTCGGGTTGTGGTGCATGCGTTGTTGCTTGTAATATTGAAAACAACGTACCTATGGTGGGTCGTGATGAAGTTCGAATGGGTCGAGAGATGCATTGGCTTCGTATTGATAGATACTATATAGGAGATCCTGAAAAACCAGAGTCTCTTGAGATCGCTCACCAACCTTTGATGTGCCAACATTGTGACAACGCTCCTTGCGAGACGGTTTGTCCTGTGGCTGCAACAGTTCATAGCTCGGAAGGAACCAACGATATGGTTTACAACCGATGCGTGGGAACCCGTTACTGTTCCAACAATTGTCCTTACAAAGTTCGAAGGTTCAATTGGCTCGAACATTGGAACGAACACAGTCTACTCGGTGAGAGTAACTATACTTTCAAAGCTCGTCCTCCGCGTAACCTTGGTCTAAACCCAGAAGTTACCGTTCGCTCCAGAGGGGTTATGGAAAAATGTAACTTCTGTGCGTCCCGTGTTGCTGAGAAAAAAATCGCAGCGAAAAACGAAGGTCGAACCATTCGAGACGGTGAAGTGCAGTCGGCTTGTCAGCAAACATGTCCATCAGGTGCGATTGTTTTCGGTAATGTAAACGATCCAGAATCAAAGGTAGCAAAACTCTTAAAAGATCCAAGATCTTATAAGTTATTGGAATACTTGAACATCGGACCAGCAGTTAGCTATCTAACTCGCGTTCGTAACGAAGTGTAATAGGGAGAACTAAAAATGTCACTGGCACAAGCAGTTCGAGAAAAATTGGACATCCCCGACCTGGTAACAGGCGGGAAGTCGTTAAAGGATGTCACTTCAGACATTGCAACTCCCAATGAGGCGTTTCCAACCAGACTTTGGTGGAATACCTTTTCTTTGGTTTTGACAATCACTCTGATTGACGTTGCCATTATTGGTTATTTGTTTTACGAAGGCCTCTATCTACTCGGGATCAACAACCCTGTGGGTTGGGGATTTTTCGTAGTTAACTTCGTATTTTGGATTGGTATCGGTCACGCTGGAACTTTGATTTCTGCGGTTTTGTTCCTCTTCCGACAAGGTTGGAGAACCGGAATTAACCGTGCCGCGGAAGCGATGACGATCTTTGCCGTGTTAGTTGCTGCATCGAACCTGATCCTACACGTAGGTCGTCCCTGGGTGGGCTTTTGGCTTTTCCCCTATCCGAATGAGAGGGGTCCCCTCTGGGTGAACTTCCGATCCCCTCTGATTTGGGATACGTTTGCGGTTTCTACCTATCTATCTATCTCACTCGTGTTTTGGTATCTTGGTCTCATTCCTGACCTCGCAACCCTTCGCGACCGTGCAACTGAAACTTGGAGAAAGAATCTCTATAATATCCTTGCATTCGGATGGGTTGGTTCTGCGAGGTCTTGGTCCCACCTAGAGATCGTATCCATGATCCTTGCCGCTCTATCAACACCTCTCGTTCTTTCGGTTCACACCATCGTATCCTTTGACTTTGCTGTATCCATCCTTCCTGGATGGCACACAACAATCTTCCCACCATACTTTGTGGCAGGGGCGATCTTCTCTGGATTTGCCATGGTTGTTACTCTTATGGTAATCGCAAGAGAGGTTTTCAATCTTAAGAACTACATCACGATGAAACACTTGGACAACATGAATAAAATCATGATGGTAACGGGTCTCATCGTTGGTCTCGCGTATGGAACAGAGTTCTTTATCGCTTGGTATTCTGGAAACGAATACGAAGGATTCGCATTCTGGAACAGAGCTTTCGGTCCATACGGTTGGGCATACTTTGTGATGATTTCTTGTAACGTTCTTTCACCACAAGTATTCTGGTTCCGTAAGCTCCGCTACAATATTCCTGTGATGTTCATTGCATCTCTAGTGGTGAACGTGGGAATGTGGTTTGAACGATTTGTGATTATGATGACTCTCAATCGTGACTTTCTCCCATCTAGCTGGGCGATGTATACGCCGACTGTATTCGATTATGCGATGCTAATCGGAACGTTCGGAATCTTCTTTACTCTTTTCCTTCTCTGGTGTCGAATTATGCCAGTGATCGCTATTGCGGAAGTGAAGACGGTAATGCCACAAAAAGAAGGAGCACACCACTAAGATGTATCTTCCTAAATTAGAACAATTTCATAAATACAAAGAGATGGACGAAGGAGTGCTCGGCATTTTTGAAACGCCCGAAGCGATCATGTCGGCTGCTGAAAAGACAAAAGAAAAAAACTATACAGGTTTTGATTGCCTACTTCCTTACCCTGTGCACGGAATCGATGAGGCTATGGGTACACCTCGTTCGGGACTTCCTTGGATTACTTTTTTTGCAGGACTCTTTGGATGTACAATTGGAATCCTCTTTCAATACCTAACACATGCATACGATTGGCCCCTCAATATTTCAGGAAAAGCATTGAATGCATGGTTTGCCTACATGCCCATTATCTTTGAACTTACGGTGTTTTCAGCAGGGATCTATACAGTGGTTGCACTTATTTTTCTCTGTGGGATGCCCAAAGGATCAAGAAGGATCCTCCACCCCGATCTGACATCACACAAGTTTGGTCTTTGGATCCCCAAATCAGCTCCTGGCTATAACGAATCAGACGTTGTATCTTTTGTGAAAAGTTTAGGCGGTAGCGAAGTGACTGTTGTGAAGCCGGAGAACCAAAAATGATAAAAACAAGTTTCCGCATAAGCATATTCGCAACTTTTCTTTTTTTAGCGAATTGCGATTACAAAACTCCCGTTTGGGAATACTTTCCCAATATGTATGATTCACCTGCAAGGGAAGCTCAGGAAGATGATTCCTTTTCTAAAAACGGTTCCTCATCTCGAATTCCACCGAAAGGTGCTATACCTATTGGATATTTCCCGTATCCGTATACAGATTACGTAACTCCTGACAATCTACCGGGAGCAGATAAGGGACTAAAGAATCCTATCGCAAAAGCGAATTTAGGCGACTTGATGATTGGAGAAAAGCGATACCAAACCTATTGCACTCCCTGTCATGGTGTTCGAGGTTTAGGAAACGGAACTGTTGTTGGTCCGGCTCCAAGATTCCAACAATCGCCTCCAAGCGTCGTCTCAGAAAAGATTCGCGGTTGGTCCGATGGGCAAATCTATCATATCATTACCATGGGTCGTGGACTTATGGGAAGTTATGCTTACCAAATTGAACCAGAAGACAGATGGAAGCTCATTGCTTACATTCGTAAACTGCAAGAATACGAAGTTCAAAATAAAAAGGCGAACTAGGGGAAATTATGGGCGCAAATCATACAAGCACGCTTGACGAAAAAAAACTTCAATTCAAACTCCCCGCTTCCTTGCGCAATGGACTCATTGCCATGATCGGAATAGGAGTCGTTAGTTTCCTAATTGCATTTTTAGGTTTCGGTCATGAGACATCTAGACATATGGATGCTTCAGGCCATTTTCATCACACGAATTTAGGATACCATGTTTTACTTGTGGCAACCTACATCGTGATTGGACTTTCCATTACGGGAATATTTTTCACAGCCATCCAGCACTTAACTGGTTCTCATTGGTCTGTTACCGTTCGACGTTTGTTTGAAACTTACGGACTCTTTGCACCGGTAGCTGGCCTTCTACTTGTGGGAGTCATTTTTGGGATGCACGATCTCTACGAGTGGGCGGATGCGACTGTAAGGGAAAATGACCATTTGATCCACCACAAAGCCGGTTACTTAAATCCAACTGCTTTTGTGATACGGATCGTCCTTTTCATTGGAGTATGGAGCATCTTTGCGTATCTATTCCATGGAAAGTCTGTTTCTCAGGACAAGGACAAGTCAGTAGACACAACAAAAACCTTAGCAAAATTATCTGGTGGGTTTATCCTATTTTTTGCACTTTCTTGGTGTTTGATGTCTTTTGACCTCCTCATGTCGCTTTCCCCGCACTGGTTTTCCACTATGTTTGGTGTATACGCTTTTGCAGGAGCTTTCCAGACTTCTTTGGCATCCTACTTACTCGTAATCGCAATTCTTAAGAAAAATGGTTTTTACGGGGATGCAGTGAACGAAAACCACTTCCACGACATTGCTAAATTTCTTTTGGGGATGACAACGTTTTGGGCTTATGTCGGATTCTCTCAGTTTATGTTGATTTGGTATGCTAATATTCCTGAGGAAACTTTCTTTTATGAAATGAGAATGACAGGCGGTTGGGGTTATACAACTCTCGCTCTTCCTTTTGTGAAGTTCATCATTCCATTCCTTCTTCTTTTGAATCGGCCGAACAAACGCAACTTAGATTTCTTGTGGAAACTTGCAGTTTGGATATTGGTAGTTCAAACATTTGAATTGTTTTGGTTGGTTTTTCCTGCAAATTTTGAAAAATTTTCGCTCCTCCATATGGCTTTGGCATTTGGTGGAACGATCGGAACATTAGGACTTTTTGGACTCTTTGTCTTTAAAAAGCTCGAAAAGCACAGCTTAGTTGCTGTTGGAGATCCAAGACTTCCTGAATGTCTGGGTCACCACCAATAAAAAGGAGTCTTTAGTGAAACAGATAGTTATAATAATTCTTGCTTCTTTCAGTGTATTCAATTGTTCGAAGAATGCGGAGGTTACTTGGAGTAAACTCTGTGATGCAAAAACGAATAAAGCATCCATAGATTTTACCGTTCCATTGTATTCGGAAGCAGATGTAAATTCAAAAGTTGCTGAGTTTGTTCCCGTAGGAACAGTAGTAAAAATCTTCAATGCTCGAAACCATAATGTTTGGGCCCCTAAATATTTTATTCGTGTTCAAACGGCGAACAATGAAGGATACATGAATCCTAAATGTTTGGTGGCAAATCAAGATCCCGAAAATAGTGTGTGGCGTTACAGCAAAGGACTTGTAAAAGAGTATGAATACTTTTATGATCCAAACGATAAAGAACACTACCCTCGAGGATACGAATATGGTTCTTTAAAGGATCTCCCAAAAGACAAAATCCCTTTGGCAGAGCTTTCTAAAGGATTGGAAGAAGTTCCCTATACAGATAAAAATGTATTAAAACAAAACTAATGTAATTTTATCTTTAGGCTTTCGTATTTTGCATGCGATATTCAAAAGTGAAAAAAAGAGGGATTCAGTCTAATCTGAGTCCCTTTTTTTTATGATAAGATGATTCTAGAAGTAGCGATATTAGATATTCTTCCAGGGACCGATGCAAAGTATTTAGATGCCTTTGAAAAGGCATCGCCTCTCATTGCAGAGATTCCGGGCTATATCAGCCATACTTTGAAAAAATGTATGGAAAGGGACTCACGTTACTTGCTTCTTGTCCAGTGGGAAACATTAGAAGATCATACGATAGGATTTCGAACTTCTCCTCAATATGATGAATGGAAAAATCTTCTACATCATTTTTATGATCCTCATCCTATTGTAGAACACTACGAAACCTTATTTCCCATATCCACTTGACAATTTCATTTCTCTAAGCGATACTTCCTCGCATGGGTCAAAAACGTGCCATTGCCACTTCCGCTTCGGAAGAACGTCTAGAAAAACTACTCGAAGAAAGACTGAAATCCGGAGCAGACCAAGACTTTATTGACAAACGGATCTGGGATTTGTTTGGAGAAACTTGGTGTGTAATGTTCACCGACCTGTCAGGGTTTTCCAGAGGTGTTGCAAAATTTGGAATTATCCATTTTCTACAAACAATCTACGAATCCCACAGGATCTTGATTCCTGTTTTGGATGAACATGATGGAATTTTATTGAAAGACGAAGGTGATAGCCTAATGGTCCTCTTTCGAAATACGAATAAAGCCTTACAATGTGCTATCCATATGCAGAAGATTTGTAAGAAGTATAATGAAAACAGAGCCTTAGAAGAACAGATTTTGCTTTGTGTAGGTCTGGGTTTCGGTAAAATTTTGAAGATTGGTGATACCGACGTGTTTGGCGCAGAGGTGAATGCAGCATCCAAGTTAGGTGAGGATACTGCAAAAGCATGGGAGATCCTTGTAACAGGAGCCGTTAAAGAGAATGCAGATGAAACTACTGATTTTGATTTTGAACCGATCGATGATGTTCCATCAGGTTCGGAGTCTGCATTTAAATTGGTTTACACTTTGGATGATCCAAAATGGGTGATATTATAAATTACGTAAAATCTAAAAATTCATAAATAGATCGGATTTCACCAAATCTTTCGAAGTTTTCAAATAAACTTTGAAAGTCCTTAGATTGGCAGACCGTGCTGGAGTCCCCGATCAATATGAGTTGCGATCTAGCTCTCGTAAGAGCTACGTTCAGTCGTTTGGGACTTAACAAAAATCCAATCTCACCGGAAGAGTTGGACCTCACGAGAGATATAACAATAACATCAGCTTCTCGGCCTTGGAAGGAATCGATCGTTTGTATATCTAGAATTGGCAGATTTAATGATTTTAATCGTTCCACTTGTTCTCTGTAAGGCGATATGACCGTAATTCTTGAGTCTCCCCACTCACCCTTGGATAATTGCTGGATCAAATCAATTTCGGTTTGGTTGAAGAGACTCGTTCCTTCGAGTCCTAGTTGTTCCTCTGTATCACTTCCTGCCGTATCTATCCAAACCAGTTTAGAATTTCTTCCAAGATAGGATTCTTTAAACTCGTTTTTTCGGTCTTTATGTGTTTGAATTTTCCCTTCGTAGAATCTTTCATTGGGGAATTTAAGAATTTCTGGCTCCATACGGAACTGTTCATTTAAAAAAATGACACGTTCTCCACTATCGATGCCGATCGCTCTTTCCAAATAGGATATTTGGTTTTGGAAATCTGGATGCAAGTAACTGGGAGGCAACTGTTTTGGATCTCCAAAAAAGAAAGTTCTTTCACCACTTAAAAAAGCCATATAACAAGCTGGATCGAGGCATTGTGTACTTTCATCTACAAAAACAAAATCAAATCTTCGTCCTCTCTTAAACTCGTTGTAAAATCCAGAAAAAGTTGAAACAACCAAGTCACATGATTCTAATAACTGATTTCGAAGGTTGGATTCCGCAGTCCGAATCGTAGAGAGTAAAAACTTAGCTTCCTTTTTTTGCTCTTCTCGTTCTGCACGTTCTTCTCGTCCAAAGTTCCTCTTCCAGGATTGAATTTTCTTTTTGATATTTTTGAGATCATTTCTCCATTGGGATATTTGCTTTTGGTCCCGGTGCTTTTGTATCAGATTTTCGATGTGAAACTCTAGTATTTCATCCCGTATTTTGGTTGAGTTTCCCAGTCGAATGGGTTGAAATCCTTTTTTTATAGATAACTCTATTATATGATCACATGCAAAATTTGTCGGACAAAGTACGAGCACAGTTTTTTTATTTGTTTTCAGAAGGCTTGCAAGATGTAAAAGGAATGTGGTTTTGCCAGTTCCTGGAGGCCCAAAAATGAATCCATAATCTGGTATATTAAAAAATCGCTCTTCTTTGGTGGAGCTTTTTTCATTGGAAATTTTGTTAGGTGGAGTCGGTTTTGTACTTAGTGAGTAACCCAAACTCCAACTTAATTTTTTATAAGCACTAGGGTCAGGATTCTTTAATAACTGTTCGCAAATTTCCTGATACTGTTCGTATGTTGTTTCCGAAAACCATTCCGTAATATCATATCTTTCTTTTTCCCAATCCATGTCTCCACGAATCTGGACTACCAAATGATTGTTTTGGATTGAATGGATGTTTCCAAAACAAGAAAAATTTTCAGATTCAATCAATATTGGGGATCCTGGAGCAAGCCAGCTTGGAAATGTTTTATTTTGAACCGTAGGGTGGGAAAAAGAAACTCTCCAGGTTTCGCCTTGTACAAATCTTTCGTCTTCCCAAATGCATTGCCTTAACTTAAATTTCTCTTTTTGGCTTTTGGATTTTTCGGACCTTTCATATTCTCTCTCTTTTGAGAGAATATCTATTTGATACCGAATCTCTTCTTCGAGGCTTTGAAATCTGGATATTGGAGGCACTATGGTTCATCCCATTCTATATTTTCTAATGTTGTAAAAAATCCATTGCGAAGTAGCGGGGCAAAATCTAAAAAATCCATGGCCTTTAAGTAGAGAGAGTCTTCTATTGAGTATGCTTGGATAAGGTTATTGGATGCCTCTTCTAATCTTCCAAGTCGGCAATGAGCTCGTGCGAGAATGATGAGAGTCTCTGGATCAATTTCTTTGCAATATTTAATATGTTTTTTAATACTTTCTAGTGCGTTTTCAGGGTCCTCTGCATCCAAAAAACAAAGTGCTAAGAGATCAAAGTATACAAATTCCTCCTCTTTGGTTAGTTTTAATGACTGTTTAAGGGAAGCTAGGGCAGAATTAAAATCTCCACGAGAAAAATACAAGGAACCAAGCTCTGCCCAAATATCTTTTTTTTCGATACCTCGTCCATGACTTAAATTTTCTTGTAAGAGTGACGATTTGAGAACTTCAATTGCTTCATCCGATCTCTCCATATCTTTCAAGAGACTTGCAAGTAGGAGGTAATTTTCTAGATAAGTTGGAAACAACTCCAAACTTTTTTTTAAAATGGATCTCGCAGACTTAAATCGTTTTAATTTGATTAGATATCTAGAATATACTGTAATACTTAGGGGATGGTTTTCGAAATTTTGAATGATTTCTTGGAATAGATTTTCGGTTTCGCCTGGGTTACCGACGGAGTAGAGGCACCACGCCTTTTTAGCTTTAATTTTGATCAAAGACGGCTCACTCGTCGTAAATTTTTCGCTTTCTGCATAGAGGTTAAATGCTCTTGTAAATTCTTTGGATTCTTCCAACTTTTTTGCGTCTCTGATGAGGGAAAAAAATGGATTCATCGAAATTTTTTACTTCAGGATTCTCTAGATTTGTCGAAGGTTAGAATAGGGACAAAAGAAATAAAACGGAGGTTTTTTTATGAATATTTTACCGACGATTACAAATCCAGTTCTCAATTTGCCGAAAGAAATCTTTCGAGCACAGGCTGACCTCTCCGAAAAACTGATGAAGCTTTCCGTAGAGACAGCTGTATCGCAAAGCGTAAATCCAGAACACAAACTCGACATCTACTGTTAATCAATCGACCCGAGTTTCTGGATTGAACTTGGGTCGTTTCCTTTCCATAAACCCTTCAATTGCTCTTCGAAATTCAAGAGTATCCAACATACTGGCATTCCAGACTGCAACATAGTCGAGACCATCATCGATCGTTTTGCCGATTCCTTGGTTTAAAATTTGTTTTACGCCGCGAATCACGACTGTCGGGTTTTCTGCTATTTCATGTGCCGTAGCAAGTCCTGCTTCCAAAAGAGAATCAAAGTCCTTTGTAAGTTTTGTCACAAGACCCATCCGCAGTGCCTCTTCGCCCGTTATATCCTTACCCGTGAGAGCGAGTTCTCTTGTGTTTCCCTGTCCAATGATATGAGGTAGTCTCTGCAAACTTCCCATATCAGCAACAATCCCAACTTTAGCTTCACGTAGTGAAAATACAGCATCTTCCGAGGCATAACGGATATCGCAAGCAGATACTAAATCGAGTCCTCCACCAATACAATGTTTTTGAACAAGTGCAATGGAAGGTTTTTTTGAATTGTAAACCGCATTGATACCTTTTTGCATTGTGAGGATTAGTTGCATAAGCTTTTCACGGCCTTCTCCAAACTCGCCTTGGACGACCTCCTTGAATTCGGCAAAAAACTCTTCTAGATCCAGGCCTGTAGAAAAGGATTTTCCCTTTCCCGCAATCACAAAACAATGAATTGTCGGGTCTTCATCAATCTTTTGAATCCAATTCGGAAGGTCTCTCCAAAACGGCCAATTCATGGCATTTCTTTTTTCAGGTCGATTTAGATACAATAACCCAACGTTTTTAATTTTTTCTAGTTCGAAAAAGGCCGATGTCATGTTTGCACTTCCTCTCTTTGCCAAAGCTTTTTTGTGACTACTAAATAGATTCCAAATAAAATAAGTGCGATGGAAATATACTGTGACTGAGAAAAACCATGCCAGTAATATCCTGTGAGAAAGGTTGGGTTCCCGTTTGCATCAGGGATATTCACGAGAGTAGGTGGATCTATAAATGGGATCACAGCTTTGTTGACTCGAAGGAATTCGATAGCTAGTCTTGCTGTTCCATGTAGTATCAAAAACTGCGCACCTATACTCCATTTTTTGAAATTTTGGAATCTCGCCCAAAATTGAAAGTATGCAAAGTAACCAAATGCCATTATAGATTCCATAACTGGTGTATTCCATACGGGGACCCCAGATGGATGTGCGCCATGGAACTCAAAAACAAAAAAAGGAACCTGGGCGTCGGTTGCAAAACCATAACATCCATCTCCGCTCACAAAACAGCCGAGTCTTCCGATTGCGTATCCGATGCTAAGTGCGGGTATCACAGCGTCGTAATGAGCACCTATATCCAATTTGTTTTGTTTGAAGTAAATGGTTATAAACAACCAACCGAAGAGGAGTCCTCCAAAAAAGACAAGTCCGCCACCACTAAAAAGGGAAGACCAAAGACCTGGATGGCCTGGAAATCCGTTCCAATGGGTTAGGGGATAAAGATACTTTCCTTCGTAGCCTGGAATATCGATAAAGATCTGGTCCCAAATTTCAAAAATAAAAAATACTTTGGCACCGATGAGAGTGCCCAAAATTCCCAAAAAGATCAGCCAATCGGAGTGGTTCGGGTCAAGTTTTCGCCTCTCCATTTCTTTCGGGAGTAGGTAGGAACCTACAAGAAATGCTAACATCATAAGCAAACTAAATGTGGAAAGTCCCTCCCAGCCAAAGGGATTCGGAATTGGAATTCTATCTAACATAGAGGAAACTATAGAATCCGAAGCTCTTGAGGAAAGGAGATTTTTAAGAGTGTTTGAACTTTCGCAATTAATTCTCTTGACAATAAATGATTTAATATTGAATTATCCTATATCAATCTAAGGAGATTTATTTATGTTTGATTTTTTGTTTTCGACATCTGGGGACATTATCCCTCTCATCCTTCGTATTACGGCTTTTGTTGTAATCTTTCCGCATGGGGCTCAAAAACTATTCGGATGGTTTGGTGGGTATGGATTTAAGGGAACCTATGGGTTTTTTACGGGGCAAATGAAATTCCCAGGAATTTTAGCTGTTCTTATCATCCTCGGAGAATCGGTTGGCTCCGTACTGATTCTTGTTGGATTTTTAACAAAATTTGCAGCTCTTTCGATTGGAATTATCATGTTAGGTGCTGCAGTTCTCGCACATAGGCAGAATGGATTTTTTATCAACTGGAATGGAAACCAAAAAGGAGAAGGCTACGAGTTCCATATCTTAGCGATGGGACTTTTCTTAGCTCTTGTTGTTGGCGGAGCAGGAGAATTCTCTGTAGATTTTAATTTGATTGGGAAATTTTAATCTAGATTGATATATTCTTCTGGGTCAAGAGGAGCATCCAGTCCAATCCGAACTTCATAATGGACATGGGCTCCTGTTGCCTTTCCCGTTTGCCCGACTAAGGCGATTTTATCGCCTCGTTTGACCTGGTCGCCTGGATTTACTAAGATTTGGGAGCAGTGTCCATAGAGAGTGTAAAAACCGTTTTCATGGTTGATTCGCACAGATTTTCCAAGACCACCAACAGCAGTATCCACTGCGATGACACCAGGCCCCGTGGCATAGATAGGTGTTCCTTCTCCTGCGGCAAAGTCGATTCCTGAGTGGTATTCCCCGACAGGTAAAATGCCAAATGGGTCGCTACGGTATCCAAACGTAGAAGTTACAACCCCGACACCTGGTTTGAGTGGTCTGCCCCTGGGCATAGAATAAAAAATACTCTCTCTCATCGATAGATAGTCAATCGCGTTCTGAAAGCTTGGTACTAAATTCCCGAGCTTAACACCAAACTCAGTGTAGGTGGTCACCACTTGTTGGTAGAGACGTAGGTTGCTATCTTGTTCTTGTGGGTCACGTAAGAACTCTTCTTTCAGTAAGTAGTCTTGCGTGATCATTTCTTTTTCTGGCACTTCGTCCCATGCAAGTAGGTTCAGAGCTTCGGCTTTTGATTCCAGGTCCTCCACAGATTCCTTTAGGTCCAAAGATAAGAGGTCGTAAAAGAGGAATGAGACTAACTGGGTTTCTGTTTTTCGTTCCAAATTTCGATCTCGTTCAAAAAAGAAGGAAAAATAGAGCAAAAAAGAGAGAGAAAGTAGGACTAAGGCAAGGGAAATCCCAAAGAGAAAAAGGAGCATACCAAAAGAAAGTTCAATTTGGAAGGCAGGTTTTTCGTTATTTGGAATTAGGACAAAACTCACCTTTTCCTTGGTGCGTGCCTTCCATTTCCCATATCTTTTTTTCCATCGCAAATAGGCGATCTGAAGCCTTTCAAAGGCTGTTGTGACGTAAGTTTCTGCCAAGCTCTTGTATTCTGCCAATTTTTACTTGCCCATGCCTTTTTTCACGGGAAAGTGGATGAATCCTATATGTTTAAATTTCTCACTTCTCTTTTCAGAAAGAAAGCTGACTCTGTCGATTCCTTTTTGATGTATCCCGAGGGAAAGAGATACTATCGAGAATCCCATTCCATCCGACGAGCCAATATTGACGAAGATGCCATCAAAATCATCAACCGTCTGAACAAGTTTCGCTATAAGGCTTATCTAGTGGGTGGTGGGGTTCGTGATCTGCTCATGGGCAAACGCCCAAAAGATTTTGATATTGTGACAAGTGCGACTCCCAACCAAATCAAAAGGGTCTTCAATAATTGCCGAATCATCGGAAAACGATTTAAAATTGTCCATATCATTTTTAAAGGAAAAATCATTGAAGTTTCTACCTTTCGTTCTTTACCAGAACACCGGTTGGAAAGACACAAAGCAGACAACGATTATCTGATCAAACGAGACAACTCCTTCGGTACAGCAAAGGAAGACGCGGCACGTCGTGACTTCACCATTAATTCCTTGTTTTACGATCCTAAGAATGACTCCATTTTGGACTATGTTGGCGGATTTGAAGACATACAAAAGAAAATCGTTCGTGTGATCGGTGATCCTGATATTAGTTTTAAGGAAGATCCAGTTCGTATGTTACGCGCTGTTAAGTTTGCAGTGCTTCTCGGATTGGATATAGAAAAGAAGACAAAACTAGCGATCAAAAAGAACCGACTTGAGATGGAAAAATCCTCCACGGCTCGCCTTTTAGAAGAATACAACAAGATGTTTCGAACATGGAAGACATCTATCATCTTTCAAGGATTAGCAGAAAATCACCTTCTCGAAGTTCTCTACAAGGAACCAGTTGACAAATTAAAGAAGAATGACCCCGAATGGAGAGAGCATTTTTTAGAGACTCCGCTTGGCAAACGTTTGGCGATCACAGATAAGCTCTTATCAGCAAGAGAAGAGATGACTCCGGCGATATTTTATTCCCTAATTTTTTACGATTTGGTTCGTGAATTTTTTGAAGAAGACAAGGGACATGTCGCACATAATATCAAGGAGGCCCTGCAACCTGTTTTTGAGAGAATGGGAATCCCAAAACGCGAGCAGGACAATCTGATAAAGATTTTTATCAGTCAGCCAAGATTTCAGGTTACGGATGATGAAAAGGAAAGACAAAATTCTTTCTTTAAAAAGAAAGATTATTTTTACGATGCCTTTATGGTTTATAAGATTGTTGCGATTTCCGAAAACAACGAACCTGCTGTGCAATCTGCTTTCTTTTGGGAAATTTCTCTAAGACAAAGACCAAAACCAGATGCGCATCAGTTCGGCCAACAAAACCGCAAAAAAGAAGGAAATCGAAAACGACCTCCTAGAAAAAAACATAGAAGACCAGGAGGTCCGAACCAAGACCAAAACGTTTCCAATGAAGAGGGAGAAAACAGCGGAGAGTCGGCAGAAAGAGAAGCCTCTGCAAATGAGCGTTTGCCGAGAGAAGAAAGATCCGCACGTCCACCTCGTGAGGATCGCTCTGACCGGAACAATAGGCGAGGAAACAGGGATCGAGACAACGGAAATCGGGGTCCAAGGCCACCTAGGGAGCCGAGAGAACCTCGCGAAACGGATACGAACAAGGAAGAATGAACGAAATGCAGGCAAATACAAACCAGTGTTTGTCTGCGAATTAGACTCAAAAGTGCGAAAAGCCGAGCCCATGTGGTTTGAAGATTTTCCCATCTAACGTATACTCGACTCGACTTTTTATTTTTTTATTTCCTTTTGCTTTTGTGAACTTTCCGATGGGGGTTATTTTTGCTGGTCCAATCTGAGATGGAAGAATGTCTTTTGTAAGGAGGAGAAGTTCTAATTCTTCACCAGACCTAAGGATTCCATCCCAGCCCAAGTGCTTTTTTGCGAATACGGAATGGGGAACTTTCTCAACTTGTATTTCCAAATGACCATAGGAGGCTTTTGCCAATTTTTCTGTATCTTGGAGTATGCCATCCGTAAGATCCATACATGCATGAATTTTGAATTTTTGTAGTAAGGGTACGAGGCTAAGACGGGATTTGGGTGTTAGGTGTTTTTGAATTGCTTTGTCCCAGATTTTCCCTTTTTTTTTATTCTGGAGGGCTGTAAGTCCCAGTTCCGAGTCTCCAATTTCACCTGTGAGATACAAGTTGTCCCCGTCCTCACCACCTGTGCGAAACCATGGATTTTTTGTGTTTCCGAAGACCGTTAGAGTCAGATGCGTGTTTTTGGAGTAAAATGTATCCCCGCCTACTAGCTTAATTTCATAGAATTTCAGTCTTTTTTGCAGGGTTTTGCTAAATTCATTTACCCAGGCTTTGCGTTTGGAGTGGTCGGATAACCCTAAGTTTAAAAAACAGATATTCGGGATTCCACCCGATGCGGCTATATCGGAAACATTGACTTCGATTAACTTTTCAGCGAGTATCCTAGGACTCGACCATGTATGCAAAAAATGGGTTCCCTCTACTAGGGAATCTGTGGTGACCAAGGTATTGGGTGGGATAAAATGGCAATCATCCTCAGGAGGACCTTCTAATCCAAAGAGGGCTTGTAGGATTTCAGATTCTTTCAACGGTAATTCCTAATAAATTTGTTTGACCGTGCTTGAAAACCTAAAATCCTGACAGAAAAGAGGAAAATCTCGTACTTATGGAACTATTGTCTAAAGCCCACAAGACTCCTTCTTTGAAAAAAGAAGAAATAAAAAAACAGTGGTACGTTGTGGACGCAAGTGGCAAAACGCTAGGTCGTCTTGCGAGCCAAGTTGCATCACGGCTTCGTGGAAAACACAAAGCAAACTTCACGCCAAACCAGGATTGTGGTGACAATATCATTATCGTCAATGCATCTAAAGTGGAAGTAACTGGTCGCAAACGCGAACAAAAAATCTATTACCACCACTCACGATATCCAGGTGGTATGACAGCAATTGCATTTCACAAACTCATCCAAGAAAATCCTGAAAGAATTCTAATGGAAGCAGTGAAAGGGATGTTGCCTAAATCTAAATTAGGTGACCAGATGCTTCGGAACTGCCGCGTATTTGCTGGCAGTGAACACGACTTAGTGGCTCAAAAACCACTTAAATTGGAGATTCAATAATTATGGCGCAGAAAGCAACTTGGGCAGTGGGTCGTCGAAAGACTTCTGTAGCTCGTGCAAAGATTTCTTCTGGTTCTGGAAAAATTACAGTAAACCAGAAAGATGTATCAGAATATATAAAAAATGGTGAGCACCTAGTCAAACGTGCTCTAGAGCCCCTTTATCTTTTAGAATCTCGAGATAAATATGATATTCTGCTCAATGTCACGGGTGGTGGAGTTATAGGACAAGTGGGAGCTATCAGACATGCTGTTGCTCGTGCCCTTGTTGCCTTCAATGAGTCCTTAAAGCCTGCTCTTAAAAAAGAGGGTTTTCTCACTCGGGACAACCGAATGGTGGAAAGAAAGAAATACGGTCTTCACAAAGCAAGACGGGGAACTCAGTTCTCAAAACGTTAATTCCACATTTCCTCTTTTGGTTTAAGAAAGGCCTCCCTTGGGAGGCTTTTTTTTTGCTACCAAAGAAAGGGTAGGTTTCAAATTCTTAAAGTTTCAATGAACTTAGTTTTCTTTTACATAGCGTTTGCCTTCGGAACTCTCGCCGGTAGTTCCTTTCTTTATAATATCGTAATCTATAGCCAAACCTTGGATGCCGTAAAAGGTTTTTCTGGCGTTGTGTTCCTATTCTTATTTTTGCCTTTTCCACTTATCTTTTTATACACGGGATTCTTACTCGATCATTTTCAAAAAAAAATGGTTCTCCTGTTCTTTCAATTTTTGCATTTGTTAGCTGTTTTTCTTTCTGGTTACTTTGATCTTGAAATTCAAAAAATGCCTATTTTTTTACTAGGTATCGCTTTTATAAATGGGATGGGTATGACTGCCGTTTTACCAGGTCGTATGGCGATGTTACGTGAAGTTGTAGATAGTCAGAGAATTGTTTTTCACACAATCATCGGAAATTTACTATTAATTTTCTTTTTTGGAATGAGCCCTCTCTTTGTAGGGTATCTGCGGGATTCATTTAGTTTTTCCAATGTCTTTATTTTTATCTCTTGGCTACACTCGATTTCGATTTTGTCTCTCCTCTTTGTATTCCCGCGTAAAATTTCCAAACAAAGTTCAAATTCAGATTCACCTCCAGAGCTAGTTCTTGCTTTTTTGAAACGCGACAAAGTAGCAAGGCAAGTATTGTATATGACTGTCCTTTCGATGTTGGCACTCGGTCCCATCCAAGTCATTCTACCAAAATACATACGCGATGTCCTAAACTTAGGAGAGTTGGGTCGAGGTTTCGTACTGGTTGCTCTAGGACCAGGATTGTTTCTCGGGGGCCTTGCGACCATTCTCTTCCATCATTCCAAACGAAAGGGACTCATTCTCCTCAGCATGTTCCTGATTTCATCGGTATTCTTTTTAGGACTGGTTCCCTTCCAAAAGCCAGAAATCACGTCTATTTTTCTATTCCTATTTGGAATTACCGGAGGTGTGATCTCGAGTCTTTTGCCTGCCATTTTGCAAAAGAGATCTGAGGATCATATTCGTGGGAGGGTTCTTTCGCTATACACGGTTTGTTTCCAGTTCACTCCAGCGGTATCGGGACTGATTTCTGCTTTTCTTGGAGATAGCTTCGGGGTTTTTTTTACATTCTTAGGACTGGGGATCGTATTCTTTCTTTCCGGTATCGTGGGATTCATTCGCTATGCGGAATTAAGAGAGTCCTAGATCGAATTTCCTTGCCCTAAAGACTTACTCGGATTTCCCTGTAAGTGTATGAAGTCTAAGTCGGTTCAAGAGATCGCCAATCTCTACACAAAGTATTTTGAATCAAAGGGGCATACGGTTGTCCCTTCATCCAGCCTGATTCCCAAAGGGGATCCAACACTTTTATTTACAACTGCGGGTATGGTTCAATTTAAACCCTTATTTACGGGTGCCGTAGAACTCCCTTATACGAGGGCTGCATCCGTTCAAAAATGTGTCCGAACAACCGACCTAGAAGTCGTTGGGAAAACAGAAAGGCATTGTACTTTTTTTGAGATGCTTGGAAATTTTTCTTTTGGTGATTATTTTAAAAAAGAAGCCATTGAATACGCGTTAGACTTTTCTTTAAATCATCTTGAAATACCTAAGGATAAAATTTGGGTAACTATCTACTTAGATGACGATGAAGCAAAAAAAATCTGGATGGATGCTGGAATTCCAGAAGAGAGAATTGTCAGACTTGGCAAAAAGGATAATTTTTGGGGGCCTGCGGGCGATAGTGGGGCTTGCGGCCCGTGTTCCGAATTGTATTTAGACAGAGGCTTAGAAAAAGGTGGTCCCAATTGCGGAAACAACCCTAACTGCAAACCAGGTTGTGATTGTGATCGTTATTTAGAATATTGGAATTTAGTTTTTAATCAGTTTAATCAAACTGTAACAGGTGAATTGTTGCCTCTCAAACAAACAGGCATCGATACTGGATCTGGATTGGAACGAGTGGCTATGTTACTCCAAGAGGTCGACTCGGTATATGATACCAATGAGTTAAAAACAATCATCCAAAAGATTGAGGCATTGAGTGGAGAAACCTATTCCGAATCCACCAAACAATCGTTTCGAGTGATGACAGACCACTCAAGATCTGTATTTTTTTCCATAGGAGATGGGATTTATCCCGACCGTACAGGGCGTGGTTATGTCATTCGCAGGTTGATTCGAAGAGCCTCCCTCTTTGCAAGAAAGTTAGGCATCGTCGAACCATTTCTCTACAAATTGGTTGCAACCTTAGGCGAAATCTATTCCGAACGTTATCCGGAACTCAAACAAAAGACAAATGAAATCCAACAGATTCTAAAAAAAGAAGAGGAACTCTTTTTACATACTTTGGAAGTCGGACTCGAAGAACTGGAAATCCTACTTTCAAATTTAGATTCCAAAAATCAAAAGATGGTCACAGGGAAAGATAGTTTCCGGTTGTATTCTACTTATGGGTTCCCGAAGGAAATGACAAAGGAACTTGTTGAGGAGAGGGGATTTTTATTCAATGGAGAAGAATTTGAAGCGGAGTTAGAAAAAGATCGTGACCTATCTCGTGCTAGTTGGAAAGGAAAGAAAACCGCATATCTAACAGGAATCGCAAGCGATCCCAGACTCCAGACAGAGTTTTTGGGATACTCGGAAACGAGTTCCGAATCTCAGATTTTATATTTATTTTCCGAAGGGAAACAAGTTACAGAAGCCCAAGTAGGTGCTGAGGTAGCGGTGGTTCTTGACTGCACACCTTTCTACGCGGAAGGCGGGGGTCAGGTAGGAGACCAAGGTTATATCAAAGGTGACGGGTTTCTCTTCCAAGTCCAAGATACACAAAAAGAAAATGACACCTTTTTGCACTTTGGAATTATACTGAAAGGAAAAATTTTCTTGGGTGCTAAGGCGGTATCTGAGATCGATTCCAATCGCAGGCAAAATCTCAAAAACCATCATTCCGGCACACATTTGTTAAATGGGGCGCTTCGGCGGATTCTCGGAACTCATGTATCGCAAAAGGGCTCTATTGTATCGAGTGAATACTTACGTTTTGATTTTTCTCACCCACAAGCGGTAACAGAAGAAGAGATCCTTCGCATAGAAAAGGATGTAAACGAGGCAGTTCAAAAAGGGATTCCTGTTACTACAGAAGTTTTAGATATCGAATCGGCAAAACAATCGGGTGCAGTATCCATGTTCGATGAAAAATACGGACAGATTGTACGAGTAGTTTCGATGGGTGACAAATCTAAGGAATTTTGTGGTGGAACACATGTATCCAACACAAAAGAGATACAAAGTTTTGCCATCATCAAAGAGGGAAGCCCTGGCGCGGGTACGAGAAGGATCGAGGCACTCTGCGGTGGACCAGTAGTTGAATACTTCCAAAACCAATTCCAAACCTTAGGTGCAAAGATTGAATCGCATAACCTCAGCGTAAAAGAGAGTTTTGGAGACCTCAAAGAATTTGGTATTCAAGATCCTGTTTTTGGTCCAGAAGAGATCCAAAGATTGTTTGAAACTTCACCTGCAAGCGCCGTAGAAATACTTCGAAACAAACGAGACAATTTGGAAACAATTTGGAAAGAAAAGTCCCAAGCAAGTTTTAAGGCAAAAAAGAAATTAGAAAAAGAAAATTTCCAAGAAAGCACGGAACTCGTAGAGGGATTGTTATCCAGTCTTGAGTCGTATGAAAAAGGTAAGCTGGTTCTCAGTATCTTCGATGCTCAAGACCCCAAGTCTTTAAAAGATCTCGCGGACCAATTGAAATCTAGGGAACCTGAAATCCTTTGTCTCTTTGGGTCCAAGGACGGGGATTCTTCAACCCTAGTTTTTATGTGCAATAAAATACTAGTAGACCGAGGGATTCATTGCGGAAACCTCCTGAAGGAAGCCCTTGATATCTTAGGTGGAAAGGGGGGGGGCCGACCTGATATGGCACAAGGTGGTGGTAAAAACCCACAGGACTTGGAAAAGGCCATCCAAAAAGCAAAATCTTCAGCAATGGCAATTTTTGGAGGCTAGAATGGCGCAAGACCCATCCTTCGATATCGTTTCTAAAATAGACCGTCCCGAACTGCAAAATGCAGTCTCTCAAGCAATGACGGAGATCCAAACCCGGTTTGATTTTAAGGGATCCAATTCAGAAATCAAACTGCAGGATGACCAATTGGTTCTTACTTCGGAAAATGATATCAAACTCAAACAAGTAATTGATGTGCTAACTTCGAAGATGGCTAAACGTGGGATCAGCCTGAAGGCTTTTGATTTTGAGTCGAAGGTGGAACCTGCCACGGGCCAAACGGTCCGCCAAAAGGTGAAAATCCAGACAGGCCTCGACAAAGAACAGACCAAACAAATCACAACTCTTATTAAAGACTCCAAATTGAAGGTCCAGGCGACAATCCAAGGAGATTCTGTTCGCGTAGTAGGAAAAAAGAAGGACGATCTCCAAGCTGTGATGAACGCAATACGGAATGCAAACTTCAAGTTTGATGCCAATTTTACCAATTTTAAGGGATAACTAAGACCACCTTTTTTTCTGTTCTATGTCGCAAAAGCGACCGATATTTCCTGTATGGAAGAGAAGAAGTCCGTACCCGGATTGTTATTGCATAGACGTGATTTTTTACCGTATTTACTGATCTTTGTTGCTATTTTCCTTTTGCTCAGTTTGTTTTCCTTCCAGGAAGGAGATGATGGGCAAACAGCCAATTGGTTTGGTCGGTTAGGGCATTATATTTCTTTCACCTTACTTTACTTAATGGGTAAGGCTTCCTTTTTCCTGAGTGGGTTTTTTTTGGTTTTGGGGGTTTTGTCTTTGCGAGATGCTCAATTTGATTCACTCAGTAAGGCACTTTTTTTCCCAATCTTTTTAATCGCATCTACCGTAAGTCTACATATCCTGGAATCCCCTTTGGGAGCTCTCGGAGACCAAGGTGGAATTTTTGGTCAATTTTTTTCCTGGATTCTAAATTATCTATTTGGGGAAACAGGCAGGGTAATCGTTGTTTTTTTTATGTTTCTCTACTTTGGTGTGATATGGTTGGAAGACGACGCCTGGGAAACAGCATGGAATGCCTTGAATCAACTTGTAAACCAAGTCTATCGAATGTTTGGTGGAACTAAAGAGCTACCAAAAATCCAATTCCCGGCTTTTTTTAGCGATAGAGACTTGGGTGTTTCTCACATGGGAACTCTTGCGCAATCAAACAAAAGTTGGTTTGAAGTTAAAAAAGAGTCCGAACCAAAAACAGGACCTGTGGTTCCTTCTTTTCTTTGGGATCAAACTTCTACCTTAGACAAATCGAACTTTGATCCAAGAGAATCATCCTGGGCTTCCAAGGAGAGTGTTGAAGCACGTAGAGTTCGTTACAAAAATATATCGCTCTATGAAGGCTTTTTTGATCCCAAGGAGACAACTTTTCGGTTTCAGAGTGCTTCCACAAGACTCCAATCCAAGTATACAAAGGATTTAAATCTGTCTGCCATTCAGAAGATCAAATGTTTAGACCTCCGCAGTTTGCCTGAAATCAAATCGGAAGACTTATTCGAGAACGTATTGTACGGAATCGACGACGAAATATCGGAAGAAACAGAGGAATTCGACGGATCATCTAACTACCGAGATTCCGGTGAATTTGACAACGATGATGAATATGATTCAGAGAATTCAGAAGACTTGGACGAGACTGCGATAGGATTTGATGACTTAGAAATGGAATCCAGTTTGAATTTGGATTCGCAAGAGGAAGCAGAGGAGACGTATGGATCCGAAGAAGATTATGGATCGGATGAGATTAGCGAAATAGTTGAATCAGAATCAAAGGAAACCGTTTCTGCTTTAGATGAACTGGAAGAACGCAGAAAACAATCGAAACCCAAAGTCATAACTAAATCGGAACCAGAAGATCAGGAATTGATGTTTGGTTCCATGGTTCCCAAATTGAAGCTAAAAAAAGGGAAATACTATATCTCACCAAGACTACTGGAATCTCATACGGCTCCGGCAAACCACCTTGCCAAATTTGATTCGGATCTAGATCGGGTTTCAAAAAAAATAGAAGAGGCAATCGGTCATTTTGGCATCGAATCAAAAGTGATTTCTCGAGAGAGAGGTCCGATTATCACTCGTTATGAGATAACCATTCCGAATGGTATCAAACTCAGTCGGATTGTATCTCTTTCCGATGAACTTCGTGCCTATCTTGAGGTAAAGAATATACGAATTGTAGCTCCTATACCTGGAAAATCCACGATTGGAATTGAGGTGCCCAACCGAATCCGAGAAGATGTGTTTCTATCGGAGATATTAAAAGACAGCATCCTACAAAACAAAGCAAAAGATCTTTCACTTTGTATCGGTAAAGATATCTCGGGAAAAATGGTGATGATCGATCTTGCCAAACTACCGCACCTTCTTGTGGCAGGAACGACTGGATCTGGAAAGTCCGTAAGTTTGAATGCAATGATCACAAGTCTGATTTGCACTCGGTCACCTGAAGAAGTTCGATTTATAATGATAGACCCTAAAATGGTGGAGATGTCGCTTTACGAAGGAATTCCGCATTTGCTTATGCCCGTCATCACAGATCCGAAGAAAGCAACAAAGGCGTTAACTTGGGCGATCCAAGAAATGGAATCTAGATACCAAATGATTTCGCAATTGAAAAGTCGGGATTTTAAAAGTTTTAACGACAAGGTAGATGAATACGCCTACGCCAAGGGTTTTCAAAAACTCCCGTACATTGTGATCTTTATTGACGAGCTTGCAGATCTTATGATGGTTTCTGGTAAGGATTTGGAAGAGCAGATCCAGAGGATTTCGCAAAAAGCGAGGGCGGTCGGAATCCATCTGGTAATGGCTACCCAAAGGCCATCCGTAGATGTGATCACTGGTGTCATTAAGGCAAATTGCCCGGCCCGGGTTGCCTTCCAAGTGGCACAAAAAACAGACTCCCGAACGATATTGGATACAAGTGGAGCAGAGTCTCTCCTAGGAAAAGGAGATTTTTTATACCGTTCGCCAACTTCCAGTGACCTTATGAGGATCCAAGCTCCCTTTATCGAAGAAAAGGAAATTGAGACGATCGTCGAAGAAGCAAAAAAACAAGGATCGCCTGCCTATGTGGAAATGAATTGGGGTGAGGAGACTTCGGATGAATTGGTTTCGGATGAAGACGAAGAACTTTTTGATGTGGCTTGGAATATTGTTCTGACAGAAAAGAAAGCCAGTGCAAGTTACCTCCAAAGAAGGATGAGGATCGGTTACAACAAAGCCGCAAGACTGATGGAGCTCATGGAACTTCGGGGTTATGTTTCTGCCCAAATCGGTGCAAAACCTAGAGAAATCTTAAGATCAGCGTAAATCATCGACAAGAGAGGCTTTTCTGAAAAATTGGGAATCTATGAAAGTTTGTTTGGTTCTGTTTGCTTTGGTTTTTGGGGGAGCGGTCTCGGCTCAAGTAGCACCCTCTCACAATTGGCACTCCCCATCGGAAGTCGTCAAAAAGATAAAAAAGAATTTTTCGGATATCAACTCCTATTCCGCAGACTTTCAAATCAAAACCGTTGAGAACAAAAAAGAAAAGTCAATGAAAGGGAAGTGTTTTTACAAACGCCCAGGTAAGATACGGTATGATTTCTCAGATCCGGAGGGTGACGAAATTGTCTCCGATGGAAAGACTCTTTACATCTTCATTAAGAAGTTAGGTGCTGTTGGAAAACAAGACCTAAGCATGGATAAAAAAAATAGTTCCGGTCCAATTTTTACAACAAACAGCCCAGATGGTTTGAACCGATTGTTTCGAAAGTACCATTATAAGTTTGATTCCATTGAACAGCCAAGGTCTCTCGGAGAGGGGAGTACAAAATACTTTGTCTTAGATTTGGACCAAAGAGAAAAGATAGGTGGATTTGAGAAGATGAAACTATTTGTTGACTCCGAATCCTATCTAATCAAACGAGCAGTGGCAATGGACGGCCGAGGCAAAGAAACTACAATATCATTTTTGAATATTAACTTTAGCGAAGATATCCAAGATGGGGTTTTCAATTTCCACATGAGCGGTAATGCCAAAATTGTAAACAACCCACTTGTATCTGAAAATTAATAAGAGGAATCTATTTTGAATACAAAACGAGTTGGCCAAATCCTTCGAGAATCCAGAGAAGAAAAAAAACTTTCTGTTAAAGATGTAGCAAAGGAAACGAACATTGCTGCAAAATACATCATCGCTTTGGAAACAGAAGATTACTCTCAGTTCCCTGCGGAAACCTTTGCCCTTGGGTTTTTAAAAAATTATGCAAGTTATTTGAAGCTAGACTCGGCAATGCTTTTAAATCTTTACAGAGGGGAGCAAATTGAAGAGTCCCAAGCTCCCTTAGAAGAGTTAACTCGGCCAACATCAAGCCCATTGAGTTTGGATAAAAATAAATTAATCAGTGTTATATCCATAGCGCTACTTTTCGTTTCAGTTTATATCATCTACTTGAGTTTTGAAGATTCTGGTTCAGGATCAGATGATGTTTCGACGGAAATTACGCCTAATGTAGATGTAAATTCGTCGGAGATCCCACAGGGAATCAATTTTGTATCCCAGAGTGTTCCCGAAAATGCAAGTATTCCATTCATACTAACCGAAGATAGGGGAGTTAGTTTTAGCGTAAACAACCAACAGTGTAAAATCTTTATCAAAGGTGTTTCGCAAGGTAAAGCAAACCTCGGTTTTAATATTTTTCCTGAGAAGAATGTATACTTCTTCCAAGCTGCCGAAGGGGAAGAAACAATTCTTAGTTACAGAATTGAAGAGTTATCAAGTCTTAGGCGAGATATTAGAATTGTGACACAGGCTGTAACAGAAAAATCAGCAAAGGTTCTCGTTACTTTGAAAGAAGAAAGAGAGGGAGTTGCTTTAAAATCACCAGTTGGAGATGTACCTATCCAGGTAACTTTATTTTTCTCTAAGCCGAGTTATGTAGAATTTGTGATAGATGGTCAGATGGGAGAGAGGGGACTTGTTTCCGCAGGTGAAGTAAAACATTTAGAAGCCAGAGACAGACTTGAGATTAAAGTTGGTGACGGTGGTGCCGTTGAAATGGTTCAGAATGGAAAGGAAAGAGTGGTTTTGGGAAAACCAGGAAAACTCGTGAAAAAAATCTTTATCAGGAAGGCAAATCCATACGATTCCACACAATCAATCATTGGTGAGTTAGGCGAATAAAATGCCCAAGACACAGGAAAAAGAAAGTCAAGTTCCTAAGTCTTTTTATATAACTACCTTAGGATGTCCAAAGAATACTGTCGATTCTATGAGTATGCACAAGTCGCTTTTAAATGAGGGACTTCTTCCTGCAAGCGAACCAGAAGCTTCCGATTTTCATTTGATCAATACCTGCACTTTCATCCAAGATGCAACCAAAGAAACCATTCAGACCATTCTAGATTCCGTTGAAATTAAAAAATCCACCAATCAAAAGTTAGTAGTAGTTGGCTGTTTTGCAGAAAGAGCTGGCAAAGAAATCAGTGAAGATATTCCTGAGGTGGACCTCCACTTTGGAACAGGAAAGTATGATAGAGCGGGCGAGCTTCTGAGAAAAGCCTTTCCTCTGGACTTTAAAGATGTAAAAGAATTCAATGAAGATATTTTAGAAAGACTTTCCTTAAGCAAAGGGATCGAAAACTATTCAAAGCCGTACTCTTATGTGAAGATATCTGATGGCTGCAACCGAGGTTGTAGTTTTTGTATCATCCCCAACCTTCGTGGTAAGTTTAAAGATGCACCAGAAGCTGAAGTGTTAGAGCAAGTTAGAAAAGCGATCCAAGCAGGTTCCAAAGAGATTTGTTTGGTGTCCCAGGATACTGTGTTCTATGGAAAAGATACGGACAAACTTTTGGACCTTATTCGAAATATCGCTTCTCTCCCGGATCTTTCGCTCTTACGCCTTCTCTATTTATATCCTGATAAAAAAACAGAGCGTCTTTTGGAATTATATAAAGAACTTCCTGTCATTGCTCCCTATTTAGAATCTCCTTTACAGCATGTTTCGAAATCTGTCTTAAAATCGATGAACCGTACAGGTGAGTATTCCTACTTCCGAGATCTATTTTTAAAAGCACGCGAACTCAGACCTGAGTTAGAAATTCGAACATCTTTTATCCTGGGTTTTCCAGGAGAGACCGCCTCCGATGTAGATGAGATCTTACGCTTTGTCGAAGAAGTGAAACCCGAAAAAGTAAATCTTTTTCCGTATTCACCGCAAGAGGGGACCAAAGGATTTGACCTTCCAGGAAAGTTAAAGGATAAAGAAATCTCGAAACGAGTCAATTTGGTTCGTGATGCTTATCTCGCTGTTTTGAAAGAGATCCACCAAAATCGCATTGGGAAGACGTATCCTGCTATTGTTGATGAAGTAGGAGAAGAGGGGTCCATCGTTCGCCGGTTTCAAGATGCACCAGAGATCGACGAAGTCGTGTTTGTTGAAAATAAAAATCTAAGAGTTGGTCAATTTGGTTCTGTGCGAGTTGATTCCTTTTTTGAACTTGATATGTCTGGTACTTGGATTTAGATGGAAGACTGGAAAACCATTGCCAATATTCCAAATCTACTTACCACTCTTCGGGTTGTAGCGCTTCCTTTTTTCATTTACGCTCTCTTCCAAAAAGAATGGGGCTATCAAATATTCGCATTTGTTTTATTTGCGCTCGCATCTTTAACCGATCTCATTGATGGTTATCTTGCACGAAAATGGAACCAGCAAACAGAATTTGGTAAATTTTTAGATCCATTGGCAGATAAGTTTCTAGTGATCGGATGTTTTGTAACCTTTCTATTTATCCACGAACCTATAGAAGTTTGGATGGTAGTATTGATAGTTGGAAGGGACATGCTCATAACATTTTTGCGATATATTGCCGTACGTTCTGGTACATCTCTTCGAACTACGATGATGGGCAAGGTAAAAACAGCATTTCAGATGGGTGCAATTCTAACTATCCTTGTGATTTTTATGTTAATTTCTGGAAAACGTAGAGCAATGATTAATGAGACGTATGCTCTCGGAAAACTGGCGGGACTTACAACCTGGCAAGTGGCTAGTCAAAACGCGAATGAGTTTTTTGTTCTTCTAAATGGTGAAGAAAGGGTTACCTTCAAAGATTTTTTTGATTCGATTGCGTCCTTTGTCCCCTATTTTGGAATGCTTTTTACCACTTTTATTACCGTTGTCTCGGGTTTAAGGTATATCTTTACGAACTACCAACTTCTTACTTATTCCAATCTCAAAAGGATATTTTATGACCGTCTTAAGTCTTAGAGAAACTTTAGAAACTGTAGTTTCGGGCCACCATTTAACAGAGCCGCAGGCGGAACATTTTTTAAGCGAAGTTCTCAAAGGGAATGTCTCCGAAATTAGCCTTTCTAGTTTTCTTACGGCATTGAAAATGAAAGGGGAGACCCGCGAAGAACTTTCGGGTTTTGTGCGAGGAATGAGAAACCACGCGGTCAAACCAACGGCTAAATTTGATTTTGATTTCATCGATACTTGTGGAACAGGCGGTGACGGCAAAGGCAGTTTGAACGTTTCGACGCTCAGTGCCCTCACTTTGGCGAGTTTAGGGGTCCCTGTTGCAAAGCATGGGAATCGGTCCGTCTCAAGCCTCTCTGGTTCTTCTGATGTTCTAGCCGCTGTTGGTTATTCCTTGGAAAAATCCCCAGAAGAATCCGTGGATGAGTTCTTGAAAAAAGGATTTGTATTTTTATTTGCACCGTCTTGGCACCCCGCAATGAAATACGCAGGTCCCGTCCGAAAGGAATTGGGGTTTCGAACCTTCTTCAACCTAATTGGTCCTCTTTCCAATCCATTCTTTCCCACACACCAAATTGTCGGGGTATACCATAAAAGTCTGACATCCCCGATTTGCGAAATTTTACGTGGGCTCGGCGCAAAAAAGGCGATTGTCTGCCATTCTCAAGATGGACTCGATGAATTTTCGATTTTTTCGACGACGAACTATACGTACTTTACTGGCAATTCGACGGAAGAATTGGGTTTTGATCCGAGCGTTTTACGTTTACGAGAAGAAGAATTGGACCCTCGATCTGTTTTTTCCGATTCTAAGGAAGGTGCGATTGCACTCTTTCGTTCCGTTCTTTCGGGGGAAAAACCATCCGCAGGTCTGTCCATGGTTGCCTTGAACGCCGGAGTAGCCCTTTTTCTCTTTGGAAGGGTCTCTGGGATCGAAGAGGGATACTTGGTCGCAAGGGACGCGATTTTATCGAAAAAAGTTCAACAATTTGCTCGTGAAACATTGAATTTAACCTAAGGTAGTAGAAGATTGGACAAATAGCTATGTTACAACTAGAAACTCTTTTCATCCAAACCTTAATTTTAGCCCAAGAAGACGGTGCAAAATCCTCTTTCCAGTCCTTGCTTATTATTCCTATCATGCTTGTTGCAATGTACTTCCTCGTCATTCTCCCAAACAAAAAAGAAGAGAAGAAAAGACGAGAAATGATCACCAATTTACAGAAAGGTGATACAGTTGTTACGAACAGTGGTATCCACGGCAAGGTAGTAGAATTTAAGGATAATAATGAAACAGTTGTTTTAGCCGTCAGTGCGAATACAAATGTGACTTTTGAAACTAGCGCCATTTTAAAGAAAAAAGCCTAAATGAAATTTTTCTTTGTTGTTACACTTTCCTTCTTAACCTTAGTTAACTTATCCGCACAAGATTCCTTAGATTTTTTGGATAAAGTTAATGACAAACCGAAAACGGTTGCCAAACAGAAAGATGAAACGCAGGTTACGTTGACTAAAAAACAAACTGTTGCTACAAAAGAGCCGACAACTAAGAAGAAAAAATCCAAAAAGAAGTCTCAAGCCAAACAATCTCTTACTACTAATGAAAACACAAACCCGATACTTCCTCAAAATTTAGTACAAGAATCGAAGAATATTCAACCTGAACAAAAGTTAGCTGTCGAGGAAGATGTAAACCTTGGCGTTTGGCTAGATACTCCCGTTAACGTAGAACCTGCGGGTCTTCCTGGTTTTGCAAGTGATCTCTCTAAATTGAAAAACGAAGTTTCAGAAAATATTTCTAATTCCAAAACAGAAGAATTTAAAGTCGGAGGAGGACAACCTCCAGAAAAAACCAAGTCATTGTTTAATTTTTCCGAATTTTTTGAAAAATATAAAAAGGCAATGTTGATCTTTGGAATTATCATTCTCTTTGCATTCTATAGATTGAAATCATCGAGACCATCTAGCAGCCGTTCATATAGAAGATAAATAAATAGGAGCAAACTATCTTGCAATCGTATCGACTTTTACTTTTGCCACTGTTGATTTTAACTTTGGCATTCACCATTCTGTATCCTAATTTCGCGGAAAGAACTCTCAATTTAGTAGTTCGGGATGAAGTATATTCCTTGGAAGCCTCTGCACAAGAAAAACTTGTGACGGCTTTGTTTGAGAAATGGCAAAAAGACTACTCCTTGAATAATGAGTGGACGATTGAACCAAAAACAGGTCTTCCACCAAAAGAAAATCCGGTTTATACGGTTCGCGGTCGATTTATCACATCTGCGAAAATCAATCAGATTTCTCAAGAAAACCAATCCCTTGTAAATGAAGCCAAAAACAAATTAGAAGCTACGTGGATTGAAAATACCATTCGGGGAGGTAAATCTCTATCCATTAAACTTGGGTTAGATTTACAGGGTGGTATGAGAGTAGTTTTGAAAGGTGATTTCGATGAATATACCAAAAAACTAAAAGATATCTATCTAAAAGAGACTACAGAGCTTACTGCAACGGTTGCAAACCCTGCGACAAAACCAGAAGATTTGGAAAAGGCAAAACAAAGGCTAAGCGAAATTGAATCTAACTTCGAGTTGTCGCCAATGAGAAAGATGACCGAATTGGAAAAGGCAAAGATGATTATAGATAATCGTTTGACTAGCCAAAACCTAACAGAACCCCAGGTACGTATTCAGAAAGAACAAGATGCTATCGAAGTCTCTCTCCCTGGAGTTTCCAACTCCGCGGCGATTTTGGAAATTTTACAAAATACGGAGACCGTTGAATACCGTCTGGAAGAACCAAGTCCTTTCAATTACCGAAACTTAATTTTGGAAAATGAAAGAAGATGGATGGAACAGAACAAACGCGAAGAGACGGATATCTTCAAATACCAAGAAATCATAAAAAACAAATACGGAAAAAAAGCTCAGGATGAATTCCTAGAATCCTTAGAGAAAAAATACAATATTCCAAAGGACTTTAAAGTTTATGCGCTCTGGGCTCGCGGAAATTCGCAAAAGTCTTCGCTACTACCTAGAAGTTTTGTTGTCCTTGAAAGAAAGATTGCTCTATCCGGAAACGATATGACAAACGCGCAACCATCTTACAACAGCAATAGTTATGGTTGGATGGTGAGTTTTACTCTAACGCCGAATGGAGCTGAAAAGTTTTTTGATCTCACTTCCCAGAACCGTGGTCGTAATTTAGCGATTGTTTGGGGTGATAAAGTAATCTCAAACCCGGTAATCAACGATCCGATCGCAGGAGGACGCGCTGAGATTTCAGGAAGTTTCTCGGAACAAGAAGCCGTTCGTTTGGCAAATGTCATTTCTGAGGGTGCACTTCCGATTCCACTTTCTGTTTTGGAAATGCGTTTCGTTGGACCAACTCTTGGTATCGAATCGATTGAAGTAGGCGTTAAGGCAGTGGTCATTGGTTTTATGCTCGTTATGCTCTACATGATATTATACTATCGGTTGGGTGGATTCATAGCAGATATTTCTCTTATTGCCAATATTATAATACTTGCAGCTCTTCTTTCTCTCATGGATTATACTTTGACTCTACCAGGTTTTGCCGGAGTTATTTTAACTGTCGGTATGGCAGTTGATGCGAATGTCATCATCTATGAGCGTATTCGTGAAGAGTTGGATGCTGGGAATGCATTATCGATCTCCGTTACTAGAGGGTTTGAAAATGCTTTCTGGACGATTATGGATGCAAACGTCACAACATTAATAGCGGGTATTCTGATGATTCGTTTGGGGAATGGTCCGATCAAAGGATTTGCAATCACTCTCTGTTGGGGTATTGTGACTACTCTCTTTACATCTCTCTTCCTCTCCCGATTGTTTATGGAACTCCTCGTCAACCGAACAGGTGTTCAATCACTGAACTTACGACCTTTCTTTATGAAAAAATCTGAGAATACACATGTATAAGAATATTAATTTTACAAAATATAAATACTTGACTATATCTTTGTCCGTAATCCTGATTCTCTTTGGATTTGGGGTTACTTTTTTTAAATATGGTGGATTTGCTCACTCCTTGGATTTTAATGGAGGTCTGCGATCCGTTGTTGAACTTCCCTTAGATAAATCTAGAGCTGATTTAGAATCCTACTTCAAGACAAACAACATCGAGGCAGTTGTGATACTCCTCGAAAAAGAAAAGAACATCTACCAATTGGATATTGGACTGGGATCTATCCCACAAATCCAGTCCATTTTCAATTCAATGGAAAGAGATTCCAAGGAACTTGTAACATCAGATATTGATCGGCTTGTCTTGATTTTGCGAGGGGCATTCAACCTTCCAAAAGATAAGATACTTTCTGCAGACCAAGTAGGAGCTGTTGTGGGTGGTGAACTTGCGGAAGTGGGCGTGACACTTTTGCTTTCTACGCTCGCGATTATTTTAGGGTATTTAAGTCTCCGATCTCAATTTAAGTTTGCCCTCGCATCTAGCATTGCACTTGTTCATGATATCTTGTTTACAGTTGCCATGATAGGATTTTTCCAAATCAAACCAAGTGTCCCAATCATTGCTGCCCTTCTTACCCTTCTTGGATACTCCATCAACGACAAAATCGTAGTCTTCGACCGAATTCGAGAAAATTCGCATGGCAAGGATAATTTAACAAATACAAATGTCATCAATGTTTCGATCACACAAACTTTAGGTAGAACGATCAATACTTCTTTTACGACAATGATTTCTGTGGTTGCGATTATCGTGGGAGGAGCGGTTGAGCTTTATGATTTTGCCTTTGTTCTTTTATTTGGCGTGATTGTTGGAACATATTCTTCCATATACATTGCTGCTCCGATTTCTGAAATTTACGACTTAATTCGTAAAAAACGAAAGCTCGTTTAACGAGAATTGATTGGCAGTGGAGGATATCCAAAAGGTCTATTCTCTCCATAGAAAATTAGGATTTTTGGCCTTGGGTAAAACTGGGCCGAACCCACCTGTATCTGCAATCTTACAAAACGGATATGGTGAAATTGTATCTTCGGCACATACAAAACCGTATGGCCAAAACCATGCAGAACGAGAATTATACGGTAATGATCCAGAACTGAGTGGTGGGAAACTCTCTGTAAGTTTAGAACCTTGCACCCATTTCGGAAAGACACCACCTTGCAGAGATTTGGTTCTGGAGAGAAGACCAACCAATATTTCGATTGGTTGGAAGGACCCAAATCCATTGGTGCAATCTGGTGATTGGAAAATTTACCAAGATAATGGGATTTCGGTTAAACTGGACCCTGTTTTATCCAAAATCAGTTTACCTTTTCTACAAGGCTTTTTGAAACGAATACAAAAGAATAAACCTTGGGTGATTTTAAAGTCGGCCACAACGAAAGAGGGATACCACAGCGAATTTCCAAAAACTAGGTCCAAGATAAGTAGTGATGGTTCGGATTTGTATTTGCAAGTTCTGCGGGCAAAGGTAGATGCCGTTTGTGTTGGACCTGGGACTGTTGCAATCGACGCACCAGGGCTCGACTTTCGTTTAGAGGAGTTGGACTGGGAAAGAAGTGGGGATGTCAGTTTAGTACATAAAACACCTAAGTTTTATGATGCGTCTGGTGGACTTCTTCAGGAATTATTATTTTTAGATGAAGAGAGTTTTTCCATCCACAAACAGGATTTGGATTTGTACCAACCCATCCGTGTTTTCTTTTTGCCCGCAGAAGAGGTAATCCCCAAGTCCTTTTTTATTAAACAATTGGAACTTGTCCAAAAATATCCGAAACTCAAAAATCTCTATTTTTCAATTCAAAAAGGGAATTCCGTGGATTCATTAAGTCCGAATGATTACAAACAGAGTTACTCGAAAGAGTTTTTGGATTTTATAGATATAACAAGTGATAATCCAATCGAACATCTAACAAAGAATGATGGTGAGGTTTTTTTAAATCGAATGTCAGAATTTGGGCTGAATTCGATTCTATGTGAGTCAGGGCGTTTTTTTCCGGAATTTTTAGGTCCTTATTTAGAACCAGAAGATTGTGTGTTGGAAATTCGAACTAAAACTAGTTTTAAAAATGGAATTTTATTTCCTTATTACAATGAACCAATACTTACAGAATATTGGGTTGGCGAGGACCAGTGGATCCTCCGTAAATTTTAAAGAGGTAGTGTATGTTTACAGGGCTTGTTGAAACCACTGGAAAAATCGTTAGAATCGAACCCATTGATTCTGGAATTTCTTTTAGTATCGATACAGAATGGGAAAACCCAGATTTAAAGATTGGCGATTCCATTTCCATAAATGGTGCCTGTATGACAGTGACGGCTTTCTCGGATTTTGGCAATTTGTTTTCTTTTTATGTATCTTTTAAATCTTTAGAATTGACAAATCTTTCCAGATTGAAGGAAGGCTCCACTGTCAATTTGGAACGAGCTATGGCCGTAGGACAAAGATTTGGCGGTCATATGGTCCAGGGACATGTGGATGGAGTAGGGAAAATTTTAGTAAGAAATTCGATAGAAGAAAAAGTCGAAGAATTTTGGATTGAGATCCCAAAGGATCTGATTCGTTATTTTGTGAAAAAGGGTTCCGTAACTGTTGATGGAATCAGTTTGACTGTTGTTGATGTAAAAGAGAATACCATACAACTTGTGTTAATTCCGGAAACTATGGAAAAAACCAACGCTGGCTTATGGAAAAAAGACCAGCTGGTGAATTTAGAAGTGGATGTTCTTGCTAAGTATATCGAAAATTTTTTGAGGTTACGATCTACGGAGTAAATCGTCGATATCCGAATCATCGTCCTGGTTTACGTATTTTGTTTGGAATTCGATGGCCGACATGATTTCAAAAAACATATCCAATTTTGCAAGTTTGAAAACGTTTTGAATCATTGGTTTCATTCCGACGAGGATCAGCTTGCCCTTTTTATTTTTTAAGGTATTTAAACTTTTGATAAGAGAGCCAATACCAGAAGAGTCGATGTAATCTAGCCGGCTCAGTTCGATGGAAACTACGCTGGGATTTGGTTCAATGACCTTTGCAAAGATTGACTCAAATTCTTCTGTGGATTCGATATCAAATTTGCCTGCTATCTCGATGGATTTGATCTTTCCTGATGTATTTACTTTTAACTCCATCCGTCCTCCGATTCGGATAGTTTAGACAGCGTTTGCCATAAAAATCAATGAATTTCTTTTGGAATCTACTTTAAATCGTTAGGGTTTCCTAAGTTCTAGTAAATAGAGGCCATTTTCATGATACGACCTATTGAAGAAGCAATCGAAGAGATCCGACAGGGAAAAATGATCATCCTTGTAGATTCGGAGGACCGCGAAAACGAAGGGGATCTGGTCTGTGCCTCAGAGTTTGCCGACAAAGACAAAATCAATTTTATGGCCACGTTCGGTAGAGGTCTTATCTGTGTCCCGATGGAGAAGGAAAGGCTCCAAGCCCTGGAACTCGGAAAGATGGTAGATGATGTGGCTTTAGGGGATAAACATGGGACCGCCTTCACTGTGTCTGTCGATGCGAAGGAAGGTACTAGCACAGGAATTTCTGCACACGATCGAGCCAAAACAGTTCAAGTACTTTTAGATCCAAAAACAAAACCATCCGATCTCATGAAACCGGGTCATCTCTTTCCTCTCCAAGCTGTTTCTGGAGGTGTCTTACGAAGAGCAGGTCATACGGAAGCAGCCGTCGATCTATCTAAATTGGCAGGGCTCTATCCCAGTGGTGTCATATGCGAAATTATGAATGATGATGGGAGTATGGCAAGGTTACCTGATCTAGAAAAATTTGCAAAAACCCATGGACTGAATATATATACTATTGAAGACCTAATTCGGTACCGTCGAACCAAAGAAAAATTGATCCATCTAGAAGTGGAAACAAATCTTCCAACAGAATTTGGGGATTTTAAAATCAAAGCCTATTCGACAGCAATCGATGATAAAATTCATATCGCTCTTATTAAGGGTGAGATCAAACCGGATACTCCAGTTATGGTTCGAGTGCATAGCGAGTGTTTGACGGGAGATATCTTTTCTTCGCAACGTTGTGATTGTGGACCACAGCTCCACAGTGCTCTTCATATGATCGAAAAAGAAGGTACGGGTGTACTTTTGTATATGCGACAAGAGGGACGCGGAATCGGAATCATTAATAAGTTAAAAGCATATTCCCTGCAAGAGACAGGACTAGATACTGTGGAAGCCAATGAAAAGTTGGGATTTGCGCCCGACTTACGGGAGTATGGTATAGGCGCGCAGATCCTTAGGGACATCGGGGTTAAAGAAATGAAATTAATTACCAATAACCCACGTAAGATTGTAGGTTTGGAAGGATACGGACTTCATGTGAAGGAAAGAGTACCTATCGAAATTCGTGCCGTCGAAGAAAATGCAAAATACCTTGAAACTAAAAAAACAAAACTTGGCCATATGCTCAATCTGCACTCATAAATTTTAAGGGCAGATTGTAATTTAAGGAGAAAGTCTTTTTCGAATCCAAAGAGTTTCGTTTTTCGTGTCTCGGGTGTAGATGAGTCTATCGTGGAGTCTACCCACACGCCCTTGCCAAAATTCGATAGAGATAGGATACAGATTGTAGCCACCCCAATATTCAGGTATGGGTATCTCTTTGTCTTTGAATTCCTTTTCCAAATTGCGAAATTGGATTTCCAATTCATTTCTAGATTCAATTGTGGTGCTTTGTCTGGAAACATGTGCACCTAACTGGGATTCCCTGGGTCTTTGTTTAAAGTAAGATTCTGACTCTGATTTAGAAATTTTGGAAATAGTCCCTTGGATTCGGACCTGTCTTTCGAGTTCTGGCCAAAAAAAAGTAAGAGCTGCCTTAGGGTTTTTTAATAGTTCTTTTCCTTTTTTGGACTCATAATTTGTAAAGAATTGAAACTCTCCCTGAACCACAGCCTTTAGAAGTACAATCCGTCCGTTGGGATACCCATCTTCGCCTATCGTAGAAAGGGTCATTGCATTGGGTTCGGATTCACCGGCGTTAGCTGTCTCCTCAAACCAAATGGAAAATAAGGCGAGTGGGTTATTTCCGGCAGAAGATTCAGAAAGTTCCGCTTTAGCATAACTCTTTCGCATGGATTTTAAATCTTTGTTTTCACTCATAAATTGTTTCCTACTTTTCTTATGTTTATCTTTGGTTGATTTTTAGATCTAGTTTGTCCAAAAGAAAAACGGATTTACTTACACATATCCGAAAAAATGTTTTTTGGTGTATCGATGATAACTCGAGAATAATCATCATTTTCGACGTCTACCTCAATATATACCGATTGATTTGCTTCTACATGAATATACCGTGTTAGCGAAAAATCAGCAAAAAATTCTATTTCGTTAGGAACCTTTCTTTCATTTAAGTGGAACCAAAAAAAATTTTCACCTGATGCGATTGGAAAATAATTTTTACATCCATCTTTGATATAAATCTGTCGATTGAATGGATCTCGTAAGTTGGGGTCTTCCGACACAGAAAGGGAAGGAGTTGAAACTACTGAAAATGAAAGACGATTTAATGGATCCGTGAAAAGAGAATCCGCAAATGAAAAGCTGTATCGAAATAATCTAGGTGAGCTTTTAGAATTGTCGGTTTTGATTTTTACAATAAAGTAAGTATTCTTTTGATCTGACATCGGGACAAACTGATAGTAGGGGATATATTCTTGTCTCGGCATATTAGAAGCAATGGACAGCATAGATATACCGATTCCAATTGCAGCGAAAGTATTTGCCTTGAGATTGGAGCTCCCGATAAATAGAGTAGATAAAGTTACAAGTAAGAATATATTACTTTTTTTCATACATTTCGTTTCCATTTTTAGACTTGAATACTAAAATTTTTCTGGGTTTAGATGCATCAAATTGTACATCTAGTTTCTTCTGAGTATCATTTATTGAATATTGGAGACGGATAGTTTGGTTTCTGCATGGAATTTTATCGCGAAAATTTTTTGACTGTTTTTCAAAATCAAGAAAATACTCTGTACCAGGTTTTACCAAAACAAATTCTTTGATTTCAGTTTTACCTTCGTAATCCATCACATTAGAAGGTTCTAAAAGGATACTGATCGAATTGATATAATTCAGATCACCAGAAATCTCAAGTGGGCAAAGTTTATTTGCGAAATAAGGATGGTAAGGGATTTGAACGATTTTCGTTTCTTTGGCACAGGCCAATACCGTCACAATCCAAATACCTATACAAAAAATTTGAAAGGTTCTTCTTAATGAAAAGAATCTAATCATGAATTCCCGAATTGCCAAAGCTAAAATTTGTAAGAATGATTTTATATAGTAAGCTCAAAATGAGTCCCAAGGAAAAGTAGAGGCCCATTGGGATTTTTTTGCCACGTAGAGACTCACCTGGTTTTTTCGAAAGAAAGGTAACAAGAAGGGCTAATACATAGCTAGAATTGATGTAAACCATCCAATAGGGGTGTCCTACAAGAAAGGCAAATGCCGGTGAAAAAAAAACATCCGCAAGTCCTGTCCCTCCCCGAAAGCTAAGATAGATTAGTCCATAAAAAGAAAGAAATCCCAGGTAAACGTACAATTCTTCCATACCGGGAAGTTCGCCAAACAAAAGATAGTTCGTAAGTATTCCGAATCCTAAAATGAATGGTAAGTTTTCGTAGTCTAAAATCATTTTTTCCGAATCTGTTTTCATTGAGATCAAAAGATGACCCACTAAAAACAAAAAGGAAATACTACCCAAAAGATTTTCTGTAATAAAGAATAAAATTACTGCAAGTAGACCTAAAAAAATTTCCGAGAGCGGAAAGAGGATAGGGAGGGTCACACCGCAGGCGTTGCACTTTTTTCGGGAAAGGAAGTATCCAAAGACTGGTAACAAATTCAACTTGTTGATGCGAGTCCCGCAACTCTCACACTCCGAAGGTTTGGAGAGAACAATCTTCCATCTTTCAAATCCTGAGCTTAACTTTCTCTTCGAACCGTAAAAATAGAGTAGAATACGGTCACCTAGTGTGATGTAAAAACTAGCAAGAGAGGCGCCAAAAAAAAATAACAAAAGATAGTTGGGTAGTAGAACCCAACTGGGAATGGATTCGAATACTTCCACTTATTTTGGATTCTCTTTAGCCAATTCTACTAGAGCAGTCATCCCTCGTCTGAGAGTTTCCCATTCGGTAGCGAATGACAAGCGTACATAGTTCTTTTTGTCAGAAAAGATGTAACCAGGCACGAGAATAAGATCCTTTTTGACAGCCTTCTGGATAAACTCCTCATCGAACATAGGAACTTCAAAAAAACTATAAAAAGCCCCTCCTGATTTTTGGATGGGGTAGTGTTCCTTTAGAGATTCATAAACAAAATCTCTTTTTTGACGGTAGTCATCGATATAGCTCGTCATATCTGTTTTAAGGGCTTCGATTCCTCCCCATTGTGTGGTCGATGGCGCACAAACAACGGTATACTGCTGTAAGGTGGTAAGTTGTTTGATCACGGGCTCGGGTGCAAGAATGGTGGCAAGTCTAAGACCTGTCATATTGTAGGTCTTTGAAAAGCCAGTAAGAGTAATTGTTTTTTCATACTCGGAACCAATGGAAAAGAACTGGCGGTCGTAGTCGAAGAGTTCGTAGATTTCATCTGAAATCAAAAAAGCGCCCGTTTGATCCGCTAAGTTTGCAAGACCACGGAGTTGTTCTTTCGAAAGAACCTTCCCCGTTGGATTCGAAGGATTGGAATAGATGATCAGTTTAAATTTTTTGGATTCCAAACTCCGTAATTCTTCTGGTTTAAAATCCTCGGAGAGAGGCACAAGCGTTGCTCCGTAAAACTTTAACATGGCGGGATACATTAGAAAATAAGGTGAAATTACTAAACATTCGTCACCTTCGTTCACCATTGCATTGAAGAGTAAAAAAAGTGCCGATGAAATTCCAGACGTAACAAGGATTCTATCCTCATTTGCATAGGATATGGAATTTTGAGTTCTATACTTTTCGGCCATTGCCGTTTTTAATTCAGGAATTCCACCAGTCAAGGTGTAAGCTGTTTTTCCATCGCGAGTGGCTTTGACGATCGCCTCAATAATATTAGGTGGGCACGGAAAGTGTGGTTGCCCAATACTCAAATTAATAGGATTTTGAATGCTTTTTGCGAGTTCAAAAGCCTTACGGATCGGGCTTGAGTCGATCCCATTCATTCTATTTGCAAATTCCATAATTTAAGGAGAATTTTAGGCGACCGATCGGTCAATAGAATTTGATTTACATCCTAGAATTGAATAGAATTCTGAAGTTATCTATGGAATTTGTAACGATCGCTGGTGTCAAAGTCCCAGTTCTACCCCATTCACCTAAATACCCAATATTTCCCTCCTCTTTAGTCGAGACGGATTCCGTAAAGTCTACCTTACAAAAGATTTTGTATCCAATGCTCGAAGGGATTCCTGTATTACTTGTGGGGGATGCAGGAGTAGGAAAAAACGCACTTATTTACTATATCAATGCCCAGAGAAATCAACCAACTCTCCGTTTTAGCTTCAATGAAGACACTCTTCCTGAGGATTTGATCGGTTCCTATCGTATCCTATTGGATGGTAAAGGGTTTACTTGGTCGAATGGACCGCTAACCAATGCACTTGGTGAGGGGCTTAGTTTTGTGGCGGATGAGATGAATCTTTGTGCTCCAAATATCATCAAACGTTTTTCCTCAGTCTATGAGTCCAACTATTTAGACCTCTTAGAAGGAAGTGGTGAACGTATACCAGGAAAGATGGGCTTTTGGTTTATTGGGACACAAAACCCAAGTGAAGGTTTTGAAGGTAGAAAACCTCTTCCCTTTGATATTACCAAACATTTTGCTGTTGTCTATGTGGATCCATACACTCCAGATGAAATGTTTTATATTCTAAAAAACTTATATCCAGAGCTTTCAGAAGAGACACTTAAAAAGATTATAAGAATTTCTATGGAATCCGAATCTAGAATCAAATCGGGTGAGATCGGAAAAGGGGACTTAGAAAAATACCATTTCAATCTAAGGACTCTACAAAAGTATTGCAACCGTCTTAAAATTTTTGGACGCGATGATAAGTCGGTTGCCCTCAGGGAAGCCATGTATCTCTTCCAAGAACCGTTTCGAAAAAAAGAGGATCGAACCCTTCAAAAAGCACTCATCGAATCGGAGTTTGGTGGTAGTTTGAATTTTACGGCAACAAAGGGTTATGTGCAAGATTCTACAATTTTTTGGAACGACAAAGAAATCAAAACCTTTGATGAAAAAAAGACGATAGGCATTCTATCCTCTTATCCTACACCAGAACCCATTCTTAAATTTTTGGACCAAATCCTTACGGCAGTTCAGGCAAAAGAAAATATTCTTATCGAGTATAGAGAAGATCAAGATCCTGCAGAAATTTTACCTTTAATAACGGAACTCACAGGTATCGAAATTGAGTCGGTTATGTTATCCAAGGGAATGCATACCTCAGATGTAGTAGGAGCATTGAAACCGACAGAAGAAGGTAAGGTAGAAAGTGTGGGTTGGGTGGATGGACCACTCACTCGTGCAATCCGTTCGGGAAAAGTCATTTTGATTTCTGGTTTGGAATCGGCAGGCGCTGAACTTGTTGAAAAAATGAATATGTTAACAGACGATGCAAGGTCTCTAACCCTTCCGCCTGAGTCTGGGGAATTTTTGCCTATCACACTGAAGGATACTTCCATTGTTTATGGACTCAAAACCTTCCGCCATTCTAAGTCTGTATCGACGATTTCTCGAGCGTTTCGGAATCGGTTCACTCCAATTTTGTTTCCAGAATTGGAAGAGGTAACTGTTCTAGAAGAAATCCTCTCCTTCTTTTTACCTGAAGGTGTCCTCACCCGTGGACTGTCCCGTTTTCATTTGAAAGCAAAGGAACTCGCTGAAAAACGAACTATTGGCTCTGCCAATCTACAACCCTACCGTTTTGGGATTTCCAATCTTTTGAAATGGAAGAATCATATCTATCGTTATAACGAAAAAGATGTAAAGTCTATAGCCCTCCGAGGAGGAAAGATCTATTATACGAACCAAATCGCAGATCCTAAAGAAAGAAAAGAACTGGAACGACTGTTAGAAGGTTTCCTAAGTGGTGTGGAAGTTGTATCTGAACTCTTCGAAGCAATCGAAGAGAAAAAAAAAACGTTTACGGTTGAATCAGGGCTAAATCAAAAGAATTGGTGGGATCCAGAACTCCACAAACGTGATCCCCTAACAGGTGTTGCAAAAAAACTCAATTCCGGGAACGAAACCAAACGAGGAATTGAGATCAATACACCGGAAACAGGTGGGAGCACCAAAGAAGGCCCAGATGCTTGGTATGGCCAGGACACACAAGGAAACCAAGGGCAGGGGGAACCTCAAGGTGGTGGCGGTGCTTGGGGCTACCGAACGGAAGAATTGTACAAACAATTTTTAAAGAAGAGACGGCTCCTTTGGGATTATTCTATCCTTGTGGGCCTAGATGAATTCAAAAAAGTATTTGGAAAAGAATTGGAAGAAGTCGAGCTCAATTTAGAGCAGCTCTTTGATCCAGAAATAGATATCCATCGTACATATAGAAACGAAGGTTCTCGAGTGGATGCAAGAAAGTACATTTCGTACAAAAGTGGAAGGGGTGATACAAAGATCTTCGATAAAACCACAATCGAAAAAAACGACGAAAAGCTGAAAGGTGTTGAGGTATCTTTTTTAGTCTCTAAATGCCGACGTATCTTTAACTTCGAATATTCGATCGCTATGCTTAGTGCACTTCTTGTAAGTTTGCATATCTTAAATGAACATGAGATCAAAACAAGTGTGAACACCTTTTGTGATATCAAAAACTCCAAGGACACAATTGATATCTTTAATCTCAAAAATGCCGAAGAAGACTATACCTCGGAAAAGGAAGAAGAAGTCTTCAACGCACTTTGCAAAAATTGGCATGGAGATAGCATTCCCGAATACCAAGTTCTCTCCAATATGGAACGGTTTTTTTCTCCTGAATCGCAAACTCGAATCCTTGTGGTTCTTTCCGATTTCCGAGGACAGCGAGCAAAAACTTACATCGAAGACGAAATCGCCTCTTTTGACACCAGAAAATTAAAAGAAGCTGTACTGAAAAACCAGGAAAAAAACTATGTATTCTTAGGGGTGGGACTCGGTTCTAGATTCATTGCAGAACATGTTTTTACAGACTCCCTTCAGATTACTGCGGACAATTTTTATTCGATGCCCAATTTGATCGGCTCTGAAATCGCAAGGTTGGTCCAGATCCACCACAGCTTACGTTAATTCTATGGGAAAGACGAACAAGGACGATAAACCTAGGGGAACAGATCCTCTCGTTAACAAAAAAGCAAAGTTCAATTTTGAACTTCTCGACTCTTTTGAAGCGGGGATCGTACTTACAGGTTCTGAAGTAAAGTCTCTCCGTGATAAAAAAGGCAATCTAACGGATTGCTTTGCGAAAGTTAGGAACGGGGAAGTGTTTTTGGAAAACTTTCAGATCCCTCCCTATAAAGATGGTGGTTATGCGAATCATCCAGAAATTCGTCCGAGAAAACTCCTCCTGCATGCAAAAGAAATCCAAAAGATTGATCGTGCCATTAAAGAAAAAGGACTTGTACTCATTGCAACAAAATGTTATTTCAAGGATAATAAATTGGTAAAAGTAAATGTGTCCTTAGCAAAACCTAAGAAACTCTATGACAAACGGGAAGATATCCAAAAGAAGGAAGCCAAAATTGATATAGAGAGAGCGATGAAAGGAAACTTACGAAAATGAAATCCCTCCCCATTGTCACCATTGTTGGTAGACAAAATGTTGGTAAATCGACACTATTTAATTCCATCTTACGGGCGCAAGCTGCTATTACAGAAAATACTCCCGGGGTCACTCGGGATGTGTTAGAACGCATAGTAGATAGGCCAGAATTTACTTCGAATTTTGTCCTTTCTGATACACCAGGTCTTGATATTGAAAACCTGGATGAAATTTCTAAAGAAATCATAGAGATAGCATTGCAACATCTAAAGAATTCTGACTTAATTCTGCATGTAATTGATCACAAAGACCTAAGAGCTTATGATCACAAGCTGATTGATTTATTTAAAAAAGACGATGAACTAAAATCCATTCCACTTATCACTCTCATTAACAAAGTGGATACAGATGCAGACGAATATGATCTTGAGCCTTTTTACAAATTGGGACTCAATGAATTGATTCCTATCTCCGCTTTGGGCCGGAGAAATTTTCCCCTGCTCTTCCAAAAGATCAATTTTTTACTCCCGAACCTCACAAAGAAACCAGACGATCCTTATTGCAAGATTGCAATCATTGGAAAACCAAACTCCGGTAAGTCTTCCCTTTTAAATACATTTTTGGGTTTCAAACGAGCCGTCGTTAGTGATATGCCTGGGACCACTCGCGATTCGGTATCCAGTCAGTTTATGTTCAATGGCAAAAAGCTAGAAATCATCGATACTGCCGGGATTCGAAGGAAATCTAAATCAGGTGAAAGTTTAGAGTTTTATTCTTATAAACGCACCTTACATTCAATAGGTGAAGCAGACATAGTAATCCTCCTGATTGATGCCCTAAAAGGTCTTGGTGAATTTGACAAAAAGATATTCGGAGAAATCCAAGAACTGGGAAAACCCATGGTCCTTGCTGTAAACAAATGGGATGCCGTTCCCGAAAAAGAAACTAACTCTTGGAAATACTTCAAAGAAAGGATGGAGGCGAAACTTTCGATTTTAAAAGAACGACCGATGGTTTCGTTATCTGCAAAAGAGAAACTCCGCACCCACAAACTTCTGGAAACTGTGACAGAATTGTACGAAAAATCCCAAAAGAAACTCACTACGCGGGCACTTAATGACTGGCTAAGCAAGTGGGGGGGAAAAAATAGGGTACAGAAGGCATCCAACCGACCTCCCAAGGTGTATTATGCAACTCAGGTGTCGCAGGTTCCTTTTAAAATACTGTTCTTCGTGAACGATGCAAAGCTCTTTCCCTCAAATATTTTGAGTTATTACCGAAAGAGTATAGTAAAGGAATTTGATTTGGACGGTTTATCAGTCGAAATCGAACTCCGAAACCGAAACGAAGGAAAGGAGGGCAGGGAATGATTCTTGCCGTAGTCCTAGTGATGACTTACCTCTTTGGAGGAATCCCAGTAGGGTTTATACTCGCAAAAAAATTGCGAGGCATTGACCTGAGGGAGTTTGGTTCTAAAAATATTGGTGCGACGAATGTGGGCCGTGTAATCGGGTGGAAGTATGGAATTCTGACACTTTTTCTCGACGCTCTCAAAGGTGCCATCCCCGTTTATCTTGTTTCCTTTCTTCCTTCAAACGAATCACTTCCCACCATCCAAATCCTCGTAGGAAGTGTTGCCATCCTCGGTCACACCTTCACTCCGTTCTTAAACTTCAAAGGTGGGAAAGGTGTAGCTACAGCACTTGGGGTGTATATGACCCTCGTTCCGATTGTTACAGTGTGTGCGGTTTTAATTTTCTTTGTTGTATACAAACTAAGCGGATTTGTCTCCCTTGGTTCAATACTCGGAACTTTGAGTATGCCTCTATGGTATTATATCGCAAGCCTACTAGTTCCTGGTTCCGAATACTCCCATGTTATCTTTTTTGTACTCATTGCTACTTTTGTTTTGATCTGTTACTCACATAGAGAGAACATCAAACGTTTGCTACAAGGAAAAGAGTTAAGGGCTACTTAGAATGCAAATTGAAAAAGAGTCTCCTCTTTCTCAAAAAGAAAAACTCTTTATCCTTACTAAGTTTATCGAAGACCATCCAGAAGCAGATATACAGGATTTGTACAAATGGTTGTACTACGGTGAATTTGGCGTCGAAGAAAACAATTCTCTTCTTTCAGGTAAACAAGATTCTTTAGAACTCCATATCATCCTTTCTGAAATCAAATCCGAGGAAAAAAAAGGTGTTTGGAGTGATGCGATTTGGGAGCCTATGGGCCTTTCGGCTCGTTATGTAAAAGTCTATGTAACTCAGTTTTATAAAATGGATTGTCCTGTAAAAAGATTGGTAAACCTATTGGAGAGATCCTCCGCATTTCGTGGTGCTAGGATGACCTTTAAGTTGGACTGGAATTTGGTAAAAGAGACGGTATTAGAGCTCAAACCAGAACTTGCTCGCAGGGACTTTATCAATTTTGAAGAGAAAATCAATTTCCACCAGCTACCAGCTCTTCCACACACGGAAGCCTTCCAAGAAAAGAACCCATTCCGCTACAGAGTTGTATCCCAAAAACTTTTTTTTGATTATTTCCCCGAATTTGAAGATGAATCCGTATTTCATCCGTTTCGTGGGAATTCGTCCATTATTGGATAGAGACTTCTTTTTAGATAACGTATTTCTTTTTTTAATGATTCGATAAGAAGTTCATTCTGTTTTTCAAGGGCTAAGTTTTTATGCCTAGACAGATAAATCTCTGTTTTGCGAACCATTCTTCTTAAATAAGGTTCTGTTTTCGTTTGGTTCCAGATTTCAGAATCTAAAAAAGATTCGCCCTTAGAAAATTGGCTGAGCTCATTTGTCAAATTTTCTAATTGGAAATGGATTCGTTTGAGAAGGACTTGCGATTTTTGTTTTATCACTAAATCTTCGGTTGCATCATTTAATTCCGAATTGACCTTGAAAAAAACATCTTTCCATGGAGGGAGGATTCTCCAAGGAAATCCATGTTCTTTTTTTCCCTGTAAGAGTTTGGTTCCCTCTATTGTCGAAATTTCCTGTATACCAACTATTTTGGCGCCATCTTGATTGATATTATAAAGTTTTAAATTGCTAACAGACTTTGCTGACTCTTCAAACCAATGCCTATACAAATCCAATACATAATCCGTAAGTACTGTATATCCTGAAGTACTAGGAACCATTCGAGTTTCTCTTTTTCGAATGATCACTTCGTTGATTCTCTCTAGGCTATTCTTTCGACTGACTAGTGTTAACCACTTCTCATTATGGTGTGTTCCCGTGGAGTGTATTTCACGACCAGAATACGCTAAGTCTTGGCCCAGAAAAAAAATCTCTGAAAACCCCATAAATCGAAGCATATCAAAGGCTGTGGTCGCAACACTTCCGCCTGATTGGATATCGCCCACATCACCTAAAACTTCTGGGGCAAGTTCACCTCCAGCCGTCACTTCTCGGACGAGACTTCCTTCTGCATCGACTTGGTATTTTGCTGTAACCGAGTGGATTACGGATTGAAAGATAGGTTCTCGGAGTAGGGTCGGTGAGCTGACTAAGTCTGCGAACAAAGGAATCGTTTCCAGATTTTCCCCCATAAAATGGAAGAAGGAATTGGTTTGTGCATCGAGGGTTACAACTCCATCTGCAATGATATCCGCTTTGATCAAAACCTTTAGAGAGGTATCGCAGGAAAGGATAAATAGTTTGTTTCTGTTTTCGATAAGCCAAGGAAGATTTTTACGAAGACTAGGTCCTGCAGAAACAAGAACTGCTGATAGGCCCATAAATTGGTTTTCCAGGGATTTGATGGTATATTTTTTAGGTGGAACTTTACTAATCTGTGTTAGATTCCATATTGAGTTTTTGATCCAGATTTTTTCGAATTCAAACTTAGTGAGTAGGTCACTCATCTTGGCCGAAAACACTGTATGGATCTTTTCTTCGATTTCCTTAAAAACTGGATTTCGATTTGTATCTCCTGGATTTTTAACAATTTTGAGTCCACTCACTCTGTCAATGGGAAGGGATTCAATATAATTGAATAATAACGGATAGAACTCTTCCCCCGAAAACAAATGCCGACCAGGAACCATTAAGCTATGTTTTAAAAACTTGTCCCACAATACGCTCGTTATTCTGTAATCTTCACCCACCATGATGAATATTTGGTTGTCTGGGATTTTTTCTGAAATTTGAGAAATCAAATGGGGATTTCCAAGTCCTAATAAAAAAACAACATCAGTAGGTTTGATTTGCAGCGTTTCTACCAATCGTTCTCCTTGGGTTCTCGGAGAAAATTGAGAGGCGAGGGGATTTCCTTCTAATGAGACATAATATTCTCCACCCTTCTTGGATTCCATCAATTGATAGGGTGAGTTTTCCTCCGTCTGTCTGAAATAATTTTGTAAGTATGGCTTTCTCAAAAAAATTTCACTGGAAATCGAATCCGATATTTGGGACATAATACTATCTAAGGATTTTTCTTATGTCTCAAAAGCATTGTCAACTGAGAAACTAAGAAAAGGAAAGGCAATAGAAAAAGATGCATTTAAAAAGCCTGCATATTGTTGGATTTAAAACGTTCGCGGATGAAACTACAATCAATTTTGACCCTGGTTTTACTGCCGTGGTGGGTCCGAATGGATCCGGAAAATCAAATATTGTAGATTCCGTCAAATGGGTGTTTGGCGAAAAAAGTGCCAAAGGGCTTCGTGGCGAAAAAATGGACGATGTAATCTTTCATGGAACAGAGAGTAGGCGCTCTGCAGGTTTTGCCGAAGTTTCTATCCTATTTGATAATGAAGACCATTTCTTTCACATTGACTTTCCCTCAGTAAAGATTACAAGAAGACTTTATCCAGACGGTGAGAATGAATACTACCTCAATGATGTCCGGACTACAAGAAAGGATATTGAAAAAACATTACTAGATACAGGTATTGGAAAGTCCAGTTATAGTATTTTGGAACAAGGTAGGGTCGACCAGATTTTAAATTCTAAACCAGAAGAACGCCGCGCTATCTTTGAAGAGGCGGCTGGAGTATCTCGGTTCAAACTAGATCGAAAAGAAGCTACTAAAAAACTAGATGATACCAAACAAAATTTACTTCGTATAACGGATATTATGAGTTCGATGCTCAAAGATCTGGAGGTTAAGGAAAAACAATCTGAAAAAGCGGAGCAGTATTTCAAACTCAAATCCGAATTGGATGAATCTGATAAAAATTTAAGGTATTTGAAACTTACGGACTTCAAACGCAGGTTGGCAAAGTCGGATGAAGAACTGATAGAAATCCGCGAAAAGAACAAATCCATTCTTTCCCAAATCAACGATGAAACATCTCTCATCTCTGAAAAGGAAAACCAGAAAGAATCCAAAGAAAGAGAAATCGCAGAAATCGATAAAAAACTCCTAGACCACTTGTCCAAAACCAAAATCCAGAAAGAGAAGATCTCAAAAAACAAAACCTTTATTGCCGAATATGATATTCGAATTTCCGAGATCCTTTCTGTTTTAGAATCGGAGAATAGCTCCCTCATCAAACTGGAAGTGGAAAAGAAAAATATCGAATTGGAAAATGAAAGACAGAGAGAGATTCAGGAAAACCTCCAGGCCGAAATTTCCCAATTGGATGAAAAAAAGAATTGGATCGATTCTCAAATTAAGGCGGAAGAAAACTCGATCAATGAACGAGAAACTGCGATCGAACAAAATGAAAAACGCCATATCGAACTCCGCGAAACGCAAAAGACGGTAATCCAAGAGCTAATTTTAGAATTGGAAAGAAAAAAGAGGGAGTCACTTGAGACGGAAGAAGTTCGTCAGAACGACAAGGACGAACTGATTCAAATCCTCTCTGATATGGAAGGGACGGTCGCTAAAATCAAGACGGCATGTACAGAACGAGAATATGACTATGTTTCTCAAGCCGTAGATCGTCTGGATTTAGAGACCTACAAAGGCAAATTACTGAATTTTTTGCGGAATGAAGATGAGTTCCGAAATATGCTCTTCGATAAAGATGGTATCCTATCCAAAAAGGAAAGTCTCGACCAAGAGATTGAAGATCTAATTTTAGAGAATGAAAACCTAACGCGAAAAATTCGAGAAAGTCAGAATAGGATCGTATTGCATAGAGAATCTTTAGAAGAGACAAGATCTTCCATTGTGGATTTGGAAAAAAAACATTTAGAATCCAAATCTAGACTAGAAAACCAAATGAAAGAAATTTCAACCCTTCTGGAGAGGATTTCGGAAGTCGCAAAACGGATTGAGTCCAATCGCGAACAGGAAATCGTCATTCGGAACAAACGTGAAGGTTTGGAAAAGGAAGTTGAGTCTTTAGAAAAAGAAATCGAAGAATCTTATCAAGAGTTTTTATCCATGAGTAAGATGTTGGAGTCGGAAAAGGAAGCCCTTCAAAAACTTTTGGAGGATATCCAATCCATCAAAGCCAATATCTCAAAAAACCAAGAGGTTTTCCAAAATCTACTTCCACTTCTTTCCGAAAAGGAAAGAACCTCATCTGCACTGAAGGTGCAAATTGATTCTCTAGTAGAGGAGTTGTACAATGACTACTCACTTACAGACAGAGAGCTTGAATCAGAAAGGGGTGGTATGGAGTTAGAGCAAAAGAAGGAAGAGAGACGGCTTCGTTCTGCAAAATCAGAAATCCAACTTTTGGGAAGTATCAATCCACTTGCCATTGAAGAGTATCGAAACGTTAAAGAAATCTACGAACACAACCTCAAACAAAAAGAAGATATAGAGAGTTCAAAAAAAGATATCGAAGATGTGTTGAAACGGATCAACGAAGAATCGGAAAAACTCTTCCAAGAAACCTTTGAAAAAATCAAAGCCAACTTCCAGGAAACCTTTTCGACCCTCTTCAATGGGGGAAAGGCGACTTTGGAACTCACCGAGAAAGAGGACTCTCTCAACTCGGGAGTTGAAATTATGGCGGAGCCTCCTGGAAAACATGTTCAGAATTTACGACTGTTATCTGGTGGGGAAAAGTCCCTGACAGCCATTGCCTTGCTTTTTGCTATCTATATGGTCAAACCAAGTCCCTTCTGTTTCTTAGATGAAATCGATGCGGCGTTGGATGAAGCAAACAAACTAAGGTTTTGCCAAATCTTAGATCGGTTTAAGGACAAAACTCAATTCATCGTAGTATCACATGCGCAGTCAACGATCTCTCGCGCCAATGCGATTTTTGGTGTTACAAACGAAGAACCAGGAATTTCTAAAATGCTATCGCTGCGATTGGATGAAGCAAAAGCCTTCTCTAAACAATTGAATAGAACGGGAACAGAAAGTTAAATAAGTACTAGTTTAGCTTCACTTGAAGAATCTAAACTAGTACAATCGATTTTTCTTTTGGGGAATTGATGGAAGAAAACCCTATTTTTGGGCTTTCATTTCCTTCATAATGCAATTGGAGAAGGACCTGCAAGTCTCGCCTGAGTTTGTGAGACAGGCTGCAATTTTACTGTAGTATTTTGGTTTGTTGCAGTTGAAGTTACAGCCCTTTCTTAGAATAGATTTTTGTTCTTCCGTGGCGTTTGGATTCACCTGAACGGAACAATCATAGAACTTATCGCAAGCTTCTTTGCATTTTGGGAATTCTTGTGCTGAAAGGGAGATTGTCCCTAACAGGAAGATAGAAAACAATAGTAATTTTTTCATACCTTTTCCTCTCGATCATGGTAGCGAAGACGGGAGTCGAACCCGTGACCTCAGGGTTATGAATCCTGTGCTCTAACCATCTGAGCTACCTCGCCCTGATACCTTAGATCGTTTGGTCGGACTAAATCTTTAGCCCTTTTCAGTCATTTTTTTCAAACCGGGGGTATGGTAAACAAAAAAAAGCCCCGGGTGGACCCGAGGCTTTTTCCAAGTCTAATCTCTTAGCATGAATATGTGCTAAGGAATTCGTATGGGTGAGGGCGACCTTCCCATGGCCAAATTTCTGTCTCAAACTTGTAGTGTTGGTAGGTCTGGATGAATGTTTCTGTCATCACGCCACCTTGTTTGAATACTTCCTTGTGAGAGAGCATTTCTTCCACTGCTTCACGGAGAGTGTGAGGCATTTGTTTGATTCCTTTCTCTCTGATTTCATCCAAAGTAAGTTCGAAAAGATCTTCCTCTCTTGGTTGACCTGGATCCACTTTTTCTTTGATTCCAGAAAGACCTGCCATTAGCATAGATGCAAATGCTAAGTAAGGGTTAGCTGTTGAATCTGGAAATCTAAATTCTACTCGGATCGCTTTTTCTCCACTAACAAAAGGAATACGACAGGAAGCGGATCTGTTTTGCGCGGAGTAAGTTAAGATAGAAGGAGCTTCAAATCCAGGAATAAGTCGTTTGTAAGAGTTTGTCGATGCGTTTGTAAATGCCGCACATGCTCTTGCATACTTCAACACTCCGCCTACGTAGTTAAGTGCTAATTCAGATAGGCCTTGGTATTTGTCACCGGCGAATAGGTTTTTTCCACCTTTCCAGAGAGACTGGTGGACGTGCATACCGTTTCCATTATCACCAAAAAGTGGTTTAGGCATAAATGTGGCAGTCTTTCCATGTCTATGAGCAACCATCTTTACGATGTATTTTAACTTTTGAACATTGTCAGCAGCTTCAATCAATGTTCCGAACTTTACGCCAATCTCACCTTGCGCCTGAGCTACTTCGTGGTGGACCACAAAGGTTTCCATTCCAACTGCTTCGAGAGTTTTTACGATTTCTGCTCTAAGGTCCACTTGAGAGTCGATTGGTGCTACTGGGAAGTATCCACCTTTTGTTCCTGGTCTGTGGCCAGAATTGAAGTTAATCTTTCCTGTATTTGCACTGCCTGGAATTTCGGAGTGTGTATTCCAAATACCTTCGTTTGAATCTAGTTCATAGTATTGGCAGTTGATTTCGTCTCTGATTTTTAAGCTGTCAAAGATAAAGAATTCATTTTCAGGGCCAAAAAAAGCTGTATCAGCAATTCCTGTTGTTTTCATATACTCTAACGCTTTTTTTGCGATAGATCGTGGGCATTTTTCATAATATTCTTTTTTGTAAATGTCCCAAACATCACAGAAAATAACTAGGGTTTTGTCAGCTGTGAATGGATCCAAAAATGCTGTAGAGATTTCTGGATGTAATTGCATATCGGAAGCATTGATTGGCTGCCATCTTGCAATGGAAGATCCATCAAAGGGAATACCATTGAATGTTTCTTCTGTTACGGAATTTACATAATAAGAAACGTGATGCCACATCCCTTTAATATCTGTAAATCGGAAGTCGTAAAAGATGACTCCGTTTTTTTTGGCATACTCAACCACTTCCTTTCCGGAAGTAAATTTTGGGGTTGCGAACTGCATTTGATTCTCCTTCTTTCAGAGGCTTTTCGTCTGATTCTAGTCTGTCCCTGATAGAATGCAAGATTTATACCAATGCAAAACGACGATAAAATAAGGAATTCGTGGAGTTTCTAAGCAAACTGCCAAAAACAAATGCCATTAATTGTAACATATGGTGTATATAATAGTCAATTAGCGCAAAATATATGCATAATTTGCGAAAAACTGACAGTCGTCTAATCCGTTTCTTGCGAAACGGATAGACCCAGATTATTTTTTGAACCTTCCATAGCGCTAAAAAATTCGAATTTTGTCCCGTTCCCTAGAGCAGGACAAATAACGAACGGAGTGTCGACCTTATGTTTTTTTGTGGAACCTAGGCAATCTTCTTAAAGTTTATCCTAAGATGAGTCAGAGAAAGACCGGACGGACATTGGGATCACATTGGGAAACCTTTCTCCACCTGTCTCAGGATGCAATTTGGTGTTACGAGCTGACATCTCCTATGCCTTTAAGTCTTTCCGTCGAGGAACAAGTAAACCATCTGTATCGAAATACATTTGTTAAAGACTGCAATTTGGCTGCAGCAAGGCTGTATGGGTTTCAGACGGAAGTCGAAATGATTGGAAGGGAAATTCGTGAGTTCTTACCCCTTCCCAAAGACTTACATCCGATCCGCAGATTTGTTTTAGCTAATTTTTCCGAAGTGGACGTGGAATACAAGGAAGTCCATCCGACAGGAAAAGAACGATACTTTTTGATGAATGTCTATGGAGAGGTGGAGGAGGGGCATCTCATCCGTTATTGGGGTATCCAAAAAGAAATTACTTCCACTAAAGAGTCTGAAAACCAACTGAAGGGACTCTTGCGGTTCACAGAATCCGTAAACAGAATTTCTCAACTCTTTATGGCGACAAAGTCAGAAGATACTGATTCCAGTATAGAAAAGGCTCTTGAAATTCTGGGAGGTTTTTCAAATGCAAGTAGGGCGTTCGTAGCAGAGATATCTCCTGATCGAACTACACTCTCCGTAACTTCAGAATGGCTTTTTCCTGGGATCCCATCTCTCATAGGAGTGGGTAAAAAATTACCGATTTCGAAATTGAATCCTGAGCGACTTGGGGTCCTCGCTGGAAATGGTTCCATAGATATCTTAGATACCTCTTTGCTGTTAGCCGAGCCTTGGCACATTACACTTTTTTCACATGCAAAGGTCCGAAGCATTTTCGTAGTTGGACTTAAAGATGAGGGAAGATTGATAGGAATTATCGGTATCACTTCTTATCAAGAGGTAAAGGAATTTACAGACGAAGCAAAGCAGCTGTTATCTGTTGTTTCAGGGTTGGTTTCTCAGGTTATAGTCCGTGCGAAAAACGAATTGAAGTTAAGGATAAAAGAAAAAGCTCTCCAACGATTCTATTTTGATATCAAAGAAGATCTGGCATTAGCAAAAGTTACCCAAGAAGCCTGGGTGACTTCGGATTTTCCAAGTTTGCCTGGTGTTACCATACACTCTCGATTTTTACCTTATGAACAAATTGGTGGTGATTTGATTTTGTGCGAAAAGTCAGCTGAGGGGAGCTTGATGGTCTTATTCGGTGATATTTCAGGTCATGGTATCTCGGCTGCTTTAGTTTCTGGAATTGTTGCTGTTACTTTTAAAAAGTATGCAAAAGGAAATTTCTCTCCATCTGAGATTCTTCGCCATATTCATTTAGAATTGAGTCCATGGGTTCACAAACATCATATCTCCGCTTGTTTGTTCCAAATTGGGCCAGTCGAAAAAACCATTACCTTTTCGTTTGCAGGACATCCACCTGCGCTCACATGGAATCAGAATCTAAAAGAGATAAGTCTCATCCGCGATGAAATGTATCCTATCCTGCTTATGGAAGAATGGGAGGGTAAGGAATTTGTTAAGACCTTCCAAGAAGGAGACAGAATTCTTTTTTATTCCGATGGAATTTATGAATTGGAAGAAGAAGGTTTGGGGTATCTCGGACTGGATGACTTCATCTCTGAGACTACGGAAATAATCAAAAGCTCTGAAACCAGTATGGATATTTTTAAACAATTGATTTTGAACTGCCTTGTTGAAAAGGATCGTATCATTCATGATGATATTGCGATCCTTCTTATTGAGTTTTAATTATCCCGATCTGCGATATCCAAAGCCTTTGCGTCTGCCTCTGGATATTTTGAGAGGTATTCACTGACTGTCTTTTGTTTTCCTTCTAGTCTTCTTAAGTGATTTTCTATTATATAACCAAAGTCTAATTTTCCTGTTACGATCTCATATCTTTCTGTTTCTATAGTTCCCAAATCTAAATCGATTGGAACTTCGTTTGCTCGATCAGCATAGATTTTTGCTTTTTCCCAGTATGGAATGGCTTCCTTATAAAAACTATGAGCGACCGAAAACGATTCTTTTAACTCGTGTGCCATATCCAAATTGTAAAAATACAAATGCCTTTTGTCAAACTTAGATGCGATCCTCATATAAGATCTCATGATTTGGATATTGATATGCATAAACATGAGATTTCGATATTTATAGTATCCTGCTTCCGTTTTTGTTTCGCATAAGGCGTGTTTTGGGTGACGGAATCTTTTCTCCAAACTTATTTTAAGCCAATAGATATTTTTCCTAAGTTCGTTTTCATTGTAGTGTTGTTTTAGATTGTAGAGTTCGTAAAAATCTTCGAGATACTTTGGTTCCCATTTATGGAGTTTGTACGGGACCCAGTCTGAAAACTTTGTATAAGGACCATTTTTCTCATATTCGTAATTGTAGTCGATGTCTGTCTCCCAAGCGCCCAAGCTCGGAGAGAAAAGTAATGTCAGAGAAAAAAGCAGAATAAAGAAAATTTGGACCGGGCGGAACATCTATACAAAAGATCGGCATTTTTCTCGAAAACAAGATGGGTTTTGCTTATAAGGGAGATAGGTTTCCTTCCCATTTGTAACCGACCCCCCTGACATTTCGGATGGATTCAACCCCCAGGGCATCTCTAAGGCGAACGATTGCATTGTCTATGGTTCGCTCTGTCGGAAAACTCTCTTCTCCAACCAATTCATCCAAAATTTCAGAGCGGGAAAAAACCTTTTCCGAGTTTGAGAGGAGTAAGCTGAGTAAGGCACAGTCTCGTTTGGAGAGGAGAATGGATCCGGATTTCGTTTTGATTTCAAAGGAATCCAAATGGATTTCTACACTTCCATACTTCCATTTTTTTCCCAAGTTGGGTTTTGTTTGGGCAAGTACCCGCTCCAGGCGGATCATAAATTCTTTTAGATGAAATGGTTTTGGAATAAATTCCACAGCTCCAATCTCGAATCCAAGCAAACGTTCTTTCGCACCTGCCTGAGCGGTCAGGAATAAAAAAGGTAGATTGGGATTTTTAGTTCGAAGGGCTTTTGCCAAATCAAATCCGTTCCCATCAGGAAGCCGAAGATCTAAAATGGCCAAAGAAAACTCTTGGGTATTTATCGTTTCTAGGGCCGCGGTGTATGTTTTTTCTAAACGAACGCGGAATTTTTCTTTTTCCAAACGTTCTTTAATTGTTTCTCCAAGTCCTTCATCATCTTCGACTAATAAAAGATATGGTTTCATGAGTAAGTATCAAACTCCATCTGAACTAAAAAACCAACTTCAGTGTTTTTGAAAAACAAATCGCCCTTCATTTTCTCTACCAATTTTTTGACTATATAAAGACCGATTCCCGTTCCGCTGGTTTGTTTGTGCCTCAAAAAAGGAACACCTAGTTGTTTCCAATTTCCTGAAAATCCTTTTCCATTGTCTTGGATGCAAAAACAAATTTTATGATTAGCTACTGTATTCTCTTTCATTTGGACATGAATTTCAACAGAACTGGCGTTACCATGTCGTTTGGAGTTTTCGACTAAATTTTTTAAGATAGATTCAAATGCTTTTTTATCTAAAAAAAGTTTTGTGTTCGGATCAGATGCAAAGATCCATTTCAGATTTGTTTCTTTATGGTCAAAGGACTCTTTAATTTCTTTGGGTGTTACAGATTCAACAAACAACGGTTCGCCCTGCATAAGACTCGCTAAATAGAATGCATTAGCCATCTGTGATTCGATACGATTGTTTTCCTTCCATAATTTTTTAAGTCTAACTTGTAAATCTTTGTTTTTGGAATCTTCGAGTAAGGCCTCGATTTGTAGTTGCAGGCTTGCAAGGGGAGTTTTCATTTCGTGGGTGACAGTTGAAAAAAAATCCGTGATCAGTTTACTTCTCTTTTGGTCTCTGTAGGAGAGAACGGTTAGGGTAATTCCTCCCAAAGTGAGAAGGCTTATGAAAAAGGAACCCTCCCACTTTAACATCCAGCTCACTCTCGCAAGTTCATTGTAGCTCTCGTTTGTTACGGAAATTTCGGATATCGTTTTTGCTTGGCGGATTCCTAACACCCACCACCAGACTCCGAGAGACACTGTCATAACGAGCCAAGCTATGGAAAATAGCATTCTAATCTTTGCGCTACCCTTCATAAGTCACAGGATTTAAAACAAACACTACCCGTCTTTCACAATAGAGAAAAAAGAAATCCTTCCTTAAAATATCTTGTCACAAGGAGCCAAAAGCAGATTCTTTCTTAGAGGAGAACTACTTTGAACTTCGACGAAATTTCGAAACATCTTGGAAAAGACGCAGAATCCCTTCTAGGATTCAATTCACCAAAAATAGCAAAAGAACTCATCCACGTACCGGGAAGCGATTGGGTAGATAGAATTTTTGCCCCAACTGACAGATCCATTCCCGTTTTGAGAAGTATCCAGACTCTTCTCGGTCATGGTCGTTTGGGTGGAACAGGCTACGTGTCCATTCTGCCCGTGGACCAAGGGATCGAACACTCTGCTGGCGCATCCTTCGCAAAAAACCCAATCTACTTTGATGGAGAAAATATCATCAAATTGGCGATGGAAGGAGGTTGTAACGGTGTTGCAACTACTTTGGGAGTTTTGGGATCGGTTGCAAGAAAGTATGCCCACAAAATCCCTTTTATTCTAAAGATCAACCATAATGAACTGTTGACCTATCCAAACAAAAGTGAACAGATTCTTTTTGCTACTGTAAAACAAGCATATGACCAAGGTTGTACTGCAATTGGTGCAACGATTTATTTTGGTTCTCAGGACGCTGGTCGAGAAATCATCGAGATATCTAATATCTTTCAGATGGCACATGAAATGGGTATGGCAACCATCCTCTGGTGTTATGTTCGGAACAATGCGTTCAAAAAAGACAAGGACTATCATGTCTCTGCAGATCTTACAGGCCAAGCAAACCACTTGGGAGTTACAATCCAAGCGGACATTATCAAACAAAAACTCCCTGAAAACAATGGTGGATACAATGTCCTAAACCAGGAGTCCAGTTATGGAAAAACAGATAAACGAATCTATACGGATTTAACATCTGATCACCCAATTGACCTAACACGCTATCAGGTTGCGAATTGTTATATGGGACGAGCAGGTCTTATCAACTCGGGCGGAGCTTCTGGTGAAAACGATTTACAAGATGCTATCAAAACTGCAGTGATAAACAAAAGAGCAGGTGGAATGGGACTCATTTCCGGCAGAAAGGCATTCCAAAAGCCGATGAAGGAAGGAGTTGCTCTACTAAATGCGATCCAGGATGTATATCTGTCCAAAGAGATCACAGTCGCTTAACCACTCTTGGAAGCATCTTCCATCAAAGAAAAAAGGAGAGGTGGGATTCTCGTCCCCCTTTCCTCGCTTCTCTCCCGATATTCTTTTGAATCGGGAGATATCCACAGTCTCTATCCGTTAGCCGAGTTTGCCAAAGAAGTAGGATTTTCAATCATCCAACTTCTTCCTTTAAATGATACAGGTTTTGGAACCTCTCCTTATAGTGCTATTTCTGCATTTGCAATTGACCCCTTATATATATCTCTTCACGATTTAGGAATAGAACTTTATACCCGCAAAAAAGAATTTTCAAAGAAAATCAATCATGCAAGAATTCGCGATGCAAAACTAGCGGCATTGCGAAAGAGATATGATGAAAATCTCACATCCAATCAAAACTTAGCACACCAATTTTTGGAAAAAAATTCCTGGTGTTACGGATATTCATCCTTTCGCCAAATATTAACTGAGACAAATGGATCTCCCTGGTGGTCCTGGAAAGAAGAATTCCAAAATCCAAGCCATGCAAAGGAAATCTGTTTTTCAAAAAAGAAAGACGATACATTGTTTTGGGTTTACCTTCAAAAGATTGCTTTTGATCAGTTATCGGCTGTTAAAGAACATTTTGAAATATTAGGAATTTTCTTAAAAGGAGATATGCCGATCTTAACTTCCAAAAACTCTAGCGATGTTTGGGAATACCGAGACTACTTCCAGATGGATTTGCATGCAGGTGCACCGCCAGATCAGTTTTCCCCCACGGGCCAAAATTGGGGTTTTCCTGTTTTGAATTGGGATGTTTTAAAACAGACAAACTACCAATGGTGGAAAGACAGATTAAACTATTTGGAGCATTTTTTCCACCTCTATAGGATTGACCATGTGATCGGTATGTACCGTATTTGGGCCGTGCCAAGCAATGAAGAAACGGCTGTTCATGGTTGGTTCCACCCACAGGAGGGAACACCTAAGGAAAAATTTGTAGACATGGGTTTGGACCCAAGTGAGTTTGTCACAAAACATCTGATATATGAGTTTAAAAAAGACAGTTTTATATTCACTTGGGATTTTTGGAAAAAACCAGGTTATGTGGAATTGTCCGAAGAAACAAAAGCAAAGTTATACCCTCTGTCAGAATTGAATTTGGCATTGGATGAAAAAATATGGAAGGAAGCAGGTGAAGAGATTCTTGATCTCTTTTCTTCGCAGTCTTCTATGGTCCCATGTGCGGAAGATTTAGGTTCAGTGCCTCATTTTATACGCGAATCGCTTCGGGAACGAGAAATGTTAGGTATCGACGTAGTCAGATGGACTAAATCATTTGAAACGGGAGAATTTATCCCTCCTGAAGGATACCGTGAGTTTGCTGTCTCCACCTTATCCACACATGATACGAGTTTGGTTATGGATTGGTGGAAAAAGGAAGGAAACCTAGCCGAAAATATCGAACATTTTTTTCTGAAACGAGGAAAGTCAAAACCGGAAGAAGATTCGGAGATACTGGAGGGACTTCTGGATTACGTTTTCCAAACCAAAAGTATCCTATCCATCGTTCTTTTACAGGATCTTTGCCTGGGAGAACCAGAAATTCTTTCGAAACCAGAAAGGCACAGAATTAATGTTCCGGGAACGTCTGAGTCTTTGAATTGGAATTATAGATTTCCTTACATAATCGAAGATTTTGCAAACAACGCTTGGCGCGTAAAAACACTACGGAATCTTTTGATTGGGGCAGATCGTCTGTAATTTTTTTTTCTCCTCCGACAGAATCGTTCAAGCCAAGTTTTTATGTTTCGATTAGAATGATTCAAAAAGGAGTCGATCATGAGATTTGCTAAAGAAATGGCATTCTATTCTGCCTACCACCAAGAAAAGAGAAATGTATACATCCATGTATTGGGAGTTCCTCTCATTACATTTACTTTGTTTTTGGTTTTAAGCCGATTTAGTTTGCTGGAAGTAGCAGGATTTCCAATTTCCTATTCGATGCTGTTTATGGTAATTGTCCTGGGTTACTATTACACTCTAGATGTATTATTTGCCTTTGCCGCAACCATCTTATTTGGCGGTTTATTTGTAGCTGCTGAAATGATAACAAAGTCATTGGCTCCTGAGATTGCCTGGACCATTTTTGGATTTGGTCAAATATTCGGTTGGGGTGCCCAGTTCTATGGACATTTCATTTTTGAAAAAGGACGACCTGCCTTGTTTGACAATCTATTCCAAGCACTAGTTTCAGCCCCACTTTTTGTAGTTGCAGATGTATTTTTTGAATTGGGTTACAGATTAGATGTAAAACAAGCAGTCGAAGCAGAATTGAAAGGGAAGGGGCTATACAAAGATTTTTCTAAACTCAAAACTTCTTAAAAGAATTCTAATCTAGAAAAAACTAACAAAAGCATACTTTTTTCAATTGAGACCCTCCTAAAAACAAGGAGGGTTTTACACCGAACATTTTTTTGAACGTCCGACTTAAGTGCGCTTGGTCACTAAAACCGGCACTATGCGACGCTTCTGTGAGATTCCCTCCAGTTTGCAGGTGTTTTGCGGCAATATGAAGTCGCTTCCATAAAAGAAATTGCCTGAGGGGAATTCCCATATTTTCTTTGAACAGGTGCATAAATCGATCCGGAGATAGGCCCGTTTTTTCTGAAATCTCTCTAATTCGAATTCCTTCTGGTAGGATATTTGAAATGATTTCAATTGCCTGCTCAATTCTTGGATCGAGTTCTGTTACTAAACTCGAAGAAGATCCTAATTCATTCAATATCTTACTATATAAATGTTTAACGGATTCACAATTGATATCTTCATATAAAATCGGTCTGGCTAAATCAGAAATGATATTTGCTGTTTGGTCTGGAATCAATTTTGGTTCCCTGTTTAGTTTTAAGGACTTGTATTCTTCCGTTTTTGGATCAAGTTGGATGACAAAGATATTTGTTTCAGGTGCTTCTAGTTTGTGAAAATAATTTGGTGGTAGAATTACTGCATTTGTAGTAAGGACATTCCTTTGACAGTGTAGTAAGAAAGGTTTTCTTTCTGAAAATAGGATAGAGGCTGCGTAGTGGGAATGAAATTCTGTAAGGATACCTGCACAGCCTAAAAAGATGCGTTCTCGAAAGTAGAATAAACTTCCAAATCCAGTCACATCTACTTACGCAGTACCCAATTTTCTCCGTTGTTTGCGCCAGATCTACGAATAAAAAGTCGTTTCTCGACTGATACTCCAAATAATACCTGATACATGTCTGTCAGTATCGGGCGAGAGGAGTAATAACCATGACCAAGTCCACCTACACCCAGGACCGGTGAATCGACCTCGTTTACATTGATGACATCGACACCAGGGTATTTAAAGCACATACCAGCTCTTTGTCCGCCGTTTACTTTCTGTGAAGCGAGTAGAGCGTTGTCACCAGGTGAACAATAAAGAGTCACTCGATTGGATACACCGAGAAGTCCCGGGAGTACTAACGAAAATTCAGCTCGATCATAATCTGGTGCATTTAAGACGAGTTCCGTGATCCACTTGGATGCCCCCCCTTCCGCATTTGCTTCACTTATGGCAGGTAATACTACCTGATGCCCCATACTATGAACCACAAGATGCAATTTTTTGCCCGTGGATTTGATCGATTTTAAGAATGTTAAAAATGGGTTTCGATTGATTTTTGCCTCCGCAAAATTGGATTCATAAACCGAACGAACCATAACCTGACCAAGAAGACTGGCTTCCGAACCTGCAGGCCAGGAATACAAAACTACATCACCTTGGAATTTTAGATCGAATTTGATTTGTGCTGCACGTGTGGCAGCTTCATCAAAGTTGACATTGAATCCGTGAACAAAAATGAGAATTTCTTTGGCTTTGGATTCTTTGAGTTTCGAGAAAAAATCTGACTCATTTAAATTGAGTCTGCCTTTCAATTGGAAGAATTTACTTTTGTCAGCTTTGTTATCTAAAGAGATATCGCCAATGGCTCGGTTTGTCGGAGTGCTAACTAGACAGGTTCCGTAATGAGGATTGATATCGGTAATAAAGCCGTAAGCGGCCTCATCACAATTTTCTTTGTTTGTAAGTTCTCTTCGAGTCGTTACATAGTGTACGTTTATTATTTTTTGATCATCGAAAGGTTCTTGAATCGTTTCATTGATCAACACACCAATTTCTTTTGGGACACAGGACCAAAGCTGGATGATTAGGTTTAAGAAAAATAATTTTGTTAATAGTTTTGATGTTAGGTAATGTTTTGAAGTCTCATTTTTTTGGGAATGTTTCATTTGTAGGTAAACCCTTTCATAATTTTAGTTGGGTTGATATTTTTTCCATCTTTGATAACTTCGAAGTGCAAATGTGGACCAAAACAGTATCCAGTGCATCCAGATTTAGATATAACTTTTCCTGCGCTTACGTAATCCCCTTCCTTTACATAGAGTTTGGAATTGTGAGCGTAAAGAGTCTGGTAGTTATCATCATGATTGATGATGATCGCATTTCCATAACCACCCATCCATCCAGCAAAGGCAATCTTTCCCTTACGGGCTGAGTATACAGGTTCATAATTGGCACGTAAGTCTAGAGCCATATGGAATTTGTATTGTGGATAGGATCTTGTTCCCCAACCTGAAGTGATAACCTTAGAAGTAACTGGAATCCTCCAAATAGGACCTACTTCTGGAATTACTGCGCCCGGTAAAAAAACTTTCTGACCCGATTTTAAAAGATCATAGTCATCAAGCTGGTTTTCCGAGTAGATATCTTCTATTTTTACTTTATAAAAATCCGCCACCTTGGCTAAAGTATCACCTTTTTTAAGTTTATAAACCAATCCTTGTTTGTTCGGAATATTGAGAATTTGACCTGGTAGTAATATGAGATCTACATTTATATTTGAGCTACCTGCGATAGACTCAGGAGAAACCTTAAATCGTTTTGCAATATCGGATAGGGTTTCGTTCTTTTTGACCTTGTATTGGGTAACTTTCAGTTTTTTATTTTTGTCATTGGCAGATTTGTCGAGATCGGTTGAGCGAAGTATCGCTATTTTTTTTTCCTCTGTTTCTAAAAGATATTTTTCATCTGCAAGTTTAGCTTCTTTATCTTTAGAATCGTTTTCTTCCACTTCCGAACTGATTGGGGCAAAGTCTTTGTCGGAAAGTGTCTCTTCATATGTTTGTTTGTAGAATAATATAGAAGTGAAAAATGAAAATAAAAAAGATGAGATAAGAAGGGGAAGAATTCGGTATCGTTTTTTATTTAAATCAACTGTTCCGTGTAATACGGAACCTTGTGTTTGAAAGTTGTAGAAGTATTTGCCCGGGGAAAGTTGTATGATATTGACATTTCCCCATCGCACGACATGTTTCCCGATCGTAGACTTTTCTGGTGATCTGAGAAGCATGTTCTAAGGAATAGGGACTAATCCTTACCTTCCAAAGATTTGATACCACCAAATGACTCTTCAACGATCTTTCGAACATCTTTCTTTTGGCCACCTGTGATCGTAATATTACCTTTTGCAACGACTCCCTTCTGAAGTTCCAAGTAAGGTGCAGTAATATCACCTAACATTCGTCCTGTGCCTTCCAATTTGACTTCATTTTCGGCTTTGATGTTACCGATGAGGGTTCCAGAAACGATCACTTCCCTGGCACTGATATTTGTTTTTACCTTTCCAGTCTCGCCGATGACAAGTGCATCTTCTGTTTTGATATCGCCTTCAAATTTTCCATCGATTCTAAGTGAACCTGCGATATAAAACTTACCTTCAAATATCGATCCAGGCCCGATAACACTATTGATGGAATCCTTACCTATTGCCATTCCGTCTCCTTTTCCCCTTCTGTGAGATTGAAAATTTTCCGCTTCTGTGACAAGCCTTTTTAATAGTTGATTTCCTCATCTCCACTAAAGACCGATTTTTTCTTTTTTGGGAGGTTTGCGGGTTCTTTCGACTTGGAAACGACTGCTGGTTTCAGCTCTTTTTTCTTTTCGACCACTGGGGTTGGTTTAGAGGATTCCACCACATTCCAATTGGAACCATGGTCTACACAGACATCTTTTGGAACAGTTTGGGGAATGAAGTATTCCTCGAACACGTCTCGGCACTGGGATCCAGGGAGCTTTCCTGACATCTTGCAGACGGATCGACGGGTTAGTTTGAGGTCTGTGGCCCACTCGAACTCTCGCTTGGGCTCTTTTTCCAGGGCTCTTGCCATAAATCTACCCCAAACCGGAGCTGCGAGTTTTCCACCAGTCATTCCTCGACCTAAGGAAATGGTTCCCACATCGTAGCCAAACCAGACGGAAGCTACAAGTTCTGGAGTGTATCCTACAAACCAAGCATCTCGGAAGTTGTTTGTGGTACCTGTCTTACCAAAAGCGGGTCTTCCTAAACCAAAGGAGAGGGCTCCCCGACCTGTTCCTTCCTGCACAACATCTTTCATCATGTCTGTAATTAAAAAGGATGCTTCTGGAGACAGGACTTGTTTACGATCGGATTCTGAGAAGTCCTTTCTGTAATCCCGGATCGTATTTCCAAATTGGTCTTCAACATACAACACAGAGATAGGATTGACTGTTTTTCCACCTGAGGCGAGGGCCGCATAGGCTCGTGTCAATTCGTACGGTGTGAGTTCAAAACTTCCTAAGGACACACTAAAATTATAAGGAATCTCTCTACCCGGAAGATTTAATACTGCTTTGAGCGTTTCCATAAGATTGGAGAGCCCAACTTGCTCGAGTACACGCACCGCCACAGAGTTTTTTGATTGCTCTAATGCTTTTCGGAGTAGGATAAAACCCGAATACTCTGAACTGTAATTCTCGGGAGCCCATTCATCTCCATCTTCCATCAAATATTGAAGGGGAGAATCAACAAACAAAGTAGCAGGTGTTACATTTTTTTCGGGATCTGGATTTTTACCTGAATAGTCCATTGCTGTTGCGTATAAAATAGGTTTGAAGGCGGACCCTGGTTGGCGGAAAGCCTGAAACGGACGAATCTGTTGGTTGTCGGAACGAAATCCAGATCCGCCTACAAGTGCCGTAATATAACCCGTGTTTGGTCTGATTGCAATCAGGGAGCCTTCCACGGGAAGTAGGTGGTCTTGCGTAGATTGGCTGGTATAATTTTTATCGATCCAATCTCCTAAACCATCGTCTCCAACGAGTAGATTGAGAGTAGAAAAAAGGTCGCGAAGCTCTTCTTGGTAAGAAGATGAAAATGTTCTCTCGGATCTAGAAATTTTGAATTTAAAATCTGGGAGATCATACAGATCGGAAATGATTGAGTAAGAACTTCCATATAGATCATCAAAAGCATCTACATTACGAAATGCTCTTTGGTTGGATTCAATCGTTTGCCTTTGGAGAGCAGGTAGAAGTGATTTTTCAGCTTCTTCTTGGTGGCGGATTACAATAGTGGAATAAACCTTTAAACCGCCGTTGTAGAGTCTCTCAGATCCAATCGTACGAATTAAATTTTTCCGAACATACTCGGTGACATACGGAAATCGATTCAAACGATCGGAAAATGCAGAATCATTTGGGGATCGATTCAAATTGATGTAGTATTCTTGTAAGTTTGCGTATTCTTTTTCCGCATCGGAAACTGAAAGTCTGCCATTTTCGATCAACTTTCTAAAGACGACCCGGACTTTGCTCATACTAGAATGCGGATTAACGATAGGACTAAAAAGGGTAGGCCTTGTTGTTAAACTGGCAAGAATAGCAGCCTCACCCCAGCTAACATCCTTTGCCTCCTTTCGGAAGTAAAAACGTGACGCGGCACCAACACCGATGGTTCCATGCCCAAGTGGAATCTCATTCAAGTATACTTCGAGAATTTTATCCTTGGGATACACTGCCTCAAGTAACACCGCAAGCCAAGCTTCTCTAGCCTTTCGTGCAAGTGACCTTTCGATCGTAAGATACTTAAGACGCGCAACCTGTTGTGTGATTGTCGATGCTCCTTCCTTCACTCGGCCTGCGAGAATGTTCACAACAAAGGCCCGAGCAATACCCTTGAAGTCGATACCTGAATGGCTATAAAACGAATTGTCTTCCGTGGATAAAAAACACTGTATGAGTTTGTGACGATCGTCTGAGGAGTAGGGCTTTTCTTCTTTGGGTAAAGAATCCAACTGGACGGGTATTCTTGAAAATTTGTAGTATTCGGCTATTGCTTCGTATTCACCTTTTTCGTTTAATCCATATAATGTGGATGGAATATCGTACTTGGCAGCCTCTTTCAATCGAAAAAAATCACGGACGGAGCCTGTCAGTAAAAATACATTGATCCCGCCAAGAACAATGATAGCAATCAATGTATTTCGGAGTTTTTTTTCTCCTGTCCAGATAGTCTCTGTTACGGAGCGGAACCAGATTATAAAGTACTTTTCGAAGAGCCCAACGGGTTCTCGTTTCATTGTTTTTCCTTTTTACTTAATTTTATATGAGTGGTGAAAATTCTTTCATATGGTCAATTCCCTGGTATCTAAGTCCAGTGTCCAGATTGTATCCGCCAAAGGTTTCCAAAATTTTGGATCTACTTTCTGGATTGTAACTGTACTCGAAGGCACGCGTGAGAATATCTTTACTTGCAGAACTTGCCTGGTTTAGAAGTTCGATAAAACTATCTTTAAATTTTCTTTTTGGATCCGCGGGGTAGTTCCATTCCCTTTTTTCTTCGTTCATAATCTTGGGATTGATTTCTTCAATGGAAGGCAACATCAGAACACTTGCGTGCCATTTGCGGAACGTAATTGTATCCACAAAGTTCACCAAACCACGCATGAGTGAGCTACGACTGTCCAATGTGGAGGTAAACCTATAAAACCCGATATAAGATTCATTGAGTATATCTCCCGGAATGATCTTTTTTTCCGATCCCAAATAATTTTCCTGAAATTCCTTCGGGAAGGTTTGTTTTAGAGATTGGAGCCAAAACCTCCAAAGAGTTGGGTCCATTTTATTTTTGATTCCGACGGTTCGATGCCGTATATCAATGTATTGAGGAAAATCGTATTCCCGGGCACTCATACCCCATCTATAGTGTAACAAAAGTGTATCGAGACCAAACTCGACTCGCATATGATTTACCTGGGCTTGGTATGAAATTTTTTTGTCACTATTGTAATAATCACCAGAGATATAGAAAATGTAAGGATGCGTTTGGATATCAACAACACAGTGGCAAATGTAACCTAAGGTGAATGCAAGGAAACGGTCCCGATACAAACCTTCTTCGGTATCGTTAATTTGATCTAGAAAACTTAATATGAGTTCTGCGACATTTTTATGGTGGGCAAGATCTCCAAAGTAGGCTGCGCGTTTTGTCCGTTTCGGTTGCAAAACATGGTAAAAATAAAAAATGTCCGGTGCAACGGCTCCGAGATTTGCGTAAGAGGAAACATCGGGTCTATTTAGGAGGCTTGCAATCTTTCTTTGCGTGGCGTTTCCATGTTCCAAATGTTTTTTCACTTGGGATAGTGCTTCTAAGTGTGTGATCTTTCCTGCCATTTTCTACTTTTTTGACTTTAAAGAATGGAACCTTTTGAAAGGTTTATCTTAAATACTATGACATCAATCGAAAAACTAAAGTTTTTGAAAGAAGAACAGGTTCGTTCCCTGGCAAAAGAATTTGGAACCCCTTTATTTGTTTATTCCCAGTCTCAAATTGAACAAAAATGTGACGAAGCAAAGGCATTTCCGAACGCCTTTGGCGTCCAAGTCCGGTATGCCATGAAGGCGAATCCCAATTCCAACATCTTAAAAATTATGAAACAGAAAGGCATTTTAATCGATGCTTCTTCCGAACACGAAGTAAAACGCGCCTTACATTTTGGTTTTACTCCCGAAGAGATCATGCTCACCTCACAAGAGTTCCCGAAGGATTTTAAGAACATCATTTCCAGTGGTGTGAAATTTAATGTGTGTTCTCTTCGCCAATTGCAAGCCTATGGAGAGGCCTTTCCCGGTGGTTCGATTTCCATTCGGTTCAACCCAGGTCTCGGCTCTGGGCATACAAAAAAAACCGATGTTGGTGGCGTAACCTCATCGTTTGGGATTTGGCATGAAAAATTAAACGAAGTAAAATCCTTGGTACAAAAGTACAATTTGAATGTAGAAAAGGTTCATACCCATATCGGTTCTGGAAGTGATCCAGAAGTTTGGAAGGCGGTTGCCCACTATACCTTGGAATACGCAGAAGCATTCCCATCTGTGACGGTCGTTAGCCTAGGCGGGGGTTACAAGGTAGGAAGGATGGAAGATGAAAAATCAACTGATTTACAGAAAATAGGTGCTCCTGTAAAAATTCTTTTTGAAGATTTTGCAAAAAAGCACAATCGCAAGTTGATTTTGGAAATTGAGCCTGGAACCTATCTTGTTGCACTTTGTGGTTCTTTGATTACTTCCGTAGATGATAAAGTTGATACGGGACCAAAAGGATTTACCTTCTTAAAATTGGATACAGGAATGGATTCCAACACTAGGCCATCTCTTTATGGGTCAAAACATCCGCTTGTGACCGTCAAACAAAAGCCATCCGATACAAGTCCCAAAACCACAGAGTATGTAGTAGTTGGGCACTGTTGCGAGTCAGGAGATGTTTTCACCCAAAAAGAAGGTGGAGAACCGATGACTCGAGTTATGGGAGAATCCGAAATTGGAGATTATGTGGTTATGGAAGGGGTGGGGGCCTACTGTTCGAGTATGTCCACAAAAAATTATAATAGTTTTCCCGAAACTCCAGAGGTGCTTGTTTCGAATACAGGTGAGTTCAAATTAATTCGGAAAAAACAGACGATAGAAGAAATTTATAAAAATGAAATTTTGGTTTTATAGTTTCTTTGTTTAAACGATGAATCAAATCCGAGCCATACTTCTGTCAGGTGGAACGGGATCTCGAATGGGTGGGGATATTCCAAAACAATTTCTTCCCTTGATAGGTAAACCATTGCTACTGCATTCGGTCGAACGTTTTAAAAAATGGGGGGCCACAAAATCCCTAACTGTTGTTTCACATCCCGATTGGATTTTAAAAACCGAAGATATCTTGAAAGGTATTTTAGATATCGACGATCGGATCGTTGAAGGGGGCGAGACGCGCCATCTCTCAACCTTGGCAGGAATAAACTCTTTTTCTTTTGACGAAACTGATCTAGTTTGTATACATGATGTTGCTAGACCTAATTTTCGTTTGGTGGAATTGGATCGTCTCGTGGAAGAAACAAGAATCTATGGTGCTGCTACGCTTGTTGCCCATATAACTGAAAGTTTGTTGCATTCACAAAAAGGCACAAACTACTCGGAAAAATCTTTAGATCGGGAAGAGGTATACTCCGTGAAAACGCCACAAATGGCAAGCGGACATTTACTTAAAAAACTTTTAGAAAATCCGGTATCCCTGGATCTAGGAAAACACCCGACAGATTTGGCTTCCTGGATCCAACCCCATAAGATTGGTTTGGTTACTTCGGACCACACAAATTTGAAGGTTACTCATCCCGGGGATATCAAACTTTTGGAAGAAATGGGATTGATCGATTGATTTCTGCTTGTTCTTGGGGAGGTCCTATCTGCCATGAAAGATTTTAAATCTTTGTTTCCAAATCCAAATTCTGAAGAGATTTTTGTTTTCAATGGTCTCAATCTGAATTCCAAATCCCTTTGGTTTCCCATACTTGGCCGTAGGATTGGACCATTTGACAACTCCACTTACCTGAATCTCTCCACTTCGTGTAAGAATCTTTACAACGCAAAGAACACCTTGGTTTAGTACAGAATCTGTCTCGATATAAAGACCTTCCATCGAGACATTGACTAAGATACCAGAGTTAGACGTTGAAGTTTTGTCTCCAAACCTGACTTCATTTCGAACTGGATATCTCGGAGCAAAAACTCGAGTCAAAAAACTTTCGAACTGAAGTTTTTCTTCCTTTTGCGCTACTTGGAATAAAATTTGAATTCCAGCTAGCTCTGAACCATCTTCCTCTTTATCAATCCGTACGACTTGTCCGGCAACAGATATGGAAATGGGAGCTCGCACTTCATTCTCCAATTTTAAAAGTAGGTTCACAGGATCCCCTTCTTTTAAAAAATGATGTGGTGTCAGTGGAATTAGGATTCCAGATTCCGAAACATTGATTGTTTGAGTATCACCCTCCGTTTCGCCATCTTTGTTAGTCCAGTGAACAGGAATAGGATGAGTCTCTCGATACTGACCTCTCCAACCCCGTGTTTCTGGACTGAGATAGGGTGCAGAAACTTCCCTTCGTAAAAAATAAAAGATAACTCCAAGAAAAAAGATCGTAATACCGCTGTTCCAAAGTATATCCGCAGTTTGGATGCGCATTCCCGCTACAAAAATTTTCTTTCCAATGCTAACCCAAACAATCATCCATACATTATAAGTTACTAATATGAATCCAAAACAAAGGAAAAGAAAGTATCCAAATTTTTTCTTAGCAAGCAGTCCATAAGCGATCAGTAAACTGATACCGGATAGAATGTATTGCAGTGTAGTCAAACGAGAAAAGACTGCCGAAATATTTTGTTGTCTTAGGTCGTAAATGGCTGCAGTTCCGTAAAAATTCAAAATCGGAATCACAAGAAATAGAATCGCTACAAAGAGTACGGGGAGTGGGTAATGGAAAAGGCGAACTGTCACGGAAAGATTTCCTTCCAAAAAATTAGACTAGTCAACATCTTTTTGGTGGATCCGTTACATTGTAGGAGGAATGAAGCCAGTATTTTCTTCCTCTTCCGTCTCTGGTTCTGTAGGTGTTACCTCTTCACCTGCTAAATTTCCTTCAGCATCTACTTGGGGTAGATTGGCAAGCAATGGATCCCGTGGAGGTTCCGGAATTCCATTGATCAACGTATGGAGAAATTTTTGTTTTTCTGTGATGCTGTCTTCTACCGCTGTCAATCGTTTGATCACTGTGTGGAGAAGTACGCTTAAAAATTCGGGACTGTCCTTTCCCATATTGATAAAAATATCTTTAGTGATGATACCAACCTTCGTATCATCGGCTGTCGCAATCACTGTTGCTGCCCTAGGGCTTGGGAATACTAAGGCTAATTCTCCAAAGAATTCTCCTGGACCCATAAGTCTAATGAATTGATTTTCTCCAGATGCCTTTTTTCTATACACTTCGACAAGACCAGAGAAGATAAAGTACATCTTTCCATTACTTTCGTCACCTTCAGTGAAGACAACAGCATCCTTTTTAAAGTGCATCAATTGAACGGATGTTAGGTATTTTTTTAGGTGTTCTACACTCATTCTGAAGTCTCTTTTTTTTGGATTTCTTCAACCAATTTTTCAATTTCCGTCAACCTGGCTTCTGCTCTATGCAGTTTTTCAACAGTGCTTTTCAGCAGATGAAATAAAAAATGCGCATTGATTCTTGCCAATTTTTCAAACTGTTCTTCCCTAAGGATTCCGACTCTTGCATTTACGGAAACTACACTGACAGTCATGGCACGTGGTCTGCGAGTTAAGAGAGATAGTTCCCCAAAAAATTCACCGGGTCCCAGTCCTCTAATGATTTCTTGAGTTCCATCAGGTAGTTTTTTTGTGACTGCAAACATACCTTGCATGATGCAATACATACTGCCATCATGGGGTTCCCCTTCTTTAAAAATAATATCTCCTCTCACGTAAACCTGGGTGGAGATATTCTGCATATATTCTAAGATATTCATAGTTTGCGTTTTGTACCAATCGTTCCACCCAAGTTTATAAAAATCCGTAAATCCTTGCAAGAGTTTCCTAAAATCTCAGTAGACATTTCCACCCCATTCAAAATCCTGTTGAAACAACCACATTGCGGGCGTGGCGAAATTGGCAGACGCACCAGATTTAGGTTCTGGCGCCGTGAGGCGTGGGGGTTCAAGTCCCTCCGCCCGCAACACACATTTCAAAATCATAGCAATCCACCTAACAAAAAAGACTGGGACTTGAACAGTTTTCTCTAGTCGAATCGTTGCGACCCCGTGAGGCACCGGAGCTAACAGCGGTAGGTGGCGAAGCGTAGGCTCCGCTGAGAGCGGAGAAGGCAAGTCCCTCCGCCCACCGCCGCAGTGACCCGAAAGGAACGAGGCTTGATTTTTATTTATTAGATACCAATTCACCCAAAAAAAAACTCCGGACTCTCGAATGATTTCTCACTACAGAGTTTCGGAGTTTCCGATGGAGGGAGAGAAGTATTGGACTATTTAGTGGTTTCTGCCGAAGCTAAGTATCCATTTTCCTTCAATTCTTGGATTTCTGCTTCTGAAAGTTCCAAATCTTCAATATCCCAATTGGCATCTTCTAGGGCTTCATCAAAATCCTCCGGCGAGATCAAATCCATGATTCTTTCTGCACTGAAGTATAGTCTGTTAGAAGGCAGTTGGTCTGTGGGTTGAGAACTACTCACAACTCCAGGAAATCCAAATGTTACCAATTTCATATATCCTTCTTGTTCAAAGATAGATGGTGCTTGTGGTTTTCTGTAAACACCAAGTTTGCGAAGGTATGTCCTTGCTCTTTTTTCCTTCACAGATCCTTCTGCACGATTTCTTTCGATATCGTCATAGCCTTTGATCGTGTTATTGTTAACAGTCCCGAGAACGGTTCGATTCGCGGAAGGATAGACGAATAGGTTGAAGGGAGCAAACAGAGTAAAGTCGAAAAAGGCAACTATACCATTTAGCTTTTCTTTTTCGCCTTCTTCCAAACCTGCTTTTACTTCATCCGTTTTGATTTTTTCTTCGAAAGAAAGAATTTCTCTTTCATGCTCCGCCAGAGTTATTTCCTGAACGTTACCTTCTGCATCCACCTCGCTGACTAAGAGCTTTCCATTGAGTGGAAAGTAAACGAGATTGATTGGATAGAGCATGAAATCAAAGTAAAGCGCAATTGGATTTATTCGTGTATTTGACGCTGGATCGTTATGCAAATAGAGTTTGTAATCTAATTGTTTCTGCTTTTGTATGTATTTAACACCAGATCCAGATTCCAAGTGTTCTGGATCAGAAGTCGTTGCGCAATTGAGTGCAAACAAATGCAAAAGCAGGAAACTTAAAAGAAGTTTAACCTTCATTGACAGATATTGCTTTTCCTGTTACAGTTACAGTGCATTTTTCTTCACTAAAAATGAAGTATTGCACGTTTGTACATTTTGTTGCGAATCTTGGCTGTAAAATTGCATCTGCTGATTCCAGTTTGTCCAATGCATTGTAGATAGCTTGGTCTTTTGCGAAGTCAAGAGGCGAAAGAGGAGTAATGAAGGAAGGGTATCCAGAAATAGATCCCATATCACGTTTCTCTTGTAAGCCTACAAATCCGAAGTTGTAAGATGTGAATGGGGAAAAAGGAAGAAGGTAACGTGTGCGTGTGAATGTAGTTTCACCTTTTACGCTTCCAATTACTTTGTAGTCTTTTCTGCTAAGAGAGCGAATGTCAAGGAAGGAGCCAAGTTTTGCACCTGTGATTCCGTTAGTGCCGTAAGACGTTGTACAATTTGTGAAATTGAGGATTGCGAACAATCCAATGAGAATGAATGAAAGTTGTTTCATTTTGATGTGTTAACCTTTACCTAAATATGGTGTGCCAATGGTTTTAGATTCAAAAAATTCTGTCAACTAAGTACAAGAAAATTGGAATATACGATTGAACTGAGTGAAAGGGAATCAAACGGATTTGGGAAGGGTAGTCGAGAGTGGATTTGAGTTTTAAACTGCATTGAAAATTAACCTTTTCGAGGCACTTTGAAACGAAAATTTGTCTTCCCATGGATAGAAGAGAAGGGATATTCTAGCCAGATGAGTTTTTTTGAAAGTTTAAAAGCAGCCGCAGGCCAAGTGCTTGATTTGATCGAGAAGAACCCCCAGATCATAGAAGGGGTAAAAAAAATAGTCGAGGACAATGGTGGTGTCCAAGGACTCGTCCAAAAGTTTAAAGAAAAAGGACTTTCTGACGTTGCAAGCTCCTGGGTCGGAAAGGGCGAAAACCTTTCGTTAGGGGCCGATGATGTTCTAAAAGTTTTGGGCAATGATTCCATTTCTGACCTGGCCAAATCCATTGGAATCGATAAAGACCAGACAGCGGGTATCGTAGGTTCCCTTTTGCCATCCGTAATAGACGGTCTCACACCCGACGGCGAAGAACCAAAGGGTGATGTTGCAAGCCAACTGACAAACCTCGCATCCCTATTTTTGAAGAAATAGACTGAGTCAAATAACCAATGGGCAGATTTCTTTTTGGAATCTGAACTTTGGCTAGCTACCGTTAGGTTGGGAAATATCCGAAAAACTACGATCTGGATTCATAACAAAACTACCCAGGAGCCGGTGGGGTGGTTTTCCATTCCAATCGTTAGGTGAAAGAAGGGAAAAATAAGGCTGGTTTTCCTTTTCATACAAATGAATCGTTTGACCTGGCTTTTTTTCAAAATTACACTTTGCTTTGTGCAGCTCGATGTCCCGTTGTGCTAACGCGAGCAGTCGTTCCGCTTCTTCTTTTAAGGATCTGATTTGTTTGGCAATGACTTCTAACTTACCATGGACATGAAGTTGAACCGACTCTTCTGCGAGTTCGATTTCACGGGCTCGGTCTACTAGACGGATTGCGGGTGCAAGCCTACTGGTTCCGTATGTCAAACTGTGGTGAGAAACTTCATCCTGCATTCACTCTTTAGACCCAAACAGTTTGAGTTCTGTTCAGGATTTTTTAAAAGAAATCACTACCGCTCCAAATTCGAAACGGTAGTTCATAAGTTTTGCCAAGAATTTTTTTATAGAGTTAAGATAGTGGACTGAATCCAACAATGAGAGCTTTTGATTTGACTTCTTTTGGAAGTTTTAACTTGGATAGTTGTTTGTTAAGGCTTTCCTTATTTGTGGTTTTTCCCATTTGCACTACAAAGTAACCATTTTTTACGACGATGAACGCTTTTGATTTTGCCACGAGTTTGTTTTCCGTATTTACCGAAGTTACAAATTTTTCTGCGCTACCTCGCGTTGAAAATGCACCCAATTGGATTGTATATAGGTTTCCAGTGGAATTTTCTTTCCACTCTGAATTTTCTTTTGGGTGGCTCTGCTTTTTGAGATTTCGTTTTTCTGATGTTATATTGGCAACTTTCACTTCTGATTTAGTTGAAATGATTTGCACTTTTTCTTTTGGTTTGGTTAGGTCCACTACAGTTTTTTTTGCTTCCTCTTCATCCTTTGCAGTCGAAGACTCTGCATAGTATTTGCTATTCCCAACATCTGCCATGGGGATCTCGTTAGTACCTGTAAGGTTAACGGAAACAGAGGAAACTTCCTTGTTTGTTTCAATGGATTCGGAGTTCTTTTGTTCTGTAGGTTGCAATGGGTTGGTATCACTACTTACCTCTGAAACATTTGCTTTTCCTTCTGTTGGCAGGACCGGTTTTGCAACTTCTCCTCTGCCTTTACCAACAGATACACCTAAAAAGAAAATAGAGAAAAAGAGTGCGAAGAGAAACAGGGACAGTACTCCGATCCTTTGTTTATCTAAATTGATTACGTAAAATACTCGTTCTTTCATGTTTCTACCTTTGCTAAAATTGTTTTATAAATTTCTGAAATATGATTTCGTAGCTCTTCTCTATTAGTATCGTTCGATATGGCAAAATCGGAGAGTTCCTTTTTTTTCTCTATAGGGAGTTGGGCATTGCTCCTTCTCTCGAAATCCTCTCGGGTCATTCCACCCCGTGCCTGAACTCTCTCCCAGGCTGTCTTAGGATTTACAAAAACGGTTAAGGTCCCGGAACAAATGGTATGAGCGTCTGTTTCAAATAACAATGGCACTTCCCATGCTACGACTTTTTCTGTTTTTGTATTATGGAATTCTTCTAAAAAGTCCTCGCGGACTCTTGGGTGGAGGAGAGAGTTTAGCGCATTTCGTTTTGTTTCATCGGAAAAGGCAAGTTCAGCTATCCTTGCACGTAGGATTTCTCCTGATTCGTTAAAGATGGTTTCACCAAAGATTTGTTTGAGTTCTGCCTTGACGGGGCTGTTTGGTTCCGTATATTTTTTTGCGATTGCATCGCTACTGATAGTTTTTGCACCCAATTCTTGGAATAGGGAAAGTACGGTTGACTTACCTGCGCCAATATTGCCCGTAATTCCAAGTAGGTATTTGTTAGGATACGTTTGCACCACGGGTTTATAACATAAAAAACCCGTGAAAGTACAAGTATTTTTTTTATCAATTTAGAAAAAAAATACTAAAGATCCCATTTCTTTGAAACGAAGCAATATAGCTCTATTTTTGTTTTAAACTTTGAATCCAGTTGATCACAAGATTTGCCGTATCCTCTGGAGCTTCAATCATCGGAGCATGGCCCACTTGATACATGATTTCTACTTTTGGGCTAGGTTTCATCTTCTGTTTTAATACGTCAGTTACGGAAACATCAATTACCCGGTCAGAGTCTCCCCATATAACAAACGTCTTTGTTTTGATGGAAGAAAGTTTTGATTCCAGAAGATATCCTTCTGCTCTGAGCTGTTGGAAAATGGATTCATTCCAGGATCGATTTTCAATCGCCCTATTTGCAAAATGGGATTTCATAAATCCAGGTATATAAGGAGGTCTCACAAAACTGAAAGCCATAAGGCGATCAAAATCCTCAACGTTTGTTACAAGCAAGGGGTTTGGTTCTCCGTTTTGCATCATAGTCTGCATCTTACTTGGATTTGGGCTTTTTACTCCTGCATTATCAATTAAGATCAAAGATTTAACTTCATTTGGATATGTCGCTGCATAGACACCTGCGATATGGCCACCCATTGAGTTTCCAACTATATGGAATTGTTTTAGATCAATTGCCTGAACAAATTCATGTAACCGTTTAACCTGTTCGGCGATTGTATACGACTCACCTGGTATTTTTAAATTTTGTCCAAAGCCTGGCAGGTCTGGTGCGACCACTTTGAAACCAGGGCCGAAATGACGGGCAAATCTGGTCCAATGGTCTCTGTCGCCACCAAATCCATGTATGGCGAGTATAACCTCACCTTGGTTTCCTGTTTCGCTATAATGCCAAACGAATTTATCAACGATTATGACATTGGATTCAATATCAGAATAACTTCTCTCCCACAAAAGTCCTGTTTTGTGAAGTAAAGAGGTACACGATCCGAGACTTGCAAAAGCAATCAGGAAATACAATCGAAAGAATATTGGTTTCATGGTTTCTCCTATAAAAAATGTAAAGGCGATTGACATAAGCCTAGGCCAAAAATACCCTGGTCGTAACCGAGGCCCTGTAGCTCAGTCGGTAGAGCAGAGGACTGAAAATCCTCGTGTCGGCAGTTCGATTCTGTCCGGGGCCAAGGTTACTTTCCAGTCTTCCTTTCTTCTCCCATTGACCACAATCCTAAAAACTCGTTCTCCTCTACCTTTTTACAAAGTTCAGGTTTGTATAACTTTTTAACAGGTGGTTTGGGGTAGATATGGATTTCATCATTATCCGGAATGAAGGTCAGCATTCGTAAAATTGTGTCGTGACCTTCAATTTCGTACATTGTGTAAGACATCCCTTTGGAAGGAATGATCTGTGAGGTTTCCAGATATTTTTTGGATGGGTTGGATTCCGATTCGGACATGATTTAAATTCGACTCCTAATTGAACAATGGGTGTTTCCCGAGTTTGTCTCTTTCGAATTTGCCTCGAGTTTCCTCGGATGGCAATCGAATTAAATATGGCTTCAAGGGAAAAAAATCAAAGAAAGAAAACCTCTCCATCGAAAAAGATTGCCAATCCGTTTCATTTAAAAACGATCTGTTTGTAAGGTTTCTTCTTGTTTCAAAAACTCTTTCTACTCTTTCAATTTTTCCTTTTTTCTCTCAATTTAAATATGATCTCTCCTTTGATGAATGAAATTTCAAAGGACTATGAATTCTTCGATCTAAATTCTTTTTTTTACATTGGTGGTCTTAGTTATCTATTGGTTTACATTCCTATGGCGATTACTTCCATCCTATTTGCGTTTTCCAAATTTACCCCGAGTTTACATCTTTTAATTGGCCTTACGAGTATTTCTAACTTTACCGTTTTTTTCGGAGATTCTATTTGGATATTTTATTTGGGTCACATAACAATTGGTTCCTGTATTGGATTTGCTATTCCGATTCTATATCAAACAGCAAAACAAGTGGATACCAATTCCAAATCCATCTTCGTTGTTATTTATGCTAATATTTTGATTGGATTAGGTCTTCTATTCGGTCAGAATGTAAGTGCCGTTGTTTTGGATTTAAAATTTCATTGGTCTTTCCCTTTTTTAATCACTGGACTGTTTTTTCTAATCAATTTAATGATCAGCAATTTTTCAAAAATTTTTGTCAGTTATCCCCAAGAGCTTAAATCCCTAACTCAAAATTTGAATTTATTTCATTTGTTTAAATCTAAGGAAAGGTTTAAAAAATCTTTTTTACTTTTATCTCAGTATCTACCTGGCTCAATTCCATGGGGCGCACTCACTGTATTCATTTATCCGTATATGCAGGAATTAAAAATCTATTCGAATGTTCAGATTACAATTCTCATTCTTTTTCTTTCTCTTGGAATGATCTTAGGTTCTATACTTGCTGGTGTAATTAAAAATAAGGATAGTTTTAAACCCGAGATTTTTATACTTTGGACCATTGTTTTTACTTTTTGTCTAAGTATTTTATTAGTTTCTGGTTTTGTCTTTCTGATTGGAAAGCTTGATTTTATCTATTTGTTAATTACTTCGTTTGCCATGGGAATCGTTCTTAGCTTTCCAGGAACCATGATAAAAGGGCTTTTGTATTTGGATCACAACCAAGAAGAGATCAAATCCATATTTGCACTTGAAAATTTTTTAGAATCTCTGGGAAAGGGATTAGGTCCTTTTGTTATGAGTCTCCTTTTGATATCCATTGATAGCTATCAAATTGCATTTGTTTTTAGCACCTTATTTTGGATCATCTGCATAGTTCCTATCCTTATTAGAATGAGAATGATAAAACGCCTAGAATGATGAATTCTAAATCCAATCGAATTATAGTTGAGTTGAATTGTGAATTTTTTGTTGGAAAAGAAAAATTTTCGGCAACCACAATCAATTGTAGCCTAACGGGATGTAGGCTTCAAGTTAAGGAGTCAGTTTATAGTTTCCTTACGAATGGTTCTACACTAGATGTAGTTTTACATCTAACAAATGAAGTGAAAATCCATTTCGTTGCCTTTGTTATCAATATAACGAAAAATGAAATTGGACTGTATATTGCCGCAATTGATGACTTGGACTGGAAACTCTATTCAAGCTTTTTAAGAAGAGAAGAGTTGCAAAACAAACATTTGCTTGTTTATCCAAAACTGCCATCCAAAAATTTAAAAGTTCTATTCCTCGGACCCGGAGGTGGCAAAATCTTGGCACAACTTAGAATGTGCAAACATTTAGAGGAAGTGTTGCAGGTGAGACTTGCCGATTTTTTTGATCATTTTGTTGGTGTTTCCTCAGGCGGAATTCTCGGTGCGATGATTTTAAAGTATCGTTCCTTAGATTTGATTGAAGAGATTTTGAAAGGATTCCAAATCACTCCTACAATCAATTGGTTATCTTGGAATGGACTCTTTTCAAAAAAAACTGTGTTCCAAAAAATAGAAAGAGAGTTTCATTCATTTTCTTTCGATTCACACCAGCTTTTACACCTACAGTATCGAAATTATAGAAACTCTATCATGCATACATATAATTGTAACGGATCGGCAAACTTTGATCTTGTGGAGATTTTAAAACGATCCATTTCGATTCCAGCGATATTTGGACATACAAACAACTTTGTGGATGGAGCCGTTGGAGGATTTCTAAATCCAGCGGAGCTATTCTTTCGTAAAATGAGGATGGTTTATGGAATTTCTAAGTATGATTTTACTCTCTACTTGGATGCCGGTTTTGATCCCATCCATCAAGAGAATTTATTTGAAACTGTCCTATCTCAACTTTTATGGGTTTTAAAATTGGGTCAGAGGGATAGTCTACTTTTGAGTGTTGACAGAGTCAAACACGAGTTTCCAGATACCAATTTCCATTCCTACTTTTTTACCTATTCGAAAGAATACAATCTTTTGAATTCGGAAGATATTCTTAAATCCACAAGTGAAATCGATTTAAAAAAAATCCACTTCCAATCTTTTCTATCTGACATAATACCCAAACACCTGTATAGTAAAAATGTTTGACAAATGCTAAACATATGATTGCTTATAGAATATGAAGCCTTCTGTCAGCAAAGGATTGTCCGTTGTCATACCCTGTTTCAGTCTAGAGTCTAAGCTTGAGATCCTAAAGGAGGATCCAAACTTTCGGCTCCTTGTCGAAGAGTTGTATCAAAACTATATGGAAAAACGAAAGAGTTTACTTTTGTAGCAGGGCCTTCTATTTAGAATTCTCTGAATCCAAAACATGGTTTGTGTTTTCCAGAATCCTTCCAATGATGGAGAAACCCGAGGAATTATGAATATTCAAATCACAGAAAATGAAGTTAAACATCTACTAAATGCCCTTTCCATTTATGAATGGGTAACCAATTCACCGCATGAGGAAAGTGACCCTGGAGTGGATGAATTTTGTCAGTCCATACTAGAAAAATTGTCAGTGTCCGGCGTAAAAGACCCCATTCAACAAGATGATGGAAACTTTACAGTTTCCGAGCCATTCTTTCAAGAATTGTTTGAGTCTTATATCGAGCCTTATAATGATAATGTGTTTTGGACAGATCTCTCATCGGAACTGGCTCAGAGAGACTTGGAATTGGAATATTCTCCGAAAGAAGTTCAGAGTCTCAAACCTGAGGATGTTGAAAAGAGACTCAACCGAGCGATGCAAGAGTATGACGAAGAATTTGAAAAAAATGGAGTGGATCGGTTGTTTTTGAAAGTTTAGAGGTATTCGACGAGGAGCATGGTTTGGTCATCATCCTGCTCCCGTCTTCCCTGAAACGAGAATAGAGCAATCACAAGCTCTGCGAGTGCTCTTTCCGTTTCCCGATTGCTAAACAGGCTTAAAACTTGTAAAATTCGTTCAAATCCAAACTCTTCCTTGGACTCATTCTTCTGTTCTAAAATACCATCCGTGAACAGGAAGATTCGGTCTCCCTTCTGAATTGTTAATTTTTTCTGGGTATACTCTTGGTCTTTTTTTAGTCCGATGATATTTCCCGTTCGGTCAAGACATTCCAAACCAGAAGAGTTATAAAAAATTTGATTGGGATGACCTGCAGAACTATAGTATATCACTCCTTCCTTTGTATCGATATCTAGAAGGAAACCTGAGAAAACAATTTTAAGTCCAGAAAACTTGTTTTGGATTTTGTGATTGAGATGAATCAATAGATCATCGGTTTTCGTGATGATTCGTTTCACGGCTTCGTATTCTGATTTGATGGCCATCGTATATAGTGCCGCTTGGATTCCGTGTCCAGTTGCGTCGGCAATAAAGATTCGGACTGTTTTGGCATCTAGTTCAAAAATATCGTAAAAGTCTCCGCCTACTTGGTCTTGCGGTTGGAAGTATACATTGAATTTAAGATTTGTTAGTTGAAAATCTTGAGTAGGTAGAATTTTCTGTTGGATTTTTTTTGCGAGACTCAAATCCTTTTTAATTCGACTCAAACTATTATTGAGCTGTGAGGTTCTGTCTAAAACCAAAGATTCCAGGTTTTCAGTTACAGCAACAAGCGATTCATTAGAAATTTTTAAGCTGGCGGCAAGTTCTTCTGCTTGTATAAAGGCATTGGAAATCCGACTAGAAAGTATCAATGATTGGATAAATATAAAACAAAGAAGACCATAAGGTGTAATGCTTGTTCCTCTCTCGTTCAAACTATGCCCGATGATATCCATACAAACAGCAAAAGCAAATACAATGAGCCCAAGAAAAAACAGTTTGGAGTTTGGTTTTTTTGTCAAAACTGCTTTTAGATTGATATGGATCACATAACCAACAGAAAAAAAGGCAATAAATTGAAAGCCATAAAGGAGTAGAGTGAAAACAGATATAGGCAAAAATAAAGTAAGTGCAAAGATCGTAGATAAAAAAAGTACAACTCGTATTACCTTGGGGTTGGTTTCGTCAGGAAAGAGCTTGGAGATAAACAATAAAAAACTGGGGATTGCAAAGTAATAGGTTGCAAACTCGAGACGAAAGGCTGTTGGCCAATGAAAATTTGGAAAAAGTTCAAGTAGATATCTTTCGCCTGTAAATGCAACGCGGACACCTAACAAAAAGCAAAAGACAGCAAAGTAAAAGATAGAATTTTCTCTTCTTCTATAGAAATAGAGACCAAGATGATACAATCCAATGATGGTAAGTGCACCCAAAAGAAATAGTTCGCGTGCATGGCTTATCATTTTTTCTCGGTCGAGAGCAAACTTGTTGCCCAAGATGGGAACGCTCCAAAAACCACCAAAATTGTTATTGTAATTGGCAATATGAAAAACCAGTTCAATGGTTTCGGACTCTGGTATCAAAGTATAGTATTCGGGTTTTATTTTGGGAGTGTCATCGAACTGATTGATACCTGGTTTTCCTTGGCCTCCAATTAAAATCCCGTTTGCAAAAAATCGATAGGAGGAGGCGATATCGGGAATGTATATTCTTAGCTCTTGCCCAATAGTTTCTTTATTAATCTTTATGAACGCACGTAAGGTGGCCTTTCCTAGTCTCGGCAATTCTTTTCCGCGAAACTCCTCTCCTTGCCAAGACTTTGGAATAACGAGATAACCTGTGAGATCTTTGTCCCCATGGAAGGGTGGGTAGTGAAACTCTCCAAAATAGAGCTCCCATTCTCCTGAAAGCTCCACCAGACTCGATTCTCGAAAGGTGAATTTGTTAAGATCTAATACTGCTTTTTGAAATCGAAAAGATTCAGAACTGATTGTATCATCAGTTCCTCTAAGACAAGACAGGAAGAATACAAAGGTCGTAAGAAGAAGACCTGTCGTGGTTTTTCGCATATGATTCTAACTTGTCTCATGACAGCCTAATTTCGTCCAGAATATCCTATTACATCCATAAACGCTGAAACAGAAAAAACGGCTCTTCCGGGACCAGGCTCACCGTAACCGGGAGGTACGGGAAGTTTGTAGAGTTCGAAGGTTTCCTTCCAGGCTCTTAGCAATTCACAAAAATAAACGAGAGGAGGTCCCGCCTGTTGGCCGAGGGTAGTGTAGGGCTCTGGACACCAAGCTGTGAATCTTGGAACGATTCCTTTGGACATAAAAAAATCTAACCCTTGTTTGGTGCTATTGATTGCTTCACCAACGGTTTTGAATCCATGTGGTTCCGAAAGTTCTACTCCACCTACAAAGTTTGGAATCACATTTTCTGGACCAAACACCTCTGCGCTTTCGACAACTCTTCGAATCCAACGGTCGTATCCAATCCAACTGGCTTTACCCGGACAAATTTTTTCAAAAAGGTTTTTGTCCCAGACTTCATAGTTGGGATGATAGATTTGGATTCCTGCGTCTTTGAATTTTTGGCAGTCTTCTTTTTCAAAAGCCTGTGCTACTAGTTTTCCCATCCACCGTTTGGGAAATCTCTCTTCAATGGCGAGAGGATATTGAAGATAAAAATCCACTTCTGATTTTTTCTTCAGATTGGTTAAGACTGAACCACCGGTGATGGTGTAGACTTTTGCAATTTCGTCCTCAGAGTCGATCCAAGAGAACACTTCGAGAATGTCATCAACATCCTTAACTCCTGTGTACGGTCGACCAGCCCCTTTCTGTTGCCTGTAGTTGTGATTGATATCACAGTAAGCACATTCCTCATCCTTTCCAAAATATTGACAGTTTCTAAATACAGTAAGGTAGATCAAGTATCCCCATTCGATGACGGGAGCAATTTCACCGGGCAACTTTCCAGATTTCGTTTTGTGGCGATACCAACTTGGAATCGGAGGGTATTCAGCGGATCCGATTTCCGTCTCATCAAGAAAGAGTGTGGGAACCCCCTCTTTGAGTTTCATTTTGTACGGAGAATTGGGATTGTTTCGTGTGGATATGACCGTCTTTAGAAGTCCAAAATGTCCGCCAGAGATTTTGATTTCTTCCGGAGCTTTGGTATCTGCTCCATCCTTTAGGTCAGCAAGTGGGATATGATCAAAGGAGAAGATAAAGTAATCTTTGGATTTATAAGGCGTTAAAACTTGAAACGATTCTGGCAAAAAATGTATTCCTTGTCTCAGAATATCTTGTTTCACAATGGCTTCCATGGGAAGATCCTTATAGGTTCGCTCCATCTCTTCTAGGAGGGCAATCGAGGATGCGGGTCTTTGTGTGAGGTCGGAGATTTCAGCCATAGTTACCTTGTTTTACTCTTTCTTCTTAGACAAAACCTTTTTCCCGAAAGACTCTCCTTCTTTTCCTATAAAAACAGGGCTTTTTTTGGAAAATACTTAAAATTCGTTTACAAAATCGATAAGAATTGTATTTTTTCTTCGGTATTTGAAATAAATTTTCTCCGATGGAGAAAAAAAGGGAAAAACCTGGGAATTTTCTTTTCCCCTGTTTGTTACCTATATTGACGAAAGTTAAATTTCACTAAGGGATAGGATGATATGAAAGCATCGAAAATAGCCATTACGAGCGCACTTCTTCTCGTTCTCGGATTTACAGCATGTAAAAAACCGGAATCAGATGTAAGCGAAGCTCCCAAAAAACCACAGGATCTTTCTGCGGTAGTCGTTTTTGCGGTAGGAGATTCTAAAATCCAACACGCAGACCAAACTGAGGAAAAAGCACAGTTAGGTGCTACTCTACGAACTGGTGACAATGTTGTAACTGGTGACAACGGAAAAGTAGATATTCAATTTGCTGATGGTTCGAGCATTCGTATCTCTCCTAAGTCCACGATTGACTTCGCAAAACTTAGCCAAGACGGCTCTGGAACAACAGACACTCAGATCTCACTTGTTTCAGGAAAGGTTTTTGCAAAAGTCAACAAAGCTAAGAAAGAGGACAATTTTACTGTTGTCACTCCAACTGCGATCGCGGGTGTTCGCGGAACATCTTTTATCGTAGAGGCCGGAGCTGGAAAACCAGCGCAAGTCAAAGTTGTCGAAGGTGCGGTTGCATTCGCTCCACGCGTTCCTGCTTTGGAAAAAATGTCTGCTGAAGAGATCAATGCAAATGCTGACTTGAAAAAACTTCAAGAATCGGTAGCTGCAAATGAAGTAATCATCGAAAAAAACCAAGCATCCACACAAAGCGCAAAACTTGCAGAACTTGCGAAAGTTGATTCCGTAGATGCATTGGATGTTTCAAAGGCACTAAAAACTTCTGAAAAAGAAAAGCTGACTGTTGATACAGCAAAGCTTACAAAATCAGAAGAACAAGAAATCAAAACCATCGTGACTGTTGACAAAAATACTGCGCAAGAGATTGCAAAACTCGGCGAAGCTGGTCAAACAGACAAGTTGGATGAGTTGAAAAAACAAGAGATTGATTCAAAACGTGCTGTCTTAGAAAAAGAAGTAGCTAAAAAGCAAGAAGACGAAAAGAAAAAATTCGAAGAGTCTTTGGCAAACAATCCAAGAGAATTCAAATCTAAAAAAGACATCGTAAACTACTACGAAAGAATCGAAAAGATCGTGTTAGTTGATGGAAAGACTGTTGTGGGAGCGATCATCAACCAAGAAAATGGCCAGTTGGTAGTCCACACAGAAAACGGGATTAAACGAATTGATATGGAATCTGTTGAAGAAGTCGTATACGACCTACAACAAAAATCCAAATTTTAAGATTCCAAAACCCCTTACGTAGAAAAGAAGCCCTTGGGAAACTTCCCTTGGGCTTTTTTTATTCCCCTGCGGTTTTTCGGTAGTATTCATTCCATAAGATTCGGATGGTATTGATGAGAGGACTTGCTTCGATGAGAAGAAGGTTTTCTTGGTATTTGACAAGAAGTGTGCTCCTCCCGAACCGATCCATCTCTCCCCATTCCACATCCAAATTTGGATTTTTTTCGAGAGCACGTAGAATCAGTTGTTTTACCTCAAAGTCACTCAGATGTTCTTCAACAGAACTGAGGTCTTCCAAGATAGACAAAAAGAAAATCTTTGCGATCTCCTCTTTGAGTTCCGCCCGTTTTTCATCGTCCATAGAAATACTGTCGGCTGAATTTCAATCTATACTTTCTAAATATTCATCCGCGTGGTAAGAAGATCGAACGAGAGGGCCTGAAGCCACGGTCTTAAATCCAATTTGATATGCAGTCTCTTTCCATTTTTCAAATTCATCTGGATGTACGAATCTATAGACTGGCAGGTGCGTCGGTCCAGGTTGCAAATACTGTCCAATTGTAAGCATCCTGACTCCATTCTGGAATAGGTCTTCTAAACAAGAGTGTATGTCATCCTCTGTCTCACCTAGCCCGAGGATCAGACCACTCTTCGTAACAAATCCATGTTCTGCAATATCGGCAAGGACAGATAAAGAACGTTTGTAGTTCTTTTGAGGCGCAACAGTTGGGAAAAGTCTTTCTACAGTTTCTATATTGTGATTGATGATATGCGGTTTACTTGCGTACAAAATGTCCAAACTGTCCCGATTGGCTTTGAAGTCTGGAATCAGCACCTCGATTGTACATTTGGGTGAAGTTTCTTTGATCCTGAGAATGGTTTTCGCAAAATGATTGGAACCACCATCCTTTAGATCATCTCGATTGACAGCCGTTAGAACAACATGTCGAAGCCCCAACTCAAGAACCGAATTCGCTACTCGTTCCGGTTCATTCGAATCCAAAAGGCCAGGCTTACCGAAAGCAACGTCACAATACAAACAGCGACGCGTACAAATATCCCCAGCAAGCATGTACGTCGCTGTTTTGCGATTCCAACAATGGTTTAGATTTGGGCAAGAGGCCGATTCACAAACTGTATTGAGGCGTTTTTCAGAAACCTGGGTCCTAACGATTTCCACTGGATCCTCATCTGTCGGGAAACGTACCTTCGCCTTCATCCACGTTGGAAGGAGGGGTTTTTCATGGATTTCCTGAGTCCGCGGCTTCTTTTTTAAGGGGTTCATTTCTTCTTTAGACTTTTTTCCAAACCACCCCCTTTGTAAAATGGAAAAACATGCGGATCAATGCATTTCTTGCCAAAATTGGACTAGGTTCCCGTCGTAAAGTAGAAGAGCTTGTACTCGCAGGACGGATTCGCGTCAATGGAAAGATTTTAGATGAACTATCCTATAAAGTTCTAGAAGGGGACGAGATCCTCTTAGATGACAAACCGATTCCAGAAGTGTCGAAATCATCCCTTCCTGAGATCATTGCCTTTCACAAGCCAGCGGGATTCCTTACCTCCCACGAAGACAAACACCATGAAGATACAATCTTCAAACTACTGCCCAAAGAATTTGAAAGATACAATTATGCAGGAAGGCTTGATTTGGATTCTCGGGGGCTTCTTATACTTTCATCCAATGGAGATTTTATCCAAAAGGTATCCCACCCCAAACACAAGGTAGATAAAGAGTATATCATTAGCTTAAAATCACCAGTGGATTGGAAACGAATCGCCGAAGAGTTTAAGTTAGGTGTAAGGGAAGGTGGTGAAACTCTACGTGCTTTGGAAGTCAAACCTGCAAACGTGGTTTCCGAAAAAGACCCAAACAAAACTGCATACCTTTCTATCATTCTAAAAGAAGGCAAAAAAAGACAGATCCGCAGAATGTGTAAGGCAAAGGATTTGGTTTTATTAGATCTTTACCGGGTGAGGATTGGAAAATTAGACCTAAGGAATTTTTCTCTTCCTGAATCAAAATATAAAGAAATAAATGCCGTTGACGTATTAGGGGAATTATGAAGTCAAAACCATTTTTAGTTTATCCTTGTATTCTATTTCTCGTTGTATTCCTAATCGATAAGATTTTTTTATTACCTATTTTTCATGAAGAGTTTTTGCAAGCAGGTAACTCCGTTTTCTACCACCAAAGGAAGGTTCTTCGAGATCGGCTTATTAAAGATGAAAGATTAAAAGAGACGAACTTGGCTCTTGTTTTTGGTGACTCGAGATCTTACCCTTACTCTGAAATTGGAATCCCAGAGAATGTGCGCAAGGACTGGTCTCTATACAATTTCAGCGGTCCTCAGGGAATACCGATGTATTCATTTATTTCGCTCAAAAGAATTTTAGACTCAGGAATAAAGCCAAACCTGGTGATACTTAGCCTTAGCCCAGAAGCTTTTGACGATTCAAAAGGATTTATAGGTTCCCCGTTTTTACGAATGGGATGTGATTCTGAATGCCGTGAGCTTGTTTGGAATGATATCCCACTTAAAAACAAATGGGAGTTCTTTTTAGATAAACTATTTGCCATTCGTTCCGTTGAGCTAAACCTTTCCTTGTTTTTTTCAAGGCTTAAATCTGGAAAACTGAAGGAATACAAAGCTTTCTACAACCAAGAATTCCAACTCATCAATTATTCGAAGGGCGAGTATTTGATGTATGCTACAACTGCCAATCCAGTAGAAAAACTTAGAAAAGATACTGCAAGGGTAGGTGCTCTCTATATGCGTAGTTTTATCTTGGGAGAATCGCAATTTCCTTATTTAAAGAAGATTACAGAGCTTGCAGAAGAAAATGGATTTCAGCTGGTTGTAGTTTGGCCTAAGGTATATGGGGAGTATTACAAATACTACGAAAAGTATGATATAGCAAATATTTGGTGGAGAAAGTTAGTGGGAGAGGAAAAACTACGGAATGTAACCTTTCTCAATATGAATGAAAGAAATTCTTGCGATCTATTCAATGATGCAAGCCACCAATCGGTGTTTTGTTTTGTGGAACAAATGGATTTAATTTGGAAGATCTATTCTGAGAAAGTAGCTAAAAAATAAAATTGGATTCCGAATATCTTACGGCGGAGGTCCTTTGGCTTCCGATTCATTGCTGGCCTAACTAGAAGGTATCTAGCTAGACCATTAGTTGGGGAAACAAAACAGATTTTTTTCTAATTACCAGGTTAGCTTTTTGGAATCCTCAACAAACTGTGCAAGGCCCTTGTCTGTAAGTGGGTGCTTGAAAAGCATTTCGAACACTCCGTACGGAAGAGTTACACAATCTGCCCCGCGGAGTGCCACTTCTTTGAAATGGATGGGGTGGCGTACGGACGCTGCCAGAATTTGTGTTTCAATTCCGTAATTGTCATAGATTTCTCTGATCTCTGAAATTAGTTCCAATCCATCGTATCCGATATCATCCAATCTTCCTACAAAAGGAGAGATATAAGTTGCTCCTGCTTTTGCTGCCAGGAGAGCTTGATTTGCGGTGAAACAAAGAGTCACGTTGGTAGCGATTCCTTTTTCAGAGAAAGCATTTACTGCTTTGATTCCTTCAGGTATCAAAGGAACTTTAACCACTACGTTTTCTGCGATTGCTGCAAGCTCTAAACCCTCTTTGATCATCGTTGGGGCATCGGTTGCTAGAACTTCGGCACTAACAGGCCCTTTCACGAAGCTACAAATCTCTTTGATTACTTCAGTAAACCTTCTGCCGGATTTGGCAATGATGGATGGGTTGGTTGTAATCCCGTCTAGTAGGCCCAGTTCATGGACCTTTTTGATTTCGTCGATATTGGCTGTGTCTAAAAATAAATTCATCCTGGGAACAGGGTAGTTATGGGATTAAATCCCGCAAGGTTTTTGTTTCTTGAACACTGAAGAAATCCACGTAATCTTTTCCAATAATCTCTCGAATATTTGCTGAAAAATAATCAATACGTCTTGTATACGGGTTCTTTTTGTAACCTTCCCGCCAAACAACTGCAAATCCTCCTCGGATCGGTTTTTCCCTTTTATCAACTAGCTCCCAAATCGCAGCGCCAGAGACCTTATCATCTCCTATGGATTCCTTTCGGGGCTTACCATATTTTGCTTCGAGTTTTTCTTTGATTTTGTCCGTCGGAACTAGATTGAATGTTACACCGACAGAAAAAAGAATCCCAGTTTCACGGAATTCTGTCTGTGGGTCTAGACTCGGGTCGGCTTCGGGTGATCCTTCTCGTTTGGGTCGTACTTCCTTTAGAAGATCCGGAGTTTTATAAAATCGGTAGAGGTAGTTGATCCCATTTCGTTTGATGAGGAGATACTGGTCTTTTTTTTCATTGATGATTTCAATTTTTTCTTTGGCATCGGGATTTGTTGCCATCGATACAAATTTTTCACGGATGGATTCAAAGGTCATTCCCCACGAGGCTTCCGCAAATCCATCCAAGGTGGAAGGGATAGAGTCATTTCCTTGGGAAAAAAGTAAAGTAGGTAGCAGAAATAGAATTAGAATCCGAGTTTTCATACTAAAATCTATCGGCAGGATTTTCATTTTTCTGGATAAGGGTCTTGGCCACCTTCTCCTAGATTTCCATCAAAATCGAATTCTCCTACATCCCAATCTTCCGAAGTTTCAGACGGAGTGGGATTTTGGGGTGATTCAAAAAATCCTTCATCGTCGGGTTCAAAGGATTCCGATGGTTCTCCCCAGTCATGTTCGGAATCACCACTGCCAAGCTCAAAGCTAACTCCAAAAATGGAACGCCTGTTCCAAAGGAATACCAAGACGGGGACTTGTAAAAGAAAGAGAAAGAGCAAATAGAGAAAGAAGAGATCGCGGTCCAGTCCATAGTGCAGGCTAGCTGAGGAAAGATTTCCCAGTGCGAGTCCTGTGAGGAGAGCCTTTGTTTCCCCGAGGATGGGATCATTTCCCATCGACTCTTTTACGAAAGGATAGGCAAAAAATACTCCTAAAAAAAAGATCGGCGCATGAAAAAAATGCTCCAAAGCGCCAGGACCCGGGTCGCCTAATATCGATCCAATGGAGGACCAAAGTCCTTGGAGGACTGCCGATCCGAGTAAAATGGAGCCCCCACGCACAAGACTTCCACCCGATTCCAATACTTCTACAATTAGCTGAAATACGATTGCCCGGATCTCCGTCAATTCCTCTCTTCTGTAGCTCGCCTTGGCTGTAAAAACTAAGATTCCCACATAATAGGAAACCAAAGAAACACCCAAAAGGTAGATACATAAGAATAGGAAAAAAAGAAAGATTCCCATCTTAGTGGCGAAAGTGCCTCATACCCGTAAAGACCATAATCAATCCATGTTCGTCGGCGGCCTGGATCACTTCTTCGTCACGGATAGAACCACCAGGTTGGATGATTGCTTTGGCGCCTACCTTTGCAATCGCATCAATTCCATCGCGAAACGGAAAAAATGCATCACTACCAACATAAGAACCAACAACAGAAGATCCAACCTTTTGAGCTTTGATTGCTCCCAGTTCTACTGAGTCGACTCGAGACATTTGACCTGCTCCAATGCCCAATGTAGAATTTTGGTCTGTATAGACGATTGCATTGGATTTGATAAATTTTACGCAGTTCCAAGCAAACATCAAACCATCCAAATCGTCTTCAGTTGGTTTTTTCTTTGTTACAACTTGTAACTTGTCCTTGGTGATTAAATCATAATCACGGTTTTGGATGAGAAGTCCATGGTGGAGGGAACGTAGGTCGAGTTCATCGAGTGCTTCATCAAATTTTGCAATCGGAATCAATCGGATGTTAGGCTTTTTAGAAAAGATCTCGATTGCTTCATCTGTAAATCCTTCTGCAATCACTCCTTCCACAAAGTTTTTTGTGATTTCTAAAGCTGCCTCTTTTTCAACAATACCGTGGATTCCTATGATACCCCCAAAGGCAGAAATGGGATCGGTCCTTCTTGCTAGCTCAAAGGATTCCAAAACTGTTTCGCCGAACGCGATTCCGCAAGGGTTTAGGTGTTTTACAATGGATACCGCATTTTTAGGAAGGAGACTTGCTACATGGAATGCTGCATCAAAATCCAACATATTATTGAAGGATAGTTCCTTACCTTGTAGGGCTTGGAATTCTGATTTTACAAAAATTGGTTCATAAAAAGCTGCATCTTGGTGTGGGTTCTCTCCATACCGAAGTTTTTGTTTTTTATTGAATGCGAATGTAATTTTGTTTGGGTATTTGATATCTAATTTTTTATTAAAAAAACTAGCAATAGCAGAATCGTAGGCCGCTGTTTCCGAGTACACCTTTGCCGCATAACTAAACGCAGATTCCCTTGATATCTTTCCTTGATTGGCTTCAAATTCTTTTTGGAAGGATTCGTAATCAGAAGGGTCCGTTAAAACTACCACATTTTTATGATTTTTTGCAGCAGAACGAAGCATAGACGGTCCACCGATATCGATGTTTTCAATTGCATCTTCTAAAGTGACATCTGGTTTCTGAACTGTTTTTACGAAAGGATAAAGATTTACAATTACGAGTGTAATGGGTTCGATTCCATTTTCCTTCATCTGCTTCAAATGATCAGAGTTTGTTGTGTCTCCCAAAAGTCCACCGTGGATTTTGGGGTGAAGGGTTTTTACACGACCATGTAAAATCTCAGGAAATCCAGTAAATTCATCCACTTTTTTGACAGGGACTCCCGCTTTCGTTAAAGCGTCATAGGTCCCACCTGTGGAGAGGATTTCAACACCCGCTTTTGCGAGGAAGGAACAGATTTCCGTAATCCCAGTTTTGTCAGATACGGATACGAGGGCTCTTTTGATTTCGATCATTTTAGGATTTTTACCTTTCGTCCTTGGATTTTTAATTTATTCTCACAAAACAACTGTATAGCGAGAGGAAGTATTTTGTGTTCCTCTTTAAGAATTCGTAGTGACAGTTCCTTTTCAGTCTCATTCGGATCTATTTCAACTGATTTTTGAAGGATGATGGGGCCAGTATCCACACCTTCTTCAATAAAGTGAACCGTACACCCCGTAATTTTTGCTCCGTATTCAATCGCTTGCCTCTGAGCATCCAAACCTGGAAAAGCCGGCAATAGAGAAGGATGGACGTTGAGGATGCGGTTTGGGAAGGCCTTTATGATATCTGGTTTCAAGATCCTCATATAGCCACAGGCAACGATTAAATCGGGCGCGAGTTCCTCTAAAGTGGCAAGTAGGTCCTTGTGGTAGGCCGTTTTTGGGTCATATTTGGTAAAATCTAGTACTTTTGTAGGAATTTGAAAGGATTTTGCTGAATCCAAAGCCTTTGCTCCAGGATTGTCCGATACCAGGGCTAGAATTTGCACTGGGAGCTTTTTTTTTCGGATGGCCTCCACACAGGCTGAAAAATTGGAACCTCTTCCCGAAGCCAAAAAAACGAGGCGTTTTAATTTTCCCATGTGATATTCTAAGAATATTCCTCGGGGTCATTAAGCAAGTATCCTTTTTGGTCGATGGGAATAGTCAGGAGAAAAAAATGTCACTTGCGAGAAAGTCCGGTGCCTATTCGGGTTACAATGAATACAAAGCGAACGAAATCTCTACCGTTAGCCAGGTAAAACTCATCGTCATGCTCTTTGATGGTGCCATCCGATTTTTGGGTGTGGCAAAAGACAATATGACTCCTCGGAAGTACGATCTGGTCAATCGGAACATCATAAAAACGCAAGATATCATCACCGAATTACTTTTATCTTTGAACATGGAGGAAGGGAAGGAGGTAGCCGACAACTTACTTTCTCTCTACATCTATTTAAAAAAACGACTTTTAGAAGCGAATATGAAAAAAGAAAAATCCATCATAGAAGAGTGTATTAAAATTTTAACCGAACTCAAATCCTCTTGGGAGGAGTTGGACAAAAAAGATGCTGTCCCAGAAAAACCACAGGCTCCTCGCACTACGGGAATTTCCATAACTGGATAAACTTAAATAGATGAAACAAAAAGCTAGCACAGTGAAACATTCTACATTCTTGCAAAAAAAGATCCAATTGTTAGACCAGTTGATTCAAAATCTGCAAAAGGAAGAAGAGTATCTCTCTTACCGAGACGCAGAAAGTGCCGTTAAATTAGAATTTAAGAATGAAGCGATTGTTGAAAAACTGGAAGCATTGGATCGTCAGATATACGAATCCAAAGAATTAGATATCTACTCGTCAGACGAAATTCTTATTACTGACGAACTCTTTCAGAAATTAGACTTGGCACGTGATTTACAGAAGAGAGTACAGAATTCTCTAGAGTATGAATTGAACGAAAGTAAAAAAGAACTCTGGGAGTTCCGAATAAAAAGGAAACTTAAAAGCCATTTTTTACAAAACTCTGGTCTTTCATGGGTCAAAAACTACTGTTAGATGAAGCAAAGGCTTTTTTCGGAATTACCGAGCCATTTGATTTAGCAGACGTAAAAGAACTCTACCATAAACTTGCAAAGAAATACCATCCAGATACTGGTGAATATACCAGTGATATTCTCTTTTTAGAGTTGAAACGGCATTATGAAGTTTTAAAAAATCATCTTTCTTTTCCTTCTGAAAAAAAAGAGTTTCAATCTGAACATGCAATCAGACAGAAAGATAAAGTATTTTTACTCTATAAGGAAAACAAACAAAGAGAAACTGAAGCTATATTAGAATATTACGAAAGTAGAAGTAATTTACCAATACAACTATCTGATACGGAAAATCTGGATTTAACTAAACTCCGGAAAGCATTGGAACCAGTTGTCGCAACCTATCTAAAAATTTTAGAGCACAATCCAGAGAGTATTTGGATTCCTGATATCAAGGATTCCGTACAAAGGCTTAAGGTTTGGTATGAAGCATAAAAAAGCCCATCCGAAGATGGGCTTTTGTTTCTAATCGAGCTTTGAGCTAGGACTCAAATCCTTCTTTTACGACAAAGGTTTAAGGACTTGGTGTTTCGGTTCCGATGAGTCCGAGTGATATCTCAGGTATCCAACTGATGAGAATGAGTCCAATCAAAAAAAGGCCCACGATCGGAGCTACAGACTGGATGACCTTACCCAAAGGTTGTTTGAAAATCCCAGAAGCTACGAATAGGTTCACACCGACAGGTGGTGTTAGGTATCCAATTTCCAAGTTCACAATCATGATGATTCCAAAGTGGACTGGGTTGATCCCATAATTGATCGCCATCGGAGCAAGAAGGGGCGCTAGAACTAGAATCGCACTCATGATATCCATAAACATTCCCACGATCAGAAGTAGGATATTAACTCCAATGAGGAAGGTCACGGGACTCGATATCAATTCCTTCATCTTCTCTACAAGAGTTTGGGGAATTTCGTTTTCGATCATGAATTTGTTTAAGCTTACCGCAAGAATCAAGATGAGGAATAGAATTCCAAGCATTTCAGCTGACTCTGCCATAATCTTTGGAATTTTTGGAAAGCTGAGCTCTTTATGGATAAACACCTCTACTAGGATAGCATAGAACACGGCAATTGCTGCTGATTCCGTAGCAGTAAAGAATCCCGAGTAGATACCACCAAGGATGACAACTGGCATCATAAGTGCGAGTACACCTTCTTTCCATGCCAACTTGATTTCTTGCCAGTCCCATTTCCCACGACCCACATTTCCTGCACGGAAAACAGAGTAGATCATAAGTAAAGTCATAAGTAAAATCCCTGGACCAATTCCTGCTATAAAGAGATCCGTAACAGAAACCCCAACCATAATGGCATATACAATCATTGGGATACTAGGAGGGATGATGATCCCGAGAGTTCCACCAGAGGCTAAAAGGCCCATGGAAAACTGAGTTGGGTATCCTGCCTTCGTAAGAGATGGATACATGAGTCCACCAATTGCTATGAGTGTTACAGGAGACGATCCAGAGATCGCAGCAAAGATCCCGCAAGAAAACACACCAGCGATGGCAAGACCTGCAGGAATCGGAGCCGTCATTGCTTGTGCTATGCGGATCAACCTTCGTGCAATACTTCCATGAGTCATTAAGTTTCCAGCAATGATAAAGAGAGGGATAGCGAGTAAGATCTCCTTATCTCCTGCAAAAAACAAATCGCCGATTACACTGTTCAATTCCAAAAAGGATTCAAGTGGTGGGTCGGGCAAAAAGTAGTAACAATACACTGTGATCGCACCCATGAGAACGATGAGTGGCTGGCGTAGTAATAAAAGCGCCAGGATTAGAAGTAATATTCCCCAAGAACCCATTATTTATTCCCCCTAATTTCTGTGTCGGAGAGGTTCCAATTTTCATTCTCTGCGGCTTCTAAAGCTTCTGTCGCCTCATTTAGGTCAGACGGAATGAGCGCAGGAAATATACCGTACATGAGATGTCTAAATCCCATGGAAAAAAAGATGTAAGGAAAGATAAGCTGAACCTTCCAAAGATAGATTCCCGTCACCGGGTTTACCTCATCGAGGCCATAACTTTCGATCACATAAATGACAGAGAGATATGCTAAAAACAAAAAGAAGACTGCAATGATCCATTGTTCCAAAACTTTAACGATTGGAAGGACCTTTTTCGGAAGAACCTTGTCCGCTATTTCGGGCCGGAGGTGTGATCCTTTCGCACTTGCGAGTGCGGATCCGAATAAACCACCCCATAACATAAAGTAGAGCGAAAGCTTTTGTGCCCAGATGATTCCACCAAGACCTAGCCATTCTGAAAATCCAGTGATTCCCGAGTGGATCGATTCAGAGAGATAAACACTCCAATCTCCGAGTAGGCTAGCCATACCAGTGTTAGGGTAAGCCTCCGTCAAAGAAGCAATCCAGCCAAAGACATTGTCTATGACTTCGCGTTTGGTCACATCGGCAATCATGAGAAGAGTGAGAAGGAGGAAACAAATTCCCCCCGCCCATTTCTCGCCGAAACTAAGTGTATTTAATATTCGTTCGACGAATTTCATTTATTATTGTCCTTCCTTTAACCGCCGCAAGCTGCTTTCGCTTTTTGAATTTTATCAAAAATCGCTTTTGCTTGTCCGCCAATGGATCCGACTACTTGTGCAGACACAGTAGCAGCAGCGGATTTAAATCCTGCAAGGTCGCTTGCCGAAGGCTCGTATACGTTTACATCCGCTTTTTTAAGGGTTGCAATCATATTCTTCTCAATGGATCGAACTGCTGTTCTAGCACCTGGAGCCAATTTATTTCCTTCACCCATTAGAATCTTCTTTTGGTCTTCGTTCAGTGTATCCCAAAACTTTTTGGAATACACAATCGCAGCCGGTTGGTAGATATGTCTTGTGAGAGTAAAGTGTTTGATAGCTGTTTGCCATTCTGCCGCCAAAGTGAAAAGAGGAGTGTTGTCGAAACCTTCTACCACCCCAGTTTGAAGGGAAGGAAGAACTTCGGGAATTGCAATCGGAATTCCACTCACACCCAATTGTTTCCAGTAGGCAATATGCACTGGAGATTCTTGGATTCTGATTTTGATTCCTTTGAGGTCAGCTGGAGTTTTGATTGGATTGGATTTTGTTCCAATGGATCGGTAACCATTTTCTGCCCATGTAACGAAGATTAAACCCTTGGATTCGAATAACTTACGATAATCCTCGATCACGTGTTCATCTAAAACACAGTCTGCCTGTGCATATGAGTTAAAAAGGTAAGGGATTTCCAAGACGTTTAGTTCTTTGATTGTGTTTGCCAGAGCCCCAGCCGTTAGACCTGCTCCTTGCAGTTTTCCACGAATTACCTGTTGGAGAATCTCGTTTTCTCCACCCATCTGTCCACCAGGGTAGAGACGAATTTTGATTTGTCCTTGGGATTCTGTTTCAATCTTTTTTTTGATTTTAGAAAGTTCGTTAGCCCATGGAGAACCATCGGGTGCGACTGTTGCCAGTTTTACTGTGGTTTGTGCAGACAAACCCCCACTGATCGTGAGGGCGACTGAAGCACAAACTAAATACTTTAGTTGTTTCAGAAACATGATTCTCTCCTAGTATCTTATAACTCGTCGAGTAACTTTTTAGCTTTTCTTTGTTCTACGATTTGGTCTGCTTCAATTTCTGGAAGAGCTTTTGGGTTTCCTTTCAGAACATAATTCAACTGTGTTTTGAATTTTTCTTCATCACCTTTGAGTCTGCTTTCTGCATACAATACACGAACTGCAAAGTAGTTAGGGTGTTTTTTGATAGCTTCTTCAAAAAGTTTATCGGCGAGTTTTTTGTCTCCTGTAGGAGAAAGTGCATTGCTTGCCGCATCGTAACGGAGAGTTGCTGCATAGAAGTATTCTTTACCCATTTGTTTTTCGAGTTCTTTCACTCTATTCACCATTGCAGTAAATTTACTTCTGTTCGCGAGTAGAGTTGTAAACCCTGCTAGGCGAGACCACTTTCCAAGAGATGCATATCTCCAGTAGAGTGCATCAATGTCTTCTGGTCCAAGAGTATCTAGTGCTTTTTCAACTTCGATATTTTCTTTTACGACTTTGTCTCTGAATTTTGGGTTTAGAGCAAGAGCGGCTTCACACCAGCTAACAGCTGCATCATAGAAGGCAGTTGATTCTGCTTTTACCTTAGCATCAGCATCAGCATCACCAGTGAGCTTTAACCAAAGGTGTCCATCACCCATTAGATAATTACCACGGCATAATAACACTTTTACATCAGAAAACTGCGGGTTTTCATTTGCGAATTTTTCAAGACCTGCAAGTGCTGCCTTTAGGTCTTCCTCGTTTTGTCGGTTCTTCCACAATTTTTCGATATCTGCAGGAAGTTTTGCAGGAGTTAGTGATCTCTCCACATTTGAATCAGCAATTTTCACCTGTCTCGATTTACCACATGCTACAACGGACACAAGTACGAGTGCCGCGACCGCGAATTTTGACCAATATTTAGTTTGGTTCATTTTTTCATCATCCTCCGTTTGTTTGGGGTATACCCCTTTGTATTTGTATGTTGGGAACACTGTTCCCGCCAGAAATTTTAGAAAAAATCTAAAATTTGGCAAGAAAAAGACGCGAAACCCCGTGAAAAAATACACAATTTTGTCGCAATTGCAAGAAAGTTTTCTCTAGGGAATTAAAAGTGAGTTGGAGGGTGGGGATACACTCAGTGTGCTTGTACTATTCTGGAGGTTGATCGCAAGTCCCAGGGTCCGAATCGAAAGAAATTGGCCTGGAGTCAAGGTGGTTCGGAACCTGCAAACCACACCAGCACTGTTCGCAGCTTCACTCGGGTCGGCCTCAAACAAATATTCGGTTGGTTGGACAACTGCAGTTGGCGCAAGAACACAGTCTGTTCCAATATTCACATCAATCGGATTTCGCGACTCTTGTTCCGTGATTCCCGTGTGGAGTCGGTAACCTCGAAAAATTAGCTCCGGGTTTTGGGCTCGCACTTTGATAATGAAATTGGAATTTCCTTTATTTTCAATGCTTACGAGGGTGGGCGGCGCCTGGACGGAAGGGGTAGTTGAGTAATTCGTGCAGGTAACAAAAACGGCAGGGAGCCAAATGGAAAGAAATAGTCCTCTCATTCGCCTGCCTTTTGGTTTTTTCTTTGTTTTTTCCACCAGAGAAAGGCAAAAAATAAAACTGCAAGCCCCACGAGAGCCAAAATAATAGTCTGTCCGTTGCGAACCCAACGCATCAATTCATCAAAGTTGTGGGCGCCAAAATAACCCAAGTACACCCAAATGGGAACGGAAATCAGAGCCGCAAATCCATCTGTTAAAAAAAATCGAACAAAACCAACCTGTTTGGAAGTGCCGGCGGTAAAAAAAATCGGCATACGAAGTCCTGGCATAAATCGTCCGAAAAAAACTACCCACCTGCCATACTTTTTAAATTGCTCCTGAACTTTACCGAAACGTTCTGGGTGGAGGACTTTTTTTAATATAGGAAGAGTGAGTGCTTTTTCGCCATAATGGCTTCCGAGCCAAAAAACAAAGGAATCACCGATGAGAACCCCCGCCATACCGACGACAAACATGATATGGACGTTGGTGTAACCGAGTCCCGAAATCACACCACCAGCGGTAAGAGATATATCCTCTGGAACTGGCAAACCGAAACCACAAAGGATAAGTATCCCAAATACGGCAAAATATCCGTATTCCATAAAAATTGAAACGAGTGTTTGTAAAAAGTCCATGCGGTAATTTATACTGATTTTAAGGTTTCGTGTAGGAAGGAAAGAGATTTATGAAGAAAGCCACCCAGGACTTATTACAAGAAGAAGAAAAAATCCTAAGTCCTTATGCTGTATTCAGCAAAAATCCTGGGATTCGTGAGTTTCCAGAAGAAGACCACCCTTACCGCCTTCCCTTCCAGCGTGATAAAGATCGAATCGTTCATTCTCATGCATTCAAACGTTTGGAATACAAAACCCAGGTTTTTATTTATTCGGAAGGAGATCATTTTAGAAACCGATTGACTCACACTCTAGAAGTAGCAGGGATTTCTCGAACGATTTCTAAAGTGTTAGGTCTCAATGAAGATTTGAGTGAATGCATTGCTTTGGCTCATGACCTAGGTCATTCACCATTTGGTCATGCGGGACAAGAAGCACTAGCAGATCTTATGCGAGGACGCGGGGGTTTTGAGCACAACAAACAATCCTTACGTGTTGTTCGAATTTTGGAGAGAAAGTATCCCAATTTTCCAGGTCTGAATCTTTGTGGGGAAACTCTACTTGGCATCATGAAACATGGAGGGGATTATGATCATTCGGAGCTCCATGGAATACGAAAAGAAGAAGGGCCAAGTTTGGAAGCCATGATCGTAGACTTTTCAGATGAGATCACTTACTCCGCTCATGACTTGGAAGATGGACTAGAGAGTGGATTTTTAAAACTGGAAGAAATTAAAAATCTAAAAATATGGAAACGTTTGAAGGATTCTTACAGTAAATTGGGGAGTCATCTAAACCACGAGTCGATTATCCGATCCTTAAGTCGAATTTTCTTGAATACAGTGGTTTCTGAATTTATTGAGGAAACGGATCGGAGAATCACTGCAAATAGAATTCTGTCGAGAACGGATGTTAGTTTAGCATACAAAAACCAAGTCCGTCTCGTTGGCTTCAGTGAGGAGTTTTTAGATGAGTTTAAGGAGGTAAAATCCTTCCTCTTTGAAGCTCTCTATCGACACCCTCAAGTTGTAAGGATGAGTGAACATGGAAAGGAAACCATACATCTCCTTTTTAAACACTTTGAGATTCATCCAGAAAAAATACCTGAGTCTTATTTGATTCGTGAAGAAAGAGAGGGTAGGGCGAGAGTTGTCTGTGATTATATCGCTGGTATGACTGATCGTTATGCGATCGAAAAATTGAAATCGGAAGGGATATTCTGGTTTCCTTACGTATAAAAGTTTATTAGTCTGAAAGAAAAAATAATTCGTTTGGCATTGCTCTACAAGGGATTGCTATACCAATATTTTTATAGACAATAAATCGCTTACATAGTGAAGTAGACCGTATGTTTCACTTGTACAGCCATCCCAACTCGACTTATTCGCAAAGAGTTTTAATATACTTTGCCTATCGCAATTTACACTTTGAAAACACAGTGATTGCTTTAGAAAAACTGGAAAATAGGAAGAGGCCTTTTTTGGCAGTGAATCCCTATGGAAAGGTCCCCGTTCTAGCGGATGGAGATTTTATAGTTTCTGAATCGCAAGCCATCATTCAATATTTGGAGCGAGTCCATTCCTTCTCCGATCCTTTGTTCCCGAACGATCCCAAGTTGGTAGCAAAATTATACCAAATGATGTTGCAAACTGAGTCGGAATTTTGTTTTCCTGGATCAACAATCTACTTTGCAAAAAGGTATAGACCCGAAGAAACCTGGGATCTAAAACGTATGAAAGATTCTTCCAAAAAAATAGGTCGACATCTAGAAATCTTAGAAGAAATCTTAAAGGATCAGGAGTATCTGTTTCAAAACCAATTCGGAATATTAGAAATTTTGTATGCACCCTTTATCAATACGATTTCCTATCTGGATGTAAAACTTCCTGAAGGTTTTGAAGCTTGGATGAATCGGGTTTTAGAAAAGGAGTTCGTAAAAACTGTTTTGCAAAAATCAAACTAGAGAAGTTACATACTCCTGAAGTTTTAGGGAGCCTTCTTTCCAATTTTTTTGCCATTCGGCTGATCCATTCGTTCCCACTGTATTGGTGGTAACCAGATATGGATATAAATCTAAGGAAAGAAAGCTACAAACTTTTGTTAAACCAAAGAGCTCTAAATTTTCGCAGACGATATTCGTCCAATCTGAATTCGGTGGTGAAGCCAAATCCCTTAACGTGATTGAGGAAGGAGCATTGCAAAAAAATCCGTCCTCAAACATCCTGTTTACCTGCAAAACCTCCAATTGGTTTGGAGTTTGTTTGCTCTCTCCCAATGCCGATGAAATTTCGAGACTACATACAGAATTGATGGGAAGGATCGAAAACACGGGAAGGTTTGCCCATTCGTAAGAGCCGGCGGAACCCAAAAAAACGACTGAGTTCATTTCTGGATGGGATTCTTTATACTTTAAAAGGCCGAACACAATGTCCAGATTTCCAATACCGAGAGGGTAGACGTGTGGGTACCTTTTCGATTTTTGAAGTTCGGATATTTCTCCTACAAATGCTCCCGCAAATAGACAGGTTTTTGGGTCAATGGGTAGCAAGTCCTAGACTCTCCTCATAACCATGCATTAGATTTAAATTTTGTAATGCCTGACCCGCTGCACCTTTTTGCAAATTGTCTAGTGCCGAAACTATAACTAGATGGTTGTCTCGAATGCGAAAGCTCCAGTCCAGATAGTTGGTATTTTGGACTTTTTTTAATTCAACGTCTTCTGGAGTGTTTAAGAGTCTTAAAAATGTTTCCGAGTCTGTTTTGGATTTGTAGATCTCTCGGATTTCGCTCTCTTTGAGAGTTTTATCGAGTTGTAGGTAGATACTTGTCAGGATTCCTCTGTAGACGGGTAGGAGATGGGGAGTAAATAGGATACCTTTTGATTTCGTTCCGACAAATGCGTATTCGTCGATTTCGGGTTCGTGTTGGTGAGTGATGACTTTGTATGCTCTAAAATTTTCGGCAACGTTTGTATATGCAAATGTGATTTCTTCTGTTCTACCTCCGGCTCCGCTCACTCCAGATTTTGCATCGACAATCGGTGGTGCTATAAAATGATTTCGCAAATTTCCAAGAAGGGCAATAGGAAGAATGGCGCTCGTTGAGAAACAACCAGGATTAGATACAAAATCTGCATTTTTTAATTTTTCCCGGAATAATTCAGGGATTCCGAAAACCACATCATCCATCCACTCAAAGGCTTTGTGTTCAAATTTATATGCTGCTTCGAACTTGGTTTTGTCATGAAGTCGAAAGGAACCAGAAAGATCGATTACCTTGTGGCCCAGTTTTCTAAATTTGGGTGCCATTTCCATAGATGCTTCGTTAGGTGTTGCAAGCACCACTGTTGAACCTTTTGGAACTTCTGCTTCGTGTTTTTGAAATACCAAATTAGGTAGGTGGGAGAGATCCGGAAATACGTCTCGAACGTTTTTACCATTCACCTGGTTTGAGGTAATGTGTATAACTTCAAAATGAGGATGGAAAGCAAGGAGTTTTAAAAGCTCTTTTCCAGTAAGACCGCCTGCACCAATGATTGATATAAAAGTCTTCATAAATAAACCTGGATACAGTCTTTTATGGAAAGGTACACTGTCAAACTGTCTCTCAAATTCTGTCACTTAAAAATGACGAGAATTATAATTTTGGATTCTGCAACTGTTCAGAAATTGCTTTTCTGATTACAAATGGATTCGGATTGACGAAATGAATTTTTAGTCGGGAATTGAGTAGGTAATGAAGAGGAGCTTAAAGTGAAACGAAATATTTGGATTCCATTTCTATTTGTATTGGTATCTACCAACTGTAAGGTGAAACCCGAACCCGTGGAAACAGCCTCCCTTGCAGCCCAAACTTTGAAAGGGGAACTCTCGGCAAAATTAAAAGAAAAAATCGTAGAAAGAGGACCAATTGGCGCTATTGGTTTTTGCAATCAGAATGCACTCGCTCTCACGGCGGAGATTTCGAATCGTCTTGGACTCCATATCCGAAGGATATCGAACAAACCAAGAAACCCTGCGAACCAAATGAGTCCAGGCGAGGAAGAGATTTTTGAGTCAATTCGGGAAGAAGGAAAACAAGATTCGCATCGATTGGTTACGACCAGGGAGAACCAGATTGTTTATCTGCCCATTGTTCTATCGGAAAATTGTTTAGTTTGTCATGGGGACAAAGAAACTCAGATTCCAAAAGATGTTCAAAATAAACTTGCTAAACTATACCCTACCGATCAGGCGACGGGTTACAAAGTTGGAGAATTACGAGGGTTATTTCAAGTAACACTCCCCAAAAATTGATTGAATCTTGAATCAAAAAATAGGATCATTTGTTTGGTCAATAATACAGGAAGTTTCATATAACTTCCGATAGATTTCTCGTATTTCTTTAAAGATTAATTTCTGAAGATTTAAAGTATTTTATGATTCGAATTGTAATAGTAGTTGAAAGAAAGGCTGAGGACGGCCTTGGTAAGGGTTCGAATCAGGGAAAGGCCATCCATTTCTTTTTAATTTAAAATCTAAGAACAATACTAGAAAATCAGCGTGTGGTTCTCTTGAGAAAAATCTTTAGTACTGTCATAAAAATGCAAATCAAACTCTAGGGGATATTGATTTAGTAGTTTTTTTGTAAAATCTCTTCGAACTGGAAAGGAGTCTTGCAGCCAAAAAAGAGAGAGTCCGTAATGAATGATTTACATGACGACTTAGGACAGATACTTTTTGATTTAGAAGAAGTGGCTCTCAACCAAATTCAAAAAGAACGGGTTTGAAATCGGATTTTAACCAGATTATCAAAGAGATAACAAACAATGATTTGAGGTATGGAACAGGTGGCATGGAATCTATATTAAAATTAAGATTTGAATCAGATAAAATATTGGTATTTTTTAAATCAAATACGAGTTATACGGAAAGAGTTGATGCTGCGAGACCAGGTCGAGGAAGTGAGACGATCCGAATCCGATTGGCACGTAATGCAGGCATTCTCAAAGAATCGATGAGTAGGGGAATCTTTGAGCTTTACTTGGAATTCTCCAAAAAAAAGTAGTTTTCGCTGGCAGTTAAAATCGTCCACTGGATGGGAAGAGTGAATCAAATCTACAGGAGAAAATTCGATGAGCAATTGGAAAGTATTAGGAATCCAACAGATCGCCATTGGCGGTGAAGACAAATCTAAATTAGCAAAGTTTTGGATCGAACTTATGGGTCTTGAAAAAAAATCTGAGTTTCGTAGTGAAAAGGAAAATGTTGACGAAGACATTCTTTCAATGGGCAAAGGACCATACGCAGTGGAAATTGATATCATGCAACCGATAGATCCCAACAAAAGTCCGAAAGTCCATGATCCAAAACTCAATCATATCGGACTTTGGATTGATAATCTTGCGGTTTGTGTAGAGGAACTTACAAAGAAGGGGGTTCGCTTTACCCCTGGTGGAATACGAAAGGGTGCTGCAGGTTTTGATGTATGTTTTATCCATCCAAAGGGAAATGATGAATTCCCACTTTGCAGCGAAGGCGTATTAGTTGAGTTAGTTCAGGCACCAGCTGATGTGATAAAAGCTTTGGGTTAAGAAATTCGCAAGGATTCACTATAGAGGGGGAACCTTTTCCCCCGGTTTATTCTAGAATTAATGTTCCTGTTTCCGAAATACTTTCCAATCTAGATAGGCGACTGCGGCTAGTGTGGTGGTAATTAAAAACTGAGAGAGGTGGACGACTGTAGCATAGACCAAACCTTCTCCCGGGTCACGACCCAATATTAAAAATCCTGAAATCAGGGCTGCATGAAAGACACCGATACCCGATGGGGCAGATGGAATGGCTACTCCTAGACCTCCTAAGAACATAAAAAGCAAAGTTTCTGGAAATCGAATCGGCATCCCTATCAAGACTCCAGCCAGATAGTAAGAGATCGCATAACCAAATACCCAAGTAGGAATAGAGTATAAGACGGGAATCCTCAGTTTATCACCCTTTAAAAAATTTGAAAATTCGATGAGATGGTGGTCGAATTTTTCTTCGTATAAAGATCTTTTTTTAATAAGGCCAAATAAAAACTGAAAGAAACTACGTAAAGGCTCAAGTGCATATTTGATGATCCCAAGACCGACAAACATAGATATAATGACAGCCGTGGATACAAATAAAAGACTTAGGTTTTTTGTTTGACCAAGTCCCATCGTAAATAAGGCAACTGCACCGAGTAAGACAACCGCCGCTAAATCCATAACTTTTTCGAGGAAAATTCGGGAAAAAAGATGTGTTAGAGGCAATTCGCTATCTTTTTTATTCATAAGTAGCCGAACTACATCGCCGCCACGGGCTGGAAGAATCATATTCAAACCAACGCCAATCATGGACGTTGTGAGTGACTGACGAAAACTGATTTTTTTTTCTAGCAAATAATACCAGCGGATGGAGAAGGGTACAAATGCCCAAAGATTGGATAAAAAGAGGAGGGGCAAAATATACCAGTTGATCTTTCCATTCAGTCTTTCGAATTCATTTATATTGAAATTTTGAGATAAAAAGTAAACCGCAATCCCAGAAATTAAAACTCCAACAAGCCACTTCTTCATTTCATTTTCCTATTTTTTTCTAATTTATCCAGGAGGCCAAGTCAGATTCCGACCACCTAAGAGATGAAAGTGTATATGGTGGACGGTTTGTCCTCCAGAATGACCATTGTTGTTTACTATTCTGTAACCCTTTTCAAATACATTCATCCGTTTCGCCATTTCAGGGATAAGGCGGAAAATTTCAGCAATATAATCCATGTTTGATGCATCGATTTCATTGGTGCTTGATATATGGATTTTCGGAATGAGTAGAAGGTGAACGGGAGCCTGAGGTGTGATATCATGAAAGACTAATACTTTGTCATTTTCAAATTCCTTTTTAGCGGGAATCTCGCCTCTAATGATTTTACAAAACAAACAATCTAATTTATCCATTTCGAATCCCTCTTTTGGAAAAAACAAGGCCAGCCGCGCCAAGTGAACCAGAAAAACCACTTCCTACACCAATCTTCAAACGATCATTTAAAATTGGAAAGATCAAACTGCGAATTCTCGATTCTAAATCTGCGCCAAAATGGTTGTAGGCATTGGTAATTCCACCAACAAATACAACCGCTTCTGGATTGAGTAGGTGGATTGCACCACGGACAGCGTGCGCAAGAGCTAAGGTTCCAAACTTTAAAATTTCAAAAGCGATCGGATCATTTGCATCCAATCTTTCAAAGAATTCCTTAGCATCTTTAAGTTGCGTACCAGTTTTTTCCAAATAACTACCCTTAAATGCCTCTGTAGAAAAATATGCCTCGACACATCCTCGTTGTCCGCAACCACAGAGACGCCCATCAAAAACGGCTGTTGTGTGGCCAATCTCGATTCCATTTCCTAGGTAACCAGAATAGAGTTTGCCCGCTTCTACAAAACCACCTCCGAGTCCCGTTCCAAGAGTCAGTATAAGCAAGGAAGATGCGGATTGAAAGTTTCCAAAATAAGCTTCGCCTAAGGCTGCACAATTTGCATCATTTTCATAGGAACATGGAATTTTAAATTCTCTTTCCAAAAAATCTTTGATGGGGACATTGTTTATTCCCTTCATATTGGCGCTTGCGATAAAGATCCCTCTTTCGTTATCTAATGGGCCGGGTGAACCAACTCCGATGCCCGTGTAAGATTCGTTATTCTCCCAAACGGCAGAGATTGTAGTTTTTAAAGTATTGAGAAAAGAATCATTGTTAAGATTTTTTGGTGTAGGAGAGACTGCCTTTCGTAGTTCGACTCCCTTTACGTTGTAAACGCCAACTCGAATGCTTCCGCCACCGATATCAACACCGATCGCAAGTCCCTCTTTCATTCGCCTTTGATTACCTGTTCGAATTGTCCATTTTTCATTTCGTAGACTGTTTGCGCATCGAAGGCAAGTTTCATATCGTGAGTTACCAAAATGATGGAGTGGTTTCTTTTGTTATATTCGTTTAATAAAAGTTGCACGAGGTAACTATTTTCGGGATCTAGATCTCCAGATGGTTCGTCTGCAAAAAGAATTGCAGGATCGTTGATCAGTGACCTTGCAATCGATGCTTTTTGAATCTGCCCACCAGACAATTGCCGAGGCAAAAAGTTTTGAATATTCGTTAGTCGAAGGTGTTCTAGAAGATAATCACATTTTCTTTGGTAATCGGCGTTAGAGAATTTTTTTGTAAAGAGTCCTGGAAGAAGTATATTTTCGCGGATGGTCAAATTGGAGACGAGCTCAGAGAATTGAAAGACTAACCCTAAATCATTCGCTCTCATTTCAGAGAGTTCCCTATGAGACATCTGCGAAAGTTTTACTTGGTCGTAGAGAATATCTCCTTCTGAAGCAGACAACATTCCAGTTAGCATAGAGAGAAGAGTTGTTTTTCCACTTCCCGAAGGACCGATGATCGCCACATAGTCACCTTGGTTCACATCGAACGATATGGATCTCACTGCTTCCTCGGAGCCGTAACGTTTGGTTAGATTGTGGACACGGAGTAACACTATTTTTGTCTCCGAATGGATTTGTACGGATCTATGAAAGTGCCAAGCCCGATTGTAGGAAAGCTAACGACAAAGACACCTACCACAAAACAGAATAGGGCTGAGAGTATCGATTTTACTTCTAGGAGCAAAGAGAAACTCGCAGGAGTGGGCAAACTCAGGTTGAGAATCCAGCCAAGAAGGAATCCTGGTAGAAATAATAAGAGTAAAAGCAAAGAGTGGAGCCAGATGCACCCCAAACGGTTTCCACCCACAGCCATCATGATACCCAATTCTCCTAAATTGTGTAAACAATGGAAAAAAAAGAGACTGAGTAGTGCAAATGTACTGAGATAAAAAAGAAATTGGGGAGATTGGTCAAAGGAAACGATACTAGTAAGAGAAATACCGCCAAATAAGTGAAAATGGATTCGAATCGAGAGGAAAAAAACAAAAAAAAGAACTGCTCCTACGAGGCCGTAGGCAAAGGAAAAAAGCCTGTCTCGTGCCAAAATGCGGAAGGCATAGGATATGTAGGTAAGCTGAGTCACTTTAGGGACAGATTACGCAGAATGGCCTTTTTTACCAACTATAAATAGGAATTTAGGAAGTAAGCGAAATTGGTATTTTTTATAATTGTGGGAACTGCCGTCATCCTTCTTGGGTTTCTCCTCACATTCGTGATAGGGGAAAGAAGGGATGGGTATGCCAAAGCCCTGAACCTTGCTACCGTAGGAAATTTTTTAGATGCGAGGGCAATCGTTCGGGAAAAACTCGAAGAAGACCACCAAAATCCTTACGGGCATTATGTGATGTCAAAAATATATGCAATGGAAAACGATCCATTGAATGAAGCAAAACATCTTGAAATCATAAAGAAAAACAATCGTTATACGAAAGATATTGACCCAGTAACTATCTCAAACCGCGTCGCAGAAATTTATTATAGCAAAGATTTTTTTGAAGAGTCATTTTTCCATTACCTAGATACAATTCAATCCGACAGGTCCAATCCAGTTGCCTGTATGCGCCTCGGATTTATGGCTTTGGGGCAAAAGGAATTTAGAATCGCAGATCATTTTTTTACAAGGATGCCTGAAGAAAAAATAAATTCTTCTGCCTATTTTATAGCAAAAGGTGTCATTTCTGGTGTGACTGGACAAGGGAAAGAACGAGAGTATTTTGAAAAAGCATACAAGTTAGAAAAATCACCAGTCTCTGGATTTTTATATGCGGTTTCTTTATCGCGCGAAAACAAACATAAAGAAGCCGTGCAAATCGCAATAAATATTGCGGAACAAATAGATGATGAATATGTTCGTTATACGGTATTTCAGTTTTTGATGACGGAAGCTATCCTTATGCAAAACTACCCTGAAGCCTTGAAGTATGGAAGGCTTTGTATGGAAATGAGTAAATTGAATGGATGGCAAAGTGAAGTCATCGAAAGTAATATCCATTTTGCAATGATATCTGTATATATGGGTAGATGGGAAGATGCATCGGAACCACTGATCGAAGCAGAAGCCGAGAGATTAGATGACCCAGATCTTACAGAACTTGCCAATCTTAAATACAAATTGGAACGTGGATTGGGTACGGTAGAAACACTCACCCAAGAATATGATCTGACACGAGAGTTGAGCCTTCTATCTGTAAATCTATTTCCAAATTCTAGATATTTTGAATTGAGTGGAATGCGATCTTCAAAACCTTTTAATATCAAAGGTTTGGTGGACGAGTCTGGTAAAAAATTAGCTTCCAAATTGAATATGGTGGGTATTGATAAATTCGAAAAATTCATCTCGCTCACAGGCACAAATTTCAAAAACCAAGCAACCCGTATGGCGTTGAGTCTTGGATTTCGAGTCACCAAAGAAATCCCAAACCCAGAGGGTGATGGAGTCAATTTACTTACTTCCAGTAAGGAAGATGTCAATAAAAGAGCCTTGTTCCGAGTGAGAAAATGGAAAGATGCTAAGGTTTCGGATGTATTTTTACGCGAGATGGTAAACCAAATGGAAGAGTATGGTGCAACCAAAGGCTTTGTGATTGGAAACTTTGATGTTACCGAAGGTGGAAAAAAAATCATCTCAGCGAGCAATGGTGCTTTAGAAATGTTCAATGGAGATACTTTTGAGGATCTACTTGAAAAGACAATGGCTTAGGATTAGTACTTTTGTTTTTGTAGTCGCAGTCATTCTTCTTCCAGGTTGCCAATTCATTGGTATAAATACAGGAGAAGAAGTAGACAAACGATATTTATACCTAAACTCAACCTGTCCGTTTCCCTACAAGCGAGGTGTCTTATATGGAAATGATCTACGGCCGACAGAGATTGCACCGATTGAATCTCTTTTGAATATTCTTTTAGCAGATATCTGCGAAGGGAAATTGGTTCGACTCACAGAGATTATCGATCCAATACAAGGATTGTATGTAGACGCAAAAGGTTTTTATGCCTATGAGGAAGTCCTCCAGGATCTTGCGAATCCAGAAGGTTATTTCCAAACTTACTATTTTGATCCTCAACTTTTGGCTAAAAGAAAAGGAACTAATAGCTATTTGACTGTTCGCCAGAGTTTGGTTTCCGCTGGAGAAATTTATGCAGACTATTATATATCTTCAAGAGAAGAAGTCGAGGTCCGTTTGCGATTCTCAGAAAACACCGAGAATGCAGAAAATCTGATCAACTCAAGTTTTTCAAAGAAAAAAGGGAAATGGTATCTACTCCGAATTCTCTAATACTTACTGCGGTATACCGGTAATTACCTGCTTAACAATTTCTGATGCCGTGAGCTCTGGATTGGATTTTTTTGCGGACTGGACGGATCTTTCTGCCGTTTTTTCATCAAACCCAAGTTGAACAAGTGCAAGAATTGCAAGTCCATCTACTTGGCTACTCATAGGAATTTCCTTGTTTGGATCGCGTAAAAAAGATTCCAACTTTTTTAAATTTTGTTTCATTTCAAAAAGAATTTTTTCGGAAGTTTTTCCTTTAACTTTTGGAATCTTTTCTAAAGTCTTTTTGTCTTCATTTTTTGTGATTTCGTACAAATCGTCCGCTTGGAAAAATGACAAAATTTTTAAGGCGGTGAGTTCACCAATTCCATTCAAAGACTTTAGCATTTGAAACAATTCACGATCTTTGTTTGTCGCAAATCCAAACAGTTTTTGACCTCGATCATTTATAGAGTGAAAGGTATGAATAAAAACTTCTGAACCTACTTTATCTCGAAGCTCCAGGTGTAGAGGAAATGGAACAAGAACATCATATCCAATTCCACCCACCTCAAGTAAAATGCGATCCATATCTAATCTTAATAATTTCCCTCGTAAACTAGCAATCATTAGCTAAACTTCCAAATAGTAGAATCATTTCTGTTTTGCCAAAGTTCTTTGGCTTTTGTGGACCATTTTGTCACCTCTGTTAGAGGAGCCTTCGGATTTGTTTTTTGTTCGGCTGCAACTTCAGCCCTTGTTTTATCCAGGACCTTTATATATTCCGCCGCCTTGGTTTCGTCACCAAGTCTAAGGGATGCAGCCACAATAAGGAAACAGACTTCAAATTCATATGCTTTTTCTGTAAAATCTGATAAGTGGAAAACTTCTTCTAAATCGGCAATTGCTTTGGTGATCAGACTCGGGTCCTCAATATGTTTGTACTTCATTTTTAAACAATAGAATCTGAGGTATCTATGTGCACGTTTGATCATGCTGTATTTGATCTTTGCGTGGAGCTCAACCGTTGTTCGATAAATTGCTAAATTTACACTGAGTAGAACTGCATCTTCCGTCCGTGGGTGGGCAAAATGTTCTTCTAAAACTCCAAAACTTTCAAACTGTGCCTTGATCTTTTTGGAATTAGCCTTCCAATAGTTTAATATTCGTTTGTCGGTTTCTGTGTGTCTTTCCGTTCCTGATAAACTATTTACCGAGTTAAAATCCGATTTTGTTGAGCCTGTATAATAACAAATGGGGCAAACCGTAAATTGAAGTTCATTATAATCGACATATTCGTATTTTGGGTTTTCTTCATATATCGGAACTTGAAATAGGTTGTGTTGTATCGGTAGGGTTTTTGATTTTAAGGCATAGTTTTTCACTTTGTCGTAATGGCAAACAGGGCACTCGACCTCGGACGGGAGAATAGGGCTAATCACTCTCTCTGGTATATCTTCCTTACTCACAAATAAAAACTCCTCAGTTTTACCAAATTTACCAAATTGTCATAATAAGGAATAGAATTCTCTTTTCTGGATTAACGTTTTTTTTAAGGTCTACGATATGAAGAATGTTTTGGAAGCTTCTGAGTTTTTATGGAATCTACAATTGGGGGCGGGTGGACATCCTGTTGAAACTGTTATACTCGGAATAAAACCAACGTATTCTTTTGATTTGTATAGACCGAAAGGTAAGTCAAAAGGTACAATTCTTACAATCAACGGACTTGCACCTCTTGGTCCAAAAGACCCTAGGTTTATCAAAGTGAATGAGGCATTTGTAAAACTTGGTTATACAGTTCTCTGTCCATTTCTCGAAGAAATATGTTCCTTTAAAATTTCAAAAAAAAATATCACTGATATAGTAAACGTGATCGAGTTAACGTTTGAAAACGAAGATTTAAATCTACCTAAAAATATTGGAATATTTGCTCCTTCCTTTTCTGGAGGACTTTCTTTGATTGCCGCAACCGATCCAAAAGTTTCAAATTCAATCCAGTCTATGTTACTCGTAGGATCTTATAGCAAAGTAGATGAACTAATAAGATATCTCTTTGAAACACAAGATACGGACGAATATGGTAGACTGATTTTACTTTGGAACTTTATGTTTTTGGGACTCGGGGAACGACCAAAGTTAAAGAAGGCACTTGAATTAACAATTTTAGATAATTACTTCAAACGGAAACCAGGCGAATTCGAATCCTACTGGAACGAATTGGATAGTTTAGATCGTGATATTTATTTAAAAGTAAAAAATGACCCAAAGTTTCGTATGGATGTTTGGGACAAGGTAGTCCAAAATGGTGGTGGGTTTGTTTCTTTATTACAGGATTTGAATGTAACGGGTAAACTTGAACAGCTTTTTTCCCCAGTAGCATTGGTTCACGGAAAAAACGACGATGTTGTGCCCAGTACTCAAAGTAAAACTGTGTACGATGAGTTAAAGGATAAAAAAATTCCTGCTAAACTCTGTATAACAAACTTACTTGGACATGGAGATACTGGTTTTAGCCTAAAAGCTATTTGGGAAATTTTTCCGTTAATTGCAACTTTTGCCTTTTTCTTTAAAAATCTGAAAGAAAAAAGTAGATTGTAAAATCTAAGTTATCCATTATATTTTCCATCCAAACCTGTCTTGAGGTAGATGTGAATCGAATCCGAAAATCAAAAAATCCAGCACTGGCAGACTACCTCACGCTTGCGGATCTATTTCGAACCTTACCTCATTCCGTTTTGCGAGAGATGATGACATGTACCTCAAGAGAATTCTATACAAGTGGGCAAATTCTCTTTAAGCAAGGTGATGAGGGAAATGATTTATATATTTTATCTGCGGGCAAGTTGCGATACGAAAAATTTGGGAATGACGGTTCCCTTAAGGATATGGGGGAATTTAAGAGACTAGATCTCATTGGAGAACTAAGTCTTTTTACCGGAGAGAAACGATCCGCAACAGTGCGTGCACTTCGTGATTCTGAAGTGATACGAGTGCCAAAAGATTTGGCTCTACCTATCTTGACAAAATATCCAGATACACTCTTGCAGATTACAAAAATTATAGCCGAGAGATTGGCGCATGCAAAACTCGATTCCCATACATTTATCACCACCAAACGAACGTTTAGTTTTATATCCTCTCTATCTGATGAAAAAGTCTCCTCATTCATCCACCACTTGGGATTGAGTATCCTACCACATGGTTCTTTCTACATTTTGGATGAAAAAACATTTCTGAAAAAAACAGAAGAACTATCAGATTTGGAAGAGAAAGACCGTGAACCTTGGCTCATTCGATTCTTTACAAGTCTGGAGTCGGAATACGATTATGTATTTTTTCTTATTGGTGATGGAGACATCACTTCGCAGTGGGTAGATCGCGCACTCAGACAAGCTGACAGTTTATTGTTTATCAAGGATGCGGAAGATAGTCCGCAATGCATACGTTTGGAATCTAAAATTGCAAAGGAAATCTATCAAGGTAAATCTAAAATCCTGGTGCTCGTACAACCAGACAGGGAGAGAGTCAAAGCTGGCACAATCAACCACTTAAGACAACGAAGGTATGATCGTTTTTTTCATGTGCATCTTGAAAGGCCAGACAGTTGGAATCGACTTGCACGAGGAATCCTTGGCTCAAGCCTTGGACTGGCATTAGGTGGTGGAGCTGCAAAAGGATTTGCGCATCTTGGCGTGCTGCTTGCCTTAGAGGAAAATCAAATTCCTATCGATATGGTAGCTGGAACAAGTGCAGGAGCAATTTTTGCTGCACTCATCGCTATGGGATTCACCGCAAAACATGCAGAAACAGAAGCCAAAAAACTTTGGGTAGATCGAGATATTTTGAATGAATATACCGTACCTGTTTTATCGCTCACTACGGGAAAAAAATATACGGAAACGATACAAAGTTTTTTTGGGGATATACAGATAGAGGATCTTTGGATTCCGTTTTATGCGATTGCCACCGATCTTTCGCATTCAGAAATTGTAGTACTTGAAAGTGGTCCACTTTGGAAAGCGATCCGCGCTACCACTTCCATCCCAGGTGTTGTCCCGCCATTTATGGACGATGGTGTTGTATATGTTGATGGGGGAGTTCTCGATAATGTTCCTGGTCTTCCCCTAAAGGATCGGGGAGCTGGTAAAATTATTGCTGTTGATGTTTTTGGTGATATATATCCGGACCAAGATAAAGAATGGGCGGAATACTTTGATGATAAAAATCCAGGTATTCTTACAAATCCTCTCAGACAAGTAACAAACCTTATCAATTTCAATGCATTTTTAAAGCCAAAATTCCCACCAATTGGTGATATCATTGTCCGTTCGATCTTGGCATCGAGTAGAGAGCGAATTCGTCTGACGGAAAAAAAATCTGATTTGTTTTTACAAATTCCAACGAACAACTTTGGAATTTTGGATTGGTTTGCCTATGACCGGTTAATTGAGTTAGGTTATATTTCTTCCAAGGACAAAATTTCTAAGTTCAAAAATTTAGAATCCAATCAAATCTATAGACCGAACTCTGGTTTAGCCCAAAGTCTAAGGTAGTATACAAGTATGATTCAAAACGTCCTAAAAATTTCCTTTGCCTTGTTTCTCTTCCCGATTCCCGTTTTTACCCAAAACTTAGATACTTTAAATGATCTAACCTATTCAAAACAAGAAAGTCTTTTGATTCGAAATGAGGTGAGAAAAAGTCTTGGTGATAAAGCAAATTCTAAGGAAGTCAGAGAGATCGTTCAAAATCTAAAACCTTGGGCAATGATGGAAGGGCTTCCGCCGCTTGAGTTTGCAAAATCTGTAAAACGATTTTACGAATTACGGGAGTATGGTATTCAGTTCGAGGATGTGGAAGAATTGATTCCATACTTTTATTCTAAAATAGTAAATGAAGAAGATATTGTGTTTCTCTCCCGGTATTTCAAAGAAGCAAATACGGTACATCTCCCCGATGATTTGTTCTACCAAAGTCTCCTTTGGATGGAATCCAAAAAATATGCTGGTCCCAGTATTCTATTAATTGGAAGGATGGTTCTTTTAGGACATAGGTTTGGTGTTGGTTTCGAAGCAATGTCCAAATCGTTTCTCAAGTACATTCCAAAAAAGGGAAATCAGTTAAACGCAAGTAAGGTGGAAGAAATTTTTGATACCATTTGTGCGGACCAAAAGATTCCTCTTTCAGACAAAAATACAAAAGTAATGCGTTCTGACCTGATTTTATTTTGGAATCATAAAAACGAAAAAAGAGAGTTCATCAAATCAGAAAGGAGAATCCAGGTCACACTAAATGATTTGGGTGAATGGGAGATGGGTGAGCGGCCTAAATTAGATCCTTCGATTCTGAGTGAGGTTGTTGTCCCCGCTGACTCTCAAAAGGATTTATCTTCCAATCTAATCTCTGTAAGTAAATCATGGGTTGGTGTACCGTATCGCTATGGGGCCATGTCAAGGACAGGAATCGATTGTTCTGGATTGACAACGAATATTTTGATTGATCCAAAAATCGCATATCCGAGAAATAAAATTCCTAGATCCGCAAGAGACCAAGCAACAATGGGTACTAAGGTCGATCAAAAATCGATTCGAATTGGAGATTTGGTTTTTTTCTCCGCATCTCCCAACCAAACAAAAATTACTCATGTAGGATTGAGTTTATTGGATAGACAATTCATTCATGCCTCGACAAGCAGAGGGGTAGTAATCCAATCATTGGATGAGAAGTGGTGGAAGGATCGTTTTGTTATTGCTAAAAAAATATTTGAGAGAAAGTAAATGGGAAAAAAAGCATTAGTTCTTTCTGGTGGAGGAGCTCGCGGAGCATACCAGGCAGGTGTTGTTAAGTATCTTGAAGAAATTCAATGGAAACCGGATATCATTTGTGGTACATCCGTTGGAGCAATCAATGCAAGTGCTATCGGTTCGGGTATGGATTCAAAAAAGCTGATCGAACTTTGGTTGAATCTGGATAAAAAAAAGATTATGAGGTATTCGATTTGGAATACAATCAAAGGTCTTTTTTCCAAAAAGTTTTATCCACTCGCGGAAACCTTCCCTTTGAAAAAGCTAATATTAGAAAAACTAGATTTTTTAAAATTAAATCAATCTCCGACAAAGGTAGTCGTTTCTGCCGTAAATTTAATTACTTCAGAACTTCGATTTTTTGAGAATCCTGACTTGCGAATTGAACATATTTTGGCTTCCAGTGCAATTCCAATTGTCTTTCCTTGGCAGATCATTGATGGGGAACCTTATTGGGATGGAGGGGTCATGGCCAATACACCGATTCTACCAGCTCTTACTCACAATGCTACGGAGATACTAGTCGTTCTTTTGAGTCCAGTTGGTGGTAGTTTGAGTCTTTCTCCTCCACAAACGAAAGACGAAGCCTTGGAGCGACTTTTCGAATTGTATCTTTTAGGCTCTTACCGAAGCATTCAGCAGGGTCTAGAGTATAGAAAAGAGGTGATGTCTGGTCTCACACCAATTGAAAATTTTCTGATTGGTTTTCGCACTCAGTTCAAACATGCAAAAATTAATGTTATAGCACCTAAACAGATGTTAGGTCTAGGAAGTATTTTGAATTTTTCCAAGGACCAAGCGCAAATTCTTGTGAACCGTGGTTATGCAGATGCTAAAGAGTTCTTTCAGAAAAAAAAGTGAATTTTGTTCTTTAGGATTATATGACCATACAAATGAATGGTATTTCGTTTGTCGCACCCTTAAAGGATTTCAAATATTTCCTTCAAGTCTCGGATCGATTTTCTACTTTCAAATGTAAAAGCTAAATAAACAACTCCATACAAGATACAAAACATTCCGATGGGAATAAAGATCAAAAAATGAAATGTCAGCGTTAGAATACTATTGACCAGAAATCCCAAAAATACAGTTAGAACCATTACAAACCAAAGGAACAAGAAGACTTTTACGAAACTGTTCATCTGCATTTCGATATGAATCTTCGTGCAGTCTAAACTCCTCTCAAAGGCACCTGTAATCGTTGGTAAAAAAGAGTTTCGATAGTAAATGATTCGTTTTATTTGAAATTGATTGCCGTCAATTTGCCCCTCATATTTTTTTTCAGTTTTTTTTCTCAGGAATTTATCAAGGAAGGTTCGTTCGAAAGATAGAACCTTAGACATATTTTGGACCAACTCATCGATAGACTTTTGACTTGTGATCGTAAGTTTTTCAGAGGGAAGAAATTGAAATCTAGAAACTAACTTGCTTAACATAACATTAAAAATATACTTTTAGATTGAAGTCTCAAATCCTGAAACAAAAAATATATATTGCCTCGCGTTTATTTAATTTTCCCTTGATTAAAGGAAACACTCAAACTTATGTTATATAGAAAGGAGAAAAATGATGATGTCCATTTGTTTGAGAGCAAGGATAGCAATTTTATGATTCTTTTCTTTATTTTCGTGCCAGGAAAGCCAAAATGATAATTTTGTTAAAAATGTCTTAATATCTGTCTTTCTCAGGGATTACTTTGGAGATATTTATCCAAAATTTGGTGAAATTTATGATTTAGAAAATGATCGGCATTTAACCACTTAAAATTTAATGGATCACTGGAGAATCAATTCAGACATGAGAGATATTTACGGCAGTGTTCTTATTACTGGCGGTTAGAATAGAGTTATAGGTGGTCAACTAAAGGCTTCATATTTGTATGATCAATTGAGTAACATGTTTGAAAAAACTAGGGACATGATATCGCCTCGTGTTGCGCATGCGAGCGGTAAAATATCTGATAAAAAAATACTAATCTTTGGAGGCCATTCGTATCCAAACTATGTTCCAGAAATAGAAATTTTTAATCCAGTGTCATGGTTAGCATCGTTACTGATAATTTGTCAAAACCTCAAATTGATTTCACATTTCACAAAGTTAGCGATGGGCGTATCTTTCTCATCGGAGGATTTTATAACCAGCTAAATTGGACTATGGTATGGTCTCCAGCAATTTAAATGGATATCAGTTCTGTATTTTTTGCCAATCAGTTCTTTTTAATGCAAGGTTTATCGTAACAGGAGGGAATACATCATTAGGAGCTAGTAATACAACGACTCAAATTAGTTCTATTGACTATACTCTTAGTAAGAAAAAAAATAGGAATGCCGAAAGAACTATGCACCGTGCAAGCAAGTTGAATGAAAAAGAAATGTTCCTTATTGGAGGGTCGAAACGAATTGTTGTGCCTTAGATTTAAAATCCGCTATTGAGTTTACATGCTAACTCATCACACCTTCTTAAGCACTCCGCTCTAAGATACCCTTGAGAAAAACTTCTGGAAAATCCAGGTTTTAACAGAATTTCAGGACAATTTGCTCTACATTTGGTTTTTTCTTTACATTCGGAAGCATTGTATCCTGGTGTTTGGTTGAGATAAAAAGGATGAATGCCTTTATTTGGATCAAACTCTTTATTCGGGCTACTTTTAATCGAGGTTATACTAACCACCAATACTACAGTGAAAATATCCAAGTATCTCATCGCTTTCATTCTAAAATTACTATACTAATAGCAAACAGATTCTTATCCCAAGTCAAAAAGAGAAAGAGAAAATAACGATTCAATATCAGATTTTCGCAACAAACTTAGTTCTTTACGCTTAAGTTAAATCTATTTCCTTAAAACTGGCTGAAAATATTACAACAATTATCTACTACAATTCCATAAAACTCTTATCTAGAAATTTGGATTGAGTTTGAGGACCTTCAGTCCTCGAAGGGTAGGTCTAATTTCTATCCCTTGCCCTAGGGGGAATCGCCCTCTCCGCTGCCAACACATCCTGTGTTGTCTACGCTCCGAGGCACGGTTTTGTTCTCCCTACGCCTTCGTGGCTACGGGACAAAAACACTCGTTCCCTATGGGTCACTCATATTTTTGATCGCAAAGCTGTTCGATTCCCAATGGATTGAGTTTGTGGACATTCTGTCCAGGATTGGAAGGGTTAGGTTGACTCTTTGCCCTAGGAGGGAATCGAACCCCCACTGTCGGTTCCGAAGACCGATGTTCTATCCGTTGAACTACCAGGGCAATTTGTAAGTAAGGTCAGGTTATGGGGGCAGGGTCCTCAGGCAATAGATTTTTTTGGCAAAGTTTGTGCCAGTTTTAGAATGCTAAAAAGTAAAACTAAGCCCCAGGCTAGAAGCAGCAAACGAAGAGTCGTTAGGATCCAATACAAAGGTCTTGGTTTGCCAGGAACTAGAAAAACGGTCAGGTCGTTTACTGTGTTGATACTCACATCTGGAATATTCTTTTTTAAGGTGTCGAAAGTCTTTCTAAAATCACCCAAACGTAAGGATGTGTCGATCGTTGGGTCGTTCGTGTATCGCAAAGTACCTTCATCTCCATAAGCATAGAATAAGGTATCAAATCCAATAAAGTTTGGATCTACAGAATAGGAGCCTGGTTCGTTGCGAATGAAAAACGTACAGACTAAGTCACCGAAAGGAAATGATGGAATTTGACCTTCTTGTCTGAACTTCTCCCTACTGAATCCATCTTCGTAAAAGTCGGAAAAGTCTCCCATCTGGTAGATGGCTAATTCGTTTTCTGTCAGTAAAACTCCACCTAAATTGGGAAAGGTTTCGAATTCAGCCTGTAGTTTTTCTTTCAGTTCGGGCTTTGATACAGAAGAACCTGATTCGACTCGATGGGTTTTCAATATATCTTTGATCTTTGTTCTTAAGGAACGGATTTCATCCCAGTTTTTTTCCTCAATTCGTTTTAAGATTTCAGACTGTTCCGTGGTATTTGGCTCGTCCCAAAACAAGTCCCAAGCTTCGATTGCAGGCTGGAACAGCTCGGAAGTCGGAGTTTCAGAATAAAGTTTCCCCGTATTTGCGACAAAGCTAAGGCCCAAAAGAAAAAAAATGGTTCTCATAGTTTCATCTATCGGCCAAATCTTTCCGAATGATGAATTGTCCCATTTGTGATGAACACAAAAACCTAGAATCGCCTCTTTGGGAATCCGAATCTTGGATCCTCCGACCTGCGGGAAAAAACCTAAATGGATATCTTTATTTGGAAACAAGAACCCATGTCGAGTCTTGGGGGGAATTGAGTCTAGACCAACTCAAAGAATATGGGGCAGCTTTATTTTTTGCCTTTCAAAACATAAAAAAATTAAATCCAGAAAAGATTTACCAAGTAGCCCTCAGTGAAAAAGTTCCGCACCTTCACCTCCATTTGGTCCCTCGGTATGCTGATCATTCCAAAGGACTTGATCATCTAACTATTGCTCTAGGCGAAGGCTTCCCTGGGGTTTGAAGTTTTATGTATAAAGTACAAAAACCATTATACGGCAACCAAGATTTAGAAAGTTTGCAGGAAAGACTGTTTTTATTGCAAAAAGAAAGTTTTGACCAGGGTTATGCTCATGTATTTTTAATGGAAGGTTGGGCATCGAGTGGGAAAGGTTCTATTTTGCAAAATCTAACGGTTCGACTGGACCCACGTAAATTTAAAGTATATTCGCCTTACGTACACCAGTCGGAAGATAGGGGATATCCATTCCTTTGGAATTTTTGGAGGGTGTTGCCGAGATACGGTGAAATGCTTTTTTATTTGAATACCTATTACAGTCGATTGGCCTATTTACAAAGCAAAGGGAAAATTTCTAAATTAGAATGCAACCAACGACTTGTTTCCATACTAAACACAGAGAGAATTTTATCGAAGGATAAAATTTTGGTTCATAAATTTTTTATCCATCTCTCTAAAAAAGAACAAAAAAAGAGATTCAAAATATCAAGGATAGAAAAGCGAGACTGGGAATTTTCACCGTATGACAAAGATCAGTGGAAACATTACGATCGATATCAAAATATTTTTGAAACTCTTTTGCTTGCAAGTACGACCTCTGACTCGCCTTGGCAAATTCTTTACAACGATAAAAAAGAAGACGTAAAGTTACTTATTTTCGAATCCATCGTTCACAAATTAGAGAATATACTTGGTTTTGATTCCAAGGAACGACTTTCCAAGATGAATGCTTTGGAGTTGATTCCATGAAACATTTGATTTCAGACTCAAGTCACAATCTAGACCTCCGGAAAGTAGATCTAAGCCAAACTTTAGAGCTAACTCTTTACAAAGACAAAATGAAAGAGTTAAAATCTAGGTTACGAACTTTGACCTTCCAGGCAAAGGTTCATCAAAGACCGATTATTTTAGTCTTTGAAGGTTGGGATGCGGCAGGTAAGGGAGGGGCAATTCGAAGGCTCACTCAAGAGATAGATCCACGATTGTTTGAGGTTCATAATATTGCAGCACCAAACGAAGAAGAAAAGAAACACCACTACCTTTGGAGGTTTTGGAATCGAATTCCCGTAAAGGGTCATGTTGGAATCTTTGACAGGTCCTGGTATGGTCGTGTTCTGGTTGAGAGAGTAGAGGGATTTGCAAAGGATTCAGAGTGGACAAGGGCTTATGAAGAGATTTTTTTATTTGAAGAACAACTCGTGAGTTTTGGAGCCATCCTCATTAAATTTTGGCTTCACATTTCAAAAGAAGAACAACTCAGACGGTTTGAAACTCGTGAAAACGACCCACTCAAACGTTGGAAACTAACGGAAGAAGATTGGCGCAACAGAGATAAATGGGACAACTATGTGGATGCCGCCAATCAAATGTTTCAAAAAACGGATTCCCCGAAAGCACCTTGGATCGTAGTTCCTGCGAATGACAAATACTTTGCGAGAAAAAAAGTTTTGGAAACAATAGTCAGAAAGTTAGAATTTGAATTCTAACGATAAGGCTTTTGCCTGATTTCGAACGTGTATATTTTATCTAAGGACTCAAGTACCACTTGGGAATAAAATCCCAAGTCCAGAGCTCGAAACCTAGATCGAAAAAATGAGTAGTCTTCATCAAAGACTTCTTTTCTGCAATCAGGTAGCAGTTCTCTAAGTTTATTTTTAGAAATGGAGTGGTATAAAAATCCCTTCGATTCTCTTGGAATTTGCCTTTTCTCCCAAAGGATCGGTTCGCTGAAGCACAAAACGCCTGTTTTTGTTTTGATTCGAAATTCAGCTTTCCAATCTTCCAGTGGAACAGACATAGGTTTTGATGTATTGTTATCGATAAAAAGAAAATAACCTTGGTATAAATCGTCCTCTTCTCTAGAAAGACTGAGGTAGGTTGAGTGACCATCTACGATTTGTTTTTCGGACTGAGTTCGATCTCCAAAAGTGCCAGGGTTTAAGGCTCGAAACCCAATATAAAAAATTAGAATAATTGAGACCAAATCTAAGATGAGAACAAATTGTCTGTATCTACTTTTTTTAGTGGTTTTTCCTATGTTTTTCAAATATTCCCGGAATTCTTCCGGGGATCTGGAGTGATATCCTTTCCCCATCAAACAACTCCTTTGAAAAATTCTAAGATATTTCCAGCTGTTGGATTTGTAATATCCATTTCTCTTACGCCGTCAAACAGACTTAAAGCTAAATATACAGACTCAGTCAGCGGTTCACCGGTAGATATGTATCTTGCCACAATTCCTGTTAACAAATCACCGGTTCCCATTGTCGCAAGTCTTGGATTTGGAGATTCAAATACAAAACAATCTCTACTTTTTGTACAATATATACTAATGTGCGACTTAACTAATATATTCACCTGCCATTCGGAACATATGTGGCAAATATCGTCATAGACATCTTGGATACGACTGTAAGATTTATTTGTTATCTTTGAAAATTCTCCCAGATGGGGTGTCAAAAGGGTTTCTCTTGCGGTCGGCAATCTCTTTCTAGAATTTGGAATGGCTCCGGCATCCAAAATTAAAGTTTTGTTTCCTAAATCCAAGTTATCCGAAAAGTCTTCTGGATTTTCTGTTAGACCAGGACCACAAACAAGGACGGAGACTTTTTCCAGAAACGAATCTTTGATACATTCAGAAAAGGAAACGGATGCGGCCATTCGAGAAAGATCCTTGGAAAGAGTTAATTTCTGGATTTGAGAAGATGGGGATCCAATTTTTGTAATCCCTCCACCCAGAACTGAAAAGATCTTTTCTGAAAGTAGAATGGCCCCTTCCATCCCTTCTTTTCCACCATAAAACATTGCTGATCCCGATTTGTATTTATGGGCATTTAACTTGCGTTTCAGTTTTTCTTTTGCCTGCTTCATGTCTGGTTCCCAAATAAACTTTTGTTGGAAGTTTAGCTTTGATATATGGGAACGCACGGGAAATCCGATACTTTCATAATAGCGAGGAGTGGGTTCTTCGGAGTCTGGATTTTGATAACCTATATTCTCCCATTTTCGTGTTCCTAACTCTTCGATGGAATCTGCTTGGATACAAATGGTATCCATTCCAGAAATAAAACCACTTGGAGTATCAAGGGAGATCGTATAAAAGATTTCTTTTTTCTGGTTACACAACTCAATAATCGATGTTAGCTGTGTATCTAGAGGTGGATTAAATCCAATTCCTAGTAGAGCATCCACAAGCAAAACAGAATCCTTCGTTTTTGTTTTAAGATAGGAAGAAAGTTCGCTAATACTACCAATTGGGACACCTACTTTTTTACAAAGTGATTCATGAAATATTCCAGCATTTTTTTTGTTAGGTGCAGTTTGAAAAACCTGAACAGAATGACCTTCTTGGAAGAGTATTTGTGCAAGGGCATATCCATCTCCGCCATTCCCGCCTGTGCCTACAAGGACTAAGATGGTTTCAGCGGTTTCCCATAAATCCTCATTGGCATGAAACACGGATAATGCGGCTGAGCCCATAAGAGCGATTTCAGGAATTCCCAATTCCTCCGTTGAAAGCCTGTCGATATGTTTGGCTTCTGCGTTAGTAAAAATGGGATGGAATCGCATCAAATCCAACGGTAGATTTCCAGCGCACCTTGGCGTATGCGCACTGAAAAGATTGTGTCAAAAAGATCCGTATAAGTTTCTCTCCACTGACCTCTCGGAGGAGAAAAGGGGAGTCGTTTGTTGTTTGTATGGTTCCCAGTTTTATCGTGCACTTGCAAACGAATGGAGTTTCCACCATCTTCCGTTTCCCAAATATAAAAATCTTGATTGTTCCGAATGGAAAATAGAATCTCAGATGGGTCTTGGATTTCTTTGATGAATTCAGACGATTTTGAATCGAACTGGTATCGATAAATCCGTCGGAATTTAAACCGTTTGTCTTTTTTGGAGAAGTAGCTAAACGATCCCAAAACATAATCTCCGTCTGGGTGGGGTAGGAGTTTGTCCAACGTTATATCAAACTCTTTTGCCTCTGGACTAGAGAAGACGTCCAAAGTCGATTCTTTCAGATTTCCTTTCAGCTCACCATCTTCATAAAAGGTCAGTCTCATCTCTTCCGCTGTGCGGTGGTAGACAAAGAGTTTGTCCCCATCTCCAGGTGCGATGTATTCAATGTAACGGAATGGCTCTGTGTTTTTTCCGGAGGCACCGAGCATAAAGCGGACCACACCTTTTTGGCTGATCTGCACTAAGAAGGAGGGGAGAATGGTTGATCCTTGCGTAGAAAAGGCTCCACTGTACGACTTGTAAAGTGTTTCTGTGCCGGGTGGAAGTTCCATTCCTTTGCTCGAGATTCGGTTCTGGACAATCAAATCTCCGTCCTCGTTCATCGCTACAAGTCCAATCCCTCCAAACCGGAACGGATAGTGCGGGATTCCTCCTTGCGGTTTGTAATCGGGGCTTCCGAGGGTTGCATCGAGTCGTCCGTTGCGGTCAAAGAGCTTTACTAAGGATTGTCTCGAATCTGCAACCGCAGTGATATTGGAGGAGGAAGGTATAAAAAGAGGGACATTGGTCAGAACTTGGTTGACCACAACTCCTTCGAAGGCCTCGGGTGTGTTGCCGAGAGGGATTCGGAATAGAATTTCTTCCTTTAAGTTCTCGACACGGAACCGTAGGCAGGTGATACTTAGAAACAAGATTGGTAGTAAGAAGGCTTTTCTTCGCATGGCGCAACTTCCATTCCCTAATTTTTTATTTACAGGACAACTCCCTTTTCCTAAGTTGACAAGTGACAGGTCGATTTTTGACATGTCTTGGGTCTCTTATTAAGGATTCGTCGAGAATCTTTTGGAAATGGTTTGGCATATACCGAGGAAAACATCAGAGAACTGTTAGATCGAGTTCTCGAACCACCTCTAGCGCTTTTTTCGCTCCAGATACAGAATCGGAAAAACCACGCCCTCATTGAGATAACGCTTGATCACCTTACAAGTAAAACTGGATCCGCCAGTTTGGAAGATTGTGAGTTGGTATCTAAGAGACTCAAAGAGGAGTTGGATCTATCCGGAGAGGAATTTGATTTCACTCTTCAAGTATCTTCGGCTGGCGCAGAGCGTATCTTACGACTGCCCGAGGATTTGGATCGCTTCCAGGGGCTCTTAGCAAAACTAGAAGTTCAATCGGAAGACGGAAATTGGGACAAACGAATTTTTCGTTTGGGACCGAGAGAGGGGGATTCTGTCAATTTGACTTTATATGATCGTAAAGCCAAACAAAAGAGGAATCCAAAACTGATCTCACTCCCCATTGGAAAAATTCGGAAGGGAAATTTGTATTTAGAAGTTTAATATGGCTACAAAACAAGCAACGAAAGAAATTGGGCTATTCGAAGCCATCCAACAATTCTGTCAGGACAAATCCCTGGACAGAGAGCTCGTGCTCGGAGTGATCCGAGATTCTCTTCTCACCGCCTATCGAAAGAAAGTCGGTCTCGAAGCAGAAAACGATGACCGATGCCAAGTTGAATTTGGCCAAGAGAATAAAAACGAAATCGTTGTCTCTGTTGCAAAAGATGTAGTTGCTGAAAAATCAGAAAATCCACTTGAGATTTCACTCGAAGAAGCAAAAAAGATCGATCCTCATGCCGAGATCGGTGGCCGGGTTCGGGTCTTTGAAAAACCGCAGGACCTTTCCCGGGTTCTTTCCAGTCAGGCGAAACAAATGGTCTTCCAAAGACTTCGCGATATGGAAAAGGAACTTTTGTTCCAAGAATATAAATCCAAAGAAGGGGAGCTTACTCACGGTTACTTCCAACGCTGGAAAAAAGATATCATGAGCATTGATCTCGGAAAAGTCGAAGGGATCATGTTAAAAAAAGACCAAAACCCTGGAGAAAAATACAGACAGGGTGACCGTCTCAAAGCAATTATTTCTCGCGTGGAAATTCGGCCAAGAGAGCCAATGCCAGTTATTACACTTTCCCGAGCTTCCGGTGATTTTGTAAAAAAACTATTCGAAATGGAAATTCCAGAAGTTTACGATGGGATCGTTGAAATCCGGGATGTTGCAAGAATCCCATCTTACAGAACCAAGGTGGTAGTAACAACTAGCAAATCGGATGTGGATCCAGTCGGAGCCTGTGTTGGTATGAAAGGTGTTCGGATCCAAGCGATTGTCCGCGAGCTTGGAAATGAACGAATTGATATTGTTCTCCATTCAGATGAACCAAGTGTTTTTATTGCAAATGCAATTTCTCCCGCAAAACCTGTAGAAGTCCATGTGGACAAAAAGAGAGGGGATGCACTTGTCATTGTACCGGATGAATCTTTGTCCCTTGCCATTGGTATCAATGGATCCAATGTTAAATTGGTCTCTCAGCTATCAGGCTTTAAGATTGATATCAAAACTGTATCTCAATACAACCAAGAGCTTGCCTCCCCAGAAGCGAGGGAGAAATTAGATCGCCTGTTCAATGCCCAACAAGAGGCAATGGAAGGCGCAGAAGAAGATTCGGAAGGAAGCGATGAAGATGGCAGCGATTACACTCCGCTTTCAGAAATACCAGGACTCACTCCAAGAATCGTAGGACTTTTGGAAGCCGGTGGAATAAAAAATGTAGAAACCTTACTCGAGTTTAGTCCCGAAGAACTTTCTGCAATTGGTGGAATAGGAAGAACTACTGCAGATCAAATCTTACGTTTGTTAAGAGAGTCGATCGAATGGGTGGAAGAGGGTTAAGAGTAAGGAAATTATGGAAGAGCAAAAGTCGATAAAAGAAACCCTCCAGCAAGGTGCAAGTGGCGATAAGACCAAAAAGAAGTTGGTCATAAAAAAGAAGGCTACTAGTTCCGATGAAAAAAAAGAAGCAAGTTCCCAACAAACTAATGCTCAAGAGAGCAAACCATCTCTTCCCGAAAAGAAAAAAGACCTAACAGAATTAGTAAGAGAAGAAGTAAAACGGCAAGGAATGACTGGTGGCTCAGGTCCACAGGCTCCTTCGCAAGCATCACCGATCGTATCAAGACCAGAACGAAAACTGGAAGTTCCATTGGAACAAGAAAGACAGCCTTTAGACCGTAAGCCAGAATCCATTCTTTCTGGAGATACTTCCTCACCTAACTATCGTTCGGATGAAAGAAAAGGCCAAGGCGGTAATCAAGGTTACTTCAAAAAAGAAGATCGCAATCCTATCGTTTCAAGACCTCAAAACCAAAGACCACCTAGACCTGAGGGCCAAGGCAGTGGTGGTTACCAAGGCAATCGCGGCCCAGGCCAAGGTGGTGGTGGTTACCAAGGCAATCGTGGTCCCGGCCAAGGTGGTGGTGGTTACCAAGGGAATCGTGGTCCCGGCCAAGGTGGTGGTGGCTACCAAGGGAATCGTGGTCCTGGACAGGGTGGCGGTACAGGCTACCAAGGGAATCGTGGTCCTGGACAGGGTGGTGGCACTGGCTACCAAGGGAATCGTGGTCCTGGACAGGGTGGTGGCACTGGCTACCAAGGGAATCGTGGTCCTGGACAGGGTGGTGGCACTGGTTACCAAGGGAACAGGGGAGCTAGACCCATCGGTCAAGGCGGTGGACCTGGTGCAAAACCTATAGGTGAATCACCGTTTGGTGGTGCAGGAGCTCCTCCCGGCGCTGGTGGAAGTACCGGCAAAAAGAAAGTATTTGATAAAGAAAAAGGTGGCCGAGAGGAAAACGAAAACACAAAGTTTTTTAAACAGAGTTTTCGAAAGCAAAAAGCCCAAGCCGCAGCTCTCGCAGCTGTACCTAAAGAGATTTCTATTTTAGAAAATATCCAAGTTGGTGAGATTGCAAAAAAATTAAATCTCAAACCTGGTGATGTCATCGCCAAACTTATGAAAATGGGTATGATGGTGACAATCAACAATGTAATCGACGCAGAAACAGCTACGATCCTTGCGGATGATTACGGCTGTAAGGTGAAGATTGTTTCTCTCTACGACGAAACGGTAATCGAAGAAGAAAAAGAGTCGGAAGAGGATTATATCACAAGACCTCCTGTTGTTACCATTATGGGTCACGTAGATCATGGTAAAACAAAACTTCTCGATACGATTCGATCCTCTCGGGTCGCAGAAGGAGAGTCGGGTGGAATCACTCAGCATATTGGTGCCTACCAAGTAGAAACCAATCGTGGTAAGATTGCTTTTTTAGATACGCCAGGTCACGAAGCATTTACTTCCATGCGAGCTCGAGGTGCCTCCGTTACCGATATCGTAGTTCTCGTTGTTGCAGCCGACGATGGTGTGATGCCACAAACTTTGGAAGCAATCAACCATGCTAAAGAAGCTGAGGTTCCCATCATTGTTGCGGTAAACAAAATTGATCTACCTGCAGCAAACCCTGAAAAGGTTCGCCAAGAGCTTGCAAACTATGGGCTTCAACCAGAAGAGTGGGGTGGAACAACAATCTTCTGTGATATATCAGCAAAAAATAATATTGGAATCGATAAACTCCTTGAGATGATCCTCATCCAGGCAGAGCTTCTCGACCACAAAGCCAATCCAAAACGTCGAGCAAAAGGTACTATCGTGGAAGCCAAACTCGATCCAGGTCGTGGTGCGGTGGCAACTGTCCTTATCCAGAATGGAACTCTCCGCGTGGGGGACGCCTTTGTTGCAGGTGTTCATGCAGGACGTGTGAGGGCGATGTACAATGACCTAGGTCAGTCGATCAAAGAGGCAGGACCTTCTTATCCTGCTCTTGTTACAGGTCTAGATGGAGTACCGGATGCGGGAGCTCCTTTTGATGTGGTTGTGGATGACAAAGAGGCTCGTGGGATTTCTCATAGCCGTCAAGAATATGAAAGACTTGGTCAATCTAAGAATGCGGCTACTCGTGTAACGCTTGATAATATGAGTGAGATCATCAAACAAGGTGCTCTCAAAGAACTCAAAGTCATTATCAAAGCTGACGTTCGTGGTTCTACCGAAGCAGTGAAAGAAGCCTTAGAAAAACTCTCCACACCAGACGTTCGACTCAATGTAATCCATGCGGGAACGGGTGCGATTGTAGATTCAGATATCATCTTGGCATCTGCATCCAATGCGATTGTGATTGGATTCCACACTAGGGCAAATCCAAAGACAGTGTCGCTTGCAGAGAAGGAAAAAGTAGAAATCAAATACTATAGCATCATCTATGATGTGGTAAATGAAGTCAAAGCTTCCATGGAAGGAATGTTAGAACCTGAAAAAGTGGAGAATATCATCGGTAAGGTGGAAATCCGAGATGTGTTCAAAATTTCCAAGGTTGGAAACATCGCTGGTTGTATGGTTAAATCTGGAAAGGTTACCAAAAACGGAAACGTTCGTGTAGTTTCAAGCAAATCCGGTGAAATTCTTTGGGAAGGCAAAATCAAAAACCTCAAACGTATGAAGGACGATGTCGCCGATGTTCTCACTGGTTTTGAGTGTGGTATCTTACTCGATGGATTCAACGACTTCGAAGTTGGAGATGAGATCGAAGTATACGAGATTCGAGAGATTGCTCGTAAACTGTAAGGTAATTGGATGAACCCGGTTCGAAAGAAGAAACTCGAATCCGAGATCATTCGTTTGCTCTCACTTGCGATTCTGGAAGGTAAGGTAAAGGACCCAAGGGTTTTTTTACCAAGCTTTCACAGAATTGAACTAACCGATGACCTCAAACATGCAAAGATTTATTTTACGGCTCTCTGTAACAACAATGAACGTAAAAAACTGACTCAAGGTCTTGTCTCGTCGGCAGGCTTTTTGTCCAGTCTTGTCGGAAAAAATTTACACTTACATACGAACCCACGATTCAGTTTTGTTTGGGACAACAATTACATCAAGAGTTTGGATGTGATTCGTCTGATTGATGAATCCAAACCAAAAACTTTGTTCGAAGAACTACATCCAGACGTAGACACCGAAAGCAAATCGGAATCTGACGAATCGGCTTGATTTAGGGATATTTTTTTGGACCCGAGGTCAGGCTATCTTTTTGTCTATAAACCTCCGGGGATTACCAGTAGTGATTTGGTATTAACTCTCAAACGAAAATTAAAAACCAAAGCCATTGGTCATACTGGCACCTTAGATCGGTTTGCAGAGGGACTTTTGATTCTTCCGATTTGTGATTATACTTCCTTTTCTCAAGTTTTTCTTGGTTTGGATAAAACCTACTATGCGGAAGTTCTTGTCGGCAAACGAACAGACTCAGGTGATCCCGACGGTGTGGTTGAGATAGATTCCGTCGAAGAGAGTTTAGAGATTTTTCAGTCTAAGTTCACAATACAGGAGTTAGAACAGGAATTACGCAATCTAGAAAAGATCACACAACAATCTGCCCCTAAAATCTCCGCTCTTAAAGTTGGGGGAAAAAGGCAGTCTGATCTTGTGCGGATGGGTGTGGAAGTCGAAGAAAAAATCAGATCGATTCGGATCTATTCGGTTTCCAGTGTGGCAAAAGAAGAATTTGGGTTTTCGTTTCGGGTTCACGTTAGCTCAGGGACGTACATTCGGAAGATGATTCTGGACCTTTCCGGCCAATGGGGAATCCCCCTAACTCTCCAAAGACTGGTCCGCGAGCGAATTGCAAACTACGATCTTTCATTTGCCACTCATTTGGATTCCGTGGATCTTTCCCAAGTCAAATCCTGGAAAGAAATCTTACCTTTGCCGTATCGAAAAGTGGAACCGTCCGAAAAAAAGGGAATCCTGCACGGGGGGTATGTTTGGGACAAATTGCCGAACGCAAGCGATTTAGGTTTTTATCTCGTAGACGAGGATGGGGAAACCCTCCTTGCTTGGTGCACCAGGGAGGGAAAGCCAGACCATTTGCCCTATCGATACAGAAAAGTATTTTTTGATCCCCATCAAAAAATTATGTTTTCTAAATAAGGTGATTTTAGATTTTGGAAGAAATATGATCACCAAAGAACAAAAACAGCAGATCATTGCTACATTCGGTAGCAAACCAAACGACTCCGGTTCTGCAGAAGTACAAATCGCCCTACTTGACGCACGTATCAAAGACCTTACAGAACACTTCAAAGTGAACAAAAAGGATTTCCATTCCCGTCGTGGCCTAATTGCCCTTGTAAACCAGAGAAAACGACTTTTGGAATATCTAAAAAAGTCCAATACCGATAGTTACAAAAAGATCATCGAAAAACTCGGGCTTAGGAAGTAGTTCCTATGGCAACAGAAATTACGTCTACTTGGGGTCGAGACTCGATCACCCTGGAGACCGGCAAGTGGGCCAAACAAGCCCACGGAGCGGTCGTGTACAAAACTGGAAACTTAGTCCTTCTGGCAACCGTTTGCGCAGCGGATGAACCAAAAGATGGCCAAGATTTTTTCCCCCTTACTTGCGAATATACCGAAAAAGCATACTCAGTAGGTCGTTTCCCTGGCGGTTACTTCAAACGCGAAGCCAAACCTGCAGAACATGAAGTTTTACTCTCTCGAATCATCGATAGACCCATTCGACCTATGTTTCCTGAAGGTTACTTTTCGGAAGTACAACTTCTGGTTCAGGTTCTATCAGCAGACAAACAAGTTTCTGTTGCAGGTCACGCCATCTCTGCAGCTTCTGCAGCCCTGGCAGTCTCCAATATCCCGTTTGCAGGCCCAATTGCGGGTGCAAGGATCGGAAGAATAGGCGGAGAGTTTATCCTCAATCCAACAAACGAAGAGATAACAAAATCTGATTTGGACTTAATTGTGGCTGGAACTAAGGATGCTATCGTAATGATCGAAGGGGAAGCAAACGAAATCTCCAAAGATGATATGATGGCAGCGCTACGGTTTGCGCAAGGCCACTTGAAGGCAGCGGTAGAGCTTCAAGAAAATTTTGCAAAAAAACATGGAAACCCGAAGAAGGAAGTTGTTTTAAAGACTCCAGACAAAGAGCTTCATACAAAAATCCGTGAATTTGCGTATGATAGACTTGCCGCAGCGAATCGTAATGCTGACAAAGCAAAACGCAATGACGATATCAAAGCGATCAATAAGGAAACTGTAGAACATTTTAAGACCTTACTTGCTCCCGAAGACAAATCAAAAGATATCAAACATTTCTTGCATGAATTGGAATATGAAGTAGTCCGCGAACTCGTGCTAAATGAAGGAATTCGTTTTGATGGACGAAAGACGGATGAGATCCGTCAGATTTCTTGCGAAATCGATGTACTTCCTGGACCACATGGTTCTGCTGTATTTACTAGAGGTCAAACTCAATCCCTAGGTGTTGTAACCCTTGGAACTACGTCAGATAACCAGCGTTATGAGACACTAGAAGGTAGCAAAGAAAAGAATTTTATGCTCCACTACAACTTCCCGGCGTTCTCCGTAGGTGAGGTTCGTCGGAACTCTGGTCCGGGTCGACGTGAAATTGGTCATGGAAACTTGGCAGAGCGAGCGATCAAAAAAGTTCTACCCAACCAAGCGGACTTTCCGTATGTGATCCGAGTGGTTTCTGAAATTTTAGAATCCAATGGATCGTCTTCTATGGCATCGGTTTGTTCAGGAACATTGGCTCTTATGGCAGGTGGTGTTCCGATTTCTAGTCCTGTATCTGGAATTGCGATGGGTCTTTTCAGTGATGAGAATGGCAGATTTGCTGTTCTTTCTGATATCGCAGGGATTGAAGACCATTTTGGTGATATGGACTTTAAATTGGCGGGAACTGCAAAGGGTATCACTGCCTTCCAAATGGACCTCAAAGTGAATGGACTAGGTTTAGAAGTTTTACAAAAAGCCATTGAACAAGCGCAAGTGGGCAGGGATCATATTCTTGGTGAGATGAACAAGTCCATCTCTTCAGTAAAAGGAAATCTCTCCACGAACGCACCTCGAATCACTCTCAAATCTATTCCAAAAGATCGAATTGGCGAACTCATTGGCCCTGGTGGAAAGATGATCCGTGCGATTATCGAACAATCAGGATCGGAGATTTCTGTCGATGACAGTGGTAAGGTGACGATTGCTTCTCCAAGCGAAGAGGCAAAAGAAAAAGCCATTGCCATGATTGATGGAATCTTCGAAGAAATTGAAATTGGAAAGATTTACGAAGGAACGATCAAACGTATTGCGGACTTTGGGGCCTTCGTAGAGATTTTACCAGGTAAGGAAGGACTTTGCCACATTTCAAAGTTAGATGTGAAGCGAGTTCAGTCTGTTCGAGATATCGTTTCCGAAGGTCAAAAGATCCAAGTGAAGGTCATTGCCGTTGATAAAATGGGGAAGATTGACCTTTCGAGAAAGGATGTTTTACTCGGAGACTGATTCAGGTTTTTTTGGGAATTTGATTCCTTTGCAAACCATAGAATGAATTGTTTAGGGAGAGCCTATGCTACCATTTTCTAAGGAAATTTTGAAAACGGTTCTCCCGAACGGAATTACAGTTCTCTTCCAACCAATGAAACATGCGGCCTCTATGGGGGTCGGTGTTTTCCTGAAACAAGGTAGCCTCGCAGAATCCCAATCCGAACATGGGTACTTCCATTTTCTGGAACATATGCTTTTTAAAGACACCGAAACTCGCACTTCCAAACAAATCGCAGAAGAAATTGAAAGGGTTGGTGGTATACTAAATGGAAGTACGGCAAGGGAGTATACTCAGTATTACGTAGTTGCGATTAAGGACAAGGCAGAACTTGCCTTTGATATCTTAAGCGATATGTTGTATAGGCCTCTGTTCCGAAAGGAAGACATTGCTACAGAAAAGGAAGTTGTCATCGAAGAGATGCGCAGTTATGAAGATGCGCCTGATGATTTTGTCTATGATTTTTACTTTCGTAATATCTTTGGAAAGTCTTACTATGGTAGAGATATCATTGGTACTCGCGAATCTGTAGGTGGTGTCAATCGAGACAAACTTTCTAATTTTTATCAAAAACACTATTTTCCAAAGAATATGGTAATCAGCGTATCTGGGAATTTCTCTTGGAAATACATTCTAGAACTTACAAATAAGTATTTTTCATTTAAAAATCCAAAAGATAAGATGGATGTTGAGACAATCATACCTCCACCTAAAAAAAATTATACGAAGCATCTGGCAAAACGGAAGATTGAACAGTTTAATATTATGCTAGGTGCGAACGGGCATAAAAGAGAATATAAAACTGTAACCACTACCCAACTATTCTCTACAATCCTTGGAGGAGGTATGGCTAGCCGACTCTTCCAAAATATCCGTGAAAAAGAGGGGCTTTGTTACAGTATCTACTCTTTCCCCTCATATTATAAAACGACGGGCCTTTTTTCAATTTCCTGCGCTACTTCGAAAGAAAAGGCAGGTAAATGTGTTTCCTTAATTCTAAAGGAACTTGAAAACATCGTAAAACATGGGTTTACTGCAAAAGAATTGGAAGATGCTAAGTCTAATCAGTTGGGAGGCATGGCGATCGGATACGAGCTTCCGGAAAACCGAATGAATAATATCGGACTCCAAGAAATCTATTATAAAAACTACTTCTCTCTTGAAGATAGAATGAAGGCAATCCGCGGTGTGACTCTAGACGAACTCAATGCTCTCGCACGAGATACCTTTGGAATTGACTCCTTCCACTTATCCTGTGTGGGAGATATGACCGACTCTCAATTCGCAAAAATTCCCACATCCCTCGGTTGAATCGTCTAGGAAAAAATGCAAAACCTGCCGATCTTAAGACTCCACCCTAAGGCTGAACTCCCTGCCTACAAAACGGAAGGTTCAGCTGGTATGGATCTGGCTTATATCGGTGATGAGGATCTCCTCTTACCGAAGGGCGAGGTATTACTCGTCCCAACGGGGCTTGCTATAGCTATTCCCAAGGGCTATGAAGGCCAAATTCGCCCTCGTTCTGGCTTTTCTACAAAAAACAGGATCATAATGCCCAATGCACCTGGGACCATTGATTCCGATTACCGAGGCGAAGTAAAGATCCCCGTTTTAAACCTAAGTGGGTCGGACTTCCGACTTGAGGTAGGAACACGGATCGCTCAAATCATCTTCCAGAAGGTTGAGCTACTCGCTCCTATCTTCGTAGATTCCTTGGATGAAACGGAACGAGGCATGGGTGGATTTGGAAGCACGGGAAAATAAGACATAATTAAAAAAAAAGGCACTTAGCTTTTTTGAATTTTCGTCGATAGATTGTCTAGAGGTGCCTCTATGATGCGATCCCTTTGGACCGGTGCGACCGGAATGATAGCCCAACAGTTTCATATTGATACAGTAGCGAACAATTTAGCAAACGTAAACACAACCGGATTTAAGAAAAATCGAGTGGATTTTGAGGATTTGGTATACCAACACCAAGTTCTTGCTGGAACTCCTGCAACATCTGTTTCTGAAATTCCGACGGGCGTCAATGTTGGGCATGGGGTTAAGGTGTCCGCCACACAAAAGCTATTTGAGATTGGCTCCTTCCAAGCAACAGGAAATAAACTGGATCTTGCACTCACAGGTGAGATGGCATTCTTTAAAATCCAAATGCCAGATGGCACCTTTAGTTATTCCAGAGACGGATCTTTTAAAATTGACTCCAACCAACAGGTCGTTACATCAAATGGTTATCTTTTAGAGCCACCGATTATCTTACCTGAGAATGCCATCTTAACCACACTCATGGTGTCAGAGGAAGGTGAAGTTACAGTTAAAATTGGAAATGATATCCGCCCGACTACCATCGGTCAGTTGGAACTCTATCGATTTGTAAACCCGGCTGGTCTGCAAGCAGTTGGAAAGAACTTGTTTAAGGAAACGGTAGCCTCTGGACCTGAAATCCCTGGTATGCCTTCCCAAGAGGGTTATGGTGGGGTTTTACAAGGTTTTCTAGAGATGAGTAATGTTAAGATCGTGGAAGAGATGGTGAACATGATTGTCGCTCAAAGAGCATACGAATCTAATTCCAAAACGATCCAAACTTCGGATAACATGCTTTCAACGGCCATAGGATTAAAACGTTAGATGGACCTTCGTTCTTTAGTTTTGTTTGTAGTTTTTAGTTTTGTTACACTTCCATCTTTTGGTAGTGAGCCCGTCCCAACTAAAATCTATTTAAAACCAAGAACGATCCTAAACTCTGAACTAGTCAAACTTTCCGATTTCACGAATTGGAAAGGGGAAGTCGATCCGATTTTGTTTCCAAATTTAAACTCACCAAAGCTTCTTAAACCTGAAGAACTGAAAGTCCTTTTGGAAAAAAATACAAAACTAACAAATGAAAATTGTTCAGTTTGTGCAAAATTGGAAATTCTCGGCAAAGAAGCAATTATTCTTCCAAAGACTAAAAATGTGTCCAAGGAAGAATTAGAAAAATCTTTAAAGGAATTTTTGGTCTCTGATTTAGAAATAGATTTAAATCAATTTCGTTTTTATGCAGATCAAGCCACAAAACTTGTATCAGGTGGTGATACTCGCTTTAGAAAAACAGGAAAGACTTTACACGGTGGACGAAGATTATTTCCTTTGGATACATATTTGGATGGTAAGTTAGTACATTCTGAATCTATCCCGTTTATCATTGAAGAAAAAAAAAGAGCTTACTTTACTACTAAGGAAATCCCAGCAAAACAAATTATTCTTCAGGAGGATGTAGAATTGAGGGAATTTTTTTCATCCGAGTATGGTAGGGAATTTGTTCTCGAAAATCCAATAGGTAAAACAGCACTCAGTGCTCTCCCATCTGGACTTCCAATTGAGAGAAAACAAATTCGATTGTTGCATACTGTTGAACGGGGAAGTGAAGTGTCTTTAGTTTATACTACTGGAAACATTATGTTAAAAATAAAGGCTCGGGCTCTTGCATCCGGAAATCCTGGCGATCGTATCCCTTTATTGAATACAATTTCGCAAAAACGAATCGAAGCAGTTGTTCAAACAGATGGAGTTTGTTTGCTTGAGGAAGGAAGACTTTGAAGCAAAGAATCTTTCTAAATCTTTCATTTCTCCTTCTATTTTTCGCAGGAAATTCCTTAGTTTCTGATTCGCTTTGGAAAGATAAAGATCCGTATTCTTATCCTAAGAATATCAGTCCTGGTTCTGTTATTAAGGTAATTCTGAAACAGGGATTTAAAGTTGAATATGAGTCTGAATACAAAGCTACATTTGACAATGATATCAAAACTGTCCCAGATAAAAAATTGATACCTGATCTACCTGCGTATAACTCAAACTCAACTTATATGCGGTCAAAAGTTGGGAAGTCAAAAACAGCGGGAAAGGTCATTGGAGTCATGGCAGTACTTGTGACAGGTATCGATCCTGGAACAGGGAATTTGGAGTTAGAGGGACAAAAAGTTTTAAACTTACAGGAAGAAAGAATGTCTCTACGCTTAAGAGGGACCATTTCTCCTGAGGATTTGGATAAAAACCTTTATATTTCAAGTGATTTGGTAGCAAACCTTCAAGTTGAATTTTCGGGAACTCTTTCACCAAAAAATATCAATTCTCCTAAAATTGAACTAAAACAAAAAACAAATCCCGATGGAACTGTTTCGGAACGAGCTGAACTTTCGGAATCTGAAAAACAAGAAATTCTATTAAAAAATATAAAACGAGTATTAGGTGAAAGTGAATGAAAAAACCCGTAGTTTACAAAAATAATTTTTCACTGAATTTTTTTATATTTTTAAGTTTTATCTCTATTAGTTTTCAAACCCAGGAAGCGGTGGAAGCTAAGCTAAAGGATTTAGTTCGTATTGACGCAGTTCGCGAAAATCAAGTAACAGGCTTTGGCTTGGTTGTTGGTCTCAATGGTACCGGTGACACAAAAAACCCCCTAACAGAAGAAGCTTTGCAAAACTATCTAAGTGGCCTTGGAGTGAATACAAAAAAGAACATCAGGGATGCCAAAAACACAGCGTCTGTTTTAATTTCTGCTAATGTTCCTGTTAACTTACGTGAAGGGGATCGGATCGATGTAATTGTTTCTTCTTTAGGTGATGCAAGATCTCTGGAGGGTGGAGTCCTTTTGCAGTCTCCTTTGAAAGCTGCAAATGGGGAAACGATAGCAGTTGCATCAGGTGTCCTGAGCTTTGGTGGGAAAGAAAAAAAGTCCAGAGGATTGGATAAAAAATCGGGACAGAACACTGCAATCGTGCCATTTGGTGCCATTATTGAAAAGTCACTTCCTGTTACAAATAGATTTACATCTGTTAAATTAACACTTCTTGAAAGAGATTTTACAACTTTGGATTCAATTGTTGAATCCATAAAGAATGACATGGGTGTAACTCCCGAAGTGATTTCTCCTACAGAGGTACTTGTACCTTATCCTTCATCCTCCCTACAACCCAATGGAAACAATCAAAACAGTGAGACTGCGAATGCGAAAAATCCTATCAATTTAAACTTTTTGGCAAAATTAGAGAATTTAAGCGTGAATTCTACACCGATCTCAAGAGTTGTTATCAACGAAAGAACCGGAACGATCGTTATGGGGGCAAATATTGCGATCGAAGAAGTTGCCATTTCGCAACAAGGACTTACAATTCAAATTGCTTCGCGAGATAAAGCTCGATACTTTTTCCCTGTCCAGGAGGAAGGAAAATCGGAATCACTCTTTCTTTTGAAGGAAACCACACAAGTCTCTGATGTAGTGAATGCTTTGAATAAGGTCGGAGCCAGTACCAAAGATATAATATCAATCCTAGAAGCACTAAAAAAACATGGAGCACTTAAGGCTGAGTTAGTAGTTCAATAGCAGGCCTGAAACTAGTTAATTATGGATATAAATGTAATTCAAGATTATTCCTCAAGAATTTCGAAATCAAAGGATGAATCTATTATTCAAAGAATGAGAGCTGTGAATTCAGGTAATCAGAATCAAACTCTGCCTAGTGATTTTAAATCTCTACTAGAAAAGGAAACTAATTTGGTGGGAAAAGTGAGTAGTTCAGAGTTAAAACTAACTCATAATATCAAAGATGAAATATCTATAGATCCATATAGAAAAAAACTATACGATGCTTCAGTAGAATTTGAATCGATTTTTGTAAAGATGATGCTTAAAGAAATGAAGAGTACTGTTCACAAAGAAAAGCTGATCGATGGTGGATATGCGGAAGAAATTTTTGAAGATATGTTGTATGATGAATATGCAAAAAATATTTCAAAAAATGAATCCATGGGTCTTGCAGAAGAAATTTATAAGCAGATGTCAGCATCTCTGCCTCCAGTCACAAAAAATAACTCCTATTTGAGATAAAGACTTCTTAAATAAAATCGGAAACCTTTAATTTTTGTAACTCTTCCTTCATTTTACTTTCCACTTGGATCAATGCTTTTGATAAAGCCGAGGCAGAATCGGAAGCATAAAGAGGCCCACCAAGTTTAAACGTAGAAGTTTTTTCATAAAGTTCTCGTATATCAACTTGTTCTTTCAGTTTGACTGGGGCGAGAAATTTTTCATCCACGAGCGAAATATACCCTGACTCTGTTAGTTTATTTAAAATTAATTTTAAGTCTCTGTCAGATAGAAGAAGTTTTTTCCTGATAGTATCTATAGAAACAAACTTCCCTTTCTCAGTCTGAACTTCATACGAAATCATTATAACTTGAAGTGTGAAGTAAAACTCATAAGATAAATTTGAATCAATATCATCAAATGGATTTTTGGGTAGTAGATACCTGTCTCGAAATTGAAGGGTTGCCGTCACCTGTGCTCCATAAAGTATAATTGCAGCTATTGAATAAATCGTAAGCAAAAAAATCGGAATAGCAGCAAGTGCTTTATAGATAATCATCGTTTTTTCCGTGAACGAGGCTATGTAGATATTGATAAAACCCCAGAAGAAGATGATGAGAATAATGCCGGTTACGATAGATCCAACCGACGCAGCTTTGAATGGAACTTTCGTATTTGGAATGATTGTAAATATCATAACAAAAAATAACCACAATGCGGCAAGAGGTATTAAAATTTGGAGCAGGGAGTATAGAGAGAAAAAACGTTTTCCACCTTGGTATCGTTTCCAAATTGCTTTTCCTGAATCTTCCTTTTCTACTCGTATAACTTTATTATATTCTCCGACTCCCACAATACCCATCATATTTTCGTTCAAAGTGTAACTTACAAGCCTATCATCGGTGTTTTCTAAATTTTCGGTAATTGGAGTTTCTGTCTCAGATGTTGCTTCTTGTTTTGGAGTATCTAGCGGTATTTTTTTTGAAAGGTGAATCATATCTAAAATCATACCACCTTTTGATTTGTAGGCAATGGACCAATTTTCTCCTCCGTCTTTTGAATACAATATATCTCCAAGAGTATTTAGAATGAATATTTCAAATTCAAACTCTGAATTTGTGGGAAAAACCCAAACACGATCATAGGAATAACGTTTGTGACGAATATCCGTCCAATTATAGCCTCCGTCAGAAGTTTTATAAATGACTCCACTGTCACCGACTAAAAAACCAATGGATCTATTCAAAAAGGTAATATCGTTCAAAGGTTTGTCGCTGATTGATTGAGGAAAAAAACTATTTCCTCCATCGCTAGTTTTCCAGATTCGACCTTCACGATCTAAGATAAAACCATCTTTATTTGTTAAGAAACGGATGCGGCTGGGACTAATTGAAGTGTCAGAAAACTTTTTTACTTCTGTATAAGGTTTACCGAGCTCATATCGTATGGTTCGATTATCGGCTGTTATAACAAAGATAATACTCACGTCTACGGAGCCAAAATCCGCTACTGATAGACCTCGTAACGAGTGAAGCTTCCAAGATTTACCATGGTCCCGCGAATAGAGAAGACTTCCTTCCTCTGAGATGGAAAAAATATCATCTCGAACATTTCGTATACGGAAAAAATTTTCCTTTGTAATGTCTGGTACTTTACAAGTACCTGTTTCAACCATTTTATCATCAACACAAACCATATTTTCGAAATCGATCGCTGCCTTTGGAATAAAGGAAACTGGAGTTTTTAGATCTTTGAGGAGTCCAATGTTTCCTTTTTCACCAGCCACCCAAATCTGACCATCCTTTGTCGAAACAATGGATTTTATATGAGGAGCCCTGACGTCATCAGAGATTTTATCGGTAATACTTTTTCCAACTAAAAAAAGTAAGGGACCAAAAGAAATTAGAAAAAAATAAAACACGAATTTACTGATGAAACCCCTGTGCAGATCAATTTTCCAAATTGTATGGAACGCCTTCTCTAATGATCGCAAAACAGCGGTTGCGGAAAAAATAAAAACAACAAAACCAACTGCCCCGATTTGTGAAGCTGTATTTATGATATCGGAGATTGTATCGAGGTATGGGGTAAAATCAAATTGGATTCCATTTTTAACCAGAAACGAGTTTATTTCATCACCTAGCTCCGACTGTCTTGTTTGTTGGATTCCGGAAACAACGGTAATCAGAGCCAGGGCTACAGTAAGGGTGGGGATTAAGGTAACTATAGTAGTATACGATAAACTCGAAGCAATAACCAAACAATCATCCTTAATAAACCTATGTATGCTTACAAGAAGTACACGTAGTCCCAAAACAAACTTTCGTTTTAACCCATGTTCTTCTGGAATTTCTGTAATTTTAGTCAAAAAAGAATTGTTTTGAATCTGTTTCATTTATTTACCTAATCTTTTATTGCATACAATACATAACTAGAAGTAAGTGGGAACCCTTTCGACTTCCATTGAGATTTAAAATGGTAGTAAGTGATTCGAAACCAAACTTTGTAATCACGTAACGACTTAAAATTACCCCTCGACTTTTTTAGCTTTGCAAGGAGAGAAAAGTCTACACCAAAGTAGGGAAAAAATCTGGAAAATCCAAAATGAGTCAATATATTTTTTATAATGGAATGAGAATAATAGTAAACATGTCCCGGCATAAAATAATGGTACCTCGATCCTTCATGTTTTGCTTGCCAACCTTCAAAGTTAGCAGTCTGGATGAGAAGTAATCCTCCAGGTTTTAAAATACGGGTTATCTCCATAAAAAAACCATGCGGATTCTCAATATGTTCTATCACTTCAACGAGTGTGATTACCGAAAAAAAATTAGTTGGAAATTTTGCTTCCATAAGATTGCCATTAAAGGTAGGAACATTTTGGACGTTGTTCGCATATTGGCTCGCATATTTTGAAATCTCGACACCATAAACATCAAAACCAAATTTCTCTGCCCGTTTTAAAAATCCGCCAAATGATGAACCTATATCCAAAAAATTACCATTTTGAACGTATTTTTTTATATTTTTAATCCTTCCGTCCCAAACATGAGAAAAATAGGGGAATTGTTCTCTTTCATCAATATAAGAATATTCAGCTTTACCTTCATAGTAATCTGCATTGTACAATTGAGTTTGGTCTGGTCTAGGATGAAGAGCCAGAAGGCCGCAAGTATAACATTTGTAAATCGATAAATTTTTAAAATTTCCGTTTGTTAGGAAATGAAACTTCCAATCACAATTGGACTGTATTGGACATTCCTCATGCAGATGAGAAGTATTCATTTATTTTTTTGCCAAAAAAAACCAATGACAGATTCTCTCGTCTAGCTTTCCTAGTGGAGTACGTTCCGAATATCCAATTTCAACGGATGAGAATGGACTTAGAAAATCTTTGACTTCATCTAAGGTATATAGTTCCGCATACCCTCCCGATAAATCAGAAAGGTTCATTTCTCCATCTTTCAATTTTAGGTGGGTATCATTTGCGGCTCTAATCGAACCAATAAAAGAACCATCCACATCCAACGCCTCATAGAGTGCATTTCGTATTTTTTTTGCATCCTCTCGTTTGTTGTAATGAAAGACTCCCCATGCTAGAATTAAACCAAATTGTTTTTCTGAAATAGGAAACGGAAGGTCTATCCAATGTTCAAACTGTACGTTCGAAGATAATGTATTTAGACTATCGATAGTAACCTTTGAGTTATCCACACCCATTACTTTATATTCTTCTCTCTCCAGAGCAAAAGAATGTCGACCTGAACCGCAACCAAAATCTAAGGCCATTCTATTTTTGGTATCGACTCTAGAAAGCAATCGAATGAAATTTTCGTCAGGGTAGGTGAGTTTGGATTTTTCCTTTTTGTAGTGAGAATCCCAGACTGATTTCAAGAGTGCAACCTTTCAAGTATACTTTGCACCCAATGGTTTGGGTCTACCTCATTTCTAGTTGAGACTCCTATTACATAGGTACGTTTGTGGTTGCCTTCGAAGGCATCCAATCTTTCCCCTGCCGGTATAAGAATCTTTTCAAAGAATTGCGTTTCTCCTAGATTGGGTATAAAATTCGGAAGTGGTGGAGATTTTTTTAAGCTGGCTTTTGGAAGATAAAATACCAAAGCAGAATACTTTTTTAAAGAATCTGCTTTGGTTAAAAATTTGGGTCTTGTCTTTTCGCCAATTGTAACAGATAGGTAATCTGAAAAATAGTTATAACCAAAATGGTTAGGTAATAGAACATCTGCTAAATATTCACCACCGACTTCTGGAGCTGCCTCTATAAGGAATGCTTCTGATTTTGAATTGATTTTAAATTCCGCAACAAAAGGACCCGACTTTAACCCAGATTTGTTGATCAAAACTTGGCACATCATTCTAAGTTCTCCCGCCATGGAAAGATACTTTGATGGAGCAATGTGAGCAATTTCAATAAATTGAGGAATCCCTGTTGTGACCTTATCCGTAATGGATATGATATAAAATTTTTTACTTATAACGAAACCAAGGACAGTTACTTCGTCACCTGGAACAAATTCTTCAAATACCAAATCACCGGATTTTTTCTGTTTTGAAATTTTTTTGAATTCTGATTCGTTTTCTAAAATTAAAATCCCAGCCTTGGCTGAACCTGCTTTCGGTTTTGCGATGATAGGATATTTTAACTCCGGCGAATTCTTCTTGTTTATGAGATCGGAAATCGTTTTAGGAGTAGGTAACCCAACCGAGTGGGAAAGGGATTTCATTTTTTGTTTATCCAGAAATTGAGTTATGACTTCGGGAAGATTGCCTTTGAGTCGAAATTTGGAATTCAGATAAGAAACGGTGTAACATGCCTTTCCAAACGATCTAGTGCCAATTCCCATCAATTTTCCCGATAAAGGAACCTGGCTCATGGCGTGTAAGATTTTTCTATATTCGTGAGTTGATTCTAATATTTTTATATCTGAAATAGCAAAACCAGGTGCTTTCGGATTCTGATCCACTGCGATCACCTTCAACCCACGGGACTTAGCTGCAGAAATCAAAGGAACCTGATTTTCGCCAGCCCCAATGGAAAGATACGAACCCTCTAGTTTTTTCATCGACTAGGAGCCCCGGCTACCGCCCCTTCGTTGTACCCCTGTATTGCCTCCACCCGTAGTTTGGTTGCGACCAAAAGCTGGTTTTGCAACAGCTGGTGCACCTTTTTTCTTCTGCGCTTCGTTCTGCTCTCGTACAAGGTCTTCTTGGTTTACAACAACAAGTTTTTTCCCATCGATTTCCTTTCCATTGAGAGATGCGATGGCTTTTTTCCCATCCTCATCGGACATTTCGCAGGTTCCATACCCAAGCGAAACTTTGGTAATTTTATCTCTTTTGATTACCAGATGTTCCACCTTCCCAGATGGTGTTAAGAGTGCCAGCAGGGCATCTTCAGTTACAGTTTGCGGTAGGTTTCCTATGGATAACTTCATAGTCCTTAAGGGACATTTTTTTACCTAAAACTTCAACTCTTTTTTGACTATGTCACATTTTTGGTTGGGAAATTTGCAGTTTCGGTCGAAGGAAATCTTAAGAGGTGTCTTATGATTCGAGGTTTGTATACAGGTGCGAATGGAATGATTTCCCAGCAGGTTCGTATGGACGTCATTGCAAATAATTTAGCCAATGTTGATAAAACCGGATTTAAAAGAGACACTACGGTCTTTAAAACATTTCCAGAAATGCTTCTACATAGGTATTCCGAAGATGGAATAGGTAAAACGCCAATGGGCTCCTTTGACACATCCCCCGTAGTCGGTAAACTGGGGTTTGGTGCTGAAGTGAATGAAGTATATACACGTTTTGAACAGGGATCTGTCAAAAAGACCGACAACATATTTGATCTTATGCTCCAAGACCAACCGGGAATGGAAAAACCTGCTTTTTTAACCGTACTTACAAACCGAGGAGAAAGACTTACTCGCAGTGGGAGTTTTGTCCTTGATAAAAATGGATACGTCGTGACACCTCAGGGTTTTCCATTGTTAGGTGAAAAAGGGCCCATTCAGGTAAACCAAGGTAATTTTCTTGTTAAGGAAAACGGGGAAATCTTTATCAATGGAAAAATTGGAACAAACCCAAGTGATGGGACTAATTTTTCAGAGAATCGGTTTGAAGAACCTGTTCTCTTAGACAAATTAAAAATTCGGACAGTGGAAAATCCTCGTCATCTGGACAAGGAAGGCGATAGTTTTTATGTAGATACTCCAGAGTCTGGAGAGCCGACTGCGTTTCCCGAACGAGTCGCTCCACAAGTTTTACAAGGTTATTTGGAGGCATCCAATGTCTCTGTGGTTACGGAAATGGTCGATATGATTGAGGTTAACCGCGCTTATGAAGCAAATTCGAAAACGATGCAAACTCAGGATAGTTTACTTGGTAGGTTGTTCGAAGTAATTCGGTAAATTCAATATCAATATATCAAAAGTAGTGAAATATATGCAAAAAGCATTTCAAATTCTATTTTTTCTTTTAGCTGTTCTTCTGCTTTTTTCTGCCTTAGTGCAATACAATGATCCTGATCCATTGCATTGGATGTTTTTGTATGGATACTCGGCAATTCTCTGTGGATTTGGAAGCTTCCGAAGGATTGACGAGCGTTTTCTCTATTTTGCCCTTGGTGCAGTTCTCCTCCAACTACTGATCGTGTTTGATGGGGCATATACATGGCTCAGGTTAGGTCAAGAGAATATGCTGAAGACCCCGATGAGTTCCGAAAAACCCTACATAGAAGAAATTCGTGAGTTCTTAGGTGCATCGATCGCAGGTCTAGCAAATCTTTTGTTACTTTGGAAACGAAGGTTGTAGTTTTTAAATAGAAAGGTTTCGATTCGCTTTTAAACCTTTCTATATTTTTTAGCCTGTTTTTTGTTATCTGGATCTAGTTCAATGGATTCAGGTTTTAGGATTATATTCCAGTAGCGGATTGCGTAAGCAATCATTCCAATCGATAAGACAAACATAAGTACGTAGGCGGAAATTTCGGGGTATTTCAAGAATTCGTACGGGTATCCCTTAAGTGCGTAGTAGGGGGTAGCCATATACCAGAGAACGGAAATTGCGACAAGACCTACACCAACTTTTCCCCAGATATTTGGTCTCCCCAGAAGTCCCCGCTTCAGATACAAAAATCCTCCGAGCCATACTCCCAAAAGTTCTCTTATAAAGTATACAATTAAGATCCATTTCGGAAACGCAAAGTGGATCGTCACAACGAGCAGTCCACCGAGTGTGACAAGTTTATCGCATACTGGATCCAAATAACGACCTAAATTCGTTTCTTGCTTGAGGATTCTTGCAAAAAGCCCATCCAGATAGTCAGTGAGTACAGCCACCAAACAGAGATATATCGACATTAAAAAGGAATCTACTTCTTTTGGATTCTTCGCATAACTATAAGTGCAAAAAAAGAAAAAAGGTAAGAGGAGGACGCGTAAAATGCTTAAAAAGTTTGATATAGTAAAGATTTTATCTTTAAAGAGTTCACTCGGTTTTTTAGGTTCTAGTTGCATGTAGGCACAAATTACAGTGTAGAAAAATTAAGGTGAGGAGGCAAGAAAAGTACAAAACTTTGTTGACTGTAGAGAATCCTTCCTTACCTTGGCTATATCCGTGTAGTGGAGTTGTAGCTCAGTTGGTTAGAGTGCCTGCCTGTCACGCAGGATGTCGCGGGTTCGAGCCCCGTCAACTCCGCCACACAGTTTATTCGATATATTCCTCTTTGTCCTTCTTAAATAAGATTAAATTCTCTTCTTCCAATTCTCTGGCAATCTGAACTACCTTACTTCTAGCTTCGTTGATTTCTCGTAAGGTGACTCTTGGTTTTAGGTCGATCGAATCTAAAATATCTGCAGCCCGGTTGTTACTCATATTAGATAAGAATTTTTTACGTAACTCGTCTCCAGCTCCTCTTATGGCTATAGATATACACTCATCGTCAGCGAGTTTATTGATGAGAATTCTCATTTCTTTAGCATCGAGAGAGAGGATATCTTCAAAGGTATACAATTTTTCTCGTACTAAATCTGCGACTTCGGGAGATTCTTCGTCTAGCTCTTGTAAAATGGATTCCTCTGTTCCCTTTTCCATAAAATTTAGTATATTTGCAAGTACATGCGCTCCGCCCGCTTCTGAATATTCTTGTTTGTCTCTTTCTTCGTATCGTTTTTTGAGAATTTTGGCGATATTTTGAATTACATCTGGGTGTGTTTTGGATGTAGTTGCCAATCGAACTGCAATCTTTGCTTGGTCCCCTTTCGGAAAGAGTTTTAAAACATCAGCAGCTTTTTTTGGGTCTAGGTGAGAAAGGGTTACTGCAATGATCTTCGGTGATTCGGAACTAAGTATTCCTTGTAAAACGCCTGGCTCAACTTGGTTTAGAAACTCAAAATCGTTTTTAGTTTCTTCTTTGTGGATTTTTTTAAGGATGACATTGGCTTTTTCGGATCCTACCGTTTGTTCTAGTAACTGTTTGGCGGTATTGAGTCCTCCAACCGAACTCCCTTTCAACTCATCGATAGTGGAATGAAAATCCTTAAGGATGGTTTCTCTCTCCTCTTTAGAGATAGAGCGGATTTTGGACATTTCTAAAATAACGGCCTCGAGAAGTGACTCATCCAGATGCCTTAGTACTTCCGCTGCTTGGTCTTTTCCGAGGGAAAGGAGGAGGAGGGCTGCCTTTCGCACTCCAGGAGTGCTGCCAGTCTCATTCGATCTTTGCATGTGACATAATTTCCTGAAGGATAGGGGGTTGTCAAAAAAAACTTCTCTAATGAGACAAAATTTTCTCAAGGATTCGGTACGATCGTACGATACCCTTTGTAAGTTATAAAAACACAGAGGACACAATGGACAAAGCAGGCAAATTCAAAACAACACTGGAAAGATACATCCACTACCGCGGAATTGATATCGTACTCCATTTGAAAGATGGAAAGAGTGTTGAGTTAGATAAAAACCGCCAAATGAAGGATGACGTTGTCATCGGAAACTTGGCAGAAGGCGTAGTTCGAATTCCTCTAGCTGAAATCCAAAGTGCTGATTTCTTTGCAGCCTAGACCCCAGATAGGAGGCTAGGCTTTTCCAGTAAGGACTTTAGGGTCTTTAGAAACTCGGCCCCGACTGCTCCATCGATTGCTCGGTGGTCGCAGGAGAGGGTCAGGGACAAAACCCGACCAGGTACCACGGCTCCGTTCCGTATAACAGGTTTGTCTTCTACGGATCCAACAGCTAGGATTGCTGCTTCGGGTTCATTGATGATGGCCGTGAATCGGCTGATACCATACATACCTAGGTTGGAAATAGTAAAAGTTCCATTCGAGAATTCTTCGGGTTTCAATTTTCGTTCCCGGGCTTTTTTTGCTAAGGATTTTATTTCTTTTGAAATCTCAAGAATTGACTTTTGGTCTGCGTTTCGAACGACAGGTGTTAACAAACCTCCATCCAAAGATACAGCGATACCAATGTCGACTCTACCAAACTCTGTAATCGAGTCGCCAAGAAAACTTGCATTTACCTTTGGATGCAATCTAAGTGAGATCGCCACAGCTTTTACCAAAATGTCGTTTAGACTTACCTTGTCTGCTACATCCGGATTATGACTTTTTTGGAATGCGAGTAAATCGCTTCGAAAAGATTCTAAAGCGTCTGCATGGACATCCACATTCAAATAAAAATGGGGGAGGTTTTGTTTGGATTCGGTTAGGCGTTTTGCGATCGTCTTTCGCATTCCATTCAGGGAAACAGAGGAGTCACTCCTAGTTGCAACAAATGAAGAAGATATCATCAGATTTGCTTTTTTGCCACTTAGAGTATCCAAAACATCTCGTTTGGTAATCCTTCCTTCCGGTCCCGTTCCCAGGATGGAATGCAAATCGATTCCGTTTTCGATTGCTATCGACTTGGCAAGAGGTGAAGCTAAAACGCGAAGACTTCCTCTAAGTTCCTGATTTTTCCTAGGGTTCGAGTTTTCATCGGATGCTGGCGATGGCTTTGTGGTAGGTACCAACGGCAGTTCTTTCGGAGCTGTGATTTGGACGGGTGATTCTTTTTCAGCAGGAATTGTTTGGTTCGGTTTACTGCTAGTTGGTTTCGCCGCTTCACTTGGAGTTGGTAGGTTTTGTAAAAGGCTTGAGATGTCTTCACCTGGTTTTCCAACTACTGCGACGGCTTCGCCTACCTTGAGTTTGCTTCCTTCTGGCTGGATAATTTTTAGAAGCACCCCTGAGTCGTAAGCCTCCATCTCCATCACTGCTTTGTCGGTTTCTACTTCTGCCAAAATATCACCTGGAGAAATTGAATCTCCTTCTTTTTTAATCCATTTAACAATAGTTCCCTCAGTCATTGTGGGGGAGAGTTGTGTCATTTCTTGTATTTTAGCCATTAGAATTCCTACTTTAACATCTCGCGGATTGTATCCGCTATCCTTGAAGCATTGGGTAAACTTTCCCTTTCGATATTGGCCGCATAGGACATCGGGACATCCCTTTGTGTGACTCTTTCCACAGGGTGGTCTAGGTAATCAAAAGCATTTTTTTGAATCAAATAGGCAACTTGAGCTCCAAAACCAGCAACTGGCCATCCTTCTTCTACGACTACAACCTTATTTGTTTTTTGAACAGAATCATATATTGCATTTTCATCGAGGGGACGAAGTGTTCGGAGGTCCAAAACTTCCACAGAAATCCCTTCTTTCTCTAGAATCTCACTCGCCTCTAAGGAAAATCCCAAAGCCCTTGACCAAGTGACAATTGTTATATCGGTTCCTTTCCTTTTGATTTCTGCTTTCCCAAGAGGAATTGTATACTCTTCCTCTGGAACTTCTCCTTTGCTTCCATACAGAACTTCAGATTCAATAAAGATAGTAGGATTGTTATCACGAATGCTTGTTTTTAATAAACCATAAGCATCCTTCGGAGTAGCAGGACAAACTACCTTTAGTCCAGGGCAATGGGCATACCACGATTCAAATGCTTGTGAATGCTGTGCGGCAAGCCTTCCACCAGCCCCTCCCGCACCTCGGAATACAATTGGCATTGGAAATTGCCCACCACTCATATAATTCATTTTAGCGGCGGAGTTGATAATCTGGTCAATCGCCACTAGAGAAAAGTTCCAGGTCATAAATTCAATAATCGGTCGAAGTCCTACCATCGCAGAACCAACACCAATCCCAGCAAATCCATTCTCTGATATGGGTGTATCAATGACTCGGTCTTCGCCAAATTTATCCAACATCCCCTGTGACACTTTGTACGCACCTTGGTAGTGGCCAACTTCTTCTCCCATTAAATACACATTGGGATCTTTTTCCATCTCTTCGGTCATGGCGCGGTTGAGAGCCTCTCTGTAAGTTAGGATAGCCATCTATTTATCCTCCGCGTATACATACTTGTACATTTGAGAAAGAGGCGGTTCTTCGGATGCTTCAGCAAATGCGTACGCTTCGTCCACTTGGGATTGTAAAGAGACCTCTAAGTTGTCCAGCTCCGAGGCTGGAATTCCTGCCTGTTCCAGTTCATGTCTTGCTCTTAATAAGGGATCCTTCTTTTTGTAGGACTCCAATTCTTCTTTCGTTCGGTATTTTGCTGGATCGGACATAGAGTGTCCCCGAAATCTATATGTAGAGACTTCAATGAGGGTTGGGCCTTCACCACGGCGAGCTCTATCCACAGCAACTTTTACGTGGTCACGGACCTTTCTCACTTCATCCCCTTCGATATGATCTCTTGCCATATCATACGCATAGGCTCGAACGCTTACATCTTTTACTGCAAGTGCCCTATATTCGGGTGTTCCCATCGCATAATGGTTGTTTTCACATATAAAGACAACGGGCAGTTTCCAAATTGCTGCTAGGTTCAAACCCTCATGAAACGAACCGATGTTTGCGGCTCCTTCTCCAAAAAAACAAATGGTTACCGAATCTTCTTTTTTATACTTTGAGGCAAATGCAATTCCAGCAGCGAGGGAAATATGTCCACCCACGATTCCGTGACCGCCCATAAAATGAGCATTTCGATCAAAAAAATGCATCGAACCTCCATTCCCTTTTGAGATTCCAGATCCTTTTCCGAATAGTTCCGCCATAAGTGCCTTCGTATCAAGGCCTCGCGCACTCGCGTGGCCATGGTCTCGGTATGTGGATACGATATAGTCTTTAGGAGTGAGAGAAGCAATTGAACCAACGCCCACTGCCTCCTGGCCAATATACAAGTGAAGAAACCCTCCGATTTTGCCTATACTATAAGCTTTGGCTGCCGCTTCTTCAAATTTGCGGATAAGTACCATCTGCCTGTAGAACTCTTTTAACTCGCTCACAGACTGTGAGTCTTTTGGGATAGAAGAAACCAAATGAACCTCCAAAAACCACTAAAAAACTACACCATTTAGACGAGACTTCCAAGCAAAAATCTTGCTTCGATGGACGCTTTCGGGTATTGTTTCCAATAAGTTATGAAAATTACTAGTAATGGTCTGGAATTTCTCGAATTTACCGAGTTCAAAAACTTTGCGGTTGATTATGATCTGTTAGGTTCTGTATCGCTTAGTGAACCCATTGTTGATAAAAATGGAAATATTCTAATCAAAGAAAAAGTCGCCATTAAAGAAAACATGTTAAAAAAACTTGAGGCGATGGATGGAAACTACATTCCCTCCTTCAAGTTAGCCATGTCCAAAGACCTTATGAAGATGCTTCGGATGGTGCTTTCGAAAGCGATTGTAAATCGAATTGAAGACAAGAGGAATGAATTTATATTCCACCTTTACGAGCAGAACGCAGAAAGAATGGCCTCTCTAAAGGGTATCATTCAAAATTCTTTTTACTCGAAACCCCTTGCTTTAGGCTTTTTTCGAATTTTATTAAATCACAAAGAGTTTTTTAACCATTTAGCTGATTTTGGTCTACTCAGCCTAGGCGCAGTGATTCAGAAAAAATATTCTTACAAGATGGTGCATCGATTTTCATTTTTGGCAGGACTTTGTGCGGACATAGGAGTTTCAAAAGAAGGATTGTACAAACAGACGTTAGTGGGGAAACCCTTAACTAATGCATCAAGTCTCGCTGTCGATATTATGAGAGCCCTCAGTTTACCAGAAGAGGTGATAGGCGCTGTCAATTCCCATCCTGTAGGTAATTTTGAAATTCCTGGAGCAGTTCCAGCTGAGTTTGATCCTGAATCCGTAAAAAAACACGAGTTAAATCAGGATTTACTGAGTGGAAGTGGGATAGAAGATGATGGTTCGGATGATGAGGAAGAGGCAGGCGAATATGCGGAGGATACGGCTGCTGTAACTTTGGAATCCTTGAAAATAGCTCGTTACATAATCGAAAACTTAAAAGTAACCTCGGACAAAGAGCATGTATCCGAAAAACTTTTGATTATGTTTACCTATAATACAGAAAAGGGAGTCTTTAAAAAAGATTTAGCGGATCCCATGATTGATCGTTTTAAAGAGTTTGATTTGGCAATCAAACGCATCCGTACGATCGCAGAGATTGAGAACAAATGCAAATTCCCTAGTTCCGCATGGGCTTATCCCAAGCCGAAGGCAGCGCAGATACTTTGCAAAGATAGGAACTACCAATGCCCTTGGATTGTGAATGGATGGGATTTGAGAATCATTGCCGCGCAAGACCCATTTGGCTATATCGGTACCAGCTTGAACGTGGGCACGTACCCAAAATGCGCTTTGGAAGAAGAGCTACAAGAGAAGATAAAGTATACGGATTGATTTTGGTTGGAAACACCAACTGCATGGTGCAGTTGGTGTAAAATCTACAAATTACATTCCAGGTTTTGGAATTTGTTTTGTAGCATCTTTTGCAGCGTCAGTTGCTGCTTTTGTTCCTGTGGTGACTGCTTTTGTTGCTTCTGCTTCCACTTTCTTAACAGCTGCATTTACTTCTTTTTCTACTGTCCCTGCCGCTGCTTTCGCTGCCTCATCTACAGTTTCCATTTTTTCTTCAACAACTGGTTCTTCTTTTTTGCAAAAAGATACAGCCACTAAGCTAAGACCTAAAGCCAAAATCATTGCCTTACGGATCATTCTGTTTCTCCTAAAAATTGTTTGTATTGCCAAGAGTACTGTTTTTCCAAAATTCAGGAAAGGAATTTCTAGACCCAATTTTTTCAAATTTATGTTTTTGGTACAAAGTTCAAAAACTCTTCGACTTCTTTTTTACTTCCAATAACCAGTGTGGTTCTTTCATGGAGTTCTTTCGGATCCAAATCTAAGATCCTTTCGCCCTTTACGGTAACTGCCATTCCACCAGCTTGTTCGGCAATAAAAGCCATAGGTGCTGCTTCGTAGAGAAGGCGGAGTTTGCCATTCGGATACGTCGAAGATTTGATATCGTTCGGGTAGAGAAAGATTCCGCCTTTCAAAAGATTTCTATGAAAATCAGCCACAAGAGAACCGATGTATCGAGCTGTTTTGGGTTTTTTTCCTCCCTCGATGGATTTGATTTTATTCAGGTAGTTTTGGATTTCGGGTGCCCAGTAAGACGCATTTCCCTCATTTGCTGAGTAAATATTTCCCGTTTCTGGCATTTGCATATTCGGATGAGACAACAAAAACTCACCCACACTCGGATCTAGGGTGAATCCACTGACTCCATCTCCTGTCGAAAGAACAAGCATGGTGGACGATCCATAGATGATGTAACCTGCACATCTTTGTTTCGATCCCTTTTGGAGGAGGTCTCTTTCCGTACCAGGTTCTTTGGAATTGGGCTCTAGCCTTTGGTGGATGGAAAAAATAGTACCTATCGAAACATTCGTATCGATATTCGAAGATCCATCCAAAGGATCGATCGCCATCGTATACTTTCCTATATTGTATCCACTTGGTATGGGAATGATATTTTCATGTTCTTCGCTTGCCAAAACACATAAATGTCCGCAAATCTTGAGAGATTGGTTAAAAGCATTGTCTGCATATTGGTCCAGTTTCATCTGCTTCTCACCCTGGACATTTGTATCTTCCGTTGCACCTAAGATATCATCCAAAAGTCCTGCCTTTCTCACTTCCCGACCAACAATTTTTGCCGCATAGACTAGGTGGCTTAAAAGTGCGGAAAATTCTCCAGAGGCATGTGGGATTTTGAGTTGCTCTTCTAGGATGAATTGAGATAGAGAGATGAGTTTTTTTTGTTTTGGTGAAGCGTTCAATGGTTTCCCCGTGGTTTTTTACTCCATTTTGGAAAACCAGGTCCAGTCGCAATCCTTTCTCCTCGAAATACCAGTGAGAAATACCGATATAAAATGAAGACTAGGAAACCAAATGTATTCAAGTAGCCCAGATCTAAAGCTAACAGACTTCCAGCAGAGAAAATTGGCATTCGGATTCTATGAATTGGGAGTCCACTCCGCTATCGTATTTCTTGGGGAGGAGACAGTTTTTCACTATGGACCTGAGAATTTGGAACCGGAGATCCTCTCATTTTTTAAAAATAGAGATAGAAACAAGACCGATTCCATTCTACCTCTAGGCGAATTGGAAACCGAAGATTCCAAATTTGAAGTGATTTTGCTTCGAGAGACTTCTTCCGAACTTCCAATTTTATCTGTTCTTTTGATCGGCTCAGGTCACACATTGGAAGAAAAACAGTGGAATTTGATACGGAAACGAATGCATACCTTTCTTGCTACAGGCATTGCCTCCAAAGAAAAGACTGTTTTAGATTTTTTGCAAATTTTAGCGCCGATCCAACAAAGGATATCTAACTCACTTTCTTCGGGATCAGGGAAAGGTGTGCTGGTCTTTTTCCATCTGCAGGATCTTTCTCCTTTCTTTAAGCCTTTGGGGGTTATGAAAAGTCAGGAAATTTTGCGAGAAGTCATGGGTACTCTACATTCCGTTACGAAATCGAATGAATTTTCATTCCAAATCAACCTTCGTTCCTACTTTATCTTTTGTCCCGATGAAACTGTATCGGGTGCAGGTGACCGTTTTGAATCCCTATACTTCCCATCCAAACACGTCATTTTAGATTATAAATTAAAGATTTTCCCGATAAATGGAGAAATTATGAGCGATCGGTTGGCTTTCTCTGAGTTTTTTTTGGAAAATTTCTAACTTTCAATGGCCCTGTGTTGACAGGATGAGGCAATTTAGATTATTGTAAAAACTAGACTATTTACAAGAGGACAGTTATTTGTCTATGACCCCACAAGTAGGGATTTATTTAAAAGAAGGGGAGTCTATCGAGGCAGCGCTTCGTAGATTCAAAAGAGATTGTGCCAATGCTGGTATCATGAGCGAAATCAAACGTAGAGAGTATTTTGAAAAGCCTAGTGTTGTGAAGAAAAAGGCTGTTGAAGCAGCAAAACGCAAACGAGACAAAAAGAAGAGACTCTTCGCAAAAAAAGACAAACTCTAATTTTTTTTTCGGTTATCCCATGACCCTGCAAGAGACGATCAATACTGACCTTAAGGTCGCACTCAAGTCGAAAGATGAGGCTGTATTGGGTACACTTCGTCTCATCAAAGCAGATATCCAATACGAACTTACAAAGACGGGAGCATCCGAACTAGCTGATCCTGCGGTAATGCAAATTTTGAAGGTTAACTTCAAACGCCGAAAGGAGACTGCCTTAGAGTATGACAAGGCAGGCAGAGCAGATCTCGCCGAAAAAGAAAGATCGGAAGCCGCAGTGATTGCCAGATACATTCCTAAAGAAATTTCTGATGAAGAAATTGCTAAGGCTGTCAATCAGGCGATTGCAGAATTGGGTGCTTCCTCACCCAGTGATACAGGAAAGGTTATGGGTAAAGTTATGGGAATGTTTAAGGGACAAAATATAGACGGCTCAAAGGTATCCTTTCTCGTAAAACAAGCATTATCCTCCAATTAGAAAAAACTGTGAATCCTTACCAAAGTTTTAAAGAACGAGTTCGCAGAGAAATTTCCATAGATTCATATATCAATCGTTTTGTTCCATTAAAGAGAATGGGACGCAATCTAGTTGGTCTTTGTCCATTTCACAATGAAAAAACCCCATCCTTCAATGTAAACCCTACCTCTGGATTTTATCATTGTTTTGGATGTAAGGCATCTGGTGATCTTTTCCGATTTGTAATGGATTACCAAAAAGTTGATTTTTTAAAATCATTAGAAATCCTATCCGATTATTCTGGTATTCCGCTAGTCGAAAGGACCAGGGAAGATGAAGAACTCGATCGAAAGAAAGAATCTCTCTACCAAATCTTAAGTCGGGCTATGGAATACTTCCAATCCAACCTTCATACGCAGAAAGGAGAAGAAGCACTCAAGTATCTGGAATCGCGTGGCATACAATCTGAGGATGTAAAAATATTTAAAATAGGATACGGTTTACCAGGGTTTCAAAATTTAAAACAGGATTTGTTTCGAAATGAATCTGAAGTGAATCTTGCAATAGAACTTGGACTTCTCAAGCGAAGTGACAAGGCAAAGGAACCTTATGATTTCTTTCGGGGAAGAATTATGTTTCCTGTAATTGATTCCCGTGGTCGTGTTGTTGCCTTTTCTGGTAGAATACTTGGACCTTCGGAAGAAGCTAAATATATCAATAGTCCAAATTCTTTAGTTTATGATAAAAGCCGAATCTTTTATAATTTAAATTTAGCTAGTGATGCAATTCGAAAGTCTAGAGAGGTTGTCGTCGTAGAAGGTGTGTTTGACGCAATTGGTCTATTTCGAAAGGGATTAGAGGCAGTGGTTGCTCCACTCGGAACTGGATTTACAGAAGGCCATGTGAGAATTTTAAAGAACATGGCAGATAAGGTCTATCTAATGATGGATTCGGATAGTGCGGGCACGAAAGGTGCCTTCAGAGCAGTGAACCTTTTGAATAAAGAAGGTGTAACCGTAAAGATTTGCCATATCCCAGAAGGAAAAGATCCGTTTGATTATAGCCAATCGCATAACAAAATGGAGATTCGGAAACTATTGGATGATTCTACCTCCGCTTCCCAATTTATGATCCGAGAAGTTCTTTCAGGTGCAGGAGTTAGATCCCTACCTGAGGAAAAACAGGCTGGAGTGAAGCGGCTATTTGAATTTGTCCGTCCGATGGAAAAAGAGACGGATAAACAGGTCTATTTGGAAGAGGGTGCAAGGCAGTTGGGTCTCTCATTTTCTTCTCTTTTTCAGGATTTTACCGGTAAAGCTAAAGTTAATACAGCTGAATCAAATTCCGATACTAAGAAGGTAGATCGAAAGGTTCCAACGAAACCAAGTGCAGTAGTTCTCTGTGAGAGAAAGATGATCGCAAGACTCATTGAAAACCAGGAAAATTTTTCATTTTCTGATGAACTTTTGCAGTTGGAATTTGTGGATGATGTTTCCGCATTTTTTTGGGATTATCTGTATACCAAGTATTTACAAAACGAACCTATGAGTTTAGCTGAAATCTTATCAAAAGAAGATATACCAAAAGAGTATCTTGGTGCCATAGCGGAACATTTTACCGAAGAAGGTGGTTCTTTATTTAAGGAAATCCTTCTTAGACATGCTGATTTAGTTTGCGATCTCAGAATGACGGAACTAATCCGAGAGATGTCCAATCCTAGCCTGAGCTTAGAAGAAAAAACAAATCTTCTTTCCGAGCTTTCCCTTCTCAAACACGAGAAAAATAAGAGATCTTTGTATCTCAGAACGATCCAAACACAAGAAGTTTAAAGAGGAATACAGATAGAATGGAAAACCTAGCAAGCCTACCAGAAGTGCAAAAAATTATTTCCATAGGAAAGGCAAACCGAGAGGTCTCCTATGACGAAATCAATGAAATCCTACCTGATAAAATTTTAAATTCAGAAAAGATAGATGATGTCTTCACCTTACTCCATGAAATGGGGATTGAGATTGTTGAGGAATATTCCAAAAAGTCACTAGAAGAATCTTCTTCTCTATCTACGCAAAAAGAAGAAACAAAAGAGGCGCCAACAAAGGACAAACCGGCTCGTAAAAAAAGAGAGTCAAATGTATCCTCAAGCTCTGAAGATCCGATCCGACTTTACTTAAAGGAAATTGGAAAGGTATCGCTGATCAGCGGTGAGACAGAAGTATTTTTAGCTAAACGAATCGAGAAGGGGGAAAAGATCATCGAAGAGACTATCCTCAGTTCCTCGATCCTCCGCCAGAATTTTGCAAAACTCATTCCCAAAATCAAATCCAAAAAAATCAAAGTCTACGATCTCGTTAAAGTAGATAAAATGTATGCTCTGAATCAGGAGCAAGCAGACAAACTGGAAAAAGTCTTTTTTGAAAATATGGAACTCATCCAGCAGGATGAAAAGGTACTAAACGAATCTACAAATAGAATTCGTAAGTATTCCGAAAACTCCAAAAAGTACAAAGAACTTAAAGAAAAAATCGATAATTCCACAGGTAAAATCGATGATGCCATTCGCAAAATCGGGGTTTCCCAAAAAGAAATTCAAAAGATCTCCCAAAAGATCAAGTCGATGGTTTTCCGTGTTAAGGAAATCGAAAAACATTTCTTAAAAATTAAAGCTAAATACGGACATGATGTACGCGAAATTAAGGGTCTCAATCGGTTTATCGAAAAGAATGAGAACCTAGACGAAATCGAAAAGATGATGGGTTGTGATATCGAGGAAGTCCGAGAAGTCATCAAAGATATTCGTAATAATGAAAGAAAACTCCGCCGAATGGAACAGGAAGCTGGCTCTTCTGTTACAGATATCAAAGATTGGGGTGAAAAAATCATCAAAGGGGAAAGGGAAATTGCGCAAGCCAAGAGAGAACTTGTTCGTGCAAACTTACGTTTGGTGGTTTCTATCGCAAAAAGATATGCGAATCGGGGAATGCATTTTTTTGATTTGATCCAAGAGGGAAATATAGGACTCATCAGAGCGGTCGATAAATTCGAATACAAAAAAGGTTATAAATTTTCAACGTATGCGACTTGGTGGATTCGCCAGGCAATCACCCGAGCGATTTCTGACCAAGCTCGAACCATTCGTGTTCCTGTTCACATGATCGAACAGGTAAACAAAGTGATTCGTGAGACAAGGCTTTTTGTCCAGGAGTTTGGACGAGATCCGTCTAATGACGAAATTGCGGAGAGACTCGGTTGGCCCGTTCAAAAGGTGAAGGCCGTGAAGAATGTTGCCAGAGAGCCAATCTCTCTTGAGATCCCTGTTGGTTCGGAGGAAGATTCCGAACTTGGGGATTTTATCGAAGATAAAGAAGTGATAAGCCCGCTCAATTCAGCAGCCACTTCGATTCTCTCGGAACAAATCCGACAGGTATTACAAACTCTACCAGCTCGTGAACAAAAAGTCATTCGTATGCGGTTTGGTTTGGATGATGGTTATGCCCAAACTTTGGAAGAGGTTGGGTATCAGTTTAAGGTCACTCGGGAACGGATCCGTCAGATTGAAGCCAAAGCTTTGAGAAGACTAAGGCACCCAAGCAGATCTAAAAAGCTGAAGGATTATATTGATTAAGAAGTAGTAGGTAGATCCAAATAGATCTTTGGATCTAATTATAAGTCGGAGTAAGACATCAAACCTCCCTTTATAGGGAGGTTTTTTTTAGAGAGTGGCTCGGAGGGATTTGATCAGGTTTGTTACTTCCTTAAGTGAGTGTTGCTTTTCTGCAACCGTCCAACCTAGTTCCTTCGCCAAAAGATTGTTCACTGGCGTGACTAAAGATTCTGCAATTTCCAAATTGAGAAATAAAATTCTCCATCGTCTAGCGAGTATATCAAGAGCGCTCATCGCAAACTCTTTTTTGATGAAGTGGCGAACTTCTTCTACATAGAAACCAGATCCTTTTTTGATTTCTTTTGGAGCTTTACCGAGAATGGTTGTTGCCTCACCACCATAGGCATCCGAGAGTCTCTGTGCTGTCTCAAAGCTAATATTATGCAGTGTTTGTAACTTGGAAGGGAGGTGTTGGGAATAGCCATCCGCACCCGGATAGGCAAACGTTGCTGTCTCACAATCTTTCTTTTCGCGAAGTTTTCCGACTTCTATGAGTTTGTCGGTGAGATCTTCTGCCATTTTTCGGAAGGTAGACCACTTTCCTCCCGACATAGTTACAAGGCCAGAGTCAGATACGAGAATGGCTTCTTCTCTCGAAATTGACTTTGTATCTTTGTTACCTGTTGGCGATATTAGAGGTCTAAGACCTGAAAACACGGATTCGATATCTTCCTTCTTTAAGTTCACGTCCAGATTTTCATTTCCCGTTTGTAATAGGAACTCCACTTCGTTTTTGAGAGGCAAAGGTTCTTCCGAAATTTTTTCTATGGCTGTGTCCGTTGTTCCCAAAAGCACCTTTCCCTCCCAAGGAATCACAAAGACAACCCGTCCATCTTTAGTTTTCGGAATGATCATAGCAGAGCGGCAAGGTAACTTCTTTTTATCGAAGACCAAGTGGATTCCTTGACTTGGCGAAAGTACTTTGTGTGTATTCGGATCATCTAACAGTCGTATGTTATCAATCCAAACACCAGTTGTATTGGCTACGACCTTGGCTTTGATTTGGATTAGTTTTTTTGTAATTAGGTCTTTTGCGACAACTCCCGTAATCTTTCCATTTTCTTTGAGAAAGGAAACCACTTCCATTCGGGATAAAATATCGGCTCCGTTTTCTTTTGCGGCTCGGATGGCAGCGATGTTCAATCGGGAATCGTTGAACTGGGCGTCATAATAGGCAATCCCACCTTTTAGATCCTTGGATTTGAGAGAGGCAAAGTAGTCGAGAGCTACGGTTTTGGAAATCCGCTCGTGTCCAGGAACTACGGAACGTCCCGCCAAAAGATCGTAGATAGTAAGACCAATGGAGTAGAAAGGTTTTTCCCACCATTTGTAGGTTGGTAGGACAAATAGGAGAGGTTTTACCAAGTGAGGGGCATTGGAAAGGAGGCGCTTTCTTTCGGAGAGAGCTTCGTAAATCAGCTTAAAATGAAACTGGGCAAGATAGCGAACCCCTCCGTGGATGAGCTTAGTGGACCTTGAGCTAGTTCCTGAAGAAAAATCTTGTTTTTCTAGCACGGCAACCTTGTATCCTCGCAAGGTAGCGTCAAGGGCTGTTCCGGCACCAGTTGCCCCACCGCCTAGGATTACAATGTCGTAAGAAGTGGATTCAATTTTTTTGAGGTATTGTTTTCTATCGTCTTTTAGTGTCATTCGAATTTAAAACTTTGAGAGTTGCCTATAGAGATTCTACGGTTAGTATTGTCAAAAGTCACCATTTCTACCATTCAAAATTTTAAGAAAAATGAAATCTGAGAAAGAATTACAAACCGAATTAGAAACCATCCGGCGGGGAACTGTTGAGATTTTAAGTGAACCCGAACTAATTGAAAAACTGAAAAACAAACCATCCCTCACCATCAAAGCGGGATTTGATCCCACGGCTCCAGACTTACATTTGGGGCATTTTGTTTTGCTTCGAAAGCTCAAACACTTCCAAGATTTAGGTCACGAAGTAAATTTTATGTTAGGGGACTTCACTGCGATGATTGGTGACCCTACAGGTAAATCGGAGACTAGGAAACGCCTTTCTAGAGAAGATGTTTTGGAAAATTCCAAAACTTACCAAACACAAGTTTTTAAAATTCTAGATAAAGTGAAAACTAAAATTGTCTACAATTCGACATGGTGTTCAGAAATGAAATTTGAACAAATTTTAATTCTAACATCAAAATATACTGTTTCTCGAATGTTGGAAAGGGATGATTTCACCAAGAGGTATAGGGCTGGGAATCCGATTTCTATGATTGAGTTTCTTTATCCATTGGCACAAGGATATGACTCGGTTGAAATGAAGGCTGACGTTGAGTTAGGTGGAACGGATCAAAAGTTCAATATGCTTGTAGGTCGCGATCTCCAAAGAGAGTATGGACAAAAACCACAAGTCGTAGTGACTTTGCCGCTTCTTGTTGGTCTCGATGGTGTTAAAAAGATGTCCAAGTCGCTTGGGAACTACGTTGGCATCACCGAAAGGCCGATCGATATGTATGGAAAACTAATGTCCATCTCTGATGACCTAATGTGGAACTACTTTGAGCTTTTAACCGACCATCCTATCTCTGAAATCCAAAAAAGGCAGGCCGGAATCAAAGATAAATCTCTCCATCCCAAAGCTGTAAAAACCGAACTTGCTCTCCTTATTATGGACCAACTCCATCCGCATTCGGAGAACAGGGAGGCAGTAGAAGAGTGGACTCAAATCCACAATACAAAAAATAGAGCACTTCCCGATGAAATCCCGGAAGTGGTTCTCGGTGAAGAGTATTTTTCCGAAAAACAACCAGCTTTATTGTATGTTTTGGCACAGGTCCAATTCCTACCTTCCGTTTCCGAAGGAAGGAGGCTTGTCCAAGCGGGTGGTTTGTATTTGAACGAAGAAAAACTGAACGATGCCAGTCTGCTCTTGGACCGTGGAAAAGAGTATCTCGTGCGCCAGGGGAAAAAAGGAAAGTTCCTTCGGCTTAAGTCCTAAGGCTTTTGCAGGTTTAGATTCGGTTTTCTAAATCCGATATTCAGAGTAAGGACAACCATACCTAAATGTCGACCGATCCAATAAATGACGAAAAGGAAATCCAAGATATTGTACATGAGCTTTCCTTGGATATTGAAAAGGATCGTGAGTTTGCAAAAAGGCTAAAACGAATTCTTTTGGTTAGTGCATTGATTGTGATCGGTGCTTTTTCTTTTGGCGTTTTTACCTATCTTGTTTATTTGAATTTTTCGGTATCAAAACTTGAGACTGAGGTAAAAGAAAAAGACAAAAGTTTAAGGGAATTAGAACAATCTTTATTCTCGCTAATGTACCAAGAACAACTTAGAGATGAGTTAGTTCTGTCATTGGATGTCGATTCTGATACAAGTTTACAAAAACAAGTCGATGAAAATGTTGAATTTTTAAAAGAGGTAAGTCAATCACACAAGGGAAAGAATATCTTACGAGGAAATGAAAAATTTAAAGAGATTGCTCTTACTTTTGACTTAGCAACAGGAGAAGAACTTCCGACGCTTTATAATTATGTCAAAGATTATGATATCCATGTCACAATTTTTTTATCAAATGAAAGGCCCTCAGACGTTTCGGGTAGTTTTTTCCATAGGCAAAATTTAGATTATATCAAACGACTGGCTAAAACGGATCAGGTAGAATTTGCAAATCATACCTGGTCCCATTTCAATTACCAAAGATCGGTAATGGAATCTTCTCTTAAAAAAAGAACAGTCCTCGAATACCTAAGCAAGTCGGCCTTAGACCTACCGCATATGGCAGAAGAGCTCAAAAAAGTGGAAGATATGTTTTACTCTTTAACTAAACAGGAGTTAAAAAAATACTATCGTTTGCCGTATGGAGCGTTAAGCCAATTGATTTTAGATGCTCATGCTAGTTTGGGTTATGACGAACATATTATGTGGTCCAGAAACTCTAAAGGAAGTTTGGATCTTCCTGACTACATCCACAAACAGTTTTTATATAAAAAATCTGCGAACGGAAAGAAGGAAGTCGTAAAGAATCCTCACTATAAAACTAGCGAGGAAACCCTGGCATTTTTGGATGCTTGGGAGAGAATTGATCCGAACGGAATGAACGGATCCATCATACTGATGCACCTTGGAGGACCAAGAAAATTCGATAAACTCATCCACATCCTTCCAGAGTTTATCACTCGAATGAAGGCCAAGGGTTATAAATTTGTAACCGTTAGCCAGATTCTCAATGGGAAGGCTGATTAAACGTATTTTTGTTTAAGCTTAATTTTTTTAAATTTTACAATCAGCCATTCCTTAAAGGAATACAAGTTTAGATAGAATACGGGAACCATAATCAAAGTGATAAAGGTTGCAAAGGCAAGTCCCCACCCAAAAGCAAGTGCCATAGGAACTAAAAATGGATCTCTTCCTCCAATTCCATAGGCAGTTGGCAGAAGTCCTAATACCGTTGTAACTGTAGTTAGTATAACTGCTCTTAGGCGAATATTTCCCGCTTCGATTAAAATTTCAAATGTGCTGAGATTTGGATTTTCGATTCGGAGTTGGTTGGCACAATCGACGAGAACAATCGAGTCATTCACTACAACTCCCGCAAGACCAACAATCCCGAGAAATGCTAAAAAGGAAAAGGGTTGCCCATGGAGTAAAAAGGCAAAGATCACACCAATTACGGCAAATGGGATGGCACTCATTACAATGAGAGGTTGACCGAGAGATTTAAATAGTGAGGCAAGAATCATAAAGATAATGATGAGACCTGCGCCAAAAGCGACAAAAAGAGAGTTCATCGATTCTTCTGTATCCTTATTCTCTCCAGAAAATCGGACCGTATAACCAGGATATTTTTCGATAATTCCTTGAGCAGCCTTCTTTGCATCCATGTTTACTTGTCTAGACGTTGTGACAGTTTCATCGATATTGGAGGTAACTGTGAGGAGACGTTTTCCATCTAAGTGGTTAATCGACGCCCGACCAGGTGATCTTGTATAATTCGTCAGTCTCGAGACAGGAATTAAGTTACCAGTTAAATTGTTTACGTAAACTTTGTTTAAATTACTGAGACTGGTTCGATATTCTTCAGGAAATCGTACCCTTACATCAACTTCTTCATCGGCACGTTTTATTTTTGTAGATACAGTACCTTGCAGAGCCGTGTTAATTGCGAGGGAAACGGATTGAACACTAACGCCTGCAAGAGAAGATAAAGACTCATCGACTGAGAGGCGAATCTCATCCTTTCCCTCATTAAAATCATCTCCGATATCCATCACACCTTCCATTTTTGATAGGATGGCTTTGTATTCGGCACCAATCTTTTGTAATGTAGCAAAATCATCACCCTTGATCTCGATTGCAACTGGTTTTCCTACGGGAGGTCCACCTGCTAATTTTTCAAATTCGAGATTCACGAGTTTTCCTTGGAGAGATTTGAATTGTGGTGGGATTTCATCCGCAACTATTTCATCTCCAGTTTTTTTATTCGCATTTTCTTTACTCAGTTTTTCTTCTAACAAGAGTAAGGCTTTATCATTCAAGAGGTATTTTGTATTTTGTCTGGCAATTTCTATGATTTTTTCTGTTGATCTTTCTCTTGTTTCATCTGGTGTCAGATAGACCATAATCTGAGCGTAATTTTTTCCTCGTTTGGTGAAAGGATCGTTTGGATCTTTTTGAATGATTCCTACACGAGAGATATAGTTTTCCACCTCTCCTTCTTGGAGTTTTGACACAGCGTATTCGATTGCTCGGATGTATCGGTCTGTCTCTTCCAAGGTGAGACCTGTTTCTGCGGTTACTCGAACTTGGAAGGTTTCAATTGCACCAGGAAATAATTTGAATTTACCAAATTTTCCCTGAATCATAATGGAAAACACAAAAAGTCCCAATAAAATTGCTACCATACGGATTCTATGTGTTAAGGCAAAACGCAAAAGAGGAAGATAGAAATTGGTCTTAAATCGAACAAACCAATGAGATTCCTCTTTTACTTCTCCTTTCATATCTGTTGATTTGCTGACATCGTAAAGGTGAGAAGGCAACATAAAAAAAGCTTCAAATAGAGAAGAAAGTAATGAAAGGATCACTACCATAGGAATGGATTTGATAAATTTCCCAAAGATTCCAGTCATAAACAACATGGGTCCGAAGGCTGCGATAGTTGTTGTGATGGTTGCAGTTACTGGGGCGATTACTTCACTAGTTCCTCGCATCGCAGCTTCAAAGGGTTCTAGTCCATTTTCCAAATGGCGGTAGACGTTTTCACAGATGATAATCGCATCATCAACTAAAATACCAACAACAATGATAAGACCCATCATAGAAATAAGATTGAGAGTCATGCCAAAGTAGTTCATCGCAATAAACGTCATTGCTATAGAGATGGGAATTCCTAGGGCAGTCATAAGGGCCATACGCCAACCCAGGAATACAAAAAGAGAGGCAGTTACGAGAATCAAGCCAGATATAGCATTCGATGTCAAAACTCCAAGCCTTCGTCTGATGTATTTGGAAAGGTCATTTACAAATGCATACTGAAGTTTTCCATCTGTTGTTTTGATAAATTCTTTAACGATCTTTTTCGATTCATCGACTACAGCAATTGCGTCGGCTTTTTCACGTTTGATGATTGTTAATGCAATCGCTATTTCTCCATTTGACTTATCAATGTAATCAGAATCTTCAAATCCTTCCGTCACCTTAGCAATATCTTTGATGCGAACAGATCGTCCTGCGTCATTTGTACGGACAAAGACGTTCTCTATTTCTTCTGCACTATCAAATTCACCAACGGTCCTAACGATAATTTCTTTATTACGCTCATTGATATTACCGCCTGGAAAATTGATATTTCGTAGCCTGAGTGCGTTTATCACTTGGGCAGAAGAAATGGACATAGCGTTCAATTTGTCCGGGTAGAGGTCCACTTTCATCTCACGTTCCCGCCATCCTCGTTTTGTGATTCGAGCAACAGTTGGTAGGTCTTTCAATTTTTCTTCTAAGATTTTTGAAAGCTCACGGAGTTCTGTTGGACTGAGTTTGGGTTTTCCATTTTCAAATGTAGGAGTTAGATGCACTTCAATCACGGGTTGTCTGGCAGTTGTGATTTCGGTTACAATCGGATCTTCGGCTTCTGCAGGGAGGTCCTGAACGCGATCAATTGCTGATTTGATATCATCTACCACTTTTTGTGTGTTTTTTGTATTTGGATCAATGGTGATAACTATGCCCGACCGATTTTCGAGAGAAGCCGATCGAAATTCTTTGATTCCATCCACTTCTTTAATCGCATCTTCCAGTGGTTTGGTGACTAATTTTTCTAAATCAGCAGGACTTGCTCCGGGATAGATGGTGGTTACACTTACAATATCAAAATTGATATTCGGAAAAGCTTCCCGATTCATCGTATAAGCGGTCAGACCACCCGCAACAAGTATAGCGACAGTGAGTAAGTTTACAAATAAACTCTTTGAAAGAAAGTACTGAACGATGGATGAACCCATAAGAGCCTCGCTTGGGGGGATTAATCTAAAAGCCGATCAGAAGAATCTAAATCTTCATTGAATCCGAATAGTTTTGTGTTTTTGAGTCGATCCACGTAGAGAACGCCAAAAAGATGATCACACTCATGTTGCAAAACAATAGCACGATAACCTTGGATGGTTTCTTCATATTCTGTAAAATTTTCATCACGCCACTTCATTTTGATCTTGTCAGGACGCTCAACGTACCCGCGCATGCCAGGAACCGACAGGCACCCTTCCCAAAAACCTTCACCAGGAGGAGAGAGTGGCGTGATTTCAGGATTTATGATAATTTGGTTCGGAACTTCGGGTGTACCTTTGTACCTTGGGTTGTTTTCTTCCTGACCTACGACTACCAGCTTTTTTAAGATGCCGATTTGCGGAGCGGCAAGGCCCACACCATCGGCATGGCGCATGGTATCAAACATATCCCGAATCAGCTTTTTGAACTCTTTTGTATGTATTTCGTCTTCCGTGATATCGGTGCTTGTTTGCCGTAGGATTGGGTTTCCAATTCGTAAAATATTTCTAACTGCCATAGCTTCTTGGATTAGATTGGAAAACGCCCCTACCAAATCAAGTGAAGTGCGTGAAAACTAAAAAGAATTTGACATTTCGGGGGAACAAACATTTCATTTTGGGAGGGATTTTGGAGACGAGGGGAATCGAACCCCCGACCTTTTGAATGCCATTCAAACGCTCTCCCAACTGAGCTACGTCCCCTTGGTTTGCAAAGGTCAGGGTGGAGTCTTGGCTTTTGATGTCAAGAGAATCAATTTAGGTATGAGGAATCGAAACAAATATGGCGCAAGAAACGATTGAAGAACTGAGCAAAAAACTGAAGATCCAATCGGATATCATAAGAGGTTACGAAAAGGTTCTCCGCCTAAACGAACAGGAACTTGCCAATGCAGATGAAATCATTCGTATGTATGAACAAATCATTGACTACTCGCGGTCCGAATTGAAAGAAGCAAAGGAAACAGTGCAAGCAAGTTCTATGGTATCCAATTTGAGTCGAGATGAGCTAATGACTGCCTTTGAAAAAATCAAAGCACTGGAAGAGGCGAATCGGAAACTCAGAGAAGAAGCTTTAAAATTTAACAAAGAATAATCCATTCATGGCCCAACCTCTCCCATCCATCGTCCGGAAATCTCCGGAAGGTGGTTTTTATGTTGCCTCCTCACAAGAATTAGATGATCTTTATCATTTTATCCTTGGTCAGGCAAAACGTCTAGTCCAAGCAAAATCAGCCGCTTTTTACTTCAGAAACGAATCAGGGAACCTAAAGCGAATCGGAGCCCTTAAGGATAAACCAAATTCAGCAAAAATCGCTAAATACGTTTTTAAATCCAAAAAAAGTATTCTTTTAAAAAAGGGTTCGAAAGTCGGCTATGAAAAATTGGAGAATTCGTATCTAGTTTGTTATTTGGGAGAAGAAGTAGGGGAGCTTTCTCTTGGAGTTTTGGTTTTAGAAGGAATCCGGCACTTCAATGATTTTTCGGAGCAAGATCTTGACCTTATCAATTATTTTATTTCAAATTTAACTGCCTTATTTAAAGATACTGTATTTTCTGAGGGTGATGGGCAATTTTTTTCTGCCTTCACCACTTCTATTTTGCTTTTATTAGATAATTCTAATATACATAATAACAACAATCGTTTGCAATACTTTCTCCAGGAAATCATTCGTGTAGCTGTACTTATCAATACCAGTATGGAGTTGGATCACCTACTTTCGATGGTAATGGAGAGTGCCAAGTCCGTATTTAGAACAGAGGCGAGTTCTCTGCTCTTGTTAGACGAGAAAAAAGAGTTCCTTATCTTTCATACCGTAACAGGAGAAAAAAAAGAGGAAGTAGCAAAAGTTAAAGTTCCTATTGGGCAAGGGATCGCAGGTACCGTTGCAGTAACAAAACAACCCATGATAATCAATGATGCCCAAAACGACGAACGGGTCTTTCGGGATGTAGACAAGGCTTCTAATTTTGTAACTCGAAATATTTTGGCGAGTCCCCTCATTGTGGGCGACGAAGTCATTGGCGTAATCGAGGCAATCAACACAATCGATAGAAATAATTTTAGTCAAAACGATATAGAATTCTTTCTTTCCTTTTCCTCAGCTTGTGCAGTTGCCATCCAAAAAACAGGCCTTCTAGAAAATTTAAACCTAACGAACAAAGAACTCAAACAAAAGTTAAGTACTCTCGAATCTATTTTTGACCTCGGTCAAGCGGTCTTAGAAAGTCATGACGAACTTGGACTGATGTCCCGTTCTTTGAATATCCTTACCAAGGAATTGAACTGTGAAGAAGCAGGGATGATCATCATAGAAGAAAAGAACAGAAATCGTATTCAGGTATATGCAAGACAAATGGGGATCGTTCGTGAGTCTTTTTTTCCAATGGAGGAAAGCCGGCTCTTTCTTTCTTTAATAGAATCAGGTAATCCACGGATGGCGGTTATTTCTCCGCAAATCGAAGAACAGTTTTTAGATTTGGAGACTCAGGTATTAAAAAAGAATTTCCTTATTCTGCCAATCGCACCTAAAGGTGGAACAATGAGGGCAGCACTTTTTGCTTGTGGAAAGATTTCAGCAAAAAGTTTTGATGAAACGGACCTTCGTATGCTAAAGACTCTATCGAGTCCGCTTGCGAAAGCTTTTGAAAATTTAAGGCTTAATCAGCAGATCATCGCGAAAAAATCCATTGAAAAAGAAATAGAAATCACCAGGAACATTCAAAACAATATTTTACCCAATCATATCATTGAATCAAAATCATTTGACCTAGGTGTTAAGTCAGTTGCCGCAAAAGAAGTGTCAGGTGATTTTTATGATTTTCATTCTTTCGGAGAAGATGAATATTCGTTTTTAGTTGCGGATGTTTCGGGTAAAAGTTTGCCCGCGGCCATCTTTATGGCAATGTCTTCTTCTATCATACGAACACTTTCGCGAACTTCCAATCTCAATCCATCTGAATTACTAACACGAGCAAATCAACTAATCTATGAAGACTCTCAATCAGGGATGTTCGTAACTTTATTTTTTGTGGACTACCATGAAAAGAATAGAGAACTTCAATTTGCCTCCGCAGGGCATAATGACCAAATTTGGGTTCGGAAAGACGGAACCTATGAATTGTTAAAAGGAAAGGGAGCCCCTTTGGGAGTAGTTCCACTCTCGAACTACCAAGGCGGTGGGATTGTAATTTCGCCGGGTGATATGTTGGTTCTCTACACCGATGGAGCCATTGAAGAAAAAAATCCAGAAGATGAGGAATTTGGACTCGATCGATTTGTGGATACTATCATACAATTGCGAGATAAGCCTGCACAAGAAATTGTCGAAGATGTTTACAAGGCCATTCGAGACTTCTCTCAAGCAGAAGAACAGTACGATGACTTTACGGTCATGGTTTTGAAATTTTCGGAAGAAATGGAGAGCCGGTTGGAAAGAAGATTTTTAGCCCTCCCTACAGAAATTCCAAAGTTTCGGGACTTTGTTTCGGAATTCCTCAAAGGAAAGGCCACAAAAGAGCATGCTTTGGATGATATTCTAATCTCTTTGGATGAGGCCTCTACCAACATTGTCATGCATAGCTACAAAGATACAAATCTCAAGGATCCGAGTTTCCTTTGTTTACTTGAGATATCTGACAATACTCTCAAGGTTGTACTCTTGGATGAGGGAAAACCCTTTGAAAGGGAATCCGTCCCAATACCTTCTCTTGAGGCGAATATGAAAGGAGACCGGAAGGGTGGTTTTGGTGTGTATTTAATGGAAACCCTAATGGATCGAGTCGAATACGAATATGATGGGCGATACAATAGAACTAATTTGGAGAAAGTAATCAGATGAACGAAGAAAAATTGGGACTCCACTCAGAAACAATCGGCGACGTCCTTGTCATTCATATTCAGGGCAATTTGGATGTACATAATACCCACAAACTCGAGAACGACTTGATGGCTATGGTAAAGTCAGCCAAAAAATCAGTTGTCTACAATTTGATCGAAGTTCCCTTTATTTCGAGTGCTGGTCTACGGATGTTGGTGACCTCACTCAGACTTTGCCAAGAGCTAAAGATTACAATTTCAATTTGTGGTCTTCAGCCAGCGGTAGATAAAGTCTTTGATATCGTCGGAATGTCCCAACTTTTTACCATCTATCCGGACCTTGAATCTGCAATTCAGTAAAAATCACTTTTCTAAGTGGTTTGAATCAAAACATTGGAAAAATACCTATGGAAACTAGTTCGTATTCCCTAAACAACCCTTTCAAAGAACAGAACCAAACTGAAACCAAAAAAGGCATCTACGATGACGCCATAAAACTCGGTCAAGAACTCATTGTAAAACCCTTCCTGGGTGGCGGTGAAGATCGAATCCGAGTCCAACATTCTAAAAACCGTATGACGGTTTGGGAACGGATCAAAGTTCTTACAAATGAAGAACCTAATATAACATTCCAAAACTGGGGACCCAATCTAGATGGAGCCTCGATTGTAACAGGTGTGCTAAAAATTCGAGGTAGAGATGTCGCGGTTTATGGCCATGACTTTACTCTTCGTGCGGGATCCATGGATGCGACGAATGGTAGTAAGTTGGCGCGTCTGATTATGATGGCGGGTGAACATGGAATCCCACTTATTGGTATGAATGATTCGGCAGGTGCATATGTTCCTGCGGGAGTAGGCGGACTTGATGGTTATTCGGAAGCGTTTACTGCTCTAAGAAAGATCAGTGGAGTCGTTCCTTCTATTATGCTTATGTTTGGTTTCAATGCAGGAGGAGGAGCGTATCTTCCGAGACAGGGATCTTTTATGATCCAATGTGATAATACTTTCTTTGGCCTAACAGGACCAGGCGTAGTAAAGTCCGTACTTGGTGAAGATATCTCTGCTGAAGATTTGGGGGGGCCAAAAGTCCACGGCCAAAGTGGGGTTGTAGACTTAGTTACCAATGACGAACTAGGCTCCCTTCGAACTGCGATTCGCCTTTTGTCTTACTTACCGGACAATAACCAAAGTTTTGCGCCTTTCTATCCTACATCTGACTCAATGAACCGGTTTATTTACGAAGAGGATATCCTTTTCAGAAAGACCTTCAATTCACCGACAGGCATGAATACTCCATTTGATATCACTTTGTATTTACAACAGATTTGTGACCATGGTGAGTTTTTTGAAGTTCAGCCACAAAGAGCTCGTAACATCGTAACTGCATTTGGCAGGATCGGTGGTCATGTAGTAGGATTTTTAGCTAACAATTCGGCGGTTTCTTCAGGTCAGATTGATATCGGAGCCTCCAGAAAAGGTACAAGATTTGTCCGGTTCTGTAACCTTTATAATATCCCTATGGTCTTCATTGAGGATACGACGGGATTCTTACCAGGAAGAGACCAAGAACACAATGGAATCGTATTAGAAGGACGTAAACTTTTAGATTCAATTATTGATCTACGAACACCAAGATTAACACTGATCATACGCAATGCGTTCGGTGGTGCTTATGCTACTTTTAACTCGTATTTTACAGGAGCATCCATGGTATTCGCACTTCCAACAGCAAGGATTGCAGTTATGGGACCTGCTGGAAAAGAATACGTCTATAAGGATGAAATATCTTCTATTCAAAAAGAGTATGTTGCCAATGTGAAAAACGGAATGCCTGAAAAAGAAGCAATCGCTCTTCGTGATGGCAAACTTTTTGAAATCGGACAAAGGTATGAAAAGGAATTGATGAACCCGAAAGAGGCATTGTCTCTTGGTTCCGTTTCCTCTATCATCCTTCCTGGTTTTACAAGAAAGGTTCTTGGCACGAATCTGAATTTTTTAATGTCTAGATACAAACCAACGCCAATGAGTGGTCCACAAAGAGAGTTCGAGTAATCTATGTTAGATAAAAATTTAAAACGCATTCAGTTCCAAGAGTCGGAATCCGCTTGGATCCGTTCCTTTAGTGTAGAATCGATCAAATGCCTAATTGTATGTAGGGGCCCTGTTCGAAAAGAAACGATGGATGTTTTTGATGCCATTGGTGTAAAAGAGTACGGAATCCTCCTCTCTGAAAAGGATTCCATTGTTTACCCAAAAGCTCTCGCACCTGAACTACGTAACTTTCGATTTCCAGAAAACGTACACCGTGTCCCAGATTATATGGGAGCAGGCAAGGAAGAAAAAGAAGAACGAATCAAACAAATCATCGGCATAGCAAAAAACAATGGTTATACACATATTTTTGCAGGTTACGGATTTATGGCCGAAGATGCAGAGTTTATTGAGGCAATCGAAGAAGCTGGTGTGATTTTTATGGGGCCAAGTTCGCATGTAGCAAAGGGTGCTGGTGCAAAAGACGAGGCAAAAAAATTAGCAAGGTCTCTTAAGGTATCTGTAACTCCAGGGGTAGATAATATCACGGCTCTTGCATTGCTTAGAAAGACAGGAAACGCTAAGTCGGGTCTTGAAAAAATTGCCAAAGAAAATTCAGTGGATTTCCAATTCAATGATGCTCAGTCTTTGGAAGACAATGCAGAAATCCTTTTACAAAAATCCTATGAAAAGACGATCGACCTAACTACGATTCCCGACTTACAAAAAGAATCTGAGATTCTTTGTGAGGATATCTGGAAAAAATACCCGGGCAAACGTATTCGTTTCAAGTATATCGGTGGCGGTGGTGGAAAGGGCCAGCGTGTTATTTCTGAGAAATCAGAAGTTGACGGTGCGGTTATGGAAATCCTTGCCGAGTCTAAGGTAACAGCTGTTGGTTCTAACAGAAACTTCCTCATTGAGCTCAATATAGAAAATACAAGGCATAATGAAATCCAGTTGATAGGAAATGGGGAATGGTCCCTTTCCCTCGGTGGGCGAGATTGTTCTTTGCAAATGCACGAACAAAAGCTACTTGAGATTTCGCAGACTGTAGAACTCCTCCAAAAAGAAGCAGAGGCTTGTGAGAAGACTAATTCCAAAAAGGCAGGCATCCTGAAAAAAGATCTGGAAACTTTGAAGGATATGGAACACCAAGCTGAAGTTTTTGGTAAAGCAATTCGTTTGAATAGTGTCTCGACTTTCGAGTGTATTGTGGAAGGAAATAGTTTCTTCTTTATGGAAGTAAACACTCGGATTCAGGTGGAACACCGAGTTACAGAAATGGTTTACAAGATGAAATTTGTAAATCCAAACGATCCGAATGACTTCTTCTATATTGACTCTCTTGTAGAAGCGATGGCGGTTTTATCGATCCATGGACCTAGTGTCCCTAAACCGGAACGAATTCTTAGAAATGTTTCCGGTGCGGAAGTTCGTATCAACGCAACCAACAGGGCATTGCAACCGCATGCTGGTGGAATCATACAAAGTTGGTCCAATGCTCTCCCAGAAGAAATTCGCGATGACCAAGGTATTTGCACAAGGAACCCAGATACAGGTGCCTTTGTTCACTACAACCTAGCGGGTGCATACGATTCGAACGTAGCACTAATAGTATCTTACGGAGAATCCAGAAAACACAACTTGGAAGTATTGGGAAATATCCTTCGAAAAACGGAACTTAGAGGTCATAATTTAGAGACTAATTTGTTAGTCCACTACGGACTAATCCAATGGATTTTAGGAAAGGATGCAATGTTCAAACCATCGACAGCATTCATGATTTCCTATCTTGCTGGAATCGGATCTCTTCAGTCTGTTGTAAACGATATCGATTTAGAATATTTGTGGTCAGAAAAATCCAAAGCCGCGGACGCTAACAAAAAGAAAGTTTTATCTAAAAAACTTACTCTAATTATGCGCCCTCTTGAGAAAATCCTTTCGAATCCACATGTCCTTGGTGGATTTTTAGGCTATTATGACGGCAAACTTTGGAAGCGGGATGGAAAAACTCCCAAGTTCTCAGAGAATCCGATCGAGTTTTTGGACAAATTGTACTACTATCTAAACTTAGAAGAATCAGGTGACAAACCAAGTTCTGAAAAGATTTGGGATCACGACAACGCTTTACTTTCGGAATCAAAATCGTTTTACGACGAATTCAAAACGCGTTCTGGACTGAAGACATGGTCGGAAATAGAAAAAGCATTCGATTCGGGGAAAAATCCGAACGAACAAACGATTCCAACGGAACTCTGGAAACAGGCGGTTGAGAGCCATTTTGGTTTCCAAGTGGGAATGGAGATATTGCTTTTGCTTCCGAATATTGGAATCAAATCCAATTTCTTTGGATTGGATATCAATGAAGACTTGGATGGTGTTGTACCAGATGAGTTTAAAGCCAAGGAAACCCGAGACACTCTCATCAAAACATTGAACCCACCGCCTAAGATGAGCGGTGATGAAATTGTTGCGCCAATGGGAGGGATGTTTTATTCCAAAGAAGCACCAAATCTACCTACGATGGTAGAAGAGGGACAGCACTTCCAAGTAGGTCAACCTCTCTTTATCATTGAAGTAATGAAGATGTTTAACAAAATTGTTGCTCCAATCAGTGGAACCATTGTAAAGAATCTAATGGTAGACTCTGACGGGAAGATCGTAACGAAAGGGCAGCCTATTTTTAAGATCAAACCAGACGAGGTTATTGTAGAAGAATCTGAAGAGGAAATTCGAGCAAGAAAGGTGAAGGTTACAAAAGAACTGGGTTTGGTCTAGTTAGATATCACTCTCAGTAATAACCTTCTATAACTTTATGCATGTCTGACAGGGAGAGTATTTTCGATGCGGCACCGCGTCGAATTGCTTCCTTGGGCATTCCAAAAACTACGGAACTTTCTTCGTCCTGAGCGAACGTTTCAGCACCGTTCTTCTTCATCTCCAAGAGTCCCGATGCTCCATCGTCTCCCATACCTGTGAGGATTATCCCCCTTGCATTTTTTCCAACATCCTTCGCAACCGATCGAAACAATACATCTACGGAAGGTCTATGTCGATTGACTAATGGCCCATCCGAGAGGGAAACCAAGTAACGAGCACCAGATCGAACGACAGACATGTGGAGATTTCCTGGCGCTATTAACGCTTGTCCCCGAACAATCCTATCTCCTTCTTTTGCCTCCTTTACTTCGATTTGACAGATAGAGTTTAATCTCTTTGCAAATGCTTCCGTAAATTTCTCTGGCATATGTTGTACGATGACGATCCCTGGTGAGTGTTCCCTTGAAAGTTTGGTTAAAATTTCTTCCAAGGCAAGGGTTCCACCCGTTGAGGTTCCGATGGCTACAATCTTTTCCGTTGCCTGGAGCTGAGAGATATCTTTTTTTAAATGATTGGATACAATCTCTTTTGGTTCATTGGAATTCCATTTCGAAAGTTTTGAATTGGCTGCTGCTACGACGGATTCTGTAAGAGCAATGGTTGATTCATTTAAAAAATCTTTTAAACCAATTTTAGGCTTTGTGATGATTTCGCTAGCTCCCAGTGCAAGAGCAAGAACTGCAGTTTCCGAACCTTTTTCTGTTAGTGTAGAACAAATTACTACTGGAGTTGGACGTTCCCGCATTATTTTTTTAAGAAACGTTAGGCCATCCATCCTTGGCATTTCAATGTCTAAAACGATCACATCTGGCCAGTTTTCATTCATCTTATCCATAGCAAAAATTGGATCAGACGCCGCGCCTAGAAATTCAAAATTCGAATCAGATTTAAAAACTTCACTTAATACTTGTCTTACGACAGCCGAATCATCGATTACAAATACTTTAATTTTATTCATTTTTTTCTAATAAGGAACTTATTTTTTCTCAACCCAAACTTCTCCATCCCAAATCGTAAAAAATATCTTACGACTTTGAGTACCACCTGTATCTTCAGATAAGATTTTAATTTCATTTTCCTGTAAGATTTTCTTTGCAAAATCAACGTTTTTATTTCCGATCTGTTTAATTGACGATTCAGAATCGAATAAACTCTCTTCTTCCTTTAAAAACATCGTTGAGCCACCAAAAACTTTTGCGATAAAGTCACGCCGTTCCAGTCTGACTTTTTTCATTTCATGGAAAAAAAAATCAATTGCATGGATTCCGTATCGCGTACTCTTGTTTGGATCAGATTTGTTTTCCTGCGTATCGGGCAGAAGGTAATGGCACATTCCACCCATTTTTTTACCAGGACACCACAAAACGATGGAGACACATGAGCCAAGTAAGGTTCGTAAACGAATGTTTTTTTCGCCGAAGTAGATTTCTCCTGGATTTAAGAAAATATCTGTTACAAAGTTAGGTGAGTCCATAACATCAATTCATGGTTGTCGATTTTTCATGAATCTGCTGGAACTCTTCTAGATTAAGAATCTTATCTAATCTTAAGATGATAACAAATTGGGATTCAATTTTTCCTAGCCCTGCGATAAAATCCAATCGTATTTTATTGCCAAAACTTGGCGCATCTTCTATTGAATCGTCGGGAATGTCAACTACTTCGTTTACCGAATCAACTAACAGTCCAACATCTATGTTTTCCTTTTCCAATTGGATTTCTGTTATGATGATACAAGTTTTGCGGTTGAGTTCCGAAGATTTTTTGTAAAATCTATGGTTTAGATCCAAAACTGGTACAACATGTCCTCTGAGATTTATGACTCCTGGTATATAGTCGGGCATCATAGGAACATGAGTTATTGATTCGTATTCAATGATTTCTTTTATATGCAAAATCCCGAGGCCAAACACTTCTTCGGAAATTTTAAAGGTTAAGTATTGAATTTCTTGCATACATAATCCTTAAAATTTTTGGAATCGATCTTTTTCCCCTAGATCGGTTCTCTTTTTCTCTGGTGTTCCTTGTTTTCTCTCCGGTACAACTTGTTTTGTTGGTGTCTTTGATGCAACTTTTCGTGAAAATTCGAAATCACCCGTTGTGGTTTTTCCGAGTTCAAAAAAGCTAACAGAGGATAGGAGTCTTTCCGCTTGGGCTTGTAATTCTTCTGCAATTGCAGCAAGTTCTTCCGATGCACTCGCTGACTGTTGCGATACTTGGTCTAACTGACCCATTGCCTTATTGACCTCGTTGACACCAGAGGACTGTTCTTGGCTTGCAGCAGCAATTTCTTGTACGAGATCAGCGGTTTTGTTAATTGCTGGAACAATTTCTTCAATAAGTTTTCCTGCCGATTCTGCAATTTGAACGGAACTTCCGGCAAGAGTGCCAATTTCATTTGCAGATTTTTGTGATCTTTCGGCAAGTTTTCTGACCTCCGATGCCACAACCGCAAATCCTTTACCGTGTTCTCCTGCCCTGGCTGCCTCTATAGCGGCATTTAATGCAAGTAAGTTGGTTTGGTAAGCAATATCTTCAATGATCGAAATTTTATCTGCAATTTCTTTCATTGCTTTTACGGTATTTTTAACTGCTTCCCCGCCTTGTTTAGCATCTCTTGATGACTTTGTAGCTATTGAGTCGGTTTGTTTTGCATTTTCTGCATTTTGATCAATCGAAGCTCCCATCTCCTCTAAAGACGCAGAAGTTTCTTCAACGGAAGCGGCTTGTTCACTTGCCCCTTGTGATAGTGTTGATGCAGTTTGAGATACTTCGTCAGCAGCATTCACAAGAGCATTTGTATTCGTTCGAACTTCGTTGATAATCTCCACAAGTTTATTTGCAGTGTTATTGAAGGAGTTTTTTAGTCGTTCAAAACCGCCAGAATATTCGTTTGTTATAATTTTTGTTAGATCACCTTTTTCAAATGCCGCAAGGCCAACAACTAAATCCTCTACAATTCGATTCGTTTCAATAGAAATTAACTTTTGATTTGTGATATCTGTTGCGAACTTAACAACTTTATATGGTTTGCCACTCAAATCGAGTATGGGGCTATAAACGGCAGAAATCCAAACTTCCTTTCCTCCTTTTGCAATTCGCTTGTATTCAGCAATTTGAAATTCACCTCGGTTGAGAGAAGCCCAAAATCCTCGATATTCTTCGGAATTAGCATAGTTTGTCTCAACAAACAACTTATGGTGTTGTCCCTGAATTTCATTTAGGTTGTATCCCATAGTCTTCAAAAAGATATCATTCGCAGAAATAATCGTTCCATCCATATTGAACTCTATTGTTGCCTGAGCTCGGTTTATCGATTGAATTTGGCCAATAAACTCTTGATCTTTTACTTTTTGCATCGTGATATCCGTGGCAAATTTGATGACCTTGTATGGTTTTCCGTTTGTATCAAGGATTGGAGTATAGGTTGCTTGTAAGTAAACTTCCTTTCCACCTTTGCCAAGTCGTTTGTATTCAGCTTTTTGGAACTCGCCCCGATTGAGATTTTCCCAGAATTTTTTATATTCTTCCGAATTCACTTCCTTTGTTTCCACAAACATCTTATGGTGCTGTCCTTGGATTTCCGATAGTTGATAACCCATGAGAGATAGGAAGTTTTCATTTGCAGTTACGATAGTCCCATCCATTCGAAATTCTATAGTGGCCTGAGATCGTTCGACGGCTCTATCGTGAGCATTCTTTTCGGTAACATCTGCCCATTCAACGACAGATCCAAGTCGGGCTCCAGTATTTGTGAGAATTGGATTTGCAATCAAGTCAAACTCGCGATTGCCAATTTTAATGGAAGTTTTGTGTTCCCCTGTAAATGTAGATAGGATTCTTCGTTGGTGGCTTGGGTCTTTATGATATCCATCAATATTACTTCCCATAAGTTTTGAGAGAGAAAAATTTGAAAGTTGTGTTTGGATATCGGACTGGGACTTAGCAAACATTTTATGAATTGCCTTGTTCATATAAACAACATTTAAGTCATTATCCGCCATCATCACATTGGTGGACACATTGTCCAGAGCAGAACGTATTTTTAGTGCCTCTACCAATGGTTTCGAGACTTGCCTATGTAAAAGTAAAAATAAAACGAAGGAGGCGATAAGGAATAAAATTGAGCCAAGAACCAATGGATGAAGGAATGATAGGGTTACTTCTACCTTTTGTTCCGCTTGGACTTGGATTAGGTTTGCTTTCCAAGTTGAAACTAAAGAACTGTACTGAATCCAATTTTTTTGAAGATTTTTGAAGTTGGATTCACGTTTGACAAGATCATCCCAATCCTCTTGGTAGACTGAAAAAATGGCTGAAACTTCTAACAGGTTAGATTTGATTTGTCCCAATTCTTTGTGATCTGGTAATTTTTTCTCCAAGGTCTCCCAATCGGAGATAAGTTGTTGGAGACTATATTTAGCTTTTGTAAGATCCGATTTTTCGCTAACGTTTGGTGTACTTGATTCAAGAATTTCGATTTGAAATTTTTTATCTAGTGTAGTCAGTTTTAGTATTTCTGAATGTAATTCCTTCGGTATTTTTGTTTCAGAAATTGTTGGTTCTGCCAAAAATCCAAAAACTGCAATTGCTAAGACCCACAAAACAAAGAGGAAGCCTAAGATAAAACTTCCAAACAATTTTGTTGATACATTTAATTTATTCATACGTTGATCATCCTTATGGTCATTCAATACTCATTTTTTCAATTTCGATAGTTCGTTCAAAAAGACTTGGTATATCTAAAATCAAAGCAACTTGACCATCACCAAGAATGGATGATCCACTGACACCTTTTACATGCCTAAATACAGATCCCATAGGTTTTACGACTGTTTGGTATTCCCCATAAAGATAGTCTACCACAATCCCCGCTTTCTTTTCACCATTCCGAACAATCACAATATTCTCCCTGCTCGACTGATATTTTGATTCTTCTGGAAATATCTGACTCAAACGAATGTAGGGGATCAAATTGCCCCGAAGGGGGAAGTAGCGACTTGAATCTGCTTTTTCTTCGTCGTGGAATTGTAGACATTCCAGAACTATATCCATTGGCAGGATAAATCTACGATTGGCAATTCCGACCAAAAATCCATCTATAATTGCTAGTGTAAGTGGTAATCGTAACGTAAAACTCGTACCCTTGTTAGGTGTACTCGAAATAGAAATGTTTCCGCGGAGTATTTCTATATTTTTTTGCACTACGTCTAGACCTACTCCGCGTCCGCTCACGTTGGTTATATGCTCTGCTGTAGAAAAACCTGGATGGAATAGGAGTGCAAATACTTCCTCATCCGATTGGGGTAGGGGTCCCGAGCAGATCCCTTTCATAATTCCTTTTTCCCAAACTTTTTCTTTTTGAATCCCTTTCCCATCGTCCTTTACTTGAATGACTACATTTCCAGCTTCTTGGTAAGCCCGTAAAATAATTGTTCCGATTTCAGCTTTTGCTAGTTTCCTTCTTTCGTTAGGTGTCTCAAGTCCATGGTCACAAGCATTACGAATGATATGTGTAAGAGGATCTCCAAGTTTATCAACAATATTGCGATCTAATTCAGTTTCATTTCCTTCTGTAATCAATTGGATTTGTTTACCTAAATCTTTTCCTAAGTCCCTTACGGTTCTATGGTATTTCTGAAAAACATCACCAATAGGAATCATTCGAAGCTTCAAAGAAATTTCCCGAACTTCATTTAGAAGGCGAATCACTTGCGATGATGCTTCTTGGAGGTTTGAATCGTCTATGCCGGAGAGAAGTTGGTTCAAATTGGCAGATGACACAACTAGTTCCCCAACTCTGTTGATTAAATTATCAATCCGTTTCGAATCAACTTTGATTGTCGTACTCTTTTGTTGATTTGATTCATTCCAAGAGGGTAGGGAACCTTCATTTTCTGGAAGAGAAATCGACTTTAAAGGAATATCAGATTCTGACATAGAGATAGAACCAAATTGAATCGATTTTAAAATTTCTAAGTATTTCAAAAATTCCTGATCGCTCAATAAACCTATTTCTTTCCAAATATTTCCGAGATAAATCTCTTCCTCGGGTAGTTGTTGTGAAAGATCTACCAAGTCTTCTATTCCAAAACCTGGTGGGAATATGTGCAAAAAAGAATCTCTTTCTATAAATTCAAAAGCTTTTTGTACTTTGGTTAAATCTGCATCAGAGGCGAATAGAATCTCAAAACCAAGATAACAGGTCTCTGGTTGGAATTTGACAAATGGTGGTATTTTTTCTGTGATTGTTTTAAGAGAAACAATCTTTCCTATTTTTTTTAAGTAAGCTATAAAAGAATAGGGGTCAAGACCTTCTGCAAAAACATTTGAATTTGGTCGAAAAGATATTAGATAGTTCTGAAATACGAATGTCTTTAGATTGTTCTTTGTTTGCTGAGATAAAACTTTGCCTTTTTCAGTCGCCGTTGTGGTATTGTTAAAAATATTTTGTCCGTCAGAGTTCTCTAGGTAAGGTTTGAACGTATTTAAAATTTCTTTTCCTGATTCAAGTTTTTCCTTAGAGAGATTTCCTTTATGCTCTTCTAATACTAAAAAAGATAAAAAATCATTGGCTTTTAGGAGATTATCTGTCATGGAACTTGAAAATGGAATACTACCAGAGCGAAGTGAATCCAAAAAATTTTCAAGAATATGTGTGAACTTAACGGTTTCTTGGAACCCAAACATACCGGCAGTTCCTTTGATAGTATGTACAGCTCGAAATATTGCATTTAAATCTTCAGAACTGGGATTTTTATTTTCCGTTTTTAAAAGGATTGATTCCATTTCTCGAAGAAATTCATCAGATTCAACTAAATAGGCATCTATGATTTCTTCTAGATTCATACAGATTGCTTTTTTGTTCCGTATCGAAATTCCAATTCAGATGAATGTTCCTTTTTTACTTTGACTCGATCACCAAAATAGGATACTAATCCCAAAACATCAAAGATTTTTAAAACAGGAAGTGAATGGCTATCCAATTTCAGAATATAATTTTGTTCTAAGGTGTAATTCTTCATAAAAAGTAACAGTTGAACGCCTGCTGTATCGATTCGCTCCACTTGATTTAAATTCAATTTTAAAATTGCACCAGATTTAAATTTCCAAAGTTTAATCCAATCCATCCACTCATGAACATATGATATCGTCAGGTACCCTTTCCATGATATTTCATACCCAGAATTAGTTTCTCTTATATGTTGGATTGGTTCCATTAGTTAAGTAACCAGTTTGGAAATCGTATCTAATAATTCTTCAGGCGAAAAAGGTTTGGTAAGCCATGCTTTCGCTCCAGCATCTATACCTTGTTGTTTTTTTTCTGGCTGAGATTCTGTAGTTAGCATAATGATGGGAGTAAATTTGAATTTTGAATCAGATTTAACTTTTTTGATAAAACTGATGCCATCCATATTTGGCATATTCATATCTGAAACAATAAGATCCACAGGACCTTCTTCCAGTTTTTTTAAACCTTCCACACCATCACCTGCTTCCACTAAATCAAAGTTGGCATTTTTTAAATGGACAGAAATTATCTTTCTAAAAACAGCTGAGTCGTCTATAATCAAAATCTTTTTATTCATTCTTAAATATCCTTAGTTTCATTAATTGGTAAAAAAAGTTCTGCAATTACACAGGCAGTTTTTTCGGAAGTATGGTCGACTGCATTCCTAAGAAAGAACATCCCATGGTGTTTTTTTAAAAGAAAATCCACCATTGTTAAACCAAGTCCCAGACTGAATGGTTCTCTTTTATAAAATTCTTCAACTGGCGGGTGGACTCGAAAGAATGGAAGTACTAATTGTTTTTCATAGGCTGGAAGAAGTTTAGAATATTCATCCTCACGAATGGTATTCTTAATGGATAAGCAAAAATAACCATCTACAGTGGTGACAAAAATATCGAAATTAGAGTCTTTGTCAGCATATTTAATGCCATTTAGTACAACTTCCTTTAAAACGAGTTTAAACATTTCCAAATCGCAGGATAATTTAACTTTCGTTTTTACAATGGGAAGATTCACTTTTAAGGAACGAGATTCTATTTCCGTTCGGAAATCTGAGATTACGTGAGGAAGCTCTTTCAATAGATCATCACTCGAAATAGGCTTTAGGTTAATGCTCCCTTGAAGGATTTCTACAGAACGTTCAATTCCTTTTAACATTGTGAATGTGTGAAGGTTATTTTCTAAAAGAAGGTCCCAAAATTCTTTAGAGATTTTGTAAGAGTCACCCATTTCTTCTTTGGATTGGTTTATAGAATCGATGATAGTAGTCATCGAACCAATTCCAGAACCTTGGTTTAGGGTAGTTTGTAGATTCAATATCGTGTGGATTTCAGCATTCGACTCTTTCGATTTTCGTCGTGATTCTTTGTAATTTAACCATTCTAAGTGGCTTTTTAGTTCTCGGTGTTCTGCCTCTAGTAGATCGAGCTCCATTTGTTTTAAGTAGACGTATTCGATTGCTTTTTCCAAACGATCGACAAGAATTTCTATATGAAATGGTTTAATCAGATAGTCATACACGCCCAATTTCATAATTTCAATAATATCTTCATTTTGATCTTTAGCTGTCTGAACGACACAGACAGCATGAGGGTCAACCTCTTTAATTTTAGAAAGAAAGGTCTTTCCGTCCATTACGGGCATCATTAAATCTACGAGGTAAAGAGAGTATTTGCGTTCCTTTGCCTTATTAAGTGCAATTTGTCCATTTTCAGCGATTTCAGAGGAAACACCCAATTTCTTGCATACGGCAGTTAATAGAGTTTGATTCTCAACTCTATCCTCCACGATGAGGATAGGTTCTTTGGGACGACGGAGTTTAGAATTTGATTGGTTTTGGCCAAAATTTAGATTAGGATGTTCCACCATAAGTAGTATCGGATATCCTAAACCTGTTTTTCATCGGATTCAAGTGGTTTCTTTCTAGTTTTTTAAATTTGGAAGTATTAATGTAAAACTGCTTCCCGCTCCTGGTTTCGAATTTAGAATGAGACTACCTTGAAGTAACGAAGCCAATTTTTGCGAAATAGAAAGTCCAAGTCCTGCTCCTTCAATATTTCCATCTTCACCAAGTCTTGAAAAATTTTGAAAGAGTTTCTTCTGGTCCTCCTCTGAGATTCCCTGACCAAAATCAGTCACGATGAATTCGAGTTCATTTTCACTAAACTTAAGGTTAAACTCAATTTTTGGATGGGACGATCCGTACTTAATTGCATTGGAAAGTAAATTTGTGAGAATTTGTTGTAATTTGCCAGGATCAGATTTAACACGAAATGGTTTCCCAATAATCTTGCTCTCTAGAAACATTCCTTTAGAGTCTGCAATGGGTTGTATCAATCGTTTCGATGTTTCAAATACTTCTGTAGGGTCGAATTCTATTTCATATATTTTTAAGTCACCTGATTCCAATCGGATCAAATTCAAAATATCATTGATCATCGTGAGAAGTCTTGTTCCAGCCGTATTTATGTAACCAAGATACTCTTTTCCAGAAAGATCTGAATCAGGGAGTTGGATGAGCTTCGAAAATCCTAAAATTGAGTTGAGAGGGGTGCGGAGTTCATGACTCATATGCGCCAAGAAGTTGGATTTAGCTTTATAAGCTTTTTCCAATTCAAGTTTGGTATTTTCTAAATCCAATGTTCGATCCGCAACAAGACTTTCGAGTGAGTTTTTGTATTGGTTGAGTTCATGAATTGCTTTATCACGTTCTAAAAATATTCCAAGCCAAGAGGCGATTGATTGGTATACAAGAATGTTATCTTTTTTTATCGGAGAATGTTTCTTTTGTCTTTCAAATCCGAGACAGCCATAAAAAACATTATGAGAAATTACTGGAATCAGAAGAAGATCCTCCCTACCAGATTCGAAATACCATCTTTCTTTTGGTAGTGCCTTGTCGGAAGTTAGATACAAGATTTTACCTTTTTGAATTTTCTTATGCCATCGGTTTAAATTTGATTTTGCCCAATCGCCATTTAATTCCTTTGGAATGGGTTTGATTTGCTCAGATTTCAGTTCATTGGCCAGGGTTTGATAGGTAGATTGAGAACGACTAGGAACCCACTTCAGAAAAAAAACAGAATCCATCTCTGTAAATTGAAGTAGGTGATACAACCCTTGCGGCATTGTAGCTTCAATATCGTGATGGCGAATAAAAATTTGAAGAGAGGACGAAACTCCTAATTCAAAACGCATCCGCCATGCGATTTCTTCTTCTTGTCTAAATTTAACCGTGATATCTTCGATGTATAGATTATAATATTCGGATTCTTTTTTACCTTCCGCAAATTCAAATTTTCCAAATCGGGTGGATAAAACTCTTCCGTCCGTTAGGAACAAATTTTCGGGAGAAAACTTTCTTGTTTGGACCCTAAATTGCAAAAAATCATCTACAGAAAAACTCTTGGAAAAATTTTGAAAGAGTCTGTTTGAATAAAGAATTTTAAAATTAGATACAGAAAACGAAACTTCAATTACTGCCTTTCCAACGTAATTCCCTTCAATGGCGGATTTGAGAAGGCTCCCAAGATCAACCATTTTGTTTTTTACTTAACTAATTCCCTGGGTAATTTAAAACTCATGGTATCTTCTCTGCTTTCTGGAAAGAGTTGCACTGTAGCATTGGGAAAGTGAATTAAAAGTTCTCCGATTATTTCGTCTACGAGAACTTGGGGACTAGAAGCACCCGCTGTGATACCGAGAATTTCAATTTTGTTTTGAATCAGATAGTTAGGATCCACTTCTTCTTTTTTTAAAATTTGGAAGCTTGCAGGTTTTGTTTTCTGAGCCAATTGGCAAAGTCTTACCGAGTTAGATGAGTTTTTAGCCCCGATCACAAGCATTGCATCTACAGATTCGATCATTGTTTGGACAGCCTCTTGTCTTTCTGTCGTAGCATAACATATGTCATCTTTTTGTGGATGTTCCACAAATGGGAAAATCTCTTCTATTTTCTTGACAATATTTTTTGTATCTGTTACAGAGAGAGTCGTTTGCATTAGATAGGTTAGCGGTTTCTCCCTAGTAATTTTATCTTTCAAAGTAATCACGTCTTCTTCTGATTCAACGAGGAACATGGGAGCTTCTCCCATAGTTCCAATCGCTTCTTCATGGCCTCTATGTCCAATATATATAATTTGGTGGCTGTCTTTTATATTTTTCGCTTTTTTATGTACGCGTGTAACAAGAGGACAGGTGGCATCACCAACTTTCATGTCTCGATCTTTTGCTTCTTGTACGACCTCTGGCGAGACTCCGTGTGCTGAAAAAATGACGGTAGCTCCATCGGGTGCTTCCGAGAGTTCATTTACAAATTGGATTCCTTTTTTTTTCATTTCTTCCACGACTCGTTGGTTGTGAACGATTTCTTTTCGAACAAATAGAGGTTTTCCAGGGTTTTCAGCAAAGACTGTCTCTACGTAAGAGATTGCATACTTAACACCGGCACAAAATCCCCTCGGATTTGCCAAATAGATCGTTTTTAGCACTGGTTTTTACCTCTTCCATTTCCAAATGCTGAGACAACCCAAATTTAGAAAAGGGGAAGTTCAATTTTTATGTAAAATTTATTTCGATTTACCTATTATCCTCCGGTCGGCTTTGACCGATCCTTATCTTGAAAAGGCCAAGGATGGCCTCTTCGAAAATTCATCAAGCTTCTGGGCAAACAATTTTGGTTGTCTGTGCCAGGGGAACGGATTCAAGGAGGAACCCGGATGATTATCAACCACAACGTTAGTGCGATCTTTGCACATAGAACCTTGAAGTCGAATGACGCAAATCTAAGCAAAGATATCGAGAAGCTATCCTCTGGTATGCGTATCAACAAAGCTGGAGATGACGCTTCTGGACTTGCAGTGTCTGAGAAAATGAGAACTCAGATTGCTGGTCTTCGACGTGCAGAACAGAATACTGAAGATGGAATGTCCCTCATCCAAACGGCTGAAGGATACCTCCAAGAGACACATGAAATCGTTCAACGAGTTCGTGTTCTCGCAGTGCAAGCTGCCAACGGTATCTACACGGAAGAAGATAGACAACAGATCCAAGTCGAGGTTTCACAGCTAGTGGACGAAATCGATCGAATTGCATCGCAAGCAGAATTCAACAAAATGAAGCTGCTTACGGGAGCGTTTGCTCGATTGAACCCTACAGCTAGTATGTGGTTCCATATTGGAGCAAACATGCACCAAAGAGAGCGAGTGTTTATTGAAACAATGAACACTGCAGCATTGGGATTAAGAAACCCTACGGTTCTTACTTTCATCTCTCTTTCGACTGCAGGTAAAGCAAACTCCGTAATCGGACTTTGTGATGATGCCCTAAGAGTGATCTCTAAACAAAGAGCTGACCTTGGTGCTTATTACAACCGTATGGAGCATGCTGCAAAAGGACTTATGAATGCTTATGAAAATACGCAAGCTTCTGAGTCTCGTATCCGTGATACTGACATGGCTGAACAAATGACCAGCTTCACGAGATACCAAATCTTGACTCAGGCTGCAACTTCAATGCTTGCTCAGGCAAACATGAAGTCTCAGTCCGTGATGAGATTGCTCCAGTAATAGGAGTAGAGAAATCAAGGTTCCTAGCAGGGTGGTTGGGGCTAGGGGCTTTGGTTTCTCGATTTTCTTTCTAAAAACTTCTCCCTACTTGAAAGCTTATATACCGATGAAACGGTAGAATATTACTTCCCGCATTATACTCCAAAGTTTGAATTTCTAATCCGATCGCTGTAAATATCCCAGATTTTTGATAAACATAACCCATCTGAAATTTTCCCTGAACATTCTTTAATGGAACGGAGTAGTTATCTTTTGCATTTACTTCATTTTGGTAGAAAAGGCTTAATAAAAAAAGAGTTTTATTTACGTTCGGTTCTTCTTTAATCAAATAATACAACGCTAAAAGTTTCGAAAGATCTGAAACTCCCTTTGTCCCATCTCGAAAAACTGTATCATATAAAAAATATTCAATATATGGATATTCTTCTGAACTAATTCTTCCTTGTCTAAGATTCTCTATAAAGTACAAGGAAAGACTTTTGCTGGGTTTAGCTCCTTTATTAAACAAGGTATTGAAGATTAAAAAATTTAGTCCTGATGGCATTTCTTTAGGCGAAAGCGTTTCATAGATAAGATAGTTCTTTAAACCATCATTTGTTTTTATCATTGTTGTTTCGGCATACAATGGCTCAGAAAAAAAACGAGAATTGGGATTTCCCAGTGTTCCATTTATAAACTGGAATTTGGGACCCATAGAAATATAAATATAAGACTCCGTTTCTCCGTCGGCAATCTGAAAGTTTCCAGTGAAGTCTTTCTGTTCAAATGCATGAGTCACAGGCGAACGGATTCTTCCGATACGAAAAATCGGAGCGACAGATACTGATGTGTCTAAATTTCCTAAATTTACTTGCGACTGGAATCCAATCCAATCGGTCCAAAAATACTTATAATTGATGTTGAGGCCCCAAAGATTTTTAGTTGGCAACTCATTGGACCAGCCTTGTGGATAGGCAGATTTTGTAACCCTGTGGATGGGTTCCTGGATTTTTTTGCCTTCTGCGCCAGGTCCTTGCCTCCCTAGTTGGAGCTCGAGCGCAAAAGAACTTCTCTGGAAAAATAAAGTAGAATTGGTACCTAAGAGGATTTGGCTCGAATAGGGTCTTTCACCAAAAGAAACAGAGGCGGCGTACAAATCTACGGGAGTATACATAGAATGTGTCAATGAGTATCCTGTATAACTTTGGATTGGTTTTGCATCGGGAAACAATCTTAAGAATCCGGATTGAAGTGGCCTTAGCAAAAAGAAAGATTTTGATCGATCTCCATAATCTAACTTGAGACCATTTGTATATTCACGGTCGGATAATAAAAAAACGTCATTTTCCCAAGTTAGTTTAATAAATTCAGAATTGGTTTTGGTCTGTCCAATCGCAATATTTGGAAAAAGTAGATTGCCAAAAATAAAAAGGCAAATTGCGTATTTATGAAATAAAACCAATGAATTTTAAGAAAGTAAGAATATTTGTTTGGAATTAGAAAAGAATAATTTTTCTAAAATCTACCTCAAGTTATTTTTCCAAAGTTCGATGTAATTATTGATAGGAATATCGCCGTACAGCTAAAAGCCCGAAGTTTCTTCGGGCTTTTTTATGTTTATGCCAATTCGCTATTTTTGTTACTGGTTGTTTTGAATCACGAAAAGAGCCAAACTGGCTAAAAAATTTGGAAAGAGTTTTATCTGTTTTTTTCTGTTGAAAAAGGCGGTATGCAAAACGCTTATTTTTTCAAATTCACAAAAATCTTCAAAATCTTTAGTAGATAGATAATGTAAGTTAGGTGTGTCATACCAATGGAATGGCATTAGTTCGGTAACAGGTGTTTTCCCGCTAAATAGAATCGACAAACGAATCGAATAGTGGGAAAAATTAGGAAATACAATAATTACTTTTTTGCCAATACGAAGGCACTCTTTAATGATTTGCCCAGGGTTAAGAGTTTGTTGAATTGTTTGGTTGAGTATCACAAAGTCAAAACTTTTGTCCAAGTGGTGTTTCAATCCATCATCAATGTCGCCGTGATGGACATATAATCCTTGTTTAACACATTGGATGATACAAACATCATCTTTTTCAATTCCTTGAACGCGAACACCTTTGTTTTTTAAAATCAACATCAGCTCACCGTAACCACAGCCCAAGTCTAAAACTCGTTCACCTGGTTTTATTAAACCAGCTATGTAAGAAATATCTGGCCTAAAACTCAAATCGATTCCCAAAGATGTTTTAACGTTCATAAGGTGTTGATCCCATCTGTAGAATCTAAAAAATCTTGGAGGATCGACTTCTGCTCTTCAGAAGGTAATAAAAAACTATCATGGCCTGCTGGGTTATTCAATTCAACGAACGTAACTGGTACTGCATTTACTTCGAGAGACTTTACGATTTCTTCTGATTGGTATGGAGGATATAACCAATCCGAGGTATATGCTACAACAAGAAAACGACATTTTACTTTAGATAAAGCTGCTGTTAGTTCTTTTCCCGTACCTAAACTGAAATGATCCAAGGCTTTGGTAACATAGATATAGGAATTGGCATCAAAACGATCCACAAAACTCTCCCCTTGGTATATTAAATAACTACCTACAGCAAAGTCAGTAGATTGGATATTTCCTTTGGGAGGTTTTCGACCAAACTTTTCTCGCATAACCTCGTCAGAAAGATAAGTTATATGACCCATCATCCGTGCAAGAGCAAGTCCTTTCGACGGTCGACTGTCCTGTGAGTACATACCTTGGTTCCAATTGGGATCTGAGAGAATTGCTTGTCGACCAACTTCGTTGAATGCAATTTGTTGTGCAGAATGTTCGGAACTCGATGCCATCACAATGCAGTTTTTAAGTCTTTGGGGAAAAGATACGGACCACTGTAAGGCTTGCATTCCACCCATAGAACCACCAGCTACCGCAAACAATGTTTCGATACCAAAATAGGATACAAGTTTCTCTTGCGCATTGACCATATCTGCAATGGACACAAACGGAAAACTGGATTGAAAGGGTTTTCCGGTCCTTCCATTTATGGTTAGTGGCCCACTCGAACCCTTGCAACCACCAATTACATTCGAGGAAATGATGAAATATTTGTTGGTGTCGAATGATTTCCCTGGACCGATATAAAAATCCCACCAGCCTGGACGTTTTTCACCTGGGTGGAAACCAGCAGCATGTGCATCACCTGACAGAGCATGGCAAACTAGGATTGCATTGTCTTTTTTGGCAGAAAGTGTTCCGTAGGTTTCATAAGCAATCTCGAGAGGGGTGATAGTTTCACCGCTCTCGAGGGTCAAAGAATCGAATCTTTGGATGTTTGTCTCGACATTGCCAACAGAAGATTCTAGAATTTCTTTCGATTCATTTGTTGGCATACTGTAAATCAGATTTTTTGGAATGCCTCCTCCAAGTCTACAAGAATGTCGTCAATATGCTCTAAACCTACACTCAATCGCACAAAGCCTGGAGTAACTCCCGCAGATTTTTGTTCATCAGCCGTCAGCTGTTGGTGGGTTGTCGATGCAGGGTGGATCGCAAGTGATTTCGCATCACCGACGTTAGCAAGAAGGCTAAAAAGTTCCAAACTATCAATGAATTTTTTGGCTTTTTCAATCCCACCTTTGATTTCAAAACCTACAATCGCACCAAATTGACCTCTCTCGTGGTATTTTTTAGCTGTTGCATAGTTTTTGTCTGTAGTAAGGCCTGGGTAGTTTACCCATTCTACTTTGCTGTTTTTTGAAAGAAATTCCGCAACTTTAAGAGCATTGGAAGAATGTCTTTCCATTCTAACAGGTAAGGTTTCCACACCTTGTAGAATTTGCCAAGCGTTGAAAGGAGAAATCGCAGGACCGAGATCCCGAAGTCCTTGCACTCTGGCTTTGATAATGAATGCAATGTTGACGCCGCCAAAAGGTTCAAATTTGCCAAACACATCCCAAAACTTCAGTCCGTGGTAAGAAGCATCTGGTTCTGTGTAGTTTTTGAATTTCCCATTTCCCCAATTGAAAGTTCCTCCATCCACGATGATTCCTCCGATGGAAGTTCCGTGCCCACCAATAAACTTAGTTAGGGAGTGTACAACAATATCTGCACCATGTTTGAGTGGATTCACTAAATAGGGCGAGGGTAGAGTGTTGTCTATGACAAGTGGTACACCAACTTCCTTTGCAACTTTACTAACAGCTGCAATATCCAAAGTATCCAATTTAGGATTTCCTAGAGTTTCTGCATAAAAGGCTCTAGTTTTATCATTGGAAGCCTTTCTAAAGTTTTCAGGATCGGAAGGATCTACAAAATGAACTTTAATTCCTAACCGAGGGAATGTGTAGTGGAGAAGGTTGTAGGTTCCACCATAGAGAGATGCCGAGGCAACAATTTCTTGACCTGCTTCCACGATATTTAAAAGAGCTAAGGTTTCCGCAGATTGTCCAGATGCCGTCGCGAGGGCTGCAACTCCACCTTCTAAGGCCGCAATGCGTTTTTCTAAAACATCGGTCGTTGGATTCATCAAACGAGTATAGATATTTCCAAATTCTTGCAGGCCAAAAAGTCTAGCTGCATGGTCCGTATCTTTGAATACATAGGAGGTAGTTTGATAAATCGGAACTGCGCGGGATGTTGTAGTTGGGTCAGGTTCTTGACCGCCGTGAAGGACGATGGTTTCTGGTTTAAAATTTCTAGGCATGGTTCTCTCCAAATCATTTCCATTTGATTGAACTCCGTCTAGAAAGTCAACCAAAAATCCATTAAAATGAAAAAACTATCCACTTTAACAGATAGATGTGGTGGCGTTTATTTCTTATTTTGTAGGTCCTTTCGTTCGATACTAATGCTATTGGTATGAACCGAATTGCATTGACTTTGCTCTTCCTGTTGCTTTTGGTTTCGTCTGGAAACCTATTTGGTCAGGTTTGGATACCATCAGGTACAGAATCACGCAGACCTTCTGCTTTGCAATTTGATGCGGGTGCCTCCAGTTTTCAAAAAGACTACTACGGCTATATTTCGCCGAATTTTACGTTCAACCACGGTCCTAATTTTGGTTATTCTTTTTCGGCACCGGTTAACTTTTTAGCTGTTGATCGGGATCCGTTGTTAGTAGACTCCAAACCAGGAAAAATCCGAGAAATGGACTATAATAGTCGAAATGACTATGCTCGTGTTCTCAATTACATCTCCTATGGAACCTACAACCAACAAGTGCCAGGAAAGATAACAGGATCTGTCTACGCAGGCCGAATGGTAGATGGTTACATTGGCCACGGAACTATAGTTAATAAATACCAAAGTTCCTCACGATTTGATTCATATAATCCCGGTGTAATGGCAGACTTAAACACAGATTACGTGGGAGTCCAATACTTCGCAAACTCTGTAACTACATTTGATGTAAATGCAGCTAGGGTATATATTAAACCGCTAGCCATTGGCAATAGTCTCTATTCTCTTTATACGGGGCGAGACAAAGTAGCTTATCTTATGAATGTTCGAGGGAATGTTTTGGATGAATCAGGTCGACTGTCAGTAGAAGAGGAGGCTGGTAGCGATCTTTTACAAAAAAAAGAAAAAGAAAGTAAACCAAAAGAAATCAGACCAATTAATAAAGACTCAAGAATGGAATTGGTTGATAACGACCCATGGTACAATCGTTTGACGATCGGATACACTAGGGCTTGGGATCGTGCTGCTCCCGTTGAAATGTTATACAATTCCAACGGTTCTCCAGTCACAGAAAAAAATTCGGACAATCCTAAAACAAAGGAAAACACTCGCGTGTCGATTGAAGGGTTCGATATTGAATATAGACTTCTCAATCTACCATTTGTAGAATTAACACCGTATGCAGATTTCAATCGGATCAAAGGATTGGCTGGAAGCCAAGGGACACATTACGGGACTGTCCTTCGCGTGGGAACAAAAGACTTAAATATAATTTTAAAACCTGAATTTCGCTCGATGACAGCAAACTACGCTCCGATGTACTTTGATAGTTTCTATGAAATTGAACGCTTCCAGAGCTTTCCTGTGAATGCACCCATTCGACCAAAATACCAATTCATAGAAAACCAATCCAATGCCAAGATCACGGGTTACTATCATACTTTATATATCAATTTCTACCACCTAGGCTTCGAATTTGCTGTCGAAGATTACGGAGCAAGGGATAACAAACGAGTATTCGCCGCTGCTTATATCCCACTTGGATCATCCTTTCTTCTATCCTTTTACTATACGAAAAAAGGTTTTGGTTCTCAGGGTGAAGCCTTCAAATTAGATAACAACACCCAAGCCGCTGCTGAAATTTCAAAATCTTTTGGTCCTCTTGTATTAAGACTTCAGAATTATCGAAAGTACTATCTGGATGCCAGCGAAAAGTCTTTTCTGTCCATAGATGAAGTTCGCTTTTTAGTTTCTGGTGGATTCAGTTTTTAAAACTGAAATTTCGTGCAAGAGAGCTGCATAAGCATACTCCGTTCTTAGATTAACACTAGATAGAGATATAAGAGGGATGCCTTTATCTTTGAAACTTTCATAATGTCTATCTTTCCAACCAGATTCGGGACCAAATAGAAATATCTTTTTTTCTTCAAAAGAAAGATCCATCTTTCGTATGGATTGTCCCGTTCGGTCCATAGCAAAAATATTTCCTAAAGGAGAAAGTTTTGTAATCCAATCCGATTCTCTTTTTATTTCAATCTTCGTTAAACGAAAATTACCGGATTGCATCATTCCTTCCTGTATATACTTGATCGATTCGTTTTGGTTATAAGTAGGTGAAGTAAGATACTCTTTGGATTTTCCGTCCGGTATCCAAAACAATGAATCTACTCCGTAACAGCCAGCCAAATGTAGGATTTTTTTTCCTGTCTGTGGTCTGGGTAAAATGCAAACTGTTGTTAACCCAAGGTCGTTCGCGGGATACAGAATTGGACTCTCTAATGATACGACTGTTTCTTCCTGATTTTGGAATTCAATTCTCCCCCAAAACTGACCCTTTTCTAAGAGAATGAGTTTGAGTGAATCCCCAAGACCTTTTTTTAGAATGGAATGTATATGGGTATGCCGATCGCCACGAATCGAATAAACGGATTCTCTCGCCTTGTCTTTGGGAAACACCAATATCCAATTCAAATTTCGAAAGTTGGCGAAAGAGATTTTTTGTCAGGAGCTGTCTCTGGCATTTCATCCATACCTTCAATTCCGTCGCCATTCGGTTTTTCGAGGTTTTTAGAATTATCTTTTTCCGTGTTGGGAGGAGTGGGTTGATTTAGAGATGGGTTTACAGATTCAAATCTGGAAAAACTCCAGATATACAGAAATAAAATCGAAAAAAGAAAGATGGGAATCCATTGGATCTTTTGATCCTTCGCCTTTGTTTTTGACTTCAAGTAATCGATCGGTGCATACAGAATGTCCGCACACAATTGCAAATAGGCTTTGAAACTCGGTTGGAAGGGGAGGTGGTGTTGTAACTCTTCTCGTTCGAAACTGCTAGAATCTTCTGTGTTTTGGGAAAATTGGAATCTATGGGAACAAACCGGACACTGTACAAGAATGGTTCCCTGGGTCGCAGGGAACCGTAACATAGAACTACAATTTGGACATGATTTTAAAATGTTCAATTCAAAATGTTTTAATACTTCAAAGATCCTTTGAGTGCTTCCACATTCTTTTTGTAATGTTTGTTGGAATCACGATCGTTATAATCAAAGATCTTTGTGAACAGTTTATCAAAATAATCTACATTTTTAAAGTAGTACTGCTTTTTAAAATTGTTTCGGATTGGGTTCGTTTTTGTGTTTTCGACATTTGAAAGAATGTACTTTCCGACCCCTTTTTCAGAAGGAGTTTCAGGTGCTCCCCAAAGAGGATAATCATCATGCTGGTAGAAGAGTTCCATTTTGTCATTATGAGCAGGCTCTCCGTTCGGAGCATTGTCTGTTACAACGGAAATGATTTTGTCTTCAATCACAAAATTGTTTTGGTAAACGAAAGTTCTAATCTTTGCGAGGTTACGAGGCTGCTCTTTTCTTGGATCCGGATCAGCATTGTTTTGCCCTTCAAAGAAAAGTTCCATTTTCTTATACTTTGCCCCTAAGTTATAGCGACTCTTTCCTTCGTCGGATCCAACAAAATCAAACACTTCTAAGTGGAGGCAGGTGTTATCAGGAGCTTCCTGCTTTAGACTGGCTTCACATCTTTCCCCATCTGCGCTGGGTTTTCCTTTATATAGGACCGTTTTGTGTGGCAGAGTTCGCACTTTCATTTTGAAGAGAACTGTGTGAAGGCGTAGCCTTTTGTTCACTTCTGAGATATTGTCATCTAATTCTTTTTCTGTTTCGGAGATAGACTTTCCCGCTTGAGAAGGGTCTATTCCAGCTTGGCCCTGTGAATCCGTTGCTCCCGTCTGAGCAAAAAGAGCTAGGTTGAAAGCCAACAAGGGAAGGATCAATTTAAGTTTCATGTCCGAATCTTCCTATTATAGTCAAATTGAGGATAACCCGAAACGCACTTGTGGCGTAAAGGACTATCCTGGGAAAAATATCGGCATTTCCCAAATAAGAATAAAGAAAACCTGAAATGTTTTTAAGGTTTCCAACGAAATTCTGGAAGGGAATCTAAATAAAATGCAAATCCAGGAATCCCAACTTCGGTTTCCCTACCCAACCTTTGCGTAATCCAACGCCTTTCCACATAATCACAAAAATCACGTAAATTGCGACCGGAAGTGCCCGGAAGCTTTTGGGATATTTGTTTTCTCTCCTCGGTATTCAAATGTTTTGCATAACCTTCTAAAATTTGTGCCCTCTCATCTTCTGTGGGCAAGGGAAAATAAATTTTTCGATCAAACCTAGAGAGGAGGGCTTTGTCTAGGTCCTCCCTTCTATTTGTGGCACCAATGGTAATCGTTCCCCCTCTACCAGCAAAACCATCGAGTTTCCGAAGGAGAACACCCAAGACATTTCTCGTAGCTTCGAACATTCCGTCATCCCTCGAGGTTGCAAGGGAATCGATTTCATCTAAAAATAGCATTGCCTGGGGAAAGAGAGAAACGGCATCGAATACCATTGCTAAGTTTTGCGAGGACTCTCCGTAATACTTACTTAAAATCGATTCAATAGGAACGTAAACCATAGGAATTTGGCAAAGGTGGCTTGCAATTTTTGCCATTGTGGTCTTTCCGACCCCAGGTTCTCCTTCTAAAAGAACTGCTCTAGGAAGGATATTTGTGGGTTTGAGCCTTGTGAATTTCGTAATTTCAAAAAAAGGTTCTGGATTGCGGAGGGGAAAAACCAAACTCTCTAGAATTTGAGATTTTACGGATTCATATCCAAAGACCGAGCTAAAATCCAACACATTCCCCTTGGCTTCCTCTATTAGGGGGTCATAGACCTCGGCTCCCAGTTTGGTTAATATCCCTTTCGGGTCCTTTTTGGTTTCTGACTTGTTTTGAGAAAAAAAGCGTACAAGGGATATAAGGGCTTGGATTTCCTTCAAAGAGAATTCCCCTCGTTTGGAAAACTCAATTTTTAAATCTGATTTATAGGAAAATCGAATCCGAAGCCTGCTGGATAGATTCTTTTCTGGCTCAAAGAGATTGTCGCTTAGGGTTTGAAGGCTTAAGTAACCATCCTCAATAGTATAAACACGAAAGTTTTCAATGTAGTTTTTGATGATTCCTATCGCATCCAAGATGTATTCCTTGGAAGAAGAGATCGTTTTGTATCGAAAATTGGTTTCTTCTTTTTCGATCCCAAATTGGTATTCTTCGTTTGGGATTTCCTTTTCTAGCAATTCCTTCGCTTTAAAAAAATCCAGAGTTACGATAGGTTGGGACATAAACACAAATTCTGGATCTTTACTTTTTTTTTCAAGGAAGGAATTTTGATTCCTCCGACGAATAAAGAAAAGAGGTTGTACGTATGGGCGAGGGTTCCCTTTCACAAGAAGACATAGACGCACTCTTAGGCGGAGGCGGTTTTGGCGGTGGCGGAAGCTCGCCGGGCGGTGGAAGCGGAGGCGGTCTGGAAGACCTCGATGCCCTCGTGGGTGGTGCGAGTGGAGGGGATGATGGTCCATCCTTTGCAGACATTGCAGCCGCACTAGGACCTAGTTCTACACCCGCTCCGGCAAAGTCGGCGTCCAAACCCCAGTCTGGGGGTCCCTCTAATAATACGGCCAATTTAAACCTACTCCTAGACGTAACACTCCAACTTACGATTGAGCTGGGTAGGACTACCATGTTTATCAAAGATGTTCTTCAATTGACGGAAGGAACAGTTGTCGAACTGGACAAAAATGTAGGCGAAGAATTGGACATCTTGGCCAACGGAAAGCTTGTTGGACGAGGAAAGTTGATAGTTCTAGACGACTATTATGGAATTCAAATCACACAGATTGTGGATCCCATGGAAAGACTTGGGGGCCCGGCGTTCTTGTAAAGAAAACAGTTGCCGTAGAGTCTTCTGAATTTGTATGCTCGCAACATGCTTCGAAAACTGATTTTCTTTTTATTTCCTTTGTTTTTGGTGCAGTGTGAAAAAACCCTTCCACTGCCATTTGGCGCTGAAATGCGAAAAATTCCTGTAGACTCAGCCTCCAACGGAAAGATCGATTCTATGGGGTACTATATTCCTGAATCAGAAAACTATAGAATTCTATACATCGAAATCGATAAAGATGGGAATGGATCCTCAGATGAATTTATTTGGCAGGGTGTTGCGACTCTCCAAGACCCAAAATCTCCTGTGAAAAACATGCAAAAAGTCCACGAGCAAGTGGATGAAAATAATGATGGAAAAATTGATTTGATCCGGTGGTTACTACCGAATGAAATCATTGCTATGGTTCAAAAAGATTCCGATCGGGATGGGTATTTTGAAACCGTATTGTACTACAATCTCAAGAAAAAAGTCGTAAGACGCGAGTTAGATCCTAATAAAAAGGGGAAACCTTCTATTTTTATCTTTTTTGACCGTGCCGAAATTGATTCGGATGAAGATGGGTATCCTGATTTGGTTGTATATGGAAAGTCCGAATTGGAATTGGAAGAAAAGGCCGTGAACAAAAGAGAAACAAAACCCCTTAAGAAGGAAGACTCACTTCTTTTAAACCCATCCAAACTTCCACAAACGGAAAGACCGTTGCTTGGTTCAGGGATGATTTAGATCGAAAAAGAAATGTTTAAAAACTAAGATTTGTTTGGTGGCGAGAATTCCGCTCAACCAACCAAACGAGTGAGTGAGACTACAACAGCAAACGGATTTGATTGTAGTCTTTTTTTTTAGCCTTTGGGTTTTTTAGGTTCTGTGAGATTTGCAATGAGAGTAGGCAAGTTCATCACATCAGCCGGGATTAAAATTTCCGTGTTGGATTTCGCAACATTTAAGAAATTTTGAATGAAAGATTTAGTAACTTGGAGTTTGATTGCGGATGCTCCGCCTTGGTCGCTGATGGATCCTGCGATCGACTCGATCCCCTTTGCAGTAGCGGCAGCCAAGGATTCAATCTCTTGTGCCTTACCTTCCGCAGAGTTGATTCGTCTTTGTTTCTCTCCTTCCGATTTGTTGATCGCTTCTTCTTTAAAACCAAGAGAACGATTGATTCGGGAATCTCTTTCTCCTTCGGAAAGTAGGATTTGGGACCTTTTGGAAATCTGAGCCTTCTTTTCTTTTTCCATCGCATCTAACACTGATTTAGGTGGAACGATGTTTAGAATTTCATAGCGGTTTACTTTAATCCCCCAAGGTTCACTTGCTTGGTCGATGGCTGCTACAATGGTCGAGTTGATGAGATCCTTTTCTCCGATGGTTTTGTCTAGTTCCATTGTTCCAATCACGGAACGCATTGTTGTTTGTGCCAATTGGATGGAGGCAAATTTGTAATCCTCAATGCCGTATGATGCCCGTACCGGATCAATGATTCGCAGGTAAATCACTCCATCAACCTTCACTTGTACGTTGTCATTTGTTATACAAATCTGCGGTTGTACATCAATGGCCTGTTCTTTTAATGTATGGTAGTAGGCATCTCTATCGATAAAAGGAATCAATATGTGAAAACCCGCTTTGAGAGAACGTGAATACTTTCCAAGCCTTTCTACAATCAAAACATCGGTCGCAGGGATGATACGAATGCAGCGAAAGAGTTTGTAAATTATGTAGAGGGCAACAAGCGCCCAAAAACCGACGATAATTGCTTCCATCTTATTCTCCTACCTGAGGGATTTTTGTTGTTACTTTTGAAAGACCTTCGAAAACTCCACCTATATTAGCAAGAGTTTCTGGTACAACTGTAGTTTTAGATGTTTTGAGAATGGTTCCTAGAGCATCTAAATACTCTTGTGTGATTTGAAGACTAACTGCTTCCTTTCCACCTTTTTTGCTGATGGCCTCCGAGACGAGTTGCAAACCACGTGCCGTTGCGGTGGATATGAGTTCTATTTCCTTTGCACGACCTTCTGCTTCATTCACTAGACGGATTTTTTCTCCTTCCGATATGTTTATGGATTCTTGCCTCTCTCCAATCGACTTGTTAACAAGAGATTCCCTTTCCCCTTGGGAAATCGTAATCTCGGCTCTTCTTTCTCGTTCGGATTTCATTTGGTTTTCCATCTCGAGTAAGATCTGTTTGGGGGGAGTGATGTTTCGAATTTCGTATCGAGTCACTTTGATGCCCCAAGGGTCAGTGGCTCGGTCGATATTGCTCACAACATTGGAATTAATTTCGTCTCTCTCCGATAGTAAATTGTCTAAAACCAATTTTCCAATCTCTGACCTAAGAGTCGTTTGTGCAAGCTGTGTCGTGGCTAACATAAAATTATCAATACCATAAGATGCTTTTTGGCTATCTACAACTTTGAGATACAAAACTCCATCTACTTCAACAGAAACGTTATCCTTTGTAATACATGCCTGCGGATCAATGTCGACCGTTATCTCTTTTAAATTTTGGCGGTATTGGATTTTATCGATAAAAGGGATTAGAAAATAAAACCCCGGTCTCAATATCCCTTGATATACTCCCAATCTTTCTTTGATGTATTCGCTCTGTTCTGGGACAATGATGATTGTTTTACTGATTATGAAAACAATTGCCAGAAAGAGGACTATCGTGGTTGCACCCATTTATAATCTCCTAAGTTGGAGAAAATAATACTAAAGTGAATGCATAAGAAAAGGGTTTTTTTAACTTTTTAGAATTTTTTCTTTGGACAAAGGTCGAATCAATTAGGATTCGACTCGTTCTACTGTGAAGGTCAGGTTGTCCCTGGATAAGATCCGAACATATTCTCCCTTTGAGATACGATCCTTAGTTGAAATGGCATCCCAAACAGTTCCTTGGAATCGCACCTTTCCACCCAATCTTTCAACTAGAATATCAGTATCCACGGGAACAATCTGACCAATAAAATCATCCTTGACGAATGGGTCGACGCTCGATTCGGAACGGAAAAACTTCTTTAAAAAAGCCCCTCCGACCGCTATGAGTACTCCGCTCGTGATTACCCAAAGTAAAATTTGGTAAGAGAAGGAAATTTCAAAAACTCGGGTGGTGATTCCCGTGATTATGGCACCCATTCCTAAAAAGATTACAAAGGTTCCGGGGAGCAAAAATTCTGAAATCAAAAGTATGATTCCAAATACCACCCAACTGAATGCTGCGTTCTGTAGAATAAGTTCCAAGAATTCCCTCGCTTCCTTGATTTCACAACTTCGGTTGGTTCCTGCAAGAAAAATACTATGTTTTGTTCTTCTATTTGGGATTTTGTCCTACGTGGTGTTGCATAAGAAAACAAAGATAGCAATTGGCCTCTGTCTACTCGTGTTTTTCTTTTTTCCATTTCCTAAGACCAATCCTGATACCAATTCGGGGTTTTCTGAACCGAAACAGGTGGAATCCATTCTGCGACGAGCATGTTTTGATTGTCATTCGAACGAAACCAAATGGCCCATTTACACCTATGTATTTCCTGCTTCCTATTTGGTTTACAAACATGTGGAAGAAGGGCGAGATGAATTGAATTTCTCCGAGTGGGATTCCTTTCCCGAGAAAAAGAAAATTCGCTTAACAAATGATATTATAGAACAAATCGAAGAAGGCGAAATGCCTCCTTGGGATTACAAACTTCTACATCCTAATAGCTTGATAACAAATGAAGAATTGGAACTATTAAAAGAATGGGCAAACCAAAAGGAAAACTTGTGAAAGAAAAAAAACTCTGGGGTGGTAGGTTTGGTGCGCCACCTTCTCCTTTGATGGTTCGAATCGGCGAATCCATCAGTTTTGATAGAGAATTGTACAAAGAAGATATCAAAGGTTCCATTTCTCATGCAAAGATGTTACACCGGATTGGAATTCTGAATGAGCCGGAAGTAAAAAAAATAGAGTCAGGACTTCTCTCAATCCAAAAAGAAATAGAGTCTGGCAAATTCCCTTTTCTAATAGAAAACGAAGACATACATATGTCGATTGAGTCTCGCCTAACGGAAATTTTGGGAGACTTGGGAAAAAAACTACATACTGCTCGATCCAGAAATGACCAGGTATCTCAAGATGTACGTTTGTATCTTAAAACAGAAATTGCAAATATCTTAAAAGATCTTGCCACATTACTGGACGCTTGGGTTCTTCAGGCAGAAAAAAACACAAATACAATTATCCCAGGATATACCCATCTACAAATTGCTCAACCCATTCGTGCCTCTCATTATTTTTTAGCTCATTTTTGGGCCAATCTCCGAGATTTTTGGGACCTGACTTCTGCCCTGGAAAGAGCCGATGAGCTTGTGTTAGGCTCTGGAGCTATGGCTGGAGTGAATTACAAAACAGATCGAAAGTTTTTACAAAAGGATCTAGGACTCAGTAGAATCTCTGAAAACTCGATGGATGCCGTTAGTCAAAGAGACCATATCTTAAAGTTTTTATTTGCTTCATCTCAGTTTATGATCCATGCGTCCAGGTTTTGTGAGGAGGTGATTTTATATACATCGCAAGAATTTAATTACTTTAAATTGCCAGACCACCTAACTACGGGCTCTTCGATTATGCCACAGAAAAAAAATCCGGATATTGCCGAACTCGTGCGAGGTAAGGCGGGAAGGGTTGTCGGTTCACTCAATCATCTGCTTATGATGATGAAAGGAACACCTCTCAGTTACAATCGGGATTTCCAAGAAGACAAACTTCCTCTATTTGATACAGTAAAGCAGGTTAAACTTTCTATCGAAGGGGTACGGGATATGGTGTTAGGAATTACCATCTATCCTGATCGAGCCAAACGAAGTTTAGTCTCTGGTTTTTCGACAGCAACAGATCTTGCAGATTGGCTTGTCTCCAAAAAACAGATTCCGTTTCGCACCGCTCATGAAATCGTAGGGGAACTTGTTCGGCTTTGTTCGGAAAAAAATTTAGACCTCTTTACTATCTCCATTGGTGAGCGTGGGAAAATCCACAGCGTTCTGACAGACCCAGAATACGACTCGGCAATCGCGTTAGAAACGTCCTGCGAGAAAAAGGATGTCGAAGGTGGAACCGCAAAACAAAGACAAGTTGAACAACTAAAGAAAGCAAAACAAGAAATTGTAAAAGTCAAAAAATATCTAAAAACAATCTCATAAAAATAGGAAAAACGAATGTACAAAAAACTCAAAATGCAAAATAGCCTAAAACAGTCAAAAATTCTCTTTTTGTTTGTTGGAGCTCTCTTCCTATCCAATTCGATATTTTGTAGCGATCAAAAGTTTAAAAAGAGAACCTACGAACCTGTTGCCTATGCAAACACGAAAGTTGTTGTAAAAAGAGAAGACCAAACATCCGTAAAACTTCCAGACAAACCTGCAATCTATGCGGTGGTCTCTACGACGGCTGGAGATTTGATCCTTGAGCTCTATGATAAAGAAGCACCGAAAACGGTGCAAAATTTTATAGATCTAGCCCAAGGTCAAAAGGAATTCCAAACGGAGAAAGGAAAAGAAAAACGTCCTTTTTATGATGGATTGAAGTTCCACCGTGTGATTGAAAATTTTATGGCACAAGGTGGCTGTCCTCGTGGTGATGGAACAGGTGGACCAGGGTATCAATTTGAAGATGAAATCAATGGAAAGTCGTTAGGTCTTGATACAATAAAAATCAAAGAAGCTCCTCAGTACCAATCCCAACTACAAAGGGCCGTTCTCAGTAGCTTTCAAATATCCTCAAGACAAGAATTTGAAGCAAAAAGAACTGAAGTCGAAAAGGCATACGAAGAAGCTCTTGAGCTTCCCGTCCTTGAAATTCTCCACCGTGTTGGATATAGATACAATGAAGTGGTTCAGAGTAAAAAGGCAATTCGAGGGGCCTTGGCTATGGCGAATGCAGGTCCGAACACAAATGGTTCACAGTTCTTTATCAATCAAGTGGATACCCCCCACTTAGATGGACTTCATACAGTTTTTGGTTTTTTGGTAGGAGGATATGATGTTCTTGACCGCATCATCGACAAGGGAAATCTTCAAACTACCATCCGCAAGGTAGTGGTATTGGATAAAAGAGAGTGAATTACCTAGAAGGCGTAGAAATCATTCAAAAGTATACGGCCGGTTCTTCGATAGAACCGGTTCTGGAGTTTATACGCCAAGTTCCTCATGATGAGGAAGGATTTTCCAATGCTCTCGATGAGATCGGAGGGATTTCAAAATACCCTGATACCTTCGTTGGTTTGCTGAGTTTTCTAAGTTTTATTTTGGGACAGCGTTTCAAAATGAACCATCTTTATGAGACCGCACTTGAAAAATACGAATCCTTGAACCAAACAACCGCAAAGCGAAAGCCTACCGAAGAAGAAGCAAAAATCAAGCGCACCCTAACTGACTTCATTCTAAAAGTCGAAAAAGTTTTTGAAGTACAGGACATTACGGATGAAAGTTTGGTTAAGGAATTGAATCGATTTGTCTCCGAAGCAAACCTTTATGGTGTAACGGATAATGAAATCAAAACACTAAAAATTTCATCGAAAACGGTTGCTCTGATTGAATCCCACCTGGACAAACAAAGAGAAAATTACTACCAATACAAAAAACTGAGGGGAATCATGGAAAGGCTCGTCAGGATATCAGACTATATTCTAGGTGAATCCAAATAAACCGGGGATTAAGTCTCTAAAATTTAGCTTCAATTCTCTAGAAATCTGCCGACGGTAATCCTATATGGTGCGTGCCCGATGGTTTCTATTTCTATCTCTGGGAATTTTTGTAACTGGTCTCCATTCGTTTCCAGACCGGGATGCTCGAGGGAACCGAGTAGAAAACTTTGTTGCCCTGCAATCGAAAATTGAAATCCATCTTGGAAAAAGAGCCTATGCATCGGGAGAACGAATTCCTTTACAGTTTTCCGTTACAAACACAGGAAAGGAAGTTCTTCGTTTTTTTCCCTCCTTCGACTCCCGTTATTCCTTTCAAATCTTAGTAAAGGATGAAAATGATCGGGTGGTTCCGCCCATAGAAGACCCTGAATTCAACGATCCTATTTTAAAAAGAAGAACAACTGTAGTAAATTTAGTAGGGGATCAGAACAAAGAAATTGCCCTTCACAGACAGGAAACGTTCTCAAAACAAATCTATTTGGATGAACACTATAGTTTTGCCCCCAACCAAAAATACTTCGTAGTCGGCTATTTCTATCCAAACTATACAGAGGACAAGGGAGCATTCCTAAGGAGCCAAAACACGGCGACTTTTCTCTTCCAGAATGGGAAGGATGAGAGCATCACAAACCAAAGGCGACAGTTTGTAGATGGTGCGAGTGTTACTCCTGAGGAGACCATCTTTCTCTTTTTAGGTGCTGAAATGAAAAAGAACTGGGAATCTCATTTTAAGTGGATTGATTTCAGCGAATACATTTTGGGATACGATAGGTTTAGTGCGGCTTTTGCAGAAAGCCCACTTGCAGAAAGAGAGACAATCATTGAAGATTTTAAAGAATATCTGACAGAATCACCGAGTGGGGTTTTAAAGTACTTTAAGGTAATGAATGTTGACTTCCCAGGCAAATCCGATGCGAGGGTAGTGGTGTATGTAGAGAGGATGACGGGACGATTTAAAACTCGTTATGAATATATTTATAGTTTAAAAAAAGATGAGGGAATTAAAAACTCTCTTTGGCAGATCAAAAACTTACTGGTAAAGGTTCGAAAATGACAGAAATACTTTCGCAAGATGAAATCGATGCCCTACTAAATGCCATCTCATCCGGAGAGGTTGCAGAAGATGAATACTCATCTGTTGGTGAACAAAAAAAAGTTAAGATCTACGATTTCAAACGTCCTGATAAATTCTCAAAAGACCAGATTCGTACATTGCAGATGATGCATGAAACATTCGCACGTTTGGCAACAACAGGACTTTCGGCTCAGCTCCGAGCTCTGGTAGTGGTCCACGTAGCTTCGGTGGATCAGTTGACCTATGAAGAATTCATTAGGTCGATTCCAAACCCTACGACCCTGGCAGTAATCAATATGGACCCACTTCGTGGATCTGCGATTTTAGAAATCGATCCATCCATTTCCTTTACGATCATTGATCGTTTGTTTGGTGGTAAAGGCGAATCTTCCAAGGTAAACAGAGAACTTTCCGATATCGAGCTTTCTGTAATGGAAGGGATCATAGTAAGAATCCTAGGAAACCTCAGAGAATCCTGGTCAACAGTTATCGATCTAAGACCAAGGCTTGGTAACATTGAAACCAATCCGCAATTTGCCCAAGTTGTTCCACCGAATGACATGGTGGTATTAATTACCTTGGAGACCAAAGTAGGTGAAGTGGAAGGTATGACAAACCTTTGTATTCCCTACATCACAATCGAGCCTATCATCAATAAACTCTCCGCTCAGTATTGGTATTCCTCTATCCGTAAAGGCGAGGTAGATGAAAACAGAGCCGTGATCCAAGAGCGTCTTGACCAAGTTAAAATCCCGCTCATTTCAGAAGTAGGGAGCGTTGATATCTCGCTGAATGATTTAATGAACCTCCATGAGGGTGATGTTATTAAATTGGAGAATACTCCTATCAAGTCGGATCTAACTGTTCGTGTTGGGGACCGAGGGAAATTTAAGGCGACTCCCGGTCGGGTGGGAAATCGTTTGGCAATTCAAATTGGTGACAATATAGAAGATATACCAGATGAACTCCTAGGTTCCACACGTTCCGAACAAGAATACTAAGTTCTGTTTGTAGATTTTTTTGTGTTTCCTCAAAGGTCTTCAACTCTCTCATTTGGGATATTGTTTCTTTTCGCATTAGGGGCATTAGTTGCAGGACCAAACCCCAATCCCGAGGTTTCTTCCGAATATAAAACCAATTCCAAAACGAAATTCAAATCCGACCGCAGTCAGAAATCCTATAAAAAATCTAAGAGGCTTATCATTCTTTCGGTCGATGGATTTCCCTATTTGTATTGGAAGGATCGAAGATACCGTGAAAGTTTTCCAAACCTTACCAAAATTTTCGAGACCTTCGGTGAACCAAGTGAGATCCTAACTGTTAACCCTTCCATTACGTATCCGGCTCACACTTCTATGGTAACTGGTGTGGACCCAATCCAGCATGGAATCTGGAACAACACGCTATCGGATCCCTTTGAAAGAAATGATGGAGGTTGGATGTGGTATACAGAAGACATCCTTGTTCCGACGCTCTGGGATTTGGCGCGGGCAAAAAAAATAACTACCGCAAATGTATTTTGGCCTGTTACAGTTGGTGCAAAAGTAGATTGGAATCTGCCACAATTCTGGAGAAAAAAAATACCCGAAGATGACAAACTACTTCGTGTAATTGCAACAACCGGACTTCATAAAGAAGTTGAACAAGCCGTTGGAACTCCGTTAAACGATACAACCGGAGACGAAGTAAAACTCAAAGTCGCAAGTTACCTTTGGAAAACAAAAAAACCAAAATTGATGTTTGTCTACACAACGGACCTTGATACATACCATCATGGTTATGGAAAAGGGAGTGAACGGGCTCTTTCGAAACTTAGAGAAATCGACTCCTACTTAAGTGTTTTTTTTAAAGATGTAGGTGCCTTTATGAAGGGAGGTCCTGGCATAATTCTTGTTTCAGACCATGGCTTTCATCAAGCAAATCAGGTCTGTACACCTAATGTCTACCTAAAAGAAACGGGTTTTATAGATGATACAAAGGGAACCTACCGACTGACTTTTAAAAGCAGTGGAGGATCTGCAATTCTTTTGCCCAATGGTGCGATGCCTTCCGTTTCGGACCTAGACAAAATACAGTCGGACATCACCAAACTTTGTCCTGGTGTTGAGTGGATATCCAAAGAAGACCCGAAGTTTTTAAATTCCTACCATCCAGAAACTCTCGCAATTCTAAGGACTAAAAGCGAAGTATACATTTCGGGAACTAGAAAGGGCGGTATTTTTACCGAAGCAACAGCTCCCATTTACGGGCATGGGTATTGGAATGAAATGGAAGAGATGCATACAATCGGATTTGCCTACCTACCAAAAAGCAAAGAAAAGATTCGCTTTGCAACCGTTAAGGACGTATTCAGAATCGCAAAAGGTTTCTTAGAAATAGAGTAGATCCGAAAGGAATCTCGTATTGATTTTAATTTCAAACGGAAATTAAGACAAGTCCCTCTGCAATGATCAATTCAATTAGTGCTTTTTCCAGTGAATACATTCGCCTGGGCACTCATCCATTTCCTTTTGCACCTTTTTTTCATCTTCTTCATGAATCATGGCATCGTTGATGGAGCTTCCCTCAAAGTGTGTTTGCGAAAGGTCCTCTTCGTCCATCATAAAGTATTTGGGTAGGTTGTCTGCGCATTGGTTACACGATGTACAATTGTCTTTGTCGACGTAGGCTCGTTTCATTCTCGATTTCCTTCTGTTAGTTTATAATACAAAACAATTAAAACAAAAAATATAGTAACAGAGTTGGCGAGTATCATTGGTAAATCGCCTTTTAGGATTCCGTAAATAAGCCAAAAAAATACGCCAAGTGCAAAGAGAAGATACATATTGCGACTGATATCGCGTGTTTGTTTTGTGAGAACCACTCGTAAGACTTGAGGCAAAAAAGAAACTGTAGTCAGGAAAGCCGCAAGGTATCCAATCAAAACTTCCATACTACTTAGAACGATACTCGCGTCTGACCACGGTCTTTACACCGCCTCGGACATTGTAGTCACCCACCACTTTCAGAGAGAAAGGATCAACAGCTCGAACCAGGTCTTCTAATACTTTGTTTACCACATTTTCATGGAAAATCCCCATATTCCGGTAGGCGAGGAAGTATTCTTTTAGACTTTTGAGTTCGATACATTTTTCCCGGGGGATATATTCAATAAAAATAGATCCAAAATCGGGTAGGCCTGTTTTGGGGCAAACTGCAGTAAATTCAGGGATGGTGAATTCGATTTTGTACTCTTTGCCGACGTAGACATTGGCAAACCATTCGATTTCTGGAGTTTTCCAATCGGGGATATGGTCTTGTCTGTCTTCATAACTGGACTCTGATTTTTTTTCCGACATTTGTTTACCCTGACAATTGCTAAAATATTTTGGAACCATCTCATGAAAAGTGATAAAAAAATAGCAGTAGTCGATTTTGGGGGGCAATACGCTCACCTGATTGCATCCAGGATCCGCCGGCTCGGGGCCTACACAGAAATACTTTCAAATGATGAGCCGATTTCCACCTACGAGTCGTTTGCGGGTATTATCCTTTCTGGCGGTCCAAGTAGCGTTTATGAACCCAATGCTCCGAAACTACCCAACGAATTTTTCCAAATCAAAGCACCAATCCTTGGAATTTGTTATGGCCACCAACTACTCATGTTAGCTTTAGGAGGTGATGTCAAATCCTCTCACTCCAAAGAATATGGCCCTGCTGTCTTACAAATCCAAAACCAAGGACATTCCCTTTCCAAATCTCTCTCTCTCCAAACAAAGGTTTGGATGAGCCATGGTGATGAGGTTGTTTCTTTACCCAAAGGTTTCGATATTGTGGGTTCTTCTGAAAATTGTAAGTATGCGTTTGTCGCAAATGAATCGGAAAAAAAATTTGGAATCCAATTCCATCCAGAAGTTACACACTCTGAGGAAGGAGAAATCTTACTAAAGAACTTTATAGAAATTTGTGGGGTAACAAGTAGTTGGAGTATCTCTCAATTTTTAGATCAAAAAATAGCCGAATTGCAAAAACAAGTCCCCGTCGGAAAGAATGTTTTCCTTTTGGTTTCTGGTGGAGTGGATTCAAGCGTCGCATATCTATTGTTAGTAAAGGCACTCGGTAAAGACCGAGTGAAGGGTCTACTAGTAGATACAGGCTTTATGCGAAAGAACGAAGTACAAGATCTTTTAGAAAACCTGCACCAAGTCGGAATTGATCTGACGGTTTGGGATGAATCAAAGATATTTTATTCAGCACTTCGAAATGAATTTGATCCCGAGAAAAAAAGAGGGATCGTTGGTGATTTATTTTTAGAAGCACAAAAGAAGGCAACTACGTCCTTGAATTTAGACTCTGAACATTGGTTACTCGGCCAAGGAACCATCTATCCAGATACTATCGAGTCGGGAGGAACAAAACATTCTCATAAAATCAAAACCCATCACAACCGAGTTCCTCAAATCGAAGCCTTGATCCGAGAAGGAAAGATTGTAGAGCCGATCGCAGATTTGTACAAAGACGAAGTCCGTGAATTGGGCAGGTACTTGGGTCTTCCAGAAAAATGGATAGAAAGACATCCCTTTCCTGGGCCAGGTCTTGTCGTTCGTATGATTGCCAGTCCCGAAAAGACTCCACCAAAGATCGATTTTACCACCTTAAAACTTCCAAAAACTGCAGAAATAGCGATCCTTCCCATCCTAGCTGTAGGAGTACAAGGTGACCAAAGGAGTTATTCACACTGTGCAGTTCTGAATGATTTTACGGACAATTGGAAGGTTCTAGAACAATCCGCCGTAGAGATCACCAATTTTAAGAAAGAAATCAATCGAGTTGTATTTGCTCCCGGGATACAAAATTTGGATTCCTTTTTCTACACCAAACTCACATTAGATAAAAAGGATACAGATGTTTTACGTGAGGCAGACGCCATTGTAAATCGAATCCTATATGAAGAAAAAATCCATACGAAGATCTGGCAGATGCCTGTTGTTCTAATTCCTGTGGGAATAAAGCCGAACAGTTTTGGAATTGTACTCCGACCAGTAGAATCTCAAGAAGCCATGACTGCGAATTTTTACGAAATGGAGCGAAGGACTTTATTTGCTATACGTGAAGAACTTCTGAAAGTTCCCGAGATTAGCCTAGTGTTATATGATTTGACTCACAAACCACCAGGCACCATCGAATGGGAGTAGGATCAAGCTAAGGAAGCACTAGCCAAAGAACAGCCATGGTTCCCATTGTGATTTCTGGAAACCATTTTGCTAAGAATCCTTTTTCTTCCTTTGCTTCTGATTCATTTGGAGCTTTATCTCCCGTTGTAGATACTATTTCCGATTGCTTTTTCTCTGTATTGTCCTGGGGTTTTTCATCTTTTGAATTTCCAAATAACGAAGCAAAAAATCCCGGTTCTTCTTTTACCGGTTCTTCCCAAACTACAGGTGCAGACACGACAGAAATCGCGTTTGTCTTAAATACTTGTTTGGTTCCATCTTTAAATTCCACTTGGGTTTCTGTTTTACTGATGGTCGACGTCTTTACATTATCTATAACAGTTTTGTCTTTTTTGATCATGACTTGGTCTGCGGAGAGACTCATAGCTGCCAAAAGAGAGAAGGTTACGAATATATTTCTCATAAGAATAGCCAACGATCTACACATTAGATTACAAATGGTTTTTACAAAAGGAATGTTACAAACTTGTTAAAAGTCGAAATACTTTCCATTTGACACTTGAGTCCCCAATTTTAGCCTATCCAAAGTCACAGATTGGCGTCGTGGCCAAGTGGTAAGGCATGGCTCTGCAAAAGCTTGACCGCCGGTTCGAATCCGGCCGACGCCTGTTCCATGTGACGCCCCTTACGCCTGGATGGTGGAATTGGTAGACACACAGGACTTAAAATCCTGTGGGAGTAATCCCGTGCGGGTTCGATTCCCGCTCCAGGTAGAATCGAACGACTACGAGCGAAAAAAATGGTAGCGACCCATAGGGAGCGTGAAGCCATTTTTCTGAGGACAGGATGTCCGAAGTCGCGAGTAGGACGGGCTGAGGTCGAAAGGCCAGGAAGGCCGAAGACCGAAGCGATTCCCGCTCCAGGTAGAATCGAACGATTGCGAGTTCAATAAAACGTAGTGACCCCGTGTACCACGGAAGCTGACGGCGGGACGTGCGGAAGCGATTCCCGTTTGTGTTCCAACCAAACCGAACACAAGTCATCAGACCAAACAATAGCACCAATCACATTCTATTCACAGTTTTTCCCAATCCGAATCGGTGCCAATTTCCTTTCGACACCAAAACCAAACTCATAAAAAAAACCAAAATCGACAAATTCAGGTTCGGTTGTAAACTTGGGGAGTTTCTTCGGAATTCTAGAAACCGTAAACTTTGCATCCGCAAAAGAAACGGGAATTCGTTCCACTTCCCATTCTCTCTGCAATTTGAACTTTTGGTCTTGGTCAAAACTTTCTCGTTTGCGAACTTGAATCCAGATTTTGGGTTTATCCGTATCATTGACGTACGGACGTAGGTCAACTTCCAACTGAATGGGTTTCGTTCTTGGAATTCCTTTCGATCCAAAGTTAATCACTTCATCCAAACAGCCTGTGATTTTAAATTCATATGTTGGTCCCGCGACTGTCTTTGGCAAAAGAATCGACAAATTACTGTTAACTGTATATTGTCCCCATTTAGAGGGAGTGTTGTTCATATGACGGACACGGTGGAGGAATAAGTCGTCAGTGGGTGTTTTTGACAACTGGTGCGCAATCCCTGTTGCGATCATTAGGTAGAGAACAAGTAGAATCGATATTGAGCTAGGTTTTTTGATACCATTATTCTTTTTACTTTTTCCATTCAAATACAGAGCGGTGATAGTTAAGAATGGCAAAAGGATTTCATCATCCAATAGAAAACATTGGGTGGTGCCTGCATAAAATAAAATAGGAACTCCTAGGAATAAAAGTCGTTTCGAATACAGAGAATTTAAACTTTCCAAAACGAAGAAACTAAATAAAAGAAAGAGAAACCCTCCTGGAAGTCCCCCTAAAATCCAAAATTCTAAAAAATCAAAATGCGCGTGGGATTTAGGAGTTATAAAAAGATCATAGTAAGTGTAGGGGTGTTCTTCAACGATCGCTTTTGCGGATTCTTCAAATTCCTTCCGATAGTTTCCTGACCCGATACCCAAAAGCCAATTTTTCTCTAAAATTTGCCAATTGATTTTATGAATCCAGGTTCTTTGATTTTCTAACGAACGTTTAGCGAATAAATCATCTATCGATCTTTGAAAGAGCCAATTGGTATGGTAGAGGATTAGAATCAGAGTAAATAATGTGAGTAAAGTTAAAGCGCATTGTTTCCAAAATCTCCGAAATGATTGGAGGGATGGACTTAGGAATATCAAATACGTAGCACTCATCCCGAAGAGAATGGATCTACTTTGGTTGAGGAAGAGGAGGAATAGACCCAAGAGTGATATGCCTATGTAGAGAGGATAGATGTTGGATCTTTTCCCAATTCTTCGGTTTTTTTTTAGAATTCGGATTGTTTGGTAGAAAACCACTGGAAGGTAGATTGCAAGGAGACCGCCATACGTTAGGTGGGTATTTTGAAATCCTATAGGAAGGTAGAAACCTAATCCAAATTCTGTCTGGTAAAGCAAATGGGGGAGTCTTCTTCCTTCCAAGTATTGGAATCCATCCATCACAAATGTTGAGAGCCGATAGGGAAATAGATAAGAGAAAAATCCAGAAAGGATGAGAAGGATTCCCCCGAAAAGAATATATTTTAAGAGCTCGGATTTCTCATTTTTTCTAAGAGGAATTAAGAAAAAGGCCGAGATCATCCAAACATCACCAAACTCAGATTTTATGAAAACTTGGAGCCAGTCAGGATTAGGATCTAAAGCCAGTGGAAAGAGCAAAAAGCTAAGATAAATCCCAAAAATTATTAAATGTAGATGGGATAGCTTTGGGAATTTTGTCGAGGCGGTATAAAAAGCGAATGAAAAAAGTACGGAGAATCCCAAACAGATTTGAGACAAACTGGTTGAAAGAGGCGTCACGACCCAAAATAGTTTCAAAAAAAGGAAACTTGATTCCCTAAATGTTTCTTTCCGAATCATATTCTATCCTTAAGGTAGGTTTTAGTTCCTATGGAAGGCAAGAGAAAAAGAAAACTATCCGTCGCAATCATTACATTTAATGAAGAGAAACATATCAAAGATTGCATTGAGTCTGTATTAGAAATTGCAGATGAAATTATTGTTCTCGATTCGTTTAGTACGGACAGAACAAAAGAAATCGCAGAGTCGTATCCTTCCGTACATTTTTCTGCATCCCCCTTTCCTGGGCATGTCGAACAAAAAAATAAGGCGATTGCCCTCTGTAAAAACGACTGGGTTCTCTCTTTGGATGCAGACGAACGAGTGGATCCTACTCTGAAGGAAGAGATACTTGGGTTTCTAGAAAAAGAAGATATACTGGAAGTCGGGTTTAAAATTGCAAGGCTTACCAAACATATGGGTAGGTGGATCAAACACAGTGGCTGGTATCCACAACGCAGGTATAGACTGTTCCAAAAGGAATTTGCAACCTGGGTGGGGGAAAACCCTCATGATTATATTGAATTAAAACAGGGTAAACTGGGATCTGTTATGCGAGGAGATATTCTTCATTTTAGTTTTGTAGATTTTTCTGCTCAGATCTATACGATAAACCAGTTTTCCAGTATCGTTGCCTATACACGTTTTTCTAAGGGACAAAAATTTTCCGTATGGAAATCTATCCTTAAACCGTTTGGAAAGTTTATCGAAATCTACTTTTTTAAATTTGGATTTCTCGATGGAATCCCAGGTCTCTACATCGCCCTTGCTTCTTCCTTTTCCACTTTCCTTAAGTATGCAAAGATTTATGAATTGGAACGGGGAGAAATTTCCTTTCCATCAAATGTAAGAAAAGACTATGGCAAAAAATAAGTCCTTATTTAAGCGGATATTTTTTTTCTGGAAAAAGAGTGGAGAAGGCGAACTCACTAGAAAGCTACCCAAAAAACAACCGAAAGACTTTACTTCCGAATGGGAAATCTCGCGAGATACCTTTCAAAAAAAACTTCCGACCAAACGTATGAAGGTGGGTGAGTCTCTCACTCAGGGAAAAATTCGCATAACAAAAACAAATGAAAAACTGTTCCGTTTGGAAGGGAATGAGTTCTCCCTAATGATTCTAACTGGCAACCACCTTTTCAAAACCAAAGATGGGAAGTGGGGAGGCGTTCTCTATTTGGAAGAAGGGGAATTGAATCTGAACCTTAAAAAAGAAATAAGTGATTTGGAATCCTTTATATCTCGGCTATCCATCCCGAAAACGGATCTCCATATCGATTCAAATGAAACAGTTGGGGATTGGAGGGAAATATTGAATTGGGAACGGTTTTGGAAAGAGCAGTTACTTTTGCAAATTTCACCAAACGCAATGGCGTTGGCTATTCTTGCCTTGGGAGAAGAGTGCCGGATTTTTTTTGAATCGGTTGCAACAAAACGACAGCGAGATCTCGTACGCGATGAATTCTTTTACTTGAATCTTGGTGCCGACGAACTCGGTAATCCTCACTCTAAAGTAAAAAATCTTTATGGATTTAGTTCTGCCATACAAGAATTTGGAACTAAAATTCAGCTGATTGGTGAACGAAGGAAGAAAGAAAATGGATTATAAACGATTGATTGAAGATCAAATAGAGGATTCGATTGCGGTTAAACAAAACCTACTTCCTCTTCTTTTGAACGATATCCAAAAGGCTGGGGAAATTCTCGTAGATTCACTGCGCAATGATGGTACTGCTTTCTTTTGTGGCAACGGTGGGTCTAGCTGTGATGCTTCTCACATTGCTGCCGAATTGGTCGTACGTTACAAATCGGGGAATGAAAGGAAAGCAATTCCCGCTTTGGCCTTAAATGCGGACCAAGCCGTGATCACAGCCTGTTCAAATGATTATGGGTATGAATATGTTTTCCAAAGACAAGTCCAAGCTTTCGGAAGACCGAAAGATGTTTTTGTTGGGCTAACTACCTCTGGCAATTCGCAAAACATTATTTTGGCGGTAGAAGAAGCAAAAAAAATCGGTATGAAGACGATTTTACTTTTAGGTGGAACCGGTGGAAAGTTAAAGTCAGTAGCTGATTGTGAGATCATCGTTCCTTCAAAGACCACCGCAAGGATTCAAGAATCCCATATTTTGATTGGGCACATTCTTTGTTCCATTGTCGAGAAAAACCTATTCAATTTGGATTAGGTAGTGGAAACGAGTCAGAATGGAGTTGACTTGGTTGACATATTGGATGCTCATCTCCAATTGCCTTCTGGTCAAAAAATATGGGCTGGAATTTCTTTTCGCCTAACAAATTCAAAAATTAGTATGTTAGTCGGTGCCTCGGGTTCTGGCAAATCTACTCTCGGACTTTCTCTTTTCGGAATCCTCCCAAAATATGCAAAAGTCCACGCGAAACGTTTCCATGTTTTAGGACAAGATTTGATTCAATTGGGACAAAGGGACTATCAAAAGCGAGTTCAGAAAGATTTGTTCTTAGTGCCACAAAACCCCAATTTAGCGTTCCATCCATATCGTAAGATTTCTTCTCAAATGGAGGACTTCCTCAAATTTTCCCGAAACCGAGAACTATCGAAAGAAAGTATTTTGAGGCTTTGGGAAGAATTGCAGATTAGAGATCCTGAGACAAAGTGGGATAGTTTTCCTGCGAGTCTCTCGGGCGGTGAAAAACAGCGGGTGTGTCTCTCTATGGCATTTTTGAAACAGACAAAAATTTTGGTTCTGGATGAACCAACAACAGGATTGGATGCATTCTCGGAGAAAATTGTCCTCGAAGCTGTAAAAAAACTATCAAAGTCGGGTGTTGCCGTCGTTTTTATTACTCATGACCTTCGTATTGCCGAAAGTATGGGTTCCTGGATTACGATAATGAAAGAAGGGAAAGTTTTGGAATCAGGACCAATTCTATCAAAAAGTTTTGTACCGAAATCGGATTATGGAAAAGAATTACTCAATGCCCACCAGATTTTTTTATAAATGTATCTGGTCTGTTTTATTTTTCCCTCTTTCCATTTTTCCCGAATCCACAGACTCATTAAAAGGTTTGGATTCAACGCAATACCCAAATCTTCAAGTAGAATTTCATTCAAAGTATGAGATAGGAATGGATGATTCCATTTCCGTTATCGAACGTTCTGGAGAAGTGAACCAAATTGTAAGTCAGGTTCGTCTGCGAAAAAAAGAGGAACCGAATAGAATCAGGTTTATTTTATCTCTGCCGAGTTACTCGGGTGCTTCGGACAGAACTTGGTTTTTGCAGTTAGCTCGTTCCTTGGTAGATACGGTGGAAGGTGCGAAAGGCGAAAGTATACTCCATATCCAATCCGATAGTAATTTTCATCTATACGAAAAGGTCCGTGCGAGTGAATTAGGAACTGGATTCCCATATCCAAAAGAACCCAAAACCAAGAAACCGATCGAAGGATGGCGAAAGCTTTTGGAGCCAATCGAGAAGGAGAACGGTCTGGATACAATTCTCCTTCTTGTGAGTTTTGAGGAGGAATGGTTTGATCGGATTCAAATTCCCGATTTTGCAAGAGAACTTCGTGAAAAGCAAATCAAAGTTTTAGTGCTTTCACCTCAAATTCTTGAGGCCAATAAACTAGTTGGTTATGCGAATGGAGAATTTTACCAAATATCGCATAAAGAATCTTATGCGAAGTTGTTCCAAGAGCTACGAGGTTGGGTTTCACCGAATTATATACTAGAATATGAATCCCCATGGAATTTTTCAAAATGGGATAGAAATGAAATTCAAGTCAGTGTAAAAAGTATCGATAGATCCCTGAATCTTGAATTCGTATATGAGCTTTCCTTGGCAAAATCCCTTGGGGCTATTCTCAGGAACCCTTTCGTGTTTTTTCCTGTTATCATTTTTTTAATCGCCCTCTGCTTTTCGGCCTTGTTTTACTTGAGAGGATTTGAGTCGCGCTCTTATGTGGCGGAACTTCCCATTCTATCTCCGAGTCAAGAGAGTGCGGATGAATCTATGGTCTACGATCATGTCTATGGGGAAACAATCGAAAAAGCGAACCGAGATAGAGAGATTGCTGCTATCACAAAAGAACCGATTCCCTTATCAGGCAAAACGTATGAAATCGGTTTTCTGATACGTCGGGATGCCAGTGGAAACTCTGAAAAAAACTCGATTCAGACGAATGAGTTTTTTTTAGGCCGGTCTGAAAGAAATCACTTAGTCATTCGAGACCCATTGGTTTCTTTAGTTCATGCAAAGGTGAAAAAAGTGAAAGGGAAGTTTATTCTGTTTGATTGTGCAAGTGATGGAGGAGTATACTTGAACGGCAAAAGGCTCCTTCGTCCCAAGGCGCTCCATGATTTGGACGAAATCCAAGTTGGTAAAACAAGTTTTTCCTTCCGAGGTAGGTAGAATGAAAACGAAATCGCTTTTAAAGTATAAAATTTTCATCTTATTTCTTATTTCTTTGGCCCTGCCTTTTTGTTCTGGGGAAACAACCAGTCTAGATAGAACCTCGGCATTGCTCTTACCGAAAGAGTCCGGTGAAAATGGATGTACAGTTGCCGGTCTTGGAGGTCAATTGAAAGCGGGTTATACAGGAATTACAACATCTGCAAAGCCTGTCAAATTTGAGAAACAGAATGATACGTGGTATGGGGTACAACAGTTAGCTGGTGCTCAAATCGGAACTAAAATTGAATATTCAAAAGTATTAAAGCCTGATCTTTATGTATCTACGAGTTGTCCACTGGATTTAAATTTAGACACAAATGCGAAGGAAGGTGAGTATTATACGAAGTTAGATAGTAAAGGAACCACTTTAACCTTTACAAAAGCGGGAAGTTTTTTAGTCTATCTAAATCAAAAAGAGGATCCAGCTTCCTCCCCTTTTACCGTATTAACCAGTGGAACTCCAGTTCAATCAATTTCCGATTCCGATTTGACTGATATCTTAAATGGAAATAGCTCAAAAACGTTTAAATTTTCCTGTGATGATATAACAACCAATGGGCGGTGCCAAAACTACTTTGGATCTTTCACTAGTTGTCTTTCTGGTGGAACCAAACAGACTTCCAAATGCGATGAGGATGGAACGCCTGCGATCATAGGATCTTGCAAACTCACACAATCTGGTATTGGAACCATTGTTACTATCCTGTATGGACCAACCTACAACAGCACAACAGCTCAAACCTATTGCAGTGGGGTATCGGGAACTTACGTAAACGGAACTGCTGTACAAACCCCCTAAACCAGTCTATTTTTTTCAAATTCTCTGGACGAACCACCCCACCTCCAAGGTATGACTGGAAGTGGGGGAGTCTATTATGAAAACGATGTTTGAGAAGATTTGGGATGACCATTTGGTTCATGAGGAAAATGGAACCTGTCTCATCTATATCGACCGCCACCTAGTCCATGAGGTCACAAGCCCGCAGGCTTTTGAAAGTTTAAAATTGGCCGGTCGAAAGGTCCGCAGGCCAGATGCTACGTTTGCGACAATGGACCATAATGTGTCCACAAGATCAAAAGATTGGAAGACTGCAGATCCGATCTCTGTTTTGCAAATGCAAACCCTTATGAACAATTGTAAGGAAAACGGAATTACATTGTTTGATACAAACCATCCTGATAATGGAATCGTGCACGTTGTTGCACCTGAACTCGGAATCACTCATCCGGGTATGACAATTGTTTGTGGGGATTCTCATACAGCCACACATGGAGCCTTCGGAGCACTTGCATTTGGTATCGGAACCTCCGAAGTAGAACACGTTCTCGCCACACAGACATTAGTTCAATCGAAACCAAAAACTTTGGAGATCCGGGTGGACGGAAAACTTTCCCCTCTGGTTTCCGCAAAAGATATCGTACTCGCAATTATCGGAAAGATTGGTACTGACGGAGCCACCGGTTATGTCATCGAGTTTACTGGGGAAGCGATTCGTTCTCTTTCCATGGAGGGAAGGATGACCATTTGCAATATGGCAATTGAAGCCGGAGCCCGGGCGGGCTTGATTTCACCAGATGATACTACTATCAATTATATAAAGGGCAGGGACTACGCACCAAAAGGAGAGGCTTTTACTGTTGCGGAAAGAAAGTGGAGAGCCTATGCAACCGATCCGGGTGCAAAGTTTGACAAAACAGTCACCTTTGATGCGAATGAAATAGCACCTATGGTATCTTGGGGAACTTCTCCTGGGCAAGTAATCCCCGTTACAAAAACTGTCCCAAGTCCGAGTGACTTCTCTGACCCAATCCAAAAAAAATCCGCAGAGTCTGCGCTAGCTTATATGGATCTTAAGCCTGGTCAAAAACTCTCGGAAATCCATGTGAACAAAGTATTCATTGGTTCCTGTACAAACTCACGGATTGAAGATTTGCGAGTTGTTGCAAATACAGTAAAAGGCAAAAAAGTTCACCAAAATGTAGAAGCGATCATTGTACCAGGCTCTGGTCGAGTGAAACGCCAAGCAGAGGCAGAAGGTTTGGATAAAATCTTTCTCGATGCAGGTTTCCAATGGAGAAATCCAGGGTGTTCCATGTGCCTTGCGATGAACGATGATGTCTTGAGTCCAGGTGACCGATGTGCATCAACTTCTAATCGGAACTTCGAAGGACGTCAGGGTAAAGGTGGAAGGACTCACCTTGTCGGACCTGCTATGGCTGCTGCTACAGCCGTTCTAGGACATTTTGTTGATATACGGGAGTGGAAATAATGAGAGCTTTTACAACCTTAAAAGGAATCGCTGCCTTACTTGATAAGGCGAACGTTGATACAGATCAAATTATACCAAAACAGTTTCTCAGAAAAATCGAGAGATCTGGTTTCGGGAAACACCTGTTTCATGATTGGAGATTTTTGGATGATGCGGGTTTAAAGCCAAATCCAGAATTTGTTCTGAATGCTCCACGATACCAAGGTGCAAATATCCTTGTGACTCGAGATAATTTTGGCTGCGGTTCTTCTAGAGAGCATGCTCCTTGGGCCTTGGAAGACTATGGATTTTTGTCCATCATCGCTCCTTCCTACGCAGATATTTTCTTCAATAATTGTTTTAAAAATGGAATGCTTCCTATTGTTTTAAAAGAGCCGGACGTGGAAGAGATCTTCCAATCCATCCAGAAAAAAGAGGGAGCCACTTTGGAAGTGGACCTTCCTGCTCAAGTCGTACGGACTGAGGAAGGGAAAGAATACAAATTTTCGGTAGATGCATTTCGTAAACACTGTTTACTTAACGGGCTTGATGATATCGGACTCACACTTCAAAAAGCCGATTTTATCCAAAAATTTGAAGAAAAAAACCAAAAAGAAGTTCCCTGGTTGTATACAACTGCAGTATCTTAGAAGAATGAAACAGTTATTGGCAATTGCAATTTTATTTTTAAGCGGATCTTCGTTGTTCTCTCAAGAGCTTCTCATCCAAGACACAAAACAAGGCTTAGGTAGAGAAGCCATCCGGGGAAACACTGTGGTAGTCCACTATACAGGAAAACTGACGAATGGAAAGGTATTTGATTCCTCTGTCGATCGTGGCGAGCCATTTTCTTTTGTTTTAGGACAAGGACAAGTGATCCAAGGTTGGGAACGAGGGATTTTAGGTATGAAGGAAGGTGGAAAACGAAAACTAACTATTCCACCAAATCTAGGTTATGGTACAAGACCAGTAGGTCCCATACCAGCAAACTCTACTTTAATTTTTGATGTGGAGCTATTAAAAGTTAAGTAAAATGATTGATCCCATTTCGAAAGGTATTGATGATTTTGGCAATAGCCTCCTCCAAGCTCTGAATAGCGTCCAAGGGATTTTTGGAAAGGAACTCTCTGTTGCAAATCCTGTTAAAGACAATGTTTTGCAGCTAATTGGCAATACGCCGCTTATCAAACTCAATCGAATTGGATCCGAACACGAAGGCATTCATTTTTACCTCAAGGCTGAATTTTTAAATCCGACTGGATCTGCCAAAGATAGAACAGCTCTCGCAATCTATTTGGATGCGGAGAGACGCGGAAAACTAAAAAAAGGCATGACTGTTGTACTTTGTGGCGCTGGTTCTTCCTCTGTGAGTTTTTCATGGATTGGGAAATTTAAAGAGTATCCTGTTCTCTGTTTTGTCCCGATCCAAACCCCACCTGACAAAATACAGGTGCTTCGAAGTTATGGTGCAGAGGTGGTGGTCACGAATGAATCCGACCCTACAAGACTCCAAGAGCTTGCGGAAGAAAAATCAAAGAAGATAAATGGATGGGTTCCTGAGGAAAGTTTGAACCCGGCTGGTCCCAACTTCCATTTTAAGACTACAGGTCCTGAAATCTGGAGAGACCTTGGTAATAAGGTTGGAGCTGTAATTTCTGCGCCTGGAACAGGGGCAGCGATAACGGGAATCGGCAGGTATTTAAAAAGCCAGGATTCCAAAATCCTCGTTGCCATTGCTGGTAAAAAAACATCCCCTCTTATACGTTATGCGAGTGCGAGTGGAAAAATTGAGAAAGAAACGATAGATCTCCCATCTGTTTATGATCCCAAACTCATTGACTTCCATTTTACAGCTACAGAAGAGGAAGCTCTTCATTTACAGGCGGATCTCTATGAAAAAGAGGGAATCTTCGTTGGGCTCACAACGGGTATTGTTATGATTGGTGCACTCAGGCTTGCAGAACTTGTAAAACGGGATGATCGTAGAGAACCGTTCAATATAGTTGTACTTTCGCCAGATCGAGTTTGATTCGCGATACGTTTAGTGTTTTTGGTTGCTAAAGAGAGCCTTTATTTCTGGCATTGCCTGTTTAGTGACTCTTTCGCCTAATTCAATAAATTCGGAACTTCTCCAAAATTCAAACCAGTTTGAATTTGGTAAAATTGGGTTTAGATAGACGTCCGCTTCTTGTGCAGAGTATTTTCCGATTCTATATTGCAAAGAATAGAGACTATTTACAATTATATCCAAAACATTTAAATTTAAGAGTTTGTTCGTTTTCATTTCATCTTTCGAACTAGGCATAGAATTAACCGCTATGATCCTTTGTATTCCTTCCTGTGTGAGTGGTGAGACCGGCAGTGGGTTTACAATTCCGCCATCGACATAGATCTTTCCATTCTCCTGTGGTTGAGGAACAAAAACGCCCGGAATAGACACACTTGCCATGACGGCATCCAATACTTTCCCTTCAGAAAGAACAATTTCCTGCCTTGTTGTGATATCGCAAGAGATTAGTCGGAGTTTTGTAGGAAGGTCTTCAAAATATAAATCACCCAAATATTTTTCTAAAAGGTTTCTTACATTTTTTCCATGAAGAAGTCCTTGGCCTGGGAACGACAGGTCAACTAACTTTAACATTTTAAAGATAGAATCGATTTCTTCTAACAAAGGGAGAATTCCTTTGTAACCAAGTCCACTAGCAAAAAAGGCACCAATGACTGCACCAATACTCGTGCCAGCAATCATGTCCAATTGTATACCTTCTTCTTCTAAGGCTTTCATGATTCCAACTTGAGTAAGACCAAGAGCTGCTCCACCACCGAGGGCAAGTCCTACTTGCACGCCTGATAATTCTCTAGATTTTCTTCGAATGTGAATATCATACTTCCCATGCTCAATTACTTGTAAGATATTTGTTTCATGGTAAAGAGTTTCATTTTCTTTTGCATGGCTGGACATTTGGCTGCACAAATTTTTGTCTTTATCAGTTGAGATGAGATTCTCTACGTAATCTGCTTCTTCCAAAAGGAGACGACTTAAACTCTCTGGATCCTCAGGGAAAACTTCCAAAAAGATAAAGGCGTAATCCGCATAATGTCTTGCGAGAGCCTCTTTGATTTTATCCATCGCCTGAAATTTATAGCGTTTAATATTTGGATTTTCTATCTCCATTTCCTTCTGGTTGAAATGTAAGATAATAGCCTTTTTCCCTGATTCTTTTTCAATAGAAGTGACCAAGTGCAATGCATAATCACTTCGAGTTCTTGGATCTGAATGAACCAAACATACAACCGAGTTGTGAAAATACTCCCTACCACCTAACAAATCACTTCGTAGGGATTTTGTAAGCATCTTGGAAAAAATAATAGATAAGTAAGGAATTTTTTTCAGCAATAACTGAAAGTCCTTTTGGTGAAGGACTAAAAACCTGGATTCTGTTAATGTAACAGCAGTTTGGTGGTTCTTTTCGCCCGTCAATAAAGATTGAATTCCGAAATATTGACCTTTTTTAAGAGTTTCAATTTCTTCATTTTTGGCCTCTCCTCCCTTCGGTATTTGGAGCTCCACTGTGCCAGAAAGAATGAGATAAAGACTCTTTTCCGAATCACCAGAACGAAATAGAATTTCATTTCTTTCCTTCTCAACAATTTGAACAGTTTCAGCAACCCAATGTTGTTCTTTTTTTGACAGCGTTCGAAATAAGGGGAGGCTTGCGACGAGGTGGATCTTTCCTTCTAAATCTTTCATTTCGGTTCTGGAACCAGAGTTTCTCCCAACTTCCTACAATGAAATTGCCTTTTTGTATCATTTTAAAAAAAAATTCTTGACTACTTGTATGTATAGTGCTATACATACAAGTAGCAAACAGGAGTCTATATGATTACATTTATTAAAATTCGCGATTTTGCTCTATTTGAGTCTTTGGAACTTTCCTTAGAGTCCGGACTCTCTGTAGTAACTGGGGAATCTGGTGCTGGAAAATCTCTCGTTTTTGACGCACTAACTTCTGTCTTTGGAGGGAGGTGTTCAACTTCCAATATTCGGACAGGCAAGGACAAATATTCCATTCAGGTATCCATTTCTTTGGAAAACAATCCGAAAGCAAAAGAATACCTGACCAACCAAGGGATCTTGTTCTCTGGAGAAGAAATTATACTTACTAAGGAGCTTATGAGGGATGGGAAAGCTCGTGTCAAAATAGGGGATAGCCTAGCCTCTACAACTCATCTTCGGGAGCTAGGTCGAACAATCGCAGAGATTCACAGTCAGAACGAACAGCTCTTCCTATTGGAAAAAAACCACCAATTGGAGTTTTTAGACCGGTTTGGCAATTTAGAATCACTTCGGATTCGCTTCAAACAAACACTTCGGCAATTCCGCCACTGGAAGCAGAAGCTTGCAGATTTGGAAGAGAACCAAAAGTTCCTTACCAAACGAAAGGAGATACTCGATTTTGAGATAGAAGAAATTGAATCAATTGCACCGAAAGAAGGAGAAGACCAATCGTTGGAGGCAGAAGAGCGACTGCTGGCGAGTGGAGAAAAATTGGCAGATAGCTATCGTTATGTGTTGGAGGAGCTATCTGAAAAAGAAAATTCGATTTTAAAAACCTTTCCGAGTATACTTTCTGCGATCCAAAAAATCAGTCAGATCCTCCCTGAAAAAAAGGCCTTTGCGGAAGAATGGGAAGATGTATATGAACGATTGAAAAGCCTTAAGTCCGTAATCCGTGAAGAGGAAGAAGAACTTTTTTTTAGCCCTGAAAGATTGGATATGGTACAAGCTCGGTTGCAAGGAATCAATCGTCTCAAGAAAAAATACCAAATGTCCATTCCTGAAATACTTCAATCCTTAGAAGACAAACGAGCCGAACTGGAATCGTGGAAACAAGAAGAAGGCGATGAAGATTTCTTCAGAATCAAAAAAGATCAATCTTTTTCTGAAATGAAAGAATTGGGTTTCCTTCTTTCCAAGTCCCGCCGTAATATCATTGGAAGTTTTGAGGATCAAATCCAGAAAGAGCTGATGGACCTCGGGTTGGAGGGAGCTAAACTGCAGGTAGTGTTGCGTTGGGAAGAGAACCCCGATGGCGAAGTGGAAGAAGGGAGTAAGTCGTATTTCTTAAGCGAAACGGGACTGGATCAGATTGAGTTCTATTTTAGCGCCAATCCTGGAGAAAAACCGCGTCCGCTCCGTAAGGTAGCTTCTGGAGGTGAGCTTTCTCGGGTTATGCTTGCCCTCCGTAGTGCATTGGGAAGACAGGCGCCGAGCCAACAGATTCTACTTTTGGATGAAATAGACACGGGTCTCGGAGGTGAGGCTGCAAATTCGCTTGCAAAAAAATTGAGGAAACTCTCGGCAAATTCTCAGATATTCCTCATTACCCACACACAGCAGGTAGCTGCCGCGGCCGACCACCAAATTAGGATCGAAAAGTTTATTGAAAGTGGTAGGACGATCGCGAAGGCAACGGAGTTGAATTTTGAAGAAAGAAAGAGGGAGCTGGCCCGAATGATTGGCGGAAAGCAGGTCACACAAGCGGTTTTGAAGGCTGCAACCGACCTCCTTCAAAAGAAGGCAGTTTAAAACTTCTGAAAATAGTATTTGGCGAAAAAGGGAAGAGGAAAAACCCTATTCCTAATCCTGAATTGGGGTCTATTCATGCTCTTTCCTTTTGCCAAATCTGATTCAATTATTTCTTCGGTTCCTCCAGAAACCATCCCAATCCTTATCATCTTCGTCTCTATCGTTGGATTTACGATCATCATAGAAAGACTTGTTTACTATTGGAAATTGAAAATGATTCCAAGTGAGGTTTTTAAACGGGTGAGAGAGCTCGTACGCGAAAAAAAGTATGACGATGCGAAAGATGTGATTGGTAATGAAACGCAATCACCTGCCTCCGTACTTTTGCTCTTATCGCTCGAACTAAAAAGACGGAATGTTGAGTATTGGGAAGACGACGTTAGGCAAGAAGGCTTTCGCCAAATCTATCTAATGGAAAAGTATCTGACTGGTTTGGGTACGATTGCTACCATTGCACCTTTGCTAGGTGTTCTTGGAACCGTCATTGGTATTGTTCGCTCTTTTGCAGAAGGTGCTGGAACCAAGGGAGCTGAAGTGGGTATTTCGGAGGCTCTCGTAACAACTGCGATGGGTCTGGGTGTAGCAATACCTGCTTACATTTTTTACAATTATTTTTCGCGAATGAAAGAAGAGCGAATCACAGAGATGGAAAACGTCACCGATTTGGTTCTTCCCCATCTTAGCAAAAGCAAGTAGACAATGAAATTTCGAAAGCAAAAAGAGTCTTTTAACAAAATCGAATTAGCTCCGTTAATCGATGTAATCTCTTTTATTGTGATCTATTTTTTAATGAATGCTACCTTAGAGAAAAACACCGCTCTTAAGGTTGAGTTGCCTCGTTCTTCAAGCGTGGCAAAAGAAAAACAAAAAGACGAGCTTGTGATCACAGTAGACAAACAAGGCAAAATCTATCTAGACCAAAGTACGGAACCTGTTCCCCTCGATGGGCTAACAGATAAAATTAATGGATTCCTTGGCCCGGAAAAAGACAGAGACCCAAAAAAGAATAAAGTTATAATACGTGGAGACGGTGGTGCTTCTTATCAAGTTGTAGTTAAGGTGATTGACGCGGTAAACGCGGCTGGAGTCAGTCGATTCAACTTAGCGATGGTAAAAGGGACTTCTAAATAATTTTTTGAACCGGTTGCCGAATCGAAAGCAGTTTTTTTTATTTCTACTCGGGCTTACCTGTCTATTTTCAGCTCAGTGGTTTTCTCTTTCCTCTAATCGAGCTGCATATCTAGATAAAAAAATTACTAAAATTGAGTTTCAAGGTAATATCAATACTTCTTCCGATGACATCCTGGATTTGATGGATATGCGCCCTGGTATGGTGCTTACGACAGAGATTTTAAATGCAGATATGAGGTCTTTGTTTAACTCAGGGTTTTTCTTCCAAATCGATATACAGGGAACATTGGATAAGGAAGGAGTGGCAATCCTTGTCGTCGTTAAGGAAAGACCCCGTGTAAAAGATATAGATTTTATCGGTGCGGATGAAGTTTTTCCTTCCGATCTAAGAGATAAAATTCCTTTGAAAGAAAATGAAGTAATTACACCGAAAAAAGTAACTCTTTCGAAAGAGGTGATTTTAAAAAAATATCGTGATGAGGGTTTTTTCTTAGCTTATGTACGGTTTGAATCAGACCCCGTAGATCCAGAGACGAATACGATTCGAGTCAAATTCATAATCGATGAAGGGGAAGAAATTCCTGTTAGTAAAATCAATATTTTTGGAAATTCGGATATTGATACGTATGATATTCAATCGATTATGGATTTGAAAGAGAGTGGAATCATTGAGTCTGGTGTGTTCAAAGAATCAGCTTTTGAATCAGACAAACAAAAGATAGTAGGGTATCTAAAGTCACGTGGTTATGTGGATGCAGAACTTAGCAATGACGGAACCAACTGGGAAATTAAATGGGAGAATTCTAAGAAGAAAGATAAACGAGTCGTTGTTGTCAATTTTAAGATCAGCGAGGGCGAACAGTATTTTTATAATGGATACTCAACTGCGCATGACATGACCCTCGCACCTAGCGGAATGCCTTTGTATTTGAACAAAGAAAATAATCCTCCCGGTACGCCTAAAGAAGAATGGATGCCTGTCTATCCGATTAAACACTTAGAAGATCAATTTGAATTTGCACCGAATGATATTGGTGAAGTTTTTGACGAAAGCAAATTCCAAAAAGATCGAGGAATGATCAACGAGAATTACTCGGCAAAAGGCTATTTGTTTGCACAGGTAATTCCGAGAAGGAAGATTGTAGAGTTAAATGAGCCAACCCTTGCAAGATATGAAAACTGTGAAAAACGTGGCTCTCCAGAGGCAATTAATGACTGTAAAGAAGAATACAGTCGTTTAAATATCGCTAGGCTAAGGAAAATCTTTACAGACCAACCAAATTTACGGAATAAAAAGTTCATCCATGTGGATTTTACAATCCGTGAAAACAACCTGGCTTTCGTTGAAAATATAATTATCAAAGGAAATAAAAAAACTCAGGATCGTGTGATCCGTCGTGAGCTTTTATTCAAACCAGGCGACCTGTTTAATTCCACATTGGTTAACAGATCTAGAGAGAGAATTTTTAACCTTGGTTACTTCAAAGAAGTAAACTTCAATATGCGACCAGGTTCAGACGAAACTAAAATGAATCTCATTATAGAAGTTGTGGAACAACCGACTGGAACGGTTTCCATGGGTGGGGGATACGGAACCATAACAGGTTTTTCCATCTTTACTCAGTTAGGTGAAAATAACCTGAACGGAACAGGACAGCAGATCAATGGTAGGATTGAATTTGGACCTATTCGAAGATTTTTACAGATTTCTTGGACGGAACCTTGGTTTCGAGACAAACCTTGGTCACTCACTCTTTCTGCTTTTTATTCCTCACGGACTCTATTTGTGGGTGCAACATCCATTACGGAGAATAACAACCAAGGTATCAAAGAATCTGCATCCTACGAAAGATCGGGTGTCGGTATATCCGTTGGAATTGCACATAGGTTTTTAATCAACTGGACTCATTTTCATAGGTATTCTCCCTCCTTTTTTGCATCAACAAGGCCAACCTCACTGGTTTCCGATCAGGTTCTTGCAGAAGTGGATCGCGGTTGGCAGTTCCGATCTCAGCTAACGAATGGTTTGGCATACGATAACAGGGATAATGTTTTTAATACGACTCAAGGTTTTAATTTGGTGTTTGCGATAGACAATGTTGGTCAATATCTCGGTGGAGAAAGTCATTTTGATCAATTCAGTCCTATCATGGAGTACTACCAAACTTGGTTTGACTATACTTTCTTTGGATTGATTCGCAAGAATGCCCTTCGAAGATGGAGAGTCGTTCAACAGTTCAGGACATCATCTGTCTTTACATTCGAAAGAACACCTAGGTATCGAAAACAAGACAAAGAAAAAATACCTTTTATCCAAGCCCAGGATCGTTTGTTTCTTGGTGGTTACGAATCACTCCGTGGTTGGTTTTTTGATGATAAATACTATCCAGATGAATGGAAAGATGGGGCCGCTCATAGAGTTTTGTTTACATCTGAGCTTCGGTTTCCGATTGAGCCTTCCTTACTTTGGTTTGTTATCTTTTTTGATGCTGGAGCGATGTATGAACAGATCAATCGTGCGGTAGGAGAGAGAAGGGAATTTTTTAAAAACTATGATAATTTGGTTCGTTCCCAAAGAGAGACAGACCCAGTGGAATCCTATTATTTTGAAAGATTCAACACCAACGGACAGAGATTACCGATTTCTCCTTTTGAGTTGAACGATCCTGGAAATTTGGTCCTATCTGGAAAAAATCTATCGATGCAAAATTTTAGGTATTCCTGGGGTTTTGGTTTAAGAATTCAAATTCCCGTACTGCCTTTGCGATTGTATTTTGCTCAGAGACTTCGTTACACAGGGGTTGAGGATCGACCTTTCGGATTGTATCCTGACAACAATAGTTTCCAGTTTGTTTTTGGAATTGGAGATCTTCGTTTTTAGTGGAGTGGGAGGGTCTCAATTCAGCCCAAAAACAGGCAGTAGAAACCGTCGAAGGTCCATTACTCATCCTAGCGGGTGCAGGCTCTGGCAAAACAAGAGTCATCACCTACCGCATCGCTAATTTAATCAAAAACCACAATGTTCATCCGAGTCAGATTCTTGCAGTAACCTTTACAAACAAAGCCGCTGATGAGATGAAAAAACGTTCCCTATCTCTTCTCTCTGACCTTAACTACGAGCCATTCATTAAAACATTCCACTCGCTTTGTTTATATCTTTTGCGCAGAGAGGGAAAGGCTTTGGGAATAGGTTCCAATTTTACTATTTATGATAGTGATATGCAAGAATCTCTAATCAAAGAGATTTTAAAATCGAAAGAGATTGATACAAAAGAGTTTAAACCCTCAGTTCTCGGTAATATTTTTTCAAAATCTAAAGATTCCTTCATGACCGCGGAAGAATATTCTAAGAAGGCGGAAGACGATAAAACATCTAGGCTTATCGCAAATACCTTTCTCAGTTATGAGATAGAGAAAGATAAACGGAATGCCTTAGATTTTGGAGATTTGATTTTAAAAACCGTAATTCTATTTAGAGATTTTCCAGTGGTTTTAGAAAAATACCAAAGACTTTGGAAGTATGTAATGGTAGACGAGTACCAAGATACAAATAAAATCCAATACCATTTGGTAAAAGCTCTATCTGAGTTGAATAAGAATATTTGCGTTGTAGGTGATGACGACCAATCTATTTATTCTTGGAGGGGAGCCGATATTTCAAATATTCTTAATTTTCATAAAGATTACCCTGAGGCTACCATTGTCAAGTTAGAAGAAAACTATAGATCAACCAAAACAATCATTGAAACCGCGGCCAATTTAATTCAATTTAATAAACAACGCACCAATAAAACACTTAAGACTAGTAATCCGTTAGGTGAAAAGATACAAATCAAAATATTTCAAAATGAATCCGAAGAAGCGGAAGGAGTTGTTCGGGAAATTATAATTAGAAAAAAAAGTTCTAAGTCGGGAGTGTTTTCTGATTACGCAGTCTTTTATCGAACCAATTCCCAATCGAGATACTTTGAAGAAGCATTACGGAAAAAAGGTATCCCTTACAAGATATTTGGTGGGTTTAGGTTTTTTGATAGAAAGGAAGTAAAAGACCTCATTGCCTATCTTTCTGTTGTAATCAATCCCTTGGATTCGACTTCACTTCTTCGAATTCTTAATTCACCGCCGAGAGGAATTGGAGAAACAACGGTGGAAAGGTTATTGAAACTCTCTATTGAGGAAGGTCTTTCGTTGTTTGAGTGTTTGGATCGAGACTCACCAGAAATTAAAAAGGGTACAAAAGCAAAGTTGAAAGCTCTACACAAAATGTTTACAACAGCCATGGATGATCTATCTTCGAAACCACCCTCAGAAATTACATATGATATTTTAGAGCATTCTGGCTATCGAGAGCATCTTGAAAATGAAGGAACCGAAGATTCTTTTTCGAGGTTATCCAACTTAAATGAATTTGTAAATGCGCTAAAAGAATACGAAGATACAAATCCTGATTCTAGTTTAGAGGAATATTTAGGGAATATTTCACTGATCACAAGTGAAGATAATACTAAAGATTTGAATGACTATGTTGTTTTAATGACAATCCACAACGCAAAGGGATTGGAATTTAAACATGTTTTTTTAACTGGAATGGAGGAGGGCACTTTCCCTCATTTTTTATCCTTGGATACCAAGGATGGAATAGAAGAGGAACGTAGGTTAGCTTATGTTGCTATCACCAGGGCAAAGGAAAATTTAGATATCAGTTTTTCTCGATTTACAAGAAAATTCGGAGAAGTAGAGGCTAGGTTCCCGTCTCGATTTTTGGAAGAGTTGCCCAGTGAATACTTGAGCGGGGAAACGGAAGAGTTTGGAATTCGTCAACCTGATAGAGCTCCAGAAGCGAAACGGCTTATTACAAAAGAAGCTAAATTTGAATCAACTCTTTCCAAATCCAGCTCTACTACTTTGGGATTAGGAAAACGAGTTCGCCATAAGGTGTATGGAGAGGGAAAAATCATCAGTTTGACTGGAACAGGTGACAATCAAAAAGTCGAAGTTCAGTTTGGCCCCCACGTTGTGAAAAAATTCTTATTGGCATATACACCACTAGAAGTAATTTCTTAGTAGAAGTGAGGAATTTATGAAACTTTTATTTTCCATTCTATTGACTTTGGTTTTGACTATGTCGCCTTTGTTTTCTCAACCTAAATCTGGTTTGGCGGAAGTGTATACAAAACTGGAAGATTCTGTTTTGAATCCAAAACTTGGAGATGCAGACCGCAAAAAAAATATTGAACGAAATTTACTTGCTTCAGTGCGAAGTAGTTTGGCAAAAAAGTTTAAAGATCCTAAAAAAGAACTCAAAGATTTAAAATTTGAAGACTTACAATCGGAAAAAGGTGAGATACCAAATTCATATTTTATAAAATATAAAAATTACTATTTTTCCTATTTATTCCCAATTGATCCCGAAAAGTATTTAACTTCGCCCGTAGAAGAAAATGTACTTACAAAACCAGATGGTTTGGATTTAAAAGATAGCTCACATAAAGATGAAAAGGTAGGTCCATAACTTCTCAATGGAGGAACAAGAATTCATAAAAGTTTGGGCTTGGGTCTTAGAAGTTGGTGATAAAATTCTCGATGTTTACCACTCTAATTTTGAAATTCGGGATAAAGGAGGCAACGATCCCGTAACCGAAGCAGATTTGCTTGCAAGTGAATTTCTCCAAACAAAGATAATGGAGGCTTTTCCCTCGCATGGTTTTCTTTCCGAAGAAAAGAAAGACACAAAAGAGCGATTGGACAAAGAGTTTGTTTGGATTTTGGATCCGATTGACGGAACACGGGAGTTCGTTAAGAAGAATGATCAATTTGCTTTGAGTTTAGGACTTGTTCGCAATGGTAGAGTTATATGGGGAATCATTTTTAATCCTGCAACTGGTGAGTTTTTCTCCAAGGGACAGATGTCTTTTTTTTCCAAATTAAAACCTCCATTTGCTAACAAAGCTAACTTAGAGCAAGTGTTATTAGCGAGTAAAACACTTGAACATCCCTTTAGCCCAAATCCGCCTATCGTGAATAAACCTAAACTTTTAGTATCTTTTTCGGAAATGAAGGAAGGAATTTTTGACGAAACCGTTTGGAAGGATGAATTTCAATTGCAGCCAATGGGTAGCATAGCATACAAATTGGGATTACTAAGTGCTGGATTTATTGATTTGATTGTATCTCTCAAACCAAAAAATGAATGGGATATTTGTGGAGGAATATCATTGTTAGATGAAGAGCTTTATTCTTTTTTTCCTCTAAATGGAAAAGAATATACTTTTAATAATGAAAGTACGGTAAGTTATGGACTGGTTGCGGGAAGTAAAACTGCCGTTGAATACTTAAAATCCAAAGTCAATTTACATATTCTTTCCCTATCCGTTCGCCAAACATGGTAGCTAACATCATTCGTGTAGGCTTAGATGCAAGACCGTTGTCCACAAGGATTTCTGGTGTTGGTAGACTGATAGGCGAGACGATCAAAGCCTTTCCACATTCCGACTCATATCAGTTTCATTTGTATTCTCATCTTCCTATCCACCCAGATCACAAATCCATTCTGAATATGCAAAATGTAGTTTGGCATTCTGAAGGTGGATTTTGGAGGTGGAAAGGCGGTTTGTACTATAATTTATATCTTCCCTGTCGTATCAGAAAGGATAAGTTGGATCTCTTTTGGGGATCGCAACAAGTACTACCTCCATTTCTTCCCAAGAGACTTAAAGCTGTTCTCACCTATTGTGATCTGGTTTTGTATCTCTATCCCGAGACAATGCGTTTTTTGGCTCGGGTCCAACAAAGACTTGTTCAATCCTATTCGGTGCGCCGATCGTCATTTATTCTCAGCATCTCGAAACAAACGAGTGATGATGTTTGCACAAAGTTTCATTATCCCAAGGAAAAATCAGGTGTCGCATATCCTGGGATAAATCAAAAGGAAATGATTGCTGCACTCAGTCATTCCCCTTCAAAACAAGTGTTAGATTTAGAACCAGATTACCTTCTTTCGGTCTCTACAATCGAGCCACGAAAAAACTATCCTTTTTTGTTAGAAGTTTATAGAAAGTATCGAAAGAAAGATCCACATCATTATAGACATTGGGTGATAGTAGGGAAAATTGGTTGGGAGTCTAAAGAATTTATAGAGGAGCTCAAACAAGAAAGAAGTTTGTATAAAGATATTCATATACTCGACTCTATCTCTGACGTCGACTTACAACATTTATATCGAAGAGCTGGCCTGTTTCTCTTTGCTTCCAAATATGAAGGTTTTGGCATACCGATGTTGGAAGCATTGTTTCACAGAAAGTATTGTATCGTTTCTAATATCCCTACCTTCAAAGAAATAGGCGAAGACTCTGCAACCTATCTACAATACCAGACCGATGAAGATGCAAATGTTTGGGCCGAAGAGATTTGTAAATTTTTCCAATCTCCAAAAGAAGCCATCGCTGACATCAGTGATTTTACTTGGGAAACCTCTGCAAAGAAAACAGAGGAAGTCTTTCAAAGAGCCTTAGGGAATCTTTAATTTTTACTTGTTGCTAAGTCCGTAGCTAAAACCAAAACCATCGAAACTTATTTTTTCTGACAATACCTGAAAACAGAATCCGAGAAGAATCTTTGGATGGAAGAACGTGCAAATGGAATCTATCCGCAGTCATGGTTTGGATTTCCGCCCTCCATTCTTTCCTTTCGTCTTCTAAAAAGATGCGATCGGAAAGAATTTCACCGCTAATATTCCATTTTAAACTGATTGTTTTTCCTGCACGACGAAAACTTGCGCTCAATTGGTCCTTGTTTCCGGCAAAGGTAACTTTCGTTTCTTGGTTGGTTTCGTAAGGTTCTTTTTCGGAAGGTATCATGGATATTCCTGTTCCCGTCCATTTCCCACGGATATATTGGTTCCATTCGTCTAATCTGGAGAAATAATTGTAAATGAGAGGTGTCAAAATTGCTCCGTTTTCGGATAACTACAACCATTCTCTGTCTCGTTTTACTTTCCTTCTCTTTTTGCAAGAAAGCTACAAATACAACGGATTTTTTTCAAGATCCTATCGCACAACTTTCAGGTGGAGAGTTTCGTATGGAATCATTTCAAGGAAAGGTTCTTGTCTTGGATTTTTGGGCGACCTGGTGTGAACCATGCTCCAAGGCAGTTCCTACTTTAAACCAATGGAAAGAGCAGGTCGATCCGTCCGTTTTTCATTTCTATGGTGTCAATACAGATACTTCTGAGAGTTTGGATGCAATCAGGCTACATACAAAAAAGTTGAAGATGAGATATCCTAGCTTGCTCGATCCAGATTGGAAGTTGACAGAGCATTATAAGATCGATGGTATTCCTTGCGTTTTGGTTTTTGGAAAAGATGGGAGAATTGTATACCGCCAGTATGGTCTCGACCAGTCCGATTTGACTGGGTTGCTTTTGAGGTCCAAGGTTTGGGCTATGGACTAGTCGTTTTTGGTGCAATGCGAAAAACGAAAGAAGCATTCGATCTTCGTTTTATCTAGTCAAGGTGAAAATGTCTTGACTACGCTAAGCAAAATAAGTGTTCTAATATTACCTTTTTTAAACGTTTCTATCCAGAAAGGAGTCAATAATGCCAGCCAATTTGCCCGAGCTCTTTAAAGAGAGTGCTGAAAAATTTGGGAATCGCCCTGCTTTTGTTAGTAAAGATGAATCTAAAAGTTACAAACCTGTCAACTTTAAAGAGTTATACGAACAAGGTCTTAACTTAGCTGAAGCCCTCATCGACCTAGGTGTAAATGCTCGAGAAAATGTAGCCCTACTAGCAGACAATCGTCTAGAGTGGATTGTCTCCGACTATGGAATTCTGATGACGGGTGCCTGCGATGTACCGCGTGGTACAGATATTACGGACTCGGAAATTGTCTATATTCTCAATCATTGTGAAGCAAAAGTCATTTTTCTCGAAAATGATAAAATGTTGGAAAAATACCAAAAAAACAGATCTCAATTAGAACATGCAAAAACTCTAATAGTGATGGATAAAAAGTCTGTTGCTACTGGTGTATTAAAACTCTATGATCTAATTGAAAAGGGAAAAGACCTTCGTGCCAAAGGCAGCCGCAAAGCAGAAGAACGTATTTCTGGAATCAAACCTGATGATCTATTTACCATAATCTATACTTCCGGAACTACCGGTATGCCTAAGGGTGTAATGCTCACTCATAGCAACATGATACACCAAACGCGTGTGATTTTAGGTTCCATGATTGATATTAAATCAGAAGAGCGTATGTTATCCATTCTTCCTGTTTGGCACGTATTTGAAAGGGTATTTGAATATCTTGCGATTGCAGCTGGTTGTGCTACGTATTACACAAACGTACGAGATCTCAGAGATGATATGAAAAAAGCTAAGCCAACCTTTATGGCATCAGCTCCAAGGCTTTGGGAAAGTATTTATAACGGAATCTATACGAGAATCAATGATCCAAAGCAGACTCCAGCAATCCGAAGAGGGTTGTTTCGAACTGCTTATTTCTTTTCCAAGAATTTTAACGCATCGCTTAGATTTTTGAAAGGAAACCAAGTTGATTACACAGGTAGAAATCCGATTGTATCATTGTTTTTGGGTATATTCCATTTTTTGATAGCATTGTTAACTTTTATCCCATACCTCTTACTTGACTTAATTGTTTTATCGAAAATTAGAGAAGCAACAGGTGGAGAGCTTAAGGCGTCTGTCTCCGGCGGGGGCGCTTTGCAGAAACATGTGGATGCCTTCTTCAATGACATTGGAATTAATGTTTTAGAAGGTTATGGAATGACGGAAACTTCGCCTGTTATTTCTGTGAGAACTTTCAAGCAACTTGTGCAGGGAAGCGTGGGCGCTATCACTCCAGAAGCGGAAGTTCAGATTCGCGATGATTCTGGCAAAGTTTTAACACATGTAGATTCCAACCAAAAGATCATTGCTGGAAAGTTGGGAGCTCGTGGTGTGATCCATATCCGTGGACCTCAAGTAATGAAGGGGTATTATAAAAACCCAGAGACAACTGCAAAAGTTCTTAAAGATGGATGGATGGACACAGGTGATATTGGGATGTTCAATTTCAAAAAGACCCTTACGATCACTGGTCGTGCGAAAGATACTGTTGTACTTCTTGGTGGCGAGAATGTGGAGCCAGTTCCAATCGAGAATAAACTTACGGAATCACCCTATATATTCCAGTGTATGGTAGTCGGTCAAGATCAGAAAAATTTAGGTGCCATTGTGGTTCCCGATTTTGATGTTCTTGGGGAATGGGCGAAGGAAAATGGGATTCAGGAAACGGACAAACAAAAACTGATTGAAAACCCAAAAGTCTTGGATTTCTATAAAAAGGAGATCAAAGCACTCAACAATACCAAAACTGGTTTTAAATCATTTGAACAAGTGACTCCATTTTTCCTAATTACAAAGCAATTTGAGGTGGGTGATGAGCTTACAAACCTTCACAAAATGAAACGGCATTTGATTACGGAGAAGTATAAGGATAAAATCGCAAGCCTTTACGCTGGCGATACCTAAATCTTACAATCTGGTTGGGTAATTCTATCCCAACCAGAATTTCCGCTCTTCCGCTCCGAGGTTTTGCCGATAGATACATTGTGAATCTATCCGAAAACGAACCAAAATATTCGGCATCTTCAGTTTTTTATCCATACCAACATCATGATTACTATGCGATGGACTCATTATTCCTCTCTCCTTTTAAAGAGGAAGAGATTTGGGATTTCCATGCTGTGAGTCACTTCCAATTGGGGACCTTTGGTTTTTTTGCCCTTCGGGCATTCCTTAGACAGTCCCTTGGATTGAGTGCAGTGCAAGCAACAGGGCTTTCCAGGCAATGGCGGAGTCATCTTGCTAAAGTTCAATTAGATGACTATCCTATTTCCTTTTTAGATTTTATTCCGAGTTTGGTATCTTCTGAATCTAGATTTGAAACTGAGTTTTTAACTGAATCAGGATTGGAAAAAAGAATTTCACTAAAGCATGAAAAAGAAGGTAAAGCTACAATGATCCATATGGCGCTTGGCAATAAAGAATCTATGCCTCTTGGCGTGAGTGAATTTATGCAAGATTTTTTGAGTTTTTCTCAAAAGGAGCATTCGATAGTGACCGCCTACATACGAAAGGAAAACTCAAGTTATCTGTATATGAACGGGAGAGAAGGTAACCCTCGCGTTTTTTATCGTGAAAGTAATGTAGAACATTCTAATTTTTTGTTTTTGGTTGCTAACTTAGAGAAAAAAAAATTACTCCGTTAAATTGAGTTCCAAAAGAATCTCATGAAGTCGTTTGGATTTTGATTTTAGATTCGTTTCTTCTAAGATTTCTTGTCTAGTTTTAAAATCAAAATACAGAATAGATGAAATAAAGTCTACAGGGTATGGATGTTCAAAAATTTGATTCATCTTCAGAATTAAAGATTCATCCGCTCCTTCTGAAAGTAAAATTCGCTTTGTTAGGTGAAGCAACTCATCTAGACGTTCTGAAAACTCCAAATCATTTTTTGGATTTTTTTCATGAACTCGTCTATCAGCCTGGCTTATGTAGAATGGATCTGTTGAATCTAAGCTCAGTAACCTGGCTGTCCCAAGTCCTTCAATGAGAATGTTCGATCTTCCGTCTAGTAGTGTCTCTTTTTGGATTACATGACCATAACCAACTATTTCAGGGAGAGGTGGGTGCCCTAAACCTTTCCATGTTTTTGGATAGGGAGCTAGTCCTATTTCACCACCGTTTTCCATTGTAAATTCCAACATAGATCGATACCTTGGCTCAAAAATATGTAAGGGTAAAAACGTTCCTGGATACAGAAAAACTTCTGGGAGTGGAAACAGTGGCAAGGTGAAGGTTGACACAAGCAAAGCATTCCGATTGGATGTATAGTTGTAAATACAATTCTGGAAAATAGGCCTGCTTGAAAATTTCAAAACAAACTCTTGAATCTGCTTTTGAAAAAATCTCCCGAATGAAAATTCTTGTGATTGGAGATTTGATTTTAGATGAATACCTGATCGGATCGGTTGAAAGAATTTCTCCTGAAGCACCCGTACCAGTTGTTTGGGTCCGCAAGGAATCTCAAACCTTAGGTGGATCGGGCAATGTGATTAAAAACTTAGCTTCTTTGGGCATTTCTTCGATTGTATTCGGTAGAATAGGAAAAGACAAAGCTGGCGAGACTCTTCGAGATTTAGTTTTGGATTCGAATGTACAAACGGGAGATTTGAACTTGATGGTCTCCGATGCCGTTCCTACCATATGCAAGACAAGAATCATTGCCTCAAACCAGCAAGTTTGTAGAGTCGATAGAGAAGAAATTATTCCTCTAAAGTTGCAGGAAGAAAATCAAATTCTAACACTGTTCCAAACAAAAATTAAGGAGGCCGATGCCGTAATTCTCTCAGATTATGACAAAGGTTATTTTACTCCAAGATTGATTGAAGGATTGATTCAAATTTGTTTAAATGAAAAAAAGATAGTAACAGTAGATCCACAGGTAAGTCACTTCTTTCTCTATAAAGGTATACAAATCATGACGCCAAACCATCATGAGGCGGGAAAAGCTATATCAAAAAAATTAATAACCACAGAAGAAATTGAATCAGCTTGTATCCAAATTTCCGATAAACTCCAATCTGATGCAGTTATGATTACACGAGGAGATAAAGGAATGTCAATTTATGAATCGAAACAAAAAGCCTTCACTCATATTCCCACTGTGGCAAAAGAAGTTTTTGATGTAACAGGTGCAGGTGATACGGTCATCACTACTTACACTGCCTTTTTGGCAGCAGGTCTACCTGTACCTTTAGCAAGTCTTGTCTCAAATGTGAGTGCTGGTATTGTAGTAGGAAAATTAGGTGCGGCCACGGTCACAACGAAAGAGATTTTGTTAGAACTGCAAAACTTAGGATTTTTGGAGGGTATATGAGTTTTTTAGAAAAGATGAATTCAAAAATTGTCCCGAAAGAAAATATAGCTGGGTTAAAAAAAAAGTTAGAAGGAAAGACAGTCGTATTTACCAACGGATGCTTTGATATCCTCCACCCAGGTCATGTTACCTACTTAGCAAAAGCGAGGGATTTGGGAGACTATCTTTGGGTAGGTGTAAATACCGATGCGAGTATCCGAAGGTTGAAAGGAGAAACCAGACCAGTGAATTCCTGCTCTGATAGAATTGCCGTACTTTCTGCCCTTGCTTCCGTCGATTTTCTCACACCATTTGAAGAAGACACACCCATTGAGCTTTTATTGGAAATCCGTCCGCAAATCCATACCAAAGGTGGGGACTATGTGATCGAGAAACTACCTGAATATGCATTTCTAATGGAAATTGGCGCAAAAATTAAAATCTTACCTTTTGTGGAGGGAAAATCGACTACAAACATTTTGGAAAAAGCAAAATCGCTCTCCTAAACGTATTGATTTTCGACCCAAATTCCAACACTCTGTAAAAAACAAGAGTTCTTGAGGTCCGAATTGTCTAAGACAAAGTATATTTTTATCACTGGTGGGGTTTCCTCTTCCCTTGGGAAGGGCGTAACCGTTGCCGCATTAGGTTGCCTGCTGGAGGCAAGAGGGTATTCTGTATCCTTACAAAAAATGGACCCTTATATCAATATTGACCCAGGAACGATGAGTCCCTACCAGCATGGGGAAGTGTATGTGACAGAGGATGGTGCGGAAACGGATTTGGATTTGGGCTATTACGAACGATTTACCAAATCTAGTTTTTCCAGGAAAAATTCTGTTTCCACAGGCCAGATATACCACGCAGTCATTGAACGGGAACGAAAGGGCGATTACCTGGGAAGAACCGTTCAAGTTGTACCACATATCACAAATGAGATACGAAACAGAATATACCTACTATCTCGGGATAGTGAGCCTGATTTTGTAATTGTAGAAATCGGTGGGACCGTGGGTGATATTGAGTCAGTTCCATTTTTAGAAGCAATTCGCCAAATGCGTTACGAACATGGAAGTAGTCAGGTTTTGTTTGTTCACCTAACGCTGGTCCCAACGATCACTGCTGCTGGAGAAGCAAAAACAAAACCGACACAACACTCAGTAAAGGAACTTTTGGCATTGGGAATCCAACCAGATATTTTGATTTGTCGCATCAACAAACCAATGTCCAAAGAAATGAAAAACAAAATTTCACTATTTTGTAACGTCAAAGATCAGAATGTTATCTCGGCGGTTGATATTTCAACAAGTATATATGAAATCCCAATTATGTATCGGGAAGAAAAACTCGACGAAGTTGTCTTGAATGCACTTGGCATGGACTTGCGAAAGTTAAATTTTACACATTGGGAAAATTTAGTAAAAAAAATACGTAATGCAAAAAAATCCGTAAAAATTGCAGTAATTGGAAAATACATTTCACTGCAGGATGCCTACAGATCGGTGTATGAATCACTCGCACATGGAGGCATTGCCAATGATGTTGCTGTAAATGTGATCAAACTCAATCCCGAAGAAATTGATAGTAAGAATGTAAAGGAATTACTCAAAGGTGTACATGGTGTACTAGTTCCTGGTGGATTTGGCGAGAGAGGGATAGAAGGAAAGATTTTGTCCATTCAATATGCACGGACGAAACAAATTCCCTTTTTAGGAATCTGTTTGGGTATGCAATGTGCAGTCATCGAATTCGGACGAAATGTTCTCGGATTCAAAGATGCCAATTCAACTGAGTTCCAACCCAATGTAGAATATCCTGTCATTTCTATGATTGAAGAACAGATGGAAATAGAGAGAATGGGAGGCACAATGAGACTCGGTGCATATCCATGTAAGCTAAAAAAGGGAAGTTTGGCATTTTCGGAATACAAACAGGAAAAGATTTCGGAACGACATAGACATAGATTTGAGTTCACTCTACGATTTAAAGAAGATTATGAAAAAAAAGGAATGAATATTTCTGGTTTTTCACCTGATGAAAGTTTGGTGGAGATTGTAGAAATACCAAATCATCCTTGGTTTATTGGGGTTCAGTTTCACCCCGAGTTCCAGTCAAAACCCACAGACCCACATCCTTTATTTAGCGGTTTTATAAAGGCTGCATCCAAACTTTCCAAAAAAACGGAGGAATAGTATGTACGATATGATCACAGAACGAGATTTTTTTGATAAGAAAATTGGTGGGAAACATCCATTTTTTTTGATATCGGGACCTTGCGTAATGGAAAACCAAGATTTACTCGATCGAGTTTGCGGAGAAATGAAATCCATATGTGATGAATTGGGAATCGTATATATTTTTAAGTCCTCTTTTGACAAAGCAAATCGATCGTCTATCAACTCGTATCGGGGACCAGGGGTAGATGAAGGTAGAAGGCTGCTAGAATTTATTAAAAATAAATACAATGTTCCAGTCCTTACCGACATACACGAAACAATACAGGTGGATCCGTTGAAGGATACAGTGGACATATTTCAGATCCCAGCATTTTTATGCCGACAAACAGATCTTATATCGAAAGCCGCATCTACCGGTAAATGGGTGAATGTAAAAAAAGGGCAGTTTTTAGCTCCAGAAGATACAAGACATATCAAAACCAAAATCCAAGAATCGGGATCAGAAAAGTACCTAGTTACGGAAAGAGGGGCAAGTTTTGGGTATGGGAATCTAGTCTTCGATGTTCGTGCTCTACCCATGATTCATAAATATGATATTCCAATTGTCTACGATGGAACTCATTCCGCGCAACTTCCTGGAGCTGCTGGAAATATTACAGGTGGGGTTCGTGAGTTTATACCTCACATGATGCGGGCTGCAGTGAGTGTAGGTATAGAAGGTTTATTTATGGAAGTTCATCCTGATCCAGAAAACGCACTCTCGGATGCAACCACTCAATTTCCTCTTTCAAAGGCAAAAAAGCTTTTGAAGGACTTACTAACCATCGATCGACTTGTAAAGGGATCGATATTAGAAGAAAGTTAAGTATATCATGAAACGATTTCTTATTCTTTTTCTATTCTTAATTTTCAATTGTAAGGAAAAGGAATATCTGCGTGTTGAACAAGAGAAAGAATCTGGTTCTATGATTTCTATGCGCAATTTTGATCGTAGTTCTTTTAAGGAAGACGGAGAGCTCGAATGGAAATTACACGGTGATGAGTCCTATGTTTTTCCAAAGGAAAATCGAACCATAGTTTATGGTTTCTCTTTTTTACAATATGAAAAGGGTAAAAAAAAGTCTAGTATTACAGGTGAGCGCGGGGAAATCAATCATTCCGAAAAATCGGTTGAACTCAGCGGGAACGTGAGAGTGAAAACGGACGATGGAAAATATATAGAATCTGATTCGCTCCATTACAATCTAGAAGATAAAACCTTAACGTCTGATGCAGAAGTGTTGGTGTATTCAGATGGAACAACGATTAGAGGGAAGGGACTTCGTGCTGATAAATCTATTAACAAATTTACAATCTTAAAACCAAGTGCGATTACTGTGGGAGGATCCTCTCCTCTCAAGGAAAAAGAAAAATAGGATGAAGATTGCTCTAGTATTCATTTGTCTTTTCATTTTGGGAATATCGGCATCTCCCTTGCGAAGTAGAGAGTCATTACCTATTTTATTTGGAACTGAAGATTTTTTTAGGTCTGAGCCTGGGTTCAAGCCAGAAGTTAACAATAAACCAAAGAAGGAAAAGATTCCTATCCTTTGGGGTGGAAACAGCTTAACTCAGGAAGAAAGGTTAGTCAATGGCATTCAAATGAAAACCTTTATTTTGGGTGGTGGAGCCTATATCCAACACAAGTCGATAAGACTGATGGCAAAGGAAATTGAAATAATCGGAGAGGATGCACTCGTAGGTAACTTGAAAGGTCAAGTTATTGTTGAGGATTCGGAAAATGGTATGACCCTTTATGCTTCGAAAGGTGTTTACAATAAGATGGAAGGTACGGTGAGTTTGGAGAACAAACCGTTTTTAGTTCAAAAAAAAGACAACAAACGTGTAAAGATTAAATGTGATTCTATCGTCCGTTATTTAGAAGAAGCAAAAACGAATCTTTCTGGCCCTGTAGTAGTAACTTCCAGCGACTTCCAGCTGTTTGGTGAGAATGCGGTTTTTTTAGAGAAGGAGAACCGAATTGATTTGCAAGGTGAGCCTTTTTTATTTTCTGAAAGCAGATATCTTATCGGGAACTCTTTGAACTATTTCGTAAAAGAAGCTACTATTAGTTTGAAGGGTGATGCAAACATATACCAGGTTAGCTTTGAACGTGGAAAAAAATCGAAGATAGAAGAAAACAAATCCGAAGAGCCAAAAAAAATCCGAAGGATATCAATGTTTTCTGGAGATGCCTTGAGTCATTTGAGTAAAGGTAAGGAGTCTGTGACTTCAATGAACGGGAATGCTTATTTGTATCGCGAGACATCCGAATTCAGGGCAAATGATATCGAAAGCCGAAGAAATAACGAAGAAATTATCGCTATCGGAAATGTGAGCTTTATAGATAAAGAGAGTTTTTACAAAATGGAAGGTGGACTTTTGAAACATGATAAAAGTAAAAAGTACTCCTATCTTACCGAAAACCCAAAGATATACTTTTTAGATAAAAAAGATCTATCCGAAAAGGGTAATCTCAGTGCGGTTGTTTTGGAGCGTTTCGAGGATCGCAATGAAATGGTATCGCGAGGCAATGTCGTCGTTGAAACTCTTTCCGCCAAAGCAAAAGGTGAGTTTGCAACTTATTTCGAAAAAGAAGACCGACTCGTTTTAGAAGGAAATCCAAGTTTGGTAAAAGACAATACTCAGGTTTCGAGTGGAAAGATTATTATGTTTCCAAAAGAAGACAAGGTTCTCCTTTCCGATGGTTTAAAGGTAATTCCCAATGCCCCGAAAAAGTAAGTTAGAAAGCGAAACAAAATCAAAAGAAGCTTCAGATTTCCCACCAAACGTAAAAACGTTTCGGATGGAAAATTTAGTGAAAATTTACAACAAACGCAAGGTAGTCGATGGAGTAAGTTTTTTCATACGAAAAGGTGAAATCGTTGGGCTACTTGGGCCGAATGGTGCCGGAAAAACCACTAGTTTTTATATGAGTGTCGGTTTCGTGACACCGGATGAAGGCAATGTATTTATTGATGGAGAGGATTTGACAAAGGCTCCCATGCATATTAGAGCTCGGATGGGTGTCGGTTATTTAGCTCAGGAAGCAAGTATATTTCGAAAACTTACTGTTGCAGAGAACTTGGAAGCCATTTTGGAAACAATGAATCTCCCGGGTGACGAAGTCATACGTCGAAGAGATGAGCTTCTCATGGAACTCCAAATTATGAGAGTAGCAAATCAAAAAGGTTATACCTTGTCTGGTGGAGAACGAAGAAGGTGTGAAATTGCGAGAGCATTGGTGACGAATCCAGACTTTATCCTTTTAGATGAACCATTTGCAGGTGTTGACCCAATTGCTGTTAAAGATATACAAAATGTCATTCAATCGTTGAAACAGAGAGGGCTTGGTATTCTCATTACCGATCACAATGTTCGTGAGACATTAAAAATTACAGATCGAGCGTACATAATGTATAGTGGTAGAATTTTGATATCAGGAACCGCCGAGGATTTGGTCAGCGATCCAGAGACTCGAAGAATATACTTAGGTGAGGATTTTACACTCTAAAATGAAGTTAGGTGCAACTTTAGGGTTAAGACAGTCTCAAAAGCTGGTGATGACTCAGGATCTTCGCCAGTCGATCGAACTATTGTCGCTTTCTACAATAGAGCTAAATGATAAAATTCAAAATGAGCTCTTAGAAAATCCAATGTTGGAAGAGGTTGGTTTGGATGAAAAATCCAAAATGCCTGAGTTATTTTCTTTCGAAGAAGTGAAGAGAATTGAAAAACTTAATCACGAAAAAAGTACAGATGTAAATTGGCAAGATAGCTATTCGATTGATGGACCAAAATCGTACAACCAGGAGGCAAGTGACCGAAACCAAAAATACATTGAATCTTCATCAAAAACGGATTCCTTAGAAGAGCATTTGTTAGGTCAACTTAGGATGATGCACCTAACCAAGACTGAGTTTGAGATTGGTGAACTTTTGGTATCAATGATCGATGATAAAGGATTTATTACAGTCGATATGAATGAATTATCCAAAGAGATGGGATATTCTGCTGTAAAACTTCAAAAGGTAAAAAAAATTCTTCAAGAACTGGATCCAATCGGTATTGGCGCACAAGATATACAAGAAACTCTTCTTATTCAGTCAAAAATCCTTTTTCCGGAAAACCGAATTCTTCACCAATTGATTGGAGAGTTCTTCTCGGATTTTGAAAGAGTAGATTATAAAAAAATTTCCAAAAATCTTAAGATAACAGAAGAAGAAATTTTAGGGTTGGCAAGGCTTATAAAAAAATTGGAGCCATATCCTGCTACTTTGTATTTGGGAAAAAAAATAGACTACGTTGTTCCTGACGTTGTTGTCAAAGAAATCGGGAATGAATTTAATATATTTATAAATGACGAATGGTTGCCCAAGTTGTCTATTCAAGACGAATATAAAGATTTGCTGCAAACGAAACTGAGTGCAGTCGATAAAGAGTATTTTCAAACCAAATATAGTTCTGCTCAATGGTTGATCCGCTCTATACAACAAAGACGACAAACTTTACAGAAAGTTGTGAGTTCTATCATCGACTTTCAAGTAGATTTCTTTCGCGAAGGAATTGGTTCGATCAAACCTTTGACTCTCAAAGAAATAGCAGAAAGACTTAACTTACATGAATCAACAATTTCTCGTATAACTACAAATAAGTATATTCAGACTACTTGGGGGATATTTGAATTAAAGTGGTTTTTTTCCTCTGGTGTAAAATCCGTTGAGGGAGGAAAAGAAAGTTCTAAAAAAATACATGAAATCATTCGGAATTTAGTCAAGGAAGAAGACGAAAATAATCCCCTGTCTGACCAAGATATTGTGGAAAGAATGGGCGAAAAAGGAATTGAAATTGCCCGACGAACGGTTGCAAAATACAGAAAGGTACTTCGAATCCTTCCATCCAATCAAAGGAAACGTATTAGTTCCTTAAAGGGGTAAACATGCCTGTTCCAGGAATAACTGTTGAAGCAATAGTAAAAGACCATGAGGAACTTAAGCTAACTCTGATTACCGGAGAGGAGGGAATCGGCAACCGTATCAATAATTCGGAAATCAATCGTCCAGGTCTTTCGTTAACTGGATTTTTTGACTTTTTTGCTAACGATCGTATTCAGATTTTTGGTAAGGGAGAGTGGGCTTATCTCAACTCTCTAAGCGAACAAAGCTTAAATGAAATTACTCAAAAATTTTTTGAATTCCACTTGAATTGCATTATCTACACACATGGAAATGAACCACAAACTCCCTTTGTAAACAAGGCATGCGAAAAGGGAATTCCATTGTTTAAAACTGAAATTTCAACACACCGATTTATTACATTGATTTCTCAAATCCTAGATAGGGCACTCGCGCCAAGAACAATGCGGCATGGAGTTCTTATAGAAGTTTTTGGTATTGGTACGCTTCTTACTGGGAAGTCTGGTGTGGGAAAGAGTGAAACGGCTCTTGAATTGATAGAGAGAGGTCACCGGCTTGTAGCAGACGATATGGTTGAAATACGCCGATTAAGTGAAAGTTATTTAATTGGTTCCTGCTCCGATTTGTTAAGACACCACATGGAAATTAGGGGTCTTGGAATTTTAAATATTAAAGATCTTTTCGGAGTTGGAAGTGTACGAGATCACAAGTTGATAGAGCTAATAATCAATTTAAAAGAGTGGGAAGAACAATCTTCTGGTGACTATGAAAGAACTGGAATTGAACAAAGTATGCAAGAAATTCTTGGTGTTTCCATTCCATATATTGAAATTCCTGTTAAACCTGGAAGGAATATTCCTATCATCGTCGAGACTGCAGCAATGAATCAACGTTTGAGAAAGATGGGAAAAAATAGTGCAAAAGAATTTTCGAATAAACTAAATAACTATATACAACAGAGTAAAATTGAAACAAATCCAGTTACAGATTAATCCCGATAGTGCTGGACTTCATGCTAGACCTGCGTCCATTTTTGTAAAGATTGCAGCTAGTTTTCCATGTGAAATATTTGTAGTGAAAGACGATATCGAAGTGAATGGCAAATCGATTATGGGGTTGATGATGCTTGCTTTAGGTCCAGGAAGTGAATTCATAGTAAAGGCAGAAGGACAAATGGAAGATGAAGCGCTAAATAGATTGGAATTATTGGTAAAGTCTAATTTTGAGACGAATGTCCCCCAATAAGAATATTTTATTCCAAAACTTATCCGATGAAAATCGCTATTACATACGTGATTTATTTATTTTTCTACTAACACTTTTTGTTTCAGTCGTTTTTTCTGAAATTATTTTTTTTGGCAAAGAAGATGAGATTTCAATTTTCGAAAAAATTGACACGTATTTGTTTATCCTCATTCCTTTTTTTATTTTATCGTTAATATTAAGTTATATATATAGAAACAAACGAAATTTAGAAACGGGAAAAATTCGTAGCTCAATTCGCTATAGGCTAACTCTTGCTTTTTTATTTGTAGCTCTGATTCCATCACTACCAATTTTCATTTTATCTAGCAATTTGACTGGTAAGTTAATCGAAGGGTTATATCGAGTCGATATATCCAACGCCTTAAAGTCTGCCTCAATTTTGGTTTCTAGAGATGAAGAGGAGATAAATTCGAATCTACTTATAAGAGTAAAAGATTTTAAGCAAAGCTTGGAAAAAGATTCGGATTATGACGGTTATACTGTTTTTAAGAAGGCTGTCGAAATGGGATTGTTTCAAAAAGACGATTATTATTTGGGTTTTTTTAGAAAGGGCTCTTCTCAATTTGAAACGACCGCTATTGCAAAGTTTATGGACACGAATGAATTTCTTCAAACTAGCAATTTCGGTATTTTAAATACAAAACTCTATTTAACAGATAGCGCCTACACGGTTTTTAGTTTTTATTTAAACGAGGATGTTGAAATACGAGTAGGCCAAAGAATCCACAAAGGCAACGAGGAGGATGTTCGTAATATAGTCAATGCTACGAGTACATATGAGAAAGTAAGTTTGTGGCGGGAAAAGATCCCGAGTAGTGTTCGAATCACAATTGCAATATTTTCTTTCTCAATGTTTTTAATTGCAATACTCTTTTCGTTTTTCTTTGCAAGAAGAATCTCGAAGCCCATTATCAATCTAGCTAATGCAACCAAACGAGTATCTCTCGGGGAATCTGACATCAATATAGAAAAAACTGAGGAAGGTGAGATGGGAATTCTCATTGACTCATTCAATCAAATGGTAACCGATTTAAAATCTAAATCAGAAGAACTCATGCATACACAAAGGATTGCGGCTTGGAAGGAAGTAGCACAAAGGATGGCACATGAAATAAAAAATCCGCTTACACCTATCCAACTTTCGGCACAACGAATCCAAAGAAAATTTCTCACTGCCAATACTGAAAATTTGAGTTCGATCATAAAGGATGCTACGGAAACTATCATTGGGCAAGTTCGAGTATTAGAGCACCTTGTTAAGGAGTTTAGTGAATTCGCAAGAATGCCCGTACCAGTTCTTATCAACCAAGAAATCAATCCGATACTCGAAGATTCCGTAGCTTTGTTTCGAGAGACTTCAGATATTGACTTTGAAATGAAGCTAGCTCCTAATCTTCCCGAAGTATTTATCGATAAACGGTTGTTTTTGGGAGTAATTAACAATTTAATTAAAAATGCGGTTGAAGCAATTCAATCTAAGTATCCGAGTTCTGACGAACCAAATCTTTTTTTAGATCAAAAGAAAAAGATTCGGATCATGTCAAAACTTCAAAAAAAGGCACTTCGAAAATCTATTGTTATTGAAATTGATGATTCAGGTCCTGGTTTGAAGCCTGAGTGGCGGGAAAAAATTTTTGAGCCTTATTTCAGTACTAAGGAAAATCATGGATCTGGAATTGGGCTTGCCATTGTGCAAAAGACAATCATCGACCACCATGGACATATTTCAGTGGATGATTCAAAATTAGGTGGATGTAAGTTCCGAATCGAGATACCTTTGGATCTTAACTCATGACGAAACTGATTTATATTTTAGACGACGAGAAGGAAATTCGAAAATCACTCAGGGTGGTTCTTGAGGATGAGGGGTATCAAGTCGAAGATTTTGCCAATAGCAAATCACTATTTAAATCATTGGTAAGGGAAGAGCCTTCTTTATTACTTTTGGATGTTTGGGTCGGGAAGGAAGACGGATTGTTGATTTTAGATGAGTGTAAAAAGTCTTTTCCGAATCTACCTATTGTAATGATCTCAGGTCATGGCACTATAGAACTTGCTGTAAATGCGACAAAAAAAGGTGCGATTGATTTTTTAGAAAAACCTCTATCCATAGAAAAGGTAATTCAAACGATCGAGAACTCACTTGCGAAGATTCAATTGGATACTAGTAGTCCAAATTTTCAGGAAATCGAAAAGGATATAATCATAGGGTCTTCGAAAGAAATTACTAGGATTAAACAAATTATCGAGCAAACATCTGATACAAAGTCAGCAGTATTCCTGTTTGGTGAAAATGGTACAGGTAAGAAGATAACGGCGAAAACAATCCATGATAAGTCCAAACGTGCGTCAAAACCATTTGTTGAATTCAATTGTGCTTCATATCCGGAAGACCAAATTGAATTAGAATTGTTTGGCAAAGATAAAATAAATGAGAATGATGGGCAAATTGGGGCGATTGAAAGGGCAAATTTTGGTACCTTGTTTTTGGATGAGATATGTGACCTCCCGCTTTCCTGTCAATTGAGATTACAAAGAACGATCCAAGAAGGTAAACTGGAGCGGATAGGAGGCTCTAAGGAGTCCATTGTCTTAGACGTTCGTATTCTTTCAGCAACTAATTTAAATATAGATGACGTGTTAGCTGAAGGAAAATTCCGTCGTGAACTTTTTTATTTGTTGAATGTAATACCGATTTCTCTACCACCACTTCGAGAAAGAACTGAAGACATTGGCGAGTTAACAAATCATTATCTGGAGAGATTTGCTCAGGAAAATGGAACTAAATCGAAAACATTGGAGCCAGAGGCGATGGATGTTTTAACAAATCATTTTTGGCCCGGAAACATCCGTGAATTAAAGAATATATTAGAAAGATTGAGTATCTTAGTACAAGGAGATACAATCACAGCTAAAGATGTCAAAGAAGCCCTTCTTGGTTTTAAAAAGGCAAATGAAATGGTAGCGCGTGGGGATTTAAAACATGCTAAAGAAGAGTTTGAAAGACAATATATCATCAAAACGATGCAAGTTTGTGAAGGTAATGTAACTAGAGCCTCGAAGGTATTGGGTATAGAAAGAACCCATCTTTATAGAAAACTGAAGTCTCTCAATATCAATGTAGATCAAATGGGGGAGGCTTCAGTTTGAATCGCTTCCTATTAGAAAAGTATTCTGAAATAATATCTGAGTTAAAATTTATAATCAATCGAAAAGAATTCCCTATATTCAAGTTTGGAGATGAGGCTGATCCAGGTGAGTATAGTTTTCCTTGGAAGTCAGTTGGTATCCAGTCAACAGTGCAAATTACTGAAGAGAAAAGGGAGAGGCAAAGAAATTCCAGGGAGCTTGCTAATTTTCCATGCACAATTTGTGCGGGTAAATTAGCTGGAATCCGCAATTATTTCCAAATTGGTAGAAAGCCCATATTAATACTTCACTATTCCGGAAGCACAACACCGAAAGAAAAACCTTTCATAAAGAAACAGGCAAAACAAATCTTTCGGGATAAAATAACAGAAATTACTTGGTCAGAATTGATACAAAAATCATTTGGTTTTTCTTTTGAAGAATTTTTTTACGAGGAATATCCCGCATGTACTTTTACGCCAACAGAGTTTGTCGAGGATGATTGGCAGAAGCGGATAGAAGCATGTAAAATCCACCTTGAAGAGAATATTCGTGAATTCGGAATCAAGGCGATTGTTGTTTTAGGCTCCAGTGCGCGACTCATATTCGGAACAGAAAGAGCAAAGGAAATTCTGGGGAAAGAAATACTATGGGAGATCGGAGGGCAAAAGATACCCCTTCTAACTTTAAGATCTCCCGAAGCACTTGTTTTTTTAGAGGAAAAGTCTAAGAAAGCTGATTCTGAATCCAATCTATTTCAATATGGTAAAGAAAAACTTGAACTTGAAGATACTTTTATACAGCATCTAAGTCAAATTAAGAAGTATTTATAATGGTTCGTTATGCGGAAGTAGCCTTGAATTTATCTTGGGAATCAGAAACACTTGTTTATGAAATACCTGATAATTTAAAAAATCTAAAGGCTGGCATGAGAGTCCTCGTGGAGTTAAACGGAGTTCGAAAAGAAGGTGTTGTCACTGAAATTCATTCAAATGAGCCTAATTATAAAACGAAACCTATTCTTAAACAAATTGATTTCGAGGAAGTTGTCACGAAGGAACAGTTAGACCTTGCTTATTGGATGAAAGATAAATATCTATCTTCTCTGGGAGAATCCTTATTTCTAATGGTTCCTAAAGGTAGAAAGATTCAAAAGAAAAAATACGAAGACACTCACATTGCAATAGACAAACTCCATAAATTGAATCCGGAGCAGTCACTGGCGCTTTCTTCCATTCAAAAATCTGAACAGCATACACATCTGTTGTTTGGTATAACGGGAAGTGGAAAAACAGAAGTTTATATCCATTTGATGTATGAAGTCTTGAGTCAAGAATCCGGAACAGTTATCTATTTGGTTCCGGAAATTTCACTGACATTTCCGACTATCCAAAGAATAGAAGCAATCTTTCCTGGGCAAGTCGCTGTTCTCCATTCTTATCTAAAAACACAGGAACGTTTTCAGAATTATTTAGATCTATTGAATGGAAAGAAAAGAATATGTATAGGCACCAGGTCTGCTGTTTTTGCGCCCGTGCGAGATTTAAAATTAGTGATTATCGATGAGGAACATGATTCAAGTTATAAAGAGCATTCTTCCCCTAGATACCATGCAAGACAAATCGCCGTTAAACGCATTATGGATAATAAAGGTAAGTTAGTTTTAGGGTCAGCAACGCCAAGTGTCGAGATCTTCCATTTGGCAAAGCAAGGAAAGGTTGGATTACAAAAATTAAGTAAGAGAGCAAATATACATTCAAAATTGCCAGAGATAATTGTTAAAGAAAATGAATCTCAGTTGATCAGTGGCGACTTACAATTTAAAATAGCAGACCGCCTGAAGAAAAAGGAACAAATAATTATTTTGTTAAATCGTCGGGGCTATAACCCGTTTATCTACAACAAAAATACAAAGGAGTTTGTGCAGTGTCCAAACTGCTCTACCACACTATGTTACCACAAGGAAAGTATTGTTAGGTGTCATCTCTGCGGCTATAGAACCAACCTCCAAAAAATTAAAAATGAAATAGGTCAAGAAATTGATCTATTGGGTGTTGGGACTCAAAAATTAGAGGAGACGCTTCTTGAATCTTTCCCACAAGCTAGAATTGAAAGGCTGGATCAGGATAGTACGAAAAACAAAGAAATTACAAAACAAGCATTAGAAAAATTAGAATCCGGCGAAATTGATATTCTTACTGGTACCCAAATGATTTCCAAAGGGCTTGATTTTGCCAATGTAACTCTCGTAGGAATCATAAATGCGAATCATGGACTTGGGATTCCTGATTTTCGGTCAACAGAACGCACCTACGCATTGTTATCTCAGGTATCTGGACGTGCAGGTCGTGCAGAGAAGAGAGGTGAAGTCGTTCTACAATCCAGTGACCCAAGCCATCCTGTGATACAAATGGCCATGGAACAGAACTATGAATCCTATTTTGATTGGGAAATCAATTTCCGGAAGGAACTTGGCTATCCTCCTTTTCAGAGATTGGTAAGGTTAGTATTTCGCTCCAAAATGGACGATAAAGCCGCTAAGCAGGCAGTAGCATACAGCGATTTAATACGCTCACATTCCAAATATGATCCCAAGACCATTTCCTTACTTGGACCCGCACCTTGTAGCTTTTTTAAAATAGATTCAAACTTTAGGTATCATATTCTTTTGAAGTCGAATGATATAAGTTTGGTTCGCGATTTGCTTTCGAATATAAAAGATTTCTTTAAAAAAGATAATAATTGTTATGTTGAATATGATTTTGATCCCCTTGATCTTGTATAAGGAAAAAAAATGTCTCTAAAAATTGGTTACTTCGGATCCCCTAGCCATTCTAAAGATCTATTAGAAGATTTGGTTGAAAGTGGATTCCAAATCTCATTCGTTGTAACAAATATTGATAAACCAGTGGGAAGAAAACAAATTCTTACAGAAACACCTGTGAAAGAGTTTGCAAAAAGGAAAGGAATTCCTGTTTTTCAATCGGAGAGGTTAAGAACAGATACCACAATCCAGGATGAAATTCTAAATCAAGAAGCGGACATCCACCTTGTTTACGCATATGGTTCTATTATACCTGATCGAATCTTTCTTGCACCCAAGCATAGAAGCATCAATCTACACGGAAGTCTATTGCCTAAATACCGAGGTGCATCTCCCGTACAGTCTGCCATCTTAAATGGGGAAAAAAGCTCTGGATTTTCCATTCAATATCTTGCAACTGAGGTCGACTCGGGAGATCTGATCTTTAGCAAGGAAATTGAAATTCAGAAGGAGGACACAACAGAAAGTTTCCTGCACAAGATAACTCTTGAAGGTGGATTGGTTTTAAAAAATCTACTACTAGGATTAGGAAACACAGGCACACTTCCGATGGCCAGTCCCCAGGACCATAGCAAGGCAACTCATTGCAAAAAGATCCGATCAGAAAATCGACCGATCGATTGGTCAAAAACCCGAGACCAAATTCACAATCAAATTCGTGCCTTGTACCCAGATCCATTGGCGACGACTGAATTTCGCGGGAAGAGAGTCGTAATCCTCTCCTCCTTTTTGCCTACAGAAGAGGAATCGAAAGTTGGTCTAGGCAGTTCACCTATGGGTTCCTTTTTTCTAGTAGGGAAAAAAAGACTTTTCTCGGTCTGTGGAGACGGAAACCTGCTTGGTATAGAGAGTTTGGTTCCCGAAGGGAAAAAACCTATGAAGGGTTTTGAATTCTTTAACGGGGCTCGTGTGAATACTGGGGATACATTTACGTGAAAGAAAAATTTTGGAAAATTTTACCTTACAGTGGTTATGTGCTATTCATTGGAATGGGATTACTTGTTTTCTTTGTTAGTGCATTTTTGGTAGTAGTTGTTCGAACGAAAGAAGACCAAAAAGTCGTGATGCCTGCAGTGGTTGGAAAGAATTATATAGAAGTTCACAATGAGCTACAGAGACTTCAACTCAAGGTTCGATTGGAAACCAAAAGAATTCCAGAGAAAACTGATGGGATTGTTCTTGCTCAGTCTATTGCTTCCGGAAAAGAGGTGGAGGCGGGTTCAAAGATCTATCTAACCGTGAACATAGGATTCGACCGTATTACAATCCCAGACGTAAAAGGGCAGGATTTAAAACGTGCCAGGGCGATTCTAGAAAAAGTCCTATCGGGTGAAGTTTATGTGCCTCTCCAAATCGGGGCAATTACTTATGTTCCTGCAGTGGGTGACGAGCCTCCCGACACTGTTATTGATCAGATTCCTCTTCCAGGAAAAGAAACAAGTTCTGGAGAAAAGATATACCTTCTTGTGACAGAGTCTCCTAATGAAAAAACTTTCGGTGCGAAGGACTCTCAATCGTTTGATTACAATTCATTTAAAGGAATGCCCACCCCTTTTGTCGTGGATGCTCTCCAAAGAAAAAAAATCCCATACAGGATCAATTCCGTTCAGAAGCCAGAATTTCGAGAAGACTCAGGTCTTGTTTCGAAAGTGGAGTTGAAACAAGCGGGAGCTGAGATTACCGCATTCTTTTTGCAATCTTCTGAGTCACTCAAGTATGACTATGAATTACTGAGTTACGAAATTGACGACGACGATACCTATTCTGCTTCCCTCAAATACACAGATCCCAAAGACAATCTTGAAAAAGAAAAAGAGATACTGACATCTCAAAAATTCAAAGAAGATGAATTGGTCTATTTTATGATCTATCGCGGTGATAAAACCAAACTCAGCTTAGTTGGCAAAGACTCTGGAGTTGCGAAAACATGGAAAGTAGAGGGGAAGAATTAATGAAAATTTCTGCATCCATTCTCGCGGCGAAGTTAACGTCTTTAGCAACAGAGCTTCCTACTTACAGTAACGAGAACATTGACCTCATACATATTGATGTAATGGATGGGAATTTTGTTCCCCAGATTTCTTTTGGCGAGGCATTCACCAAAGAAGTAAAATCGCATACGCAAATTCCGTTGGATGTTCACCTTATGGTGCAAAATCCGGAACTCCACGTTCCAAAGTATTTTGAGCTAAACCCGTATTGCATTACATTTCATGTGGAAACGACAAATTTTTCTGTAAGGCTCGCAGAGGAGATACGGAAACAGGGAATCAAGGTAGGAATTTCTTTGAACCCTCAGACTCCGCCAGAATCCATTTCGATGTTATTACCTTATTTGGATCTCGTACTTCTTATGACTGTTGACCCAGGCTTTTATGGGCAATCCTTCGTGAAGTCAGGCTTTGAGAAGATTGAGACCATCCGCAAAATGACAAAGCCTTATGGAATTGAGCTGGAAGTGGATGGGGGAGTGAACGAGTCCAATATGGCTAGGCTTTCCGAATTGGGTGTAGATATTACCGTTGTAGGCTCAGGTCTCTACAAAACAGGCAATCCGAACGAACAAGGCAAAAAATTAAAGGAACTCGCAAAATCAAAGGGAACTCCCTCTTGACAGAAGGGGGTTATTTTTAAAACCTGCTACAAAAGAGGTATTTTTCCTTGGTAAAACTAAGATTACAAAGAACGGGAACCAAAGCAGACCCCCACTACCGAATCGTTGCGGCGGACATTCGGTCCCCAAGAGACGGTAGATTTATTGAAGCCATTGGTCACTTCCACCCGGCATCGACTGCAGTTCAAAAATCCAATTTCAACGAAGAGAAAACTCTTTCTTGGCTAAAAAAAGGTGCACAACCTACCGAAACGGTTCTCGCTTTGTTGAAAAAAGACGGAATCTGGGCAAAACACAAAGGTTAATATGGATTCACTCGTTCGCTACATAGTCACATCCCTAGTGGATCAACCAGACCAAGTGAACGTTACACTTGTTCCTGGCGAAGAAGAAAATATAATAGAGCTTCGCGTAGCTGGTAAAGATTTGGGAAAGGTGATTGGAAAGAACGGAAGGATTGCAAAATCACTTCGCACAGTCCTACAAGCTGCTGGCACCAAACAAGGTAAAAATTACACATTAGAAATTGTCGACTAAATCCAGTTTTGTGAAAGTGGGAGGTTTTGGTACCTCCCATGGAATCAAGGGACTCATTAAGGTATACTCTGACGGAGAAACTTTAGCTTCACTACAGACACCTTTTGAGTGTTTGGTTCAGAAAATTTCCGAGACAAATTCCTACCAAAAAGTCAAAGTCGAATCCTTTAAGCGGAATGGCAATCACTACCTCGCAAAGATAGAAGGCTTTGAAACTCCTGAAGCAGTCATTGCCTTTAGAAACAAATCAATCTATTTGAAAGAAGAGGAACTACCTCCACCAGATGAAGATGAAGTGTATACCAAGGACTTGATTGGTTTACTTGCAATTTCCTATGAATCAAAAGAGAAGATCGGATATAAAATTTCTGATATTTTAGACAACCCTGCCCATCCGATTCTCGTTTTAGAACCTTTGGAAGAAGGTCAACCAAACCTCCTCATTCCCTTTATAAACCAATTTCTAGGGGATTGGGACTTGCAGGCCAAAACTATCGAGATAAAAGACTGGGAGCAGTGGTTTGAAGTTTAATTTCATTACACTATTCCCCGAAAAGATTCAATCCTACTTTGCCTCTGGTATACCTGGAAAGGCAGTCGAACGTTCTTTTTTAGAAGTCAATACCTTGCAACTCCGAGACTTTGCTGGTAACAAACACAACAAAGTAGACGATACCATCTATGGGGGGGGACCAGGGATGTTATTACAGGTTGGTCCCATATACAGGGCTTTAGAATCTCTAGGTGGTGAGAAGGGTTATGTGATCCTCCTAAGTCCCTCAGGGGAGCTCTTCAACCAAAAGCTGGCAAAAGAAATCTACGAAAGCCATAAGACAATCACCTTCATCTCTGGTTATTATGAAGGTGTCGACCACCGTGTCGCAGAGCATTTAATTGACAGGGAAGTGGGCATTGGAAATTATGTAATTTCATCGGGGGATTTGGCCGCTTTGGTCGTTGCCGACTGTTTGTCTCGCCTTGTACCGGGGTTTCTTGGTAAGGAAGAGAGTCTTGCAGAGGAGTCCCACAATGAAATCGAGGAATTAGAATACCCTCAATACACGAAACCCTATGATTTTATGGGTTGGACTGTTCCAGATGTCCTCCTTGGTGGCCATCACGAAGAGATCAGAAAGTGGCGCGAAAAAATGCGTAAGGAAAGAAATCATTCATAGAGGAAACCATGAATCAGATCTTAGAAGCAGCTCTAGCAAAAGAGACAAAAAACGAATTGAATTTTGAAATTGGTGATACGGTTAAGGTTCACTATAAAATTGTTGAATCTGGAAAAGAGCGGGTTCAGGTATACGAGGGCGTTGTAATCTCCATTGCAAATAAATCGCATAGCAAAACGTTTACTGTAAGACGAATTTCTTATGACATCGGTGTTGAGCGAATTTTCCCTCTCCACAGTCCAAAAATAGCAAAGATCGAACTTGTCCGCAAAGGAAGTGTTAGGCGAGCAAAACTCTTCTATTTGCGTGATAAAAAAGGGAAGTCTGGACGTATCAAAGAGAAAAAGGGTGGTCAAGCCATCGTTGCTCAAGATAAAAAACGTCAGGACGAGGCCGCAAAATCAAAGGCAAAAGAAGCAGCGGAAGCAACTCCAGCCTAATTCCCCTTCCCGAACCGCTCACCCGCCCTTTTTTTCCGGAACTTCTGGTTCCCGATCTCACCTGTCTCTCGTTTGATGAGGCAGGACGAGGGGCACTCGCAGGGCCTGTTGCTATTTCCTGTGTCTCTTTTTCTCTCCCCACAATTCAAAAAATCCAAAAGAACGAAATCCTCCTAGGTATCCGAGATTCCAAGATACTTGGCTTAGAAAAGCGGAGGAGCTTACGTGCTGAGATTCTTAAACATGCAGACTATTCGAAAACGGTTTTAGTTAGCCAGAAATTTATAGATACATATAATATCAATCAGGCGATCTTTTATGGAATCGACCGATTGATACCAGAAACCATCACATCCAAACCAAGACAAAAGTTTCTGTTGCTTGTAGATGGAAACTATAAGGTAAAGATAAAGAAAGAAATTTTAGGAATCCAGTCCATACCCAAAGGCGACGACCTCATACCGAGTATTTCTGCAGCCTCGATTCTTGCGAAAACTACCAGAGATGAGTTTATGGAACGGATGGATCACAAATTTCCTGTCTATGGTTTTGCCACACATAAGGGTTACGGAACGGAAATGCATAGAAATGCCTTAGAAAAACATGGACTTTCTTCCGTCCATAGGTTGAGTTTTTGTGGGTTTCTCCGACAGAATGAGGGTGGGCCCCACCTTTTTTCTTGAACCTTTCCGAGTTTGGATTCCCAACGTCTCTTCCAAAGAAAACCGAGACAAGTTTCCACGACTGCCACCCAAGTTTGGTTCTAGCTTAGGTAATTCGCCTAACAAAGATATCAAAATCCAAAACAAAGAGTTCATTCCACCACTCGGGAATCAAAAATTCGAACCTTTAAGATTTCAAGACAAAACTGATTTACCTCATTCTGACTCCCTGAACTCCCATTCGATTCAAAAATGGCTGAACCAAACGGAGGAAAAATCGACTGGTGCAAATAGGAACCTATGGGACTATCTCTTTCCTGGGATTGTTTATCCAAGAGAATCCGCCTTCATTCGTAGAGACTCGCGCCGAGCCTCTTTCCTTGGCCTCCACAACAACAAAGGCCAAGTCTTCTTTAGTTTTCTCTATTCCTCCATGGACCTAGGAGAGATGGGATTTCTTTTTCAAACAGATCCAAAAGGTGAAGAGAGCATGGAAATCATTGGTTTTTTTGGTAATGAATCGAGTCAGGAAAAATTCATTCAAGATTGGCAAAATACCCCTAAGGATTTTCTCGCCAAACTACAAACAAAAGTTTTTACCGAAGATCCACCAAACGGAAATTACCGATGAAAAAAAAAGCAATAGCTCTAGCCTATGATTTCCAGAAACAAAAGGCACCGGCAGTAATTGCCAGGGGTGAAGGGCGGTTTGCCTTGGAAATTTGTAGAATTGCAAAGGAAGAGGGAATTCTAATCCATGAAGATCCACTTTTACACAAATCATTGGAGCACCTAAAGGATGGTCAGGAAATCCCTAGGGAATTATACGAGGCAGTAGCCATCGTCTTTCGAATCTTAGTTTCTGCACCGCAAAAGAAAAACAATTGAAGTTTCTGCAGATTTGTGTAGCATATACGTAGCTATGCGAAAAATTTCAGTCCGTGATTTAGAACCGGGAACTAAGTTCACCCGTTCGGTTTATTTGGATAAAGACACTGTATTTGTCGGTTCGGACCAACCAATCACCCAACAAGACTTGGATCGACTCAATCAGTTTGGCATCAGTTTTGTCTTAACTGATGGGGAAAAAATTACCCTTGCAGAATCTGAAAAAATGTCGGGTGCCAATGGATTGGGTCATTTTGATACCAACCTTCCTTTCTACCAGGATGACGAAAACTCCACACGTTTTAAATACATTCTTGAAAAGGCAAACTCAAGCAAAGTAGAATTCAACGCAGTTTTTAAAGACTGTTTTGAGTTGGTGCAAAAAACCTATAAGTCTGCATCAGAGGGTCGTTATACGGAGATACGTGAATTCCGAGAAATCGCTGAGAGAATTGCAGACCACACAAAATCAAATAATCAGTTACCTATTTTACTCCTCTCTCATTCTCATTCCGGTTACTACTTGTATTCACATATTTGTTATGCGACGTTTTTTTCTGTTATGATTGGAAACTTCCTTGAGTTTTCAAGGCCTAAGTTAATAGATTTGGCACTTGCTTCTCTTTTTGCTGATATTGGAATGGTAACAGTTCCGGAAGAAGTTTCTGAAAAACGAGGACCACTTACTGAACTCGATCTAAAAACCATCAAACGTCATCCTGTCACAGGTTACCAGATTCTCACCCAAAGACTCAAGTTGAAGAACTCGCTTGCCATAGTCTCCCTCCAACACCATGAAGCTTTGGACGGTTCTGGGTATCCGCAACGCATCATGGCAAACCAAATTGAAGAATTGACCAAGGTTTTTATGATTGGGGACCAGTTTGCGGCTATGATCCACCCAAGGCCCTATAGGCAATCCATAGTTCCATACGAAGCAATGAAGATCATGATCTCAGAAAACGTAAATCGCTTTGATTTGAAAATGGTTCGTTTATTTTTAAACAAACTTTCAATGTTCCCCGTTGGGTCAGGCGTTGTTTTATCGGATGAGAGAATGGGGCTTGTAATAGAAGCAAATCGGGATAAGCCACTAAGGCCTGTTGTGCGAGTTACAAAAGATGGCGATGGAAGAAGGCTAAAACATTTAGAGTTTGTGGACCTTATGAAGGATCTCAACCTATACATCCAAAAGGCAGTCCCATTTTCTCAAATCTACTAAGACGGTGAGCCCTAATTTTAAAACAAAACGGGGAAGGCTTGGAGAGGTTATTGCCCTTCGAGAACTCCAAGATTTGGGACATATTATTCTGTTTACAAATTATCGCAATAGATTTGCTGAAATAGACATCATCAGCTTTTTTGATGGTGGTTTGCATTTTTTTGAAGTGAAAACCTGGTCAGAACAAGACTCCTACCACCCATTCTTCTCACTTAATGAGACAAAACAACGGAAAATGCGGAAATCTTATTTATATTTAACACAAATGATCCCTGCCTTCTCTCACCTAACAGTGAGTTTTGATTTGATTCATATCACAGAAAAAACGGAAGTTATCTTTTATTACTCACTCTTCTAAAATACTTCATCAAGGGATTTTTAATCCCTTCCGATGGTTTCAGTATCCCTTAGGGAAACGCTCTCAAGGACGAGAGTTTGATTGTTACAAGGAAGTAACCCAGATGAGAAATTTCAGTGTATTAGGAAATTTGGCGGAATCAGATGAATTTGGTCCCGATCCAGTTCTACTTAGAAAAAGAGGAATGGCTAATTCCATTCAGAAGAAATTCCAAAACTATAAAAAGAAAATCGATGATCCAGCTTATATGGATTATGCGATAAACAAAATAGCTATGGAAATTTCTCATTTCATTTCCAAATAATTAGCCTAGACTATAGATCCATTCATAGCCGGAAATGTATCTACTGGCCTCCTCAAGATGTACTTCCTTCACTTGAGGGGAAAGGTCAAAATCAGCAATCGTCCGAGAAAGATCTCTCCATTGTTTCTGTTTTCTAAAGCTAAATTTAGAAGGCATGGTGGACCTAGAAAGATTCTGAGTCAAACTTTCTTTTCCTTGTATAATTTCAGAATAGAGGCGATCCTCACGGAATTGCATAGCTTTTATAATTTTTTTTCGGATAAGTGATTCGTCTATTTCCACGCAACGTGCGTCGCCACTTGAAAACAAAGTAGAAAAAATACAAATCCGATCCAGAAAAGCTCCACTGATCTTTTGCAAATACATTCGGATTTTGTGGAGGGAGCAGTGGCATTGGGATTCACTTGCATAGTTGCCACAAGGACAAGGATTTGCAGCCATCATAAGGGTAAAGTTGGCCGGGACCCTGAATTTATCTTTCCATCTAACAACCTCTAAGTGACCTTCCTCCATTGGTTCTCGTAAGGATTCCAAAATTCTTTCTTTGAATTCCAATGCCTCATCCAGAAATAAGATACCTCCATGGGCAAAACTGATTTCACCTTTTTGGAAATTAGAGCCACCTCCGAGGAGCCCAACTTCTGATGCAGAATGATGCGGTGATCGGAAAGGTCTTTGAACGACAGATGTTTCAAAATTAGGTGAAAAAACTGAGTAGGACTCTTTTTCCGTTTTGGAGAGAGGAGGTAGAAGAGGTCTTAAGATTTGGTGGAGGAAGGTTTTCCCTGAGCCAGGGCTTCCCATGACAAAGGAATGGTGTTTTCCTAAAAAAGAGTATATGAGTCCTTGGAAAACATATGTTTGCTCTTTTGTCATAAGAATTCTTTGGAATTGCTGGTTTGACTCTAAAGAATCCTCGTTGCTAGTTGTGATGGTTACTGGCTTTATCTCGGTCTCCAAATCCTGGAGTGAGGAAACAAAGTAATAGTCTCCCTCGGGTAGATTTTTTTCCCTCAATTCCAAAGGAAGAACGAAAGTAGATCTTCCTTGTCTTTGTTTCAACCATACCAAAGGCAGGAGCTCGCTTCCTCCAATCGCTTGTCCATTCAAACCCAAATTTCCAAGGAACAGAGCATCTTCAGGCAAACAAATTCTGGAAATCTGAGACGTTGCTCTTAGAAGCGCGTAGGCGATGGCCAAGTCTAAATACACCGTCTTTTTAAGAATATGCGTTGGTCTGAGGTTCACAACGACGGTTTGCATGGGAAAGTAAAATCCAGAAGCTTCCAGTGCGAGGCGGATTCGGTCTCGAGATTCCTTGGTTGTTGTGGGAGCAAGACCTAAGATTTGGAAGAGGGGAAGGCCGGGTCGGATTGCGACTTCAACTTCAATATCTTTGGTTCCATCCCATTCATAAAGTAGACTTCTGACGTTTGCTAATTTTGGAAACATAACGCAAGATGTCTAAAAAATCAGCTTCGGTCCCCAAAAAATAAAAAAAGCTTTCCAAGTTTAAGGCATTATGGTCATTTTTCCAGAGAGTTTATTTTGAATTGTAGTTTCTATCGTTTCATTGGCTTCGGTGTGCTCCTGATCTTTTTTTCTTGTTCCAAAAGACTTATTGGGAAAGATCAAGTGAGAGAAATCAATGATAGCTTCGATTCTAAGACGTATGCTCTAAAAGAGGACTTGCGACTTTCACCAGAAGAAGTTTGGAAAAAGGGTACCTTGGTAAAGATTTATATAGAATCTACGCCATCCCTTATTAAACTTAAATTTTACCCTGCTACGGAAACGCGGGAGGGTTCGGTGGGACGACTTGCTGCCTATATGATCAATAATGATATAGAAAGTGGGAAGTTCGACGCAAGAGATGTAGAAGAATGGGTTGCTACAAAATTCCTGCTCACAGTACCCAAAAATAAAAAAACAAAATAGATTGCAACCCATGCCTTTATCTTCTAAATCCAAACAAATACCTTTTACACTCTCTCATTTAAGAAAGTTGAGCCTATTACCCGATAGTATTAATATGAAGGGTAAATTGATCTGTGCAATTCTTATTGGGTTTTTGACAACAAACTCTTCCGAAGCCAATCCCTTCTTAAAACTCCAAGAAGAGCTTAAAGAGAAATACCCAAGTTCTGATCCGAGCCTATTTCGACTTTTTCCATCCGAAGAAAGCCAAGTTTCAAAACTTTTTGAAAGTGGCAAAGTAACATCGAATGACGAGGATTCGGAGGAAGTTGCCTCCCTTGATCTTCCTAAATATATCAATATATCGCCTGTTGTAAGTAATACGGTCATTCATGAGTCCGGTATTGTAATTAAAAAATATACAGTTCAAAAAAAAGATACTTTGTTAAAGATTGCGCGATCCTTTTCGATCGATCTACCCAAACTTAAAAAACATAATTCTCTAACGTCGGATGCCCTTAAAATCGGGCAAATTCTGGAAATACCCGTTCAGGTAAAAAACGCATCTTCCTCTAGAGTTATCTTAAAAAAAATTTTCATCAATCCAGTTCCACAAAGCCGTGTCACATCCAGATTTGGTCGACGCGTAGATCCGTTTAACAAGTACAATCGAGTCTACCATTCAGGTCTTGATTTAGCTGCAAAAGTTGGTACACCAATCCTTTCGGCCTCCGATGGAGAAGTTGTATTTACAGGGCGCAATGGTGGTTACGGAAACTCAGTGACGATTCAACATAAAAATGGGTATAAAACAGTCTATGCGCATTGTGCCCAAATTCTTGTGGAAGTTGGTGAGACAGTTAAGATGGGAAGGGTGATTGCACTTGTGGGACGTACGGGAACAGCCACTGGTGCTCATCTACATTTTGAGGTATTTCGAAATGGTAAAATCATGAATCCTGAAGTAGCTCTTGGAATCACAGAAAAGTATGTTACAAAACTATCGAAAACAGAAGTAGCAGGAATGTAATCGGGAGCGGCCCGGCAAATGAATTTACTTCTACAGCGACTCCAATCGAGCCAATTTTTATCGCTAATTCCCGCTGTACTCATCTTCACGTTTTCCCTTGCTTACTTATTTAAACTTATCCTTCTTTTGATTTTTTCTACAGAGTCAGGTATGACAATTGCGAGCAATACCAAACCAAAGGTGGCTAGACAGGAAGTCATTTTAGGAATCTCCACTTATGAAGACATAGTTACTGGGAATCTTATCAGAGGGCAGGTTTATGATCCGAATGATGCCACCAAACGTGGCGCAGACGGTCAAATCTTGGATCCGGAACTGGGTCAAGACAATGGAGACGATGATCAAATGTTTGTAACGGGGACTCTGTCTGGTCATTGGTCTTTCGCAAGAGTTACTATTCGAGAAAAAGCAAATAACGATTCTGAAGAATTTTCCATTGGGGAGATGGTAGGTGGATATAAAGTGCAGGCAATCGAGCAGCATTTTGTGGTTCTAAAAAAAGGAGGACTCAGCTTAAAAGTCAATATCGGCGAAACTCCTGCCCAAGCGAAAGAGAGACTCCGCCCGAAAGATGGATCGCAGGTAAGTCCCATTGGTCCATCAAGCCAAACCGTTCAGAAAGTGCTGTCCAGAGAGGATGTGAATCGAAAACTGAAAGATCCCAACACCATCTATAAAAATGCTCGATTTGGGCCTCATCTTGTGGATGGAAAGATCGAAGGCTACAAGGTCTACCAGGTGGGAAAAGACCATGTTTTTTATGCGTTGGGTGCCAGATCTGGAGATATCGTGAAACGTGTAAATGGGATGCCGCTAAACGAAACGGAGAAAATGTTGGAAATTTGGGGATCTATCAAACAAGCACCAAAAATAACGGTGGATTTAGAACGACAAGGCAAAATCATCACCTATGAGTTCATCATTCGGAATTAAAATGAGAAAATTAGCACGAAGCCTCCTATTATTTGCCATTTTTTATTCGATCGTCACACCAAGTTTTTCTCAAGATAAATCCAAAGTAAAAACGAAGTCCATGGTTAGTCCTGAACCAGCTAGTTTTACAGCAGATTGGCGTGATACGGAGCTCAAAGACTTTCTTATGGGAATGAGTGCAATCGTAAAGAGAAATATCCTTATTGATGATGCTGTTAAAGGAAAGAAAGTAACTATAATCTCTCAGAAAAAAATCAGAGTCGAAGATGCATTTGGCTTTATGAAATCAGTTCTCGAGACCCAAGGTTTTGGCCTCATCGAAGAAAATAACCTAATTAAGGTGGTTAAAATTAAAGATGCGCTCGCTAAATCGCAAATAGTTCGCATCGGTAAGGATCCAGTTCCCGATCCAGAGGTTTCGTTAAATAAGACAATTACACAGATTGTTCCTTTAGAATACTCCAACGCTCAGGAATTGGAGCCTATTCTGAAGCGAGTAACTTCAGCTGATACAGACATTATCATTCCAAAAAATCAGAATACTCTCATTTTTTCAGGTTCCACAGCTGATATAAACAAACTTCTCAAACTTGTTGAGAATTTAGATGTTCGAGCTGACGGTCCAGGTTCAATTAGTTCCGCAGGCGATATACATATTTATACTTTAGAATACAATGAAGCAGAAAAGTTGGCAGCGATTTTAGTAAAGTTGGATATGCCTGATTTGCCAGTTGCTCCTGCACAGAATGGAACTCCACAGGAAGGTGTAGAAATCAAACAAGCTCCCCCTGTCAGCCAACCAAAAATTCCTGGCAAACAAGACAAGATTAAAGCCGTAGCCCACAAAGAATCCAATTCTCTTATTGTCACTGCAACTCCTTCGGAATGGGAAGAGATTAAAAAAATTATAAAGATTTTAGATACGCCAAGAAAGCAGGTTTTATTAGAAGTATTGATAGTTGAGCTCACATCCACTGATCTAAACGATTTCGGTATTGATTGGCGCTATCAGGAACTTGCGTATGGACAATTTAACACAGGTCTTGCGGCACAAGGTGGGGTCATTGACAAGAATGGAAGACCTACCAACGTAAATACACTGTCTGGTTTTTCACTAGGATTTATCCGTCGGGGGGGACAACAGATTATTGGTATCCTCAATGCAAACTCCACAAACGAAAACTTTAATGTTTTATCCGCACCCCAAATTCTGACTCTCGACAACCAAGAGGCCGAGATCAACGTAGGTCAGGATGTCCCTGTGCGAACCCAGAACCGGAATGCAGGACTTGGTGGGGACAACGCAGTAACGGTTGCTAACTTTGAATACAGACCTACAGGTATCAAACTTAAATTTACACCTCACATAAATAAAAACAACCGAATCACATTGGATCTCTACCAAGAGATTAAAAACGTCGCAGGAATTTCTTCTGAGGCTACTGGTGGAAACCCAACCTTCAACAAACGAGATATCAAAACCACAATTGTTGTAGATAATATCCAAACAATCGTGATTGGTGGGTTGTTATCGAATGACAAACAAAAGAAAGTCCAGAAGATCCCCATTTTGGGAGAAATTCCACTTCTTGGAACATTGTTCCGCAGGACAACGAACCAAAACAGAAAAACAAATCTAATGGTATTTTTAACACCGCATATCTTAGATGATCGTGAAAAGTCAGATAAAATGACCATCCAAAAGAAAAATGAACAGGAAAGGATGGTTGACGAAAGAGAAAAGAAACTTCGATGAGAAAGAGTTTAGGCCAAGTCCTTTTAGAAGATGGAATCCTCACTGCCAAAGATTTGGAGGATCTTTCCAAACAACAGGAAAAATCTAATCTTCCTTTAACTCATATTATACAAAAGAAGGGACTTGCCTCTGAGATAGATATCCTAAAGGCTCTTTCCAAACTCCATAGATTTGATTTTTACGAAAAACTGGAATTTGTTCCGAACGAACAGGTATTTGATAAAGTTCCATTAAAGCTCGTACAGAGGTCAAAAATTGTACCTTTTTCTGTAATAGGGAAAAAGGTATTTGTTGCCACTTCAGATCCTACCGACTTACATCCTATGGATGATATTCGGTCCTTTCTCAAAGGATACGAGATCCAATTTGTTTTAGCTCCGGAAAACGAAATCATGCGAATTGTTCATTCGCAGTTCGATAAGACTACAGCCGAAGCCAAAGAGATGATGGATGAGATGGATGGTTCCTTTGGGGAACTCTCGGATGCATTTGAATCAGATGCTCTTGATCTCTCCAACGAAGCACCAATCATTAAGATGGTGAATGTCATTCTTTCTCAAGCCGTTTCCGAAAGGGCTTCCGATATCCATATCGAACCTTTTGAAAAATCTGTCGTGGTTCGTTACAGAGTGGATGGTGTTTTGCAGAAAGTTCTTTCACCACCTAAGTCATTTTTGGCGGGAATTTCTACTCGTATCAAAATCATGTCCAATCTCAATATTGCTGAGAATCGGCTTCCTCAAGATGGTAGAATTAAACTTCGGTTAGCTGGCAAAGATGTAGATGTTCGAGTATCTATCATACCCTGTCAATTCGGAGAACGGATTGTAATGCGACTTTTGAACAAAACAGATCAAAAGTATTCCATAAATACGATGGGATTTACTCCAACTATTTTAAACAATTTCAAGGAACTCATCTACAAACCATATGGTATTATCCTTGTAACAGGTCCAACTGGATCTGGTAAATCGACCACACTCTATTCTGCACTTTCGGAAATCAATACCGAAGAAAGAAATATCATCACATGCGAAGATCCTGTGGAATACCAAATGGATGGAATTTCCCAAATGCAGATGAGTGAAAAGATTGGACTTACATTTGCGGCAGGACTAAGATCGATTCTTCGACAGGACCCAGATGTTGTGATGGTGGGGGAAATCCGCGATGAAGAGACAGCAAGAATAGCGATCCAAGCTTCACTCACAGGTCACTTGGTTTTTTCAACTCTTCACACGAATGATTCTTCGTCGGCAGTCACAAGGTTAGTGGATATGGGGATTGAGCCATACTTAATCACCTCATCGGTTCTTGGATTTATGGCTCAGCGTCTAGTACGTGTTATCTGTAAAGATTGCAAAACATCTTACAAACCCACGGACAAAGATCTGGCAGGTCTTGGAATCCAGAGAAAGGAATTGAAAAATGGTGTCTTATACCGGGGTAAGGGATGTTCCTCTTGTTTGAATTCTGGATACAAAGGTAGAACCGGTCTCTACGAACTGCTTGTTATGAATGATGAGATCAAGAGGGCTGTTTTGCAAGGGGCAGATGCCAACCGAATCAAGGAAATTGCTCTGAAAAATGGACTTTCGACTTTACAGGATTATGGTAAGATAAAAGTCATTGAAGGTGTGACTACACCAGAAGAAGTTCTTCGGGTCTCCTAATGCCACTTTATACCTACGTCGCATTCAATAAAAAAGGCAAAGAAGAAAAGAATATCATTGATGCTCCTAGCCTTCAAGCGGCACGGAACAAACTAAAAGCAAAGGGTTTGTACGTTCGTTCCATAACAGAAGACCGCGAAAAGGAAGAAAGGGAACTCTTCCCTTTTCTATCCAAACTCATGTATCGTATTCCTAGGAAGGAAGTTGGTTTATTCTCCAAACAATTAGGAACACTCCTCGGAGCGGGAATCCCGCTAGATAAATGTCTGTTATCAATTATTGACCAAGTTGAAAATATTTATCTGAAAAAAGTACTGATTGAGATGAGAGCGGATATTACGGAAGGTATGTCACTTTCCGAATCTATGAAAAAACACCCAACGGTATTTCCTGACCAATATCCAAGTTTGATTGCAGTTGGTGAATCAACGGGGAATTATGAAGACACCTTGCATAGATTAGCTGAATTAGAAGAAAAATCTTCCGAACTTAAAAACAAAGTACAAGTTGCCATGATTTATCCCATGATTATGGGACTACTTTCTTTAGGTGTTTCGATCTTTTTACTTGTTGTAGTTATTCCCCAAATAGAACAGTTGTTTGCTTCCTTTGATGCAAAATTACCTTTACTGACACGTGGTGTGATCTTTCTCTCCTATATTCTAACGAACTATTGGCTCTTTATTTTGGCAGCGATTGGACTTGCATTCTTAGGTTTTGCAAAATGGAAGAGTTCCCAGGAAGGCAAAAAAGTCTGGGATAAATTTTTACTCCGAGTTCCTGTGGTCGGTGGTGTTCTTCGAAAAATCCTTGTCTCGAACTTTGCAAGAAACCTTGCCATCCTGCTCCTGAACCGAGTTCCTTTAATCACCTCCTTAAATATTGTCTCCGACGTGGTTGGCCACACAGTCTTTCGAGAAGAAATTGGACAAGCAGTGATCAAGATCAAGGAGGGGGGGAAACTTTCCGACTCCCTTCAGGGATCCCAAATTCTACCGCAAATGGTGCTTGGGATGCTCAGTGCGGGAGAGGCATCCGACAAAGTGCCAGAAATGATGAATAAACTTTCAGAAATCTACGAATCTGAGGTCGATACCTCAATAAAATCTTTGACCCAAGCACTAGAACCTATGATGATTATAGTAATGGGTGGGATAATTTTTACCATTATGGCGGCTATTATGACTCCAATGTACAAATTGACGCAAGAAATTCAGGGGATGTAAAAAATGAAATTGAGTGGGAACCAAAAAAAGTTGCGCGAGGGATTGACCTTGATTGAGATCACAGTTGTGATGTTGATCCTGGGATCTCTCATGGCCATTCTTTATTCCAGTATTGGAAATCGTGGAGAAGGTGAAAAAAAATTAAAGCTTAAAAACGATAGTGCTGTGCTACGAACTGCTTTGGAACGATACCAAGAAGTCTATGATAAGTATCCTTCTGAAGAACAGGGTCTCCAGGCTTTGATTGAAAAACCAGATGATGATAAAATCGGTGACGACTATGAACCGATCATCCGGGAAAAGGCGGTTTTAAAGGATCCATGGAAAACAAATTATGTTTTAAAATTTGAAGGAGCAGTTCCACAGGTAATCACTCTCGGTGCTGACAAAAAAGAAGGTGGAGAAGGAAAAGATAAAGACTTCAATATCCTTTCACCAGATGACTATCCCGCCGCTTTCCGATAGACAAAAAGGTCGACTAACTTACCTTAAATTACGGCGCGGTCTTACTTTGATTGAGATCGCTGTCGTGATTTCTATATTAGGTCTTCTGATGGTAATCGTGGGAGGTACTCTTCGAAACCTCATTATTCCATCAACAGAAGATATCGCAGTTAAGTTACAAGAATCCTTTAAATTTGCTTATAACAAAAGTCAACTGACAAATCAGTCTGTTGTTTTTCGTTATAATTTTCAAAAAGCAGAGTATCAATTTTTTCTTCTAAAACGAGAAGAAGGTGGAATCGAAGAAGAGCCAATTCTAAAAAAAACAACTCTACCGTTTTATTCTAAAATTACAAAGGCTAGAGATCTTGCGGGAAAACCAATTTCAGAAGGAGAACTTAAGATTACGTTTACTCCTCAAGGTTCAACGACGGATCTATTTCTTTATATAGGATCCGATTCGGAAGTAAAACGAACCATTCAAATCTATAGATATGGTGGTCGAATTAAGATCCATAAGACTGATTATTTTCCCGATCCCGAAATTGATAGACCCATAAAAGTTTCCTATGGCCTGGATGATAGGGACGAACAGGTTGGCCCAAGTGCAAAGAACAACCGTTAGATCCGCATTTACTCTGTTTGAAGTAACCATTGCGATGGCCATGGCAGCATCTGTTATGACGATGACATATTCCTTGATTGCCGATGGAATTAGTTACCAAAAAAGAGCCGTTTTACTTTCTAACGCAGTGCACCTTGCAAAAATCAAAATGGCTCAGGTAGACTCGTCCACTGCAATGCAAACCGATACTACGAAAGGATCGATTGATGCATTCCCGGGATATACGTTTGAGACCGAAATTAAAGAAGAAGAGAAAGACCTTCTGAAATTGGCCTCGGGAAAGGATGCCGAATTGCTTAAGAGCAAAGCTCCGAAAGATATGTTAGGTGATAAGGACGTGGGCTTAAGCAACCTCATGAAAAATCGTGGCCAAAAAAAGAGCTTTGAAACGGGAGGACTTTTAAAAGTTTTCCATGTAAAGGTCAGTATATTTTATATGGATGGAAATAAAAAAGAGAAGTATGTAGTCGAAACCTTTCGGAGTACTAAGTATTGAAATCTTTGCCGAAACAAAGTCAGGGATTTACTTTAGTTGAGATTTCTATTGTAGTAATGATCCTTGCTGTTCTATTTACTGGTCTCTTTTCTGTATTTTATACGGCAAATAAAATCGCCCGGAAGGGTTCCAATAAAAAAGGAGCCAACAGAAAGGATATTTTGTACGCAATGGAAAATATTCGCACGACACTAACTCGAGCTTACTTTATCGATAACCAAAGGCGTGTTTTATTTGTCGGAAAGCAAGAAGGTGCTCCGGGGACAAGAAATGATCGAATCGTATTTGCCACTGCCAATCCAAATGCGGAAGACGAAGGTCAGTCGAGTATCAGAGAGGTTTCTTTTTATTTAAAACCAATGCCCGATTCGAAAATGGAAGGTATGCATTATTTGATACGGCGGGAAGATGAAATGATAGATAACTTCCCCACACAAGGGGGCGTAGAACATATACTAATCGAAAATGTAAAAAGTTTTCAGCTAAAGTATTCCGAGCGGGGCGACAAGTGGGTCGATGACTGGAATTCACGAAATACCAAAAAAATTCCCCGCCTCATTCGATTCGAAATCATATCACTAGTAGGGAGTTCGTTTGTTAAATATGAATCATTGGCACACCCTGGTATCCTTTTTAAATAAGAAATCCAGAGAGGGTTTTATGGTATATTTGCTTGTGATGGCAATCGGGACCGCCTCTCTATTTACGGCATCTAAGTTTTTTGAAGATGCTGCTACTGAATATCAGGTTGCAAAATCCCAAGCAGATGGATTCCGCGCACATATGTTAGCAAAAGCTGGATTTATGGGAGCGGTAGGGGCTCTAAAAAAAATTCCAGAAGAAGTACTATACCAATCAGGACTTGCTCTTGATCCACCACCGATCCCGCTCGGGGGAGGTGTGATTTACTACACAATGAGTCCCGAAGATGGAAAGATCAATGTAAATAGCCTTGTCAAAATCTATGACGACCAACCCAACCAAAGGATGATCGAGATGATGACCCGCCTTTTTTACCAAATGGGTCTCAAACGTGAGATGATTTTTCCTTTGATTGACTGGATCGACGAAAACCACCAAGAAACGGGGGGAGGTGCTGAGCAGTACTTTTATGGAAGGCTAAATCCCCCAAGAAAGATCAAAAACGCCCCCTTTTATTCCCTTTCAGAAATCCTAGGAGTAAAGGGATTTGATCGAGCCAATGTCTATGAAAGTTTAAAACCGGCCGATTTTGACAAAAATAATTCGAAAGATTTTATGACCGAGGAGGAAAGGGCAATGCGTTCGGACAAAGACTGGGTACTTTCGAATAATATCACAGCCTATCTACCCGCTGGGGACTCCTATGACGATCGAATTAATATCAATACAGCACCGTATTTTGTTCTTTTGTCCCTTTCCGACTTTATGACCAAACAAGCAGCTATGAAAATTTTGAAACTCAAGTTGCAGAAAGGAGGCTATATTAAAGAATTGAAAGATCTAGAGACGGAGCCAGAATTTCAAGTGAAAACAACTGGCGATTTGACCCTCTACAAAGAGCTCGCTGGAGAGGGAACCGAAGTATCCGGCGGTAGGATCAAAACGAAAGGGGAAGTATACAAAATCTCGGGTGTGGGAATCATTAAAGACAAGGTCGTTCGAAAAGTAACTGGGATCTATGATCTTACCAACAACCAAATGTTATATTATACTGAAGATTAATTTATGTTTTCATTTGATCAATACTTGGCCATCGATTATGGCTCTACTGAGTTAAAGGGAGTTCTTTTTAAAAAAGTTCTGGGAAAGGTTGTAATTTTAAGAACGGAGAGTCTCCCAGTAGTTGAGCTTGATGAAACTGAAGGCGATCCATTCGAATACAATATCATTAGATTCATTCAATCCTTCTTTCCTGAGGAAGGTAGATTTTTAATCAATTTAGGAATTCACAATCTCTTTGTTCGAGATTTAACTGTGCCTTTGGTCTCAGAAAAAGCAATCCAAGAGGTTCTACCTTTTGAAGTTGAGAATTTAGTCCCTTACCCAATGGAGGAGTTGGAAGTCATTGGTAAGACTTGGCGTGTCGGCAAAGAGAATTCCGAAGTCATTTGTTTTAATGTCCACCATTCCGAATTACTTCGTGCACTCAAACCGTTTGCCAAGGGTGATTTGCACCTATCCTGTTTATCGCTTGATTCCTTTGTTCTATCTACTTTGATTACTAAAAATTATCCGACTCTTATCTCGGAGGAAAATATCCTTCAAATCGATATGGGAGGAAAGTATACAATATTGAATGTACTCTTTCAAGGGAAACTCAGACATACAAGACAGATCTATACGGGTGGAGAAGAAATCACCGCCGAACTAGTAAATATTCTAAAAATTGAGGCAGAGAAGGCGAGAGAGCTTAAGGAGTTTTTTCCATTTGGCATTCTTACGGATACGATAGAAAAAAATGCTGAGATGGAGTTTTTACAAAAATCTGGGATTACATTGATCCAATGGAAAGGAATCAAAAAGTTTATTTTCCAAAAAATCGATTCCCTGTTACACGAGATAGATAATAGTATTTTTTCTCTGCCCGAGAAGGAAAGACCTGGTTTGATATTGCTTTCTGGTGGAGGGAGCCTCTTTCCAGGACTTTTGCCACTTTTTGAAGAGAAATTGGGAATCAAAACAAGTCGCTATGAGTTTCTAGGTATTGATGACCCCCGTTTCGTAACTGCAATTGCCACAGGAGTTCACTACGAATCGCGAAACCAAGTAAATTTCTTAACATCGAATTTTTCCAAACGAATCTCTACGAATCGGTTTAGGCTCACTGCTTACAAACCCCATATCATATTAGTATCCATCTCATTAGTTTTACTTCTTGTTGTGTTTTTTATTGGGATTGTTCTCGACAAACGTAAGATCGCTGCAAACAAAAAAGTCTTGGTTGAGAAATTCAAACAAGGGATTGGTGGTGAAGTAGCAGAGGATGACGACGTTTTAAGAATTGCTTCAGATAAACTGAAAGCCGAGAAGAAAAAAACAGAAATTTATCGTCTGTTTCTTTCACAAGAAAGTATACTCGACTTACTTCACGAAGCTACGGACCAATTCCCAAGTTCTGATGTACAGCCATTTGTATTGGATCAGTTCAATTATGAAGATAACGAAATCCAGATATTTGGCCGAGTGAACGAATTTGGTGAAATAGGGGTTATACAAGCCGCTCTCGAAAAATCGGAAAAATTTACAAATATACAGGTGCAAAACAAACGATTGATAACCGGTGTAAATAAATTCAAAGTCAGTTTCAAAATCAAGATGGACATTGTAGTTCCAAAGGATGAGTTATAATGTTTGATCGTTTGACCGATAGGGAAAGACTGATGGTTGCGGGTGCCATTCTTCTAGTTTCGTTATTGGGTATTTATACGATACTTACCTTACTCATTGATTTTAGAAATTCACTGACTGAAGAAATTTTTGAAACGAGATCTGAGGCTACTCAATTAGATCGTGTGATTCGGGAATACAACTATCTAAAAAGTCTGCAAACAGGCGGAAGTGAAGAAGATGTGAGTGTGATGTATTCCAAATTGGATCAAATTTTGGTAAGATATAATCTAAAAGAAAAAGTGCAGAACCAAAAAGATTCCAGTACTGTTATTCGAAAGGATTATAATAAAATAACTATTGATGTATCATTTCGTTCTGTCCTTCTTCAAGATATAATTAAGTTGATCTACGACATTGAAAAGAATAAACAAATGCAAGCAAAGGTAGATTTACTAACATTCCGTAAACCATTTGCCGAAAAAGAAGTATATGATGTTACAATTAAAATTTCTTCCTATAGCCGTTTGACAAAGGGTAAATAAAAAATGGCGAAAGAAACGGATAAAGAAATAGAGGATGAAGTGTTGGAAGACCTTCAAGCGGCTCAGGCTCTTCTTGAAGAGGAAGAGGACTTCGGTGATGAAGATTCGGATGAGGAATCTGGAAAAATCAATCGGCAACAGCTTTTGACTTTAATTGGTATTGCTTTTTTATCGTTTTTCATTTTTACTTTTTTTATTTTTCCATTTAATGAAATCGTTCGTTCACTCCTGATCCGTTCAGGCAAAGAAACAGGTATCATTTTGGATGCAAAAGAGATACACTTTCCGATCTTCGGTAGAAAGTCCTTTGATAGTTTTTTAGTAAGTTTTCCGAATGGATCTAATTTGAAGATGGAAGAGTTGAGTGTTTCTCTTTCCATTCTTGGAGTTCTCCAATCAAAATTGGATGGAGATGCTGAAATCGGTTATTTTAAGTATGAAGGCAATGACTGGACTGTTTCTGTGCAGTCACTTATACTACCTTTTCATATCTCTTCCTTTGATGAAAAAATTACAAAATGGAATGGGGATGGAGAATTGGAAATAGCCGGGGCTAAAATTCTCGAATCTATGGAGATTCCTTTTTTAGGTAGCCTAAAAGGAACAGATATTAAAAAACTCAATCTTAGTTATAAAATTCGAGGAGGGAAGTTGCTCGTTGAAAAACTGAGCATGGATTCCTCCCTCGTAAAACTTACGGGAACTGGAGTAATTCGTCTCTCTGAGACAATTTCACTTTCGCAGTTGGATCTAAAGCTTTGTTTTAATTTGAACGAAAAATTTGCGAATGAGAGGCAAGACATTGCGGGGATGATGGCACTTCTACCGCAAGAAGTAGGAAGAACGTGTGTGCCTCTTCGTGGGACGATTTCGGCACCAAAGGTCGATCTTCCCAATCTCAATCAGTTAGGTGGTGGAGTGCAGGTGGATGAAGGTTCTCCAACTCCAGCGAATCCATGATAGCTTGCATTGTTTCCAGGAGCCATAAAAAAACCTAAGGTAGTTCTTGGAACAAACCTTAGGTTTTAGGTCTTTAGTCTGAAGTCGAGAATTTGATTCCACGACTTTTGGTTTTGTAGATTACTTTCGAAAATTCACTGTCTTAGAAGTCCTCTGTTTAAGAGCATCCTGTTGTAGCACCGCAAGAGATACATTTCAAACAGGCACCATTTCGAACCATTTGAAACGATCCGCATTCTGTGCAGGAATCCCCTGTATAACCCTTAGTTCTTGCTTCAGCAATGATCTTCAGTGTCGCAGCCGCTGCTGCACCAGCGGATCCACCCGCATTGGGTTGGCTACCACCTACAAAAGCGACGGTAGGCTCCGCTTTTTCTTCCAAAATGGATTTCATAGAAAGTGTGGGTATTTTTTCGGCCGGTGCTGGTTTTGGAGCACTAGTCTCCGACTTTCCCACAGTATCACCTAAAGTCACGTTAGACTTTCTTCCCACTTCGTCTGTTCTAAGATCTTCTGGATTGACCTGCGCCAAATCGTAACGACCCATATAGGTGATCGCAAGTTCTCTGAAGATATAGTCAATCACGGAAGTAGACATTTTGATATGTGGGTTTCCAGAAACCATACCGTTAGGCTCAAACTTAAAGAATGTGAATGCTTCTACAAATTCTTCCAGTGGAACTCCATGTTGCAATCCGAGTGAGACAGCGATCGCAAATGCGTTCATAAGAGAACGGAATGCCGCACCTTCTTTGTGCATATCAATAAAGATCTCGCCTAACTGGCCATCTTCGTATTCGCCAGTTCGAAGATAGACTTTATGTCCACCAACCATGGCTTTTTGTGTATAACCCGCACGTCTATGTGGGAGTTTTCTACGCTCAGAGATGTATTTGTAGACCAATTTTTCCGCAACTTCTGTAACGTTTTTCGGAGCAACACCTGCATGGATCTCTTCCTCCTCTTCACCAACAGCACTGAGGAGTTGGAAAACAGAATTGAGAGGTTGAGAGAGTTTCGATCCATCACGATACAGAGCATTTGCTTTGATCATAACTTTCCAAGACATTAGGTAGGCATTTTTTACATCATCAATTGTTGCTTCTTCAGGCAGGTTGATTGTTTTTGAAATCGCACCTGAGATAAAGGGTTGAGCTGCTGCCATGATCCGAATATGCGATGTGTATGAAAGGAATCTCTTTCCATACTTTCCACATTTGTTAGCACAATCAAATACAGGTAGATCCTTTTCTTTGATAAACGGCGCGTTTTCAATCGTCATCGTTCCGCAAACATAATCATTCGCTTGTCCAATCTCATCGCCACTAAAGCCAAGGTGTTCTAAGAGATTAAAACTCATGCCATTGTATACGGTTGGATCAATACCCAAAGTTTTTGCAAGGAAATCCTCACCAAGCGTGTATTTGTTGAACGCAAACTGAATATCAAAAACAAAAGGAAGTTGTTTTTCCAATTTTTCTAATACTTCTTCCGTAAAACCCTTTTCTTTGAGTCTGGCTGTGTTGACACCAGGTGCGCCGTTAAAAGTAGCATGACCTTTACAGTAGTTTACGATCGCATCAGACTCTGCTTGGCTATAACCCAGTTTTTTTAGAGCAATCGGAACGGATTGGTTGATGATTTTAAAGTAACCACCACCTGCCAATTTTTTGTATTTCACCAGGGCGAAGTCAGGCTCAATTCCCGTAGTATCACAGTCCATGACAAGACCAATCGTTCCTGTCGGAGCAATCACTGTTACTTGTGCATTTCGATAGCCGTACTTCTCACCCAATTCAAGAGCTCTGTCAGAATCCTCTTTCGCAGCTTCCAAAAGATACGAAGGTAAGTAAGATGGATTGATTCCGATCGGAGTAATCGTTAGGCTCTCATATTCTTCCTTTGGAGCATTGTAGGCCGCACGTCTATGGTTGCGGATCACTCGGAGCATATGCTCTTTGTTCTTTTCGTAACCCGCAAAAGGTCCAAGCTCGGATGCCATTTCTGCCGAGGTTGCATACGCTGTCATATGCATAATCGAAGTGATAGCTCCTGTGACAGCCATTGCTTCGTTGGAGTCATAAGGAATTCCAAGAACCATAAGAAGGGATCCAAGGTTCGCATAACCAAGACCAAGTGTTCTAAATTTGTAAGAAAGTTCCGCAATTTCTTTGGACGGAAATTGTGCCATGAGGACAGAAATTTCTAAAATGATGGTCCAGATTTTATTGAGGTATCTGTAACCCTCGACATCAAAACTACCATCTGCCTTTAAAAACTTTACAAGGTTTGCCGAAGCTAGGTTACACGCCGTATTATCCAAAAACATATACTCAGAACAAGGATTCGATGCATTGATCTCTCCATCTTCTGGGCAAGTATGCCATTCGTTGATTGTGGTGTGGTATTGAGTTCCAGGATCTGCAGAACTCCATGCGGCATTAGAGATCTTTTCCCAAAGGTCTCTTGCACGAAGGGTTTTAGCTGGTTTTGGTGCCCTCTTTTCTAGTTTTGCTTTTTCTTTTTCGGTTCTGTTGAAAAGAGAGAAGGGGAGGTCTTTCTCAACCGCTTCCATAAAATCGTTTGTAATACGAACGGAGTTGTTTGAGTTTTGTCCAGAAACAGTGTTGTAGGCTTCCGATTGCCAATCTGTTGTCAGCTCTTCAAATAAAATGTCTTTATAGCCTTGTTTGGAAAGGTCGATCACACGTTTGATGTAGTTGTCTGCTATAAAAGATTTTCTAGCCTTTTGGATAGCTTTTTTTAGTTCAATGTTGGCTGTTGGGTCGTATGCCTTCTCTTCACCTAATGATGTTTTGGCGTTATTACATGCGGCCATAATTTCATTAAGAAGTTTGTTATTGAGAACAGAACCTGTCACAAGAGACGCAACTTTTTTCTCTTCTTGCACCTTCCAATCGATAAATTCTTCGATATCTGGATGGTCCATATCTAAACAAACCATCTTAGCAGCTCGTCTAGTCGTTCCACCAGATTTGATGGCACCAGCCGCACGGTCTCCAATTTTTAGAAAGGACATTAGCCCTGAGCTTTTTCCACCACCGGAAAGTGACTCATTAGCGGCTCTTAGGTTTGAAAAATTTGTACCAGTTCCAGAACCATATTTGAACAAACGTGCTTCACGGACCCAAAGATCCATGATTCCACCTTCGTTCACAAGGTCATCATCCACAGATTGAATAAAACAAGCATGTGGTTGTGGGTGTTCATAAGAGGAGGAAGATCGAACAAGTTTTCCAGATTTTGGATCTACATAGTAATGCCCTTGTGATTTCCCATCAATTCCATACGCCCAGTGCAAACCTGTGTTGAACCATTGTGGGGAATTCGGTGCCGCCATCTGGCTTGCGAGCATAAAAATGATTTCTTCATAAAATACACGGGCGCTGTCTTCATCACTGAAATACCCATGTTTATATCCCCAATAGGTCCAACACCCAGCCAACCTATGGAACACTTGTTTGGAATCCATCTCCCCAACAAATCGGTCCTCAGGGTTGAGTGCGGAGAGTTTTTCATCGTCTGGAACAGATCGTTGGAGCCATTCAGGGATTCCTTTTTCGTTTACCTTCTTTAGGTATTTGGGGACTCCCTTTCTTCGGAAGTATTTCTGCGCTAAAATGTCCGTGGCAACCTGTGACCAGAAGTCGGGAACTTCGACTCCGTTCGCTTCAAATACGACTGACCCGTCTGTATTCGTGATTCGCGAATCTCTCTTTACCCAATTCAAATTTGGATATAGATCTTTACTTCCTTTGGTAAAATGCCTCTCAATCTTCATGCAGACCCCATCTACAACAACATTCAATGTTTCTATTTTTGAACTCCCACAGAAGGCGGGAGGATTATGTCACAATGAAGAAATCCGAACCTAGAAACATTCATTTTTTCAGCCCGAATGGATGAAATTTTCTATTTTTTTTCGTCGACGTTTCTGATTACGTCGCATTTTTTTCCTTGACCAGAGAGGTTCTTTTTATAGTGTGGTCGAAGATTCGAGATTCCCCTTTAGCTCAGTCGGTAGAGCAAATGACTGTTAATCATTGGGTCGCTGGTTCGAGCCCAGCAGGGGGAGCGGGATTTACACAGCCATCCTGCTTGGAATCCACCGAGAAGCGCCTATTTCCTCTCTTTTTAGGTAAAAAGAACTCTTTTTTCAGTAACATTCTATCAAATGTTGGCAGAGTATCCTTGCTATTCTTTTTCTTTTTAGTCAATTTTTATTGTCCTTCTTCATTTTTTCTACAGGCTCAAACTCCACTCGGGATGGTTATGGACTTCCAAGTTCCCGAGGGAACGGAACAAATTGTTTGGATTCGCGGAAAGTTAGGTGAACCTACAGCAAGTCTGGTTTTTCTCCTTTGGACAGGAGAGGGATGGAAGAAATCGAAGGTAGAGATTCCTGTATGGATCGGTCGAAATGGTCTCATACATCCGGATTTAAAACGGGAAGGGGACGGGCATACACCTGCAGGAGTCTATCCTATCGAACGTATTTTCGGAAAGGGAAAACGATCCCTAAAAACTTTCCCTTACAGAGAAATTAAAAAATCCTACCATTGGACCGACCGAATCGACTCCCTGAATTACAACCAACTGATACTTTATAAAGAAAGAGGTGCAACCTCCCTTTGGAATTCACCTCTTTACGAAATAATGTTGGTTGTAGAATATAACACCAAACCTTCTGTGCCAGGACTTGGTAGCATGATCTTTCTACATGTATGGGAAGAAGCGGCACCTACTTCCGGATGCGTCGGAATGCCAAAAAAAGATTTAGAATCCTTGATATCCGCATTGGATTCTAGAAAAAAACCCCATATCGTGATAGAATTCACGGATGGAATCTAAGATTTTTACAAGTCCTCAATCGGAGGGAGTAGCTTTGGATCTGTATTTTCTTCGGCCATGGAAAAGCTAATCCATTCAGATGGAATTTCCTCTTTATTTTCAATCTCCACTTCAAGTAGCCACTCGCTAGATTCAAAATCTAAGTCCTCTCCTTTTTTCATGAGCGGACGATGTCCCTTTATGATTCCTCGAACAGGAAGCACAAATTTATTTTTGGTATGAATGAGTATTCCTGAAATTCGGTCAGACCAATACTTAATAAATTTTTTATAAGTTTTGAGAAAAACAGACCTGTCATTCACAAAAATTATATCCATAGGATACGTATCATTTTCGTAATCTAAGACCAAACGGTAGTGAAAGCGATTTGTAATTGAATCCAAAATCTTTTTTGCCATGTATCCAGTATATTCACATCATATTACATGAGTATAACGGCCTAAGAATTTATTTGAAAAATTTCTTATTAAAATTGTAAGGAGATTGTAATAACAAAACTAACAGTATGAATTTACAAACTTTGGCTAACGCTTTTCCTGGCGGAATAGCAATGACGCATTTTGAATCTTACTTTAAATCTTCATACTCGGAAGCACAAGCTGAGTTTCTGGAACGATGTAAAAAATTAAAAGAAAAATTCCCATTTTCAAAAGAATATTCTATCCATTTGGAGGCAATCGATAGAGAGATACCTATTTTTGTTTTAAAAAAAACAGAAAAACAATCTACTAAATTAATTCTTGTTAGTTCTGGAGTTCATGGTGTGGAAGGGTATTATGGAAGTGCAATGCAATCTCTCGTCATGGACGAATACCTATCGGGAAAAATTTCAGTCCAATCCGATACTATGTTCATCCACGCAATCAATCCATTTGGTTTTGAAAATGGGAGGCGGGTAAATGAGAATAATATTGATCTAAACCGAAACTTCTTTTTCAAAAGAGAAAAGATCCATAAAAAAGAAAAGAATAAGGGGTACAAGAAATTATCTTCTTTCTTTATGCCAAAGTTTCCTTTTACTTTTTGGGGGATTGAATACTTAATTTTTTCATTACGATTTGGAGGAATCCTCTTTCGTTATGGAGTGAGAAAATTCACAGATGCCCTGGTAAATGGCCAGTTCCAATATAAAAAAGGGATCTATTATGGAGGGAAAAAACCGGAGCCGGTAGTAAAAAAATTAAAAAACTTTTTTTTAACACATATTGCTGATTATTCCAAAATTATTCTTTTTGATCTGCATACCGGTCATGGGGAAAAAAACAAATTAGTGCTCATCCAAAATTCACTTCCAGGCAGTTTGGAAGATCAAAATATTGCAAGCATTGTATCTGGTCTTCCACTTTTGCGACCCGATTCTAGTACTAGCTTCTATAGAACAGCGGGGGATTTTACTGATTATTTGGAGCGAATCTTTCCGGGCCATAATGGTCTGTTTCCTCTGACAGTCGAAATGGGGACACTTGGGAATTTGGATTTTTGGGGAGCTCTGAGAGGAACCTTTCTTATGATCGCAGAGAATCGAATCTACCATAGAGGGTCTTGGTTTCAAAGTTCCCGAAACAAAGTGAATCAAAAGTTCTTGCAGTATTTTTATCCGAAAGATAGACAATGGATGCGATCTGCATACCTACGTACAAAGGTAACCATAAAGACACTAATCCAAAGGTTTGAAAATCTAAATTAAAATTTCAGATTTGCTTTTTTTTGAGGAATATTCAATGTCCCGAGAATTATCTTTATACCTAGAGTTAACAACTACTGTTTCGAGTAGATTATTACGTAATGCATTGAGGAACTTCCCATAATGTATATTATGTCTCATAAGAGACCATACCCGTTCATGTGAATTAAAGACTTGTAATCCATAAATTTCCACCGATACAGTTTCACAAACTATATGCCCAAAGAAAAATCTAAAAAAGAAGGAAAGAATTCAGTGGATTGGCAAGGAACTTGGAATACTACTAAAGACCTTGCAAAGAAAACTAAAATTGCGACAGGTTCCATTCTCAACGGTACCATAGGAAACCATTTGGAGAATTGGAAGCTCCCTCTCTCTCGTGAAATGGGTTTTTATCAGGACGGCTCATTTGTGGACATACAGGAATTGGTAGACACAATTTTGAATGGCAAATTTAATAAAAAGCTATGTATTTTAATCCATGGTTTGGTCAGCGATGAAACCATGTGGAAGTTTCCTGATTCATTAGATGACTATGGCAAGCTACTTCAATCGGAATTTGGAATCATTCCAGCTTATGTACGTTACAATAGTGGAAGGCATATCTCGGATAATGGACAGGACTTAAACCTTTTACTCTCTGCTCTACATTCATTATGTGGAAAACAAATCCACGAAATACAACTAATTACCCATTCGATGGGTGGCCTTGTCACCAGGAGTGCTTGTTATTACGGTCAAAAAACGAAATCCAAATGGGTTCGGTCCGTAACGAAGATTGTATTTATCGGATCGCCCCACCATGGCGCTCCTTTAGAAAAGTTTGGAAATTACGTTACATCAATTCTTGGAGCCATTCCAAATCCCTTTACCCACCTAACAAAGAAAGCGATTAATTTGAGAAGTGCAGGAATTAAGGACCTTCGGTACGGGCTACTTGTTGAAGAAGATTGGAAGGATAAAGATCCGGATGCTTTTTCCAATTCTGAAAAAACAATAGTTCCTTTAGTTCCATCTATTCAGTATTATGTGATTACGGGAACTCTCCACCAAAATTCCGGACATTTTTTATCGGAATTTTTTGGAGATGCAATTGTTGGAAAAGGAAGTGCCCTCGGAAAATCGGGAAATTCAAAATATGATTTAAACTTTCCCAAAGAAAATATCGCAGAAATTCCAGGTCTCACCCATATCAAATTGATGCACCATCAGGAAGTTTATTCCCAGATTCGTGTTTGGTTTTCGAAAAAATGAGTTTCTATTTTTTCTAAAACCGATTCTATTTTAATATATCTTATACAGGAGACCTTATGAAAATAGCTTATACATTGGTTCGGATTATATTCGGTGCTTTGTTTATTTTTTCATCAGTTGCATATTTTTTTAACTTGGTTCCTACGCCAGAATTGACAGGATCCATTAAAGCATTTAATGATGGAATGGAGGCCTCTGTCTACCTACTACCTCTCATCAAAGGCACGGAACTCGTCGTGGGCATTTGTTTCCTATCTGGCTTTTTTGTTCCGCTTGCATCAGTAATAATTTCGCCAATTGTTATTAACATATTCTGCGTCCACCTCTTCATTGCACAGGAAGGTCTTCCTGTAGGAATATTTGTGATTGTAGCTAATGCATTTATCGCCTACGTAAATAGAGAGGTTTATCGGCCTTTGTTAATACCCAAAAATTAATCTTTGCTCCTTTATCATGCCTTGAATCTTAATGAGATCTTTTTCTAAATACTCTGGATATGTCTGAGGGTATAGTCCTTATCCTTCTAACCCTGTGTTCTTTCGTTTTGATTGAACCTTCGCGGAAAAAAGTTTTTTCATCTCAAATAGGCAAAATAGGTAAAATGAGATTGATATGCAGATGAAAAGTTGTTTTCCAGTCAGAGGCTGGACCTTCAGTACTTTTTGCGTAAATGGCAGATACAAAATTAAAACTTGGATTCCAAAAGTCAAACTTACGGTGAGTGCAAGGAAAGGGTTCTTAAAAAAACCAGAATTGTAAAATGGTTGCATCGATCGAATCGTCAAAAGTTGGGCAAGTTGGCTACAACTTAAGATCGTAAAGGCCATTGTCCTCCATTCATTCGGAAAGGTTTCGATAAAAACAGAAACAGAGTAAATCGTAATAGTTGCGATTAAAAGTCCAATAAGAAGGGTTTTAATTAAGAACTTTTGGTTCAGAATGGATTCATTTGGGATTCTTGGAGGTCTTGTCATTAGGTTGTCTTCTCCCTTTTCAAAAGCCAAAGAAATTCCAGGGAGCCCATCTGAAACCAAATTGATCCAAAGGATATGAACTGGGTATACTGGCAAAGGAAAACCAAGGAGTCCTGCGATGACAATCGTAAACATTTCCGAAGAATTTGTGATAAATGTATATTTTATGAATTTTAGAATATTATCATAAATTCTTCTGCCTTCTTTGACTGCAGTAACGATCGTCGAAAAATTATCATCCAAAAGAATTATATCTGCGGCTTCCTTAGAAACATCAGTTCCTGTAATTCCCATCGCAATACCAATATTTGCTTGTTTTAAGGCAGGAGCATCGTTTATCCCATCCCCCGTCATGGCAACAAATTGACCTTTTTTTTGAATGGCTTGGATGATATTCAATTTTTGTTCTGGCGTCACTCTTGCAAATACACGGGTTGTGTTTAACCTTTCTGCTAATTCCTCAACACCCAAACTCTCAAGTTCTTTTCCTGTCATTACAGAATCCTCGGAATTGCGAATGATACCGATTCTCTCCGCGATACTCTTCGCTGTTAGGGGGTGGTCTCCCGTGATCATAATGGTTCGGATTCCTGCCTCCGTACATTCCTGTATGGATTGTTTTACTGTTTCACGAGGTGGGTCTAGTAGTCCCACAACTCCAAGAAAGATTAAACCGGTTTCCATATCCCTTTGTTTTGGATCGAATTCCTTTGGCATTTTTTTGTAGGCAAATCCTAGGACACGTTGTCCATTCTTCGCCAACTCATTTGCTTGTTCTTCTAGTTTCTTTTTTTCAGTGGAATTTTCAAAGATACAAACCGAAAGAACAGATTCGATGGCTCCTTTGGTTAAAATAATATTGTTTGGTTCCCATTTGCACTTGTGGATTGTAGACATACGTTTGCGAATAGAGTCAAAAGGGAGTTCTGAGATACGTTTGTAAACTTTGTTCGATTGACTTTTTTTAAATCCCATTTTTAAGGCATATTTATAAATTGCAATTTCTGTTGGTTCCCCCAGGAAGCCCTTCTCCTCTGATTCTACAACGTCATTGCAGAGTGCCATTGTGTGAAAGAGGAGGCTTTCTCCACTACTCCTTTCTAAACAATCCTCAACTTCCATTTGGTTCATTGTGAGTGTTCCGGTCTTATCCGAACAGATATAAGAAACAGAGCCTAAAGCTTCGACAGCAGAGAGTTTGTTGACGAGTGCCTTTTTTTTCACCATTGTATTTGCGCCTAATGCCAGTGCTATTGTAATTAAGGCAGGAAGTGATTCTGGCATTACCGCAACTGCAAGAGAAAGAGATGTAAAAAGCATTTCTTTGGACTCCCTTCCTTGTACAAATCCAATACAAAAGAACACAATACATAGAAAGATTATCAAAATCGAAAGTCTAAGTCCAAAAGATTTCAATTTGATTTGGAGGGGTGTCTGCGGTGCCCTAGTATCCAAAAGACCAGCAATTTTTCCTAGTTCTGTTCGCACGCCAGTGTTTACAGCAAATCCTCGTGCACGACCGTTCACAATGTACGTACCCTTGTAGCACATATTTACTCGGTCCGCTAAATGCATATCATTCGGTAATTTGACTTCGGTGTGTTTATCGACAGGTAGTGACTCTCCCGTAAGAGAGGCCTCATCTACTGAGAGAGAATGAACTTCAAAAAGTCGGATGTCAGCAGGTACTGAATCTCCTGCCTCTAATTCAATTAGATCGCCAAAAGCAATCTCACGTATGGGAACCGTTTTTAGTTTTCCTTCACGGAATAGTCTAGCAGTTCTAGGCAGTATTTTCCTCAGGGATGATAGTGCTTTTTCCGCATTGTATTCCTGGAAAAAGCCAATTATACTGTTTGCAAAGACGATAAAAAGAATTACTAAGGTATCTGTCAAATCTCCGATAAATCCAGAGATAAAGGCTGCACCAATAAGAATGAGAACCATAGTGTCAGATAGTTGGTTTAAAATGATTTTATAGATCGGCGTTCCTTTTTTCTCTGCAATTTCATTGAATCCATCTTTTAGGAGTCGGAGATTCGCTTCAGTATCAGTAAGACCCGATTCACTCGTTTTCAGTTCTTCGGTGATTTTGTCACTTGGCAAACTGTGCCAATTCATTAAAGCGCTGCTCCAAAGGATTTAGAGGAAATGAAAAGGATAAGAAAAGTTAGCCTAAAAAAACTTAGCAGGTCTTTCTTATTCATTATTTCTCCCATTCTGTTACATCGTCCAAATCAGATTCACTGATAAAATGCCTAGTTTTGTCAGATGTTGAAAAAGATATTGATGTAAGGCGAATCGAACTCCAGTTTTTTGGGAAAACGTACGGGCCTACATGGCATTTCTTCTTTGTATGGGGCGGGATTATTCTTTCATGTAAGCAGATAAGTTCGGGAGTTTTTTGTTCCTCGGGTACGAGGAGGTTTCCATTTTCTTCAAAGGCAAAAAACAAAATTTGCAAATTTTGGATGGGCTTTTCAGAAATATTCTCTGTTTTGATGAGAAGATGAAGGATTTTTTTCTCTGTTTGGTGTCGTGAAAGGATCGTTGAAAAAATCGGTAAAGAAAGTTGTTTAGAAAATTCTCTTCTCGTGTTTAATTTTGGCTCTGATTTACATCCCCAATCAAAAAATAGTACGGATCCGTACACAAGGATAAAGAGGTAGGATTTCTGCTTCAATCCGAATGCCAGCTTTTCTTTTTTCTATTTAAACTTTGCATAAAAAAATTTATTCACTTAAATGGAATCAAAATACTTGATTTGTCTCCCATCATATTTGTTGGAAGTTTTCCATCCCATTTTTCAATCCACATCTTTTGGATCATAAGAGGTGTTAGCTGTTGCGATTCCAATTTGATCTGTGCGGCAGTTCCTTCCGCTTTTGCCTTGTCAATTTTTGCCTGTGCAAGAGCTTCACGAAGTTCGTTTTCTCGGCTTTCTGCTTTTTGGATTGCTTCGATTTTTGCATCTAATGCTTGTTTTACTTTATCGGGCAGTCTCATTGTACCTATCCAATACAGACGCTCAACTACAATTCCTTTCGAGACAAACTCTTTTGCAATGGCTTCCGTTGCTTTTTCTATGAGCTCTACCCGGCCTTGGCCGTAGATCATATCACTGGTCATAGTAGAAGAAAGTCGGTTTAGGGAATCTCTCACTGCAGTCCGCAAAACGGCATCCGTAATTTCATCGATTCCTCGGCGGTAGGTTTGGAAGAGCACATTCGCTTGATTGGGATCGATGCGAAACTGGATTCCAACATCTGCATTCACAGTTAAGCCCTCTTTCGTTTGGATGTCAATGGATTCATTCGTCTCCGAACCTTCCTGGTAGTCCGCCGTCCAAACATACGTTTTAGTGAAGGTTGGATAGAGATAGAGTTCTTCGTTGATACCAATCCAATACCTACCCACTCCCAGCTCCTCAGAGTCAACGCCCTTGTTTCCTCCCAAAAGATACACCTTCACTCCGACGTATCCTGCAGGAACTTTTTGGCAGTTATTAATCAAAAAAAGAAAGATGATCAGGAGAACGATTCCCAAACTAATCTTTTTTACTTTTTCCATCTAAACACTCCTAATCCAAAATCTGTTTTCTAAACAACCACACAAAGATAGGTAAAACAAGTGAAACCGCCAATGAAAAAAATCCCACCAAAACATGCATATCTTCCCTACTGGAGATTAGGATAGGGAGAATATACAGATATAAAAATAGCTAAAAACCGAGGCAAAGGATTCCCATAAAGACGAGCAGAGCTTTTTTCGGTTCCGTCATTCGATCCTCCCGAGCCAAAATCATCCTCTTTTTGATCAAATTGTCAATAGGAATGAAATCATTTATGAATTTACGAATAATGGATTGAGTCTAAAAATGGAAATACACCTAATCTCTTACAGGAGCTTATCAATGACCTTGAGTCTAGACTTCTTTCGATCCTCCATTGGAAAGAAGATCATTATGGCCATAACTGGATTTATCTGGTTTGGGTTTGTGATCCTTCATATGGTGGGAAACCTGCAGGTTTTCCAAGGACCAGAAAAAATCAATGCTTATGCAAAATTTTTAAAGGATCTCGGGCCTTTACTTTGGGTAGCACGGATTGTCCTTATCATTTCCTTCTTTGGTCACGTGGTTGTAGCCATCCTTCTAAACAGACAAAATAGAGCGGCGCGACCTGTTTCCTATGCAAAGAACTCCACTATTCAAGCTTCGAAAGCATCGCTCACGATGATTTATAGCGGCTTATTGCTACTGGCTTTTTTAGTCTACCACCTACTCCATTTCACTTTGGGGGTTACCAATCCCGACCATGCAAGTCATGAGTATGTTTTGCGAAATGGGGATGTTGTTCACGATGTTTATGCAATGGTAATTCTCGGGTTTCAAGATCCCGCAATAGCGATATCTTATGTCGTATTTATGGTGTTTCTTGCTCTCCATTTTTCTCATGCACTGGGTTCTGTCATACAAACCCTCGGGATACTGGCTCCAAAGCACAATCCAAAGATCCAACAGGTTTCCTCTGGTCTTGCCTTGGTCGTCTTTCTTGGAAATTCATCCATGCCCATTTCCATCCTGCTTGGATTCGTCAAGTAAGGGATTTTAGGAGAAATTATGAAATTAGATTCAAAAATACCATCGGGCCCATTGGAACAAAAATGGGACAAACACAAGTCAGATATCAAGTTAGTTAACCCAGCCAACAAACGCAAATACAAGGTAATTGTAGTTGGAACTGGTCTTGCGGGCGCCTCAGCCGCGGCGTCCCTTTCTGAGTTAGGTTACCAAGTCTCTGTTTTTTGCTTCCAAGACAGCCCAAGAAGAGCGCACTCGATTGCTGCTCAGGGTGGAATCAATGCGGCAAAAAATTACCAGAACGATGGTGATTCCGTCTATCGTTTGTTCTATGATACGATTAAAGGCGGAGACTTTCGTGCAAGGGAAGCAAATGTTTACCGACTTGCGCAAGTTTCCACAAATATCATTGACCAGTGTGTAGCACAAGGTGTACCATTTGCTCGTGAATATGGTGGAACTCTCTCCAATCGTTCGTTCGGTGGAGCCCAAGTTTCCAGAACTTTTTATGCCAAAGGGCAAACTGGACAACAATTGCTCTTAGGAGCCTACTCCGCTCTAGAAAAGCAGATTGCTCGTGGTGCCATTAAAATGTATGCTCGAACAGAGATGTTAGAACTTGTTCTCGTTGATGGACACGCGAAAGGTATTGTGGTTCGTGATCTAGCAACGGGTGCTATCACATCACATGCAGCGGATTCTGTTATTTTGGCATCAGGCGGATATGGAAACGTATTCTATCTATCTACAAATGCAAAAGGATCGAATGTTACTGCTACATTCCGTGCATATAAAAAAGGCGCAGCATTTGCAAATCCTTGTTATACTCAAATCCATCCGACCTGTATTCCGCAGTCTGGGGACTATCAATCGAAACTCACTCTAATGTCAGAGTCTCTTAGAAACGATGGTCGTGTTTGGGTACCAAAGAAAAAAGGTGATTCAAGATCTCCTCATGAAATCCCTGAGGAGGAAAGAGACTACTTCTTAGAGAGAAAATACCCTTCTTATGGTAACCTTGCCCCTAGGGATATTTCCTCTAGGTCTGCTAAGGAAGCATGTGATAATGGACTGGGCGTTGGACCTATGGTTGGGGACAAACGCCTAGGTGTGTATTTGGATTTTTCCGATTCTATCAAACGTCTTGGGGAAAACGTTGTCGCTGACCGTTACGACAATCTCTTCCAGATGTATGAAAGAATTACTGGTGAAAACCCTTACAAAGTGCCTATGAGGATTTACCCTGCAGTCCACTACACAATGGGAGGTCTTTGGGTTGATTACAACTTGATGTCCAACATTCCAGGATTGCACGTGTTAGGTGAAGCAAACTTCTCCGACCACGGTGCAAACAGGCTCGGAGCATCCGCACTGATGCAAGGTCTTGCGGATGGTTACTTTGTGATACCGTACACCATTGGTGACTACTTTGCAAAGGAAGGTCCAAAAAATATTTCGACCGATAGGCCTGAGTTCAAAGAGGCGGAAGCCAGGGTTCGTGATTTAACAAGTAAGATGCTTTCAATCAATGGAAAAAGAACTCCAGATGATTTCCATAGATCTCTCGGAAAAATCATGTGGGATCAGTGTGGAATGGCAAGAAATGAAAAAGGTCTAAAAGATGCTCTACAGAGAATTCCAGAACTCAAGGAAGAATTTTGGAAGAATTTGAAGGTATCTGGTTCGGGAGAATCATTAAATCAAGAATTGGAAAAAGCAGGTAGAGTTGCCGACTTCCTCGAGTTTGGTGAATTGATGTGTCTCGACGCTTTGACAAGGGAAGAGTCCTGCGGAGGTCACTTCCGTGAAGAGCACCAAACGGAAGATGGGGAAGCAAAAAGAAACGATGAAAAATTTTGCCATGTTTCCGCTTGGGAATACCAAGGAGAAGGTAAAAAACCAGTCGAACATAGAGAAGCTCTTCAATATGAAAATGTCCACCTAGCAGTTAGGAGTTACAAATAATGGAAACAATGAAATTACACCTCAAAGTTTGGCGCCAAAAGGACAAAAACGACAAAGGGAGAATGGTCAGTTACGAAGCTCCCAATGTAAACGAACATATGTCTTTTTTGGAAATGTTGGATGTGGTAAACGAAGACCTCATCAAAAAAGGCGATGACCCTATTGCTTTTGACCACGACTGTCGCGAGGGTATCTGTGGATCATGTTCCATGGTTATCAATGGGGTTCCGCATGGACCTGAAAAAGGAACCACCACTTGCCAACTTCATATGAGAAAGTTCAAGGACGGGGATACAGTTGTTATCGAACCTTGGAGGGCCAAGGCTTTCCCTGTTGTTAAAGATTTGTTGGTAGATCGATCTGCTTTCGATAGGATCATCCAAGCCGGTGGTTACATTTCCGTAAACACAGGTGGGGCGCCGGATGGTAACGCGCTACCGATTCCGAAGGTTGATGCAGATCTTGCAATGGATGCAGCAACTTGTATAGGTTGTGGGGCTTGTGTTGCCGCGTGTAAAAATGCCTCGGCAATGCTCTTTGTTTCTGCAAAAGTTTCTCATTTGGCGCTACTCCCGCAGGGTGTTGTCGAGAAAAAAGAGCGAGTGCGAAAGATGGTTTCAGCAATGGACAAAGAGGGTTTCGGAAACTGTACAAACCAATATGAATGTGAGGCAGCTTGTCCTAAAGAGATATCTGTTAACTTCATCACTCGAATGAACAGGGAGTATATCGCAAGTTAAAAGATAGAATCTATTTTTAAGATTGTGATGTAAAAATATGATGGCCTTCCTTTCTCCCAAAGGGAGGCCTTTTTTTATAAAAACTGTTCTGAATCCAGGAGAGTTTTTATATCCTTAGAAATCAGATTCCCATCAGCTCTTCCGAAGTTCCCTGCGTTCAAGTCTTTACCCATATTTTCGGACTCGAGAACTCGCTTTAAAAAATCTATAGAGAGACCTCTCTTTTTTCTACCAGCGATTAGAACTTTAGTTTTATTTTGAATCACTTCTTTCCAAAGATCCTTTTTCCAGTTCGGTACTAAATCCCAGTCTCCCGATTGAATGGCTTCCCATTTTGTGTGTATAAGAGAGTAGAGTCGGAAACGCTCTATTGCTGGGAATTTAGCGGAGAGTTGGTCCGGGTGACCTCCATAGCGAACAAGGAGGGCCTCTTCCAAAAGGCCAATTTCATAACCCTTTAAAAGAATTCGATTCCAAAGATCGTAATCCTCACAAGCCAAAAGTTCCTCGCGGAAAAAACCAAAGTCTCTGAGAGTCTCTCGGTGGGCAAAAAAACTAGAAACTGTCACCATGCAGGTGTTTAGCGAATCGTAAAAATAATCTTTGGCTTTTTTTTTGAACCGCTCCGGTGGCATTTGAAGGTTCCCTTTTTTGTTCCAAATTTCGATGGTTTGCGAAAACTTGAGGTCTGGGTGAGAGCTGTGGAACTGGATCTGTCTTTCTAATTTCTTTGGGTGCCATTCATCATCGGAATCAATAAAAGCAATCCACTCGCCCATGGCCTGAGCGAGACCTAGGTTTCTTGCCTGGCTGACCCCTCTATTTTCGGAACGGATGAGATGGACTTCGGAAATCCCGCCTCCTTCTTGCGAAAGAGCTCCCCTCTTCTTTTCCTTTTCTGAATACCATCTTTTCCTTTCTTTTTCTAAAAATTCGAAACTTCCATCTGTTGAGCCATCATCTATAATGATGAGTTCCCAATTCTTATGTGTTTGGTGGAAGACAGAATGTATGGCTCGCAAAACATAATGTATGCGATTGTAGGTGGGAAGTATCACACTGACCAGAGAATCTTGACCATCCATTAGTATATGACCTCGGCCTTGAATACTTCGGAAATCAAATTCCGATTCTCTAAAAGAACATCAAGATGTTGGTACCCGCCACCTTGGTGGAGGTAGTAAGTGGGATTTGTTTTACTATGCTCTAGTAAAAAAGGGAGAATCTTTCCCCCATACATTGGTTCTAGATAGATACCAGTTTCGCGAAGGAATTGTTGGATCTCCGCCAGGCGCCTGTTCGAATGGAGTCCGAACCGTCTTTCTTTCGGATCTTTTGGTTCGAGAATCCATTCTTCTGGGATGGACCTAGTCTTAAGTCCCAAATCTTTTTGAACAGCCTCCCGTTTGGAGAGCCAAGATGACCTACTCTCACCGAGGGAGATACCCACAACAGGAATACCTTTCGGATAAAAATAATCAAAACAAGAAAGGTAGGTTTGACCCGAACCAATTTCCAGTAAGATTTCTGGTGTTTGGTTTTGCTTTACCTTTCCACCTAGGTGTTTTTGGATGCTTTCTTCCAATGCTTTCCACAACGATCCAAGACCGTTTGAAACTCCCCTATGGACTCCAAATTCGGGTAGAAATATAGCCTCTGGGTTGGTTTTTTTCCATTCCCAAGCCGCCGTTTCTGCTTCGCTTCGGGAAAAAAACAAAAACAGTTTTTTTGCATTGTATTTAATGAGCGTTTGGTTGTAAGTGATTCGATTTGGGTCCTTTGTATAGGCAAAGACAACTGTCGAAAATTTCTTTTGGTGAAAGAGATAGGTAAATGCCGCAAGGTAATTGCTATGTAGATTTCCCCAAAGTACAACTTGTCTTCTTGTGCTATCAAAATGGTTCGTATCTCTAAGAGACTCATAGATTCCAAAAAATTTACGCCACTTCGTCCCAATCCCCCAAGGAAGGAGGTCATCGCGGATTACGAATAAATTTTCAGAGGCCTTCGTTAGGCGAAACTTTAGATCGTTTGGACTTTCAATCACCTGTCTTTAGAATCGACAAAAAGGCCTCTTGTGGAATTTCCACATTGCCAATTTGTTTCATTCGTTTTTTCCCTTCTTTTTGTTTCTCGAGAAGTTTCTTTTTTCTGGAAATATCTCCCCCATAACACTTTGCTGTGACATTCTTTCGGAGAGCGGAGATACTTTCTCTTGCGACTACCTTGGATCCAATGGCTGCTTGGAGTGGGATCATAAACTGGTGTCTCGGAATGAGGTCTTTTAGTTTTTCAATAATCACTCGGCCACGGTCTTCTGCCTTTGATTTGTGAACGATCGAGGAAAGTGCATCGACGGGTTCGGCATTCACCAAAATATCCATCTTTACCAATTTGGATTCGCGGTAGCCAATCTCTTCATAGTCTAGCGATGCATAACCCTTGGTATACGATTTTAGTTTATCATAAAATTCAAAGATCAGTTCGGCGAGAGGGAGCTCGTAGGTAAGTTGGATCTTGTCCTTGGATAGGTAAACTGTGTCCATATGGATTCCCCGTTTCTCAATCACAAGGGACATGATGTTACCTACGTAGGTTTCGGGAGAGATGATAGTTGCCTTCACGTAGGGTTCTTCTGATTTTCCGATGAGAATGGCATCTGGCCATTTGGAAGGGTTGTCTACCTCTACGACTTCATCCTTTGTTGTTGTGATGCGAAATTTTACGGATGGTGCCGTCGTGATGAGGGCTAAATTGAATTCCCGCTCCAGCCTTTCCTGGACAATTTCCATATGGAGGAGACCTAGGTAACCGACCCGAAATCCAAAACCTAGTGCGGCAGAGTTTTCTCTTTCAAAAGTAAGTGCTGAGTCATTTAACTTTAGTTTTTCTATCGCATCTACTAGGGCATCAAAATCTTCGCCGTTAATCGGAAAAAGCCCCGCAAAAACCATTGGTTTTGCATCCTTAAATCCTTTGACATCAGAGTCTGTCATTCGGTTTGCATGGGTGATTGTGTCCCCTGTTTTTGCATCCCCCATCTTTTTCATCCCGGCGACCACATATCCTACATCGCCAGCTTGGAGTTCTTCAACTTGAACCATTGTTAAACGATTTACGCCGACTTCGGTAACAGGGAATTGTTTTTTTAGATTCATCATATGGATGACGTCGCCTTTCTTCAGGCGTCCATCGAAGAGGCGCACCTTAGCAACTACACCCATATAGGTATCAAAGAAGGAATCGTAGATAAGTGCCTTCAATGGTTTTTCTGTTTCCCCTTTAGGAGGAGGAATGAGGATACAAATTGATTCCAAGACATCTTTTACGTTGAGGCCCGTTTTTGCAGAAATGGGAATCGCCTCCTCTGGGTTTAAACCGAGGGACTCTTCAATCATCAACTTACACTTGTCAATATCAGCCGAGGGAAGATCAATTTTATTGATAACAGGGATGATGCGAAGATCAAGTTCCATCGCAAGGTAGAGGTTTGCGAGAGTCTGTGCCTCCACACCTTGGCTTGCGTCTACAATAAGGAGCACTCCTTCACAAGCGGCGAGGGACCTAGACACTTCGTACGTAAAGTCTACGTGTCCTGGTGTATCGATGAGATTGAGGTGGTAGATCTCTCCATCATCTGCTTTGTAATCGAAAGAAGCATTGTTTGCCTTAATGGTAATCCCCCGCTCTCTTTCAATGTCCATGGAGTCGAGGATTTGGTCTTTTTTGGTTCTTTGGTCTGTGACAAGTCCAATTTCTAAAAGTCGATCCGCCAAAGTGGACTTCCCATGATCCACGTGTGCTATGATGGAAAAATTTCGTGTATGCTTCTGGCGTTCGTTCATCGTTCTTATGTCTTTTAAGTCATTTTCTAAAGGACGAGCTCTTTGTCTAAAAAGTTTATTGTCAGAGCATCAATTTTCCCTATACTGGAAGGAAATCGTTCTAGGAGTAAACCTTTAAATGTCCCCAAAAGAGAGCATTCGTTCCGTTAAAGCCCGTGAGATCATGGATTCAAGAGGCAATCCCACAGTTGAAGTCGATGTCGTTTTAGAAGATGGTTCCTTTGGTCGCGCTGCAGTTCCTTCTGGTGCATCCACTGGCGAACATGAGGCTGTGGAATTAAGAGACGGAGACAAAAAAAGGTATCTCGGCAAAGGTGTAATCAAAGCAGTAGAGAATGTTAATTCCAAAATTTCCAAGTCCATACTTGGACTCACCGCAACAAACCAACTTCTCGTTGACCAGACTATGATTTCCTTAGACGGAACTGCCAACAAATCGAAATTAGGTGCGAATGCAATTCTTGGTGTCTCGATGGCAGTCGCCAAAGCTGCTGCAGCTCATTCAGGTCTTCCTTTGTATCGTTACATTGGAGGAAGTTTTGCACGCGAACTTCCTGTGCCTATGATGAACATCATCAATGGTGGAGCCCACGCAGACAATAATATCGACTTCCAAGAGTTTATGATCCTTCCTGTTTCGGCTCCTAATTTCCGTGAGGCGCTCCGTATGGGTGCGGAGGTTTTCCATAATCTCAAAACTGTATTAAAATCCAAAGGACTCAATACAGCTGTTGGAGATGAAGGTGGTTTTGCCCCGAATCTGACAAGCAACAGCGAAGCGATAGAAGTCATCCTCACGGCCATTGAAAAGGCTGGCTATAAGCCGGATCTGGATATCAAGATTGGACTCGATTGTGCTGCATCTGAGTTCTATGACAAAACGAAAAAGAAGTATGTCTTGAAGGCAGAGAAAAAACCAGAAAAGACAGCCGAAGAACTTATAGAATACTACTCAAATTTAGTGTCAAAGTATCCGATCATTACAATGGAAGACGGTCTGGATGAAAACGATTGGACAGGCTGGAAAAAACTTTCTGAAAAACTTGGTAAAAAAATCCAGCTTGTGGGGGATGATTTGTTCGTAACCAATATCACAAAACTCTCTCGCGGTATCGAAAAGGAGATTGGAAACTCCATTCTCATAAAGGTAAACCAAATTGGAACTTTGACGGAGACACTCAGTGCCATTGAAATGGCAAAAAAAGCAAAGTATACTGCTGTGATATCCCATCGGTCCGGCGAGACAGAAGATGCAACCATATCGCATATCGCCGTTGCAACGAACGCAGGTCAGATCAAAACAGGATCCCTTAGTAGAACAGACCGAATTGCAAAATACAACGAACTCTTAAGAATCGAGGAAGAATTGGGAAAACAGGCTACATACAGTGGCAGTGATACCTTTTACTGTTTGAGCTAATGTCACCATTTAGAGCCGCATCCATAGTCGCCTACTTGTCTTCTCTTTTTTTTGTAGCCGTCCTTTCTGAGTCTGGTCTAGCGGAAAGGCTTAGACTAGAAAAGGAACTAAAGCAAACGAACGAAGAGGTGGATCGGCTCGTATTAGAAAACCAAGGTTTGGAAGAAAAAGAGCGTCGCTTAAAAAGTGACGCTTATGCCTTAGAAAAAGAGGCCCGCAAATACTATCTACTTTCTGAAAATGCATACGTATTGAAGTTTGAGTCTCCCAAAGAAATAGAGAACTCAGGGAAATTGGCTCGTGCAGAGTTAGGGCCTGAATGGAAAGAACCACCCCTTTTCCTCATTCGTTTCTTTTATATTGCTTTTAGCGTTTTCTTGGTTCTAGCTGTTTATTGGAAACTGAAAGGCTTGCCGAGTATGTCTAATGGAAAAAGACTGAATTAATATGCCAGAAGAAGAAGCACCAGAAAAAGAAATTTCAGAAACCATACAAGAGCTAATTAGCGATAAGAACATGGGGAAAAAATTCCTTGAGAAAAGGAAAATTTTTCTCTGGGGTCCTGTGACGGATGAATCCTCTAAAGAACTAACTGCCAAATTGATGTATTTGGAAATGGTGGATCCAGGAAAACCAATTACATTTTATATCAATAGCCCCGGTGGAGTTGTCACCTCAGGTATGGTCGTCTATGACACCATGCAAATGATTTCTTCTCCAGTTCATACGGTCTGCATGGGAATGGCTGCCTCAATGGGATCTATCCTTTTGATCGGTGGAAAAAAAGGAAATCGTTACATTTGGCCCAACGGAAGAGTGATGATTCACCAACCTTCTATCGGAGGTCAAATCCAGGCTCCTGCCACAGATCTTTTGATCCACGCGGAAGATATTTTAAAAACCAAAGAAAAATTAAATCGACTCCTTGCTAGTGCATGTGGCAAATCCTACGAGCAACTAGTGGAGGATACGGATCGTGACTACTACATGGATGCTGAAGAAGCGCTCGCCTATGGAATTGTAGATAAGATCGTAGATAAAATTGACGTCGTCTAACGAAACATTTAAGCCACGCCGGTTCGTTGAGGGCCGGCACTTACAAACTGTCTACAACATACTCTTTCCTCCAGACAATAGTTTGGAAGAGGATTACTTTTCTGAAAGTATTTTGCTACCAACGAGTGATGGGAGTAGTGACTTGCTCTGGCTCGAACACAACCCCCCGATAGCAAGGATCCATAAAAAAGCCGCTTCTTGGAATGGATATTACTTATTTCTCATTCACGGAATGGAAGGAAGTTCTGAATCACATTACATGGTGAGCGTAGGAAAAGAGGCGTTAAATCGTGGTTATGGGGTGATCCGTTTGAATCTTCGAAACTGCGGTAGAGGAATCGGCCTTGCAAAAAAACCATACCATGCAGGCCAAACGGATGATATTGAATGTGTTGTTCGCTATATTGCAAAAAAATTTAGTCAAAAGATATTTGTCGCAGGGTTTTCCTTATCTGCGAACATGGTGCTTAAATACTTCGGAGAGGGGCGCCGGACAGAAGCGCGAGCCTTTTCAGCAACAAGCCCTCCACTTGATCTCCGTCGAAGTTGCGACTTCATTGATTCCAAAGCAGGTAATTTCTATAGAAATCATTTTTTAGGTACGATGAAAGAAAAAGTATCATCAGGTATTTATGATATCCCCGAAAAAATGAAGGATCGTGTTTCCAAGAGCAAAACCTTCTTCGATTTTGATGATTTTTTTACGGCACCTGTTTCTGGTTATGCGAATGTGTTAGAATATTACAATAAATGTTCCTCCATAAAGTATCTAGGCGGAATTAAAACAAAGGGTTTAATCGTCCATGCAAATGACGATCCTGTTGTGCCTTCCGAGGTTTGGCATGAAATACCCTGGAAAAAGTATCCAAATCTGAAAACGGTACTTACTGAAAAAGGTGGTCACGTTGGTTTTATTTCAGATCCCTCACCTGAGTACCCGGAAGGGCGTTGGCTTCCCAAGATACTAATGGATTTTTTTGATTCAGAACGCAAATAATCGTCTAGGAGATTTGTATGAGAGACCTATTGAAAGAATGTATTTCAGAGGAGTCTGGATTTGTTGAGTTACGATACCACCACAAAGAAAGTCGTTCCTTCTTTGCAGAAAAAGGAAGGGTCGAGTCCACTGCGCTCCGTAAAAGAACGGGTATAGGTGTTCGGGTATTGGAGAATGGAACTTGGGGCTTTGCCTCGACGAGTGAACTTGATAAGTCGTCCATTCAGAATGCGATTCTGACTGCGAAAAAGGCTGCAAAACTCAGCTCTTCCCTTCGTTCTGAAAAAATTCCCACCCTACCCCGCGCGGATTTTTTTGTTGGCGATCGTATAGGAACTGGGATTGAAGATTTTCGCAATCGAACTTTGGAAGAAAAATTAAAACTTGTATTGGATGTCCAAACCAAGGCACAAAAATCATCCCCAAACCTACAATCAGTTGGCTGCGGCTATTCAGAAATTTACGAAGAAAAATCGATTGTTACCACAGATGGAGCAGATTCTTTTTTTTCTATCGTGCGACCTGAGTTTCGAGTGAATGCTGTCGCCAAAGAAAATGGAAAAATGGAATCAGGATCGCATTCCATTGGAGTTACGGGTGGTTGGGACTGTTTATTTCGAACACAAAACCCAGATCAAATTTCGGAAGAAGCTTGTAAAACTGCGATTGACCTTTTAAAATCGACTCTTCCCGAAGGTGGGCTTTCCACTGTTATTTTATCTCCGTCAATCGTTGGACTTCTGGTTCACGAGGCGATTGGGCACACGGTAGAGGCAGACTTTGTTTTGTCAGGATCTGTAGCAAAAGGAAAAATCGGGCAGAGGGTTGGTTCCGATTTGGTATCTTTGGCCGATTCGGGAGTCTCCGAATACTATGAAGGTGCAGGGGGAACGATCCCCGTCGATGATGAAGGGATTCTGCCTCAAAAGACTATGATTATAGAAAATGGAATTCTAAAATCCTACTTACACAATCGTGAGACGGCTGCAAAATTTGGAGTTTCGCCTACGGGATCCGCTAGGGCATGGGAATACAGCGATGTTCCTCTCATTCGAATGAGAAATACATTTTTGTTACCCGGAGATTCGAGTCTAGATGAAATGATATCCAATACCAAGGATGGATACTTTTTGGATGGTCCTAAAAATGGGCAAGCGGATGCAACGGGTGAGTTTATGTTTGCCGTTCAGAAAGCATATCGAATTAAAAACGGAAAGATCACAGAACTTCTAAAAGGTGTAACAGTGTCGGGTCTTGCGTTTGATGTTTTACAAAATGTAGATATGGTCAGTAAAGAATTCAAGTGGGATTTGGGTTCTGGTCATTGTGGAAAAGGTCAACCTGCGAAAGTAGATGCGGGTGGTCCATATGTTCGCACAAAAGTGTTGTTAGGCGGGAAATAATGGATCATTCCACCCTTTCACAAAAATTAGAAAACCAAAAAGATGAACTCCTACGGCTTGTTAAAAAGGCAAAGGCATCTGGCATTGAAAATGTTGAAATATTTTCCAGTTTTGGATATTCTGAAGATGTAAGCCTAGAAAAAAATGATTTAAACACGTGTACTGCGACAGAAGAAAATATGTTTGGAATCCGAGTCATTGACTCGGGCCACCAAGGATTTATTATCTCTAACCATCTTCCTAGTTTATTTGATTCTATAAAAGAAGCGCAGTCGCTAGCAAAGAGCCAGTCCACACCCGATTTTGATTTATATCTTCCTGAACCCGAAGTCTTAACTCCTGTTATGGGAAAATATGATCAAGATATTGACCGGTTGGGAATCGAAACTCTCGTCGAAATTGCTAAAACGTCATTGGATTGGAGGAAGGATCAGTTTGGGCTTGTCAATATAGATTCAGGGGAGATGTCTATCTCCAAAGGCTTTAAACTGATTGTAAGTTCGACAGGTGTCTGTGCGGGAGAGTTGGGTGCTGGTATTTCTGCATCGGTGATGGGAATGGCCGTTGATGGTGAAACTGTCGGAAGTTTTGATTATGATTCTGCCTCTGGCAATAACTACCGAGAATTTTGCGAACTTTGGAAAAAAGCTTTTTATAATTTTGGAGAGAAATGTTTGGGTGCACTCCATGCAAAAGCATACCCTAGTTTTACAGGCAAGGTGCTCCTCCCACCCGATGCAGTGTATTCTTTTTTCTTAAGTGGGTTACTCGGCGGGTTGAATGGGACGAGCATACGAAAAGGGAAAAGTAAATTAGCAGACAAACTCGGCAAGAAAATCGCCTCCGATCTGCTAACAATCTTTGATGACCCAAGAATTCCAGGACTTTCGGGAACTACCTCTTTTGATAGAGAGGGAAGATCCACAAAACAACAACCCGTCCTCACAAACGGTGTGGTGGATACTTTTTTTTATAACACGTATGAGGCGAAAAAAGCGGGCCTTCCCCACTCGAATGGTTTTGCGACGGGTGGCGCGCAAAGCCTCCCCTCTTGTGGTCCTCGCCAATTGCAGATTCAAAAGGGAAAAACACCAAAAGATGAATTATTCCGACTACCTGGTAAAACACTTTTTGTGAACCGAATTTCGGGAACTAGCGATGGTCCTTCCGGCGATTTTTCAGGAGTGATCAAGGGTGGTTATGTTTTGGAATCAGGCGAAAAAATCCCAGTCCGTGAAGTTCAAATCGTTGGAAATGTTTTTGAGGCCGCCAATCAAATCGAAGCAATCTCGATTGAGGGTGAACTTTTAGGGGAATCCTATTTTACGCCTTACATATTGTTAGATGGATTTACCATCACGGGTGGAGTTTGAAATTTTGGCACTTGAGAACCTAGAGAGACCAAGGGGAGCATCTTTTTTTTGCCTCCTAGCCTTTCAATCGGAAGATACTTTTTTTGAAGTTAAGTCGATCACGGAAAAGCGATTTTCCGAAGTCCTCTATGAATCCAATAATCTGCCCAAGTATACCCCTGATCCATTTGAGAGAGAAATTGCCTTTCCCAGTCGTTTTACAAAGGTTTTATCCTACAAACAGCGGATTCACAGGGAGGAGTTAGTTCAAAAGAAAAAGGAAGCGGTAGAAATTCAAATCCAATTGCAAAAGAAAGATCCTAGTCTCCTTATCGTTCCAGGATACGTAACTTCGCATAATATCGTCCTTGCGAAATCCAAAGATGATTTTCATCGTATCTATCTCTACCAAGGGGTTTATGGAGAGATCGTCTATAAATTTATTGAAGGACGGTTGGTACCAACCGAGGAAGCACCTCCTTTTTTTCGAGAACGTGAGGTTTTGTATTTTTTTTCTACCTTACGAGAATCCTACGAACTAAACAAATTCAAGTCTTGATGAGGTTCTTCAATTAAATGGATAAAAAGGAATTTCAAAATTGAGACCCATAGTTGCCATATTTATTTTATTCATTTTTTCTTTTATATTTCATTTCTGTTCGATAAATACACCTAACTTCCAGTTTTGTGACAATTTTGATGGAATGTTGAATTGTACGGAACCAAGAACTAGTAGTGATAATATATTTTTAGATAGGTCTCAGATCAAAAAATTAAACCCAACCTGGGAAGATTTTGGAAATTTTTTATATTTTACCGCGAGAGAAACACCGGGGTTTCGCATCCAATTCGAACACACGCTATCTGTCAAAGAAAAGGATGAAATTAAAAAAGAATACAAGGCAAAATTGTCCTGGTTGTCAACCACGGAACGGATGGAAGGCTTCTCATTGGGCGATTCAAGCCTAGTCTCTTTTCACTATCTCGGCGCTCTTATGAAAGAAGAGTTCCGACACCAGAAAATAGAGAAATTACCAATGAACTTGGAATCCCTCGGGGTGATAGATCTCAACTATGAGTACCAAATCCCGGGCAGAGCAATTGAATCAAAAAAGAGATCGATTCAGTTGCTTTGGAAGTAGACGAAACCAATCGTACGATTTTACTTTTGAAGTATCAGATCCATCGGATTGAAGAAAAAATCCATCGGCGTGTGGTCTAGGAAAAGGAGGGACAAAACCGAGAGAGAACTCGCACCCGCTAATGGGATGAAGAGGTTGTCATCCAGTAGTCCATAGAGTGTTGTACTTGCGAAAAATTCAACTAAACAGGCAATCCCAACACTGACCCCGAGGATTAGGGGAATCTCCCAAACGATACTTCCCATACGGTGGATGGCGAAAAAGGAACCTGGTTGGCTCTCTGTAATCAAATACGTTACAAAGACTGATACAAAGAAGGTCGGTATTAGAAAACCAAGAACCCCTTCCCTTGATTTTCCATTATAAAAACGGTTTTTTCCATATCTGGAACCCACATAGGCTGCTACCGGATCTCCCACAACCAAAAATAGGATGGCAAGGATCGTGATTTCCGGAGGGAAAAACAAAACAACGATTAGGTTTGCAAGGAAATAAGGAACGGTTCCGTTCAATCGTTTTCGTTCCGACTCTTTCATCAAAAACCCAAAATACTTATAAAAAAATGCTTCAAAGGCAGGGATGGTTAGTCTTGAAACTTCGACGATTAGTAAAATTACAAAAAATCCACCTAACGAAAGCACTAATATCGCTCGAGTAGGATACACAAGTCCAAATCTACCTTGGAAAGGATCAAGGAATAAAATAAGAGGGATTAGAAGTCCCAAAATATGCCATATTTTTCTGAAAAAATTAAATCCTGACTTTGAACTCACAAATACCTACTTTGAGCGGGATGCCATTTTAAAGGCAGTTTCTTCGTTGTTTGCTATGGGGAACAAATTTTTTACTCCTGACATTTGAAACGCCTGCCTTACACTCAAAGGTAGGTTGATCAAAATGACTTTTCTTTTTTGTAAAAATGCTTCTTCACTGAGGGTCCGAAATGCAGCTATACCCTGAGTTGTGACCATATTCAGCTCTTCTAAATCCAAAATTACGGAACCGTGTTTGAGCGCGTTTGAAACCATGTTCACACATTTTTTTGCTGTAAAATTGTTCAGATTGCCAAGTAGTTTTGTTACGTACACAGTATCAATTTTTTCCGTCGAAACAACGAGGTCATCTAGGCTCATAAAAAATTACTATTTTCTTATTTCATTCTTGCACTCCTTGGCAAGTAAATAAAACTTTTGGATGGGAGTCTTGTTTGAAAGTCACTGTTGCTCATTTGTTCAAAAAGTTAGAGGAAATTGACCGAGATGTCGTGGAATTGCAAAAATTGGACGATCGTATCGCCAAGGATCGGGAGTACTCCCCGATCTTAAAAGAGTCCTTCCAACAAGAACGACAAAAGCTAAGTGACCAAAGGATAGAAATCTTGAAACTCAATGTTGATACAACCTCCTATGCTTCGAAAGCAAAAGAGAGTCTCAAAAAAGTGGAAACGGAATCCAAGAACAAGCCACCAGCTGACGCAACTCCACAACAGTCAGAAGCCAAAAAAAACGAGCGTCCCGTTCGTAAGTATTGATTGAATCCAAATTTGAAACAAGGAAAGTTTATGAATTTTAAAACCCTCGCAGGCAAAGCGATCGTTCTTTGCCTTCTACCAATTTTGTTTTCCCAGTGTTCTAAAGACTCGGAAATTTTAGCTACTTTTGATGGAGGTTTTGTTACAAGAAGAGAAATGAACTTTGTAATCGAAGCATCCAAACGTGGGCGCACAGAAGTTCAACCAATCAGTGCAGATATCCAAGCCAGAATTGTTGAAAGCATAGCTTTGGAAAAAATTTTACTCTTGGATGCCGTAAAACTAAAAAAAGTTGAGGAAGCTGACCTAACTAAGATCGAAACCCTTGTAGCTAATTTTTTAAAATTGAATGTCTATATGCGGGAGTATGTAAAAGAAAATTTAGCTTCTAAACCTCTAGAGTTTGTAAATCTACAGATTGCTTTGGTTCGTGGGGAAGATGAGGTAGCCAATCGGAAACGAGCAGACGAGCTTGTAGCAAAACTGAACAATTTGTCGGACACAGAAATTGCAAAGGAAATTTCTCTCGTAACAGATGATTTCACAAGAAAGCCAGTGGGTGGGAAGTTAGAACCTTTCTGTACAAATTGTGCGGAAACACCTTTAGAAGATATCTTAGATGAAGTGAAAAAAGCGAAGTCAGGAAAGTTTATATCTTATGCTAAAGAAGGTGAAGGTCGTATAATTTACGTAGTTCGAAGCTTGGGTGAAGAAAAAGTCCATCCCGAGAGACTTAATATATACTTCACAAAGGTATATGATCGTTTTAAAAAAGAGGCAAATGAATACTTAGAATCACATACAGATGAAGAAAGTAAATCCGCAGCCAATTACTTCATCCAAGGGGATTCGAAAGATAATGCAAAAAATTTTGCGGGGCATACTTTAAAACAGTATGAACAAGGTTTGTACGAATCGGAAATTAAAAGACTGAGAGAAGAAAGTGGAATCACGGTAGCTGAACTTCCTAGAGTATTTGAGCCAAATCAGGTCGATCCTAAAGTATTTACTCCTGACTTTGTTTTGTTCTCTGAACGTGGTGGAAAAAATTACACTTGGAAAGATTTAGAGGCAGATTTTGCGAATATTCCCAATCTGTTGAAGCAACCTTACAAAGATGATAAAACGAGAATATTCGATATGTTGAATTTATTTCAATCGACTATTGTTCAAGGAAAAATAAGCGCAAATTCTGCCGAAGTTCAAAAAATTGGAAAGGAAACAGCTTATCTAATGCAAATGGATAAAATGAAAACTTCCCTTGCTTTAAAAACTTTCCAAGATGAAATCAAAGCAATTCCAATTACAGTTACTGAGCAACAACTCAAAGATAGTTATGAAGCAGGAAAACTCTATGCTTATGCCGATCCGGACCCAAAAAATCCGCAAAATAGGATACCTAAACCTTATGCGTTAGTAAGGGAACAGATCAAAAATGATATGGAGAATTCCCAAAGAAACGGATTTATCGAGCAAAAAATTTCTGGATTGAAGACAACTTATAACTTAAAAGTTGCTCAGGAGCAACTAAAAGAGGTTACTCTTTAGTCAAACAAATAGAGCCACAAAGGAATTCGTGTAATACAATTCTGGAATTTTTTTTCTTGAATTTTGACACATTTTTCATATTGTGGCCGTTAGGGGGGATTAATGAATAATCACATTTACATGCTTCGGAAAAAAAGAGGGGTTAAGCAGTATGATATGGCAAGAGCACTTGGTGTTTCACCGAGTTACTTGTCGAAAATTGAGACAGGAGCCCAGGATCCGACTGAAAAGTTCAAATCTTCATGTGCAAAGTATCTCAAAACATCTGTAGACCGACTATTCAACGACAGCGCCGTAGAAGACATTTTCCCTGAGTTTTCGAATGGATTGAAGAACAAACTTTGGGCTGTCCGCCGAGAGTTAGGAATCAAACAATACGATTTCGCAAAAAAGTTAAAGGTATCTACCCCATTTCTTTCTAAAGTAGAATTGGGGCTTCTGGAACCGCATGAGGATTTTAAGACTCTTGCATCGAAGGTTCTAAAAATGGAAAAGAAAGAACTATTTTTAGGATAATTTAAAAGAACCACCGAGCCTCCTTTTGGATCAACTCCACGGGGGGCTTTTTTTTACCCACCTATTCTAAAAAGATTTTGTCACATTATCTCCAATCCTTTCCATAGTCTCATATGAAAGAGAATGAGACCCACACCAGTGAAGGATGGGCAAGCCGTGTTGGACTTATCCTTGCAGTAGCAAGTGGTGCCATCGGCTTGGGGAATTTTTTACGATTTCCGGGACAAGCTGTTCAAAACGGTGGCGGTGCCTTTATGGTTCCGTATATTGTAAGTTTCCTTATTCTCGGAATTCCTGTCTGTATGGCAGAGTGGAGCATGGGGAGGATGGGTGGCAAACACGGCCATAGTACTCCGTTTATTTTTCGAGAATATTTAAAAGGATTCCCGTTAAAGCTTTCAGGGGCTATTGGTGTCATGATCCCTGTCATGATATACGTATATTATGTTTTTATTGAATCCTGGTGTCTTGCCTATGCGTATTATTTTTTAACGGGGCAAATCAGTTTCGGAAATGTATCCCCTAACGAAATTACGAAGGCTTCGAGTAGTTTTTTTTTGGATTTAACAGGTGCTCGTGCCAATGGAGAGTCCTTTGAAAGTCCCATCATGGTCTTCTTCTTAGTTTGTTTTTTAATCAATTTTTTCCTAGTGTATCGTGGATTGTCAAAGGGACTTGAGGCATTTGCTAAAATAGCGATGCCTATCATGGGAATTTGTGCGACTATTATTTTAATTCGAGTGTTAACGCTGCCGGGGATTGAAACAGGCCTTGCTACAATGTGGAACCCCGATTGGTCTAAGTTAGTTGAACCAAATGAATGGCCGAAGGTTTGGGTGAGTGCGGCGGGTCAGGTATTTTTTTCTCTTTCAACTGGTTTTGGTATTGCTCTAGTATTTTCAAGTTTCTTGAAGAAGAAAGACGATGTAGTTCTTTCTAGTTTGTCTTCTGCATCTCTCAATGAATTTGCTGAGATTGTTTTTGGTGGGATGATCACAATTCCAGTTGCATTTTTATTTTTGGGAAGCCTAGCCACTTCTTTTGGTACTTTTGGCATGGGATTTATAGCACTACCGGCTGTTTTTTTGCAAATGAGCTTTGGTAGTTTTTTTGGTGGGTTATGGTATCTAATGCTTTTTCTTGCTGCCCTCACCTCCTCAATTACTATGCTCCAACCTGGCGTACTCTTTTTGGAAGAAGGTTTTCGGATTGGAAGAAAAAAATCTAGCTCATTACTTTTCTTTTTTACTTTCGCTCTTTGTTTACCTATAATTTACTTTAACAAAGATTTTACGGCGTTAGATATTGCAGATTTTTATATTGGAACTATAATGATCTATATACTTGCTTCCATTCAAATTTTTATTTTTTGTTTTAAGATTGGAGTGGATCGGGGAGCTGACCATGCCAATGAAGGGAGTATTATCCCCTTCCCCAAAATCATTCGTTTCATTCTTAAATATATAACTCCCTGGTTTTTACTGATTGTTTTTTTGGCTTTTTGTTATTTAAATGTGCCTGATTATGTGTTAAAGATGGATCCAGATCATATGGGGAGCATTGCAGAACTGAAGGGTGATAATGTAGAGGATGCAAGGACCAAGGCATATATTGCTCGTTATGTTTTAGTATCACTTGTTTTGATTTTTGGATTTTTGTTTTTTTTGGTTTCAAAGGCTTTAAAAAACAGAGAGCGGGTTGAATCGCATGAATTCTGAAATTTCCCTCAACTGGCAAGGTATTCTAATTATGGGGTTTTCTATTACTTCTGTGGTATCCTTAAGTTTGATTTGTATCTATCTCCTCATCAAGAATAGGCATTGAAGTTTGGAAGAGATTCAGACGATTTTTTCAAAAGGTCTTAAGGCTCTTTGGGACGATTATGAAGTTCGAAACGAACAAATTCAAATGGCAGAGTCTATTTCGAAGTCTTTCCATTCAGGTGAGAACCTAGTAGTTGAAGCAGGAACGGGAGTGGGAAAGTCTCTTGCCTATTTAATTCCGGGCGCTCTTTTTTCTCTGGAAACGGATTCTCCTGTTGTAATTTCAACGGAGACAAAATCTCTCCAAGACCAGCTTTTGTATAAGGATATCCCGATCGTAGAAAAGGTTTTGGGCAGACCGATATCCGCTATGGTAGCTTTGGGTGCAGCTAACTACGTCTGTAAAAGAAAGTATGGAAAAGTCATGGAACGGGGAGATTTCGGTGCCGAAATGGAATCAGAAATGGACTATGTTTCGAAATGGGTAAAGGAATCCAAAACTGGAATTCGGAGCGAATACAGTGGATATCTCTCTCCAGGATTTTGGAATTCCATCGCAAGAGAGCCGGACAACTGTTTGGGAAGAAACTGTCCAAACTTCTCACATTCGTTTTATTTTTTAGAAAAAGAAAAATGGAAGAAAGCGAACATTCTAATAGTGAACCACCATCTGCTTGCAAGTCATCTTGCCGGTGATTTTCGTATTCTGCCTCCGTTCTCTCATCTGGTAGTCGATGAAGCCCATGTTTTTCCAGAGATTGTTGGAAAGGCATTTGGTGGAGAAATGAAATACGAGTCGATACTTGGGATTTTACATTTTCTATTCCATCCAGAGAAGAGAACGGGACTTTCAATCAAACTAAAAAAAGCAGAAGAAATCCAATCATTAGTAAGTAGCGCAATCGGAGCCTTGCAAGATTATTTTCGATTGTTACTTTCTGCTGTGCCATTACAATTTCAGTTTTCTCAGCGACATACAACCAAAGTTAAGTTAGATGGTGGTAGATTGGAGGAAATATTAACTGATTTGGGTTCACTCCTAGAATCTCTCCTTGGAATTTATAAAAAGGATTCTGATGATTTAGAAGAAAAGGAAATTGGGCAGAGTTTAGAAATGTTGGTTTCTAATTTTAGCAAAATTGTAAGTTTTAGCTCAGATTTTAGAAACAAATCCAATTCAAATTTAGTCTTCTGGTTGGAGACGCCCAATCAGACATCTAAAGATCCATACTACGGAATTTTCTCCCAACCAAAAAACACGGATGAGATCCTGAAAGAAAGTTTATTTCCGAATATGGAATCAGTTGTGCTAACTTCTGCAACACTATCACCTACTCCTGGAAATTTTTCTTATTTTTTAAAGGAAATAGGTGAAACAAAAATTGAAACCAAAACCCTTAATTCACCGTTTTCCTATGACACACATTCCTTACTCTTCGTTCCAAAAAATATAGCAGATCCTACAACCGATCCAAATAGGAATCGAATAGATCTTTCTTATTGGATAAGCCGGTTGTTGAATCTCTCTGAAGGGAATAGTTTTGTTTTATTCACTTCCAATAAACTTCTCAACGAATTGTATGAGGAACTAAAGAAAAAAGTACCTTTCCCGATTTTTTCGCAAACCGAATTGGGCCCAATCGTCGCAAAACGGGAGTTCCTTGCAAACGATAACAGTGTTTTATTTGGAGTCTCTAGTTTTTGGCAGGGCGTAGATATTAAAGGCGATAAATTAAAAAATGTAATTGTGACTAAGTTACCTTTCCAAGTCCCGACAGAGCCAGTACTACAAGCAAAGATGGAAGACATGGAACGTGCTGGTAAAAGCCCCTTTTGGGAAATGCAAGTTCCAAAAACTTGCCTTCAACTCAGACAAGGTTTTGGGCGTTTGATTCGATCTTCGACCGATACAGGTGTTGTGAGTATTCTGGATCCGCGCATCCACACAAAATCCTATGGAAAAAATGTAATTCAAAGTTTGCCGAAAGGTGTTCCCTTGGTGACAGATTTTGCGGATTTGGAAAGAAAATTCCGAAATCTGCCGAAAGGATAGATATGAAAAATTGGGTTCTTTTTTTTCTAACTTACATTCTTTCGTTTCCAACCTTCGGTCAAACGGCAAACCCGCAAGTTTTGGAAAAAGATATCTACCAAACTTCGACGAATTGGACGGAACTTAAAATCACTGCCTTCGTGAAAGAACCTGTTCCGATGATTGTGTTTGATGAATCCGATCCTAAGTTCGGCAAAGAGAACACCGCAACAAGCCAAGGTCGCGCACATTCCATAGCTAGGAAAAAAGCAAAAGAGAGATTGAAAATACGTCTTAGCCAGAGACTAGAGTCATTACTCTTTAACTCTGATTTTACTGTTTATGAGTATACGCAAACGAGGCAAAATGTCCGATTGAGTTTGAATCATTTTTTAGCAAAAGATCCTGAGACCTATGACTTTCTGTTTCAAAAGAATCATTTAGAGGCAAAAGCGGAGATATCGATTCGAGGCAAAGAAGGAGTCTTGTCTCATATTCCTATTGAGTTTGGGACCGAGGAAATGCCAATCTTTACGGAAGAATTGCCCGCGGTGGCATTTTCAGGACTCATCGTAGATGCTAGACATTTGAAATTGAATAAAGCCTTACTACCAAAAATCCAAACTGACAGAGGCCTTGATATCTACTCACCGATTTACACGAAAGAGGCATATGCTATTGAAAAAGGTTACATCCACTATAGTAAGGATACAAAGGAAAGATTTGTGGAAAGGATTGTCGGAAAGAATCCTTATTTTGTTTTGGGGCTTGGTGTATCAGGAAAGAATCAAACAGATATAATTCTTCCAACGGATGAGGTGGTGAAACTGCTCAGCCACCCCGATTCGAGAAAGAATATTACGCGGTGCAGAGTTTTGATTTTAGTTTCTGACTAAGCGAACTAAAAAGTTTTTCTGCTTTTTCATAATCACCGTGGAAGAGATATGCAAATCCCATATCCTCTAATTCCCGTTGTGTTAATGAACCTTGTTGTTCTTCCAATTTTTGGATTTGAGAGTAAATCGATTGATAGGATTTCTTTTTATCTTCAAAGCTTGGTAGGTTCAGTTTCCCTGGAAGATTTTCAAAGATAAGACTTGCTTCTTTGTGTTTGTCGAGAAATAACAAAGACAGACCAACTAATTTGTGAATCTCAGGGTCATTTAAAGATTTGATATGTTCTCGAAATAACTTGATTGCTTCTTCATATCTCTTTAAGTAATAAAGGCAAGTAACCTCTTCTTTTACAAAGGATGTATCCTTTGTTTTGGATTTGTAAGTATCAAGAATGTACTTTGCTTCGGAATAACTTTCCACCGAGAAAAAGACTTTGATACCTATTTGCAATAGAGAAAAACAAATCGGGTTTGATGGATTCTTAAAATAAAGTGCGATGCCTGCCGCAGCTTCTCTTTGTTTTCCTAATTGGAAATTCAGAATAGCTTCCACAATCGGTGAAAGTGGAGAAATTCCTTTTGGAGTTGGAGGGACTACCTTTCCTGTAAGTTCATATGTGGCAAGGTACCCAAGGTGTTGCAGGAAATAACTATCTGGATGATTTTTAGTTAGTTGGACCAATTCTTCTGTGGATCCTACTTCGTAGAGATCCCAAGCTTCCTGTTCCAGTGATGCAGAAAAAACTTGGGTTGCATGTTGAGCCATAAGGTACCTCTCTCATTTTTAAAGATCGGACAGGCACCCAATTTCCTGATCGTTTTTTTAAGGACTTAGTCGGTAGATCATCCGCGGAAACGGAATGCATTCGCGTATATGTGGAAGTCCCGCAATCCACGCGATTACTCTCTCGAGTCCCATTCCAAATCCAGCATGTGGGCACGAACCAAAGCGTCTGAGATCAAGATACCACTCATAGTCCGAAACCGGTAATCCTTCTTCCATAAGTCTCTCTCTGATCTTTTCCAAAGATTCTTCTCGTTCTGAACCGCCAATAATCTCACCAATTCCATCCGGAGCGATTAGATCAGCTGAAAGAACAGTCCTTGGATCCGTTGGATTTTGTTTCATATAAAATGCTTTAATCTCCCGGGGGAAGTTTTTGATAAAAACAGCCGTGCCGAAGTGATCGGTTAGGATTTGCTCACGTTCTGCATTGATATCTTCACCAAACTGAAGATCTTCACCCTTGGAACGTAGGAGTTCAATGGCATCTCCATACTCGATTCGAACAAAGGGAGATTCGATCAATTTGAGTAGTGGTTCTGGATCCCGCTCCAAAATCTGAAGTTCGGTGTTTGTCCGTTCCAGAGTCGTTTTTAGGATCGATTTCACAAAGGTTTCCTGAAAATCCAGGCTTTCCTCATGGCTCATAAAGGCAGTCTCAGCTTCTACCATCCAAAATTCGGTTAAATGGCGACGGGTTTTACTCTTCTCTGCCCGAAACGTTGGTCCAAAACAATACACTTTAGAATGCGCAAAAACGGCGGATTCCAAGTACAGTTGACCGGTTTGCGCGAGATAGGCCTGACCTAGATCAAAATATTCTGTTGAAAAGAGAGTTCCAGCGGACTCGCCAATGGACCCAGTTAGGATGGGGGTATCGATCAAATTGTAGTCTGCATTTCGAAAGAACTCTCGAATGGCAAAGGAAAGCTCGGATCGGATTTTTAAAATGGCTAGCTGGCGCCTAGAACGGAGCCAGAGATGGCGGTTGTTGTGTAGGAAATCAGGACCGTGTTCTTTGGGTGTTATCGGATAATTCTCGGAAGCACCAATGACTTCTAAATCATCTAAAAGAATTTCAACGCCATTCGGCGCTTTAGGGTTTTCTTGCCAATGACCTTTTACCTGTAGCGATGTCTCTTGTGTGAGGGCTTTGTAGGTTTTGAATCGATCTTCTCCGATCTTCTCTTTTTCAATCACGACCTGGAGGATCTCTCCCTCAGTTCGGAGCTGTAAAAATTGAACATGGTTATTCCCTCGTATCCCCTGCAACCAACCCTTCTTTTCGACGAAGGAGGCAAGGCCTTTGGAATTTGTTTGTTTTGTTTCTGTGGAAGTATTTTGCATGGATGGTTTTTCTGTTTGCCAGTTCGATTTTCCCTGAAAATCTGAACCTACTGAATGAATTCTCCCATCCTATTAGACGGTAAAGCGATTTCCGAAAAAATCCGAAACGGGATCGCACTTCGATTGCAAAAAGAAAAGGAAAATGGAAATGGAGTTCCAACTCTTGCCACAATCCTTGTCGGTAATAACCCTGCCTCCGAAACCTATGTGAACATGAAGATAAAAGCCTGCGAAAAAGTAGGAATGAATTCTAAATATGTTCGTCTTGGGCAAGAGACTACCACAGAAGACTTGTTAGTTGAAATAAATAAACTAAATTTGGATCCTAGTATTCATGGAATTTTATTGCAGCATCCTGTCCCCCACCAAATTGATGAGAGACGGTGCTTCGATGCCATTTCCATAGAAAAAGATGTGGATGGAGTTACTACACATTCCTTTGGTAAACTATCCATGGGAATGGAGGCGTATTACCCTTGTACGCCGTACGGAATGGTTCTTCTCCTCAAAGAATATGGGATCGAAATTACAGGCAAACATGCAGTCGTGGTAGGTAGGTCCCCCATCTTAGGCAAACCTATGGCCATTATGCTTACAAATCTGGATGCTACAGTAACACTCTGTCATTCTAAAACGAAGGACCTCCCAAAAATAGTGCAAACAGCTGATCTCATAGTTGGTGCAGTGGGCAAACCAGAATTTATTAAAGCGGATTGGATCAAAGAAGGTGCTGTGGTTTTGGACGCCGGGTATAATGTTGGTAATGTGGGAGACATTGAAATTTCCCGTGCCAAGGAAAAATCTTCCTACTTTACACCAGTGCCCGGTGGAGTTGGGCCTATGACTATTTCTGTTTTGCTTTTGCAAACCATGTATTCTTTTTTACGACAGTTTTCACCCAAGTTGGACCGAGATGCCTACTACAGTTAGTTTTGATGAGTGCTTTCAAACCTTTCCCAAGCTAGATCCTCCGAGCGATTTAGAATCCTTTTGGAAAGAAGAAATCCAAAGTCTTAAAAAAATTCCCATTAAGGAAACATATAAAACGATTCTGAAAGGTTCGTTTATTTGGGAATCTTTAAATGATGTTAGTTTTCAATCGGCAGGCAATTACACGATTCATGGAAAATTGGCTATACCAAGAAAACGTGGTGATCGGCCTGTGGTTGTTCAATTTCACGACTATATGAGTACGCCTGAAGAAATTCTAAAAGGATATTCTGAAATTGGTGTTGCCCAGCTCCACATAACTTTGCGAGGACATGGGGCAGAAATGATTGAAGCTCCCATCGATCCTCAAACTGGGAAAACTCCACCGAACTGGAGTCCTAATTACTTCTCAGAAAGACTTGATTCGAAATCCGAATTTTATATGCGAAATCTTTATTTGGATGTTTTAAGAACCATAGAGTTTTTACGACTGAGCGATGGAATTGATGGAGATAAAATCATTCTGCATGGACGTTCCCTTGGGTCCGCATTAGCAGTGTTCGGTGCAGCGTTTTCTGATCGGGTAAAAGGTTTGATCTTGGAAACACCCAGCTTTTGTTTTATTGACAAGGACCAACTCTCATTAAAAACGAATCCTTGGGTTCGAGAACTTTTACCATCAGTGGAAAAACGGGCGACCAAGAAGATTGATTTTAAAAAGGAATTAGCCTACTTTGACGCAATTCATTTTGCGAAAAAGATTAAAATTCCTGCCCTTTTTTCATGTGGTATGGTCGATGAAAAATCCCATCCAAAGGCTGTATTTGCACTCTTTAACCATATGAATTGTGATAAACGTATGCAGTTGTACCCCCAAGAAGGAAACGAAGCGGGCGGAGAAAAACAAGCAAACGCCAATTTAGAATTTGTAAAAGAAGTTTTTGGTGTATGAGTGACTCTTATTTAGATTTTTATTTTACGAATACAAAATCAGGAACCAAAGAAAAATTTATTCCAAAAAGTTTTGAAAATGTAAAGATCTATTCCTGCGGACCAACTGTTTACAATTTTGCACACATAGGAAATATAAGAAGTTTTTTATTCGTTGATATTCTTCGAAGGTCATTGTTGTTAGGTGGTTATAAGTTAAACCAATCAATGAATATTACCGATATTGATGATAAAATCATCAATGAATCCATAAAAAAGGGAATTTCGATTCAGGATTTTACAAAACCATGGACGGATGCTTTTTTTAAGGACTTAGAAACTCTAAATGTTTTAAAACTGGAGCACTACCCCAAGGCAACAGAATCCATTGAAGCGATGGTAGATTTGGTGAATCGTTTGGATAAGAATGGGTTGGTATATGAAAAGGACGGAAGTTATTACTTTTCAATTTCTAATTTTAAACAATACGGATCACTTTCAAAAATTGATGTAAGTGGTATGAAATCGGGTGTAAGGTATGATGCGGATGAATACGAGAAAGATGATGTTCGCGATTTTGTACTTTGGAAGAATAAAAAAGAGGAAAATGAAACTTGTTTTTCCACACATCTTGGTGAAGGCAGGCCTGGTTGGCACTTAGAATGTTCTGCGATGATTCGAAAAATATATGGATCTGGAATTGACATTCATACTGGAGGTATAGATCTCCTATTCCCTCACCACGAAAATGAAATGGCTCAATCGCTCGGAGCTTATCCAAATGAAGAGTTCGTTGGAACTTGGTTGCACTGTGAACATCTTCTTGTGGATGGTGAGAAAATGTCGAAAAGTAAAGGGAATTTCTATACTTTGCGGGATCTTTTGGATCAGGATGTCAAACCTGATGTCGTTAGATACCACCTTATATCTGCTCACTATCGATCTAAGCTCAATTTTTCAATTTCAAAGTTAAATGATTCTAAACAAGCATTAGAAAGAATACAAAATACCTTAAATCGTATATTGGATTTTTCTGTAATTGAATCCCTGATTGACTGGATAAATGATGTTTCACAATCCTACCCGGTTCCTTTTGTTAATACAGATCTCAAGGAACTCTATTCTGAGTTTTTAAAATCTCTCTCCGAAGACCTAAATATGCCAAAAGCCCTGGCTTCTATTTTTGATGGAATTCGTTTTATAAATCAAAAATTAGATATGGGAGAGGCGGAGCAAAAGTTCATTTTGGAATCTTACCTTCTGTTTCAAGTTTGGAATCAAATTTTAGGTGTGCTTCGATTCGAAAAAGAGACTCAAACATTAGATGCAGATTTTGAACGATGGATTGAAGAAAGGATAGGCTCTAGGAAAGCCGCTAAAGCTAACAAAAATTATACGGAAGCAGATAATATACGCAAAGAGTTAGAAGCAGAAGGCATTATTCTTGCAGATACTAAAGAAGGGAAAACAACTTGGAAAAAAGTCCAGTAGATATACTGTTTGGGAAACGAAATTTCTATGAATTTCTAGAGTCTTTAGAGCAAATGATGCCAGAAAAAGGCATCAAAACAATCCGAGAAGTTATAGTGAAAGATGGAGTGAATGCGGAAGAAAAAAATAGAATCAAATCCTATCTACCCACTTCGATCAAGTTCACTACCTCCACTACTAGAGAAATGGATCGTATCGCAGGGGACAAAAACCACCAAGGATATATAATCATTCGAACCAAACAAAAGGCTTTTCAATCTCTAAATTTTGAAAATTTTAAATCGAATGTAAACGAAGGAATGGGTCCAATTTTAATCCTGGACCGTATACAAGATCCTGGCAACCTTGGGAATATTTTGAGAACTGCTGAGTGTATGGGTGTACAACATGTCCTCTTATCAGATCGAGATACGTCACCGATCACGCCTGTAGTCGAGAAGGTTTCTGCTGGAGCCGTGCACCATCTCTCAGTTTACAGAATAGCCAATTTAAAACATGGAATAGAACATCTAAAAAAGAACGGATATTGGATCCTCGCGACAGATGAAGAAGGTGAGGAAGAAATATGGGAAACAATTCCTGATTCTGACCAAATGGCTGTTATTTTAGGAAATGAGGGGGAAGGAATCAAAAGAATCCTTCTTGAGGATTCTGATTACATTGCAAGGATTCCCCTTCACGGATCGGTTTCATCTTTAAATGTTGTTGTTGCCTGCGGAATTACTTTAGATCGAGTGAAAAATGGTCCACGGCTTAACTAAGTTCGTTTAAAACTTATTTTTCGCGGAGGTATTCATCTTATTTGATTCAACTTTCACAGTGGGCAATTCCGTCGTGGTGTTTAATATTTGTAATACGCCAAAACCTGACGATAGAAAAAGAATACAAACGAACCATGATGGTTCTTTCGACAAAAAAGATTGAATTAAATAGAGACCTAAAAAAACAAAAGCTAATCCTAAAAAGACACCCAAAAAAGAACGTAAAATAAAATTATTTCGTTTAGGGAAAAATTCACCTACGGAATAGAGAGATTTCCAAAAAAAGAATGGAGGTTGTACTTTTTCGTAAAACTGTTTTAGTTTACTTTTGTCTGTCTCAGGGAAGATATTAGAGTAAACAAGAAGTAAAACAACGGCTGATAAAGATGTGAAGAGAATTGTATAAGGGAAAACAAAGGAAAAAATATATTTGGAAATGCTATAGAGAATGGGCGATAGGATAAAAGCTAAAATTTCTGTTCTTGCAGATATCTTCCAAAAAAACCACCTAGCAATCAACACAAAACCTATACCAGAACTTGCTTCAAGTAAAAAGACCCAGGATCCCTTCACTGTTTCCATTCCATATAATGCAAGTAGAAAGGAAAGGCCGGCAATAACTGTCTGCAGTAGATAGGATATTTTAATATAGTATTTATCTGGTTTATTCTTCTGTACAAAAGGTTCCCATAAATCTTTAACTAGATAAGAAGCCCCCCAGTTTAAATGAGTTGCAAGAGTAGATAAGTAAGCTGCAAAAAAGGCAGATAGCAGTAATCCAACCATACCATGGGGCATTCCTTCTTTCAGTACCATAAGAAAACCTTGCCCGCTTTGTTCTTCCGAAAGATTCGGATATAAAACTAAAGAAACAAGTGCGACAATAATCCAAGGCCATGGTCTTACAAAATAATGGGCAACTACAAACCAAAGCGAACTTTTCACCGCAGAGGATTCATTCCTTGTTGCGAGAATTCTTTGAGCAATGTACCCACCGCCACCTGGTTCACTTCCTGGATACCAACTTGACCACCACAAGACAGTAATTAAGATTAGAAAGTGTGAAAAACTCATTTCCGAATTCTCAAAGTTTGGGAAAAACTGCAGTTTTGAATCTGGGATTTTTGAGAAAAGATTAGAAATTCCACCAATCTTATTGAGATCTAACGCAAAATAGGCGAAAAGTATACATCCTCCCCAGGCAAGAAAAAATTGGAATACATCAATATATGAAATTCCGCGAAGGCCAGCTAGAGAAGTATAAAACAATCCAAACAGAAGAATTACAGAAAGAAGAATTGGAATCGAATAATTCGGGAAAAAAACCGGTAGAATTTTAATCATGGCCAGATTTACCCACCCGAGCACAATTACATTTAAAATAAGACCTATAGAAATTGCTTTGAATCCCTGCAAAAAATTTGCTTCTTTTCCGGAGTATCGAATCCGAATTAGATCTAAATCAGTTTTGGCTTCCGATCTTTTCCAAAGTTTTGCGAAAAAAAAGACAGTCACAAATCCACCGATAGCCATATACCACCATACCCAATTGCCTACGATTCCTTGGCTCCGGATGATCTCTGTAACTGCCAAAGGTGTGTCTGCGGCAAAAGTAGTGGCTACCATAGCTGTTCCTGCAACAAACCAGTGTAAGTTTCCTTCTGCTTGAAAATATTCAGTAGTGGATTTTGTTTTTTTAAAACTTAAAAATAAAATAATCCCAATGATGATAAATGGGAGAAAAAATAAAATAATATCAAAGATGTGAAAATCAATCATTAGATTCTAACTTTGATTCCCATTTCCTTCATGGTATACTTTGTTTCTTGAATGCTGTATTCTCCGAAGTGAAAGATGGAAGCCGCAAGCACTGCGTCTGCTCCACCACGAAGGATCGCTTCCGACATATGTTCAGGATTGCCTGCACCACCTGAAGCAATAACTGGAATAGTCAAGTGAGTGGTAAATTGTTTGAGAATATTTATATCGAAACCATCTTTAGTGCCATCACGATCCATGCTAGTCAAAAGGATCTCACCTGCGCCCATTTCTTCTGCTTCTTTACCCCACTCAAGTGCATCACGTCCAGTCTCAGTACGCCCGCCATTCAGATACACTTCATGGCGCTTTCTATCTTTATTAAATTTTACATCGATTGCACATACGATACATTGTGAACCATAGATTTCGCTAGATTCACGTAACAATTCAGGTCTCTGAAAGGCACTTGTATTGATGGAGACTTTATCCGCACCTTTATTAAGGACAGAACGTACATCATCTAGAGTTCGAATTCCACCACCAACAGTAAATGGTATAAAAATTCTATTTGCCACTTCCTCAACTAAATGTAAAAGGATATCGCGTTTATCGCTAGATGCAGTTATATCCAAAAAACAAAGCTCGTCCGCCATATTTTCTTCATATGCTACAGCAGAGGAAACTGGATCCCCAGCATCAATAAGGTCAACAAATTTGATTCCTTTGACTACTCTTCCACCCTTTACATCCAAACAAGGAATAACTCTTTTCGTTAACTCATCCATAACTAATTGATCGTTTCTGGAAGTTCGGTTTTTGTTACAGGCAATTTAGATAAAGAAATAGCAAAACTCAATAACTCTGCCTCTTTAAAATTCGCAGATGTTAGTTGCATACCTATAGGTAACCCTTCTTTGGAAAGCCCTGCGGGGCAGCTAATAGCTGGTACACCAGAAAGATTTACAGTGGTTGTTAGTATATCGGCTAAATACATTTGGATGGGATCTTTTGTCTTTTCTCCAAGTTTGAATGCAGTTGTTGGAGATGTCGGTTGCAAAATCACGTCAACTTCTTTAAAAAAGCTTTCATACTGCTTCTGAATGAGAACTCTAGCTTTTTGAGCCTTTCCATAATAAGCATCGTAATAACCAGAACTCAAAGAGAAGGTTCCTAAAAGTATCCGTCTTTTTACTTCTTTTCCAAAACCAGATGTTCTTGAATCTAAATATAAGTCATCTAACTTACCTGACGAATCCTTACGAAGACCATATCTGATACCATCAAATCGGCTCAAGTTGGACGAACATTCTGCAGTTGCTATCAAGTAGTAAACAGGAATTGCATATTTCAAAATAGAGAAATCTAATTCTTTAATTTCAGCGCCAAAAGACCTCAGTGATTCAATTATCTCATTATAGCGAGTTCCCACTTCTTCCGAAAAATTCAGACCTGAAGGATTCATGACTCCCACGCGTTTCCCTTTCCAATCTAATTGTTGGACTTCAGATGACGTGATTTTTGGAACATCTTTAGTCGTTTGATCGTTTGAATCCACACCTGAGAGTATGGAAAGAAGGTCTACAATTCCTTCTAAATCATTGGAAATGGGTCCAATCTGGTCTAGGCTTGATGCATAGGCTACAAGTCCATATCTTGAGACTCTACCATATGTTGGTTTGAGTCCCCAAATTCCGCAGAGGGCGGCAGGTTGTCTGATAGATCCACCCGTATCAGATCCGAGGGAGATAGGTAAAACCTTGGAAGCAACTACAGCCGCCGAACCACCGCTAGATCCACCTGGGATTCGGTTTGTATCAAAAGGATTTTTTGTTACTTGGAAGGCACTGTTCTCAGTACTAGAGCCCATTGCAAATTCATCCATATTGAGTCTTGGAAAAAGAATAAAACCAAGAGACTTCAACTTCGATATCACGGTTGCATCATAAGGAGAGATGAAATTTTCGAGTATTTTGGAACCGCAAGATGTAATTTCACCGGATACGCAAATATTGTCTTTGATACCAATAGGAATTCCATCAAATTCTGACAGGACTTTCCCTGAATTTCTTCGTTCATCGCTTAGAATCGCAGATTCTTTAATTTTATCTTTGTTTATGCTGAGAAACGATTGGATTTTGTTTTCCACCGTATCGATTCTCTTAAAAATTGACTCAACTAAATTGAGGCTTGAAAACTCTTTGTTTTTTAAACCTTTTTTAATTTCTGAGTAAGTTAAGGAATAAAGCTCTTTCATGTTTCAATCACCTTAGGAACAACAACATAACCATTTTCATACGAAGGTGCAATTTTGCTAAGATCATCTCTTTTTAATGCATTCACTGCTTTGTCTTGTCGAAATACAAATTTTGAATGTTGGTAAATATCCTCATCTGAAATGCTAGACGTATCTAGATTTTTTACTTCGTCTACGTATTGAACGATTCTTGAAAAATCGTTTAACATAGACTCTATTTCTGAATCATCAATCTTAAGTTTCGCGAGATTTGCTATGTTTCTTAATTCTTTTTCGTCCATACTTCCTCAATATGCATTCCTATCTATGATTGCTTTAAATGGTGTTAGAAGAATAATCTTTATATCTAAAAAAAACGACCAATTTTCTATATAAAAAATATCTGCTTCAATTCGCTTTTGTATGGAGGTATCCCCTCGAAAACCTTGAACTTGCGCCCATCCGGTTATACCAGCTTTTGCTGCATGCCGTCTCATATACTCATTGTGTTCATTTCGAAATTTTTCAACGTAAAAGGGTCTTTCGGGTCTAGGTCCTACGACTGACATGTCCCCTTTTAATACATTAAAAAATTGTGGGGTTTCGTCGAGTGATAGTTTTCTGAGAATTGTTCCAATTTTTGTAACTCTAGGATCATCCTTGACTGTCCACAACGTGTCCGATTTGAATTTTTCTTGGACTACCATCGAGCGAAACTTGATCATTCCAAAAACTTTGTTATCCAAACCTACTCTTTCTTGAGTATAAAAAATGGGTCCTTTGCTTGTAAGTTTGATAAGAATTGCGATCACCAAAAAGAAGGGTGAAAAGATAAGAATGAAACTTAGTGAAAATAGTATATCAAAACTTCGTTTGATAACTTGATTGTATCCCAATCGCAATGGTATATTACGTATGGAAATGATTGGTATCCCATCTAGAACTTCAACTCTTCCTTTTGCCGTGACAATTTCTTCGTAGCTTGGGATAATCTTAAGATCCACACCATGAAAATCTGCAATATCGATAACTTCTTTTAAATAATCACCCTCTTCATGCGAAAAAGCGTATACCAGGAGATCTACATTGTTCTTTTGTATATAGTCCTCGAGTTGTTTAATACTCGTGACAATTTGAATATTGTTTTTTTCTAATGTTTTTTTTCCAGATACAAATCCATTTACCTTGTATCCGTAAATAGAATGTTTTTTTAGGGTTTCTTCAAATCCAAAAGCTGATTTGCTCGTTCCCAAGATAAGTACTGACTTTAAATTGTAGCCTTTGCTTCTTAAGTATTCTAAAAGAAGTCTCAAAACGAAGTGAGACAAGGAGGTTAATAAGATTGCAGAGCCTGCAAAGTAAACTATAACAAGTCGAGAAAAACTCTCACCACGGAAGAAAAAAAGTAAAGCTAATACAACCAGTAAATTTAATACGACACCACTAATTATTGCAAAAAATTCATCAGTAAATGACAAACCTCTTCGTGGGTGGTAGAGATCAATCGTTAAAAAACAGAGAACCTGCGAAATAGAAAGTACAATGCCTAGTATTAAGTAACTAATTGGGTCAATGATTTGGATTTGAAAAAAAGAGTCTGGTAGAAGGAAATAGCGAATGGTATAAGCAATCGAAAAACTTAATAAAGCGATAATAAGATCAGTTGAGAGAAAAAGTAATTTGAATGACTGACTTCTTTCTTTTAGCATATATAAATTTCCTATTCTGGAAGTGCTCCATCCAACGGTCTTTTACGAAAACGATACAAACGGACCCGTGTAGCTTGGGCGGTAGTAGATTCTCCGAAACTAAAATTAGAATAGTTAACAGATAAAAATACACTTTGGTCATAGAAAGTAAGTTGATTATTTAATGTAAGGCCCCCAGGCAAAGCTCTTAAGTTCATACTATAGCCCAATCTAACTTCCCAGTTGTGAAGATCCGCCTTAAAAGTAGTCATAAAGCGATTGATATTAAATACGGTCTTTTGTCTCTGGTCTTGTCCCCTCGCTCCTGTGCCACTTGCAACATCTTCCCAAATTGTAGTTTGATCGTAATTGATTCCTGACTGGGATGAGTAAAGTTCAGGCGTTGTGTTCATTGCATAGAATTGACCTTGAGCTAGAGCAGTTAAACGCCAAGGTTCGGTAACCCTGGAATCCAATTCTAATTCGATTCCCGTATAACGAGTAATCTTGGTATCAGTTTTAAAAAAGAATCTGTAACTATCTAAAAAATTATCCCGGTATACATGATACCAAGTACCACCTATTTCTAAACTTCGGAAAGCCCGGATGATTGGCCAAGAAAACCCGCCCATTTTATAACTTAATGTTAGGTTGTTAGACAAAGGCCTACTTTGTGGAGTATGGTGCACATAGTCATTATTGATAAAAATTCCAGAATAAAAATTTCTTTTCCTTTCTAGTAGGCTTGGTCGTCTCGTATTAAATCCATCAACAAAGTCAATAAAGCCACCTACTCGTAAAACAGTATAATACCATCTTTGTTGGTTTGTTAGTCCTGGGTTGTAAGCTGATGAAAATTCTCTTAAGTCCCGAATCGTACGAACGGATATATCCCAGTCATTGAGGGCATAACTTTCCAAGGCAAATTCTGCTTCGTGTTGCCTTAAATTTCCAACGACCGGATCCTTTGCTTCTGCTCTGTCGGCATCTAATCTTCTATAAGTGGTGGTAAAAAAGATTTCAGGAATCCCAATTCTTGCCGTATGTGATTGTCGGACATACTGATAAGATTGTTGTTTTAGAAAATTTGCATATGCCTTATTTACGTCTCTATCAGGGCTATTGATTGCGGTTCCAGAGCCAGGAAAGTCTACCGTTTGTTTGGTGGCTCCTGCAAAAAACCCTGGTGTAAAAGACATATAGGAACCAAAAGCCATTGGAGAACGTAAACCTGTTTCTCCAATAACATTTGTTTGAGATCTCAAAACCAAATCATTGTATCTGCTATTTGGATCTGTTGTATTTGTAAGAGGATTTACTCTTTGGGTTGGCGGTCCATAGAGACGATTTATATTTGTTTGAAAAAATAAATCCCAGTAAATTGGGCTATTTGTATACGGCATTGTTCCAACATTACTCGAGTTACGAATGGTAACGGATGGCAATGTATCTTGAGCGGGGAAATATTGGTTGGCTTGAATTTGGTAAAGAAGAGTTCTGGAAAGAGCAATCCCCACACTTAAGTCCCCACGATTTTCAGTATAATTCAAATTCCAATTTAAGAGATTTCGAATCAAACCAAATCTTACATCTCTAAATGTATAAAGCGATTGAATTGAATTCGATGGTTGGTATCGATTTCCGAATTCATAATCGAACTGTCTGTTATTAAAATTTTCATATTGTAATTGGATATTTCTCGTTGTGTCTTTTTGGAAATCATTAAACTTTGCATTGAGCCGAATATCTGCTTTCCACCATGGTTCGTAGGCAACTCCAGTATCTCGAAATGGTAGACCTGTTCCTGGAAAAAGTTCCCCTCGATCCACATTGTTTGTTACTGCAACATTACCAACTCCCCCATTCCGGAACCGATCCTCGTATACAGGAGTTACATTATTTTTTTTATAATTTGCATAACCAAGATTGATGTTGTAGTTCAAATAATTAGAGAGCTTCCACATCTCCAACTGGGCTGCCTGTCCCGTTTTTTCATACATATCAAATCTGAATTTATATCCGTTAGCCAAAAATAAACTATTCGGATAGGAGTCGGACCACTGGTAAGAGTTTTGCCAAAACCAACCTTGCGTGTTATTTTTACCAACTTGAGTGGTAACTCCGTTTCCAGATTCTGAGTTATACAAATAAGGCAACCAGAGAACAGGTGTTCCTCCAACCATTACCGTGACTCTATGGGCAATCACGGTTTTATCATCATGAACTATGATCCATTTTGCTTTAAAAGACTCGTGTGGTAGCTCCGCATTACAGCCGGTAAAGTACCCCATTTCCATAAGGTATCTTTGTTCATCTAACCTTTTTAGCTTTTTCCCAATGAAAAAAGCTGGGTAGTAACTTAATTTAGAATTATAAACAACGCCTTGGTTGAGTTTTATATCATATAGCAATCGTTCGCCGGTTACTTTTGCATTGCCATCATTGAATATAACACCACCTTCTGCATAAATCTCTTGTCTTTCTGCATCTATGGAAACGGAGTCGGCTTCTAAATATCCTGACTTTATTTTAACGCGGACCTTTCCGCGAAGAACCAAAACGCCGCCCTTTGTTTTATCCACATTCAGAAGTTGCCCTTCGCTTGCGTTTTGTATCTGGATAGGAGGACCTTTTTTATTCGTAGAAGCTGCAAGTGATTCAGGAGTCATCGTTTGCTCCTCTTCTGGTACAAGCGCCTCTCGCAAACGATCTCTTTTGGTATAAATTGTGCCTTGCGGGTTGAGACCAAGGTTTCGAAGGTTTTCTTCCACCTCCCGATCTGACATTTGGTCAACTGATTTTTTTACAAGGGTTCTTTGTACTTGGGCACTGGTCTTTTTTCTTTCTGAATCGCCAGGACTTGAGTCTGGTAATTTTGCGTCTGGAAAGAGCTGGCGAATCCCTTCGATATCCTGCGCGAACAATCCCCCTCCCATGAGGACAGTAAAAAGCAGAATGAGTAGTATCATGAATCGTTGCACGTTGGGAGGGCTTTTTTGGTATAGAACGATAGTTTTAATCCATACGAAAAAATCAATGGTAAAAGCAGAATTCTAGTCTAAGGGAGTCGATGAAATAGGCTCGCATAGAGAAAAAAGGGGTTGCAAAAGGATTCTCCACTTGGACATAATCTAGGGACTCTAATTTTGGGATACCAGGAGCTGTGAATGCAAAAAACATACTCTGGGGAACGAATACCGGGAACCATCCGCTACACGGTGGTTTCAAAGGATCAGGTTTCAATCAGAAAATGGGAAGTTCCCGAATCCATCCATCATTTGGATGGATTTGACCACGAATTGTCTGCCCAAAGGATTGCTCTCACAATTTTGCAAGACCACACAAAAAACCCCAAAATCGCAGAAACTCTCTATAGAGATTTTAAGGCATTTTGTGGGGATCTGTTTAAGCAAGATACCTGGCTTTTGCATTCGAGTCGGATTGATCTTTTTTTAAAATCAGAACATGCAGATCCTGTTTATACTAAAGTTTAAGAGATTCTAATATAGATTTTTTGACTATTTGGAATGCGGAATGGAACCACACCCATGTAATGATTCAAACAGGCGATGTGATAGGTAGGGTCAATGTCCAAGTGGAGTGCTCATCGTCTCTCCGGAGACTCCCTTTGTGTTCGGCTATGATTGATTTAGATATTTCGATAGAATTGAATTGACCGATCCCTTTTACGAGGTCCTCTTCCCCGTTGTCTTGAATTGAAATTATTACGTTCGATTCGCTACTTTTATCCTCTCTTGTAAGGACCATTTCAATTTTTCTTTTACTGCTATCTTCCAGTCTTGTGACTCGAAGTCTTGCATCTTGCAATAGATTTAAAAAAACTTGTTTGAGCTTTTGTGGCTGACAATAGACCAACGGGACATCGGAAAGAGTGAGTTCACAATGTATCCCTTCCTTTAGAAAGTACTGGTGGAGAAACGATCGAGTGTCACCCATCAGAATTCCTAAATTGGCAAACGTCCATTGAGAATTCGTTGCTTGCGAGTATGTGACTAGATTTTTAACTATTTTTGCGATTCGCTCCGATTCAACCGTGATACTCTCGGCTCGATCCGCTATGGTTGGAAGATTTAAATTTTTTGCTTCCAAACCAATCAAATCGGCAAGATTAATAATAGATGTTAGGGGATTGTTTACTTCATGAGAAATGCCTGAGGCAACCAATCCGATAGTTTCCCATTTTTGGTTTTCTGCAAGCCGAGTTTCCACTTCTTTGATATGTTTCTGCACTTGATTTTTATAGATTGCCATCTCTACGGAAATATACAAATCTCTACTGTTAAAAGGTTTGATTAGATAGCCAGAAGGTTCTGTGGTTTTTGCTCGACTGAGTGTGGACTCATCGGAATAAGCAGTGAGGTAAATAACGGGGATATCCTTTTGTTTCTTTACCGCGGTTGTAATGTCGATCCCATCCATCTCCCCGTTGAGCATAATATCCATTAAAATCAAATCAATGGGCTGGTTTAAGATGGTTTCGATTGCTTCTTTCGGTTCTGAAACATAACTTGCCCTATATCCATACTGTTTAAGTGTCGAGCAAATATTGATCGCAATAATTCTCTCGTCCTCAACAACAAGTATATTTTTTAAGGCATTTTCCGCTTTGGTATCCATTCATTTTGGCAGGGCGCATTCCAGAAAATCCAAAATTTTAGAGTTTGTCAAGAGAAACCCGATCGAAAACGTTAGATTGTGTCGTTTCACGATTCTTTAAATTTGGAACAAAGGGAAGTAGTTAACTGCCAATCGCCCCCCATCCTAGTTATTGCCGGAGCTGGAACAGGAAAAACCAAGACACTTGTTCACAAACTCGTTTCTTTAGTAGAAGAAGGTTATTCTCCCGATGAAATCCTGCTTTTGACTTTCTCTAGGAGAGCCGCAAAAGAGATGATTTCTCGAGTGAACCATCAGATGACTAGTCACGGAGGAAAAATCCAAGGAGGGACGTTCCATTCCTTTTGTTACGGATTCTTAAAAAAATACGGAATGTTCCAGGGTATAAATACCAACTTTCTGATCTTAGACGAGGAAGATAAGGATTCGATGATCGGATTGGCAAAATCGAAACTAGGTGAGCAACTAACAAATAAGAGATTTCCCAAAAATAGTACGCTATCAGAGATGTTTTCTTCTGCTTTTAATCGCCAAATATCCCTAGAAAAATTAATTCTAAAAGATTTTCCGATTTTTAGCTCGGTAGTTCCACAGATTCAGACAATACGAGAAGAATATGGTGAATTGAAAAAGCGATACAATCGTTTGGATTTTGATGACCTATTAGATCAAACACGAGTTATCCTGATGGAGGAGGAACGATTACGAATCTCAATATCTGACAAATATAAGTATATATTAGTGGATGAATACCAAGATACAAATCGAATACAAGCTCATATTGCCTGTCTTTTGGCAAGTGTCCATGAAAGAATTCTCGTCGTAGGAGATGACGCCCAATGCATCTATGGGTTCAGGGGGTCTTCCGTTCGGAACATATTAGATTTTCCTAAAATATTTCCAAAAACCAATCAAATAACTCTTATAAAAAACTACAGGAGCAGCCAAGGTATTTTAGATCTCGCTAATGAAGTTTTGGATGGTTCCCTTCAAAATACAAAAAAACGACTGATCTCCCATATCTCTCTGGATTCGAACAATAAACCAACGTTAGTTGAAATTCAGTCCATTGAAGAAGAAGCAATTTATGTGAGTGAAAAAATTATAGAAATCCTGGAAGATGGAATCCCACTTTCGGAGATTGCGGTTCTATTTAGAGCAGGTTACCAGTCAAATCTTCTTGAGTTACAATTACAATCTAGAGGAATCCCTTTTTTTAAGTATGGTGGAAAAAAGTTTTTGGAATCCGCTCATATAAAAGATTTGTTAGCTTATTTAAAAATTATGGTGAACCAACGAGACATTCTGTCTTGGAGCAGAGTCTTGAGTAAATTAAAAAACGTTGGTAAAAAGCATATGGATCGAATTCTTAGCGTGATGGAAAAAAATGAATTCCATTTCGATTCGGTTGAAGCTGTCTCAAAAGACTATCCATTTTTTTCGGAAGAGATTCAATCTCAGTTGGTTTCCCTGTTCCGGATAGTTTTGGATGCAAAGATCAATGCAAACGCTTCGTACGCCTTTGAACGTGCAATACATTACTATGAACCGATTTTTAAGGAAGAATACGATGATTTTGAAAAAAGAAAATCTGATTTTTTGTCATTAAAACTTTTGTTTGATGGTGAAACCACTCTTTCGGAAACAATAGCTGATCTCACAATGGACCCCATACAGCCTAGCGATCCGTATACTTCAGATAGCGAAGGAATCATACTCTCAACAATCCATTCAGCGAAGGGTTTGGAATGGAAAGTAGTTTTCATCTTACAATGTTCCGAGGGTAGTATCCCTTTTGGAAGAATTCAAACGAAAGATGAATTGGAAGAAGAAAGACGATTGTTTTATGTAGCAATCACGCGAGCCAAAAAAAATCTCTATTTATTAACACCTCTCCTCTCGGAGCAAAGAAAACTAACACCCAAATCAAGATTTTTGGAATCAATTCCGAGTTCAAAGTCCTTGTGGACGAAAGAAACTCTCAAAAAATTCGATGGGAAAGTAGATACAGAAATGGTGGATTCTATTCAAAAAAAGGAAAGATTTAAAGGAATCCAAGACTACTTTTTGAATTGATTCTTTCAAAACATCTGTTGGAGTAATATAATGCTGAATCCGAGGTCTCTATGAATTTAAAAGCAATAACCATATTTTGCATTTCCCTATTCTTTATTTTTTCCTGCTCTTCTTCCGTAAAAAAAGCCGATGGCAGTAGTGATCAAGTTAGTGGGTCGGACACTAGCAAATCCAGGGCTCTTTCGGGTATGGATGGGAAGGATGATAAGGACACTAAGTCGAAAAAAACCGGTTGTATTGAGGGGGATTGTGTCAACGGGATCGGAAAGTATGTCTACGACAACGGTGATATTTATTCCGGATCATTTAAAAATGATATGAGACATGGAACTGGTATATTCAATTATGCGGATGGTGAAAAGTTTGATGGTTCTTATGTGGAGGATAAAAAGCAAGGCACAGGTGAATACCTCTTTAAGAACGGAGATAAATACGTTGGAGAATTCCAAAATGGTCAGATCAACGGAAAGGGAAACTACAGCTTTAAAGATGGCAAAACAGTTTCGGGTGATTTTTCGAATGATGGAATGGAAGGAACAGGTATATTAACGGAAGATGGAAAGACTCGCAACTGTAAGGTTGCGAGCCGTAAACTTCTCTGCGAATAAAACTATAATTGGCAGTTTGGATTTTTGCCTTGGGCTTTTGCCGTTTCATACATGGCAAGTGCCTTAGGCATAGCAGAATTCAATTGTTTCATTCTAGTTGCGTCAGAGGGGTGCGTCGAAAGAAGTTCATTGGGTTTCGATCCCCCTAATTCACTCATATTCTTCCACAAGTTAACACTCTCTGTCGGTACAAATCCAGATTTTGCCATCAAGTCCAATCCAATCAAATCTGCCTCTGATTCATGTTCACGGGAGAAAGGTAACAAAACTCCAAACTGAGCACCAGCACCTAAAACACCTGCTACCGTTGGTTTACCAAGAGCTTCCAAAGCTTTTACTGATCCGCCAGCAATTTGATTTTGTGATACTCTTTCATTTCCATGTCGAGCAATCACGTGCCCTATCTCGTGCCCGATGACTGCTGCAAGTTGGTCTTTATTTTTGGCCACCGAAAACATTCCTGTATAAACCCCGATCTTTCCTCCAGGTAAAGCAAATGCATTTGGTGTATTGTCTTTAAATACTACTACTTCCCATTTGGAAACACCTGTTGTGTCAACTGTTACTGCTAATTGAGCATTTACGATACAATTCACATAAGCATTCTGTCTTGCTCCCCTTTCGATTGGGATCTTTTGTTTCATATCTTCAAATGCTTGTTCACCCATTGCATTCATTTCCGGGTCTTTTACCAAAGTTAACTGTCTTCTACCTGTAGGCGATGTATTACATGCACCGAAGAAAAATGCAATTAAGCTAATTAACGTTAATTTTTTCATGTTTGTTCCTCTTTATTATGGTTTAAAATTTTGTAAAAACGGTAAAACCTCACCAAATGGTATTGGCTTAGAAATTAAATAGCCTTGGATTTGATCGCATCCAAAATTTTCTAATAATTCTTTTTGAGACGGTTCTTCAATACCTTCTGCCACTACATCATAACCTAAAACATGAGCCATCTTAATGATGGAGTGAAACAAATTACCCTCTTTGGAAGTGACGGAAGCATTGTGTAAAAACGATTTGTCAATTTTTACCGTTGAAAGTGGCAGTTTTTCTAAGTAAGATAGTGAAGAAAAGCCAGTTCCAAAATCATCAAGTGCAACTTTCACCCCTATATCGATCAAATTAGAAAGAATTGGATACGTCTCTGATAGATTTTTCATTGCAAGACTTTCCGTGATTTCAACTTGAATGGAGGCATAACGAATATTTTGACTTTTATGAATATCCACAATCCAATGGAAAATATTTTGTTCATGAAATACATGAGGAGAAAGATTTATCGCAATCGAAATCGGTATTTTATTCGTTTTTTCGATCCACTCTATTAGTTTTACAGATTCTTCTAAAACAAATCTTGTCAATGGAAGAATCAAACCAGAACTCTCTGCCATCGGGATAAAGTCCACAGGCGAAATCATGCCTTTTAACGGGTGTTTCCAACGTACAAGAGCCTCCCAGTGGTCGATTCTTTTCGTTTCTAAATGAAAAATTGGTTGGTAGCAAACAAAGAATTCTTTCGCCTCAAGTGCCTTTTTAAGATCGTTTTGGATATCGAGTTGGTAGTGGATCCGCTCTTGCATCGCTGCATTGAACACACAGGTTGAGCCAATTTTTAAATCCTTTGCTTCAAACATGGCAATCTCGGCATTTCTAAGTAAGAACTCCGAATCCCGCCCACCAGTTCCAAAGCTAGAAATTCCACATGAGGCTGTTAAGTAGATTTGATACCCTTTATAATCAATTAGATTACCCAAATATTCCAATATTTTGTCAGAAAATTCTAGTGCTTCCTCAATGACAAGGAGATCCATTTTTAAAATCGCAAAATTGTCGGCCGAAAGACGTGTAATAATCGCTTCTGAACCAGAAATCTCTTGAAGCCGACTCGCAAAAATACCTAAAATCTCATCGCCAGCTTCATTGCCTAGCGAATGATTTATTCTTTTAAAATTATCAATATTTATGAAAAATACAATCGGGAATCCAATGTTATTTGAATTGTATTCTGCAATCTTTAATTCGATTTTTACAAGAAACAAAGATCGATTCGGCAAGCCCGTTAAATTATCATAAAAGGCATCGTAGGTTAACTGTTGTTCGGCAATCTTTCGATCACTGATATCATGGTGTATGGCAATGTATTGAAAAATAGAGCCATCTTCTCTCGCAAATGGAACAACCGTAGTTTCTACATAGTGAGGTGATCCATCTTTTTTAGTATTTGTGATTTCGCCTCGCCAAACTTTCCCTTTTTGAATAGTCTCCCAAAACTTTTTCCAATCCTCTGCTGATTTATCCTGTGATTTTAATATTCGATGAGATTGGCCAACTAATTCTTCTCTTTCGAAACCTGTAGTATTTAAAAATGCATCGTTCACATAAGTTATGATACCATTGGCATCGGTTATCGAAACAATATTCGCTTGGTCAAGGGCAAACTTTTGAAATTGGATTTCTTTTAAGGATTCAAACAAAAAGACATTGGTTCTTTCTTTTTCCTTTCGCATTACAAGAGATTTTCTTTCTCTTTCCATTACTTCGGCTAATCTTTCGAGTGTTTCACTAAAGATTACATCGGAAACTCCTTCTTTCATATAACCCAAAGATTCCGAATAGGTTTCTTTTTTACTGAGTAGGATGATAGGAATCTCAATTTGTTTATCTTTCACGAATTGTAGATAGAGTTTCAGTTTTTCTCGGTGGGGAGATTCATAGGTACAAAGGATTATATCCCAGTCTTCTGCATAGACTGCCTCCTCCCATTCAAGGGGGGATTCGATGACACGATAGAGGGGTCTAAACCCTTTTGATTTGATCTCGCCGATAGTTTTAAAGACTGCGTCGGAATTACTTTCGACAATGAGTACACTGATTGGAATTCCCATGGTATTTTAGAACAACCTCTCTAAAAAAACAGAAATAAAAGAAATCTCAACCTAAAAATGCTGAATATTTGGTTCGATTTTTCCGTCAGACGAATTGAATGCATCCGAAACAATTCGAAGCAGAATATATTAAAAAAGAATACTTAATCTCAGAACTGAGTAAGTTACTTTTGGATTTCCATGAGCTGGAATACAAGGAGTTGAACGAGTATGACAAAGGTGGTTACGATGGTTTCAATCAGGCGATCACCTTGGTGCTCAAAAAACTCCAAAACTAGGGAAAATTCTAGAAAAATCGCTGAAGTGATTGTGGAAATTGGGTTTTCAATAAAAATTCTTTACAAATTTCGGAATGATCGAAACACTATACGAGCTAGTAGGAAGTTCAATGAATTTCACAACAAAACAAGTTAAAAATCATACAGTTGTTACTTTAGAGGGTTCTCTCGACATCTATTCTGCCCCTGCTTTGAAAAAAGAGCTTCATAAAATCATCGATGACGGTGCGGAATCTGTTGCAATTGATATGGTGAACATCAAACTTTTGGATTCGTCAGGCATTGCGCTACTTGCCAACCTACAGAAAAAACTTAAGTCAGAAGAAGGTCAGTTTTTTTTATTGAATGTTAGTCAAGACGTCATGGTCATTCTGAAACTTTCTAGTTTGGATAAGTTTTTTACGATCTTGTCTGGTGAAGCTGAACTCCCTTAAAACCAAATTTCTTTCAATTCTGAGTTGGGGATTGGCTCCTTACCATTTTTTCCAATCCAATCGCCTTGTTCTGTGCGAGTTAGAATAGAGGACTCTGTAATGTTTCCATTGGATTGCTTGATTTTAAAATTAGCTCCCTTATTCTGAGACTCAAGCCTTTGGACTATATCCAATGGCAGGTTCAATCCAAAGTCCCCTAATTTTAAAATTGCAAGGCCCCCTTCTACATGAAACTGGTCACAAAGGATTTCTCGCCCATCGCGTAGTTTGACTTTTATTTGTTTGAAAAGAGTCTCTTTCGTTTTCGTTTCTTGTTTCTCAGGAATCTCGTTCTCTTTTACTTCTGGGATTTTTTCTCTTGTTACAACTTCAGCAAGTTTTGTTTCTTCATCTTTTGCTTCGTTTAACGAAAGTTTTATACTTTCTTTTATATTCTCGATTTCTTGCCTTTCATCTTTTGAAAGAGTCTCACTTGAACTGCTTGATAAGATTTTTTCTATGATTACTGGTTTTAAGACAAGAGACTTGCCCTCTTCAATATTTTCTGCCGCTTTGGAGTCACCTAATCTCATAGCTTCTGCTTTGGAAAATGCCACAATCGATTTATTCTCTTGGTAAAAATTTCCAATGAGAAGGAGTCTTCGATTGGCTCTTACCGCTACGTCGCGATTTTCTTTTTGTTTTACAAGTTGAATGTATTCCTGGACTGCATTAGAAGTGCGACCCAATTCTTCCATGGCTCGAGCTTTGATATATGATTGGTCTTTCGTTAAACTTGGAAGAGATTCCAAAGTACGAAGTGTCTCTTCGTAATCACCACTTTGGAATAGAGAGTATGCCAGTTCTTCCGGTTTTTTTGATTTAGACTTGAGGTCTTCCTTTTTCTTTTTATTCTCTTCAATGAAACTAATTAGAAGTGATGCATTTTCAGCGTAATGGGTCCCGGGAAATAGATCCCTTGCTTTCGTAAGTTTAACAAATGCTCTATCACGATCTCCCATCATCACCAAACAATAACCGTGGTGAAGAAGAGTAAAAGCCATTTCATCAGAAAGTGAATTTGGGTTATCATCTTCCAGTTCCTGGTATTTTTTACTGGCTATCGGAAATTTTCTCGTTCTTTCCATGTAAAAGGCAAACTGCAAACGTAGAATTGTTTTTTGTTGTTCTTCTAACTCCAATGATGGTTTAAAGTTTAGAAGTCTGACAAAATTTATCACTGCAAGCCCTAATCTATCGCGATAACCAATCCGAATATCAGTCTCTTGTAATTCTGAATTCATGATTCCAGATTCAAGAATATTAACCTTGATTTCAGTTAGATAATCATCCTTCGATAAGAACATTTGTTTTAGCCTCTCCCTAAGGGTTTGACTCGAAAGTTCGTAGTTCATCAATTGGTCGCGAAGAATTCCAAATCTCAATTCTTGGAGTTTGACTCCGACAATAGCTTGAGACGAAAGAACAAAAAAGAATAAAAAAAATCCAAAGAGAAAAAAAAGAAATAGTTTTCTCATTCGGGAACATCCAGGATAATCATCGTTACATCATCCTTGTACTCCTCGTGTTCTTTTTCTAAAATTTCCATTACAGAGTCTACTATTTCGGAATTGGATTTTTCTATATTATCTAAAACAATCTCTTTGAACCTATCTAGACCAAAAAGACCACCCGACTTAATTGGTGTTTCTACCACTCCATCGGTATACAGTATGATTTTATCACCAGGTAAAACCGGAAAACTCTCCAAAGAATAGACTATGTCATCTCCCATCCCTAGAGGTGGACCTGAACTATCAATAAAGCGAATTTCTTTAGTTGAAGGTCTGACAATAAAGGGTGCATTGTGTCCTGCATTTACAAATTTTACGGAACCAGATTCTTGAAAGAGAACAAAGACTCCAGTGGCAAAAAAGGAAGCTTGCAAGCGATTGGCAATTACTTCACCGAGTTTGTTAATTGCTTCAATCGGTGAGTGTGTTTCTTTCATGATTGCTTGTAGGCTTTGTGCCATGACGACTGTTACAAGTGCGGCTGAAACTCCATGACCGGATGCATCAGCCAAAAAGAATCCATAATAATTTTCTTCTTCAAAGTGAAAGTATTGGTAAAGATCGCCTGAGACTTCTCTCATCGGTCGATAAATTTTACCAATTTTAAATTTTTTATATTTCTTGGGGGAAGGCAGAAACAACTCCTGAACTTCCTTACCTATTTGCAACTCTTGATTGATTTCATCGTTTAGGCGAGTAATAGTCGTTACCTTAGATTGGATTTCTTCGGCCATATTGTTGAAGGATCTTCCCAAACTGTCTAACTCATCATTACTTTTAAAATCCCAAGATACTCGCGAATCGAGCTCCCCCGATTCCATCTTTTTCGAAGCATTTTCTAAAAGACCAACTCTCCTGAAAATTGCTCGATAAACAAGGATGGCAAAGATAACGTGAAAAACAATACCCCATACGACCGCATAACCGACTTGGATATAGAGCTGTTTCAATCTGTCCTGAATACTGGAAATGTTAAAACTTGCACTCAGGTAATTTTCGTTACCGCTCAGGAGTTTGATTGGAAGTAAAAAATCAACTGTGAAATCCGATTCATTCAATTCCAAGTTGTATCGAGCCTTAAACAAACTGCCTTCCTTATCCGAAGAAACTTCTTTGGATTTTTTTTTCGTTTTATCTGATACGGATTTTCCCTTTTGATTAGCTTCTTTACCTGCCGCTAGTTGAATGATTCCTTCTGAGTCAAAGATTACAAAGTTTTCGATTTCATAGAGTTTTAGTGTTTTTCGAAATAGCTCAAAGTTTTGATCTTCTTTGCCAGAAAGACCAATCGACGAGATATCAGTAAGGATTGTATTGGCTAAGTTTTCGGATTGGAATTGAAAGTTTTTTAACAAAAGGTCTGATTGGTTCTCAAAAATCATAACTGTAAAAAAGATGATATTGAGCAAGGCAAGTAAGGAATAAAATAGTCCAATCTTAAAGCGAAGGGAATTGGTTGTTTTGACCTGGCTTTTGTTCACGGTGTTTATTAGTATTGTCGATACATAGTATAGAGAAATCTATCACAAAAAAAGAGAATTTGGTTTTGCGAAGAGTCCCACACTTAAGAAGAATACACAACCTCCTAACCATTTTTGGATGGGTCGTTCTGTGCTTTGGGATACCGTCTGTTTTTGCAGATCGATTGCGATTGAAATCGGGCGAAATTCTCCAAGGTAAAGCAGTTACTGTTACTTCTACTTATGTTGAATGGCAAGACTTGGGCAAACGTTACAAATTCCCCCATTCGGAAGTGCTTGGAATCGACATTGGTTACGACGGTCTGCCTTCTTGTTTCGATCAGTCAACCTTTGGGCAGGAGGACTGTGCCTATTTAGTTCACAAACTCTCGAGGAATTCAATTCAAATCACAAAACAAAACTCTCCTTTGAAGTTAGAAACCGTTCCCACGAAACGAATTAAGTATTTGCAAATGAATTCGGACGATTCCTTAGATGCATCCAGATACTTCGACCCAGGTGTTTCCGGTATATGGAGATTTAAAACGAAGGAGATCAGAGGCACTCTCAAAAAAATTGAAAACTCCATCTTTTCTATCGAATCAAAAGATTCTGGCAATGCTGAGTTACCAGCGTCAGAGTTTCTTAGTTACACTCTAGATAACAGGTCTAAACTTGCGGAGAACTTGGTAACAGAAACACCCAAGGTTATCCCTGGTTACAACCCTATTCTGGAAAAGAATTATAAGAAGGCAGGGTTTTTGTTTGCAGGAGCTCTTTTTTCAGCTGCAGGTATGCTCTATGAATACAACCAAGCGGTTGCGGCTATCAATAGTAACACACAATATGTTCCTCTAAGTGACGGAAGGATCGTAATTGTGGCGAATACATTTGGAAATAACCAATATGAGTTCCACAGGGAACGTTTTTATGGTTATACTGCTGTCTTGAGTTTAATCCTTGGTTATACTTTATATGACAGTTTTTATATAGGAAACTCAGAACCACAAAAGAACCATTCTGCAAATCCTGTGTATTTGAAACCGATTATTCACGGAATCGGAAATACGAATCCGTACTTTCCAGATAGAAGTTTGGATAGAAATGGGTTTATCTATGGATTTAGTTTTGATTCAAAATTTTAAAAAACTAAAAAACCATATTAAAATATCTTAAATATATGCCTTTCTAAATAGTAAATTTTTAGTATTTTGCCTTAGTCTTGTAAGATTCCATTTGAATAAAAAGAGAAGAGGTATGCGATTCAATTTACACATAACTCCATAACTGCCTTCTTCATTCTCCCGTGACCAAAGTATTTTTCCAGCTAAGTTTTCATAACATTCGATACCAATCCAAAAATCGAATTTTGCTACTGTCCCTTTTGGATAAAACCGAGTCGTAGGTAAATAAAAAGTATCTAAGGAAATATAAAAGATTGCTGAATTTTCCTCATGTGCATCGGTGCGAAGGTCTACGGAACTAAAAAGCGGAACAGACAACATTCTATCTCTAAAAAAATAAGGATTTATGATTCCACCGAAAAAAAACATAAGCGCTAAAATCATCGGGTAAAGGATAAACAAAGCAATATAATCTTGTATAATAAGGTCTGGAAATTTTCGAGTAATCCACTCGGGTGATTCAGAAAAGAGATAGATTGAAATAGCAGATGGAACTAGGAAAAATGAGGTGAGAATAAAATGTTTTAATGTCGGAATTCTTAAGAATTTAATTTGCGAAGTGGAAATATGTTTTTGGACATTTTGTATCCATCCCTCATGCCTATTGTGTCGACTCATAATCTCATATTCTTCTAACGACATTCCCATCAAACTTAATACGTTCCCTGGCAACAAAATTCTGGACTTAGCGATTGTTAGTTCCAATGAAAAAAATAAAATTAAAATGGATGTCGGTAAAACAACCAAGAGACTACTTTCTTGGAATAGTGAAAGATTGTAATATCCGTGAACGAACACGCAGAATAAAAAACCGAAAACAAGGCGTCCCCACTTAACGAGTTTATTTTTTGAAAAAAAGAAACCCATAAGAAAGGCTCCGAGAAGTCCCCCATTCATCATATGAATCGGCAAAGCAGTAATTGATCTTAGAACTTGTGACCAAAGTCCTGTGTCAATAAAATACAGTATATTTTCGATTAGACCAAAACCACCGCCTAACACCAATCCGTAAAATATTCCATCAGTAACCGAAAACTCATCCTGGTTTTTTCTAAAAAACAAAAAGATTCCTACGATTTTTGCAAATTCCTCCAAAAAGGAAGATAAAAGGAAAGATTTTGTGAAAACGTCAAAAAACGGCATTACTTTCAAAGTTAAAGCTTGCAAAAGTAATGCAAGACCGGCACTGAATAAAGAAAAAGCAAGGGCCGTGTATTGCAGATAGGTTTCTGTAAAACGATAGAAATGAAATCTATAGAACGAATAGTAAAAGGCTAAAGTTCCCAAATTGATGAGAAAGATGATCAAACTTGGAACCGAATACATTTCGCCCATTCTACTTATAATTAACGGAATGAGATGGGTAAGAATTCAGTTAAGACAGTGATTTTATTGCCGCTTTTAAGCCTTCCAGAGTCAAGGGATACATAGAAACAACGTCTGCAATCGCCTCGATTGTTGGAGCACCCCAAAAACGTTTCGGTTCGGGATTCAGCCAAACAGAGTCCGGAAAAATAGAGACAAGTTCCTTAAGGCTGTCGAGGCCCGATTTCTTTTTTGCCATCTTTTCATCGAGAGATGCATTGTGGAAAGAATATGGATTGTAAGGTGTGCTAAACAATTCATAGGGGGCCATAAATGCATCGCCTACAAAAATCAGTTTTGTTTGTTTTCGGAATTTTTCTTCAAATGTCTTTAAACTGATTCTGTCAGAAAATGAATGACTCGCATACAGATAATCATGAAATATATTGTGAAAGAAATATGTGTGTACTTCTTTAAAATGGTAAAGGTTTCGACTAGCGCTAAAAAGTTTACTTACCAATTCGGAATGTGGTGTCATGGAACCGCCGATATCCATAATTAGTACCAAGCGGATTGAATTTTTTCTCTCGCGTTCTTCTATGATTTCAATCTCACCTCCATTCTCGCAAGTTCTGTCGATAGTTTTTGGAATGTGGATGTCTCGTTTTCCTTCTTTTTTAAGATGCCTTAGCTCCTTTAGAGCCATCTGTATGGATCTTGTATCTAGAACAACATCCTCTCTATAATTTTTATAGTTTCTTTCATTCCATAAACTAATTCCCGTTCGGTTTCCATCTCCATCCGTATTCCCACCCAGAGATAAACCGGCTGGGTTGTATCCCGAATTACCGAAAGGTGAAGTACCGGAAGTGCCAATCCATTTGGAACCCCCATCGTGTCGTTTGGTTTGTTCTTCCAAACGTTTCTTGAATTCTTCTAGTAACTCATCCATATCGAGATGCGGTGCTTTTTCCTTTTGTGAATCCGAAAGGTCGTTTGGCATCCTTTCCTCTAACCAATCCCAAAGTTCATCTCTCATTTGGATTCTTGTTTCGCTCCAGGAACCAAAGGTTTTCGCAAACGCAACGTCATACGAATCATAGTGCTTTAGATCTTTTGCGAAGTTCATTCGCCCCACTCTATAGAGTTTTTCCAAATTGATATAACCGGAGGCATCTGTCAGTTTGCGTATAGAAGTAAGAAATGAGAGAAGCTCGCCCGTCGAACAAGGAACTGCTTCTTTTCTTAGTGTATAGAAAAAATCCAAAAACATATTTAGTTCAAATGAACCCGGTAATCATCTTCTGATTTAAAAAGACTACCAGCAAATGGAATCTTGGTTGATTCTAAAGTTTCCCCTGCATGTAGGAGAACTTGTATCCAATCAAGTAGCTCACTCGTACTCGGCTTTTTCCTTAGGGACTCAATTCTCCGAATCGAATAGAACATGGCTAATGCCTTTTCCATAAGCTCCGTTTGGATAGAAGGAAAATGAACCTTTATAATTTCTTTCATGGTTTCCCGACCAGGAAATTCGATATAATGGAAGATACAACGTCGCAAAAAAGCATCGGGTAATTCTTTTTCATTATTGGAAGTAATGATGATGATCGGCCTTTCTTTTGCTATGATATGTTCATTAGTTTCTGGAATAAAAAATTCCATCTTATCTAATTCTAATAAAAGATCATTCGGAAATTCGATATCTGCCTTATCGATTTCATCGATTAAAACAACCGATCGTTTTGGCGAGGAAAAAGCTTCTCCAAGAGCTCCCAATCTAATATAATTTTTTACATCCTTTACCCGATTCATACTCTCTTCATCTGGGAACCGAGAATCGTTCAATCGAGATACAGCATCATAAAAATAGAGACCTTCTTTTGCCAAACTGGTCGACTTAACATGCCAACGGTAGAGAGGGAGTTTTTCTGTTTCAGCGATAAAACCAGCAAGGACAGTTTTCCCAGTGCCTGGCTCCCCTTTGATAAGGAGCGGACGTTTCGTGATTTGCGCTACACTAACTGCTTCTTTTAATTCTTCTGAGAGGATGTAATCCAACATGTTTCCCTTCCTCACCCCAAAATCACTCGATTTCCTCGGAAATCCACTAAAAATTGCTTTTTACTAGAATTGCCGAATAGAAAGACTGTAATCTATGGGCGATTTTGATAATACAAAACGGGCAATTGGTGTCGGCAAACTGGACGATTCCGCACGGAAGGATATGTTCAACAAATTTGTCAGCGCGGGGGGAACCGTTATCCGCGAAAAGACCGAACCAACGGAAGAAGATAAAAAACGCAATCGTCCAGAACCGAAAGTTCGCCAAGGAACTGTCTCTCGAGGCGGTGAAGACAGTTCAAAAGGGCGTGGTGGACAGTCTACAAAGGGAGGCAGTGGAAAGTCTGATTCGAGTGCCTCCAAATCTTCCTTGGACACAAAAGCCCAATTTGAAAAGGAAATCTCCAGCTTCAGCGCCCGTTTCGCAATCAAATTGAAGTGTTGGCTTTCTCGTGTTACGCCTTTTGGCTCAGGTGATTTAACGACAAAGTTTATGCACGATTTTGCCGTCAGAGCAAAACAAGCGTTAATTGAATTGCAATATAGCGGTAATGAATTGTTGGCAAACAAACAACACTCTCCTTCTCTCTCTCGTGCCTTAGATCGTATCAACCCAATGCTCGTGGAACTCATCGCACTCGGCCAAAAACTTTACAATGGACCAGAATTGACAGATCTAACGGAGCCAATACTTTCTGCACCAAACTCTCCAGTGGCCATTGAGCGGGTAAAACCCCAAATTTACAACTTGTTTCGAAGGATGTACATCCTCTACCCCTACCAGGAAACACTTAAAAAATCCTTTTTGCAAGGTTATGATGAGTTGCAAAAACTGGAGAACAAACCGGCGTTAATATACGCAAATAAAAAGAGAAAGATATCTCAGGAAATTGATACACTTTTCGATGGTTTTTTTGAAAAACTTTATCTTGTAGTTATTAGGTCAGAAAATAAGAATATTCCACTGATCTCACGTTATATGGAAAATCTCTTGGAGATCAATCCTGAAGACAAACCTGGGCATAGAAAGTCAGGTGAAAATGTTCCGGGTGGGACACCCGTAGAGTCTATAGAAGATCTGAAGGAAGAAAAAGAGAATGAGGAATCTGAAAAGAAGGAGGATGAAGTTGTTCTATCCAAAGAACAGGCTTATGGTCTTCGTTTGATGCAAATGTACACAATTCCAAAACTTCGGAAAAAATTTGATCCAAAAGGTGACTATGCAACCTTACCAGATTCAGATAAAGCCCTTCTTTCCTTATTTTACTTTTTAGAATTCGATGATGAATACTCCTTCGTCATGACTACCAAAAAGATTGATATCAAAGCAGGAAATGTAAATGGAGTAAAGGTCGATTATAGGCAAAACCTTTTGGATATTTACGAGGGTACACGCTCCATTACGGATCAATTCAAAATCTACGTAGATATTATGAAGGAGTTGGAAAAACATAAAGCCAACCCCGGTCAGAATTATATCGAGGCGTCTAAAAAGTTGACTGGAATCGAACAGAAACGGACTGGCCAGTCCCGAACTGTTCGAATGGCTGTCAAAGAATTTGCTCAAAAGTCAAGAGATTCCCTTTTGGTCCTCATAAAAGATATGAAGGGGAAAAAGGAAATTGTTGGGAACATGAACGACATACTAACGTTAGATGCAATGGAAGCACGGAAACGTTTGAATAAAAAGGCTGTTAAGCAGTGTATTATGGAAGCTTATTGTTATGTGATGGCATTGTACGACCGTATTGATACGGGGGACTTGTATGGTGGTCTAGTAGAGCTTACTCCTGAACAAATGAAATCGTCTTACGGTATTGACGTAAGTACAGAGCCAACGTCTGAGGATAACAATGAAGAAATATCTAAAACCGAAATGGAAGATGCCTCAAACTCGGAGCATGGTAACGGCATTGCTTCGTCACCTTCAAACCAAGGCTCAACAGAGACGTCTCAAGAAAATACTCATGGGGATTTAGGTTCAGAAGACGATGACATCCTTCCAGAAGGAAATCCGTTTTAATGGCAGTAGTAAAGATCACAATCTTCCAAAAGGATATTCATAAGAGAATAAACAAAGAAGATATACAAAAGATTTCGGCTTCTCGGTCCCAATTCCTAGTTCTTCCAGAAGGGTTTCCCGAATTCTTTCAAAGCAATTCGCCGGCAGATGCCACCAAACATGAGAAAGAATACCAAGACCATCTGCTAGAAGTTTCAGAACATTTCCCAGGTGTCATTTTTGGTGGGTCACATTTTAGAAACAATGAATCGGGTCACCTAACGGTTAGCCTTCCAATTGTCCAGTCACTTGTAGTTGTAGATTTTTATGAAAAGAAAAATCCGAATCCTTCCCGTGAACGATCCATAAAAAAAGGAACCTCGGAATCTATTTTTATTATGGGTGGCTTGCGTTTTGGATTTCTTCTTGGTGAAGATATCCTGAAGAACGAGATTTGGGAAGAGTTTGAAAGGGAAGATATAGAAATTGTTTTTTATTTATCAAAAGAACAAAACAATCGTTCCTATGAAGATGATTTGAAGTACTTTGAAGATCTGGCAAAAAACAGAAAAATACACCTGATTCGTGTTTGCGCAACGGGTGGGGAATTACTTGGTCGTAGTCTCTATGCTTCTCCTTCCGGTATCAACTGGAAGGTAGGAAAAATTGAAGAAGACAAAGAGGTTTTAAAAACACTCTCTGTCAACCTTACGCGAAGTTATCTGCTCTAATCGATAAAGGGTTTAAATCTACTTTTTTTCCTTTTCTTTGGCATCAACTTCAGACCAGTCCATTGTAAACAATAGTATCACTATCCCTATGGAAACACAAGAGTCTGCGACATTAAAGGCAGGCCACCTGTCGAAGATTAAAAAATTTGGCCAATCGAAATCTAAAAAGTCAACTACACCGATAAATTCCAATCCAGGTCTTTCTGGAGAAAAACCAAACCGAAATCCTTCGCCAGGTATCTTAACGAAAAATTTATCAAAAAAGTTTCCGAAAGCCCCAGCCATTACAAAGTTCCAACCCCATGGATTTCCGAGGTTTTCCACACTCCATCGATAAAAGATCAAAAATACGATCGCAAAACCGGTGGCAAATAAACTTGGCAAGGCATTGTCCTGAAACAGACCAAATACAAAACCCGTGTTGAATGTGAGAGACAGTTTAAAAAACTCTCCGAGCACAGGGATACTTTCGTATGCATGCATTTTCACAATGATCCAGTACTTCGTAGCTATATCTAAGGCGAATCCAAATAGAACAAATGCTAAATAATGAGGTTTGTAGACTGAAAAAAATGGGGTTTTGGGGAGGTTCATAAGTTCCTATTGCTTAATTTTCCAATACTTTAGACCAGATTTGGCGAGAGACCAAAAGGAAAGTCCTGAGAGTATGTAAAATAAAAGGCTTGGTTCTTTCCAGGATTTTTCCGCATAATACATGCCAAAAAAGAAAAATATGGATCCGAGTAGACCAAAAGTCAGGATTTCTAGAAGAATTGTGTTTCGATTGGCGCCCTCTTCCTTAAGCGGAAACTCACCACGATTGATCTTGTAGAGCAGATCATTGAGTTCTTTGGGAAGGGCAAATAAACTGGATAACATCTCTTCCCCTTCATCTCGCCAAAGTTTCTTTAGACTGCTTCCTTTTAAAACAATGGTAGAAAAAGGTTTTTCAGCGTATTCAAAGATCGAATGGGTTGGATCTAGGTAGGAAAAATTTCCCAACAGTAAGGCCAATACGCGGTGAAGGCTTAAAAAATTGGCCGGTAGTTTCAGAGAGGAAAAAAGTCGCTTCAAACTCACTTGGATTTCTTTCAAAAAACGGAGGTCTTCCATCGGACGTAAGGTTTCAAACCCTAGGTTTCTAAAATCACTCGTATTGGAAAGGATTCGTGAAAGTTTTGAGAGAGAGTATTTTATGATTTGCACGAGTTCTTCCTTTCCCAAAGATTCAGTAACAGCGCCCAGATCAATCAGACATTCCGCAATCAAATAATAATCTCTTCGCATAGAACCAATCAGTATCTTTTCTAAAATTTTGGTCTCCTCTATGGAAACAGACTGAACGGCACCAAAATCGATAAAACAAACTTCTCCTGTTTCCATAAAGATCAGATTTCCAGGATGTGGATCCGCATGATAAAACCTATGTTCAAATAACATCAATATATATGCCCGGATCAGTTTTTGAAGATAAGGATTTTTTTTATTCGGTGAAAGATTGGGAGAAAGTTCATAAATTTTTTTCCCTTCCACAAATTCCGTAACTAAAACATTTTCACTGCAGAATTCTAAAACTGGATCAGGAAAATAAAAATCCTTTTCGTTTTGGAAGAATTCCTTCGTCCGAATCAGTGCCTTCAGCTCGTTTTTCAAATTGAGTTCTAAACGAATCATCTCCTTTAACTGTGAGATTACTTCCTTGCCAGAAATCTTTACAACAAAGGTATCGATAAACCAAATGACACGGCATATGGCTTTTAAATCTCCTTCTGCCTCTTCCTGAATGCCTTTGTAAAGAACCTTGATTGCAACTTTTTTTCCATTATACAATCCCGTATGGACTTGAGCTGTACTTGCGCTCGCATGAGCTGTTTCTGAAATATCCGAAAACACCTCTTCTAGTTTTTTTGCATGATCTGAATTCCAACCCTCCGAAAATTCTCGAAAACTTTTAGGCGGAACCTTGTCCTGTAAGTCCTGCAATTCCCAAAGGTATTCCTCAGGTAGAATGTGAAATAGGTTACTTAAAAATTGACCTATCTTTATATAGATACCACCTAACGAAAAGAATAGATTTTTCGTTTCTTTTCCTTTTTTTTTCAGAAAAGTCTCTTTGAGCTTTTGAAAATCTGAATCACTTAGAAATCGAACTTGGATTTTCGTTAAATAGATATAGGATGCCCAAGTACTAAATACAAACTGGTACAAGGTTCCCTGCCTTTTTTTGGGTTCTTTCACTTTTTTCGCCTATAGATAGATTCGATCATTTCTAGAATTTGGATATTGTCAAAAAGAGTTCCTTCCTGGTGTTTTGTTTTTTTTGCGTAAACATCATAGATTTCCTTGTAGATGCCCAAAAAAGCATTGGAAGTTTCCGGATTGGGAAATTCGCTCGGTAAAAAAGGATGAAGGCTTTGGAAGCCAGAATACAATTTTGATGTTTGAGATTCGTAAAAAACAAAGCCATCATTGGAAAGAATCATCCGATGGGAATCCGTATGAATATCTAGTTCAAATTGAAAATATTCTCGTCCGCCGGATACATCCAAAAGAATGGGAATTCTTTCCTTCGATTCTAAGAGTGCATACGCTCTCGTTTCGATTCCATTTTTATGCGGTCGGTCTATTTTTGCAGTCATTACACTACAAGAACCGCAGATCCAATGGATCAGATCTAAGGCATGTGTTCCGTCGTGTAATAATGGTCCCCCACCTTGTTTTTGAAAGGCGATTCCCGGATTTCTGGCTGAGGTAAAAACAGAAGCACGTATCGAACGTATCGAGCCGAATTGTTTCCTGCTAAGAGCTTGTTTCACCCATTGGTAGCTTGGATGGTATCGGCGTTCGTGGTTGATCCAAATTTTGGCTTTCTGTTTCTTTCGAAGGTTTTCCAGTTGGGCCGCTCCCCTTTTGGAGAGTGCAACTGGTTTTTCGATCAGAATATGTCGAATTCGGTTCTCCAAACAAAAACGGGCCAGATCCTCATGGGTATTACTTGGTGTAGCAATGATAGCAAGGTTGTATGTTTGGAGCTCTTTTTTGGAAAGGTTCTGGAAGGAACCTAAGTCCATTGAGGGAAAACCTGTTTCAATCGAGAAATTTTGCATCCGATCCTGAGATATATCAACCCCTAAGGTGAGATCAAAACGCATCCGACCGAATTTAGAGAGGAGAACTCCCGCATGTGTGCATGGTTTCTTTCGGAATGGGTCTTTTTCTAAAAGTTGCCCAATCCTTCCTAGCCCAATTAGGACCGTTTTCATTTTGGATTTCATTTTAAGATTTTCTTCCAAATAGACAAAGCATCGTTAAGATGGTAAAGACAACTATGATTGCACCATTTTCTTACTCACTGTCAACAATTCTTGCGGTTCTCAATCGTGTATACAATTTCAGTTTGTATGTCGATACGGCCTTCACGAGTATCACTACTTCCTCAAAAGAATCAAAAAAAGGAAGCCTCTTTGTTCCTTTGGTTTGGGACCGAGACGGTCACCTCTATATCAAAGACGCTTTGGACCGAGGAGCAAGCGGATTTCTTTGTAAAAAAGATCATCCGATTTTAAAGGAACTTTCCATTGAGGAACAAAACAAAGCAATCTTAGTTCGCGATACACTCCATGCTTTAGGAACTCTTGCAAACTTTCACCGCAATCGATTTGCTACGTATGTGGTAGCTATTACTGGCTCATCGGGGAAGACTACCACCAAAGATTTGTTAGGATATGTTGTTTCTTATTTGCCAAAAAAACAGGTTGTTGTAACCGAAAAAAATTACAATAACGAAATTGGTGTGCCCTTTACTCTCTTTCGTATTACAAAGGATACTCGTATCGCTGTCGTGGAAATGGGTATGAACCACCGTGGCGAAATAGAAAGACTTTCTAAAGTCGCCAATCCGAATGCAACGCTTATCACAAATATAGGTTCAGCACATATTGAAAATTTAAAAAGCCCGAAAGAAATAGCTAATGAAAAGTTGGATATTACAAAGGGAATGGTTGGCGATAGAACTCTTTTTGTCCCAGATGATTTGAATTTCTTAAACCTGGCAAAGACTCGTGCTAAAAAGGAAAAATGGAAATTAGTGACATGGCGGCAATCCAAATCTTCGTCATTAAAAATCGTAAAGACGAATCCAGGGGGATTTGTCCTTAGCCTTTACGGTAAGGATGTAACTTGGAATCTTCCTGGAACCAAATTATTGAGTAATGTTCGAGGTGTTATCGCATGTGCAGAATTCTTAAACATTCCAAAAGACGCAATTGTAAACGCTATTCAAAAGTATAAAAGCCCAGACAAACGACTCAATATCAAGAAATCGAAGTATACAATTATTGACGATTCCTATAATGCCAATCCTGAATCGATGGCTTCTTCGATTGAGGCAGCCGCACAGATGGCAGGTAAAAAAAATCTTGTTTGGGTTCTTGGAGACATGAAAGAGTTAGGTTCTTTTTCTAAACACTACCACAGAGAAATTGGAAAACTCATTTCGAGGTTTCCAAATGGCAACTTGTATACTTACGGAAAAGATTCGAAAGAAATTTCAAAAGTTGTTTCTGGTGGAGAACATTTCACAGATCGCGAAAAACTAATCGAGCATATCCGAACTACCGTTTCAAAAGGATCTGTGATCCTTATAAAAGGCAGTCGATCCATGAAAATGGAAGAGATTGCCGAATCTCTTTACCGAATTAAGACTTGAAGAATCGGGCTTACTTACAAATCTATTCGTATGTCTAGCTCTATAGGAAAAGTGGCGGTGATCATGGGCTCCCACAGTGATTGGGAAACCATGAAAGAGGCAGTGTCTATCTTGCAGGAATTTGGAATTCCATATACCAAAGAAATTGTTTCAGCGCACAGATCTCCTGACTTGATGTTTGATTTTGCAAAAAATGCGAGAAAAAGTGGTTTCGCTATAATCATCGCTGGAGCTGGTGGAGCTGCTCATTTACCAGGGATGACAGCATCTCTCACAACACTACCCGTTTTGGGAGTTCCCATTCAATCTAAGGCTTTGTCAGGAATGGATAGCCTACTTTCTATTGTGCAAATGCCCAAAGGGGTTCCCGTTGGAACTTTAGCAATCGGAACAAGTGGTGCAGCCAATGCAGGACTTCTGGCCGTCCGAATACTATCCTTACAAGCGAGTGAATTGTTGCTTAAACTGGAAGCCTATGAGACCCGAATCCGTGAAGAAGCTCTCTCAAAAAATTCTCTATTAAACGAATGAAACGTATCGGTATTTTTGGTTCCGGTCAATTGGGCCAAATGATTGCAGAGGAAGCAAGGCGACTCGGCCATCAAATTTTCTGCTATTCGCCAGATGCGAACTCCCCTGCAGCCAAAGTGGGTGTTTCAGAGGTTGTTGGAAGTTATGACAACTTACAAAAAATTTCCGAATTTGCTCAGTCTGTGGATATAATCACATTCGAATTTGAGAATATTCCAAAGATAACTCTTGAATTTTTAAACTCTAATTTTTCCGTAAAAGTATTCCCAAACCCAGATGCATTGGTTATTGCTCAAGATCGGTATTTAGAAAAATCGAAGTTTAGAGAACTTGGATTTTTAACAGCTAATTTTTTTCTCTTAAACAAAGACACAAAAGAGAATGCGGACCCCTTTCCGTTCCCTTGGATTATAAAAACACTTCGTTTTGGGTATGATGGAAAGGGACAGTTTAAAATAAATTCCCGAAAGGATTATGAACATTTTTTGGAGTTTGCTTTCACAGACTCAAAGAGTGAATATTTAATTGAAGAAGTTGTTCCATTCCAAAAGGAAATCAGTGTTGTGCTTACTCGATTTATTGATGGTAGTGTTTCATCCTTCGGTGCTATTGAAAATATTCATAAAAATCACATTCTCGATTTGTCTATTTTTCCTGCAGAAATTCCACCAGAAATTGCAACAAAAGCCAATGGTATGGCGAAGGCATTGGCTGAAAACTTGCGGTATGTTGGAACCATGGGAGTGGAATTTTTCATCAAAGACTCCGTAGTTTACTTAAACGAATTTGCTCCCAGACCACATAACTCTGGACATTTTTCACAAGATTGCGGTAGCCACTCTCAATTCCTTTTGCATACACTTGCCATTCTAGGTTACTCCGCTCCTAAGATCATTTACCCAAATCCAACTGTGATGAAAAATATTCTAGGAAACGATTATAACAAATCCATTACTTTAGCGAACATTCTATCTGCGAGCGATAGTCGTTACAGACTTCATCTATATTCAAAAGAGGATGCAAAACCGAATCGCAAAATGGGGCATATCAATTTTACTGGAAAAATTATCGATACGGATTCTCGGTTTTTAGAGATTTAAAAACGCCAATCCCCAATCCCGTACATTCCCTGCCCCCAAACAGAGTAAGGTATCATTTGGTTTAAGAAATTTTGTCAATATCGGGATGTCTTCTACTATTCGGCCCGAAAGTATCCGAGTGGATTCCGATGAAAGAAAATCCAAAAAGGATTCCGTAGTTACATTTGGAATTGGTTCTTCGCCTGCGGAGTAAATCGGGAGTAAAAATACGAATTTGGCATTCGCTAAAGAATTGGCAAGCTCTCTCAATAGCAACTGAGTTCTCGTATAACGGTGTGGTTGGAACAAAACGACCAAATTACCATTATCTCTTACAGATTGAGATAACGAACGTATCACCATTTCGATTTCCGTTGGATGGTGTCCATAGTCATCGATGACCTGGACTCCTCGTCTTTCTCCCAAAACCTCTTGTCTTCGTTTTACGCCTACATAGCGGGATAGAATCTTTGCTGCATCGATTTCTGAGACCCCCAGAATTTTTGCAGCAAGGATTGCTAAAATTGCATTCGATCTATAATGCCAACCCGGGAAAGGGATATCTATCGCGTAGGTAGATGTTTCTGAAACCTCTACGAGAAATGTATCTTCTAGAATTTTATATTCAACCAAATGGAGTTTCTTTTTGAGTACATTCTGCAACGGGAGAATCCAATCGTAACTATCGCGATTGCGGGAATCTATACTGATCCATAACTCAAAATTAGGATGGAAGTTTGAGGACGCAGGTAATCCCTTAAGTATCTCTTGGATACCTATATCTTCACCACAAATTACAGAGTGTCCCTCTTCCTCTACATTCAAATATTTAACAAAACTGCTTTGAAGTGCATCTAAGGTTTTATAATAATCCAAATGATCATTGTCAATATTGGTGAGGATTCGAATATGAGCTTTGTGATTTAAAAACGTTCCATCACTTTCATCAGATTCATAAACTGAAACCAAACCCCTGCCTATCTTCCCACCTTTTTTTCCAAGTAGCCCTGATTCGCCTCCAATCATAATCGTAGGATCAAAGTTTTTCTCTTCCAAGATTTGGCTGAGCATTGTAGTGGTAGATGTCTTACCGTGTGAACCTGCAACGGAAATACTAGTCTTTGCTTCGACCAATTGGTGCATATAACTTGATCTATGTAGCAGTGGAATACCTGCTGACCTGATTCTATCCAAGAGGAAGCCTTTGTCTTGGAATGCAGAACTGTATACGGCAAGCTCTATCGGATAATCCGAAAAGCTTTCCAACGTGTGAAAGATTATGGCTCCTCTGTATTCCAGCGCCTCCGTAGTTTCGGATTTATTTTTGTCATAGCCGTAGGTTTGAACGCCAAGGTCGAGGGTCATATGTGCAAGACTCGACATACCGCTTCCACCGATGCCGAGAAAAAGAATAGGCCCTTTTGTTTGTATCATTAGATTTTTGTTTCTTTAAAAAAGTAATTTAACGTTTGGTATGCGGCATTTATATTGGAAAGAGATAAGGATTGGTGCCCCATCTCTTTTAAAACTTCAAATTGTTCTTTCCATTCGAGTAATATTTTTACGAGAGGAGTCGGATCATCTGAGGTCGAATGAATAACTCTTGCCGCACCATTCGATTCAACAAATAGTGCATTTTCTTTTTGGTGGTTGTCTTTTGCAAATGGATATGGGATAAGAATCATCGGTAGTCCAAAAACCAAACATTCGGCTATAACACCAGCTCCGGACCTTGCAATCACCAGGTTTGCCCATTCATAATTTGGTTTCATATCGTTTGCATAAGATATAATTTCCGCATTTTCCTTGGATTTGGATTTTGTTTCATCGTAAAGAGAAGTTCCAGTCAGAATTCGAAACTTATACTTCGCGGAAATATCCTTATTTTCCATTGCTTTTAGGATCATTTGATTCAGTTGCCGAGCTCCTTGTGATCCACCTAACACCAATACATTTAAATTATTCTTTTTGTTCTCATGGAGATTCTCATTTGTACGAATTCCCATATGTTCTGGTAGTATTCTTTTACGAAGAGGATTTCCAATAACTTTCCCAAATTGTTTCTGGCCTTGAGCCAAAGGAAAGCTCAAAGCAACTGCCTTGGCAAAACCATGAAATCTTCTCGTAATGGAGCCAGGAATACAATTCTGTTCACATAAGTATAATTTTTTGCGCCAAATTATAGCGTAGAGAATGGCGGGTAAACTAGAATAACCTCCCATACCAATGACTGCTTCAACTTTCAGTTTTTTAAATAAAAAAACAGTTTTTAGAAAAGGGAAAATAAACAAAAAAGGATATACAATCGTTCGTAATCCACCTAACTGAGGTATGTGGTGCCATAAAACTTCGCAGGGCGGACTCAATAAATCCGGATTATCCTTATTTCTTATTAAAGAATGTAGATAAACTCGATCAAATCCAAACTGCTCGCCCTTTTCAACCAACACTTCTGCAAGTGAGACGCCAGGAGAGATATGACCTCCCGTCCCACCAGCCGCTATTATAATCGAGCCACTCATAGAGTCAAATTCTCCCTTTTCGTTATATTGGCAAGAATTCCAAGTAAGATAAAAATAGTTAGTAAGGATGATCCTCCGTAGCTAAAAAATGGGAGGGAAATACCGGTTACAGGGACAATCCCTGTGATTACGAACAAATTTAACAAAATCTGAACACTGAGAAGTATCAGGATTCCTGCACCTAAAAAATATCCCAATCTGTCCTTAACTCTACCAAGAAGACTATAGATCCGAACTAACAACATAACAATCAGTGAGATAAAAATACAAAAACCAAAAAACCCAAAGTCTTCCACAAATGAGGCCAAAACAAAATCCGTGTGGCTATAGGCTAAATAACGATGAGAGTATCCGCTTCCAATCGGTTTGCCAAAGTGAGAACCATCAAAAAAAGCTCGGTAACTTGTAACTACTTGATGGCCCTCATCAAATCTATATTTGTATGGATTTAACCAAATTTCCAGACGTTTTTTTCGATATCCTACTTGAGTAACTAATACAACCAAAAGTGGGATAATGGACAAACTAAGTACAATTAGTTTTTTAATCGGGAATCCAGCCATCAAAACAAAAAAGAAGATTACTACCAAGATTTCAACTGTTGTTCCAAATGCAGGCTCAATAACGATCAAAAATAATACTGTAGCGACGATGAAGATGGAAACGATTTTTTTCGAGTCCCAAGACGGCTTCGCAAAGTTAAAGTTATAAAAAAAATAAGATAGAAATAACAAAACACTTATTTTAGTAAACTCAGACGGTTGCAATTGGAACCCAAAGATTTGTATCCAACGATTAAAATTCCTACCATATGTAGTTCCAACCGATTTACCGAGACCTGGTATAAAAACCGAAATCAAGAGAATCACGCTCAAGAGACAGAGTAAAAACGACCATCTCACTAGAAATGTATACGAAACACGTGAGAATATTAAATACAAAGTGATCCCCACACTTCCCCAAACCAATTGTTTGTTTAGATAGTAATATGGGTTTGAAAATTCTCGTTCTGCGGGGATAACGGATGCACTGTACATGACAATAATGCCAATCCCAAAAAGTAAAAAGGTAAGATATTGTAGAGGGAGGTCATACTCCTCGGCGCCAATTTGAAATTTTTGTTTTAAGCTTCGAATGAAACTCATTACTGAATTTTCAATGTTGACAGTGAAATGATAGCTAAGATAATTCCAACAATCCAAAATCGAATCACTACTTTCTCCTCCGACCAACCTAAAAGTTCAAAATGATGATGCAAAGGTGCCATTTTGAAAATTCGTTTACCTCGGAGTTTAAATGATGTCACCTGTAACATAACACTTAAAGCTTCAGCAACAAAGATCCCACCCAGAATGACCAGAAGGAATTCTTTTTTTAACATAATAGCTGTTAAACCTAAAGTTGAACCTAAAAACAAAGAACCCGTATCTCCCATAAACACCTGTGCCGGGTGGCAATTGAACCATAAGAACCCAAGTAAAGCTCCTGAGAGGCCTGCTAAAAAAACAGCATATTCGTGTGCCCCTGGCAAATAAGGAATGTGTAAATAGTTTGCTGCAACAGGTGTACCTGAAACATAGGCAATTAAAGAGAGAGTTGCTGTTGCAATAACTACGGTTCCTGAGGCAAGCCCATCTAACCCATCTGTAAGGTTTACTGCGTGGGAACTTCCAATCAATACTATTATAGCAAAGGGAATTGCAAAAACTCCCAATGTTAAGATCGGTCCTTTAATCAATGGTATAAACAAATCTGTGATTCCAAAAACTACGCCCTTTGTTGCGTTACTATTAGCTTTCCCGGTTACATAAAAAAAGATAAAACTAATCGAAACCGCATATACAATCGTTACCAAAAATTTAGTTCGGGCTCTCATTCCACCCTTGATCTTTTTAACTGATTTCATATAATCATCTACAAAGCCGAGACTCGAAAAAAGTATCGCAGAGACTAAAAGCAGAATAACATTTAGGTTGCGCAAATTTCCCCAAAGTAAGGTTGAGATCGTCAAGGAAAGAATCATAATCAAACCACCCATAGTGGGAGTACCTGATTTACTTGCATGAGACTCGGGGCCATCATTTCTTACTGACTCTCTAAACTTTAAAGAGAGTAAAAATCGGATCAGAGACTTTCCAAATATAAACGTAAAAAACATTGCTGTTAGCCCTGCCATCATAGCACGCAAGGTAACATAACTAAAAATTCTTAAACTTCCAAAATCATTCCCAAAAGTTTCGTAAATCCATTGGAACATATATACCCTACCTAACGACCAATCTCCATCTTATTAAAAGCTTTTTGTATTTCATCCAAATCAACAAATTCTGTTTTTTCTTTTCCAATGATTTGATAAGTTTCATGGCCTTTTCCAGCTACCACTAAGATTCCGTCTTTTTCCAAAAGAGAAACTCCTCTCTCTATGGCAGACCTTCTATCAACAATTTTTTCGAATCTTTTGAATCCACGTGAAAAACCAGATTCGATTTCATCAAGTATAGTTGTTGGATCTTCTGTTCTCGGATTGTCGGATGTAATGATTACATAGTCCGCTAAAGTTTCTGCAATTTTTCCCATTTTCGGACGTTTTGTTCGATCTCTATCGCCACCGCATCCAAAAACACAAATAATTTGTTTTGGCTTTATTTCTACACAACTTTTTAGGATGTTCTCCAATGCATCGGGAGTATGTGCATAATCAACGACGGCAATTCGAGACCTATCGGGAAAGGGTAAAACTTGGAACCGGCCTGGAACTGTTGGGATATTTTGTAAAGATTCAATTACCTTGTCCCAGGAAAAACTCAACTCAAATGCCATCGAAGCAGCAAAAGCAGTATTGAATATATTAAAATTGCCAAGCAGATTTGTTGTGACCTTTCTCACCTCAATAAAAGGAAGATTCTTTTCCTTTTTATGGAATCTGTATTCACTCCCAAGTAAACTTAATTTAGTGTTTGTATACTGAAATTCACCAGATTTTCCTAATACAAAAATGGGTGAGTTCAATTTATCAGAAATAACTCTTTGTATCATCTGACTTCCGTAGGGACTATCACCAGCTATTAGTCCAAATTTATTTTTGATGCTAGATTTTTCGAGTAAGGTGAATAACTTATATTTACTTTCAAAATAGTCCTCCATAGTTTTATGGAAGTCTAGGTGGTCTTGCGTAAGATTTGTAAATCCAACTCCAGTAAACTCAATTCCCGAAACTCTTCCTAATTTCAATCCATGGGAACTAACTTCCATAAACACATACTCGACGCCTGCTTGAAGCATCTCTTTGAGTAAGAGATTTAAACTCGATGCATCGGGTGTTGTGTAGTTCGATTCTAAAATCCGATCGTCAATTTGAATTTGAACTGTACCAATTAGACCTGCCTTTTTTCCACAATATTTTGCAATATGGAACAGAATAAAGCTGAGTGATGTTTTCCCATTTGTCCCTGTTACACCAATTATCTTCAGTTTTTTACTCGGATAGCCACAAAGTATACTTGCGATTTTACCATACGAGTCTTCCAGAGCATTTTCTGATTCTAGTATATTCGGAAATTCTTGAATACTAGGCAATTTAAGATTTTTTTTCGAAAGAAGAATCGTTTCGACTTTTTTCGAAATCGCCATTTTAAGATATTCTTCTTGTTTACTTTCCGTATCTTCCGGAATTACAAAGATATCTTTTTCAGATAATTTCCGACTATCAGCCCAGATATAGTTTACATCAGAAAAGGCATCCCCTTTTACTACTCGGATCTCTGGAATTTTTTTAATGAGTTCTGCTATCTTCAAAGGGAACTTCCTGGCTCTTTTTTTGGTATAGGTGGCAACTCAACAGTAACCGTTCGATTGCCGAGGCTTATGGGTAAAAACTGGTAGGTTTTGCGGTATAAGGTCTCAATTCTTTCGGCAGACGTAAAAGAAACGATACCAATCTTAAGCTCATCATTTTTACGTTTCAACTCATCTTTTGTTTGATTCAATTCGTGAATGGATCTTAGCAACCTGGATTTTTCCAATCCCTGCCATACAATGATAAATAAAAATAGATAAAAAGGAAAAAGGACAAATAGGGCCTGAATCTGTCTCGCCACAGAAAACAAAACTAATTTAAACGTACCCAATCGGAATTTCATCTTACTTCAATATCGGTCCAAAACACGTTGAATCACTCTCAATTTTGCGGATCGAGATGCCCTATTTTGCCGGATCTCTTCTTCTGTTGGGAGGATAGGTTTTTTCGTGAGGATATTGAACGGACCCTCTTCTTTCAAAGATCGGAAACTCCACTTCACAACTCGGTCTTCCAGTGAGTGGAAAGAGATGCAGACAAAAACTCCGCCAGGGGAAAGCAGATTACTGATCTGGTGGATCCCTTTTTTTGCATGTTCTAATTCTTCGTTCACTTCTATTCGTAACGCTTGGAAAATTCTTGTCGCGGGATGACTGTCTTTCGGCCAAAATTTCCGAGGGATTGAAGCTTCCACAAGTTTGGCGAGATCTACATTGGTTTCAAATTTTTTCTTATGTCGAGTTTGCACGATGTTATTTGCAACCTTTAACGCCCATCGTTCTTCTCCATACTCCCAAAAGACTTTTTTCAGATGTAAGATGGAGCTATAATTTACAACATCAGCCGCAGTTTTGTTTCCAAAGTTTGGTTCCAATCTCATATCCAAAGGTTCCTCATTCTTAAAGGTAAAACCGCGGCCCGAATGCAAAAAATGGAAGAGAGAAACACCGAGGTCAACCAAGGCGCCGTCCAGACCTGGACATCCAAGCGACTGAAGAAAATTTTGGTCTATTTCACTAAAATTCATTTGAAACGGAAAGATTCGGGGAGAATCACCTAAGACAGCCTTTGCACGTGCTAACATCGTATGGTCTCGGTCGATTAGAATCAGTTTGGCATCTGGAAAGGTTTCCAAAATCAACTTGGAATGCCCCCCTTCGCCAGCAGTTCCATCTAAGATCCATTTGGGGTCAGGATTCTCTATCTTTTGTAAAGAAGATATGACTTCGTTTGGTAGAACAGGGATATGTGGGCTGAGATTCACGATTTACTTTCTTTGTGTATTTCTATCAAAATCCTTGCAATCCTAAATTCCTTTACAGAAGCTACTGAAGAGATGAGTTCTTTTGACGAGCATTCGCATAGGAAAAACCTATTTAGCGTAGGTAAACTAGGATACGCGAAAGGCGATCGACCGAACGTAGAATGTATCCTTTGTGGGGTTAAAGAGAAGAACGAAATCGTTCCTAACTTGACCATTGCGGAAACCGAACTATCCATTGTTTCTGTCAATTTGTTTCCTTACAACCCAGGCCATATTATCATTTTTCCAAAACGCCATATTATCAATTATCTAGAATTGACCGAAGAAGAAAGTCTGGATATCCACAGACTGACTCAAAAGACAATGAGGATTTTGGAGGCGGAATGGAGGGTCCAAGGGTTTAACATAGGTTATAACCTTGGCAAAAATAGTGGGGGTTCTATTCCCCATATCCATGAACATATAGTTCCGAGGTTTCCCAATGAAGCTGGTTTCCTTGATGTTATTTCCAATACCCGAATCGTAATCTATGAGCCTTATAAGATGTTGGAAGATCTAAAACTTCTTTGGGACAAAAAAGATTAAACTTTCTTATGATAGATTGTGTGCCCCAAAAACTTGAAACTATCTGAAATGCCAAACATTGTTTCGGAATGACCAAGTATCAAGTAGCCCTTCGGCTTTAGCATTTCTTCAAACCTTGAAAACAATGTTTTTTGAGTTGGTTTGTCGAAATAGATAACTACATTACGACAAAAAATCAAATCCAACTTTTCGGTAATAGGAAATGGGTAATGTAAAAGATTGATTTGTTTGAAATCAACGAGTGCCTTGAGATGGGGTTTTGCTTCATAGTGCAATTGGTCCTTGATCATTTGTTTGTTGAAGTGTTTGGATTTTAGGATTTCCGAAACAGGCTCCAATCGATCCTCCCTGTAGACTCCAAGTTTGGCGGTATTCAAAACTTGGGTATCGATATCTGAAGCGTAGATTTTACAATTCCAGTCTTTTTTTGTTTGAAAGTAGTCATAAACTGTAATCGCAATGGAATACGGTTCTTCTCCTGTAGAAGATGCAGAACACCAAATCCGAAGAGTCTTTTGTGTTCCTGATTTTGCGTTTTCTTCCAGCATAGGAAAGAAATCATTTTTCAAAAATTCGAAATGGTGGTTTTCTCTGAAAAAATCTGTTTTATTTGTTGTGATGCGATTGATGAGTTCTTGCATCTCCTCGCTTGCAAACTTTGGATCTTTTTTCAAACGAGAAACGTATTCTTCATACGATGGGAGAGATAGCTGTCTGAGTCTGGCATTGAGACGCGACTGCACCATAATTTTTTTATGAGGAGCAAGAAAGATGCCTGCTTGTTTGTAAACAAGATCCTTGATAAAGTCGAATTCAGGATCTCCGATCGTGTTAAAAGCGCTTTTAAAGTCCAAAAATTCCCCCTCAAGTATTCGACATGGGTTTCTCATTCTGACAAGCTGTTTTTTGAGGATAGGTAGAGAATATGAAAATCGGACTCGTAAAACACCTCAATGCTAGACCCTTAACTTTATTCTTTGAAAACAATAAGGATTATGAACCCGTTTACGATAACCCTAGTGTCTTAGTTGAAGAGTTAAAATTAGGAAAACTAGATTGTGCCCTGATTTCATCCATCGAATGCGAAAGGAATAAAAACCTTTTGGACTACACTCAAGTTGTTGGGGTATGCGCAAGGGACTTCGTCCGTTCAGTCCTCTACTTTCAAAATAAAAACGAATCCTACCCTCCGGAAATGGTTTACACGGACCTTGGTTCTCGCACCAGTGTGGCCCTGCTCCAATGTTTGTTTTATTTGGAGACGGGGAAAAAGATTCAAGTTTTACCAACCAATGCAATAGAAATCTCAGAACGTTTGGAGAAAAAACAAGGTAGTCATCTTTTATTCGGTGACCACGCTCTCCTTCAAAAATCGACACCTGGTTATCAGGTTCGAGATTTAGCACACTGGTGGAACCAGTTAACAGGTTTGCATTTTTGTTTTGCATTTTGGGCTTTTCCAAAAGGCAAACCTTGGCAGGATTCTATTTTTATAGATGCCCTTACGTATGGAATGAGTCAGTTGGAGGCTATCATTGAAACAGAAACAAGGCTTCCACACCAAGTAGTGGATAGATATTTAAAACAAGAATTGCACTTTATACCAGATGAAACTAACTTAAAAGGGTTTGATAAATACATAGAAGTATGTAGAGAGTTAGAATTAATTTGAATCACCCAACTCTCGCTATGCGAATTAGAAAAAACGGATCCGAAACTCCCAATTTTTGGAATCAGGATTTTCTAAACTATCCTGAAGTGGGATTTGATAAACCAAATTTCCAAGACCCACGGAACCCCTATTGGAACTGCACTCAGAATCTTTGGGGAAGAGAACCCGGAACTGTATCCTTCCGTCTCGTAGCAAACGTGCGGTCTCGGAAATGATCTTCCGTTCCCCAACATTGGCCTCCAAAATACCGTTATCTGTTAGGTTGGGAAATTCTCGTTTAATAGTAACCGTTTTAGATTTGGCTTTTAGACTAAACCCCCCCAAAAGTACGCCTTCTAATTCAGAAGGATCTTCAAAATCAATTTTGTAAGAAACCTTCGCCTTACGTTTGAAGTAAGGATCCGTAATTTCATTCTTTTCCAATTCGCGAAAAGTAAAATCACGTATAACGATATTTATATTCGCTTTCTTTTTGAGTTTCGATAGAATTTCTTCTTTAGAAGTTGGTAAAAACCGAATGAGGGATTCAGAAGAATCTTTTTTTAAAGGAACTGTATAAGCAATCTCAATTGTACCAGAGTTAGCCTTTCTAAAAAGTAAGGTTTCCTCATACTCAAAACAACCATAGAATAAGAATACGATGGGGAATAAAAAAAAGCCTAAAGACTTGTGCACTCTCTAGGCTTCGCAAGGTATCAGGATAGGGTCAAGGACTATTTCGAAACAGGATATGCTTCGTTTCCATGTTCCAATATATCGAGTCCCAGCAATTCCTCTTCTTCGGAAACCCGAATTCCCACCAGTTTATTCAGGATATAGAATAGTAGAAAACTAACTCCAAAAGCCCATACAAATGCCACGGCTACCCCTATCGCTTGAGCAATCAATTGCTCAATTCCACCACCATAGAATAGACCTGTATCCAAATTGAAGAGACCAACGGAAAGCGTACCCCAAGCACCACAGACACCGTGAACCGAAACTGCTCCCACTGGATCATCTATTTTAACCTTATCGAAAAGTAAAACAGATACTATGACCAAAATCCCAGCAACCAACCCTATCAGAACAGCTCCCAAAATACTTACATTGTCACAAGGTGCCGTAATCGCAACCAATCCGGCTAGACCACCATTGAGCGTGAGCCCGATTTCTGGTTTCTTAAACAGAAACCAAGTTAAGACCATTGCTCCCAAGGCGCCCGCGCTTGCCGCCATATGTGTTACCACCGCAATTCGAGCAAATGCTCCATCCTCAATGGAAGTCGTTGAACCAGGGTTAAACCCAAACCAACCAAACCAAAGAATGAAAACCCCAAGTGCCGCCATTGACATATTATGCCCTAAAATTGGGTAAACCCTCCCATCTGGTTGGAACTTACCGAGTCTAGGACCAACTACAATAGCTCCAGCAAGACCCGCCCAGGCACCTACACTGTGTACGACGGTCGACCCAGCAAAATCCAAAAAGTTCCTGCCGTTTTCACCACCACCAATGTTCAACGTTTCCAAAAATCCGCTGGACTTACCTAGGAGTCCTGCCCATGCAAAACTGCCAAAAATCGGATAGATAAAGGCCGTGATAATCACAGAAAAAACTAAATAGACAGGAAACTTTGTCCGTTCTGCCATAGCTCCCGAAACAATTGTTGCTGCTGTTGCGGCAAAAACGATTTGAAACATAAAGAAAGTATAGTTTCCCGGATCCATCATTCCATCTTCCGCATTCAAAAGGTTTTCCGCCAAATTTGGCGCGCCAACCCCCAACCCGATCAAGATTTGTGGCCCAAACATGATCGAAAAACCAACGAGCCAAAACGCGATGGCCCCAACCGTGAGGTCTGAAAAGTTTTTCATCAGGATGTTTACCGCATTCTTCGCGCGAGTGAAACCCGCTTCTACATAAGCAAAACCAGCCTGCATAAAAAACACAAGAAATGCCGCGATACAGGTCCAAACCCAATTCGCTTCGTCCTTAGCTTTTTTTATCTCTGCCTTACTTTCTTCAAATCCTTGCTTTAGGACCTGGAGTTCTTTTGTTAAAGTCTCCAAATCCATACTTTGTTTGGACGTTTCCTCGGACGATAGACCGAAGAAACAACCAAACAAAAGTAAGATTGTAATTTGTTTCCATAACAGGTTCATTGGTATTCCTTTAGCTCGCTCTCTGTGCTAGGGACTCTAACTTAACAAGCGAGGCTTTGAGTTCTATATTTTGCGGTGTATTTTTTACACCTTGTTGTAAGACCTTTATCGCTTTTGGTTTCGCATTTTCTTTTAAGTAACACTGTGCAAGGAGAATACTTGCTTTGGCAAAACTGTGATCGCTTGACAGTGCCATTTTGAGGGCTCTCTTGGCTTCGGAAATCATTCCGGCTTTATAATAGGCTCTTCCCATCATAAAATGAGAACTTGCAGTATTATCTCCAGATGTTTTAAGATACTCTTCTAGGAACCGAATGGACTCCTTATAAGCACCATCTCGGTAGTACATCTTTCCTAGGAACATCAGATTTTCTTTCAGAGAAGGATCTATCGAAAATGCCTTAAGGGCCTGCGCGTATGCATCTTCTGACTTCAACTTCGCATTGGAAGCCTTCGCCATTTGGATGTAGTGATTTGCTTCTGGAATAGAATCCCCGCAATATAGGAACAAGTAGGAAAGATCATCTCCGTTTGGTGTTTGCCCTTGGTAATCTCTAAATCTAGTGAGAAAATTCGTAGATAATTTTTTCAGATCTACCTTTCCTCTACCTTCGATGATTAATTTTTCCCTCTCATCTTGTAGCCAAGTTTGAATCCTTTCTACACCAACTTCCTCTTTCGATGAGTTTCTCTGCTCACTAAAACCGTCTGATATCAACAGCAAAAAATCTCCAGGTTCCAACCGACCTTGTTTTTCCTCGTAATCTGCTTTTCGAACTGGCAGAATTCCGAGTGGCACGCCTTTGGTATCATACGAAACAAAACTATCATCAGCCGACTTGTAATGTAACATTCTCTGGTGGCCTGCATTTACATAGCCAAAGGTATAGTCACTAAAAATCCGGACCATAAAGGCAGTAAAATATGTAGATTCCGGCAGTTGTTCTCTTAAATTTTCTCCGAGCTCTTCCATAATCTCCGTAAGTCCAAGCCCCGCCATCACTGATCTACGGAATTGGTGGTGGATTGCCATTGTTACCAAAGCTGCAGGGATTCCGTGTCCCGATACGTCGATATTTATAGCTGTTAAAGAATGTCCTTGTCGAACAATATCAACCAAATCACCACTAACCTCCGCCATAGGCTCATAATGCGAAGCAAAGTACACTCCGTTCCAAGCGCTTAAATCTTGTGGTAGGATTTGACTCTGGACATTTCGCCCCATTTTCAAGTCCCATTCCAACTGATTTAAAATCGCGGCCTCTCGTGCCCTTGCTGTTACTAGACCTTCGATCAATCGGACTCCATACAAAGCTAATGCCAATTGTGAGGTGAGTGCTTCTAAGATTTCGAGATCATCCGTAATATAAAAATTTTCTCTATCACTTTCAACGGCAAGTGTCCCGAGTATATCATCTTTTTGCATGATAGGAACACACATAACAGAACGGGTCTTTTCACCTTCATCAAAAAAGTCAGGGGACCGCGTTAGGTCGTTAACGATCACAGACTTTTTAGTCTCAAAAACAGTCCCACTGTAACCTTCGCCGGAAACCAAATTCCGTCTGGGAGGCTCTGTCTCTTTTACAAATTTTACGGGAACTAAAAATTCCCCATCCCAAAGTCTAAGGGTTGTATTGTCCGACTCAAAAATTTCCTGACAAATTAGAATGACCTTTTGGAAGAGCTGCTCTTCCCGGTCAAGATTTGCAAATTCTTTGGAAATATAAAGAAGGATCGCAATTTTATCTTTGTCTGTGAGCCCTCCTACAACCTTGTTCTGGCCTCGGAAGTTCACGAGCATACGTTTCGATACTTTGAAATCAACCATAATGGATACCTTTGTCTTATGCAGTGCAAAATTCGTACCTAGGGAAAACCAGATGATAAACAGAGGGTATTATCCTGAATTTCTCTACAAAATGTGTAAATATTAAACATTGATTTATGTAGCATAGGGAATGGTCAGCAATTTGCTTATTTGGCAGGCAAATTGCCAAATTGGCTTTGGAGTTGAAACCCAAACCGAGATTCTGCTCCTTCTTCTTCTGAAACCCCAAAGCCAACCCTTTGTAGGCTAACTGCATAGAAATAACCAGGTCCGAGCGTCTCTGGAAAGAATCCGCCAGCGACACCAATAGAACCACCATATAGCTGTTTGATTCCGCGCTCCGAAGTCGGTTTGCCCTCTGTGCCAAATCCACCTAATACTTGCAGATGTTTCCGGTTGCCATAACTCGTTCCAATGTTGTAGGTGTACATAGTGTCCACTGGATACCTTGGTATTTCGTTATTTTTGTTCAGATCAAAATAAGCTCTTTCCCAGAATGTACGGATGCCTTCCACATAAAATTGCAAAGTTTCATTAACTTCATATGCCAATCCAACCATCACTCTCTCAGGAAGCCTTTCCACTAGTTTTTCAGAACCAAGATATTTGTCATAACGGTAACTACCTGGTGATTCTAAAACCAGTCCAAACTTAAAATTTTGCAAATGATAACTGACATGAGTAGATACATTCCAAGAATAAGAAGAATAACCGCCAGGCCGACCAGAAATTCCGGGTCCGATTGCGATTCCGAGTGACAGCTGATTTGTGATGGATTTACTTAAAAATCCCTGAATTGCATAGTTATTAAATTTTGAATCGATTGGAAAGGCACGTTGGTAAACTGGTTTTCCGCGGAATCCAAAGCCCCATGTTTCTCCCATTTGGAAATACGATCCCGCAGATAAAAGTGCAGCACCCGAAGTTTGGCTCGCATACGAACCTGATGTTCCGAAATCTAGATAATTTTGTCTATTTCGATTGATAAAGGCAACATTCCCGTACAAAGATCCCATTGGGTCGGAAACAGCAGTTCCCTTCGAAAACAAGGCAGCCAAATAGGGAGATCCATTCGCTTCGTCATAACCTTGGAATTGAGCCAAAATTGGAATTTGGAAAAAAAAATAGAAAAGAATTCCAAGGGCGAATATTCGTTTTCGGAAAGGAAAACCCATAGGAACAGGTTGGCTAAATCGCAAAGAATTGAAAAGGGATTTCGCAATCGCTTCCTTTTTTTAACTGACTTTGCCAGCGAAGGCGAGATTCTATCCAGGATGACAAGACCGATGTATAAACAGTTTCGATCTCCACAAGGTTGGTATTCGTTACTTTTTCCGACAACTTGGGAGCAAATGGTTGTGGAAGAAATCCCTGCTTTTTTTCATCCAGACGCTGGGGGTGCACTCCAAGTATATGCTTTTGAGAGTAAACAAGAAGATTTCGACGTTAATCTGGAATTATCCAACTACCTGAAGATTCACGAAATTGACTACGATGAAGATAAGGTTGCGGTTTTTGAAAACAATGAAGGTACCCATATCCGCGCCTGTGAGTTCCTCAAGGAGGAACGTTACTGGTTTGTCTATGTAATTGCCAATCGAACTAAAATGATTCTTGCCACTTATAATTCTGATGAGGACCTCTCCGACGAAAGATTCCAAGAGCTAACGAATATTATTAGCTCGGTCCGTTTTATTTCCGGATAGCTAATTTTTTCCTTTACATGCGTCTATTTGCCTTTATGTTTCCGAGGAAGTTAAAAGGAACCACCATCAGGAGTCTGGAATGAAAAAAATAGGAATAGCCATTGGAGGATTTTTTGCCTTCATCCTTCTTATCCTCATCGTAGGATTGGTATTCGCGGGAAGTTTTATTACAAATAGTTTTCTCGTCAAACAAATCGAGTCTGCATTGAATGTTCGTGCCCATGTTGAAAAGGTAAACATCAACCTTTTCAGTGCTCTGTCTGGAATAGAAGTGGAAGGTATCATCCTTGCACCTAGAGATGAGATAGCAAACAGTGGACGACCTCTTGAGGAACGTAAACCAATCTCCTCAGGTACGATCCAACTTGGAAAGGCAGATATTAAAATTTCCTTTTTGGCCCTCCTTACAAAAAGTCTCAAAGTCAATAAATTGGTTTTGAAAGAACCAAAAATCGCCTTAACAATGTATGCCGATGGCGGAAATAACCTCACATCTCTATTCAAATCTCCTAAAATAGTAAATGGGGAACCAAACCCTGCCCTAAGTCCAGAAGCTCTCGCAGAAAAAGCGGAAGCCGAAAAAGAAGCGATCCGAGAAGCTTTGGAAAATCCAAGTGGTCCTTTCTCCATAAAAAGTATACCTGTTGCCATACAAATGGGTCTGGTTGGAATCCAAAACGGCGACATAACAGTCAATATGCAAAAATCTGGTCAAGTAATTCAAATCAAAGGATTGGATTTGGAATTAACAGATATTGACATAGACGGTAGTGATCTCGATTCGCATAACAAAGTTGATGTGAATTTCGACGCCGAAGTGACAGTTATCGGGAAAAACAAAAATGAGGCTGCCAAATTTTTACTCGATACGAATGGCCGACTTACACCATTTGTTGTAAAAACAGGGCTTGTAAACCCAGTGGTCAGATACAATGTAAAAATGTTAGAAGACTCTTTCCTCTCTGGTTTTGCCGCTTTTGATGCGATCTCGGGAGAGCTTCCTGTACTCAATCAAGCAGGTCTCAAACTTGACAAACTAAAGGAAAAAGCTATTCTTACGAAAGATGTTGGGTTTGAAGTGGAGTATAGCAACGGAAAAATCACCTTCCTTGACGAGCCTACTTTCCCTTCCAAAAACTATGACCTACAAATTGTAAAAGGTTCTTATATCGTTGCAACAACCAACTACCATGAAATGAAAATGGGGGTTTTGTATGATGAAGCCGAATCCAAAAAATCCATTGCGGGTGTAGATGAAAAAATCAAGCAAGCCACCAAGGGAAATGGAGACCCAAAGGAATACCGGACTAAAATTTTGGGAAATCTCATCAAAGACGATCGTATCAATATCCCATTTCGGACCTACGGTGATCTCAGGAATCCGACGGTTGAGGTCGGGGTTTCTGTGGGTTCCCTAACAGATCTTCTGGGTGGTGCCGTAAAGGATGTTCTAAAAGGAAAGATGAACGATGAATTGAAAAAGGTGCCAGGGGCTGGCGACGCACTGAAAAAATTCGGATTCTAATTTTCGAAAAGTTTTCATATCAAAAAACCCCAGCCTGCCACCGCTACAGTCTGGGGTTCCTCTTATTTTACCTCGGTTCCTTGCAAAGAATGTTAGGCAACCGAAGTGAATTGCGTATCTATCTACCGTTATTCGATCTCTTTCTCATATTCGCATCTAAGACTTTTTTGCGAAGTCTGAGATTTTGAGGTGTTACTTCCAGGAGTTCATCATCATCCAAAAATTCAATCGACTGCTCGAGTGTGAGTTTTTTTGGCGGAACCAACCGTATGGCATCATCCGATCCGGACGCACGGACGTTGGTTAACTTCTTTTCCCGAACTGGGTTTACTTCCAAATCGGAATCCCTGCTGTTCATTCCAAGTATCATACCAGGATAAACGGATATCTGTGGTTCAATGAAAAGATCCCCACGCTCTTGCACCTTCCAGAGAGCATAGGCAGTTGCTTCTCCGGAGTCCATTGATATTAGAGCACCGTTTTTTCTACCAGGGATTTCGCCTTTGTACTTATCATACTTTAGAAAGCGACTGGACATCACTCCCTCACCACGTGTTTCCGAGATAAAATGTCCTCGAAATCCAATGAGACCCCGCGTTGGTATGATATACTCCACTCTAGTGATACCTGAAGTGTGGGCATCCATACTTTGGAGTTCACCCTTCCTACGGTTCAATTCTTGGATTACAGCTCCTGAGTATTGGTCCGGTAGATCCATCACGAGAGTTTCATAAGGTTCTATCTTTTCACCTGCTTCGTTCGTTTTGATGATAACTTCAGGTCTGGATACTTGTAGTTCGTAACCTTCTCTGCGCATTGTCTCAATCAAAATGGAAAGGTGGAGTTCACCACGGCCAAGAATTTTAAAACGATCTTTGTCTTCTGTCTCTTCCAAACGAAGGGCCACGTTGGTTTCCAATTCGCGATCGAGTCGCTCTCTGAGGTTACGGGTTGTGACAAATTTCCCCTCCTTTCCTGCAAAAGGTGAATTGTTTACCATAAAGAACATAGATACCGTAGGCTCTTCTACCTGAATGGCCGGAAGAGGCAATGGATTTCCCATATCACAAACAGTATCCCCTATAAACACATCCGGAATTCCTGCGAGAGCGGCAATATCCCCAGAGCCTACTTCATCCACTTCATATCGAGTGAGTCCTTCATAACCATAGAGTTTTGTAATTTTATAATTTGCGGTAGATCCATTGGTTTTGGCAAGAGTGACATCGCCACCCTTCCGAATACTTCCTGCATACATCTTTCCAATCGCAATTCTACCAACATACTCATTGTAGTCTAAGGCTGTTACTTGGAATTGTAGTGCAGAACTATTGTCTTGTTTAACGGGAGGAACATGCTTTAAAACCATGTCTAACAAAGGTTCAATGTTAGAACCTGGACTTTCTTTTAGTTCATTGACAGCCCAACCCTGTTTTGCGGAGGCATAAATGATTGGGAAATCTAGCTGTTCTTCAGTTGCGCCTAAATCACTGAAGAGGTCAAAAACCTTATCGACAGCAAAAGCAGGTCTCGCACCTTCTCTATCTACTTTATTCACAACCACAATGGGCCTGTGACCGAGTTGGAGGCTTTTTCCTAAAACAAAACGAGTTTGCGGCATTGGTCCATCAAAGGCATCGACGAGAAGCAGAGTACAGTCTGTCATGGACAAAACCCGTTCAACTTCCCCACCGAAGTCCGCGTGACCTGGGGTATCAACGATATTGATTTTCGTGCCTTTGTACTTTACGGATGTGTTTTTGGCTAGGATGGTAATCCCTTTTTCCTGCTCCAATTGATTGGAGTCCATGATTCTTTCTCTGTCTTCTTTGGCAGTGACTGCGCCCGTATGGCGAAGGATACAATCGGTAAGAGTTGTTTTGCCGTGGTCGACGTGTGCTATAATTGCAATATTTCTGATTTCCATTACTTTTACCAGGAATTCAAAAGGCTTCAGGCTGTCGAATGGGATTTGGATTTGACAAGAAGGATGCCTAGAGAAACCTGGTAAGAACCACTGATAGAAGAGATTAGGATAGAAATATGTTCGCCATTATAGAACTTGGAGCCAAACAATTTAAGGTTTCTCCTGAGCAAGTATTCGTAGCTGATAAAACTGGTAGTGCCGTAGGCGCTACTGTAGAGGCGAAAGTTCTTCTCCTTTCCGACAACAACAAAGTGAATATTGGTTCGCCAGCACTTTCTGGTGCCAAAGTAACTTTGAGGGTTTTGGAAGACTGTAAGGGAGACAAAATCCACGGTTTCAAATACAAAAAAAGAAAGAACTATAAAAAGGCTTGGGGCCACAGACAACAGCTTCAAAAACTCCAAGTTGTTTCCATCAACGGTTAATTGATCCATTGTATATTTATTAAGTATTTAGGAGGGAATTTCGCAGGAATCCAAATAGAAGGCCACTCACCTAGCTCCTTGGGGTCAAAAGGTGAAAATCTATTGTGTGCTGGAGTATCGACACTCGTTCAGACTGTCCACCTCTACCTCGCTTCAAAACAGGTCCTTCAAACGGAATCAAAACGAGATGGAAGTTTAAAGTTTCTCATCCAGAGCGGTAAGGAAGATCGGTTCCAAGATCTCCTTGAAATGATAGAGCTCGGTTTGGAAAACTTAAAAAAACAACATCCGACTGCAATTTCTCTCAAAACAGAAATCATAAAGGGGTAAAAGGATATGGCTACAAAAAAAGGTGGGGGATCCACAAAGAACGGTCGTGATTCGGTTTCAAAACGATTGGGTGTTAAAGTTTACGGTGGTCAACTTGCGACGGCAGGAAATATCATTGTTCGACAAAGAGGAACTCAATTCAAGCCAGGAAAGAATGTAGGAATCGGTAGAGATCATACGATTTTTGCTCTTGTAGATGGAATTGTTACTTTTGAGCACGTTACAAAAGAAAGACAACAAATCTCCGTTTACCCAAAAGCTTAACTTCTACCTAAATTGGTAGAAGGCAAGGACCCGTTTTAGGCGAAGACCGAAAACGGGTTTTTTTTTGAGAAAAGAAAATGCCAAGTTTTATAGATGAAGTACCCATACATGCAAAAGCTGGTCACGGCGGAGCTGGCTCTGTCCATTTCCACAAAGAAAAATTTGTGGAATTTGGCGGACCAGATGGCGGCGATGGTGGCAAAGGTGGAGATGTTATTTTTGTAGCCGAAGGGCGGATGATGACTCTGGAGAATTACCTCCCGGACAGAACCTACAGTGCCATGAATGGAGATCCTGGACTTGGTCAAAACCGAGACGGCAAGAATGGTGAGGATTTGATTTTAAAAGTTCCAGTTGGTACACAAATCTTTGATGCGGTAACCCGCGAACTCATACATGATTTTACTGAAGATGGAGAGAATTATGTTCTAGCCAAAGGTGGTCGTGGTGGAAAAGGAAATACCTTTTTCAAAACCAGTGTCCACCAAACTCCTCGTTATGCCCAACCAGGTGAAGAGGGAGAGGAGTTTTCATTAATCTTACAACTCAAACTCCTCGCGGATATCGGAATTGTTGGGCTACCCAACGCAGGCAAGTCCACCCTACTTGCAAAAATCACGCATGCACATCCAAAAATCGCAGGTTATGCGTTCACCACCCTTTCACCTAACCTAGGTGTAGTACATCGTTTTGAAGACTTATTTCGTTATACGGTTGCCGATATTCCAGGCATCATTGAAGGGGCATCAAAGGGTGTCGGACTCGGACTTAGTTTTTTAAAACATATTGAACGTGTACAAGGGATTCTATTTTTGTTTGATGGTGGGAACCTACTTCTCGAAGAGGAGTTGGATATGTTACGAAGTGAACTTAAAGATTATAATCCAAAACTCTTAGATAAAAAGTTTCTTCTTGTGATAAACAAAGTAGATATATGGGAAAACGATCCTGATTTTACAAAAGAAATTCAAAATAAGTATTCTCACCTAGGAGAGATCATTTTTATTTCCTGCGAAACAGAAACCAATTTAGAATACCTTATGGAAAGGATTGATAAAGTTTTCTTTTGGGACAAGGCGAGACATGCATATGAAAACTCGTAAAGAATTTTTAGAAGAAATCAAAGATACAAAACTCATTGTAATTAAGATCGGTTCTGCACGTGTCAGTGGCGAAGAATCAAAAATAAATGATTTTTTATACAATTTGGTCGGTGATATTCGTTGGCTTCGAGACCAAGGAAAGGAAGTAATCCTTGTTTCTAGCGGAGCTATTGCCCAAGGGAAAAAACTTTTAGAAACGCGGTCCATTTCTACCAAAGACCATTCCAAACGAACTCTCTCCGAAAAACAGGCATTAGCCGCAATGGGGCAAAATAAACTTTTAAACTTATACGAGAGTTTTTTTAGCCGAGTGAATATTGATATTGCACAGATTTTATTTGGAAGGGTGGATCTAAACCAAGAGGAAAGCCTAAAAAACCTTAAAAATACATTCCGCCAGCTTTTAGATTGGGGGATTCTTCCGATCGTAAATGAAAATGACTCAATCTCGACAGAAGAAATCAATTTAGGAGACAATGATATCCTGAGTGCAATTGTTTCGTCTATAGTTGGGGCAGATCTACTTTTGATTCTCACAGGTGTGGATGGATTTTTGGATGAAGGGAATAAAATTGACCATTTTTCATCTATTGATGGAATTACAGAAGAAAAAGCTACTGGTCCGTCAGGGCCAGGTACAGGTGGAATGTATACCAAAATTAAATCAGCGAAACTCCTTTTGGATTTTGGAATAAAAACAGGGATTGTAAACGGTGAGATCAAACATATCATTCGAAAGTTCTTTGAAAATGAAACGATCGGTACTCTAGTAGCTAATACTACTAAAAAAATCAACCCATCAACTAAACAAATCCAAACTCATTTTTTTGAATCCGAGCGAGGTAAAATATGAACCATGTTGAGTATGCTAGATCCATTGCGCAGTCCGTAAAGAACGCAAGTTTACCCCTCAAGTCCATTTCCACGAAGGATAAAAATAAAGTATTGGAACGGGTGGAAGAACTCCTTTTATCTCAGGAAGGGGAGATCCTAGTTGCGAATGAAATAGATCTTGCCGAAGGCAAAAAAAAGAACCTATCCCCTGCCCTTATGGATCGGCTTTTACTGGATCCAAAGCGAATACGTTCCCTTGCAAACAGTATAAGAGAAATTCGAAACCTTCCCGATCCAGTTGGTGAGGTTCTCAGGGGAATCACCCTTCCCAACGGGTTGGAGCTTCTCACCAAACGCGTGCCAATTGGTGTAGTGATGACAATCTTTGAATCGAGACCAAATGTCTGTGTGGATATTGCGGCTCTCTCCTTTAAATCTGGAAACGGTTGTATTTTACGTGGTGGCAGCGAAGCCTTTCATTCCAATTCTTTCTTAACAAACCTCTTTCACAAAGCTATTACTGATTCTAAGTTAGTCGGAATAACTCCCGATGTGGTAGGATTTGTCGAAAGAACAGAACGGGAAGCTATGTTGCCCTTCTTCCAACTCGACCAGTGGATTGACATAGTTGTTCCAAGAGGTGGAGAAGCTCTCATTCGTTTTGTTTCGGAAAATAGCAAAATTCCTGTAATCAAACATGATAAAGGTGTAACCAATCTTTTCATTGGAAAGTCGGCAAATCCAAATATTGTTCTTCCTGTTTTGATAAATAGCAAACTCGCAAGACCAGGTGTTTGTAATGCCTTAGAAAATCTAATTATCGATCGAGCCTATCCATATACCCAAACACTACTGGCGGATCTTAAAAAGGCGGGAGTTGAACTTCTTGGAGATACTAAAACTTTGGAATTGCTACCTGGCACCCGCAGCGCATTGACAGGTGATTATGCGACCGAATTTTTAGATAATCGCCTCAGTGTAAAGATTGTGGATGGATTTATAGAAGCCAAAGAATTTATCCAAACCTATAGCTCAGGACATACGGAATGTATACTCTCCGAAGACTTAGCTGAAATTCATAGATTCCAGAGAGAACTCGATAGTGCAGCAATCTTTGTCAATTGTTCCACGAGATTCCATGATGGTGGTGAATATGGGCTTGGTGCGGAAGTAGGAATTTCGACCGGAAAACTTCATGTCCGTGGGCCTATGGGACTAATCCACCTAACAACTACGACAACTTACGTCACTGGAAACGGACAAATACGAGATTAAAATGATACTTTTTTTTGGAGGGAGTTTCAATCCGCCGCACAGGGGTCATAAAAATATTATACGGCACCTACTAACTATCTTTCCCAGAGATAGAATTTTTATCACACCAAACTACCGTTCCCCCTTAAAGAATGTGAAAGATTTTTTACCAGACCAAGTTTTAAGACTATGTCAGTTGGAATTTGAGGAAGAGATACAACATGGGGCTTTAATTTGGGAATATGAACTCTCTAAAAAAGAACCAAGTTTTACCTTCGATAGTTTGCAATTTCTTAAACTCCAAGACCCGAATGGATCGATTGGTTTGGTTATCGGAGAGGATAGCATTGAAACCTTTTCTGACTGGTATAGGTATTTGGATGTATTAGCATTAGTTGATCTGGTAGTCATTTTTCGCAGAAATACAATAAAAGGAAATGAGTTATCTATTCCTGAATATTTTCCCATCGAAAAACTAAAAGTTCTCGAAAACGAACTTTGGAAATTTACTTCCAGCGATTTACGAATCCATAGAAATAAAACCTTATTCTCCTCCTGCCTAGAAGACAAAACCTTAGCGTATTTAGATGATATTGGATATTTCAATGAATCAAATTAATCACAATTTAAAGGTCTATTCTGAGGATTTTACCGATTCCATCAAAGCTTCTGTTCGAGAGGAAATTACAGAAACTCGTTTTGCTCACGTAGTTCGAGTAGCGGAAATTGCAAAAGAAATGGGACGGATCTACGCCCCTTCCTATGTATCTCATCTTTATCTTGCAGGGCTTTTACATGATATCACAAAACAAAAGAAAGATGAGATACACTTGGAACTTTTTTCGGAGTTTTCATTTTCTGCCGATGGAATTCCTAAAGAAGCATACCATGCGTTTTCTGCTCCCTTTTATGTCAGAAAGTACTTAAACATAGAAGACCAAGTAATCCTTTCGGGTATGGCATCCCACACATTGGGTGGAAAAGATATGACACCCTTTCAAAAGATTCTGTATGCAGCAGATTTTTTAGGATCTGAATATGCAAAAAAATCGAGTGAGTGGGCTGAATGGTTTCAGAGGACAAAATTGAATTTGAATTTTGGAGTTTTATTAAAAGCGAAAAAAACCATCGAATCCCTTTTGGAAAAAAACGCATCGATACATATTTTTACAATAGATACTTACAATGAGTCTACAAGACTGTTACAGCAGGATAATAAATGATTTCCAGTAGCCCCAAAAAAAGAGCCGTTTCATCAAAATACCTACTTGTATTTGCAGGTAGTTTGTTTGCGTTAGCTATTTTACTTTTAATCGTTCGCTCAAAAGGTGGTTTCAGTTTTGATCAAAAATTAACACAAGGAAAGCGAGTTCCAATCCTTTTTTCCGTTTTAGATGAAGGAGATACTTTTTTATTCTCCACATATATAGAGCTATATCCGCAAGAAAAAAAGGCGGCACTTTTTTTTGTAAATCCAAGAACAAGTTTTGATGAAGATGATACTCTACTAGAAAAAAAAGATTCTGCGCCAAATTATCTAAAATCAAGAATAGAAGATGCCCTAGACCAAACTGTTTCATATAGAATCGTACTAACTAAGTCACAGTTCCAAAGCTGGATAGACTTAATCGGAGGAATTGAGGTCTTTTTTGAACCAAAAAGCGGCCATATAACAAAGAATTACGATCGAAAAAAAACCATCTATGTTCTAGATGGTAGGGATTGTTTCGATTGGATGACTTTTCTATCCGATACAAAAATGTTGTCGTATATCAAACGAATCGAAGTTCAAGAAACTATCCTTTTAACGGTTCTAGAAAAGTTACACTCCAGTCGTGACCAGATCTCGAAACAAACGATACAGGTTTTGTTCGAAAAAGCAACGACCAATCTAGATCTCAAAGAATGGGAGGCTTTATTTGAATTTCTCAAAAAAGAAAGAATTCATTTTGGAGTCTCTGAATTGCCGGGTGAACCAATAGTTCGAAACAAACAGAAAGATGAAATTCTAAGGGCCAAACAAGAAACTGTCCGAGTGGCTTTCTTGAAATTTTCAGGCGAACTCCGGTCGTCGAGTTTTTCAGAAGGGGAACGAGCACGAATAGAAGTGTTAAATGGAACTTCAAAAAATGGGCTTGCTAGGTATGGAAAAATCCTTCTCAATGATAAAGGTCTGAAAGTACTAACTGTTGACAATGCCTGGGACCCAAATTTCAAATCGAGCATTATCCTCAATCGCTCGGGAAACACACAATATTCAGATTTGATTTCCGAAACTTTCCAAGGAAGACCAGTTTATTTCGCCCTCCGAAAGGATTTGGGTTTGGATGCAACTGTCATTCTTGGCGAAGACTTTCAAAACTCTAAGGATTAAAATGTTACAAATTAGCGACGATACGATTTCTCACTTAAAAAAAATCAAACAAACATTAATGGATAAAAAATGTGAGGCAATACAATTTTTGGATTTGAGGGATGTTCATTCCTATCTCTCCATTTTTGTCCTGGCGACCGTAAAAACAGAAACGCAAGGAAGGTCTTGCGCCAAAGATATTGATAAGTTCATGAAACCTCTCAAACTTGCTGTCAAAAGGAACTTAGTCGATTTACCAAAGGATTCGACAGGTTGGATATTGTTAGATTATGGAGAAATTTGTGTTCATATTATGACAGAGGAAATGCGTAATTTCTACTCACTAGACAGGCTTTGGGGTGACGCCCAACCTATCCTTCTCTGAGTTTCCTTCGTTTTTTATCTTGCTTGCCTTCCTTGATTTTTTAATTTGTCAGTTGGAAGGTTGTAAATTTTTTTATAATTGATATGAACCAAATTATTGCTCGTATTTCTGTAATAAGCGGAAAGTTGACCAGTTGGTTAGTATTTTTCTTCTTCCTCCCTCTTTCCATTTTTGGCGAAGGAGATTTTGACGCGGACATGCAACGTTTACGACTAGCACAGTGGGAAGGACAGTCCGAGAAAGATCTGGCTGAAAAAAAGAATACCCCAAAAAAGTTACGCCTTACCATTGCAAGTGCCATTGAACAAGTCATTGAAAACAATACAATAGTCCAAAATGCGAAATTAGAAATCGCAAAAGCAGATACACCTGAATTAAAAAATGAGTCCAAATTTAGTTGGAAGGTTTTAGCTGGCATTCAGAGTTCAAAACAACTCTTTCCAGTAAACCAGAACAACTTCTTTGCAGGAACTATAAGAACACAAGATCGAATTTCAGCCGGTATCGAAAAACAATTCAAAACAGGCACCTATTTCAAAACAGAGGTAAGCACAGTCCGTTTCGATACAAACGCTTTTGAATCCGCTAACAACCAAGTAGGTGGAAATCAATTTGCCGCTCTACTTGCTGCACCGCCCATGTATACAGGCGCTGTTTCCGTTACGCTTTCTCAGGAACTATTAAAATACAGTTTTGGAAAAACCGAGGAAGATAGAACAAAGTTATTAAAAAACCAAACGAAACTCGTCCGAGAAAACTACATTAATATCCTGACTCAATTGGTAGTTAAGATACTAGTTGATTATTGGTCGCTAAGTATCGTAGATTCACAAATTGCAACCTATGAAAAGGTTTTAAAAAACACGGAAGATATACGTCGGATCACAATTCGAAAAGCTGGGCTCGGTCTTTCAGAAAGTTTTGAAGTCAATCAATGGAATCAGGCCGTATTGAGAACTGAATCCCAATTAGAGAAAGCAAAAGTGGATCGAATTGAGGCGGAAAGAAATTTAGTTCGAATACTGAATGTGGACACGGGATCGTCGATAGAAGGCGTGACTGATCTAACAGAAGAACTTCCTAAAGGATTCAATTTGGAAAGTGATGTCCAGTATGCTCTCAAAAACCGAATAGACTATCTAATATTAAAAAGAGAGCTAGATGTTGCAAAACTGGGATTGAAGACTGCATTGGCGGAAGAAGATCCTTCCCTTTTGGCGAGTGTAAGCTATAGTTCTATTGGACAAAATTTTCTATCCCCACAAGAAAATTTCATAGCTAGGGAGCGCGGGATCACTTCTTTAAACTTTCCCCAAGTATTTGCAGAACTAAAGATGAGTTATCCGCTTTGGGATATAGGCGTTAAAGCCACCATCAAAGAAAGAGAAACAGAGATAAAGATTCTAGAACTTAAAATCAGCGAAATGGAGCAGGAAATTTCACAGGAGATCTCCACTCGTTATGAAAATATAGTTTCGAGCCACAAACTGCTTTTAGATCTGCAAAAAACCAGACGTGAATCAGAACTCTTTTATACTGGTTTACTTTCAAGATTCCAGCAGGGACGGTATACGGCTGTGAATGTAAAGAATGCTCTTGACTCGCTTGCAAGGTCAGAACTCGCTGTTACCCAAGCTAAAATAAATTTTAATATCAACTTGGTTCGTTATGAGCTGAGTAAAAATTCGCTCTTTGAAAAGTATGGAGTAGATATTTACGCCATTTTGGAAGAAATCGAAAAACGAGTTCAGAAAGAGACCGAAAAATTATGAATATAGTTCCCGTAGAAAAAAAGGAAGAGCTGTCCAGAATTCGGAGAATGTTGCACCAACACCCAGAGCTTAAGTATGAAGAGATACAAACAGCTAAACTTGTATTACAAAGTTTAGAGGACAAGGGTTACTCTGTAGAATCCGGAATTGCGGAAACCGGAGTAGTAGCACTTTACGATTCTGGAATTCCTGGTGCAACGGTTCTCATTCGGGCCGACATGGATGCTCTTCCGATTTTCGAAGAAAATGAACACGAATACAAAAGCAAAATTCCTGGCGTGATGCATGCCTGTGGTCATGACGGTCACACTAGCATACTACTTGGTCTTGCAAACGAATTGAAAGATTCTGGAAAGTACTTTGTTCCGAAAGGTCGTGTTTTGCTCTGTTTTCAACCTGCCGAAGAAGGTGGTTCGGGCGCGGATAGAATGATACAAGCCGGGATCTTGGACCGTTATTCCGTTGGTGCTGTTTTTGCCTTACACGTATGGAATCATATTGATATCGGTAGAGTCGGTGTTGTGAACGGGACCATGATGGCCTCCGTAGATGAATTTAAAATTACGGTCAAAGGGATTTCTGGCCATGGAGCAATGCCTGAACATACCGTTGACCCAATTGTAGTTGGATCGCATATTGTTACCGCCTTACAAACAATAGTTTCTAGAAATACAGATCCACTTGAGCCTTGTGTTGTGACCGTAGGCTCCTTCCATGCGGGAAATGCTTTTAATGTCATACCAGAAACTGCGATTTTACACGGTACGGTTCGGACCTATTCTAAAGAAGTGTACCATTCTATACCGAAAAAAATGGAACAGTTAGTCCATCTGATCGCAGAAGGTTTTGGTGCAAAAGTTGAATTTGAATACAAACGAATAGATAAACCAACGATCAATGACCCCAAGATGGCTGACATTGTCAGGAAGGCTACTATCCAAATCTTAGGAGAAGGGTCTCTCACTGAAGAGCACACTAGAACAATGGGCGGCGAGGATTTTTCAGCCTTTTTGAATGAAAGACCTGGATGCTATTTTTTTATTGGATCTAGAAATGAAAAAAAGGGATTTATCCACCCGCACCACAGTTCCTTTTTTGACTTTGATGAAGATGCTCTGCCTATAGGACTTGCTATTCTAAAACAAGTCATTACGGAATACCTTTCCTCGCATTAGGTTGCTTCAACCTCATTTCACGGATAACGGGAATAAATTCTTTACAGTAACAGCATTGTTGATTTGATTAGATATCTAACTAATTTCAAAGAGGACAAGAAATGATTCAATATTCCCTCGAAAACTCTATCGGTACTATTATACTGGATCAAAATGAAAAGAACAGTTTTTCCAAAGCTGATTTTTTAACCTTACAATCCATTTTAGTCGAAATTCAAAAAAACACGCCCAATCTATTGGTCATAAAATCTGGCACACCAGATATATTTTCCGCTGGTTTGAACCTAGCAGATCTAGGTGGTTCCCAAACGGAAGAATCCATAAAGGAGTTTTTAGATCTGTTCTTCGGAAATTTGGAGAAAATCTATACCCTTCCCTGTCCTACAATCGCAGCCGTTTCAGGGCATGCTCTTGGTTATGGCGCAATGCTTGCTCTAGTCTGTGACATAAGATTTGGGATGAACAATATTCGTTTTGGTTTGCCTGAGGTGAAGATTGGAATTCGTGTTCCATCTTTTGTTTATGCAATTTTAGGAGAAACAATCGGCAACCAGCGTGCGACCGAGCACACAATTTTCGGTGATGCAGAAAAAGCAAAGGATATCGCTTCTGTTTTCTACTCTCTTTCCGAGACAAAAGAAGAGTTTGATAAAGCGTTAAAATCCGCAATCAGTAAACTATCGAAAAATTCATCTCAGGCAATGGTTGAGACAAAAAAAGCTATTTTGCTAACGAAAAAACCTCTCTTGGATTTAATTGCCTTGGACAAGGACCTTACAAGAAAAAGCCTTAACTCAAGTCATGCGAAAGAAGGAATCGCTGCAGCGCAAGGTGGAAGAAGACCGAATTTTGTATGATTGAAAAGCAAACTAAGCGGTTTGGATACCGCCTATTTTTTGATTTTAGAGTATATTTGCTCTAAAATCAAATACAGCTGCTTTTCTTCAACCTCTGTAATTCCCCAGGTTTTTAAAGAGAGGAGTTTTATGGAAATCTCGAAGAACTTTTTCTTTTCCAAAAGGCATTTTTTTGTAAGACTGACATCCCATTCCCTTTTGTCTATGAACGAGACATCCCTTTGAACCAGACCTAAAGATTCTAACTTTTGAATGAGGATGGTTACCGTCGATTTTTTTCTTTCGATTGCTCGAGCAAGATCCGTCATGTTTGTTTTTTCTTTTTTGCGCATAAGATACGTTATAATTTCAAAATGGGATGAACGCAACTCTCCATATCCCAATCTTGCCAATTCCTGTTCAACTAAAAACGATATATAACTTGTTATTCGATCAAAGAACCGAACAGAAAAAAAACGATCTTTCGTACGGCCCTTAGCCATATCTACGATTTCAGAGACTCGATTTCAGAAATTTCTTTTACGATTCCTTCTGTTAGATTGATTGGTTTTTTTCCTTGGATGAGGATGTCATCTTCTATACGGATTCCAATTCCACGAAATTCTTTTGGAATTGTGGAGTCTGACGGATCAAAGTAAAGACCAGGTTCAACTGTAACAACCATTCCATCAGCTAAAGGCCTGGATTTCCCATCACGAAAGTATCTTCCTACATCATGTACGTCCATTCCTAAAAAATGACCCGTTTTGTGCATGTAAAACTTTTTGTAAGATCCCTCTTCCAAAATTTGATCCAAACTCCCTTTCAAAAAGCCCATTTCACGCATTACATCCGCAAGAAATCGAACTGTTTTTTCATGTACGGAGAGAAAAGAAACCCCTGCTATCGAAGCCTGGATAGCATTTTTTTGAGCATGTAACACTACTTCGTAGATAATTTTTTGTGCTTCTGTAAATTTTTTTCCTACTGGGAAAACGCGTGTTACATCGGCTGTATAATAACCCCACTCTGCCCCGGAGTCGACTAACACTATCTCCCCTTCTTTCAGTTCCGAATCATTGTTTACATAATGTAATACGCAAGCATTCTTTCCTGCCGCAACGATATGACCATAACCACCACCAATTGCACCATTAGAAAGGTATTCTTCATCAAGAATAGCTTCCAGTTCGTATTCAAACATACCTGGTTTGGATCTCGCCATAATTTTATGGTGGCCTCGTTTCGTAATCTCGGCGGAAGTTTTTAGTATTTGGATTTCATCCTCCGATTTGATAAGTCTCATTTCATGTAAAAAAATAGGTTCTTCGATTCGAATTGGCCCAAACTTTCCATCTCGAACCTTGGATGAGATCGATTTCAAAGTGGATAAAATTTCTAAATCGCGACCGGTATCTTCTCCAAAAAAATGTAGAAGTGTATGGTGTCCCAGTAAAAGCTCGAACTGTTTGTTTTTCCATTCAGACAGGTCATATGCGAAATCCAGACCTAACATTGACTTGATAGTCTCCTTCCCAAGTCTGATCCCAGTCCAAATCTCCCTTTCTCGATCCTTTGGCAAACAAAACATAATAGCATGGTGTTTAGTCAGAACTAAGATACTGTCTTCTTCTGTAATACCTGTTAGGTAGTAAAAATCAGAATTTTGACGAAACTTGTATTCAACGTCCCTATTTCGAATTTTATGATTCGCTGCAAAAACAAAGAGGATTTCTCCGTCTTTTAAAACTTTTTGTATTTTTTTAATTCGGGTTTGGTAGGTTTTACCTTGGTGTGAAGTTTGTTTTCGAATTTTTAGACTCACCCTAAAACTTCCTCCAATGCTTCATAGATTTTAACAGTATTCTGATCTAACATACATCTGAAATGCGTCTCGGGACATTCTCTGCCACCATGAATTCCACAAGGTCTACAAGTTAAAGAATCCACTTCCATAAACTTATGTTTGGTGGATAGGCTACCATAACCAAAAGCCGGAATTGTAGCCCCATAAATCATTACTGTTGGAATATTAAAAGCGGAAGCAAAGTGAATTGGACTTGAATCATTGGATACCATTCCCTTTGCTCCACTGATCCAAACCATGAGCTCTCGAAGATTCGTTTTTCCAATGATTGATATGATCCTACTTCTGTCCCGCATCTGTAGAGGCTCAATTTTCAACAAACGATTGATATTCGACTCAATAACAAGATCTTGTTTGGATCCAATCAATACTACCGTTTCTCTTCTCTTTCGAAGTATTTGAGTAATAATACTTACAAATTTTTCTTCCGGAAGTCTTTTGGTTTCCCAAAGAGATGACGGGGCAAGAATTATATAACCTTCGTCATTGGGCAGTAGTCTTTTCCTTGCCATTTCGAAAGAGACTTCCTCTTCTTGTTTTGGATACAAAAATGGGCGTCGGTCTCTCCCTGAAGGAAATTCTTCTGAATCTAATAGAAGCGAAAAAAGTTTTTCCACCTCATGGGGTCCCTGTTTTGGTCTAGATACTTTTTTTGTATGAAGAAAGGAGAATCCAGATTCACGGTATCCCACTCGAACGGGAGCTCCAGTTAAGAAAGATAGAAAAGTAGAACGAAAGCTGAAATGAGGAGAGTACACTATGTCAAAGTTTTCGCGCTTGAGTTGGTTCGCATAACTAAAGAATGCAAATATATTTACTTTTATCTTTTTTTTGTCTAAGACCCAGATTCTATGTATATCTGGATTGTTTTCGAGTATAGACTCCGTCCCAGAATTGACAAGTATATGAATCTCCGAATTGGGATGGTGCAAATGAACAGCACGGAAAAACGATGTCGACAAGATCAAATCCCCTAAAAACGCCGTTTGTATGATTAAAATTTTTTCCGGTATCATTCTCTTTCTAGAATCGAGACAAAGTTATTTGTAGCAAGTCCACCTATACTTTGAGAAATTGCCAATCGCTTTTCGGTAAAGGACGAAAATAACCTACAAATTTCAACAATTTGAGCGAGTCCAGATGCACCAACAGGATGACCACGCGATTTTAAACCGCCAGAAGCATTGATCGGTAGTTTCCCTTTGGGATGGGTTAGCCCTGCTTTAACCTCGTAAAGTGCCTGCCCCCGAGGAATTAAACCTGCATCTTCTGCACCTACAAGTTCAAAAGGAGTGAAGGCATCGTGCAATTCAGCAAATCCTATGTCTTGGGGAGAGACAGAAGCCTCCGAATAAGCTCTTTCAAAGGCCAGTCGATTTGCTAAAAAACTGGGCTCCGGGTCGGTCAATAAAGGTGCAAGGCCTGATCCCATACCTTTTACAGAAATAGAACTTGGGTCTTTTGAAAGAATCAAACATGCTGATCCATCTGATAGCGGCGAAATATCATAAAGTCCTAATGGACTAGCAATCTTAGGTTGGGAAAAATAAATTTCTTCTGTCAGGTGTTTTCGAATCTGGGCGATCGGATTTTGAAGTCCATTGTCATGAAGTTTCTTTGCTAAGAAATAGAGATCGGTCTCTGGATATCCATAGAGATCCAAATACCGCCGAGTAATCATCGCTCCACCTTGCGCCATACTCATTCCCAAACGAATTTGTTCAGGTGATAGCACAGATCCTAGCAATAGATTGTTTTTTTCCCGATCTAGTTTACTCATAAGTTCCGTTGCTATCACTAAACCGTGATCATATCTGCCACTGAGAATCAAATTCACTCCTAATTGAAACGCAGATGCTCCAGAGGATGATGCAGTTTCCATGCGTATGGAATATACATCTCTCAATCCTAACGCTGCTGGGAGTTTTGCCGAAAGATGGTATTCTTGGTTATACGAATCGGGAGAAAAACTTGCATAGATTATAAATTGTAACTTCTGAGATTGAAACTCATGTACAGATTGTTTTGCGGTCTTATAAGAAAGTTCCAACTGAGTCCCACTGAATTTACCAAAAGGACTTAGATTTGGATTGTGGATGTACACTTTCTTCATTAGAAACAGGATATGAGTTGCGCGAAATGTGAAAAGAAAATATATTCCAAATTGTATAGAAAAAGAGGCCGTTATGAAAGGAAAAAAAGAAGTCTTAGATATATTAGCAGAAGTACTATCTGCGGAACTCACAGCAATCAATCAATACTTCATTCATGCAAAGCTATGTAAAAACTGGGGTTTTGGAGACCTTGCAGAATACCTTAGAAAGGAATCCATTGAAGAGATGAAACATGCTGATACAGTAATGGAAAGAATCTTGTACTTCGATGGTATCCCAGACTTACAAAAATATATGAAGATCAATGTAGGTAGCACAGTTCCAGAACAACTAGCGCACGATTTACAACTTGAATATATGGCTGTAGAGAGGCTTAACCGTGGAATCGATATATGTGTGGCAGCAAAAGACAATGGAACCAGAGAACTTTTGGAAAAAATCCTAGTTTCCGAAGAGGAGCATATTGATTGGATAGAAACACAGATGGGTCTTATTGAAAAACTCGGACTTGAGAATTATCTTGCGCAAAAAATTGGAGATTCCGAATAAAACCTTACAAAAATCTTTACCACGCCATCTGCGGAGAGGGATTAACAACCCTTTTAGAAGATGAACTGAGATCAAACCACTGCAAGGTGGAAAGTTCCAATCGCGGTGGCGTTTTCTTTTCAGGTAAAAAAGAAGCTGTTATATCATTTTGCTTAAGTACAAAATTTGCTTCAAAAGTCTCACTGCAACTTTTAAATGAGAATGCAAAGTCTTATGACGATCTTTATATGCTCGCTAAAAATATCCCCTGGGAAAATTTCATCAGCGGAGACATTAGCTTCAGAATTGACTCGTCTACAAAAGATAATCTGTCGAATTCTATGTTCGCTAAACATAGATTAAAGGATGCGATTTTAGATAGACTTCGAGAAAAGAAGGTCCAACTTCCCGAAATTGAACCTAGAGATTCTGATATAACAGTTTTACTCCGTTCGCATACGGATAGAGTCAGTATCGAAATTTCGTTGTCTGGCGAGTCCGTGGGAAGGCGAGGATACAGAATTGAAGCAGGCAATGCACCTGTGAGAGAACCCATCGCAGAGGCCATGCTGACTTTGTCTGACTGGAAGGAAGGAAACACATTGGTTGATCCCATGTGTGGCTCAGGTACAGTCCTCATTGAAGCTGCTCTCAGGGAAAGGTTGAATGGAGAGATCAATCGATACCTTTTTTATGATTCCAAGGTTTTTGCAAAACTTTTCCCAACTTATATTTTTTCTAAGGAGAAAGCCGATCCTCCCAAAACTCCCCACTTGTTTGGTTATGATATCGACGTAGAAGCCATCCGAATTGCAAAGGAAAATGCATACGAGGCAGGTGTTGAAGATTTTATAAGCTTTGAGGTATTAGATGCTCTAAAATTAAAAAATGTATTCGAACAAAATGGTCATATCATTACGAACCCACCTTACGGAGAAAGACTTGGAAAACCTATAGAAGACTTAAGGGAATTCTATTTCCAATTTGGAAAGGTTTTAAAAAATGAATTCCAAGGTTGGAAATTTACAGTTCTTTGTGGAGACTTATCACTCTTGGGAAAATTTGGTTTAAAAAGTTCCAAGGAGCTAATTCTCAGACATGCCAATCTAAAGGCAAAGATTGTAGATTACGAATTGAAGAAAAAAACATGAAAGATGTTTTAGCTAGAGTTTTTGAAATCACAAGAGATTCTCGAGATGGGATTCTTTTTCTAAAAGAGTTTCAGTCTATAGCCAAAGAATCTTTTGCGATAATGTACGCAGATTCAGAGACCATCTTTGAAAGTTCAGAGGCACTGTTTGCCGATCTCAAAATCCTGTATCAGCTCGACTTGTTTCCACTTGTTGTATTAGAAAATGTCAGTTTCCAGTATCTAAAGGCATTTTTTCCACTTGAACAGACAACGGAGGATTCCAAAAAGAGTTTAGGTTTTTCCTACCAATTGGTTAACCGAGACGAATCATTACACAAAGAAGTATCGGATTGTATTCAAAAGAAAAAAATTCCGATATTACTTTGGGATGAATCGAAAGAACAACTAACACGTATTCTTGGAAGATCCGTTTCAATTCTGAAATCTTCAAAAGTTATTTTCGTTTCCATAGATGGACCACTACGCGATCCCGAAACAGGTAAAGTTGTTTCCATTTTGCAAACTCTCGACGAAGAGGTAGACAGAAAAAATACAGATCTTTTTTCGGATTTAGAGCCAGTGAAAAATTTTGCTGTTACTGAATCACAAAAGGAATTTGTTGGAGTTGCAAAAGACTTGGTTCTCGGGTCTAGTGATCCGAAATTCAATATCGTATTAACTTCCCCTTTTACGCTTCTAACAGAACTTTTCACAGTGAAAGGGAGTGGAACCCTTGTAAAAAAGAAAAATAAAATCGAAAGACATGCAAGCACTGAGACTGTTGCGATAGAAAGAGTATTTGACTTAATCGAAGATTCTTTTGGAAAAAAATTAAAAACTCATTTCCGGTCTACTAGGTTCGATATTCTTTTTTTGGAAGAAAATTACCGCGCTTGTGCCTGGTTAAATCAAACAGAATATGGTTATCTACTTTCAAAATTTGCCGTAAATGGGTTTCTTCGAGGAGCAGGCGTTGGGCGGGATATCTGGGATTTGATCCTTCTTCATTGTAGACCACTCTTCTGGAGATCTAAACCAGAAAATACAATTAATAAATGGTATACATCAGTCGCTGATGGAGTGTTTAAAGATTCGGATTGGTACTACTATTGGCTCGGGCAGAGTGTAGATGTAATTCCAAAATTAATAACAATTCTTAAGAATGAACCAGAAGACTTTGAAGTAAAACAGAGTTTATGATTTATTAAATTAGGAAGTTTATGGACCAAATATTTTTATATGATGGGAACTGCGAGTTCTGCAAAAATTTAGCGAAGTCCTTGGAAAGAAAGACTGATGCATCCATTTCGTTTATATCTTTTCGTAGTTTAACGGAAGATCAACTCTCAAAAATTCATCCCAATCTAAATGTTAAAGTCTGTGAATCGGATGTGCAGTTTATAGAGGCGGGAGTCCGATACCCAGGATTTTTTGCAGTGCGATCTATATTATGGAAACATCAGACGATAAAATACCTGAACATATTTTTGTATCTACCATTAGTTCCAGTATTTGGAATGGCTGCAATGTACGTTTTGAAAAGATTTAAATCAAATTCTTAATATTTTCATAGATTGGATTTATTTGAACATGAGCGTTTCGATGTTACTGAGACCTTCGTAAAAAAGTTTCCTAGCATCGAGAGCCATCAAATTCCCCTCTTCTACCATGGATTGTTTTTTTGGAGTATCAGAGACTTCCAAAATTAAATCGAACATTCGTTTGCTGTGACCTTCATCAGCATCCAGATTCACCTGAAAAAAACTTCCCTCTGGCAAGTTGGAGTTGTTTTTTAGGATTGTATACGCATCCGATACAGTTTGGTATTCCAACTTCAAAAGGTATTCGTTGGCGGGGCCGAGTGCACCTAGTCCGTGGAAAAAACTGGTTTCAATTATTGATTTCATGGTTTGGAGATACTTCTTTGTTTCGGGTAAACAAACCAAGGATTTATGATTGATTCCCAATTGATCCAAAAACTTGATCAAAATCGAAACATGTGTCTCGTTTAAATCCCCTTCACCTAACTCTTCCCAAATATTTTGAACTAAAGTAATTTTTGCTTTCTGATCAGAAGTCTGAGAGGCAACAATCAAAAACCAATCAACAAATCCGATGGAAACAAAATATTCCTGGCAGAGCCAAAGTTTTAAATCCTCCAGAGGAAATTCAATCTTTCTTTTTTCCAACCACTCAGATCGCAAAACAGAATGGTTTTTCACTGTAGTTTTTAAGGAGTCAATAAAGTGATTCATGATACCTCTTCCCATACAGGAATCGTCGGTTTTCTTCATAGTCTGCAAATCCCAATTCGATGCACCGGGAAATTAATGTTTCATATTCGATGCCAGAGCTCTCCCAGAGTTTAGGAAAGAGAGAATAGATTTTTGAAAAGCCAGGTGTTCCATTTACATCCAAAAGGTAAGGTGAATCCTTACCCCATTTGAAATCGATTCGGCAATAACCTGATATTTTAAATTGTTTTGCGATTCTAACGGCATAGTTTTGGATTTGGCGTTGAATCAAATTGTCACTTATCCCTTCTAAAGTTTCTGGCGGTTCTCCTTTACCCTTCGTTGACTCGCAAAACAAATGGTTGGGAAAATTGACATAAAAGACCTTTGAACTAGTGTAATTCGGAAAATTCCCTAAGATTCCAATAGTTGCTTCTCGACCTTCCAAAAAGGTTTCTAGTAAAACTTCGCCATATTCAGAAATCAATTCTCTAACACGTAAATTAGATTCTTTATTTCGTATGATATTTGATTCCGTTATACCGATGCTAGAGCCTTCACCATTCGGTTTTACAAAGACGGGGAATAGCGATGGATTTAAATTCTCAAGAGTTTCTTCCCAATTGTTTCGTTCCAAAAGCCCTAAAGTAGCCGTAGGTATTCCAATTTGTTTTGCCAAAGTTTGGGTTAAAAATTTATTCAAAGTCAAAGACTGGGAAAAGGCAGAAGATCCAGAGTGTGGAAAACCAAGATATTCACATATCGAAGGGATGTAACCTTCTCTGTTCGGAGAAAGGTAACCTTCGATTAGATTAAAAACCAATACATCTTTTTTCTTTTCGTTCGGAATATCTAAGAGTGATTGCATAAGAGAGTTCGGAGAAGAAAAGGTTTTTGTAAAATATCCAAGGTCCGAAATCGTTTTATTTAAGATTTCTACGCTTTTTTCTGACTCCCATTCATTGAGTAGATTCGCTTTGATTTTTGGATCATAGATATCACAAGCAAGGAACACCTGTTTCATTTCAGTTGGTTCCATTCTTCATCGGATAGCTGTTTGTATTTATCTATTTCTTTTGAGTCAATGGGCTCATAGGAAAAGTGAATTTTCCCTGTTATACTGGAACGAAATGCATGTTGGTTGGTTTTAGCATAGTAACCCAAATACCAATTGGGCGAAATAGTAATTTTTCCACCTCCACCAGGTAAATCATTTACAAAATGAGGAATTCCCATTCCAGCAATTTTCCCTCTCATATAAGAAATAATTTCAATTCCTTTGTGTAGAGGTGTACGAAAACCTCTGGAACCAGGAATGAGTTCCGGGTCATACAGGTAGTAGGCACGGATTCGCATCTCCAATAGTTTTTTATGAAGCTCTAACATAATTTTAGGATCATCATTTATACCTTTCAGAAGAACGGTTTGGTTTCCTACAGAGACTCCCGCTTTCAAAAGCATCAAAACAGCCTTTTTGGATTCTGAAGTACATTCAATCGGATGATTGAATTGAGTATTACAAAATATAGAGAGAGAATCATCGTTATATCTTTCTATGATCTCACAAAGTTCTCTTGTTATGCGAAACGGGAGAGTAACAGGATTTCTGGTTCCAAGTCTACAAATTTTTACATGCAAAATTTTGTGTAGCGATGAGAGAATCCATTCCAAACGAGCATTGGATAAATTCAAAGGGTCACCGCCGCTTATGACAACATCTTCAATTTCTGGATGAGATGCGATATATTGAAATGCCCTCTCCAAATCCTCTTCTGTCATTCTTTCTTCGGATGAGGAAACCTTCCTTCCTCGCATACAATGTCTACAATAGACGCTGCAGGAATGGTTAGAAAACAAAAGCACCCGATTCGGATACATATGAGTTAACCCACGAACGGGACTTAGTCGTTCTTCGTGTAGCGGATCTGGATCTTCTTCAGGACTCAAAACAGTCTCCTCTGAAGTTGGAACGATCATCCTGCGAATCGGGCAATTCGGATCAAATGGGTCAGATAACATCAAATAATAAGGTGTCACCGCAACATGCAATCGAATCGTTTTCTCTATACCCAATTCCTCTTCCGTTGTCAAAAGAAAGTATTTATGTAAATCGTTTGATTTGACTCGATTTTGCAGTTGTGAGGTGGGGTCTTGCCAATTTGTTTTTCGAACAAGTGTTTCTCGTTCTTTTTGGATATTCAGAATCTTTTCCTCTTCCAACATAGGAGACCTTTTCCTTACTTGCCAATAGACTCGCAGATACTTTTCTGGTTTAAATGGTCCAAAATCAGCTGGGAGAAATACGTATGATCGCCTTCGATGTAGACGGCACGCTATTCTCTTCAGAATCCATCATCTTTAAAACCTATGTACAGGCAATCGAAGAGTTTGCCACCCAAACAGGAAAAATTACCAAGTTACCAACCCAAGATCAAATCATTGCCGAAATCGGCAAACCCGTTAAAACCATCTTCCAAAACCTGCTCCCTGAACTTTTGGAGTCGGAGCGGGATCATATCTCCGCTCGGGTTTTAGAACTACTCTGTGACTCCATTCGAAATGGTGGAGGAGACTTTTATGCGGGGGTTGGCTCAACAATCCACTATCTCAAGGAAAAGGGTTATACAATCACCTGTGCGTCAAATGGCCGAAGGGCCTATGTTGAAACCGTTCTGGAAACGGCGGGTGTTTTGCAATACTTCGAACCCATCGTAGTAATCAACCAGGAGACCATTCATACGAAGGCAGAAATCGTCGCCGAATATGTTAAAAAGTACAACCTGGATCCGAAAGCGATTGCGCTAATTGGGGATCGATTCAGTGATTGGGAAGCAGCAAGGCATAATGGTTGTAATTTTGGATTCTGTTCTTATGGACACGCCCCAGAAGGTGAAGTTCCCGATTTTGATTGGAATTTAAAGGATTTAACTTCCCTAAAAGAGTTTTTTTAACTCGCCCTTTCCATTCTTTCCGACATTTATACTGTGCCAGTAGTTCCGCAAATGCAAGAGGACAGATGGAAAACCTTACGTCTGATTTTCGGTGGAGCTTTCTTTGTACTCGTTCTAATTGAAAAGTCAATGGGTTTCAACCCCTCTGCAATGCCAAGTTTTCCCAAACAAGGCTTTAAGAATCTTGGAAAACAAAAAAGCACTCAACCTGCTTTGCAGTCAGACCCATTTCTTTCGCCGGATTGGGAAGATGATTTGAGCTGGGAAGAGGAAGTCTTCGACCATTCTATAAAAAAGGATTCAGTTAAAACGCAAAAGCACCTTTTAGATGAAGAGATCCCACAGATAACCTTACCAGAGGATCGCTTTCCGGGTGCAGGAAAAAAACTGGAGGCGGATTCTGGCTGGGTTCCTATTTACTTTTTAAAATTCTACGGCTCAGGGAAAAATAGCCAAAGCCAATTGGTAAAACTCACTCGTGAATTTCCTGGAGGCGACCCAATATCTTTCATTGTATCTGAGCTTTCCAAGGGACCCACCCTAGAAGAAAAATCTAAGGGTGTGATCTCGGCAGTACCTAGAAAGCTTCCTGGTAGTATTTCTTACAGCTTTGAGTCTGGAACACTTCACCTTTCCCTACCGGAAGAATTGACGGTCGGGGGAAGCAATGAGATTTTAAAAGACAGAATCGACCAATTTGTCTTTAGTCTCGTTGGCAATTATGGGATTCGTGGAGTAATACTCTATTCCAATGGAGAACGACTTCGCACACTCGGAAGCGACGGGCTTGGGCTTCCACATATTCTCGTTAAAAATCAAAGAAAGGTTCTCGTTTTTTGAGACCCACTTGTTCTTGCCAGATTGATGAGTTGAATCAAACATTAAATTATGCGTAGGTATCCATTCCGAAGGACATTTTTTGTTTTTAAAAAATTCTTTTTAAGAACCTACCATCCCACCTTTATTGCCACTAACTTTGTCGATATTAGGTCTAGTTTACTTATATTTGGTGTAATGACCGCATTTACGAGCATTGTTTCACTCCTCTTTGTAGATTCTCTTGTGCGGACAAAGGAAGCTAGTTTTTGGATTGTCTTTTTTAGAATCTCCAGTTTATTTTTGTCCTTTTTGATTTTCCTTTCCGCCAAACGAAGATTTCGTTTTTTTGAACGCCACATTTTTTCTTTTACAGGAATCATTGTGGCTATTTTGATACTTTTGTATATTCCAATGATGGTATATGATAAACCGAACCATTCCTACTACCTCTTCGGTTCTGCAATCGTTATTGCGAGTGCCGCAATTATTCTCTGGATAGAACCAGTTCGAATCTTTTTACTTTCTTTTTTGTTTCTTTGTCTATTTATCCCACTCCATTTAAATTTTTCAGAAAACCTTGGTTTTGATCGTTATGTTTTTTATCAAGATGTCCTAGTTGTTTGTTTCTTATTGGGTTTTGGTTTTGTAGCAAACCTTCTAATCAATTATTGGCGGTTTGAAGAATTTCGGGCTAAGATAAAACTTCGAATAACGGTTGGCAAACTTCTCAGAATCAATCAAAAAATTGAAGATTTATCCCGTATTGATTCAATGACTGGGCTTTTCAACAGAAGGCATCTTTTGGAGCAGTTCGAACTTTATAAGAAAAGATCCCAAAGAGAAGGCTTTTATATTGGTCTTGTGATTTTGGACCTGGACCGTCTGAAGCTTATCAATGATAAGTATGGCCACAAACAAGGCGACCTTGCTATCGAAGCCTTTGCGAAAACACTGCGCTCACGAACAAGGTCAACTGATATTGCTGCAAGAATTGGAGGGGATGAATTTTGCCTCCTCGTCTCCCCTATTGACAAAGAAGGACTCGTGATCCTTACAGAAAGCATCCGAGAAAAAATGGAACTCCTACGAATACCCATCTATTCTACTCCCGGAGAGACTCTGACCTTGACCGTTTCTATCGGTGCTACCCTTTTCCAATCTTCTGATGAGCCGAGTTTCGACGAACTCTACCAGAAAATCGACACGGCCTTATACAAATCCAAACACGAAGGCCGCAACCGAATCACTATTTTAGAAAATTAATTCTCCGAAATGAATTGACAGTTTTTGCGAGACCGATTAGTCTCGTAATTGAGACTGAAACTCAGTCTTTGTCCTGACGGATAAGGTGTAAACATTCGAGAGATGGGGAGGTTCCTCCCCGTCTGTTTTTTCTAAAAGCAATCAGAATATTTTAGGTTGTTTCTCGAAGGCTTCCTCAAGAGCAGAATGCGAAGCATTTTTGAATGCTTCATCGGCTTTTTTTCCTGGGCCAAAAAAAGGCATGAGCGGTATTGTTAGAATACCAATCCAAGTGTGGAAATAGACCATCCGAGTGATGGTTGCCTGTGTTTTTGTTTTTTCATTTGAAAACTGAAAAATGAAAGTACTAAACTGTTCAACATCAAAGGGAAGTAGAGTACCTGTGAAAAAGGATAGAGCATTGAATAGCATTCCGAGAGTACTTTTGTAATAACTTACGTACGATTCCAGATTCACAACAAGCTTAATATCATACTTTTCATTAGGATCTGTTACTACGTTTTTTACTTTCGGATGTAATTTAAGTGCGCGAATCAGACGTTCTTCCGAATTCTTTCGATTCGATTCATCAATATCCTTTCTATCGTCTTCGCCGATTTTTACGGATTGGGTGTAGGCAATGAGGATTACCTTTGGTTCCGTATTAGATGTTTCTATTGTTTTTCCAATGGAAAATTCATAGTTAGGAAATACGATACACTGAAGGGAAAATAGACAAGGAAGTAACGCAATAGAGGCAAATCGACGCATGGACAACATAATCCCTGCTCATACGATATTGTCTATTCTTTTTGGAAATAAATTTATAAAATTCCTTCGAGATTGGAGCTGACTTCTTCGTAATTTAAATTTCGCCTAACAGGTTTGAAACCTGCTTCGCTCAAAAATTTCCTAGCCTCTTTTTCCGTTTTTAAACCAAAAGAGCGGAGTACGTTTTCCTCAATGACTACAGAGGAAATATCGTCTGCACCTGAATAGAGGGCAAGCTGTCCAACCCCTTTGCCGAGGACCATTACCGAAGTTTCAATATGTTTGATATTGTCTAAAAAAATTCTACAGATTCCAAGAACTTTGAGATATTCATGCGTAGGCACGGAGCGAACAAAAAAACGTTTGGTCTGAGGCTGGAAAGTCCAAGGAATAAAGGATAAAAATCCACCCGTTCTATCTTGTAAATCTCTCACAACTTGCAAGTGTTCGATAACTTCCGCCTTGGTTTCTTCTGAACCAAATACGATGTTTGCGGAACCGAGAAGTCCTACCTCATGGCAGGTTTCCATCGCTCGCACCCACTCGCTGACACTCGCTTTTTTAGGAGAGATAATTTGGCGCATCCTTTCCGTTAAGATTTCTGCCCCTGCACCTGGAACGGAATCCAGACCGATGGATTTCAATTCCTGAAGCACTTCGCGGAGTGGCCTGCCTGTGATGGTTTCTAAGTTGATAACCTCCACAGGAGAAAAGGCCCGGATATGCATTTTGGGATATTTTTGTTTTACAGTCTGGATAACGTCGACATAGTATTGGAACGGCAGGTTGGGATAAACACCGCCTTGCAGGAACATTTGGTCGGCTCCTTCTTCTACGGCATAGTCCATCTTTTGCAGAATATCTTCTTTGGAGAGGACATAGCCCTTACCATTTCCGATTTCATCCATAAAACTGCAAAAATTACACTCCACATTACAATAGTTGGTATAGTTTACAACACGGAACATTGTATAACTGGCTTCTGTATGAGACCTAACCTTTTCCCTAAGAAACCTGGCAACCATCTGAACTTTCAGAAAATCCGCCTCTTCATAGAGGATGAGAGCCTCTTCCCCGCTGATTCGTTTTCCCTCAGAGGCTTTGAGTAAAATACGGTCAGCTGGATTCTTGGGGCTAAATGAAAATGAGTCTAGATTCATGGTTCTATATCTTGGACAAGATTTGTCTCTTTCTGTCAGGATAAAAACTGAATTTTCCTGGACAGTCAATTTTCTTTAGAGAACCTAGGATTTACCAACACCTGAAGGGCATAAACATAAATGGATATCGGAAGAATTCTCTTTCACATATTATTCACAATTTTCTTCATCGTCGCAAACGTGGTATTCGTTCGCGCGATTCTCTACCGACTCGGTCTGATTTTTAACGGCCGACCTGCTTTCTTCAACGAAGATGCAAAAAAGAACCTCAATATCGGCTTCCGATTGAAGAGCTTTTTTGAAAACGTAATCTTACAGAAGAAAAACTTCCGAGAACCAGTTCGAGGAATTATGCATGCTTTTATTTTCTACGGGTTTATCGTGTATACCATCCACACAACAAGCCAGATGATTGCTGGTGTATTTGGTTATGCGTTGGATGATCCTTACAAATTTGCTCTTCCCAAATTTTTATTGGGAGAATCAGTAAATCACATCTACGAACAAATTGTAAACTATGTATCTATCCTTGTTTTAACGGGTCTGGGATTCTTTGCTTGGAGACGTTGGATTAAAAAAGCAAAAGGGCTAGATGTCCACTCTCCCGCATCTGCAATTGTAATTGGAATGATTGGCACACTTATGATCACCACCTTACTTGGTAATGGTGCAAAAACAGTGGCCGCAACGTATTATACCCATGCAGGACTCATTGATGGCGGTATTGGCGCCGTCTTTGCTGCGATTGGCATAGAGAATGGAAGCGCTGACCTCGTTTACCAAATCATGTGGTGGGGTCATATCATCACTGTTTTCTCCTTTATGTTGTATGTGCCAACATCCAAACACGCACACTTGATATTTGCTCCTATTAACTATTTCTTCGCAACAGATACTCCGAAAGGTCAACTTTCTAAGTTAAACCTAGAAGATGAAAATGCTGTTTGGGGATCCAACAGAGTGGAAGACTTCCCTTGGCCGAACCTTTTGGATGGGATGTCCTGTATTGAATGTGGTCGTTGCCAAGTAGAATGCCCTGCCAACCGAACGGGCAAGATGTTAAATCCAAAAGCAATCATCGTAGAACTCAAACACCAGTTATTGGAGAAAATGCCACAAGTTGCAGAAGCGAGAGCAGGAAAAACTCCAGAAGAAGCAGCGGAAGCGGTTGCGGCACTCGATACGGGGGTTATCAATTCACATGATGGACTAAGTGAAGAGTCTATCTGGGGATGCACTACTTGTTATGCGTGCGTAGAAGCTTGCCCTGTGGGAAACAACCAAGTAAATGCTATTATTGAAATGAGACGCCATTTGGTACTTGCCGAATCCAAGATGAGTCCAGAATTACAAAAAGCCTTCACAAATATGGAAAACAATAGCAATCCATGGGGTGTGGGCGCTCATACAAGGGCAGATTGGGCAGAGGGTTTGAATGTAAAAGTTCTGTCTGAAGCAGAAGATAAGAATGTCGACATCCTCTATTGGGTTGGTTGTGCAGGTGCTTTTGATGAAAGAAACAAAAAAATTTCCAGAGACTTTGTTAAAATCATGCAAAAGGCAAATGTGAACTTTGGAATTTTGGGAACCGAGGAAGGCTGTTCGGGTGATTCCGCAAGACGTGGAGGAAATGAATACCTCTATCAAACACTTGCCCAAACAAACGTTGACACTATCAACGGTTATGGTATCAAAAAGATCGTAACTGCTTGCCCACATTGTTACAACACAATCAAAAACGAATACCCTCAGTTTGGAGGCAACTTTGAAGTGGTCCACCACTCGGAATACATCAACCAACTCTCAAAAGAAGGGAAAATTGATGTAAAGGTCGCATCTGATGCCAATGCAGGAAAGTATACATACCATGACTCTTGTTATATTGGAAGGTATAACAACAATTATGAAAATCCAAGAGACGTTGTCAAAAAGGTTTCAGGTGGGAAAATTGAAGAGCCTGTTGACCACCATGGCAAAGGACTCTGTTGTGGCGCTGGTGGCGCTCAATATTGGATGGAAGAACACGTAGATGAATCCAATCCAGAAAGTATGAGAGTTAACATGAAACGTACGGGACAACTTCTCGACACGGGAGCAACTACAATTGCTACTGCATGTCCGTTCTGTATTACCATGATTACTGACGGTGTAAAAGCTGCTGAAAAAATTGATTCAGTGAAGGTTAAAGATATCGCTGAATTGGTTGCAGAAAACATCGACTAAACAAAAAAATCCGGAGAAAGACGAGTATGAAAACTTCGACCCGTCTTTCTCCGTTTTTTATTCTTCCATTCCCGATTTCAAAATTATCAGAATTCGTTAGGTATAATTTCACACGAAAACTCTTTTACCTCCTTATATTCCTACTTCCAAATGTTACTCTTCTGCAAAGTGAATCCTATCTAAAAGAAGATGGAATAACAATCACCGTTGAAAAAGGCCAAACGCTCAGTATCATCTCAAAAACATATTTAGATGATCCTAAAAAATGGAAGGAACTTCTCAAATCCAACCAAATTGACAATCCAAACCTAATCATTCCCGGGAAAAAACTTTGGATTCCAAGAAGTCTTGGAAAAAAACCGATGGCAGATGTACAGTCATTCCTGGGTGGCCCAGAAGTCTTAAAATCCAGCCAAAGCCAACTCGTATGGGAGACAGTCCAATTGGGGCTTGCCTTATACATAAATGATGAACTTAGAACGGATACGAAATCCATTGTTCGTTTTCTTTTGTCAGGCGGATCGACGTTCGAACTAGCTGAAAATAGCCAAATTTTAATGGAAAAAACGAAATCGGACTCCCATCCGGAAGAGATGTTTTTAAAGCGAGGAAGGCTTCGTGCTTTGGTTCCGAAGTCGGATTCTCATTCAAAAAAGATGTTTATTTTGAAAACCGAATCTGCTTCATCCGAAGTTAAAGGAACTGAATTTATCACGGAAGTGGATGCAAAGGGCAATACCAGTCTTTCCTGTTATGAAGGACTCGTTACGGTTACAGCTGAAAAAAAATCCGTAGATGTAAAAGCCGGCTTTGCGACATTTGTGGAGAAGGGAAAACCTCCCGTAGATCCATTTTCCATTCCCAAAGCCCCCTTGCCTAAGTTTGATACCGAGGAAGAAATTCCGAAATGAAAAAGCAACGTTTCCTCAGCGTTCTATTTTCTTTCTACTTCATTTTCACATTTCAATTGTTATATGGTAACGAGCAAACGTTACAGTTTTCGCTATCAAGTGAGTCGAAAGATGAAAAAATCATTCAATATGAAATAGAACTTTGGAAAGAAAAATCCATGGAGGCAGAATTTCCCTTAAAACTTCTGGCCAAGCCTGGTAAAGTTATCTTAAAAGTACCCAATGGTTACCAATACTTTCGGATTTCCGGGATTGCCGAACGGAATATCAGAGGCTATTGGTCTTCCTTGTACAGTATATCCGAATTTGGAAAACCAAAACCTGTTTCCAAACAAAGCATACTAGAAACTAAACCACCTAAGAATGTTTTGCCAGAGAATACTGGTGTTTTAGTACCAATTTCCGATCAAAACGGCAATCTGAAACCATACCTAACTACAAAAAAAATAACCATCAAAGACCAAAACCAATTATATAACACAGTATATACCTATCGATTAAATGGCTCAAGCTGGATCGAATCAAAAACTTTAGATGTCGAATTTTTGTCGGATGGCTTCCAGGTTCTAGAGTATGGTTCCGTTAATATCCTCGGGAATCGCGAAGAAAGAAAGCGTTTGGAGTTTTTCACAGATTATACACCACCAACGACACGTTATATGATTGAGCCAGGTGGTATACTCATAAAAAAAGATTTTTTCACCCACCCGGATGCCAAAATTAATTTGATTGCAGAAGACTCAGGGTCTGGTGTCAAAACCATTTACTACCAAACAGAGTGTGATGGTAAAAACCTATCGATTCGAGAAGAATTACCAGAATCTGGATTAACCTTTAATAATTTAAAACAAATTTGTGACAGTTCTTTGAAATTTATCTTTTACTCAGTTGATCAAGTTGGAAATGAGGAAAAGCCGAAACATGTAAAGATAGAATTTTTAAGAGCCTCACGATGAGTATACTATCAATCCAAGAGAAATGGATTGATTTTCAATATCTGGTGACATCCAAACAGTTTATTAAATTGTTTTTTACAATTTTATTTGCGCTTATAATTCCGTTCATCTCGGTAATCTCGTTTTTAATTTATTCCCAATATAAAGAATCACTTTCTTGGAATTCAAAATTCCAATTAGTAAGAATCCAACTTCTTGCCATCGATATTGAAAATTCAATCCGAGACGAACTTTCAATCGACAAACGAAACCAAAATTTACTCTTCAAAGTAAGTCAAAAGAGTGAGATAGAAGCCAAATGCTCTGGTAAATTGCCTGAGTTTAATTCGGAAGAATTCCTTAAACTTACTTCCTGCTCTTTAGATGGGACTAAAAAATCCTTTCTCGTAGTCTTCTATGAAAACGAATACTATCTCTATTCATCTGATTTTTTGGAAGATAACCTTTTAGATTCAAAACTGAATGATCCAAATGAGTCTCTTTTTATCATGAATACGAATGGATCGTATGGCATTTCTGGATTCATTGAAGAAGAATTTAAGGTATCAAAGGATTGGATAGAGGTGTCATTACCTTTTCTACAATCCAAATCTCATATTGCAACAATGAGGGAAATTTCAATGTCGAATACCAAATATTTTGTTGTTAGTTTTCCTCTTTATGGCTTACCACTTCAGTTATTTTTAGTCAGTCCAAAACAAATACTTTTAAACCCGATATTTATTGACTTGGAAAGAAATTTATATTTTTTAATCCTGATCATTTTCATCTCATTGTTTTTATCTGGATTGATTGCAAAAAGAGAAAATGAATCCAAACAAACCTTAGAACTCCTTCTAAAGGAGTTTCCGAATGCTGCCATTTTATACGATTCAGCAGGTAAAATATTACTTATAAATCCGAGTCTTACGGATACAGTAAAACTTCAATCACTCTACCGAGACCAAAAGAACTTATTAGAAATGGTAAACGAAGAAGTGAAACTAATTTTAAATGAAAATCAATATTTAAAAATAGAGCTACCAAAAATAAAAAAAGAAGAGATTGAAGTCTACGATAAGGATAATCTCGCCTATCTTATACAGATTAGTATACACATCTGGCACCTAACTGGACAAAAGAAATTTGCGAGGGGAGCTTTCGTAATTCTGGAAGATACAACGGGTAAACGTTTAGAATTTCTACAAGAAATGGATTATGCACGGGACCTACAAAAAAGATACCTCCCTCAAAAGCCCATATTTCCAAAAGGTCTAGATTACGAGGTTTATTATGCGCCACTTTTACAAGTAGGTGGAGATTATTACGATTTTATACAATTAGATGAAAATAGAACTATATTTGCGATCGGTGATATAATAGGACATGGGATTCAAGCTGCTATGATGATGACGGTAGTTAGAGTTTTATTCCACCAGATTCTAAAAGAAACAAACGATCCCATTAGAATATTAAGTAAAATGAATGATGGAGTCAGTTCAAATTTACCAAGATCCTATGCTTTCGTTCCTTTTATGTTTCTTATTTTTGACTTCGGTATTGGTAAGGTTCTATATGCGAATGCTGGGCACCCAGGGATGTTGTATTATACAAACACTTCTATCTTTTGTCCCGAAAAATTGAACCCAATGCTCGGTATGATACCGTCCTATGATTATAAAATACTAGAGTATCCCATCCAGAAGGGAGATCGATTTTTTCTATTTACCGATGGCCTTAGAGATATAAAAAACCAAAAGAACCTAAATCTGTCTGAAGGAGAATTAGAACGGTTTTTCTCCTCTTTGAAGGACAAACATCTGTCTATTGTAAAATCTGAATTAGAACTTAAAATAAAAACCTTCGGTGCCGGAGCAACTTATGCTGACGATGTTACTTGGATGGGGATTGAAGTAATCTGACCTAATCAGAAATCAATCTAAAATCGGTGGAGAATCCAAAAGAATGATCCCTTCATTGTTTTTGGAAAAATAATTCATATCCCATTCTGTATCAAAAAGAAGAGCTGCATTACCAAACATATCTTCAACAAGATTTGCTGAAGTTGGCACCTTTGATTTATCTTCCATTTTTATCCATCGCGATATACCGTACGGCAAAATATAAAGATTGGTATCAGCACTATATTCGTCTTTAAGTCTTCTTTGGAATACTTCAAACTGAAGCTTTCCCATGGCTCCAATAATAGGAACTCCTCCACCTATTGTTCGTGAGGTGAAAAGATGCAAAATCCCTTCTTCTGCCAATTGGTCAAGTCCTTTCTTAAACGACTTTAATTGAATCGTGTCTTTGCAAGAGATTGTCGCAAACAATTCTGGAGCAAAACTTGGTAGCGAACGAAGCAAAGGCGCTTGGCCACTTGAGAGGATATCCCCAATCTTAAACGTACCTGGATTGACGAGTCCGATTATATCGCCTGGATAGGCAAGATCCACTGTATTCCTATCTTGGCCAAAAAAAGCAAATGACGATGAAAGTTTTACAGGCTTGTCCAATCGATTGTGGTTTACATTTAAACCTCTTTCAAAAACTCCAGAACATATCCTTAAAAATGCGATCCGATCTCTGTGCGCCTTATTCATGTTCGCCTGAACTTTGAAAACGAATGCACTAAACGGTGCGTTTACGGGATCTAAATAATTGCCATCTCGAAGTGGAATGTGGTCGGGACCAGGCGCCAATTCTAAAAACTTATTCAAAAATAAATCAATTCCAAAATTGTTTACGGCTGAACCAAAATAAACGGGAGTCTCCTGACCTGCGAGAAACATACTTTTGTCTACAGAACCAATTCCGTTTTCCACAAGATCAATCTGGTCTCGAAAGTTTTTTAATATTTCAGAATCAAATTGTGAATCCAACTCCGGATCGTTAGGACCAGCTACACGAAACCCTGCCTTTTGTTTACCACCAGGTGTTCTATCAAAAACAAACAATTGTTTTTCCCGTAAATCATAAACACCTTTGAAATCAAAGCCGGTTCCCAAAGGCCAGACATCTGGCACGGACTTAATACCTAAAACCTTTTCAATTTCATCTAACAGCGCATACAAATCCTTTGTTGGACGATCCATCTTGTTGATGAAGGTGATGATCGGAATGCCTCTATCGCGACATACCCGAAAGAGTTTGATTGTCTGTGGTTCAACACCTTTCCCAGCATCCAAAACCATTACGGCAGTATCCGCAGCCATAAGCGTTCTGTATGTATCTTCCGAAAAATCCTCATGTCCAGGTGTATCGAGTAGATTGAGAATATTTCCTTTGTATTCAAACTGTAGAGCCGCGGATGTTATGGAAATACCCCTCTCTTTCTCCATAGCCATCCAATCCGAAGTCGCAGAACGACCCTCTTTTTTAGCCTTAACGGCTCCTGCCAGCTGGATCGCACCTCCATAGAGAAGTAGCTTTTCCGTAAGAGTCGTCTTTCCTGCATCCGGATGGGCAATGATGGCAAAAGTCTTTCGCCGTTTTACCTCTTTTTCTATGATTTCAGGGGACATAAATGCTTTTCCATCCTCGGAAAAAGAGGGAATCTGTCGAGAATAAAGAAGGATTTGTTAGGCTTTCTAAAGGAAGGTCTTGACTTAAGTATTATGTCCCATTAGATAGTGGCTTAGGGGGAAATTTTGAGAAAGCCAGCATTACTACTCTTTCTATTTCTTTCTACACAGATTCTATCTTTGGACTTTCCCAATTTTATGTTGGTGGAAGAACCAGCTAAAGAAGAATTCAAACGGGGTTTGGTTTACAAAAACCTGAGACAGTATTCTGCAGCAAAGGAAAGATTTCAAAAAGCAATTAATCTCAAAAAGAACTTCCATCTTGCTAGATATGAGCTCGCGGGGACTTATTACCTGCTTGGCGAATGGGAAGAGGCCCTAGACGAGTTGGAAACTCTTTCCTCCAACCTAAAAAACAATCTCATCGTCCAAAACAAGATTGAGGCCCTTCGCATTTCGATTGCCGGCGGATCGTCAGACAAAGAGAGGGTTTTTTTCAAAACGATTGATGGTGATGAACAGCGAGGCTATCGTTTTAGGAACCCCACAGACATCGTTTTCGATGAAGATAACAACAGCTATCTAAGTGCCATTGGAAGTTCTAATATTATAAAGTTCAATGCGGAAGGAACCCCAATTTCAAATTTTCGTGGTGGGATAACTCGCAAGATAGAAAAGCCTGTCTCGCTTGCCTATTACAATCACAAATTATTTTCTGCTGATTTCATACGTGATGAGATTCAAGTTTTTGATAATAAGGGAAGTTTTTTATATTCCATAGGTGGACCAGGAAGTGAACCAGGAAAGTTCCGTGGACCTTCTGGTTTATGCTTTGATAGTTCAGGAAATCTGTATATCTCTGATTCTGGAAACAATCGGATTCAAAAGTTTAACGAAGCTGGCAAGTTTGAATTAGAAATAACTGGTAGTGGCCGTGATCGAATTAAAAATCCATCAGGTTTGGCTTTTCACAATCAATTGTTATATGCAATAGATAAAGACAACAAACGCATTTTGGTTTTTGATGAAGATGGTAATGTTACACAAAGAATTCAAAAACAGGAATGGGTCAAACCGAGAAACATTCGAATTTTAGAGAATCAAATGTATCTATCAGATGAAATTTCTGGAATTTGGACCTATTCCTTAAATCTAGGAGAATGGAAAATCATACCCAGTTTTAGAGACAAAAAGGGAGTTTATAGAATCCTAACGAGACCTTTTGCAACAAACATGGACAAAACTGGAAATCTCTATTTTGTCGATTATGCTAGGCACCGGTTCGATTTATTCACTCAAAAAAACCTTCTCTATACGAATATGGATCTTAAAATCGAGTCCGTAGATACAACTGATTTTCCCGATATTCATGTTTATACTCGAGTTAGGAATAGATCCGGCAAAGACATTATAGGAATTGATAGGCTGGGTTTTCGAATATACGAAAATGACAATATGACTCCTCTCTTTTCCCTGGCTAGAAAGGAGAAATTAAATGAAAAACTTCAAGTTTCGATCGTATTTGAAAATAGCGATTTATTAAAAAAACAATTAGTGACTCTCGAGAATGGTCTATTTCCATTCTTTAAGTCTTTGCGAAAAGGTGATAAGATCTCGCTTTATCGTGCCGGCAAAGATAGCTCCCTTCTTTTGCCAGAGACTGTCTCCATTCGGGATATCTTGGCAAAGATTCGAGATTCAAGTTCAGATGAGAAATACAATTTCGGAAAATCAAGTATTGCTGCCCTTCAAAAACTTTCTATGGAGATAGGTCCAAAGGCAATTTTTTACATTGTTACCAAAGAAAGTATGGATGATGGTTTTTATCAATACCAAAGGAAACGAGTCGTTGACTATGCTAAAGCTCATGGAATTCCCATCTATGTTCTTTCGGTGATTGATTCCAAATCGATCCAAGATTCCTGGTCCGAAATCGTTGAACCGACAGCTGGTAAATACATTTATTTAGATGGAGAGGGTGATGAAAAATCCTTATACGAAACTATCCGAAACCAAATGGATCTACGCTATGTACTTTCTTATAAAACCGATATCAACCCAGAGCTGATAAACAGATATATAAAATTGGTTGTTGATGTAAATCATCGCGGGGTTAAGGGAAAAGATCTCGGAGGCTATTTTGTTCCTGAAAAGAATTAAATTACTTACTTTTTGTCTTCTTTCATTTGGTTACCTGCACTCAGAAACGAGCCCAATTGAAGATATCCAATCTGGTTTAGATTTAGAAAAAAATAAAAATTGTATGAAAGCATTGCAGTTTTTCTCGTCTGCCATGAGAAAAAATCCTAACTCCATAGAAGCAAAATTAGGTTATGCTCGTTGCAGCAATGTCTTAGGAGCAACAAATGAGAGTAAAAAATATTATACAGAAATTCTAAATAGAGATAGTAAGAATTTACCAGCGGTGAATGGACTTGCGGAAATTCTTTTGAAGGAAAACAAAACAAAAGACGTACAAACCCTTATTGAACCCATCATTGGTGAGTTTCCCAACCATGAAGAGTTACGAATAACAGAAGCAAAATTGTATGTGAAACTTGGCAAAGTTGATACGGCTATATTCAAATTAACACAATTAAATGAAAAACTAAATAGACCAAAGTCCCTTGAGTTCATGTTAGGTGAATTGCATTTTATAAAAGGTGAATACAGTAAGTCTTACGAGTATCTTTCGCGCTACACAAATTTAGCTCCGGATGATCCAAAAGGTTTTGTTTCAAAAGCAAAACTTCTTTTGTATGAAAACTATTTTCATCCCAACCGCTTATTTTCTATTCTACCGGAAGTTGAAGAAAATCTTTCCAATGCCTTAACCATTGAACCCAAACACGAAGAAGCAAGATTTTTAAAAGTTTTTTATGAAATGATCAGTGCCCATTCTGGCAGAAGTAACTCGAATGATTTTTTACGCAGTGCATTTCGAACGATTTACGAACTTGCTCGAGAATTTCCTGACAATAAATTGTACCATACCTTAGAGGCAACCATCGCCTGGGATTTGAAGGAAGATCGATTTGCGAGTTTTCATTATCGTCGGGCGCTTCAAATAGATGATTTAGATGAAATGCTTCGATTTGAGTCGGAAGAATATGTGTTAGATCGGGAAAAAGAAGAGGCAAAGTTAAGAAGAGAACTTGGAAAATATCGTCGGGAACGATTTTTATCTGAAAAACAGAGCCTTCATCCCAAAAGCTCCCTCTTCCATTTATTCCGTGCGAGGTCCCTTAGTGGCCAAACACCGGCTCTTCGAAGAGACCTTCTGGATTTTTATGATGCAAATGGAGAGTCGATTTTATTTATAAATCTTCTCTTAAGGATCAGAGATGAAGCACCCAATCAATTTTCCTTAGAAAACAAATTGGAATTTGCAGTCCAAAAACTTAAAACATCTTTAGAGTATAAAGAAGGTTATATTCAAATTGAGCCAAACCAAATCCTTGATTCCACAGAAAGGCATTCGCCAGAAGTTTTTATCTTTGATCTTGAATCCATGCTTCCATTTCCAAATCATTTACGAGCGGGTAGACTGCTTGCTCAGGGATTAAAAATTCAATTCCAACAGATACAATCAATTCGTATCCCAAAGTCGGAAGAAGATCGTTCTATTCGGGAAAAATTAAAGGAGACAAATTTTCATCCTTTTTCGAATACAATACCTTTTTCAATTGATAGCCTACCCGCCTTAGACATTCAAAGAAGGAATAAGTCAAAGATTCGTTATGTTTTGCACGGAAGATATAGTTACGAAAATCATAACCTCGTTATTCATATCAGTCTCTACGATCGTTTGCAACTGAAGGATGTGTTCACTCTTCGCACGAACCAAAAAGGGAGGGATTCGTTATCCACAATCCTTGCTCGGATCGCGGAAAGAGTGAAAGCAGAACTACCAAGGGAAGGAAAGGTTTTAAAGGTCCAACAAGAAGGACTAATAATATCCCTAGGAAAGGATGATGGTATAGTCAAAGATTCAAAGGTAAAATTTTTACGGAATGGCGAGGTGTTTCTAGAAGGAAAAATTATCGAAATGGGAAAATCAATCAGCTTCGTTCAATCGAACTCGAGAGGTTGGGAACGAATTGTTGCGACGGGAGATTCAATCCTTATCGAAAAATAAACCCATTCCATTTTGTAAATTCTAAGAGAATAGCTTCGGATAGATTCTCTTCGGATGCTTTTGTTAGCGGATAGGAACCAAATTCCAAACTCAATTTGTTTGCGTGAGAAAAAATGGAAACAACTCCGGCGCTTTGAAAAATTCGTTTTAAATTAGTTTCTGTTTCACTCAAATCCTGAATTTCAAATGCTCTCGGTAACTCTGAGAATTTTCTATTTGCAACAACCACATGGATATTCGATTTTTTAGTTTTTTTCCAATGTAAATCTATATCAGGAAAGTAGAGGATATTGGCTCCATCAAAGTCGAGTCGACCACCCTTTAGAATTTCAAAATCCGCTTCTGTTATTTGAATTCGATTCTTAGGATCTCGAGCCGTTTCGGAATAGAGAAAGCCTGTAAAAATTTGGTTTTTATTTGTTTTATCATTTCTTCGGATTTCGACCTGCAGCATTACAAAAGAATTTTTATCTAATTCTTCCCTTTTGATTCGTTCCAGTAAGGTATCGGTAATCGTTATCCTGTCCTTAGATTGCTTTAAAAATTCAAACATTCAAAACCCAATACCACTCTAAGATATATGACTGCTTTTATTTGCCAATCGGAATACTCTTTGACGAAAGAGAAACTCTTTGCTTTCTTTGAAGAACCAATCGGATTTGATACGCTGGTTGGCAATAGCCCAGGTGTTCAGGTATTGCAAAGACCAAACTCTATACAAGTCGGCGAAATTGCTATTTTGAGGGTTCCTATTCTACCGTTTGTAAAATGGAAATGGGTTTCCGAACACGTAGAATACAAAAAGAATGAATACTTTGTGGATACCCAGACGAGCGGTCCTTTTCGAAAATTCTCACACAAACACAAAGTAGAAGCTAGTTCAAAAGAGGGATTTTGTATCCTCACAGACGAAATCGAAATTGATTTTTTCCTATTTCCTATTTCGAAGTGGTTTATCTTGCCCATGATGAAAAAGATGTTCTTGGATCGTCATAAAGTAACAGCCAAAGCCTTGTCATGCGAATTCACAAATCTATTTTGCGGGTATTCTTGAACCGTAGTCGATCAACTGTCTATTGTATTCCTTTTCCATGAGCGGTGAGGATATAAGGAAATCAGCACTACTTCTATTACATGCCATTGGAATATTGTAAAGTACTGCAATACGCAATAATGCCTTAACATCGGGATCATGTGGTTGGGCAGAAAGCGGATCCCAGAAAAATACCATAAAGTCGATTTCGTCCTCAACAATCTTGGAACCAATCTGCTGGTCGCCACCGAGTGGTCCTGAGATAAAACGATAGACAGGCAAACCTGTTTTCTCTTGAATCAATCGACCAGTGGTTCCTGTCGCCGAGAGATGGTGTCTACCAAGAGTTCCTTTATTGTATTCAACCCATTCCAAAAGATCGTTCTTCCTATTGTCGTGAGCAATCAGGACAACTTTTTTTACTGTTTCCATTTTTCTTTGAATTTGTATCATAAATTGATAGTTCTTGCCAAGATCCCAGTTTCAAGAAAACTTTCCTAAAGAACTAGGTTTCATGCAATTTTTCTTAATTATAATTATCTCTCTGCTTTCCTATTCCCTAATCGCAAAGGAAAAATTGGAAACCAAAGATCGTTTGGAGCAAATCCTTCCAACCACTCCCGATTCTGGAAGTCCATGGGGAGAAATTTCCAAATTCAATGAGCTAGAAATTCTCGATTTGGTAGATGAAACGAGCTCCACATCCCGGTGGAAAGAGGCGAATAAAGAATATTCGTCTAGCGTTGATCTATTCCTCTCAGGATCAAAGGTATTAGAAGGTAAACTAGAAGAACGAAAAAAAATAGTTCATTATGAAGATCGATACGAATGGCAAAAGAAACAAAGAAGGGAAAATCTGGAAAAGGAGTTTCAAAAGCATCAATTTGATTTGAGACAAACGGCAAGTCAGAAGTTGGTCAAGGCAATGTACCTACTTGATAAAATTGAAAATCCCAAGGTAAAAGAGAGTGCCCCTTTTCTAGACTTAAAATCGGGGATTTACAGAGAATATATAAAACACTTGGAAGCTTTCAAAAGCTATTTGCAGATTATTGATTTTACAGAACGGTATATTTCATTTGCGGAAGGAAACGAAAGGGAAAAGGAACCCCACCGTCTTTTAGCCCTAGCTTACGAGAAAATGGAGCTTGCAGCTGTTAAATCTAAAAACCAAGAAATGATACTAGAGTTTAAAGAAAAAAAGAAGGCACACCTTTTAAGATTTGCGGAACTCCAATATGGCAAAGAATCAAAAGAATACCAAAAGATAGAAGAAAAGGTTGGGCGCGATTTCTAACGTATGTGTAGCGTCCTAAAATTTCTCGCGATTTAACTCAGCCCAAGCCGGCTTTTTAACATTTTATTTTCTTCAATCAATTCTTTGATTTCTTTTTCTGTGTATGCAAACAAGCGATCTTGCGCTCTGAGAATCTTATCCAGATTCATTTCTTCAATTCTTGAGTAATTCAAAACTTCTTCTGTTGCTTTTTGGATCTCAAGTGCTTGTTTCAGCTCCTGTTCCCGTAGTTCGTCTAGTTGTTGGATCGCTTTCACTCTCTCATGTAATTCAATCAATTCTTGGTTTTTAAGTTCAGTAACTTTTTCCAATGCAATATTAATCCCTGCTTGGGATTTCTTAACTTGTTCCTCATACTTGAGAATCGACCGGAGGGCTTCATTCTCTCGTTTTGAATCCTCATACTCTTGGTGCGCCAATGAAAATACACCTTCGAAGAAACCTACATTTTCCAGACAGGAATTTCCGATATCGAGGGCAGCTGCCTTATAAAATTCTGTTTGGATGGATCGATCCAAAATAAGTCTCAGCTCCCGAAGTCTAAGGGGCCTTTCCAGAACTAAAAACTTTGGAGAATTTTTGACCGATTCAAAAATTTCTTTTTCTCCATCCGTCGAGGTAACTAAGATTAAAGAAACAAAAGGACTAGTTTCGATAGCAGATCGAATGTATGCCTCATGGATTTTCCACTCATCCTTTGTAATTTGAATGAAAAATAAATTGATATCGTAGGTTTGGATTTGGACTTGTTTGATATCTTGTAAGGATACCTGATTGACTTGGATTGTAATTTTAGGATGTTTCCAAAGCTCAATGGGAAAGCTGAGACCTGACGAAAGATTCCAAATGACCGAGGTTTTCAATTTTAACTCCAGACTGTTACTCTATAGTATAGAATGCAAAAATTCGAATTTTCTAGCAAATTTTGTCTCATTTTTTCTTCGAAAATCGATTTTTTAATCTCGAAATCAAATCTTCCATCCTATCCTTGAAACGGAAGAAAAATCCCAAATGCTTTCGGATCGGTTCTGGTAGTTTGGCGTCGGTTCGAGAAATCATAATGTAGACACTGAGAGAGGCAATTACGATATTGGCGGACCAGGGACCCAACCAATCCGGCACGTTCTCTTTATAGGATACTCCGGTGCCAAAGATGAAGAATAGATAGTAAATAAGCAGGAAAACTACAGCAAGGGTAAAGCTCATCCCCTTGCCAGATCTTTTGACAACAAGACCTAAGGGGAAAGAAAGAAAGAAAAAAATCTGACAGGAAAGGGGTGTTGCAAATCGTTTGTGGATTTCCACATTGAAGGCAGTTAGGGTCTTTTTGGATTCCGCAAGGAGTTCATTCAACTGAGTAAACAAGGCAAATTTCTGGGCCACATCCTCAGAATTGCCGCCGGACTGGCTAGACATTAGAATTTCCATTTTAAACTGCTCTACCATTGTTTTGAGACCACCAACCCCTTTGATGCTCAAGCCATACTCCTTAAGCATCTCGAGCCCTGGGATATTTTCGAGTCCTTCGGATTCAATCGCATTCCGAATCTGAATCAACATCGGAAGAGAAAATGTATCGGGTTTTACATTGATACCTAAGGTTTTGTTTTCCTTTTTGGTAGGTGCATTGTAATCCATTTCTCCATTCAAAAAATTCGTAACATTAATGGATTTTGATTCAGGAACCCATTCGATTACAAATCCTTTCTTCAATCGAATTGATTTTTCGTATTCCCCATTTGCATTCTTTTTCTCAACTAACAAACCTTCTTTGGCATTTATGATTTGAAGCATGTTGGACCCACCCATGGGGATCGCAAGGTTGTTTAGCATGATAAAATCTGTACCGGCACTGGAGATCGCCCACTCTCGGATTTGAACATTGGAAAGATTGCCTTCATCATCAACTCCCCCAGAATACATAGTTCGGCCCTTTTCCGAAAAAAGATCCTGGGTTTTATCTCCCGAAAATTGGCCTGGCTGAATCGCAAGAAGAGGATTGTAGGCTGCAATCCAATTATCAAATTCTTTCATCTTACGCGTGTTTTCTGGCCCTAGGTAAAAATTTAGATAACCGACAATTAGAGTCATCAAAAAGCCAAATAGTAAAAAATTGGAATAGATAAAAGGAAAGGATACCCCTGAGGCCCTCATCGCAGTGATTTCAGAATCTCCGGAGAGCCTACCCGCCGCCATGATTCCAGACATAAGACACGCCATCGGAATTGTCATGGGCAGTGTGTTCCCGAAAACATAACCCATGTAGTCAAGAAGCCGGAAAAAATCAATGCCCTTCCCTACAAAAAGACCAATCATCTTTTGGATGGCAACGGCCATATAGATCATCGTAAAAAAGGAAAGAGCCACCAAAAAAGGACTTAGGATTTCTTTTAGAATATAAACTCTTAGGATACTTGGTTTAAAACGTTTCCATTTTCCCCAGCGATCCGTATCGACGATGAAACCAGGTGGTAGTTCATCCTTCGAAAAAACACGGACTGTCCGTAAGTCGACTTGTTTAGACAATTTCCCCTCGAAGGGTTGCGCTTGTGGCCGATTGGATCTTTACTGGAACCGTTTTTCCAAGCCAATCTTTTAGGTCTAAACTCTTGCCATTTGGTATAGGAAACACAACCATACGTCCGCAATGTGACCTACCACAAAGTTCTAATTTTGACTTTTTAGAAGTGTTTTCAATCAAAACCTCAAACAACTGTCCAATTTTTGAAAGATTTTGTTCAAGTGAAATTTTTGTTTGAAGTTCAACAAGTTCCACGAGTCGTCTACTCTTTTCTTCTTCGGACACATCATCAATAAACTTTCGTTTAGCGATTGTTCCTTCCCTTTCGGAATATTTAAACATATAAGACATATCGAATTTAACCTGTCTTACCACATCTAAGGTCTCTTCAAATTCCTCTTTTGTTTCACCTGGAAATCCAACTATGATATCAGAGGTGATTCCAATATCGGGGATCTTTCTTTTGATATCTTGCACTAATTCTAAAAATTCTGCCTTAGTATAACTTCGCTTCATATCCCGAAGTACCTTGTCAGATCCTGCTTGTAATGGCATATGGATCGAAGAACTGAATCGTTTTTCTTTTCGCATAAGTTCTATCAGGTGATTTGGAAAGTCCTTTGGATGAGGAGACGTAAACCTTACTCTTTCAATTTTCGTTTGTTCCAAAATTTGTTGAACAAGCCCTGTAAAATCCATGCCATCGTATTCATAACTGTTGACATTCTGTCCAAGAAGTGTAACCTGTTTGACTCCCATATCAATCAGGCCTTGGATTTCAGTTACAATGGATTTTGGTTCTCGGCTCCTTTCTCTTCCTCGAGTATAAGGAACCACGCAGAAAGTACAGAAATTATTACAGCCTCTCATAATCGTAACAAATGCTTGGATTCCATTGATTACTTTGGGTTCCAATTCATCGTAGGTTTCGGATTTGGAGAGCCTTGTGAGCTGGACATCTTTTTCCCCAAGACGGATTTTCTCAACCAATTCCGGAAGGCTTCGGTAATTATCAGGTCCTACAATGAGATCCAAGGGCAATTCTTGGTGGAAGAGATCCTCTCCTAGGTTTTGAGCCATACAACCTAGGACTCCTATTACAAGTTTAGGATTCTTTTTTTTTAGGTAACCTAGAGACTGAAGTCTTCCATAGATTTTTGCGTGCGCATTCTCCCTGACAGCACAAGTGTTTAAGAATATAATATCAGAGTTCTCTACGGAGTCTCCTGCAGAATAGTTCTCCTTACGGAAGAGTTCCTTAACAATTCCAGAGTCATACTCATTCATCTGACAGCCATAGGTTTCTACGTAGACTCGGAGAGTGGAATTGGTACTCGGGCTTTCTTCTAGAATTTGGCTCATAATTCATACGATTTTTCATAAATTTTCCTTGTAAAGCAAAGAAGAACTCTGAATTTTCAGAGAGGATCAGGATTTGGGAAACCCTCCATTGGATGAATAACCTTCGAAGAAATACATATTACGAAATCCTTGGGATCCACCCAAAGGCGGACATGAAGCTCCTTGAGTCAAGGTATGCTGGGGAAGTTCAATTTTTTCAGAAATTATGGGAGTCTGGGGTAATGGAAGCAAGGGAGAAACTTTTGGAACTAACCAAGGCATACGAGACCCTATCAGATCCAGAAAAGAAGGCTAAATATGACAGTGAGTTGGACTTTGATTTTGTACTACTCGATGGAAAAACCAAAGATCCTGAAATGGAAGAAGCCTATGACAATTATCGAACCACTCACAACAAATCTTACAAACAAGTGTTTGATGAATTTAGTAATTTTAAAAACGAACTTTCCGACACACTTTGGAAGTTGAAACAAACCTCGATCTATATGGTGGCGAATTTAATCATGTATTCCTTACTTGTGATTGCAACTTCCATTTTGGAAACAAGTTTTCCCGATCAGTTTTTGATCTATGAAGCATTACGCCCCTATCCAAATTTTTTATTCCTATTCCTTTCCTTTTTGGGGTACCAAGTGTTTAAATATAAATATTTACACCCAGAACTCAGGAAAAGAAAATCTTTACGACAAAAGTTTGAAGGTACTGCCTAAGGAAACATTTCCTTGGGATAGACAATGGGTAAAAGATTTGGGAAACATGCTCCACTGAGGTGGAGTGAGTCCACAAAATCACGGCATGTCCAGTTGGAGTCTTCGTTTGGATCCACGATTCGAATTTTCGTATTAGGTGTCTTGTTGGCATAATCGACTAAGTCCTTTACCCTTTGGTTGAATTCCAAAAGCACCCCATCCTCTTTCATTTTTTTGTAAAGAGCTGGTGCCACGGCGGGAAAGTAGATTATTGTTGGAATTCCAGTGCCTCTTAGACGGTGGATCATCCTTTTAAAAAAATAAATTTGGGTTACAGAAAGGCTCTGATTTTTTAAGTAAGTCGCATACATATTCTCTGCATCCCTTTCTAAGAAAAAATCTGCATTCGCAAATTTGATTTCATTTGGAAGGGCTCCGAATGTGATTCGATTTGCGAGTTTGATTTTTTCCTCGTAGCCTCTTTTGTGTTCCTTTCCTGTGATACCGGTGGACATACCCGGGATAAAACCAACTTCGATCTCACGGTTGTTAGCTTTGATTGCACTTGGGTCAATCGGATATTTATAAAGGGCAAATAGCTTCTTTAAAAAGTAAGTTTCGACTTCATCGGAGGAAAATCCTTTGCCTTCCACTTCCCAAGGATTGGATTTTTTTTCTCGGTTCCAATCGTAGTTCCCGAGAATAAAGAGTGGGTCGTATGAGCCGTTTAACGAGTATTCGATACTCTGTTTAGAAAAAAGAAGTGGGTCGGCTTCGATAAGTACATAACGCAAAGGAATCGATTCGGAAAGAACCCTCTCCAACCAATAACTATAAAAACTAGGAGGCCCCATCGGAGCTCCAAAATTGAACGTTTTCGTATTGGGTACAAATTTGGAAACCATTTTGGAATCAAATTCTCCCGAGCGGCTACTTCCCAAAATGAGACCAATACTTTCTTCGGGATGCTTTACAAACTCCTCTTTCATTACTAAAAAAAGATCTTCTTTCAGATCATAAAACTTGCGTTCAATTTTTTTCCAACTATATGTGTTTTCCGTCACTATTGGTAAGAAGAAGATTTTATCTATACCAAAGAGAAGAAAACAAAATAGAATAGGATAGAGCGTAACAGGAAATGATTTCATTAGAATTGGAAGTAGATAAACTCCGCTCCCCCAGGTGCTAAATATCCGAGCAATACAAGAACGAGAAATGAGAAGCCAATTAAGAAACTAACAGATTTTAAGAGACTCCAGTGTTTTCTTGGGAAATTTTCAAATAGTTGTAAGTAATTCAAGAGAAAGGTTAGAATCACTGCATAAACCACTGATTCCAATTTTCCCATTCGGAGACCGTCCCCCAAAGAAAAACTTTGACCAAGCATAGCGAAAGCCGATGGAACATCCTTTCCATTGAAAAGAGAGGTAAAGAGGGTAAAAACGATAAACATATACACGAAACCCAAGAACTTTTTTAAGTAACTTGGATTTTCCTTTGTAAAAAGAGCAGGAAAGGATAAAAGAACCTTACGCTCGATACATAAAAACATCGCCTGCCCAAATCCCCAAAGAATAAATGCAAAACTCGCGCCGTGCCAAAATCCTGCAAGGGTGAAAGTTATGAGAAGATTGAGATTACCACGAAATTCGGAAACCTTCGATCCACCTAATGGAATGTAAATGTAATCTTTGATCCAAGCACCTAAAGTAATATGCCAACGAGTCCATAATTCACCAATCGAACGAGATAGATACGGAGCTTTAAAATTTTCTGGTAGGTCGATCCCTAACAATTTTCCAAGTCCTCTTGCAATATCCGTATAACCACTGAAATCACAGAACACCCGTCCCATATAGCCAAACATGGCAAAAATATTGGAAACTCCATCATAGGATGAGGGAGAATGGAAAACAGGATCGATTATGGCTCCTAAGTTGTCTGCGATTACGACCTTTTTTAAAAGACCAAGGAAAACTAAATAAAAACCTTCAAAGAGCTGCTCTCTCTTTGCCGACCATTTTTCCAATTGAAAAAAGAATTCGCTATGTCTGACGATAGGTCCCGCAACCAGCTGAGGGAAGAAAAAGATAAACAATGCAAATTGCAAAAAATTTGGATCTTCTGTCGCAGTCCTTCGTTTGATGTCGATCGAATAGGCAATCATTTGAAAGCTGTAAAAACTAATCGCAAGGGGCAATGTTATACTATCTACTCCGAAACTGGAATCTAAAACATTGCGGATTGTTTCCCTTTCAAAGAAGGCACTCCCACTCAAAGTAAGTAAGAGGTCCCATAGAAAGTAAAAATATTTGAAAAAAAAGAGATTGGATAAGTTGAGAAAGAGAACAGCATAGAATGCCTTTGAATCAGGATTCTTTAATACGATACGATTTAAAAAATGGCTTACGGCAACAACTACCAAAAAATGTATGGCAAAGGGAATGGACCAAGCAGCGTAGAATCCGACTGAAGCCAAAAATAAAAAAATAAGCCGAGCCGTCTTACCTCTTATAGACCAATGAAGTGTATAAACGACTAGGAAGAAAATTAGAAATCCAAGGGATGTAAATTTCATCTAAATTTCCACCAGATTAAAACTATCTTCCACTCAATCAACCTGAATCACAAGACCTTTTAAATATTCTCCCTCTGGATGGAAAATAGATGGAGCATGATCGGGGCTTTGGCTTAGGTGGTGTAAAATCCGAGCATTCCGTTTTGCATCTTTGGCAGCACCAAATACAATCTTTTGGAAAAGATCCTTTGAAATATGTTTGGAACAGGAAAAGGTAAATAGAATACCTCCTGGTGCGATTTTAGAAATGGCCTTAAGATTGATCTCTTTATACCCTTTCGTAGCCTGTAAAACTGCTCCAGAAGACTTTGCGAAAGCAGGAGGATCAAGAACAATCAAATCAAAAAAAGAGTTTGGCATCTCTTTCAAAAACTGAAAGGAATCCATGACAAAACCCTGATGGACTTTCTCTGAAATTTTATCCTCCCAACCATTTTCCTTTAGATTCGCATCGCAAAGGGAAATCGCATCTTCGGAAATGTCTACACTGTGAACGAGTTTAGCTTCTGACTTCAGAGCATATAACGAGAAACCTCCGGAATAGGAGAACGTATTGAGGACTTTTTTTCCTTTTGCATATTGACCCAAAAGTTTCCGATTTTCCCTCTGGTCTAAAAAAAAACCAGTCTTCTGTGCCGATGCAAAGTGGATGGTAAAATGAATTCCGTATTCTAAGAATCTTCCAATTTCTTTTGCGCCGAGGTGCCACTCCCATTTGCTTTTTCCGGCGGGAGTTTCAATTTTCTCAACAATGTGTGAAAAACCAAAAGAGGAAAGGAACCGAACAAGGGATTCTCGTAAATTTTTTGCCCCCGGAGTGTTTAATACTAACACGGCTGTATCCGCATAACAGTCAACGATAACTCCAGGTAGACCATCTGCCTCGGAAAAAAACAACCGGAATCCATTGGTATTTTCAGTAAGAAGGCTCTTTTTATAGGTATAGACTTTTAAATATCGATTCATCCAAAAGTCAGGCCCGCTACCATCTTCGAATTCTTCAAAACTAAAAGCTCGAATACGGATTTGGTTGGTTGGATCAAAATGCCCGTAGGCTAAAAAATCGCCGTTCGCTGACTCTATCCGAACTATGGATCCTGCTTGAAAGGTACTCGTATCGGTCGCAATGGCTCCGGAAAAAACCCAGGGATGAAACCCATTAAGTGCTTTTTCCTTTCCTTTTTTGAGCCGAACTACCAACCTCTATCCTCGGAAGTAGGTTACAAGAACAACGGTTCCTAGTAAAATCCGGTAGATCCCAAAAGAAAGAAAACTTCGCCTTCTTAAAAAACTCATAAACAGTCGAATTATAAAGTAACAAATAATAAATGATACAAAACTTCCAAATAATAAAAGAACTATAGTTTCTGAATTTAGAATCGCTCTATGTTTGTATAATTTATACAAACCCGCGATGGTAAGGACAGGTACTGCCAGAAAAAACGAATACTCAGCTGAATCCTTCTTAGATACACCTAAAATTCTTGCTGTAATGATCGTGGCAGCCGACCGAGAAACTCCAGGAATCAATGCGAAACATTGAAAGATACCAATTAAAATGGACTCCCGAACTCCAATGTCCAAACTCGTGGATTCATCTAATTTTTGTTTCTCAACAAAAACCATCACTAGACCTCCTACAAGCCAGGAGCTACCTAGAATTAGAATCAAATCGGGCCGCGCCTTGATCGTATCTAAAAACCCCTTTGCCAAAAAGCCTAAAATCAGAATCGGCGTGATCCCTATACAAAGTTGAAGATAGAATTGATACCCTTCTTCCGATTCATCTTTACCTAATAAAAACTGGACCGCAGAACTTGCATTTGTATAAAACCTATCCCAATACAATACAAGAACCGAAAGAATTGCTCCGGTCTGAATGAAGATATCAAATAGGTCTTCAAAACTTGCTAAATCTACAGAAAGATTGGAAAAAGGGAAATAAGAGCTGAATAGAAAAAGATGGCCCGTAGAGGAAACAGGTAAGAACTCCGTCACGGCCTCTATGAGACCGCGAAGGAAAGCGTTGAGAGTATTATCCATACCCTACTTGGATTCAGGAGTTGGCGGAGCTTCCGGTTCTACCGCCTTCTTTTTGGGCGCAAGGTATGCATCTAAATCAAATTTATCGTTTCTTTTGATAGTCACTTCTTCTTTGATTCGCTCCACAACTTGCGGTAAGAGTTCTCGTGTTTGTATCTGTTTGATATTTGCCTTTGCATAGGCGAGGCACTTGTCAATCGTTAGAGCCGCGATGTCTCGGTTTGCACCTCTCATACGTTCGCATTCCGCCTTGGCCTGTTCGTCCGAAATCTGTACCTTTTTTTCTACCTGCTCAGAAACATACATCTGTGCTATGGTTTGCATCTCTACTTGTCGAAGAACTTCCGCAACATCGGATCTGGATGTGTATCCCGATTTTTCTGCCACAATTTTAGTCATGATCATTTGTCGGTACGTCTGGTAGAAATTTTTCTTTTGTAGCTGGAAATTGAGGTCCTGGAACTGAGCAGGAACCTCGCTTATGTCCTTTTCTACGAATTCTAGGAGAGTTTTCTTCTCAATGTTTTGCAGACGAGAGATAGAATCAAGTGCTGTGTCGTAAGCAGTTTCAAATTCTTTCACTGTAATCTTGTGTCCCTCGAGGGTTTCAATTACTGGACTTGAATCCGAACAGGATACGATAAAAGTAAATACAAGAAGGAAAAATGGGATGGTTTTTTGAGTCATGAAGATGTCCGTTGTCGGTTTAGGTAGAGATTTCTCAAACAAATCCGACTGTCTATCTTTTTTTGAGAACTGGAAAAGCTCTTTAATGCGCCAAAAACTCTAAGAGTTTTAGAAGTTTTTTGATTTTGGTCATATCATCCGATTCACTTAACGCATAACGGAGTACAGAAGGTTCATTTGGTGCGATGGTGAGTCCCGGGAAATTCGTTAGAGCTCCTATCACCTGGTTTGGATTCCCTCGGAAATAGGTCCCACATTTGAATAGAATTTCATTCGATTTTTCTGTGACAAACTCAAAACCGAGGTTACTTGCGAGAGTGCGAATCTTTTCCAATTCGACAAAAGTTTTTGCTTCTTTAGGAAGTTCTCCAAATCTATCTTCCATCTCGAGAGAGAGTTCTTCAATCTCATCGACACTCCCTGCACCTTCAAAACGTTTGTAAAACTCGATCTTCTGTTTGGTATCCGAAATGTATTCGCTCGGTAGGAAAAAATTGGTTTTGAGGTTGATGGCTGTTCTTACTTCTACCTTTATTTCTTCACCTTTTACCTTTTGAATGGCCTCTTCTAACATCTTGACATAAAGATCGAAACCTACCTCCATGATATCACCAGATTGTTCACGACCAAGAAGATTTCCGGCACCACGGATTTCGAGATCGCGCATGGCTACCTTAAAACCAGCACCTAATTCTTGGTATTCGAATATAGTGTTCAGTCTTTTTTCAGCCTGTTCAGTGATCAAATTTTTTGAAGGATAGAACATGTAAGCATATGCCTTTTTGTCACTCCGACCTACCCTTCCTCGGATTTGGTACAGCTGGCTCAACCCAAACATATCCGCCCGCTTTACGATAAGAGTATTTACATTAGGCATATCAATTCCAGATTCAATAATGGTAGTTGTTACTAAGATATCATACTTTCGATTGTAAAAATCTACCAAAGTCTCTTCTATTTCTTCTTCAGTCAATTGACCATGCAGGATTCCTATTGCCGCTTTGGGAACAAGGGAACGAACATAATTTGCCTCCTCCTCAATTGACTCCACTCTATTGTATAAGTAAAAGACTTGCCCACCCCTTCCTAATTCTTTAAGGATCGCTTCCGTTATTAGAGTATCATCTTCTTCTAATACATAGGTTTCAACACTCTGTCTATTTTTTGGTGGTGTAGAAATAATAGAAAGTTCTCGAATCCCAGTAAGAGCCATATGAAGTGTTCTAGGTATTGGCGTAGCCGTAAGAGTCAACACATCCACAAGTTGTTTGAATTTTTTAATTGATTCCTTATGTGTAACACCGAACTTCTGCTCTTCATCGATAATCAATAGTCCTAAATTTTTGGGTTTCACTTTAGAGGAAAGAATTGCATGCGTACCGATCAACATATCGATCTTTCCTTCGGAAAAATCTTTTAGATCATTTTTAATCTCAGTTGGTGTTCGAAACCTTGATACAAAGGCTAGTTTGATCGGAAAATTTTCATATCTTTGTTTGAAAGTATTAAAATGTTGTAAACTTAATATGGTTGTTGGCGTGAGAAGCATCACTTGTTTTCCGGCCATAATCACTTTGAATGCAGCTCGAATGGCTACTTCCGTTTTTCCATAACCAACATCACCACATACCAAACGATCCATAGGCCTTGTAGACTCTAAATCTTGTTTTACGGCTTCAATAGCGCTTAACTGGTCCGGTGTTTCTTCGTATTCGAATGCAGCTTCAAATTCCTCTTGCCAAATTGTATCAGGTGGAAAGGAGAACCCGCTTAGTTTCATACGGTTGCTATACAGAACAACTAACTCTTCGGCAAGTTTGTCGACAGACTCCTGAACACGGTCTTTTGCCTTTTTCCAGGAATTTTTACCTAAGGTATCCAATCTCGGCGAATCGGTTCCACCTATGTATTTTTGAACTAGTGAAATTTGATCCAAGGGAACAAAAAGCGAGTCACCACCAGAATATTCTAATTTGAGAAAGTCCCTCTCCTTTCCGTCCGCCTTTGTTCTTTCTATTTTGGTAAATCGACCGACTCCATGATTCACATGAACTACAAAGTCCCCTTCTTTCAGATCGATAAAAGATTCAATCATTTGCGAAGATTGTTTTTTGTATCGAGTTTTTCTTTTGTAGGTTCGTCCAAAAAGATCGTTATCCGTAAAAACGAAAATATCTGAATCTTTAAGTGAAAACCCGCTTCGTAACTCAGAAATGGCCAAATTGATTCCTGGCTTAAGATCCAAAAAAGATAACACCTTCGGCTCTTCCTCATTTGGGTGAAGTATGTTTACTTCTTCTTCAGCGAAGAGTCCAGATATCCGTTGCAACTGAGCTTGAAAAGAAGATGTGATGAGAATTTTAGCACTGGTTTTTTCTAGACAAATTTCCGTAAAATAATCCTTAGCATCACGAACTTTTCCGCGAAAACTTTTTACAACGGCAAGATCGGGATACGAAAAATTGTTTTCCGCCTCTGGCAATAATTCCAAACGAATACCTATGATTTCACCGGTAAGAATTTCCCATTCCCTTTCATAACTCAAAAGTTTTTCGGGTGGAAGGCAGATCGAATCTTCTCTTTTTTTCTCATACAGAGTTTTGTATTCCCGATCCATACCGAATGCTCTTTCCTTTACATCAACAAACTTAGGAAATACGAATAAAGGTTCTTGTGCAAATAAATCCAGTATCCCTCGGTGCTCACGGACTAAAGGAAGGTGTTCTTCTATAATGTCAAATTCAGAGTCTATGGGATGCCTTTTGTCAGCATCCTTTTCCAGGATCGTTTTATATTCTAATTGCTCTTCTTTTGTAGAGATACATTCGTTCGCTTGTGTGATAACAATCGATTGAATTTTATCTAAAGATTTTTGGGTATTGGGGTCATACGTTCGAATCTCATCCACCGTATCCCCAAAAAAATCAATCCTTACGGGGTTTGGTAAAAAGGGTGTATAAATATCAAGAATCCCACCTTTTAGGGAAAAATGTCCAAATTGTTCACAGACATCTTCTCTATGGTATCCCAACTGAACCAGTTTTACGAGCAATTCATCAAGTGGAAAATCTTTACCTAACTCTAAATTAATTGCTTTATCTTGTAGACTCGATTTAACAGGCGTTTTTCGTAAGATTGCAGAAACCGAAGCTACATATATCGCTCGTTTGCCTGATAGAATTCGGTTGATACCTAGGATACGATCCCGTTTCCACTCTGCTTGCCATTTTGTGTACTCGTATGGTATATTCTCTGGCCCAGGAAAATAGAAAACCCACTCTGAACTAGTAAAACTCAGTAATTCGCGTGCAAATTGTTCTGCTTCTTGATTAGTCGAAAGAACTACTAAAAAACTCTGTATCTCTTTTGACTCTGTGAAGATTTCAGATGTAAGAAAAGATCGGGCTGACTCAGGAACGCCACTGATACAAACAGAGTTTTTTTTTATAGATCGGAAAATTTCAGAATAAGAAAAACTTTCTAGTTTAGACATGGGTGTTAGGGAATCTCAATCATTTGATTGTCTATCAGTCGAACCGGTCCAACAAATACAGCTATAGCGATTAAGACTTCGCCTTCCAATTTGGATACAAGTTGTAAAGAAATAGGATCTACAAAATCTAAATAGTCAATTTTCAGATTGGACTCCGTAAGTAGAAAATCAGTTAAAATCTCCTTTAGAATAGAAAGCTCTCTCTCTCCACCTGAAATCAATTTTTTACACAATTCCCACATTCGTGGAATAAGTTTGGCTGATTCTCTCTCCTTGGGAGAAAGTCTGAGATTTCTAGAACTCATAGCGAGTCCATCTGGCTCTCGTTTGGTGGGAACTCCAAGAACTTCCAAAGGAAAGTCTAATTCCTTTACCATAGATTGAATGATTCTGTATTGTTGGTAGTCTTTCAGGCCAAAATAAGCACGGTCAGGTAACACCAAATGGAAAAGTTTACTCACAACTTGAAGCACTCCATTAAAATGTCCTGGTCTTGTTTTTCCACATAAATTTTCCTCCAAGGCTTTTGCAGACATTTGGATAAAAGAGGATCCTTCTGGATACATTACTTCTTTTGTGGGTAAAAAAACCAAATCTACGCCAGCTTCATCACACAGGCTCAAATCAGAATCTGTTTGAACCGGGTATGCTTCAAAGTCTTTTGGATCATTGAACTGAGTTGGGTTGATAAAAATAGAAACAATGGTCAAATCATTGTCCTTTTTGGACTGTTTTACCAGTTCTAAATGACCATCATGTAAAGTGCCCATCGTAGGACAAAATCCTAAAGTTTTACTTTCTGATTTCCAAATCTGGATTTGTTTTCTTAGATCGCTTTTGTTCCGTATAACTATCAATGATTAGATTTCCTCATAACGAACGCGAACACTTGTTCCATGCTCTTCGTCCAATCCCTCTAGCTCCGCCATAAGCTGTAACTGAGGGTAAAGTCTTTTTAATGATTCTTTTCTGATTTCTTGGAAGGTAACGCGTTTCAAAAATGTATCTACACCTAACGAAGAGTAAATTCTTGAACCAGAAGCCGTCGGAAGGATATGATTTGTTCCACTAATATAGTCACCCATGGCAACAGGAGAATACGGCCCAATAAAAACCGATCCCGCATGTAAAACCTTGGAAAAGACTTCTTCGTTTGATCGAGTCTGAATTTCTAAATGTTCTGGTGCTAATTGGTTGGAAAATGCTACACAATCGGCAAGATTTGGAAAAATGAGAATCGCTGAATTTTCATAGATAGCCTTTTGTTTCATGGCGAGTCTTTTGGGTCGTTCGATAAATGCTTTTTCCAACTGCCGAGAAACTTCCTTCGCTAATGTTTCATCCGTCGTCAGAAGTATCGCAGAGCTATCCTCTCCGTGTTCTGCTTGCGATAACATATCGCATGCGATCCAATAGGGATTTGCAGAGTCATCAGCGATGATACAAACTTCGCTCGGACCTGCTGGACTATCAATACCTACAATACCTAAACCCGCGAGATGGGACTTTGCTGCTGCAACATATGCATTTCCAGGGCCTACTATAAATTCGGACTTTGGAATCGTTTCCGTTCCATAAGCACATGCAGCAATACCTTGTGCACCCCCTGCCGTGACAATTCTAGGTATATCCAAAATTTGACACAGCCAAACAAGGATTTCTGGAAGTCCTTCTTTCTGAGGTGGTGTCACCAATTGTATATCCGAAACACCCGCAATCTTGGCTGGGATCACTCCCATAAGAACGCTGGAAGGATAGAGTGCCTTTCCCCCTGGTGCATAAACTGCCAAAGATGGAATAGGAGTGAATTTTACACCAAGTCGATTTCCATCGATTTCAACCTCTATGGGCTTTCTCACCTGGTGTTTGTGAAATGCTTCGATATTTTCTTTGGCTTTTAAGAATGCAGATTTTAAGTTTTCTGGAATATTCGTTTTGATAGATTTAGGATCTACTGTTAGTTCTGTAAGTTCAATTCCATCAAACTTTTTTGTATATTCTCGTACGGCACTGTCACCATGACGACGGACGGCATCGAGAATGGGAATGATCCTATCTTTTGCGCCACTCAAATCTTCTTTCGTTTGATTTAGATAGGTATCGAGCGAACTTGCTCCCAGCTCGACTCTTAAAATAGGAATGGGCATAATTTCAGGAAAACTAAGATTGCCTGTCAAAACAAGCTTTTTGTTAGAAACGCATTAAGAATTCAAATTCCGATGAGGCGCCGCCAGTCTGCATTTGGTTTGGGTGAGATCGAACTAAATTTACATTCACCTTAAGTCGTTTGTTCTCTTCAAACAAAGGAATTTCAAATCCATCCATGGCAACATTACGTTTGGCAGAAAGATAGCTATCAACTAAATTGTAGACCAAAAAGGCTCCAAGAATTCCGGCACCGATTTGGACTGTATTCAGTTCTTGCTTCGCCGAATTGAAGTTAGCTTCGGCATTAGACCGATTTACAATCCATAATCCTTGTGAATTTGGATCACCAGCCAGAAAGACTCCTAAGACAACACTAGACTCATAGGCTGACCTCGCGGCTAAAAATCGATTGTAAGAATTTGCATAAAGCGCTCCAGCACCAATCACAAGAAGTGGATAGGTATACAGTTTCCAATTGGCGCCATCAATGTACTTTTGACCCCAACCTGGAACCAAACTAGATCTCCAAAGTGTAGAAAAATAAGGAGTTTCATAGTAATCTTCAGGAATTTCTTTTGTTATGATCTTTTCTTGACGTTTCGCAAAGCGTTCTGCTTTTTCTTTTGAATCAGACAGTACTACTCTTTGTTTTGCAAGGAAGGCTTTTTTACGTGGGTTTTCAATCACAAGGTCATAAATACCTGTTTCCGTATCTGCATTTATATCAAATGTTGCCTTCGCAATTCCCGATGTTTCGACTACCACAGATTTTGCGGGTATTTTTTTCCCACCCGTAATCATAAAAACATTCATGGGTGAAATGAAATCTTTACCTTCTAGTATGAGTGTTTTTGTTTTTTCTTCCTTTGAAACCGAAAAAACAGAATCTTTAGTTAATGTTGGGACCTTTGAAACAATCACTTCAAACTTTACCCAATCGGAATAGGTACCAACTTTACCTAGTTTGTTGATTACAGCAACACGGTGTTCATATATACCCGATGTGAAATTATTTAGATCATAAGTAGTTCCACTTACCTTTTCTGAAACCACCATGTAACCTGCAGAGTTTTTAATCTCAAGAACATACCCACTCGCACCTTCAACCTCCAACCACTTCAATTGGTAGTACGACGCATCAGAACCTACGTCTTCGCCGAAAAGAAGGTTAGAAAAACAAAGCAGGGAAAATAGTAATAAAAATTTCTTTTTATTCCACATAGATTGTTCCTGGACTTAGGATTTTAGGAATCTTTAACTCTGGTACAACAACAAAAAAATCCGATCTTGTATAACTAGATTCTTTATCCCCGTTAGAAGATGGATATAAACTCGCAACTTCTACACGATATCTTCCTATATTCAATTTTGGGAAATCCGTAAAACTAAACTTTGGTGTACTTACCCTTTCTGAAACGACCATTTTTTCACGAATCCCTGTCACATCTAAAATTCGGATTCGATAGGCTACGGCTTTGTCACTAGGCTTCCATGAGAATAAAATGGAATTTTTTTGAAAGAGATCAATGGTCTCATTTTTCTGAGGGGTCAGCAAAACTGGTGGCTCCATACTTGAACTAACAAAAAAACTTCTAACTTCACTGGTTGTTGGGTCAGTTCCGGTTGCTTTTACCCGCCAATAGAACTTACCAAGATCTTTCGTACGAAATTCATAGTAAGGTTCTCTTGACTCATTACTTGCGACAAGGGACGAAAAACTTTCGTTTTTTGCGACTTCGATCCTGTAGCTCGGGTTTTGGATTAATTTTTTCCATTTCAGGAGAACAATCCCTTCCTCATTGATACTCACTTCCATTTGATCTCGTGGATATAAGAGTTCGAGATTTTCCTTTGCAATAACCGTAAAACTTTGGATAGGTGAACTTATCGTTTGGCCTGAAGATGCAGAACCCGTAACCTTCCAAAAATAGGTCCCGAGATCTAACGGCTTAGTAAATTTGAAAAAATTCGACTTTGTATTTTCACGTAATATCGTGCTTTGAAACTCTTTCTCTTTGGAAATCTCCAAAGTAAACTGATTCAACTCACGGCTATCTTTCCAACTGAAGAAAAGTCCAGCTTTGAGTTGTTCCTCTGGAATCGTTCGATTCTTTTGAGGTTCTAGTAGCTCCGGAGGTTCCAGGTTGGTTTTTTTGCGAATGGAGAATTTTTGTGTAGAAGAATATTTATCAGCTACTCCAGAGACAGTAGACTTTGCCAAAATACGTAGGTAGTATTCACCTTCAGCTAAACCATCAAAGGCGATGGAATTGTTTTGGGTTTGTTTAGTGATAACATCAGCTCCAGAAAAATTTGTATCTCGTGCTATCTGAACATTGAAATTTGTATAGAGTTCTAATTCATTCCAACTGATTCGCACCACAGGAGGAACGCTTTGAAATGGATAGACTTCTCCGTCATTTGGACTTACAATACGGAGACCTGGGTCGTTGATAATCCGAAATCGGCTTACACTGGTTCCGAGGCGTTTGTTTCCCTCAGTATACCGGATCCGAAAGTAATAAGCTCCAGTAGGAAAACTTTTTTTTGTCGAATTTCCCTTTAGTATTTCTGAATATACAAGTTTATTGAAATCAGGGAAACTACTTACTTCGAGTGTTGGTTTGTTCTCTCGTATGTTTTTTGCATCAATTCCAGAAAAGGTAAATAGTATGGTTTCGGAAGACTTTTCTATCAGATAGTTTCTTCGATCCTCTGGTGTTACCAAAGTAAAAATAGACTTTGTAACTTGAACGCCTTCCCCATTTAGATTTGCAGTTTCGTTTTTTCCTACAGTATTTTCAATTCCATTGGAGGATACCTTTGCTTCGCCGTTTCCGACTTGGATGTTTAGCTCTGATTTGGTTTTGTCCAGTTTAAGTTCACCCGATCCGACAGAAACCTTTTGATTCCCAGATTGTATATTGAGTTTGGTTTCGCCAGTGAGATTCCCCTCTCTCTGTGCCTCAAAGGAACCGTAAGCAAAATTGATATTTATATTTTTATCTGAAATATCCAATAGGATCATGGAATTCTCAGAGATTTTGATCTGCGTCCCATCGTTTAAAGTTAAGGTGGCATCGCTAAATTTTTCTGTACGAATTGTATCACGGTTTTTTACAGGAGTTTTGGTTTCGATTTGGTCCCAAACCACTCCGTCATTAAATTTTCGCAATACTGTTTTACTCTTGAAGGTCAATATCCCAATGGTTGGGCTATCTGAATCCGCCTTCTTTAAAAATAATATCCAGTACAAAGCTCCACTAAGCAAAAGTATGATAACTAATAAAAAGGTAACTACAAACTTTGCTTCGTTTAACAGTCGCATCTACTTATGAGTTCTTGTGAACACACCATCCCAATTTTTTCCTGGCGAAGAAGTTTTGTATTCTTCACATCTTTCAATTAGAATCTTTGAGGCCTTGTCTTTGGTTTGTTTTACTTTTTCCACCTCTTTGAAGAGTTTGATTGCCTTATCCCAATTTTGCTTTAGATATTCCGCAAAAGCTGACTCATATATTTTTGCAGACTCAACAATTTCTGGTTTCACCATGGATTTGAATCCAACCAATTCGTGAATTCTTACTGGTTCGTTCTTTCCCTTCACCCGAACAAGATCCATATACCTTGTTACCATTTCATCTTGTATCTTATCACAGACAGAGTCCGTGATAAGAACATTGACACCATAATCTTTACCAGCGGCTTCTAATCTTGCCGCAAGGTTCACAGTATCACCCATCATCGTATAAGATGCGAGTGCATCGGTTCCCATAAAACCAACCTTAGCTGATCCACTATTGAGACCGATACGCGCATCCATTTCCTGGGCTTCCTTGGAGTAGAGATTGTTTTTTTTCCAATAGGCTCTCAGCTCATCCAATTTAAGAACCATTTCTGCGCTTGCCCGAGAGGCCTTTAATTCGTGCGATTCAATGGCAACGGGAGCGTTGAAGATTCCCACAATGGCATCCCCAATGTACTTATCCAAAACCCCTTCGTGTCTTTTTAAGATTAGTGTCATAGCCGATAGGTATTCATTTAAAAGGGCAGCCAGGTCTGCGGATTTGAGCTGTTCCGAAATTGTTGAGAATCCAGCGACATCGGAAAAGAAGGCAGTGATTGTGGTTTCCGAACCTCGTTTCAGAGCAGCCAGGTCAACCATCGCTTCTTTTACCACAACAGGATCAATCATACTCCCCAAGATATTTTTTACCTTTTCTCTTTCTTCCAATCCTTGGCCCATTTCGATAAAGTGGTGCGTAAGGAGTCCCACCTCATCCTGAGTCGTAGGTTTGATGCCTATCTGGAAATTTCCTCGAGCAATTTCTAGAGTGGCATTGAGAAGTTGTAATACCGGTTTTGTAATTGTTTTAGAAAAGAAAAAGATAAATATTAAGGTAATACAAAGTCCAATCCCTGCTATTAGGATATTGATAATCTGGCTTCTAACAACATCTTCATATGCCTTTTTTTCCGAAATGATTGTTACAACACCAGAGTCCGCAAAGCCAATTTTACGATAAAAACCTAAAAATCGTTCTTGAAGGACTTCATCCAAATACTCCGTCTGACCTGTATTCGTTGCTCCAGTAAGCATCGACTTTACGATGGACATGTTAGAAAGATCTGTAGCCGCAAGGACAAGGTCTTCTTTTGGGTGTGCGATAACGGTACCGGATCCGTTTACAAAGAATGTGGTCTCAATTCCCTTTTTAGAAAAAGCTTCAATGATTTTACTAAGTTTTACGACCATAACCAAAACATTATCTAGTTTCCCATTCTCTTCTGTAGGGATAACGACTGTAAAGGATGGCTCCGTAAACCCAGGACTCGAATTGAAAAGAACAGGTTTTCCCGCAAAAGCTTCGGCGATAAGATCTTGGTTTCTAGTAACTAAATTGTGAAAATCATCTTCCGTTGCGGCAGATTTTTTTAATTCTTCTTCATTAAATACTTCTTGTTTCATCACCAAACGTTCGCCATTCGTTTCAAAGATTCCTAAATAGATAAATTCCTTATCACTTTGGAACATGGTTTTGACTAATTTGGATCTTTCTTTGTCATCTAGCCCTTGTGTGGTGAGTGTGATTGCAATTTGTTTCCCTTTCTCAGTTACTCCCACAATATCTGATTCGACTTTTGCTCCCACAATTTCTGCCATACGGATATTACTCGATAGCAACTGAAACTTGATTGTTTGTTTGAAATAGATCGATGCTATAATAATGATTACAGAAAGAGATAACAAAAGTAGTAAACTTATGACTCCCATCATCTTCACTTGAAGTGAGAATTTTGCCTGAGGTTTGTCTGCGGTTGATTGTTGGATATGTGGACTTAAAGAAGAATCCTTTTTAGTCTCCAGTGAATTCAGAGGAGCTATCGAATCCTTTTCCTTCACATCTTCTTTTTGAAGAGGTTTCTCATCAAAAAGTTCAACTTCGATTTGTTTAGCTGGCTCTTTTGCCTTTTCTTTTGCGCTGCTCTTTTTTAACTCCGGTTCTAGTTTCTGCGAAGTGCCAGTAGGCTCGGCTCCCGTGGGAATGTATACAAGGGGGGGATATACCGAGTATTTTGAAAGTAAGGAGACAGAGCTTGTCTCAGTTCCATTCCCAATTGCGAGGACGGAAGAACCATCTACAATTCCAAAAGTTTTACGTAATTTGGTCTCCGACGAATTTGGATCCGCTAACATCTGCAATTTTGCAAAAAGAGATTTAGCTGATGTTAAATCCTCTTCTGAAACAAGGATGTAAATATCTTGGGAGTTTACAGTTTTTACGAGTTCCCGAGAAAGGTGTTTCAATTGCTCTAGATTGTTTGGTGAAAAAAACGGGAATACGAGCCTCCCCAAATTGTTTGGAGCACCCCAGATTGGAGAACCAAAACGAAACTCAGGGCCATGTGGGGATCGTCTTGATTGAAAGAAGATGTAAACACCCGGTTTCCAAGCCCAAGAACCCAAATTGGAAATGTTTTTGTCCCAAACTAGGAACTGGAGACGGTTTTGGGTCAAAAACGGTATTTCTTTCAAAATTTCTACCATAGCTTTTTTTTAGTATCGACGGATGGGCCTTTTTCTTCCATCTCATTTCTAAATGAAATTGATAACATTGAACTGCAACGGGGTTCGCTCCGCTCTATCCAAAGGCCTGTTGACATACATTCGTCATGAAAATCCTGATATCATTTGTTTCCAAGAGACCAAAGCCCCCCTGTTGGAAATCCAAAGGAAAGAATTTTATGACTTGGGATATGAAGTATTTGCGAGTCTTGCCGAAAAACCAGGTTACAGTGGCTGTGCCATTCTCTCGAAACCAAAGCCTAAAAAAGTTGAACTAGGTTACGGTGGGGGGATTTTCAGTTCCGAAGGAAGATCTGTTTTAGTAGAATATAATAGTTTTATATTATGGAATTTATATTTTCCGTCTGGAACATCGGGAGAAGAAAGGCAAGAGGTAAAATACCAATTTTTAGATGAATTTTTAATCCTCTCGAAAGAATTGCAGAAGAAAAAAAAGTCCCTACTTATTTGCGGAGACGTGAATATAGCTCATACCGAAAAGGACATCCACAACCCAAAAGGAAATGAAAAAAACAGCGGGTTTTTACCTAGGGAAAGAGAATGGATGACAAAGTTTTTAGAAACTGGTTTTACGGACCTATTTCGAAACCACTACCCAGATCAAAAAGACGTTTATTCTTGGTGGACGTATAGGTTCCAAGCTCGGAAACAAAACAAAGGTTGGCGGATTGATTATTTTTTTTCAGACAAAAAATCTGCAAAATACCTGAATGATATCTATATCTCGACGGAACCTGTTCTTTCCGACCATGCCCCTGTCGTTGTCCAATTTCAAATCACTTGACAGAAGGAAAAAAACAAGTATCACTCTCGTATGAATTGCAAATGGCTTTCTCTCCTTTTTTTAATCCAACTCCAATGTTCTGTTTTAGGAGTATTGCAAGATAAAATTCCAACTCCCGAATTTGATTTTAAATCCCTATCCATTAAAGAAATCAGTTTTACTGATATCACTTTAAAATTAGAAACTTCGGTAACTAACCCCTATCCAGTAGCTTTGGCTAGTTCCTTGTTGGATATGGATTTAAAAGTAGAAGGTTTGAACCTAAGCCATATCAAAACGGATCTCGGAGCCATTGAAGCAAAAAAAACGAAAACACTTCCCTTGGATGTCAAATTCAAGTACACGGACCTCTTAAACCTCTATCAAAAATTTCCGGACAAACAATTCTTAGAATTAAGTTGCGAAGGTGACATGAAAGTACCGATACCCAAAGAATGGCAACTTTTGGGAAAAGACTCCATTACCATTCCCTTCACCAAAAAAAGAGAGATTCCTGCCGTAATGCCAAATGTGGAAATTAAAAACTTCAATATTTTGATGCCATCGAAAGAGGATATATTAAGTTCTTCGAATTCGACAACTGTTGCAACGCAAGCTCTGAATTTTTTAGATGGACTTTTAGGAGGAAAAGGAAAAAAGACAGGAACAACCTCAGCTACGCAAGCAGGACTTGCAGGACTCAATCTACCATTAAAAACCGAATTTGATTTCGAATTTACAAACCAAGCTGCCGCCAATCTCCTGTTAAGTGGTTTAGGTTATGACCTCAAACTTGCAGGTGAAAATTTTCTCTCAGGTAGCCCTAAAGAAATCATCAATTCGGGTAAAACCTCGACCGCCCGAGTTTCTACCACATTTCCACTCGCAAGCATTAGTTCTTCCCTCTACAAAACAATACAAACGAGGACCGCTACTTTTGACCTGAAAGGAAATTCCCAAGTGGAGTTAAAAGAACTTCAAGAGAAGATTCCTTTTTTATACGAAAAAAAAGGAAACTTTCGCTGGTAGGATTATTTTTTTTTCTGTAACATCTGTTTGACCTCTTCCCGAGTTTTATTCGGGTAGAGTCGAACCTGATAGCTTATGATGAACTTCGTAACGATTGGAGTACCGTCTTTAGACAGGTGCTCATAATTCCATCTACTTGCATCGTTTTGAATGATCTTTGCTATGTCATTGATTCTTGGTACCCTTCGATCAAAACTAATTGCTTCTAGTTTGCCTGTTACTGAGTTCAGTCCTACCGAAACATAGCCGTCATCTATAAAACTCAAAAGATCATAACGTTTCAATTCTTCTTTGGAAAGTTCATCTCCTCCAAAATCCACCTTCCTTCGAATTTTATCCGAACTGCGAATTTGTCGGACACGGTATTCGTCTGATGCAATATAAACTCGGAAAAGTTCGTTTGGATGTTCACTCTTCTTCTGGAAAAAAGGAAGGTCTCCCGTATGGTTCACCACCTCTTCCCCTTTTTCATTCCACATAATCTCTCCCTCTCCACCTGGAGGAGGAAGGAGAGTGCCTATTTTTGATTCGGGAACGACTGTTTCAGTGGACTCCACTGTTGTTTCTGCAGATTTGCATTGAAACTGAAAAAGGACAGATAGAATGAGTAAGACAAAAACCTTTGATTTCATGTACGCTCACAAGTCTTTGTCCAATTCCCTATCTGGCAAGAATTTTAATCAAAGCTAGGTTACTGCCAGAAATTTTAAAAATACTGTGGCAAGTCCTAAAAAGAAAAAGAATCCGCAGACATCGGTAGTAGCTGTGACAAAGATACTGGATGCAATCGCAGGATCAATCCGAATCCATTTGAGAAAGATAGGAACAAGTGACCCAACAAGAGATGCAACAATCATGTTCACGAACATTGCCGCGCCAACTACGGCTCCCAAAACAAAACTCCCTTTCACAAGAAAGATCATTCCTCCCGTAACGCATCCTAGAACCAATCCATTCAAACAACCAATCGTTGTTTCCTTTCGTACAGCCTCCCACCAATTGGAAAAGGACAAATCCCCAGTTGCAATATTTCGTATGACAACAGTTACTGACTGCGTACCAGCATTTCCTCCTAACCCGGCTACGATGGGCATTAAGGTCGCAAGTACAACAATCTTAGAAATTGTATCCTCAAAAAAGGCAACAACTGTAGAGGAAACAAAGGCAGTGATTAGATTCACATTGAGCCAAATGATCCTTCGTTTGACCGATTGAAGGATTGGTGTAGAGAGCCTTTCATCTTCACTAACCCCAGCCATACGTAAGATGTCTTCGGACGCCTCTTCTTCCACTACCTCTAAAACATCATCAACGGTAATTCTGCCAATGATACGACCTAGATCATCCACGACTGCCGCACTCACAAGATCGTACTTTTTGAACGTATTGGCAACTTCCTCTTGGTCAATGTCGTAGTGGAAACTAAAGACTGAAAAATTTGTTATTTTGGAAATTTTCGTATTGATAGGAGTAAGAAAAAGATCCTTAAGAGGAATAAAACCTTTTAGTACTTTGTCCTCATCTGTAACATAAACTTGGTAGATATCTTCTATCTCACGTGCCTTTTTACGAACATTGATGATTCCCGTGCGCACATTATCCGAGAGACTTACGGTTGCAAAATCTTTGGACATAAGTCGACCAGCTGAGTATTCTCGAAAACCAAGTTGGGACCGGATTTCCACACTGTCGGACTTACTTAGTTTGGATAAAACTAACTCCCGTTTTTCGTCGTCTAAATTGGAAAGAATGTATGTAGTTTCATCTGTTTCAATTTGTTTGAGCGGAAGGGAAATCTCCTCAACACTAAGTTCTGTTAGAAAGAAGGTTAAAGTCTCCTCATCCATCTTCACAAGGGAATAGGCTTGGTCCTCTGGCGAAAGAAGTCTGAAAAGGAAGAGTTCTTCATCTTCTTTTAAATCTCGAAAGAGTGTAACAAGGTCGGCGGGGTGAGCTCCTGCCAACATTTGCTTTAGATCTCTTGTGTGGTTCTCTGCAATTTTTGTTTGGATGGCAGAAACAAAAGAATCGTAAAATTCGCTTTCTTTGTCTATTTTTGTGCGGAAATCAGATTCCTTTTTTCTATCGTCTTCCATAAATCAGCAGATTCCCGAAATTAACAATTGACGTTTATGTCCCATAGAACATAGGCTAGAACCTATGCCAAACCTAGTTCGAAATTTTCATAGGATTCTTTTTCTCCTACTTGTTTTTTCTAATTGTGTCCTGTTTGAACCAAAAATTAGCACAGTTCCCGATGCCTATGTCCGTGAAGAGGTAATGAACGAAGAACAAAAAACGGCAACCAAAGTCCTAAAACAAAAAGTCATACAATTTAAAAACGAAGTGACCCAACAGAGGAAACTCAATTCGCTAACGAACCAATCCATCCAAATTTCCAAAGCCAAAGTCGCAAAACATAGCGCAGATCGTGATCTATCTCGGGACAAAGAAAAGTACTTCCTGTTAAAAGACGATCCTACCCAAGCCAAACGTTACCTAGAAGATTCCCAAAACCATGAAATGGAAAGGGCCAAGGAAGAAACTCGTATGAATGTGTGGATCCAGAAAGAAAAAGAAGACATAGCTTATCTCGAAGCAAAAGAGGCAGCGCTTGCAGAGACGATTGCCGAGTTAGAATTAGTCCGCTCAGAAATTGCAGTTAAGTTTCAAGAATCCCAAGGCAAAACACCGGAAGACAAAGACTATATTAAAAAAGAAGAATATGAGTCGCAATACGCGGATCGAAAATCCGAGGCAAGGCGCAAGGTATCCGAGTTGGAAAGAATTCGAACGGAAGCTCCAAAACTCCCCAAGGTAAATTTAGAGGATAGTTTCTATGAAGGAAAATAGATTTAGAAGATTCCAAAGGCTTTTATCCTACGTATTTCTTTTTTTGTTCGTATCAGAAAATCTTTTTGCAGACTGGATTTACTTTCCCGTCGAATACAACCAACTTTACAAAGAGAAGTATGCTCTTGAATTGGAGCTGCAAGATATTCGCAAACAACATGCGAATGAAATAGCAAAACTAGAAGAAGAAAAAAAAGAACTTAGCTCCAAGATTAGAAACCTAACAGAAGACTATGAACTTGAGAAACGAAACCGGGTTCGAGACCAAAACGAATCTTCTGATACAATCCGCGATTTAGAAATGCGACTCAGATCTCTCGAAAAGAAAGGAAGTGACCGGGAACGAACATTAGCTGAAGAGGCAAGAAAACGCGAGGACAGAGACAAAGCGGAAATCGATTCACTTCGAAAGAAATTAGAGGAAAACGAAAGAGCATGTCTCCAACGCGAACAAAAACTCAGAGATGCTCATGAGCAAAAGATTGCTGAACTCAACGAACGAATCCGAATCCTGGAAGAAGAGCTATCCAATCTAAGGCAACTTACCAAAAATCAAAAAAAGGAACTCGAACGATTGAGTGACCAAGCAAAAGAATTGGAAGAAAAACTCTCAAAAGAAATTGATTCGGGTCAAATCCGATTGAAGAGATTCCATAATAAGTTAATCATCAATATTGATGACAGACTCTCTTTTGACAGCGGTAGCTCAGAACTAAAATCTCAAATCTTACCAGGATTGGATAAAATCAGAGACATCCTCGCATCCTACCCGGAAAATTATATTGTAGTTGAAGGTCATACTGACAACGTACCGATAAAGACAAAATTTCGAAACAATTGGCATTTGGCAAGTGAACGCGCGTTATCTGTTTTAGAATACCTATTACAAAACAAAAATCTAAACCCAAAGAATTTTTCAAGTGCTGGGTATGGAGAATTCCAACCCATTGTTCCCAATTCCACCAAAGAAAACAAGGCTCTCAACCGACGGGTCGACATCGTTGTTGTCCCCAGAGCAAATAGCAATATATCCAATAACAATGAATAAAACATTAAGCATAAATCCTGACCAAAAGGACCCAAAAGAACATAAACAAAATTCAAAAAGAACAAAAAACCATATGAGGTCAAAACGTTCTAAACTCATACTGTTTCTTTCCCTCTCCGGAATTCTGAGTTTGATCATTTTTTTTATCGAATGGATAGGTTCGAAAGAAAGCGGTAGTTTAGCTTTATTTGCGGATGCAGGACATATCATAACGGATGTTTTTGCCCATATTGTATCACTCATTGCCCTACTTCTAGCATCTAAAAAACCCACATCCAAATTTCCTTTTGGTTTTCACCGGTTTGAAGTACTTGCGGCACTGACGAACGGTTTACTTCTCATTGGAATTTCCGGTTTTATTTTTTATGAATGTTACCTTAGGTTCTCCGGAGATGTTTCCATTCACGTAGAGTCTATGTTTTTTTATTCGCTTATAGGACTCGTAATTAACCTTCTCTCTGCAGGTTTGCTTTTTACTGTTAGCAAAGAGAGTCTAAATCTAAAATCTGCATATTTACATGTACTTAGTGATCTTTTGGGAACCATAGCTGTTCTGATCGGGTCTGTAATCATTCATATCACCGAATATTCTGAAATAGATAGTTTCCTAAGTATTGCTTTGGGAATTTTTATCTTAAAAACTTCGTATGGTATCGTTAAGGAATCGGTTAAAATTCTTATCGAAGCAGATGTGGATGATTTCGATAAGGAACATTTATTGGAACACCTAACCAAAATAGAGGGAGTCGTATCTATTCCTATCGTTACGGTTCGAAAATTGACCTCCGGAGTGCTTTCAATGGAACTCCGGATCGTTGTGAACGAAAGAGCTGACCGCGACCAGATTGTGGTTCAAACCCACAGATTGTTAAAAACAGAATTTGGAGTTCCGTTTGTCTCGGTCGAAGTTATTTTACTATCGGTCCAATCTGCGCTTGAAGAAATCGCGGTTATAGAAACGGAGCGGGAATTTGGACATTCCCACCATGGCCATACGCATGCACATGGACATGCAGATTCTCATGGGAAAACACACTCACACGGTCATTAGCCATGTGGGTAACTACTTTTAAAGACATCGCCAAAAACAGCAAATTCTGAATGCAGAGTTATAGGGTCTGTTTTTTTTACCTTTGTCTTGTGGCGAAATCTATTACACCAAATTCAAAATATCGAGTTCGAATTTTATTGCAATGAACAGAGATTTTTTTTGCGATTCCTTTCCATTTGCAAAAAACAAACTTTTGTTTCTTGGTAATTTTATAGGCCATTAATAGTTTTTCAGTCGAAAAAAAATTCCCCCTAACGTAAATTTGTCCCAACTTTTAAATCTCATGTGAGTGAGGGGGCGAAGCTATCCTTTTTCTCTTGATCCTTTTTTTGGGTCCTTAAATACTAACCATATGTATAGTATTTATGTTTCCACCCTCTTTCAGGAGAACTCGAAAAAACTAGCCATAAAATTCCCATATAACCTAGACGTCATTGCATTTCTACGGCGTCACAAGTGCCGATGGAATTCTAAACTTCGAATCTGGTTGTCAGATGATATCAAAACATTACCAAACCTTTTAGAGGATGCCTTTCCAGGACAAATTGTGCTCTCATTTGACCTTCGATTGCGAGCACTTTCCAGAACCATGCTCGTTCGGAATTACAGCCAAAAAACCATACGAACTTACTTTAGCCAAATTCGGAGGTTCTTCCAATGGTATCAGCAAGGCGAAACTGTGCCGTTCGCATATCTTGGAGTTCCAGGAAGAAAAATTTCCGAATATTTAGAATATTCTTATTTTGAACGAAATCTCAATCCGTCAACTTTAGGCAATACGATACAAGCTCTTCGTTTTTTTTGGATGGAGGCTCTTCACAAAGAATTTCCGGGGGATATTGTTTTACCAAAAAAAGTAAGCCGACTTCCAGAAATTTTAACCAAAGAAGAAATAATCCAAATTGTTTCAAAACTTCCTAATCCTAAACACAAACTTCTGATTCTTCTTACATATTCCTCAGGGCTCCGCTTGGGCGAAATTGTTACACTTAAAATAAAAGATCTTGATGTCCAAAGAGAAGTGATTCATATCCATATGGGTAAGGGAAAAAAAGACCGACTCGTTCCACTCTCGAAAAAGTTCTATGAAGTGTGGTCTGAATTTGCAGAGGCCATTCTAAAAGAGGAGAATCCATTCCTCTTTCCTGGTATCTATCCAGGAAGTCATCTTTCCCCCCGCACCGCCCAAAAGATCTTCGAAAATGGGAGGAGTTTGGCTGGAATCCAGAAGAAAGTGAGCTTTCATTCGCTCCGCCACTCGTTTGCTACCCATCTATTGGAAGCCGGAACTGGAATCCGACATATCCAAAAGCTACTTGGTCATTCTAGCGTAAAAACCACAGAGCGCTATGCCCGACTGAGCCGGAAAGAAATCTTGAAAGTACCGAGTCCATTGGATTTGTAGTGGCATTCCAGCCTGGCTTCCACATCAAATCACGATTATACAACGTAATTTATACCAAATTAGCTCTTTTTACGCAATACCGATATCCAGCGTTGTTTTAAGAGAAGCCACCATCATGCAATACGCCTACAAAAACGATTTGCAAATCCACAACGCAATACAGAGATTAAGAGTTATACGCCATAATTTAAAAAATCTTTCAAAATTAAGATAATGAATACCCAAATATTCTATCGTAAAGAAAATACAACGATACTAATAATAAAAGGTATTTTTATTGAATATGAATTTGAAATAATCTCTTGATCAGAAATTTGAATCTTTTGTCAACACAACAGTTAGTATGCATGCGAATTTTTCTAACATTTTATAGAAGTAAGAAAAAATAATCTAGAATAGTTTAAAATGAAATATCAACTAGAATTATCATCAATTCCACAAAGTTTTGAGGAATTAGATTCAAAATACCAATCTATTAAGAAAATTATTGAATCAAGTGAATTATGGAAAGAAGGAAAGGAATTACTTCCCAAATTAAAAACCCAACCCTCCAAACCTAAATGGCATGTTAACTTAACTAGAAGTTTAATTTCAGGTTATAAAGGCTACATTAGTTTTAATAATAGATATTCTATCGTAAATTCCGAGGGAATGTATGATGATAGATTGATTTTAGAATTCAATCCGATTAAAATTGATTTTGACTATCTTCGAGGTTATTTTTTTAATTCAGTCAGCACGGAATTTTCAAGTTATAGAGCAAGTATTGTCAATATTTCACTAGTTCTTAAAGATATAGATAAAAAAGGAGTTATTGACACAAGAAAGAAATTTGATAGATTTCATTTCATTGACTTCATTCGCAACGATTTTTGCGAAATTTATTTCAAAATTAGTGCTAAGAAAATTACAGACCTTCTATTACGAAATAATTTCGATGTTCGCGAAGTTAAAGATGGTATCATAATTATTCTTGCAGAAGATATTCTATCGGACGATGAATTAGAACGTCGAAGCGACGATGCTATAAAAATCATTCAAAACAAATTTGATAAAAGAAGATTCTTTTTTTTAAAAAATTAGCTTAAACTTTTGTTTATAAGCGACGGTAATAATTTAATTAAATTACGGCGTATAACAGCGACTTTCCGCTGCGCTTCGGGTCTTCGCCCTCGCTTGGGCTACGCCACATAGGCTTCTGGCACTCCCCTTGCATTCGCAAGTGTCGTTCCAGTCCCTAACGTCCCGTTCCGGGACTCAGGGTCGCC